>Ga0207709_10000008_pt1 | contig 713099 bp, 548 predicted proteins | sample KBSM34metaG_FD_184397 | JGI IMG/M metagenome (GOLD analysis project Ga0207709, IMG submission 184397) | Miscanthus rhizosphere microbial communities from Kellogg Biological Station, Michigan, USA - KBS M3-4 metaG (SPAdes) (version 2) | ecosystem: Host-associated > Plants > Roots > Rhizosphere... | reverse complement strand
CCTCTTCCCATTCCGAACAGAGCAGTCAAGCCCGCCAGAGCCGATGGTATTGCCGTAACAGGTGGGAGAGTAGGTCGGTGCCTTTTTTTACACGGAAGCCCTTGCTGGAAACAGTCAAGGGCTTCTTTCGTTTACATACTTCCCAAAAGGTTCCAGAGGACAAGGGTGTCGACAAAGAAGCCACACAAAAGACTTAGCTCAGGAATAGTACTATCTAGTACAAACCTTCAAAAGATTCTAGAGAAACAATGGTTCCCCCACAAAAGCTCCAGGGATCCGGTTTCGAAATGATACTATAAAATACGGTTCTGCCGGGTGCTGATCTAAAGTATGTACTATTATGTTTTTTATATATTTCCCAGGGATTACTGACTCCGTAGCGAAAATGCAGTTCTGGGATCGTGCTCTATCATGACGGTGTATACCTGCTTGCCGCCTAAGGCCGTATCTTACCTCATGTTATTGCAGCTCTTACCCTAGTAATCTTAAACCGAATATACTTGCTATTATGTGAATATTTCCTGAATAAAAGTAAACTTAGAAGGCGTCTTATTTTCTATAATAGCTAATCTTGCTATAGGCTGGAAAATTTTTGGAGCACAACTTCGAATATATTCCCAGTCACATGCTATGCGAGGATAAGGTTATAGGATATATTGTTGAGAACTAAAGATATGAGATTAAAATAGGAAATTGATAAGAACCGATAAGATTTGTTGTTACAAATAATTTCTTCGAGCTTAAACCAGGCAAAAAAAATGTAATACTTAAACAATGGAAATGCATTACATTATCATATGATGTGAGGATTAATCTGCCGATATATAAATGAAAAACAGCTTCTCTAAATTGTTGTTACGTCTGGAGAAGATTTAATAAAGTTCAAAAAATCTATCATGAAAAGTCCCCGCATTTAAGATATGGAATGGTTAATTCAGGGATAATTTAGGAATTCTTTGTTAAATAGCATAACGATTAAGAGCCTAGTTTCTAAAAACTAGGCTCTCTGTTGATCTTGTATAAAAATTAATCTTCTTCAGTATAAAAATCAATAAGAGAAGATATATAGGGATCTTCCCAACCTTCAGCAATATTTTCATAATCTTCATTTGGTATATTGGTCTGTCTAATCTCTAATGAAGTTCCTTTTTTGTGTTCATGTAGCTTTAATGTAACAATGGAAGGGCTGTCAGTTTCTCCAAAATACCATTCTTGCACAATTTTGGTTGAAGGTTCCAATTCCAAGAACCGACCAGTAATTGCACCATCCCACAAAGAAAATTCACCATTTACAGTTGCATCTATTGATACAAGATCGCCAGTCCAAAGGCGGGCCGTAATTTCGGTTGTTAAGGCGAGATACAGTTCTTCTGGTGTCGCCGGGATAATAGCGTATTTCTTGAGATCTTTCATAATGCAAATTTACTCTTTCCCGTAATTTACTAGTTATTTTGACTTCATTTTTATTTATATTATTTTTAGCACAAACTATTAGGACGACATGAGTAATTTTCTGCCAAATTCATTAGTGAAAAAATTAGGTGTAAACCCATTATTCGATACCGCTGAATTTATAAAAGTACATGAGGAAGGCAAGCGAGCAACAGCGATACGGTTAAACCCTCGCAAATTGAAGGAATGTCCATTTTCCAGCGGAGGAACGGTGCAATGGTGCGAGAGCGCTTTTTATCTCAAGGAACGCCCTGTATTCACGCTTGATCCTTTATTTCATGCTGGAGGCTATTATCCCCAAGATGCTTCTTCTATGTTTATAGATCACATTATCCATAAGCTGGAAATAGGATCTAAACCAGTTTATGCATTGGATCTCTGTGCAGCTCCTGGAGGAAAGTCTACTTTGCTAAACAGTAGCTTACATCCTGACAGTCTACTTGTCGCCAATGAGATAATCAAGACCCGCGTGAATATCTTACAAGATAATTTAACAAAATGGGGAAACGTAAATACGGTGGTGACAAATAATGATCCTTCGGCTTTTGACCGATTGCCAGGATATTTTGATATCATGGTGGTAGATGCACCTTGTTCTGGATCAGGTATGTTTAGAAAGGATTCAGATGCAATAGATGAATGGTCAGAAGCAAATGTCAAACTTTGTAGCGAAAGGCAACAAAGAATATTGGCAGAAAGTATTGCTTCATTGAAAACAGGTGGATACCTCCTTTATTCAACCTGCTCATATTCGGAGGAGGAAAATGAAGATATTGCAGATTGGCTAATAGAAATGGGAGATTTTGAATCTATTGAAATTGCCGTTGATGATAATTGGGGGATTGAGCATACAAAGTCGGGTGGACATGCGGCACATGGCTACCGCTTCTATCCACATAAGTTAGGCGGGGAGGGTTTTTTTATTACAGTTTTAAGGAAAGTTGCAGAGCAAGGTACATTTAATAGAAAAAGGATAAAACCAGAGAAATCGGATGTGCCGAAGGGAATTCTGGACACTTGGATATTGAACGTTGATGAGTTTTTTCCATTTATCCATCATGATGACCTATATATATTCCCCAAAAAGTATGAAAATGATTTGAAATACCTTCAGAATGTACTGTATCTCAAAAATGCTGGAATCAATATTGGAAAACTTAATCGAAAGGAACTCATTCCAAGCCACGCATTGGCTTTAAGTAACGTATTGAATCCTAGCTTCCAAAGCCTTGAACTTTCGCTTGAGGAAGCTCAAAACTATCTTAGAAAGGAGAATGTAATACTAGAGACTATTCCTGCTGCTATCAAAGGTTGGACACTGGCGAGATATAAAGGGCTATCATTAGGCTGGATAAAGGTCTTACCAAATAGGATCAACAATTACTATCCCAAGGAACTAAGAATAGTGAATCTCTAAGAGGTAAGAGAAATTACATACCACTTCGAATTCCAAGAATAAATTATTTTTTCGAGGGAATATGCTGTAAGATAATCGAACAAATATCTTTTGCAACATCTTCCTTCGATTTCAAAGGGAATACGTTGCTTTCGCCCGAACGATTGATAATTGTGACTTTATTTGTATCGGTAGCAAATCCTGCTCCCTGATCCTGCATGGAATTGAGAATGATAAAATCAAGATTCTTTCGGACCAATTTGTCTTTCGCATTTTCGAGCTCGTTGTTTGTTTCTAAAGCAAAACCGATCAGTAATTGTTCTTTCTTCTTTTTGCTTCCTAAAGTGGCAAGAATATCTGTCGTTTTCTTTAACGCAATAGAAAATTCATCCTCTTTCTTTTTTATCTTCTGAGATGCGACTTCAATAGGGGTATAGTCTGCAACTGCAGCACTCATGACAATTATCGTAGCATGATCAAAGTATTTTTCACAAGCTTGAAGCATCTCGGCAGCTGAAGTGACAGGAACAACAGTTATTTGATCAGGATTCGCTAGTGCAGTAGGTCCGGAAACTAATGTTACATCCGCGCCAAGATCTTTTAATTGTCGGGCAATAGCATAGCCCATTTTTCCACTAGAATGATTTCCAATAAAACGTACAGGGTCTATTGCCTCGTAAGTGGGGCCTGCTGATACAAGCGCCTTTTTACCTAATAATGGGAGCTTTTGGTTGGAATAGTTTTCCAGGAAGTGGAAAATTTCCTCTGGTTCAGCGAGACGTCCTTCCCCTACTAATCCACTAGCCAATTCACCTTTTTCAGGAGGGATGATAATGTTACCATAAGCTCCTAGTTTAGCGATATTCGATTGCGAGGAGGGATGCTTCCACATATCCAAATCCATTGCAGGGGCAAAGAAGACGGGGCATTTTGCAGATAAATATACTGCCATCAGTAAGTTATCACAAAGACCATTTGCCATCTTGGCGATGGTGTTTGCTGTTGCTGGGGCTATAAGTATATAATCTGCATTTAAAGCTATTTCCACATGGTTATTCCATTCTCCTGTATCGGGTTGATAATAGTCAACCAAAACAGGGTTTTTGGAAAGCGTAGAAAGTGTAAGCGGTGTAATAAAGGCTGTAGCTTCCGTTGACATAATCACTTTAACCTGGGCATCCGCTTTTACGAGCAGACGAATTAAAGTTGCAATCTTGTATGCGGCGATACTACCGCATACAGCAATTACAATATTTTTCCCAGCTAAAGCCATCGTTTATTTTGCGATTAGTCTTGCTCTTTCGATGGATTTCTGTAGTACACTTTATCGTGTAAAAACTCATCGATTGCTACCAAAGTAGGTTTTGGCATACGCTCGTAGTGTTTAGAAATCTCTATTTGCTCGCGGTTTTCGAATACCTCTTCTAAGTTATCGTTATTACTTGCAAACTCAGCAAGTTTTCCGTTTAGTTCTTCCTTAATATCTACTGCAATTTGATTCGCGCGTTTAGAAATAACTACAATGGATTCATAGAGATTGTCAGTTCCTTTGTCCAATTGTCTTAAGTCACGTGTAACTGTAGAATTTGGAATTGAATTATTATTTTTTTGACTCATCTTTTTGGGTATTTTCTTTTTCTTTTTTCGCCTTTTGTTCTTTGATATACGCTTCTTGCTCAGCAAGAGCTTTATTATATTCTTTCATGTGCGAAACGGCCGTCTTAATTCCTTTTTCAGAATCTTGACGAATAGATTCCGCTTCTTTTATATGTTTGCTATTGGGATAGTTACTCGCAAAGCTACGGTAGTAATCCAATGTTTCGTCATATCTGCTTTCCTGCTTTTGCAAAATACTTTTTGAAGCAAATATATATTGTGCCTTTAGCGTCAAAAATTCAATTTCTTCAGCGTATTTGGTGTCGGGATATTCTTTCAGTACATTTTGCAACGCAATTACAGCTGCTCTATAATCATCATTCAACCCCATATCATAATAGAGTCTAGCATTGGCAAAAGCCTTAAGTTCGAGTTTATCTCTTAACTTTTGAATGAGGTCTGAGGCCTCTTTAGAACGTTCTGATTCTGGATAGAGATTGACAAAAAGCTGTAGGGCATCGATTGCTTTCTTTGTATTTGCCTGATCCAAAGTTGACCGAGGTGAATCCAAATAGTAACAATAAGCATGCATAAAACGACATTCTTCTGCCCGTGGACTGTTCGGATAAACATCTGCAAAGTCCTTAAAGTGATATGCTGCTGAAGTATAATCTTTCAAACGGTAATTGGCAAATGCCAAATAGTAGTAGATATTTTCTGCCTCAGCTTGTCCGCGGAATTTCGTCCGCAAGTCATCAAACAAAACTAATGCCTTTGTATATTTCTTTTTCTCATACAGCTTTACGGCTTCTTCGTACTTTTGAGCGATATTATTGCTTGCGCGCAATTTCTCAAATTTACTCTTGCAACCAGTAAACACCAATAGAAACATCATGCCGGCACAGATAGCCGCTATACGCCTATTTAAAAACATTTTACAAAGATAAGTGAATTTGTTATACTAATCAATTAAATTTTACTGCGCAATATAGTTTAATAATTATTTGATCCCAAAAACAACATTTTTTATTAACATTCTTTAACTCGTTGGATGCAATTTTGTGGCAGTATTGTCATGGACTTGTTGTTTTTCCATTACGCAAGGAGAGGAAAAATATAGATTTTAAAATATTTGATTATCTTTACATGTACAATCATTGAATTTAATAAAGAGTATGACTTTAAAAGAAAAAGTGGAGCAAGCATTGGATACCTTGAGACCTTATTTGGAAACTGATGGCGGAAATGTAAGTGTTGAAGAGATTACTGCAGATAATGTCGTGCGATTAAAACTATTGGGCGCTTGCGCTTCATGTTCAATGAGCATTATGACTTTTAAAGCAGGATTGGAACAAGCTATAAAAAAAGCTGTGCCAGAGGTAACAGCGGTTGAAGCAATTAATCTAACTGATCCAGATTCTCCTGATGCGACCTTGCCGTCGGCCAATTAGTTTATCTATTAACACAATTTAACGGCTAACCCAGCTGCTTTTGTGTAAATTTGTTCTATGAAGTTGCTGATCCCTATATTATTAGTTTTATCTGTATTTTTTGAGTCTTCGACTTTAAAGGCGCAAGAGAGGAAGATTGTCCAATATTCCGGTATTGTAACTACTGTGGGGTCTGGACTTCCTGTTGGTTATGCTACAGTAACCAATTTATCTTTCCGTAACGAGGCCATTGCGGCGAATAATGAAGGCTATTTTTCTTTCGTAGCTCATGTGGGAGACACACTTCGTTTTTCCTCTATAGGATTCGATCCGCTCATTGTAACTGTACCTGAAGTTGCTGGCGACAAATTTACAGCTAGTATCGTAATGCAAAATTTGGTAACTGAACTGCCAATGGTGACTCCGTATCCCTGGGCAAGTATTGAGGAATTTAATATAGCATTTATGAATTTAGATGTATCTGAGGATCATATTGTACGGGCAAAAAGAACACTTTCCAACGAGTCTTTATCAGCAATGGCTGCCGTAGTACCTCGCGATGGCAACGAGATGCGTTCGATCAATAATGCACAAAGCTTCAATACAATGAATAATAAAGTCATTAACCAACGTTATGCAAATCCGCTATTAAATCCTTTTGCATGGGGAAGTTTAATACAGCAAATAACGAAGGGAAGTCAAAGCCGTTCCAAAAGCTCCCGCTATTAATCTGTTGCTTTGAGCTTGTTCAGCTCTTTTACACTTATCTTTGCTGAAAAATAAGATACTAATCCTGAAATACTGGTAACGGTCAGGAATACCAACATGTAATCGCTCCATCTGCTCACCATAGGATAGCTGTCTAAAATTGCATTTGCACCGTCTTCAACACGTATAATACCATAAGTGGATTGGACGTAATTGAATATAGCACCAATGAATAAACCTAAAATGCAACCAATAATTGCAATCATCAACCCCTCATAGAAGAAGATGCGTTGAATTAAGCTATTGTTACCACCTAAGCTTTTTAGGACTGTCATATCCTTTTGTTTATCCAATACTAACATCGTCAATGACCCTACTATATTAAAAATTGCGATGATACTAATCAATGTTAAAATAAAAAACACAACCCATCTCTCTACACGTACATTTCTGTATAAAGTTGGATTTTGCTCCTCTCTATTTTTAATAACATAATCTGTGCCCAGCTTGTGTTGAAGATCTTTTTCAAATAGTTTAGCGTCAGTACCTTCCTTGAGATAGAATTCAATAGCAGAAACTCTGTCATATTCGCCGAGTACTTCTTTGGCAAATGAAATTGGTGTAATAACGAAATTGTCAAAGTCCTGTTGGTATCTGAGAACACCTCCTGGACTGATAGCTCTAATATTAAATTCTTCAGCAGGATTAGATGTGTTTTTGACGCCTTTTCTTGGTGAATAAACTTGGATTAAATCGGGGGTATTCTGCATAGAAATACCGAGATTAGCCTGGACACTTGCTCCAAGTATAGCCAGATTAGTTGAATCACGTAAGAGTTTATATACTCCATCCACAAGAATACTATCACCAATACTCTTATTAAGCGATTTGGGCTCGATTCCCTTGATAGTTGAAATATACTGTCGATTTGCATATTGAAGTAATACCTTCTCTTCTAGTACTTCTGTATAATGGATAACATTAGGATTTTTTCTCAACTCATTAAAGACTGATTTATTTGTTGTAAAGAGCTTGCCTTTTTGTAGCTCTATCTTTAGTTCAGGAGCAAATTTGCTATACATAGATATAATAAGCTCCTCCATCCCATTGAAAGAGGACAGGAGTATGATTAATGCGGCACTACTTACCATAACACCTATCACACTAATTGAGGAGATGATATTAATAGCGTTGACCGATTTTTTTGAAAACAGGTATCTCTTGGCAAATAGAAAAGGTAAGTTCATATCTTATCCTTGTATAAATGGATTGGAGTTTTTTTCAAAACCTATTGTCGTTGAAGGGCCATGACCTGGGTAGACAACGGTGTCATCTGGTAAGGTATAAAGTCTTTGCTTAATATTATCTAAAAGCTGCTGATGATTTCCTCCTGGTAGATCAGTGCGGCCAATACTGTTACGGAACAAGACATCTCCACCAATTAGGAATTTTTGAGAAGCGGAGTAAAAACAGATATGCGCCGGTGAGTGGCCGGGTGCCAATATCACTTCCAATTCGTCATTGTCTATTTGTATTTTGTCTCCATCTTTTAGAAATACTTCTCCAATAGGAGAGATGTCATAGCGGAATCCCATTTGCGGAGCATAGTTCTGAACTGCAACCAGCGTAGATAGTTCTCCTTCGTGAAATTGAGGAAGTAGATCAAATTTCTCATGAATAAAATAATTGCCCAAGACATGATCAATGTGACAATGGGTATTCAGTAACAATTGTGGAGTGAGATTATGAAGATCGACAAAGGTTAAAAACTCCACTTGCTCTTTTTCCCCATACATCCCTGGGTCGATAATTAAGGCATTTCCCTCTTCGTTATACAACAAATAGGTATTTTCTTGGTATGGATTGAAAGTGAATGTTCTGATCGTTAGCATAAGGTAAAATTACATTTTTTATTGTTTTCTAAATAGAGAAAGACTAGCTATTCCAAATTTCCCAATTCTTCTCTGCCTGAAGCAGCAACATTTCATACCCATTTTTAGTTCGAGCACCTTTTTCTTTGCCTTTCTTTAGGAATGTTGTCTCTTCTGGATTATAAATAAGATCATAGAATAGGTGCTTGGCATTGATATGTTCGTACGGTAAAGTCGGAGACTCTGCTATATTGGGAAATGTTCCCACTGGTGAACAATTGATAATCAATGTATATTCAGCTAAAATCGTTTCATCTAATTCCTCATACGTGTAGTTGTCCGTTTGTTTGGTTCTGCTGACGAGCTTGTATTTTATCCCTAATTTATCTAATGTATAGATCACTGCTTTTGCTGCTCCTCCGTTTCCTAGGATTAAAGCGTTTTTGTCATTCTGGTTCAAAAGTGGTTTCAGTGATTCTTCAAATCCATATGCATCCGTGTTATAGCCTTTCAAGTATGAAACGCCGTTTGCTAGATGCGTAATGCGGATACAGTTTACAGCTTGTATTACTTTAGCTTCTTCCGATAGTTCGTTTAAATAATCCATGACCTCTATCTTATATGGAATGGTCACATTTACCCCATAAAAGTCCTTGTTCGTAAATATAGATGGAAAATCCGATATACGTTCAATTGGATATAGGTCATAATCTACATGTTGAATATTTTCTTTCTGAAACTTTTCTAAATAATATTTCTTGGAAAAGGAGTGTCCTAACGGAAATCCTATCAGACCTAATTTTTTCATTGAATGGTTTAATACTTCTTTGGGTGAAAAGGTAAGCTTAATCTAAATGCATTTTATACTCCCAGGCAAGTCTGAAAGATTGCCTGGGAGTATAAAATGCCGTCTACTTTAATTTTTTGGTTTGGTATATTTTTTTACAATTTCAGTGATAATTTGATTTCCTTGCAACTGAGGAAGGTAATCAAAGAGAATGTGATGTTTTTCCGGATTTGTAGCTAAGCCTAGTTCTAAGAAGTTTAAAGCTTCATTGTATTGTCCATTTGCAAATAGATAGGCCACTACACGATAATATAGTTCCGCCGCTTCAGGGTTTTGCGTAATTCCATCTGACATGACATTGATGGCTTCATCAATTTTGCTCTGCTCAAATAGGATTGAAGAGTAATCGAGCCAAGCATCTATATCTGATGGATTTAATGCCACTACTTTTTTATATGCTTCTTCAGCCTGATCAATTTGCTGTAACTTATATCGAGCATCTGCGATTGCAAACCAGTAATCCGGATTTGTGTCTTCTAGTTCCAAAGCCTTTTTATAGAAATGAAGCGACTCAAAGTAACGTTCTTCAAAATCCAATGTAACACCAATACCAAACCATGCATCTGCAAGCTCGGCGTCTAACTTTACAGCTTTTTTATAGTAGTTTCGAGCTTCTTCCATTTGTTCAAGCTTCTCGTAACACTCACCTATAGCACAATAGGTATCCGCACTGGGTTGTTCGTATTCAAAGGTCTGTTTGTATACGTCCAATGCCTCCTGATAGCGATCTAAGTTGACCAGTGCATTTCCTTTATTGAAATAAGCAGATGAGAAGTCTTCCTTGATTAATATGGCATAGTCATATGCATCTAATGCTTCTTCGAATTTGCTTATTTTATGATAGGAATTACCTAGATTATACCAAGCATAATACGAATAAGGGTCTGAGTCAATATATTTTTTATAGAAAGATATACTTTCTTCTTGCCTGTCAAGTACATCATAGCAATAAGCTAGCTCATAGAGTGCTTCTTGATAGTCCATATTGAGTTCAAGCGCCTTCTTTAAATAGACAATAGCTTTATCATAGTTCATTTGCGCTTGAAAAATCATGGCAATATGAAAATAAACCTCATCTTTATTGTCTAATAAGGGTAATGCTTTGAATAATTGATCTAATGCTTCATCAAATTGTCCTATGCTCCCCAAAATACCGCCTCTAATTAGAAATATATCTCCTTCTGAAGCTTCCAGTAGTTCTGCTTTGTCTAAGGCCGCTAATGCATTCTGATACTGTTGAATTGTTGAAAACAATTGTGCTTGCTTCAACAAAAAAGTAATATCAAAGGGATGCTGGCTAATTGCAAATTCGGTTACTTGTAGAGCCTTTACAGGGTCATTTTTTTCAGCATAGTAGTCTATTATTCCTTCGAAAGCCTTGGAGTCAAAAAAATACTGATCCTCGTTTCGAAGCATTTCCTCATATCTGTCCACCGAGATTTTTCTTTCTTCGGGGTTTTCAAATTCAAAATCCTCTTCCATTCTCAAAAGTTTAAAACCAGTATTCTGTTCCTTAAATCAAAATACTAATTTCTTATCTAATTTGCTTGAATAAATTTTCCACAAATTGGATATCATCCACAAAGTTAAGGATAAATACTGTCAAAGTAAAAAAGCCGGCTCTAGAGCCGGCTTTTAATATAATGGTATAAGTTATATACAATTATTTTTTGATCTCAACACGACGGTTTTGAACACGACCTTCTTCAGTTGAATTAGACGCGATTGGGTTTTTCTCTCCGTAACCGTTAGCAGTGATGCTTGATGAAGAAACACCAGCATTTACCAAGTATTGTTTTACAGAGTTAGCACGGTCTTTAGACAAAGTCACGTTGTAAGCTTCAGAACCTTCTGCAGATGCATAACCGTCTAAAGTTACAGATGAATTATTGTCACGTACTTCTTTAGCCAATTTATCCAAAGTTGAGTAAGAAGAAGTTTTCAATACTGAGCTATCAAATTCGAATTGAATTGGAGCATAGTAACCGTTAGAAGCGATGTTTTCAACAACTGGCTCTGGGAATTTGATTGGACATCCTGAACCATCTACTGGAGTACCAGCAGGAGTACCAGGACATTTGTCAAATTTGTCAGATACACCATCACCATCAGCATCAGCGCTTAATGTGTTAACAGTACCTTCTAAAGTGCTTACGCGTTGTTTCAAAGCTTCAACTTCGTTTCTCAATGAAGGATCTTTCAACTCATCGTACATTGTAGCTACTGGGTTAGCAAAAGTCAAGTTTTGTTTGTCTTTTGAACCTAAAGTGAATTCTAAACCACCGTATACGTTAGAGAAACGTTGTTTTGTAGTTCCGTTTCTACCAGGTCCATACAATAATGCCTCATCAGTGAAATTCATTGTGTAACCTAAGTTCAAGGCAACAACTTCAGATAATTTGAATTTAGCACCAACACCTACAGGAACGATCATACCTAAACGGTAATCTTTGTCGCGTGGGTTAGAAGGAGAACGGTCACCAAGGATATCTTCACCCCATTTTTGATCGTAAACAACAGTTCCACCGAACTCATTGTTAGAGAATTGAGTTGGGTTATAAGCGAAAGCACCAATACCTACTTTAGCGTAGAAATTAACAGCATTTTCTCTTCTTAAGAAATCGATTGTACCCAATTGGAATACACCGTTTAAGCTAGCCGCCCAGTTTACTTTTGTTTCAGCAGATTGAGCGCGACCTAAATTTGAACCAGAACCAGCTTCGAAAGCAGGACCAGACTCGTTGTGGTTGTAAGTTTTGATCTTACCACGGTTAGCTTCAACTTCTAAACCGAAAAGGTGAGAGAATTGTTTACGTACTGTTAAACCATAGTACTCACCAACTTTGTTTTGGAAATAACCAACTTTTTGACCAAAGTTATTGTTACCACCAATTAAAGCATTAGGCGTAGTGATACCACCTTGAACTCCGATAGACCAAGTTCTGTATTGTGATCTACCACCGAATACTTGTTGAGCTTGTGCTGTATCAGCGAAACCTAAAGCGGCAACTAATGTAGCAGCAACAGCTGTTTTTTTAATTGTAGAATAGTTCATACTCTTGTTTTTAAGGTTATTATTAATTTTAATTGTTTTCAAACTTTGTTGTCTTATTTAATATCTGGAACAGTACAATTGCCGTGCCAAAGTCTTAAAATTATGTTAAATTTTTAAATTTCTGATATTTCGTACTAAATTAAGTATTTAATGTGAAACAACAAAACAAAAATTCGGTACGAAAGTACCAAATTTTTGTTTTGTTTCAATAGCTTTTAGAAAAAAATTAAGAAATTCTTTCTAAAGTAAATAATGTACAATGACTAAAGAGAGTCCTCCAAGCAGAGCCGATACTGGAATTGTCAATACCCAAGCCCATAATAAACTAATCGTTACCCCCCAGCGCACTGCTGAAACACGCTTAACAACTCCGACACCAATAATGGCTCCTGTAATGGTATGTGTTGTTGAAGCTGGGATTCCGAAATGCTCAGTTATACCTAATGTTACCGCTCCTGCAGATTCCGCACAAACTCCTTCTAATGGTGTCACTTTCGTAATTTTAGTACCCATTGTCTTAACAATTTTCCAGCCTCCACTCATTGTTCCAGCTGCAATAGCTGCGTAACACGTTAAGGGAATCCATTCGGGCATATGTTCGGTATTTTGCATGTAGCCACCAGCTACCATAGCTACAAGGATAATACCCATTACTTTTTGTGCATCATTACCACCATGCGCAAAACTCAAGGCTGCAGATGAAACCAATTGTAATACTTTAAACCATTTTTCAGCAACACTGGGCCGTGAGTTTTTAGCTAAATTGATTACAATGAGCGTAATGATAATAGATATGGTCATACCGATGATCGGTGCAAAAACGATGAAAGCAATAATTTTTAATGTTGCATCGATATTGATTGCGTGTATAGGATCCGCGCCAAGAATAAAGGCATATGCCATTCCTGATCCAGCAAAGCCTCCAATCAAGGTGTGTGAGGAACTTGATGGTACTCCATAGTACCAAGTGAATAAGTTCCAGCCAATTGCTGCGAGCAAGCCCGCAAAGATAACCTCTAAGGTAATATATTCTTCCAATACCGTTTTGGCAATGGTGTTGGCTACTTTGTGATCTGTAAAGTAGAAATAAGCAGCAAAGTTGAATATGGCAGCCCATAATACAGCCATTGCTGGTGTTAGAACTTTTGTTGATACAACTGTCGCAATAGAGTTGGCTGCATCATGGAATCCATTGATGTAGTCAAATGCAATTGCTAAGACAATCACAACAACGAGTAATGTTGACATCATAATCTCGTAGAATTTTTATGCACTTATGATCGAATGATTATGCGTTTTTAACTAGAATACTTTCTAATACATTAGCAACATCCTCGCATTTGTCTGTTGCATCTTCCATTGCGGATAACACTTCTTTGTGTTTGATCAATGAAATAGCGTCTTTTTCAAATTCAAAAAGATCGGCTACTGCCTTATCAAAAATATAGTCTGCTTTATTTTCTACACTATTGATACGCACACAAGAATCTGTGATATTGCGAATGTTTTTTAAATCCCGAAGTTCGTGGATTGCTTTTGAAACATGTTCAGTAGCTTCCACCAGTAGATCCGCGATTTCTATCATTGGTTCTGTTGCTTTTTCTACCTTGTATAAGTCCATTCTATTAGCCGCACCGTGGATAAAATCGGCTACATCGTCCAAAGAACTTGCTAAGGAGTGTATATCTTCGCGGTCAAAAGGTGTAATGAAATTTTTACCTAGCTCCAAGTGAATTTGATGTGTGATGTTGTCGCCTTTGTGCTCCAAGTCTTCCATCTTACGTGTGAACTCTTTCTTCTTTTCTGGATTGTTTGAGTTAACAATATCTTTTAACAATTGAGACATTTCGATCAAATTGTTGCCGGCTTGTTCAAACAAAGGGAAGAATTTTTTGTCCTTTGGAACGAAGTATTGAAAAATGCTATTTAAAGACATATCTTAAATTTATTTTTGCAAAAATAACACCCTAATGTTAAGTTAATGTTAACATTGGTTTTGTTTAAACACAAAAGTGTCATCAATTGTTTAATCTCCGACCTGAACTTTTTGCAAAGTAAAGCCAAAAGTGGTTCCAATGCCCTCTGTACTACGAACATTAACATTCTGTTGATGCGCTTCAACAATATGTTTGACAATCGCAAGACCTAAGCCCGATCCGCCAATATCTCTTGAGCGACTTTTATCTGTGCGGAAGAATCGCTCGAATACCCGGCTCAGATTTTTTTCTTCGATACCATAACCATTATCAGTAATTTCTATTAACACCTGTTCAAAAAGTGGAAAAATTTTGATTTTTGTGGTACCGCCTTCTTTTCCGTATTTGAGTGAGTTATCGATAAGATTATACAATACCTGATGTATTTTATTGCGATCTGCTTTGACCCAATGTGGTGTGCCGGTTTTAGGTTTGAACTCGATCTTAATATTATGATGTTTGGCTTTGTCTTCCAATGAATACGAGGTGTCTTTGATAAGATCTACAATGTCAAATTTTTCAATATTCAATACCATTTTACCTGATTCCAGTTTGGATATTTCATCTAAATCTTGAATTAGATAATTCAATCTGTCAAGGTTTCGAGCAGCTTTATCTAGGAAATTCTTTGCCATTTCCATGTCTTCTTCCATCAGCCCATCTTGTAATGTCTCGATGTATCCTTGGGTAGCGAAGAGGGGCGTTTTGAACTCATGGGATATATTGGAAAGGAATTCACGCCTAAATTTTTCCTGCGATTTCAATTGCTCAATTTCATTTTTTTTATCTTTTGCCCAGGCCTTTACGTCATTTTCTGCATCTGTAATGGGATCTTCACTGACATGTTCACCAATCGCATCTTTTAGATCTTTGCCAAGTTTGAGGTTATGAATCAACTTATACATGGTATTAAGACGGCGGTAGATGTATTTCTCGAATAAATAGTTGAATAGAAGAAAACAGATAACCAGTGCAACAAAAAATATAATCAGTGCAGTCTGGATATCATGTTTATAATAAAAGCTGATAGTGGATATTGCAATGCCAACTCCAGCAGAGTTTGCCAATAATAATTGTCTAAAATTCATCTGTTGAATAAAAAAGGCCCCTAATTGGAGCCTAAGTTACTTATAATGGTATTAATAAATTGTTAAAATTTTCCGATAACGGTTTTAGCTCCGGTAACTTTATCGCCAATATTCACATTGATCTCTGTTCCTAAAGGCAAGAATAGATCCACACGTGAACCAAATTTGATAAAGCCGAACTCATTGCCTTGAACAACCTGATCATTTTCTTTTACATACCAAACAATACGGCGGGCCAATGCGCCAGCAATTTGACGGAAAAGAACTTCTCTGCCTACGTTGTCTTTTACTACGACAGTTGTTCTTTCATTGTCTGTCGATGATTTTGGATGCCAAGCGACCAAGAACTTCCCTGGATGATATTTGAAGAAAGTTACCAAACCGCTGATTGGATTTCGATTCACATGTACATTGATAGGAGACATGAAAATAGAGACCTGTATCCTTCTGTCATGAAAATATTCATTTTCTTCGGTTTCTTCGATGACCACAACTTTTCCGTCAGCAGGACATAAGATTGTGCCATCTTGTGGAATCACTACTTTCTTAGGACTCCTAAAAAACTGGACAACTGTAATGAATAGGAATGCTGAAAGGGCATAAATAAACCATTGTACAAACTGCGGTGCATCATAATAATCCGCAACAGCATTGATGATAAAGATAAAAAGTACAGCAATCGCTAATGTGGTATATCCTTCTTTATGGAATTTCATATCTATTTATTTCTGCAAAGATAATTATTTACTCGAATTGTCTATTTGTCTTTCGATTTTAATTGAATGGGTATAGACTTTCCCATCACTTCCCGTGGCAATACTTCCAGAAACTTTAATCGTATCGTCTTTAGGTTGATCTTGTTTGTAGGTAGGAAAATAAAAATCTATACTTTTGGCAATTCGATTCAAAATGGTGTGATCATTTTCATTATTGGAGTCTACATTCAATTTCAGACTTCGCAAATTGGCCAAGCCCGTTTTTTTGACTTCAACTTCATAGGAGAAATTTAGTTGGGTTGCAACTTCGAACCCGCTTTTATTGATCCTATCTGTAAACCGTTTAGCAAGGAAGGCATAGAAGTTTGAAAAGTCATCAAAGCTACAAGATTTGCTGTTTAATAGTTCAGCTCGGATAAAATAATCGTAGGGTAGAACGCTTAACACTTGAAAATCTTCACTTTGAAGTTCCCCATTATCATCATAAGTAGCAACTATTTTTCCATCAACAAAGCGTTGTGTCATCGCGTAAATAGGCTGCTGTCCGACATTGTAAAAATAAGTGTTCCAGTTCCCCTGTGGTTTACCTCCTTTTACTTTGCCCTTACGTAGATAAAAATCATAACCGAATTCTGTGAATCCTTCGAATGGAATAGCGAATTCATAGTTCCCTTCACCACCAACGATTTCCTGTTTTCCTCGGTTATCCCAATAATCTTTAATGAAATAACCATAATCACCATAGGTCACCGTTAATAGCGGTTTACCGTCGGGATAATAATATTTACAATCACCAACGGGATAGTTATCCTTAAAATTTATTTCCCATTTTAACACTCCATTCGGATGAAAAGCTTGAAATACACCTTCTTTTTTACCACCCTTATAATTGCCGATCAGTATACGGTTGCCATTGGGTGCGAAATCACGAAACTCCCCTTCGAAAATTTGCTTTGTGAAATCAAATTTGCTTACACGTTCAATTGATTTGAATTCGCAATCTTTTGCCGCCAGATAATAATACTTATCAAAATAGAAACGAATTAAGCCTTGATCTAATTTCTCGTAAAATACAGGTTTATCCTCTTGCGCTTGAATAGGTTGGCAGCAAAACGAGGATAACAACAACAGTATAGAAATGAATTTTTTAGTCATAACAAAAATTAATGTGCTTCAAGCCAATTTTTACCTTCTCCGATTTCAACAATCAACGGAACATTTGTTTTTATAGCATTTGTCATTTTGTCCAAGATAATTGTTTTGAATGCTTCGACCTCTTGTTTCGGAACATCAAACACCAATTCATCGTGTACTTGCATAATCATTTTACCTGCCAGTCCCTGTTGCTCGATTTCCTTTTGTATTGCAATCATGGCAATCTTGATTAAATCTGCTGCCGAACCTTGAATCGGGGCATTGATTGCATTACGTTCAGCAAATCCCCGAACAGTCATGTTTGCTGAATTAATGTCTCTCAAATAACGTCTACGCTTTAAAATTGTTTCAACGTAGCCTTTCTCTTTCGCGAATTCAACGGCATCGCTCATATACTTTTTTATACCGGTATATTGGTTGAAGTATTCGTTGATAATGTCAGCAGCTTCTTTGCGTGAGATGCCTAGATTTTGAGATAAACCAAAGGCGGATTGACCGTATATAATACCAAAGTTTACTGCTTTTGCATTACGTCTTTGTTCCGATGTCACCTCTTCAAAAGCCATATTATAAACTTTTGCTGCTGTGGCACGATGGATATCATGTCCTTGACTAAAGGCCTCCAACATATTTTGATCTTTGCTCAACTCCGCTATTAAGCGTAATTCGATCTGTGAATAATCGGCGGATAAGATCACATGATCTTGCGAACGTGGGATAAATGCTTTCCTTACTTCACGGCCTCTTTCCGTACGGATCGGAATATTCTGCAGATTAGGATTTGTAGAGCTCAAGCGGCCTGTTGCGGCGACAGCTTGATTATAGGAAGTATGGATCAACCCCGTTTCTGGATTGATCAATTCAGGTAATGAATCTACGTAAGTTGATTTTAATTTCTGTAACTGCCTAAAATTCAAAATATCCTGAACAATATCTGATTTGTGCGCCAGCGCCAATAGAACATCTTCACCAGTTTTGTACTGCCCTGTTTTTGTTTTCTTTGCTTTCGGATCCAGTTGGAGTTTGTCGAATAAGACTTCGCCTAACTGTTTTGGTGAGGCAATATTAAAGTTCACGCCTGCTTTTTCAAATATGGCATTCTCTAGATCCGTGATGTCCTGTTCCAATGTTTTCGAAAATTCGCCAAGAGCGGGGACATCCACTTTTACTCCATTTCGTTCTATTTCTGCAAGCACATATACAAGTGGAAATTCAACATCCTGGGCCAATTTTAAGGTGTCCGTTTCTACCAAAAGAGGGTGAAAAATGTTTTTTAGCTGCAAAGTAATGTCTGCATCTTCTGCTGCGTATTCTTTGATTTTTTCGAAATCAACATCCCGCATATTTCCTTGTTTTTTTCCTTTTTCTCCAATGAGTTCAGTAATGGAGACCGGCGTGTAATTCAGATAGTTCTCTGCAAGCACATCCATGCCATGCCGTGTGTCAGGGTCAATGAGGTAATGTGCTAACATGGTATCGAATAATGTTCCCTGTACCTTAACACCATATCTTGCCAATAGGAGAATATCGTATTTGATATTCTGACCTATCTTTTCAATTGCTGGATTTTCCAGTGCAGACTTAAAGATATCGACGATGTGTTGCGCTTCTTCCCGATTTGCTGGGGTAGGAATATAGTATGCTTTCCCGGTTTCAAACGAAAATGAAAGTCCTACGATATCAGCAAGATTTGCATCTAACCCCGTTGTTTCTGTATCAAAACAAAAGCTGCTTTTTGAATTGAGTTCCTCGGCAAGTTTTTCTTGTTCTTCTGTTGTATCTAATAGTGTATATTCGTGTGTTGTATTGTGAATATTTTTTAGAACAATATTTTCACTTGATACTTCTATTACTGTACTTGTTGTATTTGCTGTTGTCTGGATAGCAAATAAATCCATCTGTCCATTTATAGGTGCATTCTTTTCAAATATGGAGAAATCGTCTCCAAAAACTCTTTTTCCCAATGTCCTAAATTCCAATTCAGCAAAAAGGGGTTCTAGAATGTCTTTATTTGGATCTTCAAGTTCTAGGGCTTTTTCGTTAAGCTCAACAGGTACATCCAACAAAATTGTTGCTAATTTTTTTGAAATTAATCCCTGTTCTGCAAAATTTTCAACGTTTTCGCGCATTTTTCCTTTTAGCTGATCCGCATTGGCTATAATTCCTTCGACTGACCCAAATTCCTGAACAAGTTTTTTTGCGGTCTTCTCACCGATACCTGGAATTCCTGGGATATTATCTACGGCATCACCCCATAAGCCCAAAATATCGATGACCTGGCACACGTCTGTTACCTCCCACTTCTCGAGAATTTCTTTGACTCCTTGTACTTCAGCCCCATTACCCATACGGGCTGGTTTGTAAATAAAAATATTGTCTGAGACAAGCTGACCAAAATCTTTATCCGGTGTCATACAATAGACTTGGAAGTTTTCTTGTTCTGCTTTTTTCGCTAATGTTCCGATGATATCATCCGCTTCATAACCGTCCATTGTAATAATAGGGATATTGAATCCCTCAATCAGGCGGTAGATATAAGGAATGGAAGCTGAAAGGTCTTCGGGCATTTTTTCACGATGTGCTTTATAGGCTTCAAATTCAATATGGCGTGCTGTAGGAGCTGCCGTGTCGAACACTACTGCTATATGAGAAGGTTGCTGATTTTTCAATACCTCCAACAATGTATTGGTAAAACCCATGATTGCCCCAGTATTCAACCCTGTCGAGGTGATCCTTGGGGTCTTGCTCAAAGCAAAATATGCTCTATATATGAGAGCCATGCCATCTAAAAGAAATAGTTTTTTCACAAAATTGAATTTTAGTCTCCTTACAAAGGTAAGAAATTCATCAAACCGTAAGTTTAATAAATTTTTCCGATTTTTGTGCTATGACACATTTAATGCAACAGGTTCTATGAGAGGATTGGTAACAAAGTCCACAGGTAGTTGGTATCAGGTTTTGGGCGAAGATGACAAGAGATATGATTGCCGGATCAAAGGAAAATTTCGTACCAAGGGAATTAAAACGACCAACCCGGTGGCTGTAGGAGACTGGGTGCATTTTGATGTGGAGCCGGATCTTGAAAGTGCTGTCATTCGTGAATTGGAACCGCGTCGTAATTATATTATTCGAAAGTCGGTAAACCTCTCCAAACAAACACAGATTATCGGGGCAAACCTAGATCAGGCTTTTTTGGTGGTTACGTTGGCTTCTCCGCCAACATCTTTGGGTTTTATTGACCGTTTTTTGGTGACGACCGAAGCTTATGGAATACCTGCGGTACTTATTTTTAATAAACTCGATCTTTTCAGTGATGAAGGTTTGGAAATATTGGCCGACTATAAGGCCATTTATGAACGAATCGGCTATCCATGCTATGAGGTATCGGCTTTGACGGGAAAGAATATAGATGTTGTCAAGGAGCTACTTCAGGATAAAATTACATTAGTGTCAGGTCATTCTGGTGTTGGTAAATCTACTTTGATTAATGCTATTGTACCTGAATATGGTTTGAAGACAGGAGAAATTTCGGATTGGTCAGATAAGGGGAAGCACACCACTACATTTGCAGAGATGTTTGACTTACCTTTTGCGGGTAAACTGATTGATACACCCGGTATTCGCGAGTTGGGAATTGTGGATATTGAAAAACAGGAACTGTCCCACTTTTTCCCTGAGATGCGTGCATTGATGAACCAATGCCGGTTCAATAATTGTCGGCATATCAACGAGCCCGGGTGTGTGATTATGGAAGCCGTTGAGGAGGGAGAAATTGAATCTTCACGTTACGATAGTTATCTCAGTATGTATCATAATGAAGATAGCAGAGCTTAATACAGAAAGGCCTCCATTTATGGAAGCCTTTCTGTATTTAAAAGGAAGAGAGCGTTTATTTTATGGCTTGTGTTAGATTCATGTAGTCCCTTAGATAGGTACATTCCTTTGAAGCCATATTGAAAAAAGGCGTGTCCTTATATTGTGTATTTAGTTCTTTAAAGTACCTATTCTGCAGCGAAAAGCGGTAGAACGGATTTTTCAAGGGGGAATCATAATATTGCCAGCGAGTGTCCTCAGTATAAACAAAGTCTTTCTGTTCACATTTTGCGAGCATGAAGGTACATTTGGCCTTAAACTCTTTATCTGAACTTAGTGACCGGGCTTTGTTATACCATTCTTTTGCTGATTTTGTCTGTACGTAATTCCGTTGCCAGTGAATTGTTGTGCCAGCATGATTGTCTGAGGATGACCAATCGTACGACACCAAAGACCATGCGTTTCCGTAGGTGCTGGTTTGATAAATGCCTGTGGCCATCTGAAAGTAATAGTCGGCTTTTTTCTGATTATTTTTTTCGCTTTTTATGGCATTTTCCAATCGGGCCATGCGTTCTGCATATTTTAGTTTGGTCGTATTCTCTTTTCCGTATTTCTTTGGATAGTCATTGATGGTGACGATAAATGGACTGGGGATAACATCCGTTTCATCTTCATTGTACGAATTCCTTATTTCTTTTATTTTGTGATCTTTAGGAAGTGCCTGTAATGTTGTCGCCGCTTTTTGAAAATCAAGCTCCCGTAGATATGCTGTGCCTAGCAGTTCTGTCAAATAATCTCTATTGAAATGCTTGATATCTTGCAATAAAAAACGGGATAATGTATTTTGTTGCGTGTTGTCAGACAGTAGTGCCCTTATTTTTAATAATGTTTTAGGTGTGAGACTATTTTCCCAAAAATGCATGGTGGACCATTGCATGTTGTCTTCAAGAGAATCCTTGGCGATACCGTAATTATAGAAGATATCGGCTTTTACAGCGGCTAAACTCGCCATAGCTGTATCTTGTGTGCTGAGGTAATGTTTGACGACAAGGTTCTGGAGGATATTTCTAGCAATCAGACTGTAATTGCTATATTCAAAAGCACTATAGCTCCATTCTTTTTTGTTACTTGAATTTTTGCCATCCTGTTTGGCTTTCTGCTCCAGCCAGGCTAATGTTTTGACCAGCTTGGGCTGATCAATCTGTTTACTGGTTTGCCAATCGGCTAATTGCGTAAGCAGCACTGTAATCTGATATTGATCGCCCAACCTAGGATTCAATTCATTTTCTTTTACCTGGGCAAGATATTTTTTTGCTAGATCATTTTCTCTATTCATCCAGCTTAAATAAGCTGCTGTAATCAGGCCAAGCTGTGGCTGAACGTATTTTTTGTCTTGATAGAGGTTTAATGAGAAATCACGAAGGGAATCCAAATGTTGTTTAATGGTGCTTTTGTCTTCGTTTCTAGCGTAATAGTTGTAGTTCTCGCCATAACCAATATAAAAAGACTCATTCATATCGCCTTCTATTTTGTTGACTTCCCTTCCCAACAAAACTGCATTTACGGTATTGGCTGGATCAAGCTTGTAACAGGCGTTTAGATATTTCATAGTACGGTCTCCAGTGCCGAATCCAATAATGGCATTAATGTTAAAGTTGTCTGCATCATTGCTGGCATATTGAAAAATCTCTGTGTCAGAAGCTGTGATATAATGAAAATTAGCGTACGCCAAAACCCGTCTTTCGGGGCTTGCTGTAAATAACCTGGAGAAAAGGTATGCCGCTTTAGCCCCATCACCATTTTTACGGATAGCACCAGCGTAGTTGGAAAGTGCCCAATTTAAAATAGCTTCATTCCCTTTTATAGGCTGTAAGTATTTCTCATAGACAGCAATACTTTTGGCATATTCCTGACCGAATAGATATAAGCGTGCGGCCTGATAAGCGTAACGGACAAAAAGGAAACTGTTTTTTTTATGCTTGTTGATCTGTGCTTCGGCCAGTTCAGCATATTGTACAATCTCTTTAAAATTCCGCGTATCGGGATCCCAATAATTGTGTTGAACATTGGTAATGGGCTCTTGCTTTTTTGTGAAGATAAAGTAAGCTCGCTCAGGTTCATGTTTACCATCAATTAAGGTTTGTAAAAATGTATTTCCTTTGATGGAATCCGGAAGATTGCTCCAGGATGATTTTTTTTGATTACTGACCAAATCAGACGTCGCCGAGTCGCTGTAGTACATCAATTGTTGGATATCTTTTACATTTATATCTGACCCTAGGTGTTTTGCCCAAGCTTCACTGTTGACGATGCTTTCCTTGACTGGAGCTTCTTCGGTATAAAGAAATTGATAGGGGATGTATTGAAATGCAGAAAACCCGTTGTCTTCGAGATTCGGAAGATAGTAAGTTGTTTGGTTGTCATAGGGATCCATTTCGGGTCCACAAGCGATATTTGTTGCAATCTCTCCAAAAAAGAAAGCGAGCGTGGTGCTAGAAAGCACGAATAATTTCTTGTAACTCGGCATTGCCATGATTTGCTAATGTAGCTTGATCTAAATGATAAAAAATAATCTGATGTTTTTTTCCTTTCAGTTCTCCCCTCAAAAATTTTGCCGTTTGCAAAAGATCATCGTGAGTTACCTGCTCAAATCGGACAACATCTCCTTTTTTGAGATTTGCTTTTGGAAGGTCGGTAATTAAAATGAATAAATTACTTTTTGGGTTGCGTGTAAATAAAGCTGTATTATTGATGTCCTGCTCACTAATATATTTTGATATACCAATGTAACTATTGTTTCTAAAAACCACAAACCATTGAAATAAAGGAAGTGCAATATCCATTTGCATTGGATAATTGCGTAGTGTACCACCTAAATAGGTCTTTAGATCTTGTTGATTCAGAATAGAATTTTGGTTTCCAAACTGGCGTAAATTGCCCATGTTGTAGCACATTAAAGTCACTTTCTTTACTGGTGGAATACCGCTTGTAACCGTATTCTTAACTTGATGTAATCTTAAGGTTGAGCTAATAATAACATCTTTTAAATCAGGCAATTCTTGTAGGTAATTGAGCAAGTAGAAGAATTTGTCGCGTGATGTCTGTGTCCAATCACAGTCCAATTGCAATTCGTTGAATTTTTCTTTGCCAGCCTGCTTAATTTTTGCGGAGACAAATGGAACAATCTTATTGGCTAATGCTCTTATTTGTAAACTGTCCATTTCTGAAAAAATTCGTTGATTGATAAATACAACTGGTATTAAAGCTTGTTCTTTAGGTACGGGTTGGGAGAACGTAACAGGGCTAATGGGAACAGCCTGAACACCGGAAGGATCAAAGTCTATATCCATAATTCGTGTATATATGGATCTAGCAGCGACTTCTTTTAGCGCACGGTGTTCTACGGTATCAAGTTGAAAAACTGTTTTCCAAAAATAGAAGCCTGTTTCGGGTTTGGAATTTGAACAAGAATTGAATATAAGTAGCCAAAGCGGTACAAGAAATAAAAAAAGTCGTATTCGGAGCTGCATATTTTCTTTATTTAGTAGTATTTGAAACAAAAGGGGAATTGATCTTGTTTGCTATTCAATAAATAAAGACTAAATTACAAAGAGATTGTGACTTTATGAAGCCTATTTTTAAGTGGATCATTGGGATTGTTGTGTTTATTCTCCTGGCTTTGACCGGGGGGATTATTTATTTTAGCAATAAATGGAAACCACTGTTGGATACCAAAATAAAGCAACTGGTTTTGCAGGCGACAGATAGTCTGTACACTGTTCACTACGATGATATTCATGTTAATCTTGCACTGGGAAATCTAACCATAGATAATCTTCATTTAATTCCGGATAGTGTTGTGTATAAAAAATTAGAGCTTATGAAAAAGGCTCCAGACAATCGATATGCAATAATCATCAACAAGCTTAAGATTAAAAGCTTTGGCATCCGTAAGGTATTAATGGATAAAGAGCTTTTCCTACACGATGTCACCGTAGATACACCAATGATACATGTTATCAATGAGGTGCATAGTTATAACGATACTGTAAGCCAAGGGCCTAAGAAACCATTGTACGAAAAAATAAAAGATAATTTAAAGAAGATTCATGTTGAAGCTGTCAATTTGAATAATATTGATTTTAAATATACGCAGGTACAAAAGGGTGTACATCAGGATTTTGAGATAAAAAAAGTGAAAGTACGGATTGATGATGTCCTTATTGATTCAACTTCGGAGCAAGACAGACAACGTTTTTATCATACGAAGATGATCGATATCGAAGTGCCGGGCTTTACTTATAAAACTCCAGATGGTTTTTATAAAATCAATTTTGATAAACTTAAGATCAATAGTAAAGACAGGAATGTCCTCCTGACCAAGGTCGCTTATCAGCCGACTTTAAACAAAGCCGCCTATTATAAGAAAAAAGGGGAAGGCGGAAGTTATGTTGTCTTTAAAATGGACACCTTGCAACTGACTGGGTTCAATTTTGGGCAACTTTCCAGAGATAAAAAGGTTTATGCACAAAAAGCATTCTTAAAAAACGGGCAACTTTCCATCTATAGCGATAAGCACTATAAGAGCCCTGCTACCCGACAAATTGGAAATGCACCGCACATGAAATTGATGCAAATGTCAACTAGAATGGGAATTGATTCGCTGATTCTGAATAATATTGGTATTGCTTATTCGGAAATGAGTGATCAATATAGCCAGATAGGAACCATTACTTTTGATCATACCTATGGTACCATATTGAATGTGACAAATGATTCGACAAAGTTACTCAAGCAAAAGCTTATGCGTGCTAATCTGAGCACTAATTTTATGAACTCAGGAAAGCTATTGACCAATTTTGTCTTTGATATGACCTCCAAAGTTGGGGCTTATACCTATAAGGGTAGTCTTGGACAGATGGATTTAACTGCTGTTAATAAGATGATTCGACCATTGCTGAATGTTGAGGTTAAATCCGGTAATCTAAAACAAATCGTATTTGATGTCTGGGCTAATGACTACAGGAGTAAGGGGACGTTTAAAATGGATTACAACGATTTGAAAGTTAACATACTCTCTGAAACAGGTGAGGACGGACGTCGAGAAAAGAAGGGCTTCCTTTCATTTATGGTCAATCAGGTTTTATTTAATCCTGGAAACCCAGACCTTTATGGTAAATATACTGTGGGGCATATCAACAAGCATCGAGACCCCTATCATCCTTTCTTTAAGGCAATGTGGCAAAGTTTGCTGATGGGAATTAAACAATGTGTCGGTTTAGGACCAGAGCGCGAGGCAAAATTGATGAATACAGCAGATCGTGTTGAGAAGGTCGTGAGTGGAGTGGAGAAAGCGAAGAAATTATTCTCAGGGATATTCAAAAAACATAAAACCGCTGAAGAGCTGCTAAAAGAAGAGAAGGAGGAAGAGGCAAAAGCGGCTGCCAAAATAGAGGAAAAGCGAAAACGGGATCGAGAGAAGGCTGAAAAGGAATTAGAGAAAGAAAAACCTGGGGATTAAAAAAGTAGAGATGTAGCGAAAGACACTGGTAGATTCCGTTTCACGTGAAAATAAAGTGCTTTTAGGGGATAGATGTTGGTAGATTTTTGAATAAAGGCAAATTTACCTTAGTTTGCGGTTTATAATGGTAGATTCTATATTAAGTTTTATTCGATTTGTTTTCAAATATAAAAACGGTCTTGTAGATAAGATCATGTTCTATGCGAGCATGATTTGTGCTGCGATAGTTATTTTCAATGTTGGTTATGTAACAGATCCAACTTTGGGTATTTTACTAGGTAAAACAATCCACTACCTATTTTTCGTGCTTTTCTTTATGATCGCATTGCGGGAATCTTCATCTATCTATGCACTGAAGAAGATTGCTGTTGAACATTATTCAGGCTTGTTTATCCTGATTTATTTTATTTTTATTTTGATTGCTCGTTTCGCTGGGATTGATGCGCTATCGGTCTTTTCACGCGAACAGTGGATTTATTTAGGGATTTATATTATTTTTATCGCCGAATTATCGAAAAGCACGCTCTTTTTCGATAATTTTTATTTTAATCCCACCATACTATTTGTTATCAGCTTTCTTGTGCTTATCCTGATAGGGACAGTCCTATTGATGCTTCCGCGAACAACGATTGAAGCTCCGCTCAGTTTTGTTGATGCCTTGTTTATGGCTACTAGTGCTGTTTGTATAACAGGACTGTCCGTATCAGATATTTCAACCAACTTTAGCATGTTTGGTCAGACCGTTATTATTGTATTGATACAGGTCGGTGGATTGGGAATTATGACATTTACAGGGTTTTTTGGATATTTTTTCTCCGGTGGATTTTCATTCAAAAACCAACTGATGTTTGGTGAGATATTGGGTGAAAATAAAGTGGCTTCAGTCATTAAGACATTGTTGACCATGATATTTATTACACTGTTGTTTGAATTTCTTGGTGCGTTATTGATTTTTAGTACCTTGGAAAGGACTAACTTCCCGAATATGGGTAGTATGATTTTCTTCTCAATTTTTCATTCCATTTCTTCTTTCTGTAATGCCGGATTTTCTATTTTGTCTGGGGGTATCACCAATGAGGCATATAAGTTCAACTATCCATTTCAATTGGCTCTTTCCTCATTGTTTATTCTTGGGGGATTAGGTTTTGGAATTGTGCTCAACTTTTATACCTACATAAAGGAGTCTATATTACTGTGGTACCACCGTTTGATCACGAAGAAAAATTACAAACATAAAGCTTGGAGTTTTAGCTTCAACTCCAAGTTAGTTCTACTTTGTAATGCGATTATTATTGTTGCGGCAACACTTTTCTTTTACTTTTTGGAACGGAAGAATGCGCTTTCTTTAGAAAAAGGCTTAGATGGCGAATGGGCCACGTCTTTTTTTATGGCAAATGCTGCGCGTTCTGCAGGTTACAATAGCATTGATTTAAGTTTCGTCGGAGCCCCAACTATTTTTCTGATCATGTTGCTGATGTGGATAGGGGCCTCCCCTGGGTCTACTGGAGGCGGAGTTAAAGTGACAACAGTAGCACTTTCTTTTATAAATATTATTTCTTTAGCAAAGGGTAAGGAATATATTGAAATTTTTAAACGAAGAATAGCAAGTGAATCCGTCAATAAAGCTTTTGCAATCATTTTATTGTCGTTTATAGTCGTTGGGCTCAGTTTTTTTGTCCTTATTTTTACTGATCCAGATAAAAGTATGAAAGATTTGTTGTTTGAATCGTTATCGGCATATACGACCTGCGGCTTGAGTTTGGGTATTACCCCTTCCTTAAGTATGGGTGGAAAACTGATCATTGTGGTGACCATGCTGGTCGGTCGTGTGGGTATGTTAACATTATTGGTTGCCTTTATCAAAAATACGACACGCCGGAATATTATATTTCCGGAGGAAAAGATCTTGTTTTAAATGCATTCTTTTTTACACGTGAATTTGGAAATGAAGAGAAAAAGGTTGATTAATAGTATAGGGTGTAATTATGCTTGTAAATACAATAAATTTATCTTAGTTTGAGTTATGAAGTATATTGTTTTAGGGTTAGGACATTTTGGGCGTTCATTGGGTGTTCATCTTACTGAACTCGGTCATGAAGTGATTGGAGCAGATAAAAGTCTAACTATAGTGGAGCAGCTCAAAGATAAGATCACGCATACCGTATGTTTGGATACAACAGATCGGGAGGCTGTATCTTCACTACCTTTGAAAGATGCGCATGCTGTAATTGTAGCTATTGGGGAAGATGAAGGAGCGTCTCTTATGACTGTAGCACTCCTAAAACAATTAAAAGTAAAGCGTATAATCGGCCGTATCGTATCTGATTTGCAGAAGACAGTTTTGGAAGCGATGGAGATCAATGAGTATATTATGCCAGAAGAGGAGGCTGCAGAGCGTTTGGCGATGCGGTTGGACAATATCGATATCGTTGATTCCTTTAAGGTTTCAGATCGGTATTCTATTGTCGAAACAAAGGTTCCGCAGCGTTATATTGGTATGACGCTACGCGAGGCTAATCTGACGAATCTATATAAAATTATTGTACTGACAACAGTCAAAATTACAGAGACAAAAAAAGACGGAATTACCAAAGAACAAAAGGAAGCATCTGGTATCGCCACGTCTGAAACAGTCATGGCGGAAGGGGATATCTTAGTTGTTTTTGGCGAATTATCCGACATCAATAAGTTAATTCAAAAAGGAGAATAAAATTATGTTATTAACAACAACAAGTGTTATCGAGGGACACCAGATCGATCGTTATTTGGGGATTGTTTCTTCAGAGGTTGTTTTGGGAGCAAATGCCATTAAGGATATGATGGCTGGATTTAGAGATTTTTTTGGCGGTCGGTCCAATTCCTATGAACGGGCGTTTCAGGAGACTCGTGAGGCTGCATTGCGTGAACTAGAAGATCGCGCGAAAGCATTGGGAGCTGACGCAGTCGTTGGCGTACGATTGGATTTCCAAACTGTTGGAACAGGGGGAATGATGATGGTAGGAGCAACGGGGACAGCCGTTAAAATGAAATAAACTCAAGATAGCCCTAATATAATTAGGGCATTTTTTTTATAAATAAGACGGGAATGAATCCATCGTTATTCATTTCCCCTGCATTTTTAGGCTAAACTGTCTTTGATGAATCATGGCAATTTGAGGTTTATTTCTTTTCATCATCTAACAGAACTGTATTTAATAGATTGCGCATAATTATAATTGTATATAAAAACAAATTTATCTAAGTTTGGCTTTTAAGACTTTTAAACAACCTAAGAGGATAAATGAAAAATTGGTTTAAGGCGAATTCAGCACATTTGATCGTTATTGCGGTATTTATTGCGCTCGTATTTTTTTATTTCACACCTGTTTGGCAGGGAAAGACACTTGCCCAATCAGATGTTGTACAGGCGCAAGCTGGACAAAAGGAATTATTTGATTATAAAGCCAAAGATGGAAAGGCGCCTTTATGGACGAATTCTATGTTTGGAGGAATGCCTACCTATCAAATCTGGCAGGCAAATGAAAATAATATCGGTACCTACTTGTTGAAAGCGGTGAAGTTTGCCTTTCCAAGTCCGATGGATACAGTGTTGTTTTATCTATTGGGGGCCTACTTTCTTTTTAGCGTATTACGCATCAAACCCTGGCTTGCTGCGGTGGGCGCAGTTGCAATAGCCTTTACTTCCTACAACTTTATTTATATTGAAGCTGGACATATTACCAGGGCAAATGCAATTGCCTTTATACCGCCTGTTATTGCTGCGGTGATTATGTGTTATCGTGGGAGTAAGTTCTGGGGGCCAGTACTGCTGGCGTTATTTCTTTCCTTGGAAATACGTGTCAATCACTTACAGACGACTTATTACTTGTTAATGGCGTTGATGGTATACGTTATTTTTACCTTAGTCGATGCAATCAAACAAAAACAATTAAAGGAATTCTTTATCGCCTCCGGCAGACAGGTGATTGCGGTTATCATTGCTTTAATGGTCAATGCATCCATTTTATTGCCTACTTGGGAGTACAGTAAGCTGAGTACACGTGGCCATGCTAATATTACGAAGGTTGACAATAATAACACAAAAGCAAAAGGACTTGATAAAGAATATGCTTATGAATGGAGCCAAGGTATTGGCGAGACCATGACCTTTATGATTCCTAATGCTTATGGCGGAGCTAGTGGTGGTCAATTGGACGAAAAATCGCATGTTGCCAAATTCTTTATGGAAAAAGGAAGAGTGTCTGAAGTTCAAGCAGGGCAGATGGCACAAGGTATGCCAACCTATTGGGGGGACAAACGCTTTACATCAGGACCATGGTATTTTGGGGCCGGTGTTTTCTTCTTGTTTATATTGGGACTTGTTATTGTCAAAAACCGTTTCAAATGGTGGATATTGACGACTACTATATTAGCATTGCTTTTGTCATTTGGAAAGAATTTCACATTGGTTTCTGATTTATTCTTTGATTATTTTCCGATGTACAACAAGTTTAGAGCTGTGGAATCCATCCTGGTTCTTGTTTCAATCACAGTACCTCTGTTGGCTATTATGACGGTGAATGAATTGCTGACACGGGCCAAAGAAATTCCAAACCTGGATAAGAAAGTGCTTTATACTTTTGCCAGTGTGGGGGGCGTTTGCCTACTGATTGGTTTAATGCCTGATCTATTCTTGAATTTTAGAAATGGGGAACATAATAATTTAATAGAATCGTTCACACAGCAAATTGGTGATAAATCTTTTGCTACGGAACTGGCAAATCAACTGGTTTTGGATCGTAAGGATATCGCGAGTAAAGATGCTTACCGCTCCTTTGTGATTATTTTGCTTACATTTGGACTTGTTTGGTTTTACCTTAAGAAAAAGCTTAATGAAGGTGTTTTATTGGGTACCTTGCTTATCTTGTTCTTATTCGATTTGTGGAGTGTAGATAAACGCTTTTTGAATGATAGATCCTTTATGGAGAAAGGTGCGACTGCACAGCAGGTGTTTCAGCAACGCGAAGTTGATCAATTGATTTTGATGGATAAGGATCCAAGTTATCGCGTCCTTGATTTGACGACTGATCCATTCTCTGATGCCCGTCCTTCGTATTTTCATAAATCGTTAGGAGGCTACCATGCTGCTAAATTAATGCGTTTTCAGGAGATTTTAGAGAACCAATTCAATGGAGCGCTTAATGAAGATGTATTGGATATGTTCAATGTGCGTTATTTAATTACAACAGATCCGCAGAATCAATCGCAGCGTATTGTGAGACGGAGTACTGCCGCTGGAAATGCTTGGTTTGTAGACAAGGTGACTTTTGTAAAAGGAAACGCGGAGGAAATGCAGGCGATCAGCTCTTTTGATCCACGTAAAGAAGCATTTGTGAATCAACAGTACCAGAATGAAATCAAAGCAAAAACTTCCAGCGCGACTACAACAGGAGAAATTAAATTGACTTCCTATCATCCTGATAAAATGCAGTACGAATATACTACTGCTAATGACGCTTTTGCGGTATTCTCCGAGATATTCTACGATAAGGGCTGGAAGGCTTATGTTGATGGAAAGGAAACGCCAATTATCCGTGCAGATTATTTGCTGAGAGCGTTGCAGTTGCCAGCGGGAACACATAAAGTCGAATTTATCTTTGATCCAGAATCACATAAGATGGGTAATTTACTGACTTTAATAGCGTCGATTATCCTTGGATTAGGAGTAGCGGCTGCTGCATATTTCTCATTACGGGATACAAAAAAAGAAACAGTTGCATAGCAAGCTGTTTCTTTTTTAAAGGTTGAAGCTTTAGAATAATTTGAGCTGTGGGTCAGTTATTCTAAAGCTTTTTCTATGATGCGGTGTAGAACCATATTCGAGCACTGCAGTCCGATGCTTTACGGTCGGATAGCCTTTATTATTAAGCCAATCATAAGCGGGGTAATCCGAAGCCAGATTGTCCATGTATTCGTCACGGTAGGTTTTGGCCAAGATGGAGGCTGCTGCGATAGAAAGGTATTTTCCATCGCCTTTTATGATGCACGAATGGGGAGTTTCTTGGTAAGGAATAAATCTGTTCCCGTCCACAATGATATATTCCGCTTTTATTTGTAGCATATCTAAGGCTTTATGCATGGCAAGATAACTGGCATTGTGAATATTAATGCGATCAATTTCTTCCGCTGAAACACTCGCCACAGCATAGGCAAGTGCTTCCCGTTCAATAATCGGCCGTAATGCCATTCTTTTTTTTTCGCTTAATTTTTTCGAATCGTTGAGCAGCTCATGATGATAATCAGCGGGGAAAATTACCGCTGCTGCAAAGACCGGTCCTGCCAAACAACCTCTGCCAGCCTCGTCACATCCCGCTTCAACCTGTTGATCTTGATAATATGATAATAGCATTTTTCTAGTTCTGTAAATGAACGAAAGTACAAATAAAATTAGAGTTATGCATTGTAACTTCTGTGTGAATAATGCCCTTTTACATTAATTAACACTAATAATATCTTCTTTTGTAAAGATTTAGCATGCGCTGTTGTGAATAGAAAAGAGAGGAGTTGGTTAAACTTAAACGGGGGCATTCGGTCAAAAATTTGTCAATTATAGAAATATAAAAAATAGGTATTATGAGAGGCTTCATGCTTTTTTTATTGAGTATGTTAACAGGATGGACAGTATATGGCCAGACGAGAAGCGTACAAGGAATGTTGAAGGACGACAAGAACCGAGTTGTCGCAGGAGCAACTGTTAAGTTGACTTCAAAATTGGATTCTATGGTAGCAGGTTCAAATATGGCCGGTATTTTTATATTTGATAGGATCAAGGCGGATACGTTTAAGATTACCGTTTCTAATTTAGGATTTGAACGTTTTGAAAAGGAGTTTGATTTTCCTAAGGGAGAGGTAAAATACATTATCCCAAGTTTGACCTTGCAACAGAATTCGCAGATGCTTGAGGAGGTTGTTGTGGATGGGGTACCTACCGTGGTTGTGAAAAGTGATACGCTGGAGTACACTATGAAGGATCTGAAGTTACGTGATGGGGCTGTAGCGGAGGATGCGTTGAAAAAATTACAAGGCGTTGAAGTGGATAAAGATGGGAATGTTACCGCGCAGGGTGAATCTGTAAAAAGGGTCAGAATTAATGGCAAAGACTTCTTTGGAGGTGATGTTAAGACAGCAACTCAGAATCTTCCAGCCAATATTGTGCAAAAAATGCAGATTATTGATGATTATGGGGACATGGCTAACATTACAGGTAACAAGAACGGTGATTCCGAAAAAGTACTGAACATTCAGATCGATCCCAAATATAACCAAGGCCATATGACAACGCTCCGTGCTGGCTATGGAACAGAGGATCGTTATCAGGCAACAGGAATGTGGATGGGGATGCGCGAAGGAGAGCAGATTTCTGTACTAGGAAACTTAAACAATACCAATGCACCCTTGTTTGATTTCAATACAACAGGTGGTGGCGCCCGACGTGGTCAAGGTGGTGGTGGACGCCGTGGTGGCGGTATGTTTGGTGGTTCAGATGGCCTTACTAAGATAGGTTCCATTGGTCTTAATTTTCGCAAGGATTTTTCTGATAAGCTGACTGCTTATGGTAGCTATAGTTATAGCCATAGTAACAATACGACATTATCACAGCGATTTCAGGAAAACACGCTTCCCAATATCATGCAAACGGATAGTGTTACATCTAATAGCAACACGATTGGCGGTAGTCATCGCTTCGAGGCAAATGTGGAGTGGAAACCCTCAGCCAATGACTATATTAAAATCTCACCACAATTTGGTTATGATAAAAGTGATGTAACAACATTTTCAGAATCAACTACCTATCGCAACAACGCATTTAACAATTCACAAAAACAGGATATAATCGCTAATTCGACAGCTCCTCGATTTGGTGTCAGCGGATTATACAATCGTAAATTGAATGATAAAGGCAGAAATGTTTTTGTAAACATGAACTTCAATAATGCAAAAACAGAAAAGGACCAAAACGCAATCTTGGATAGGTTATTGGCAGATCCTAATAATGCAGATGCTCCTTTAAGTTCGATTTATGAGAAAACGATTTTAGAGGCCAGTAATAAAAGCTGGAACGCAGGTGCTTCATTGAACTATACAGAGCCACTTTCAGAAAAAGGAAGATTAGAGTTTACCTATGATTTCAACAAGAATAAATATGATAATTCCAATAGACAGGAAGGTCGTAATATGGCTGGGGAGCTGATTGCTGATGATCCTAAATTGAATTTTGACTATAATTATGATTATTCTTTCTCAACACATAAAGTAGGTGCTAATTATCTATATAATGGCGATAAAATCACCTATTCTATTGGGGCAGCTGCACAACCGTCTCAATTGCGGGGAGATGCAATCAGTTCGGGATTAATTGTTCCGATACATCGAAACAATATGAATTGGATGCCAATTGCGCGATTTGAGTATAAGTTCTCCCGCCAATCCAATATTTCTGTGAACTATTCCGGCACGCCAAATGAACCGTCAGTTACCCAGATTCTACCCTTTGATATGAGTACAAATCGTACGAGTATAGTAATCGGTAATGCAAATCTAAATCCCGAGTTTAGCCACCAATTGAATATGCGTTTTCGCAAAAATGATTTTCAGAAAGGAAATAACTTCTTCGCTTTTGTCAATGCTGGCCTGACAAATAATAAAATTGTGAGCCTTAGCAAGAGTTATTTTGATGATTTAATAGATTATCAGACAGGACAAACAAATTCCACCTTAATTTCCGAAACACGGTATTTGAATGAAACTAATGACAAACCATTTAGTGTTAGTTCTTTTTATCATTATGGGAAATCACTGAAAGAAAAAACCTACAATATTATGTTGATGGGAGGAGTTTCTTATAACAAAAACATAGGTTATGTTTCTACGGAGAAAGATGATAATATTGGTCAAAAAAATATTGCCCGTAATATTGTATTTAATCAGGGCTTGATGTTTAGGTATAACCCTTCCGAAAATCTAGAAATAAATCCTGGTGTTCGTTATCAATACAATCATACGGAAAATTCATTGACAAATCGAACAACCAATGTTTCTTCTTGGACACCGACTTTGATTGGTTCAATAAATATTACACCGACAACAATTTTTGGGGCAGATCTTTCAAAACAGTTTAATAGTGGTTATGGTGCGGGAATTAATGCAAATCCGTTTGTTATCAATACTTATGTTGAGCAAAAGTTCTTAAAGGAACAACGTGCTACTATACGCCTACAGGCATTTGATTTGTTAAACGAACAGACCAATGTATCTAGAACAGTGAACGAATCTATGATCATGGATAGTCGTACAAATCGCCTCGGGCGCTATTTTATGCTTTTATTCACCTATAAATTCCAGAAGTTTGCAATGGGGACCCCACAGGGGGGAGATGACTTTCATGGAGGTATGAGAAGACCTCGTATGTAAGCCGAACAAAAAAAGCTAGCTAAAAAACGGTTATAGTGATTTCGCTATGACCGTTTTGCGTTTAAAAATCCCTAGTTTTGCTGAAAATGCACCAAAATGGTTAAGTTTGATCGGTGGTATTCAATATGTTTGCGCTATTGTTCCAATAATGGGTGGACTGTAAATATAGATGGACGATCTTTTCGCTAATTATCGTAAATAAAGGAAGCTTGGTCGGTTTGTGAGGAGGAAATGAGTTAGGGAAGTGAGAATAGATCAATTAAAGAAATTTCATAAACTGAATGGAGTACGAAATCATTAGACTTTCAAATGGAATCCGTGTGGTATTCCAATATCAAAATTTGCCAATAACCCATGTGTGTATGGTTATTAATGCTGGGTCACGGGACGAATCCGAGGGTAAGTTTGGTGTCGCTCATTTTATTGAACATCTTTTATTTAAACGAACCGAGAAACGATCAACGCAACAGATTATTGATTATCTGGAGTCTGTCGGAGGAGACCTAAACGCTTATACAACAAAAGAGTATACTTGTGTTCATGCCTCTATACTACAGCCTTATCTCAATCGAGCGCTAGATCTATTTGAGGATATTTTCTTTCATTCTACTTTTCCTGAGGTGGAAATGGACAAGGAAAAATCGGTTATTGTCGATGAAATGGCGTCTTACCTGGATAGCCCAGAAGAATCTATCGTCGATGATTTCGAAGATCTTATATTTAAAGGATCGGGGTTGGGGCATAACATCCTAGGGCTTGAAGATCAGCTTTTAGCATTGCAAAAAAACGATATTACGGATTTTATGCAATCTAATTATGATACTCACGAAATGGTTATCGGTATTACAGGTAATTATAAGTTGAAAGAGGTCGAAAAGTTGCTGTATAAAGTCTTTGGAGGAATAACACAAAATACTATTTCGCGTACGAGAAATGATGTTAGTGCAATTATAGAACAACATATTGAGATTCCCAAACCAATCAATCAAGTGCACTATATGCTCGGCTCATTGGCCTATGATTATCGTGACGAGCGTAAAACAGGATTGTTGCTTCTGAATAATATGTTGGGAGGAATGGGTATGGGATCTATCCTTAATCTATCCATCCGGGAAAAATATGGAATTGCCTATACCATCGAATCTAATTACACGATCTTTTCGGATACAGGGTTATTTAGCATCTATCTCGGAACTGATGAAGAAAAGGTTGAAAAAGCAAAAAAGTTGGTGTTTAAAGAGCTATCTAAAATGTGCGATCAATCCCTATCCGATATCAAGTTGAAGAAAGCAAAACAGAAGTTTGTTGGTCAAATTGCTTTAACTGAAGAGAATCGGATGAGTATGATTATTTCAGCAGCTAAAAATGTGATGGATTACGATCGTGTTATATTATTGGATGAAGTGATCGAAAAAATCCAGCATTTAAATAACACTAATCTCCTGGCCATTGCACAGGATGTATTTGATCCTAGGAAGATGCTGTCGTTGAGTTTTGTTCCAGAAGATTAATATTTGATAGAATTCTATATATTTGCGGTTACAGTAATTCTTAAAATATGAAACCGAGCTTGCGAGCTCTCATCAGCCATTAAAGAAAAAAATATAACAGATGAAAACAGCATATGTATTTCCTGGTCAGGGAGCCCAATTTGTTGGGATGGGACAAGACCTGTATAACTTAAATGAAGAAACAAAAGCTTTGTTCGAAAAGGCTAATGATATTTTAGGATTTCGTATCACGGATATTATGTTTTCCGGTACGGACGAGGAGTTGAAACAAACTAATGTAACACAGCCTGCAATTTTTCTGCATTCTGTTATTTTGGCTAAAGCTTTAGGGGACTCATTTCAGCCAGATATGGTGGCTGGGCACTCCTTAGGTGAGTTTTCAGCATTGGTTGCAGCGGGAGCTTTGAGTTTCGAAGATGGACTGAAATTGGTATCCCAACGCGCGAATGCCATGCAAAAAGCATGTGAATTGCAACCTTCAACAATGGCCGCAATTTTGGGCTTAGAAGATGCTGTTGTAGAAGAAATTTGCGCTAAAGTGGATGAAGTGGTTGTAGCGGCGAATTACAATTGTCCGGGACAATTAGTTATTTCGGGATCAATAGAAGGTGTAGATAAAGCCTGTGCTTTGTTGACTGAGGCTGGAGCGAAAAGAGCTTTAAAATTAAATGTTGGCGGTGCATTCCATTCGCCATTGATGGAATCTGCTAAAGTTGAATTACAAGCTGCCATTGAAGCGACTGATATTTTATCTCCAAGATGCCCTATTTATCAAAATATTGATGCACAACCACAAACGGAACCCGCTATTATTAAGCAAAATCTGATTGCACAATTGACCGGGGCTGTGCGTTGGACACAGACTGTACAAAATATGCTTGCGGATGGTGCTACTGCATTTGTAGAGGTTGGGCCAGGAAATGTCTTGCAAGGTTTAGTTAAGAAAGTAGATCGTCAGGTACAAACTTCAGCGGCTTCGGTAACAGCTTAAGAATTGTCTTAACTACAAGAGATCAAGGGCCGATTATTCGGCCCTTTTCTTATACATAAAATCTCATGGTATCCTCTTTACAAAACGAGAATTTAGGGCATATAAACCTTTTGCCTTCTAACGGTGCTGATTCGGTTGCTAGCGTTTAAAAGCTGTAACACTTCTGGCTGATATCCATTGCTTAACCAAATAAATGCAAGGCCTAATAGCGAATTATTAGTCTATTTGTCCTTAAACATGCTATAATGATCTTTCATGACCTGTAAAACGAAATCATTAGGTGTCATTTTTTCAGGGTGTTTAACTTCCATAACCGTCTCGAGACGTTGCACCAAGGCTGTCAGTATTCCTACATCTCTCCTGTCAAATGCCGTTTGATAAACCTCTTTGATCGCATTTGCATCTTTGTCGCTCAACTTAATGACTTGGGGGAATAAAATGGGATGATTTTCAAAGGTCTCTTCATAAATCGTATCACTGAGCTTCAAACTAGGTTTCAAACTAATGACAGATGTTTCTCCGGCGATATCTCCAATGCGTTGACCATTTTTGGATAGAACAATAGCGGTAATCGCAATACCACCCATGGTCATCCATATATCTACTATTGATAATGTCCATCGTGATAGATACTGATAAAAGTCGGCACGAGAGCCATCGAGCTTTACTACTTTTATTTTCATGATCTTTTTACCAATGGTCTGACCACCAAATGCCGTTTCGGTAATCAAGGTATAAAAAAATGCAGGTAACGTCATCCCCATAATAATACCGTAGAAAAGATAAGGGTCTCTACTCGTGATATCTAATGCATCCAACAGAAACATACAAAAGAAAAAGTAACACACGATAATAAAATAGTCTATTGCAAATGCGATCATCCTCGAACCTAGGCTAGCAAGATTATACTGGATTTTTACATTTTGTGCTGTGTTTATCTCAAGCTTATTCATATATTTGGTTTAGCCAGTTAAAAAAATTAATGAGAGAAGCATCATTTGTAGAACGAAATAAAGAAAAATGGACGTTAATTGAAAATAATTTGTCAATTAATATGCAGGTTGATCCGGACGAACTGGCTTCAAATTATATTGAGCTGACAAATGATCTGGCTTACGCACAAACATTTTATCCAGATAGTAAGGTTCGCAGTTACTTAAATGAACTTGCTGTAACCGCGCATCAAAAAATCTATAAAGATCGAAAAGCCTCTAACAATAAATTCAAATCTTTTATTAACGAAGAGATTCCGCAGGCAATTTGGTCAATCCGTCGGCAACTTTTTTATTCGCTCTTGATTTTTGTACTTGCCTCGGCTATTGGCTTTCTTTCAGCGGTGTATGATATAGATTTCATTCGGCTTATCTTAGGCGATTTTTATGTTGATTCAACAATAGAGAGCATTAAAGCCGGTGATCCTGCTGCGGTCTATGGAAAAGGAAGTAATTTTGGTTCGGCGATCTGGATTACGATCAATAATGTTCGGGTGGCTTTTATGGCTTTTGCATTTGGATTGTTTCTGAGTATTGGCACGGGTTATATATTGTTTAGCAATGGTATTATGCTGGGTGCTTTTCATCAGATGTTCTTCCAATGTGGTGTAATGGGAAAAGCGATGTCGGCTATTTGGATCCATGGAACTATCGAAATCTCGGTGATCATTGTTGCGGGAGGCTGTGGACTTGCGATCGGAAATAGCATCTTGTTCCCAAAATCTTATACCCGGATGGCTTCTTTTGTTCAGACAGCAAAGATTGCCATGAAAGTACTGGTTAGTACAATACCATTTTTTATTGTCGCAGGTACATTGGAGGGCTTTGTAACTAGATATTATGATGTGTCGATATGGCTTAGTCTATTCATCATACTCCTATCGTTGGCCGCCATCTTATTTTTTTATGTTATTAACCCCTATCGATTAGCAAAACGGTTTCAATGGAAGTAGAATTTGAATTTCAGAAAGAGCGAAAAATAGGGGATTTTGTCCAGAACTTTATAGACCTTTTCAAACTGATCTATAAACATTTTGTGACAACAATATTTGGGCTGTCGGCATTACCGCTAGCTGGAATAGCATTAGTATATTATTTCCTCTCAACAAAAATCACCTTTTCTGCAAGCAGTAGCTCATTCGAAGATATTGATGGATTCACTTGGGCCGGATTACTGATTTTAGCATTAATTGGGCTTGGTTTATATGTTTATGGTATTTCCATTGAGTATTTTCTTCTTCTGAAAGAACGTAAAAACACACTATTTACAGGAAAAGAAGTCCTACAAAATTTTAGAGCAAATATAGGTCGCTATTTTATGTTCTTATTTGCGATGGTTCTGGCGTTAATCGTTGTTTTTATACCCCTTGCGATTGTTGCTGCCCTCTCCGTCTTTATTCCGTTTATTGGAAGTTTTGCGATTGGTATACTGATGTCAATCGTGGGAATTTGGTTATTTAGCTCATTCTTATTCTACCGTGAGGGGTATTCCGATCTGGGAAGTTGTTTTACTGATTCCTATGTTATGCTAAGCAAAAAATTGATCCAATATGGTATTGCAACGTATATCGTCAATTTTATCTTCCAAATGGCCGTTATGATGATCTCGATAATTCCCGTAATAATTATTTCCCTTATATCTTACAATTTTTTGGGATTGGACGCAGCTTTCTTTGATTCATCCTGGGGAAAATTGTTAATGACTTTGGGAGGGATGTTTATTACATTGTTTACCCTTTTCTTATATATGGCAGGTGTACTGGCCAATGGTATAATTTATGAAACGGCAAAGGATCTCAAGTTTGGTGAACGCATTTATGGTATAATTGATCAGATTGGAGGCAAGAATGAATAGAATATTATTCGTTGTTTCTTTTGTATTTATGCTGTCACTAAGCGCCTGCGATCCGAAACCGCGAACCGAAGATGCGGAAACCTATAGTGCGGACTCAGTAGCAGTTGACTCTATTGCCCCCTTGTTGGATTCTGTGGGTCTTGCCGTAGATTCTGCCGCAATGGATTCTGTTGCAATGACAAAAGCTGACAATAGTGACAATGCACTTTGGGATCCCTACTTATTTGATTCTATTCCCAAATATAGTCAGGAACGAGTGTTTAAGATGGATCCCTATCCAGAAATTATCAAACGATATGAACGGGATGATTTTGTGTATTCCGAGAATATCAAAGATAAGATAAGTGTATTGCAACGTATTTTATCCCGCATTTCAGAATGGGTGGGTGATATAATGCCTGATAATCCGTATAAATTTAACGAAGAATTTGGTTATGTGTTTGCTTTTTTGGCGTTAATCGCGTTGGCTTTTATTCTCTATAAAGTGCTATATAATAAAAATCAATATTTCATTAAACATGAGCGGGAAGAAGATGCCTTGGATACATTGGCTTATGTCGAGAGAAACTTGATGAACAGCGATATCAGACAATATATTAATGATGCTGTTGAACGGAAAAATTATGCTCTGGGCGTTCGCTATCTACAATTATTGAATATTCAAAAACTAGCGCAAACAGGTCACATAAAGTGGAAGCACAGTAAAACAAATGCTGAATTTGCTAATGAGATACAGAATAATATCCTACGTGAAGGATTCGAGGAATGTACCAGAATATTTGACTATGTCTGGTTTGGGCAATTTGAATTAAATGCATCAGATTTTGGTCAGTATGAACAATTGTTTAACCAATATCAAAATCAAATTACATGAAGGGATCAGTAAAATTTGGGTTGATATTATTGGGAATCGTCCTGTTACTGATTGGTATCATCGACATGACGAGCAAGAAACCGATTATTTGGGATCGGACTTTCGATGTGAAAGATAAAAATCCTTTTGGAGCTTACGTGGTCAGAAATGAATTAAAACATATTATTGATAGGCATAATGAGGATGTCAAGCGTCCATTATACCAATATCTGGATAGTATGAAAGGAACGGATAAGAACCTTCTATTTTACACGTCGTATTTTTCCTTGGGTGAAGCAGCGGAAAATAAATTACTTGACTATGTGTCTCGAGGAGGAAAGGCGATGATTATTGCCGAAACGATTGATTATTATCTTTTGGATTCCTTGGCCATTAAGGTATTTGATTTCTATGGTTATAAAAAGGGCGTTGATATTAAAAGCCATTTAAGAGTCAAGCTGACTAACGATAATAGTAAAATTCATTATGCGAAATCAGATTTAAGTACAGTCTTTAGTAAGCTGCCTAAGAATGCTACCATTTTGGGAGGGATCACTTATCAGGAATATTTACTACCTAATTTTGTTGAGGTACAGATTGGCAGGGGCAGACTTTATTTGCACCTGACCCCCGATTTATTTGGAAATTATTACCTGCTGAATTCAGCCACTCAATATGCCTATGCTGCAAAATCATTATCTTATTTAAATGATAAACCTATTGCATGGTATGATTTTAAGGCAAACACTGCTCAGTACAGTACCCCATTACGGGTTCTGTTGACCAATTCGGGATTAAGGCAAGCATGGTATGTACTTTTGGGGGGACTTGTTCTTTTGCTTGTGTTTAAGAGTAAAAGGGAGCAGCGTGCAATGGAAATTGCTAAACCGGAACCCAATCTTTCCAAAGAATTTTGTGAGACAATTGCAACATTATATTACGAAAACGGCACACCAGGTAATATGGTTGATAAGAAAATAGACTATTTCTTGCACGATATACGAAACCGTTTTCATATGGATACCTTAGCGTTAAGAGAAGAGAACTTTTGTGAAGAATTGGCAGAAAGGTCTGGTGTCTCACTGGCTGAAACGCAACAGCTAATCAGATTAATAATTCGAATGCAAGGAACACAGCAGAATGATGTGGCCGGATTAAGGCAGATTAATGAAACTATAGAAGATTTTAAACATAAAGCAAAAATGATATGAGTGACTTCGATAAATATATATCTTTTGAAAACCGAATTGATATTTCGGTTTTGTATGATAAAATGGCTCAAGTAAAGTCGGAGGTAAAAAAGGTTATTGTCGGACAGGATCAATTGATTGATATGTTACTGATTTCGATTTTAGCTTCTGGACACTCGCTAATAGAAGGGTTACCTGGTGTTGCGAAGACCTTATCAGCAAAATTGATAGCCAAGACAATTAGCAGTGACTTTAAACGAATTCAGTTCACCCCAGATTTGATGCCTTCAGATGTGACGGGATCATCTATCTTGGATCTAAAAAGCAACGAATTTGAATTTCGAAAAGGGCCTATTTTTGCCAATATTGTTTTGATAGACGAGATCAATCGTGCTCCAGCAAAAACACAGGCTGCACTTTTTGAAAGTATGGCTGAGCATCAAGTTTCTGTTGATGGAAATACCTATATTTTGCCAGTTCCATTTATTGTGTTCGCTACGCAGAACCCGATCGAACATGAAGGAACCTATCGATTACCTGAAGCACAACTAGATCGTTTTCTTTTTAAGATCAATGTGAATTATCCAGAACTTGAGCAAGAGTTAGAGATTTTGAAAGAGCATCATGCACAGAAAGCATCGAATAAAGAGGATCAAGTAAACAGTGTGGTTTCAGCGGAAGAAATTTTTTCATTTCAGCGACTTATCAAATCAATTTTTGTACACGAAGAATTGTTAAGCTATATCGCTCAAGTGATCATAAAGACGCGTACCAATCCAAGCTTAACTTTAGGGGCCTCACCGCGGGCTTCTATTGCATTATTGGAATCTGCCAAAGCGTCTGCAGCATTGAGTGGAAGAGATTTTGTAACACCTGAAGATATTAGAAGGGTTGCATCTGCGGTCTTGGGACATCGTGTCATGCTGACTCCTGAACGAGAAATGGAGGGTTTTACAACTTCTTATGTTATTGATCAAATCATTAATACGGTAGAAATTCCAAGATAATGAAAAAATTAAAGCAGCTTTTTCTAACCAATCAGTTTTTCTATTCTCTATTAGGGATAGCAACACTCTTTTCAATTTCTTTTTTTATGAAGGGATTGTTTACTGTTGCATGGATTGTATTTTGGCTATGGTTGGCTGTGTTGATTTTTGATTTCGTTGTCTTATTTGCAGGCAAGGGGCGTATTGAAATTGCAAGGGTCTATCCCGAGAAGTTGTCCAATGGTGATGAAAATCCGATGAAGCTAATCGTCAATTCCTTCTATCCATTTCCAACTATTATAGAAATCCTAGAGGAATTTCCGATACAACTTCAAATTCGAGACAACGAATTTTCTACCCGTTTGTCTGCGTATCAAAGTTCGGAAATCTCTTATTTGATGCGGCCAACACAAAGGGGGATATACCAGTTTGGTCGATGTATGGCACTGGTGAAACGTTTTGGATTTTTCAAACGGAGATTTGTGACCAACCAGGTTCAGGAAATTCCATGTTATCCATCGTATATTCAATTGAGAAAGTATCAGCTCTTAGCAACGAGCAATAGGTTAAATGAATTAGGTATAAAGCGAATCCGCCGTATTGGTTCTGCGATGGAGTTTGACCATGTTAGAGAATATGTTCAAGGCGATGATTATCGTCATATGAATTGGAAGGCAACAGCAAAAGCCAGAAAGCTAATGGTCAATCAGTATGAGGATGAGAAGTCACAGCCGATCTATTCATTTATTGATTTAGGACGAGCGATGCGGATGCCCTTCGAAGGTCTGACATTATTGGATTATGCAATCAATGCCTCCTTGGTTCTTTCAAATGCAACAATATTAAAGCAAGATCGAGCTGGATTATTGACCTTTTCAAAAGATGTGAACGTTTTTATTCCTGCTGAAAAAAGAAATAATCAGATGCTCAAGATTTCGGAAGCTTTATATCAAGTTGTTACAAATTTTGACGAACCTGAATATGGTAAACTTTATAGTTATGCAAATGCACATATTAATAAACGTTCGCTGATCTTTCTCTATACAAATTTTGAAACACTAGACTCGCTAAGAAGGCAGATGAATTATCTCTCGATGTTAAACCGGAGTCATCTCATTGTTGTGGTAGTCTTCAAAAATGTTGAAGTTGAAGATTTAGCTAAAAGCTCGCCTAAAAAGACCATTGAGATCTACAATCAAATCATTGCCGAGAAATTTATCTATGAGAAACAACTTATTGTGCAGGAACTGATCCGTAATGGATTTCAAACCATCCACACTGCTCCAGAAAATTTGACGATAAATTCCATCAATAAATATCTAGAAATAAAAGCGCGAGGACTTATTTAGTTAGTCTCTAAAAGATATTACCCATACGAGTTTTACAGTAAATTAGTTTCCAAGATATCGGATATTTAATCATAAATCTCGGAAAATAAATGTTATAGTAGCCAGAAAATAGTATTCTCCTCTAGCTTTTTTTAACCTTTATATATAGACAGTCTGTCAAGTATCTTCATCGATCTTGAAGTCAATGTTTTTACACTCAGATGTTACAAAATTTTTTTCAATAAATAATCTATCAAAAAAATATAATATGTCTTTATGGTGTTTAAACATAGGGTTTTCTGTGTAATTAAGAAGCCTTGTGTTATTGGACGAAATAGTTTTTTACGCAATCGTTTGCGAATGTCAAATTATCTGTTAATTTTGTTTTTAACATTTTTTAACAAAAATGTAATAGCTAACCGGTCAAAAATTAACTTTTGATGTTTAAGATTTCTTAAAGAAATTCCACTTGCTTAATTGCGGTCTCTTTTTGGGAGACAAATTAACATAAACATAAACATATGAAACAAAAATTACTCAAAATTTTTCTTGTGTGCACGCTCCTGATTGGGGTGGTCTATGCACAGAGCCGCCAGGTTAGGGGGAAAGTCACCTCGGCGTTAGACGGTACGGCCATACAAGGGGCGTCGGTATCTGTTCAGGGCTCATCAACCGCAACACAGACTGATGGTGCTGGAAATTATTCCATTAATGCAACAAGTGGGGCTACACTTGTCTTTTCGTATATCGGATACCAACGACTATCCGTTGCCATCGACAACCGTACTACGGTGAATGTTCAGTTAACCAGTGATAAAACATCATTGGAGGAGGTGATCATTACCGGTTATGGAACGGTTAAAAAATCCGATTTCACGGGTTCTGTTGCGCTTATCTCAAACAAGGAGATTGAAAATAGGCCAGTGGCCAATATCACCCAAAATTTGCAGGGACGTGTACCAGGATTATTGGCAAATTCGGGATCGGGACAGCCGGGTGCACGTGCAAATGTGATTATCCGCGGGATTAAATCGATACAGGGCGCGGGTACACAGCCGCTATATGTTGTGGATGGTATTCCAGTATCTGATAATAGTATTGCAAATTTAAATCCCAATGATTTTGAGAGCGTAACCGTACTCAAAGACGCTAGTGCTGCAGCACTTTATGGTGCCCGTGGGGGAACGGGAGTCATTGTAATCACAACCAAACAAGGTCAAAAGGGATCTTCTGAAGTTACCTTACGTACGCAGATCGGGATAACAAGACCTCCTGATTTCAATCGGTTGAATCTGATGAATACAGCAGAGTTACTCGCTTTTGAAGAGCGTTCTGGCGTTATCACACAAACAAGTAATGCGGGCTTCTCTAATGTTCCGGGATGGTATTATAGCCCTTTAAACCCTGCAAATGCAAATTTATCTCCCGATAAAAAAGCTGAATATGCACGTAAACTGGATAGTACACGTAATATCAATACGGATATCGGAGACTTATTCTTTAGAAATGGATTGAGCCAGAATTATGAGCTAAATTTAAGGGGCGGCTCTGATAATGTAAAATATTATAGTTCCATAGGTTATTATGGCCAGGATGGTATTGATAAAACCTCGGATTTTAAGCGTTATGCCGGACGTTTTAATTTAAATTATACCAAAGGCAGGTTTAATGCGCAGTGGAATGCCAATATGACTTATTCAACATCCAGAAAAGCCATTGGAGACTCCTGGGGCAATAGTCCTATAAACCCATTCCAGATGATTTATCGGGGAAAACCTTATGATAACCCCTATTTAGCTGACGGAACACTGAATTTTGGCGCGGGCAGTACAAATCTAAACCCAAAAAGTTTAGCGAATGTAATTGAAACACAGGAAAATTCCAGATGGAACGAAAACAAATGGAAAATTAATACGGGATTAAATCTTTCCTTTAAAATTACGGATGATTTAACATTGCGCAATGTACTTGGAATTGATGCGGATAATAATTTATACGAATATTATATTAATCCGGATTCCTACCGCGGCAGTGTTCAAACACACCTCAGTGGTTTTGTCCGCGAAGCGACACTAATTAATGCACAGATCATCAATACGACGAGTTTATCCTACAATAAGACCTTTAATGAAAAACACAATGTCAGTGTAGCCGGTTATTTTGAAGGTTTGCGTACCTACAATAAAGGGAGTGGCTTTTTGTTATATAACTTAAATAAATCGTTGCCTTGGACGGGACAAGGGGCCAATCCGCTTCCGACTAACGGAGCTACTTCGATGCCGCAGAATGCACGTAGTGCTAAATCGGGATACGGAATTCGCTCTTATTTTGCGAATGCAAATTATTCGTATATGGATAAGTATGTTGTTAATGCAATTATCCGCCGTGACGGAACATCCCGTATATTGAATGATAAAAATAAGGAGATTACCACCTGGTCGGCCAGTGCGGTGTGGAATATACATAACGAAGCTTTTCTGAAAGATCATCCTGTGATCAATAGTTTGAGAGTTCGTGGATCCTACGGTATTATACCCAATATTGGGAGTATTCTGATCAATACGTATGATGTCTATGGTTTCGATGTGCCGAATTATTTGTCGGCTCAACTTCCCGGTTTCGGTTCGACAAGTTATGTTGGGTCTCAATTGCCCGGTTTGTATCCAAGTACCCCGGGTAATCCTAATCTGAAAATTGAGAATGTTGCCAAAGCCAATTTGGGTTTTGATCTCGCTGTCTTGAATGATCGTATCAATCTGTCCATGGATTTTTACAAGGAGACAACTAATGATCTATTTGTAAACCAACCTTTATCAAATACCACTGGATTTAACAGCATGGCAATTAACGCCGGTAAGATGTCCAATAAAGGTCTGGAAATCGCGTTAAATGGCGATGTGCTAAAAACGCCGGATTATAAACTTACTTTAGGATGGCAGCACGCAATTAATGTCAATAAAATCGAGGATTTAGGCTCTGTGTCTGAATATGAATCCGGTACTTTTATTATTCGTAAGGGGCTACCTTATGGGTCCCATTATACCTATCATTATTTAGGTGCGGATCCAGAGACAGGCCGTCCTACATATTATGCGCAAGATGGTGTCACAAAGGTTTATAGCCAATCTCAGGCGGGCCGTTTTGCAACATTTGGTACCTATCTTCCAAAACATGTGGGTGGATTTACCCTAGATGCCCGATACAAAAGATTTTCCGTCTCTACTTTGTTTTCTTACCAGTTTGACGTTGTAAGAAGTGACAATGCCCGAAATTGGATTACAGATGGAAGTTTAGGGTTTACAGCGAGTGTTAGACAGACCCGTGAGCTCATCGATAATCAGTGGTTAAAACCTGGCGATCAGAAATTCTTCCCTTCACCAGCCTATTCCAAAGGGTTTACAAACGCGGATTTGCAAAATGCTAAATTTTTACGTTTTAGAGAGCTAAGCTTAGCTTATGCACTACCAGGATTTAATGTAGGCGGGAACTCTGTGCTAAAAGGGGGAAGTGTGTATTTCACGGCCTATAACTTGGCAATCTGGAGCCCTTGGAAAGGCCAGGATCCTGAGGACAACAATAATATCAGTGCAAATGAATATCCAAATCCTCGAATGTTTGTTTTTGGTGTTGATTTTAAATTTTAATTTATGAAACGACTATTTTTAAATATACTTCTTGCTGGATTTATTGTTTCAGCAACGACCTCCTGTAATAGCCTATTGGATATTAAAGAAACTGACTTTTTGGGAGGAGATCTTGCCTTACGTACGGTAAAGAATAATGAATCTTTATTAATGGGAGCTTATGCTGCCTTAGGAAGTCAATCAGATATTACTGGCAGTGGTGCCGCAGAGATGGATATCCAGGCGGCTGGAGTGTTTTCGGATGAACTTAAACCCGGTGATTTTTATGCTGCGCAAACCACACACGAGTGGCAGTTTTCGCCGGATGATGTTGGTATCCGCGATTCCTATACAGCAATTGATAATTTCTATCGTGTCATTGACCGTGTTAATAGGGTTCTGACGGCTTTACCGAAAGCGGTGGCAGAAGGAAGCTCAGATGAAGTGCTAAGACAAAAAGTCAAGGGCGAGGCTTTGTTTCTTCGGGCCTTTGCTCATTTTGAATTGTTCCGTTACTATTGCAAAAATTATGACCCGGCTGGTTTGGGGATGATGTATATGAAGGAATCTTCGTTGGAAGCTCGTCCCAGAGATTTGATGAAACCTTATTTTGAGAACATCCTGAAAGATATTGCTGAAGCGAAACCGTTATTGGCGCAAGATCTAAGCGATGTCTATAGGGCAAATATGTTGTCTGCTGTTGGCTTAAATGCACGGGTAGCATTGTATATGCGCAATTGGGCGGAAGCGGAAAAATCCGCGACGGATTATATCACAGCTTTGCCGCTGGCTTCCAAGACTGAATTTCCGAAGATATGGACCGATGAAAGTAAGAATGAAATTGCGTTCAAGCTTGCCAGAACAGTAACGGCAGGAAGGGTTGGGAATATTTACAGAGGTGTTTTTGCCAAGAATTCAGCTGGAAATCTCGTAGCGCCTGCCAGTATATCCTGGATTCCGTCGGATAAACTGTGGAATATGTTTGATCAGACGAACGATATCCGTTTTAAAGAATACCTTATTGATGAACCAATTTTAGCGGCCGTTACAGGTAAACCGTCAAAAATTGTTAATAAATATCGTGGTTCAGGTTATGGAACCGGAAATGAAAATGTGAATGATATCAAAATTTTCAGAACTGCTGAGATGTATTTAATCAGAGCTGAAGCTCGTGCCGAGCAAGGTAAATTTACAGGAGCGAATAGCGGTGAATCTGACTTAAATACATTGAGAGATGCACGGATTAACGCATATAGCAATCAGGTATTTCCTTCTAAAGATGCATTAATTCAGGCTGTCATGGACGAAAGATTTAAAGAGCTTGCTTTTGAAGGACATCGTTTCTGGGATCTGAAAAGAAGAAGTCTACCTGTTCAACGTTTGGCATCTGACGCCCCAAAACCAGCATCGATGACTTTACCAGCTAATGACTTTAGATTTTCCCTTCCGATTCCAAATGCTGAAATTTCAGGAAATCCTTTGATTCAACAAAATGAAGGGTATGCAGCGAAATGAGACAACAATCTTTGATGCAGCTAAAATTAAGAGATCCTTTTTAACGAGGAAATGATTCGCTGTTAAGTAAGGGTTATGCGGGGAATAGCAAACGAACCTCTTTAGTTTGCTAACACTTGTAAACAATTTTTGAGCCATTTCCTTTTTGGAAATGGCTCTTTATCTTTTAATGAAATTATAGCTCTTTTAATAAGCTTAATAATTTGAAGTTTTATCCAATTTTGAATCTATCTTTACTATGTTTAGTTTACCGCAGGCATTGTAAATTGTGTATAAAATGGATTTTGCATCGACGGTATAAGACTGAAATGCTTCAGGTGTTTTTACTGATATATCCTCGTTTCTTTCGGTTCCGAGATTATGAGCATATAAGGGAGGAACTAGAAATAAAAGCGCGAGGACTTATTTAATAATGGTTGTGTCTTTCACCATGACTTTTGTCCAAAAGTGTTTGTATTTCTCAATGGCTTTTAAATGGATCGGATGTGTTTCATAAATGGTTATATCTTTAAGATCTTTGAAGGTGACAATCAATGTATAATCGAAGCTATTGTCAACAACATCCCGCGCATTTGTTGGTGCTGGAACGCCATAACTAAGTGTTTTGATGACGTGGATCTTGCGAAGCTCCTCAAAGAATCCAACGAAATTCTTTTTGTCTTTTTCACTGACATCGTCTTTAAGCCAGAAATTCACGACATGGACAATTGTGTTGGGGTGCAGGTCATTACCTAACTGCGCCGGATTTGCCCACGTGGGTGTAGCGGCGAGAACCATAGGTGCGAGTAAAAAATTGCGTCTTTTCATTTATGATACGGTTTAGAGATCGTAAGGTACAAAAAAAGGGATACATTTGCTGTATCCCTTTTATTATTTTGGTAGGTGAGTTCCTTTATAGATCAAATTCTTCTTTCACCTTTTCGATGTAATCTAACTTTTCCCAAGTGAATAACTCCACCTCGATTTGTTTCTTTTCTCCAGTGGAACTTTCGAATTCTTTGATTACTTTTCTTGGTGTTCTTCCCATGTGGCCATAAGCAGCGGTTTCAGAATAGATTGGGTTTCTAAGACCAAGACGGGTTTCGATTCCATAAGGGGTCATATCAAACAATTGGGCTATTTTATCCGCAATCTGGCCGTCTGTCAGGTTTACTTTGCTTGTGCCGTAGGTATTTACATAAATTCCCATAGGATCTTTTACACCAATTGCATACGATATCTGAACGAGGAGTTCGTCCGCCACACCCGCAGCTACCAAGTTTTTGGCAATGTGACGGGTTGCATAAGCCGCTGAACGATCTACTTTCGACGGATCCTTTCCAGAGAAGGCCCCACCTCCGTGTGCCCCTTTGCCTCCATAAGTATCTACGATGATCTTACGGCCGGTAAGCCCTGTATCTCCGTGTGGGCCGCCGATAACAAATTTTCCAGTAGGGTTGATATGGAATTTAATTTCATCATTAAATAACAACTGAAGTTCTGGTTTCAATTGTGCTTTAACACGTGGAATTAAAATTCTTTTTATATCCTGTGTGATCTTATCTAACATGACCGGTTCACTATCGAAGTCATCATGTTGTGTCGAAATTACGATCGTATCAATCCTTTTTGGTTTATGGTCGTCGCCATATTCCAATGTTACCTGTGACTTTGCATCTGGTCGTAGGTACTGTATTTCATTGTTTTCTCTACGTAATTCAGCTAGTTCATATAAAAGACGATGGGAAAGGTCTAATGCTAAAGGCATGAAGTTTTCAGTTTCATTATTTGCATAACCAAACATGATGCCTTGGTCTCCAGCTCCCTGCTCTTGTCTTGTTTTGCGGTCTACACCCTGATTGATATCTGCAGATTGCTCATGGATTGCAGATAACACACCACAAGAATTTGCTTCAAACATATATTCAGACTTGGTATAACCAATTTTTTGGATAACAGAGCGGGCTATTTTCTGAACATCTAAGTAGATGTTTGATTTAACCTCCCCAGCAAGAACAACCTGTCCAGTCGTTACCAAAGTCTCAATAGCAACACGTGAGTCTTCATCCCATGCTAAAAAATTGTCGATTAATGCATCTGAAATTTGATCCGCAACTTTGTCCGGATGCCCTTCAGAAACAGATTCTGACGTAAATAAATAAGCCATGCCTTACGTAATTTTAATATTGGATTTGCGCTAGAAATGAAATAACAGCAAAGTGATAAGAGCCGTGATAGCGAAGGGTTTTTAGCACTTTTTTACTGTGGTTGCAATCTCCTTGTCGTTGCTTTGTGTATGCAACAGCACGCAAATCAGTCCACATTCTATTTTTTGTTGCGACAAAGCTACGATACTTTGTGGGATATTTAAAATCAAATTTGTCTTTTAATTTTAAAAAGCATAGAAAGCGATGCTAAAACGGTATAAAGATTACATTATTTTAAGAAATTGGTAATTTCCGCTATCTTTGGATATGTCAGAACGTAAACAAATATTGTTTGTTATTAACCCTATTTCAGGAGGAAAACGTAAAACGTCCTTTAAAAAGCAGGTATTGGATGTGCTGGATTTGCAGAAATTTGATCCTACATTTCAGCAAACAGCGAGACCCAATCATGCCTACGAAATTGGATTAAAGGCTATTCAGGAGGGGTATGATGCGGTAATTGCTGTTGGGGGAGATGGGACGATCAATGAATTGGGATCTGCTTTGGTTGGCTCAGGCATACCTTTGGGTATTATTCCTGAAGGCTCAGGTAATGGTCTGGCACTTTATTTAGGTATTCCGATGAATGAGGCTGCGGCTATCCGCCGTATAAATCGTTTTGAATCCATTGAAGTTGATTGTGGTGTAATTAATGACCGTCGTTTTTTTAATATCGCGGGACTGGGGTTCGACGCATCAGTAAGTGAGAATTTTGCCAACGAAAATATCCGTGGCCCACTGGGTTATATGAAATCTGTTTTTAATGTGCTAAGCAAATATCAACCAGCGCATTATAAATTAACGATAGATGGCCAGGTTTATGAAAGGCAGGCCTTTATGATCAGTGTTGCCAATTCACCCCAGTATGGAAATAATGCGTATATAGCACCTCAGGCTTCGGTTAATGACGGTATACTCGATGTTTGTATTGTACATAAGTTCCCTTTATATATCTTGCCTAAGATGATTTTTCATTTGTTTAATAAATCCGCTGACCAATCAAGCTATGTGGAGATTATACCAGGAAGGAATATTGAAATTGAAGTAGACTCTATTTCACCAGTACATGTAGATGGTGAACCAATTGAGCTTGGTGATAAGCTTAATATTTCCATCATTCCAAAAGCGATAAAAATTATTTGTTAAAAATCATGAGTAAAAATAAGAAACAGTCTTACGAAGGCGTTGTATATTCAACGGATGACAGTTATAATTACCAACTTGCTGATTCTTTTCAAGAATTGGAGACATTACCAGTGAATCAGCAAAATCTTAAAGTACAACTCGACCGCAAAATGCGGAAAGGTAAAGTTGTTACCTTAATCACTGGATTTGTTGGACAAATAGAAGATCTGGAAGCCTTGGGTAAATTATTGAAACAGAAGTGTGGAGTAGGGGGGACGGTTAAAGATGGGGAGATTGTGATCCAAGGTGAATTTAAGCAAAAGATCTATGAGTTGTTACTTAAAGAGGGGTATCGCGTGAAATTGGTTGGTGGTTAAACAACTATATCTGTGCTAATTGTAGTAAATCTAATGAATTGTTTATTAGATAAATATGATATAAAAAAGAGATGATGAAGGGATGAAAAACATGAGTAATCACTTACTTTTTGTCGCTTAAAATCCTCGTTTTTCTTGCATATCAAAAAAAAAATGGTTTTCATTGTAAAATAATTATTGCTAATAAGCGATTTAGCTCAAGGTAATAAGGATTATATAACGGGAACTGCTGAGAAAAATAACACTATGAATGGTGTGTTCAGTTTGAAAAAACAAATTTGATTTTTTTTATATATTTGAGATGAATATTTTAAATTTGACATTAAATATTAAATTTGCTTTGCAAAATTGATTTCGAAAGCGAATAAGAGTGCATATAATTTAAACAACATTATATATTTAAACAACAGTAAAAAACTAAAAATTAGAAAAATGGCAAACGCACCTAAAACTGCTGCAAAACAAGAAAGCAACAACGGAGGATCTTTCTTCGCTCAAGCTGCAATCATCATCTGTTTCATCGTTGGTTTCTGTTTATGGAAATTTGTAATGGGTAATCCAACTAACTTCGTTGATAACAATCCTGAAAATGCTCCTAATCCTGGTAACTATTTAGGAATGGTTTACCACGCTGGGGCTATCGTACCTGTTTTGCTTGGTTTATTCTTGATGGTATGGGTTTTCTCCGTAGAACGTTTTATCGTTATTAACAAAGCTTCTGGTACAGGAAACGTTGGAAACTTTGTTAGAAAAATCCAATCTTTGATTAATGGTGGAAACATCGATTCAGCTATTGCTGAGTGTGACAAACAAAAAGGTTCAGTTGCAAACGTAGTAAAAGCTGGTTTATTGAAATACAAAGCCGTATCAGCAGACCCTGAAGTGAATACTGAAAAAGCGACTATTGCAATTCAAAAAGAAATCGAAGAAACTACAGCATTAGAAATGCCAATGTTAGAGAAAAACTTAAACGTAATCGCAACATTAGTTTCTATCGGTACATTATGTGGTCTATTAGGTACAGTAACAGGTATGATTAAAGCCTTCTCAGCATTAGCAACCGGTGGCGCTCCAGATTCAGCTAAATTAGCGAACGGTATCTCTGAGGCCTTGATCAATACTGCAACAGGTATCGCGACTTCTACATTCGCTATCGTATTGTATAACATCTTTACTGCAAAAATCGATAAATTAACTTACTCTATCGACGAAGCTGGTTTCTCAATCGTACAAACATACGCTGCAAACCACAAATAAGAACTATGATGAAAATTTTTGATTTTATTTTATGGAAATCAAAAATCTAAAGCATCATAGGATAGAAGATTGAGTTTTTAATTTAAAAAGAAGAATTTAAAATGGGTAAAGCAAAAGTAAAAAGAGCCAGTACGTCAATCGACATGACAGCGATGTGTGACGTATCGTTCTTGCTGCTTACGTTCTTCGTATTAACGGCAACAGCGCGCCAACCGGAAGCATTGACGGTGGATACCCCAGCATCAACTACGAAAGATAAATTACCTGACTCTAATGTGGGTATGATTACGATCGGTGATGGTGGAAAAGTTTTCTTCGGAACGACAGATCAGCAAGTTCGCGTGAAAGCATTAGAAAGAATGTCTGCAAAATATGGCATTGGCTTTTCACAAGAAGACTATGATCATTTCAAACTGATGGAAAACTTCGGTGTACCAATGTCTAAGTTGAAAGGATTGTTGGCTTTGGATGGTAGCAAGCGTACTGAAAAAGGTGTACAGACTGGTATTCCAATTGATAGTACAGAAAACACCTCGAATGAGTTGTATTACTGGGTTCAAAATGCACGTTTAGCTGCTGAGGAAGTAAATAAAGAAAAAGAGTCTTCGGATAAGAACTTTGTTCACCCAGGACCTTTGAAAATTGCGATCAAAGCTGATGCAAACGAGAAATATCCTTCTGTAAACCAGGTGATTGAAACATTGCGTAATCAAAAGCAAAACAAATTTAGTTTCATCACTGGCATGCGTGCTGAGGAAAAATAATTGACGATTTAATAAGAACAAAAAATGGCAGAATTAAATCAGGATAGTGGTAAAAAAGGCAAAGGCGGGAAAGTACGGTCTAAGAAGAATGGTGGTAAGGTCGACCTTACAGCCATGGTGGATTTGGCCTTCCTATTGATTACCTTTTTCATGTTAACCACATCTTTAAATAAACCACAAGCGATGGACGTGGCGATGCCAGATAAAAATAAAGTTAAGGATGAGCCTCAGCCAGATTTATTGACAGCTGATAACCGTTCATTGACAGTTTTATTGGGATCTGATAACAAAGTCTCTGTGATTTACGGACAAGTAAAAAATCCTATCGAAGGACCAACTACAGTTGGTTTCGGAGCTGATGGTATTCGCAAGGTATTGATGGAGAAAAAAGCCTATGTACCACGCGTTGCTGGTGGCAAGGATTTGATCGTTATCATTAGACCGAGTGATAAAAGCACGCAACGTAACCTAGTTGATATTCTTGATGAAATGAAAATCGTGGATATTAAACGTTACATGATTGCTAAAATCAGTCCAGAAGAAGTGGAGGTTTTAAAACGTGATAATATCTACAATGATTAATCATTATTAGATAGCACGATAAAGTATAAAAATATGATAGGGTCAAAATTAGATATTTTTAAGAAAGAATGGCTTGAGGTCGTTTTTCAGGGACGTAACAAGGAATACGGAGCGTATGAGCTACGTAAACTTGCCCCTAAAGCGACCAATAGAGGGCTTGTTGTCGTTATCGGCATCGTAGTCATAGCCAGTCTCCTTAGTGTTTATGGAAATAAGCTTTTTCCAAAGAAACCTGTTGAAGCACCTCCAGCGGTAACAGAAGTTACCTTGGAAGACCTTGAAGAGATCAAACCACCAGAACCACCAGAAGAGGAACCACTTCCACAAGAACCGGAAGAGAAACCTCAGCAAGTGGCGATGGATGTGCCGAAAGAAGATTTGATTCGTTTTCCTGAGCCAAAAGTAGCTCCTGCAAATAAAGTTGTAGAAGAAGTTGCTTCGCAGGAAGAGTTGAAGGATCCAAATAAAACTCCGGCGCGTATTACTTTGAAAGGTAGTCCGACAGGTACTTCGGTAGCACGTGGTGAGTTTGGTTCAAAGAAACAAGACGGTGGAATCACTGGTGTTTCAAAAGGAGATCCAAATGGAGATCCAAATGGGGATAAAATCTTTACTGCGGTAGAGGTTAATCCTGAGCCAATCGGCGGTATGAAAGCGTTTATGTCGTGGGTATCCTCTAACTATGATTATCCGCAAGCGGCACAGGAAAGTGGAGTTAATGGTGTGGTGGAAGTTTCCTTTGTCGTTGAGAGAGATGGTAGTTTGACAGATATCAGTGTAAAACGCGATTTGAAATATGGTACAGGAGATGCAGCTGTTAAGTTGCTGAAGAAAGCTAAAAAATGGAAACCGGGTATTCAAAATGGTCGTCCAGTTCGTGTAGCTTATACCTTACCAATTCGTTTGAATCTTCAGTCACAATAGAATGACAGATTTTAATTCGAGTAATAATTCTAATTATAGACAGAAATCGCCTTTAAAGCGATTTCTGTCTATTTTGGGACTATTTATGTTTGGTTTTTATTTTGTTTTGGGCCTGCTGATTATTTTTTGGGACAATTTTCCCATTGAAATTAATTCAGCTTACAAAACAGTTTTTGGTGTTGTACTGATTCTTTATTCTTTTATGCGGTTTGTACGACTTTGGCAAAACAATTTTTAATTAACTGCTAGCGGTCTTTTTAAATTTCATTCAACTCTCTTCAAAAATTAAACTATTCTTTTATTTTAATTGTCTTATTATATGATGTATCGTATGAGAAAATATAGTGTAATTCTTGTGATGCTTAGCCTTTGCGTGGGACTGTTGTTATCCTGCAAAGATCGAGCAAAGAACAATAAAGGGAGCGAGGATATTCTAACCGGTAAATTGCCCGTCTTGGTTGATCAGACATTATTGCCGATCATTAAGGAATCTGCTGATGTGTTTGAGAGTTCCTATCCGAATTCCAGTCTTGAAATTATGGCGAGACCAGAGATCAAAGCTGTTAATGCTTTATTGTCAGACTCAGCTTATGTGGTTGTATTAACAAGGAAATTAAATAGCCAAGAAGAAGACTATTTTAAGAAGCGTGGGATTCAGCCTAAAATATTCCAGATGGCTTCCGACGCTGTGGTATTAATTAATAATCGTAACAGTGCTGATACTATAATGTCCCAAAAGAACGTTAAGTCTTTGTTGGAAGGTAACTTAAGTGGTCAACGTTTGATTTTTGACAATGCTAATTCAAGTACCTTACGCTTTTTAAAGGACTACTTCAAAATTGAGAAAATTGATCCGAAGGCTGTTTCAGCGATGAGAGATAGTGAGGATGTAATGAAGTATATTAGTGAAAATGCTAATGCAGTGGGGGTTATCGGTTATAATTGGTACTTGAAAGCGGTTGAAAAAAATTCGCAATTATTGGATAAAATTCGTACATTGAGCATCGAAAATGTTAGTGCGGGGGCAGACAAGGCACATTTTTATAAGCCATCACAGTCAACCATAGCCGACGGAGTGTATCCGTTCATCAGACCGGTTTACATCATGAATTACCAACCGAACATGGGGCTAGGCTTGGGCTTTAGTGCTTTTTTGACAGGAGATCGCGGACAACGTATCATATTAAAAGCAGGATTGGTTCCTGTAACAATGCCAGGACGCGAGATCATTATTAGGGATGAGAGTTATATTAAATAGATAATAAATAGTACAAAAATAGATTATGACAAACAGTAAATTATTATTTAGTCTTTTATTGGCTGGATCTGTGGGCACAGTAAGTGCACAAAGTTTGAAAGATGCTAGAGCAGCTATCGAGGCTGAAAACTATGGTAAAGCGAAGACTATTCTTCAACAATTAGTGACTAAGCAACCTAAGAATGGAGATAATTATTTCTATTTGGGTCAAGTTTATTTGGTAAACGACAGAGCGGACTCTGCCGCTGCGATTTTCAACCAAGGTTTGACTGCTGATCCAAAAGCGACTATCAACAACGTAGGTTTGGGTTATGTTGACTTATTGAAAAAAGATAAAGCTAGCGCTGAATCCAAGTTTGCTTTAGCAACTGCAAAACTAGGAAAAAAAGATTACGAGCCTTTATTGGAAATCGGTCGTGCATATATTAAAACACCGGAACCGGATTATGCGAAAGCTTTAGAATATCTGACACAAGCGAAAGCGAAAAATACAAAAGATATTGCGATTCCTTTAGCGTTAGGTGATGCATACCGTGGTTTGAGAGAAGGTTCATTGGCATATACCAGTTACGGTGATGCGATGGATATCGATCAAAACTCCGTTAAAGCAAAAGTTGGTCAGGCAATTATCGTTCGTGGAGCACAGGCTTACGATGAAGCCGTAACACAATTGGAAGCAATCGTTGCTGAAACGCCAACTTATGCTCCGACTTACCGTGAATTGGCAGAGACTTACTACCAATGGTCAAAAATGCCTGGAACGACAGATGAGAAATATGTTGAGTTGAACAAAAAAGGTGTTGAACAATACAAGAAATATCTAGAGGTTGCTGGTGACAATACATTGGAAGCAAAAATCCGTTATGCCGATTTCTTGGTTTATTCGCGTCAATATGACGAGCTGAAAACTGTATCGGAAGAATTGGCAAAAAATCCATCTGTAGATCCAAAAATCTATCGTTATTTAGGATATATCGCTTTCCAAAAATCGAAAGATTATCCAAAAGCATTGGAATATTTAAATCAAATGTTCAGCAAGATGGAGAAAGACCGTGTGATTCCTTTGGATTATATGTACTTGGGTATGGCTGAAATTGCGACAAATAGCCCTAAACCGGCTGCAGGTGCTGATGGTGCAGCTGTTGATAGTACGGCGACTGTAGCTGCTCCAGTTTTGACTCCAGAAAATACCGCAAATATCCAAAAGGGTATTGCTAATATTAAGAAGGCTATTGAGGGTGATAAAGAATTGTTAGGTGAGGTTGCTGAATTGGCCTTTGCAAAATATCAAGAGCAAGAATTGCAGACAGCAGTTTCTTTATTTGGACTTGTAGGGGAGTATAAAGACACTCCTTATTACTTTGACTCCCACTATTATGCTGGCGAAGGTAACTATCAAATTGGTTTCAAAAAGGATGCTCAAGCGAAAGATGCTGAAGGAAATTATGTAAATCAAGACTTGAGAAATCAAGCTATTGCGGACTTTGCTACTGCACAAAAAGAGCTGACAATTATTGAAACAACTGATAACAAAGAGGCTCAAGATAAATACTTGATTAACGCATTGTATTATAAAGCTTTTTCCGCTTTGGGTTCTGACGATATGGCACAGCCAAAAGGTGATTTTGTTGCTGCATTCCAAAAATTGATTGATACAATCAACCAAAGAGGTACGCAAGAAAAGAACAAAGCATATTTAGTTGATGCGTATACTTATATCGGTCTTTTCCATTATTTGAAACAAGATACAGCGAAAGCAAAACAGAATTTCCAAAAAGTATTGGAAATTGATCCTACAAACGAGGATGTTAAAGGATACCTAGATGCTTTAAAATAGGCTTAACTAAAATCATTCTAAATTAGGCGCAGATAGTGATATCTGCGCCTTTTTTGTTTTGATTTTAGTCATGGAATCTCTATATTTAAAGACAGTTACCAATATAAATTTTGATTGAGATGGAGCACGCCAATAGTATGCCGATAGACTACTTACCTATATTCATACAGCTTATCGTAGCGGTAGGATTCGGAGTAGGTACCATAATTATTACACACCTTATCGGACCGAAAGTTAGGACAGAAAATAAGCTTGGAGCATTTGAATCCGGTATTGAAGTCATCGGGAACGCGAGGCAACCTTTTTCAATTAAATATTTTCTGGTAGCAATATTGTTTGTCATTTTCGATGTTGAAGTTATTTTCATGTATCCATGGGCTGTCAACTTTAGAGAAATGGGCTTTCAAGGCTTGATCGAGATGTTTATTTTCATGGGAATGCTCTTGTTGGGCTTTATCTATGTTATTAAGAAAAAAGCATTAAACTGGGACTAAGTTGTCCTGTAACATTGGCCGTAATGGCCGATTGTACTTAAACCTTATAAATCGTCTTTTCATGAGTGATATAAAATTGGCAGAAGCTCCTCCGGGAGTAGAAGGCGCAGGTTTCTTTGCGACAAGCTTGGATAAAGCGATCGGGTTGGCGCGCGCAAATTCATTGTGGCCTTTGCCTTTTGCGACATCCTGTTGTGGTATAGAATTTATGGCCACGATGGGTTCTACCTACGATTTGGCCAGATTCGGTGCAGAACGACCAAGTTTTTCTCCGCGTCAGGCTGATATGTTATTGGTCATGGGAACTATTGCAAAGAAGATGGCTCCTGTCTTGAGGCAGGTCTATGTGCAGATGGCAGAACCCCGTTGGGTGATTGCTGTGGGAGCCTGTGCTTCCAGTGGTGGGATCTTTGATACCTATTCTGTATTACAGGGTATCGATGAGATTATTCCTGTGGACGTTTATGTACCCGGTTGTCCTCCGCGTCCAGAAGCAATTTTGGATGGCGTATTGCGTTTGCAGGATATTGTCAAAAATGAATCGTTAAATAGACGAAACACACCAGAATATAAGGCACTATTAGAAAAATACGGTATACATACTAATAAATAGAGGATGGAGAACGGTTTTTTATTGGAGAAACTCCAGGGAAATTTTCCCGCCAAAATTGTAGAAGTTCCAGATGCACATGATTTACTAACTATTCTTGTAAATGTGGATGATATAATCGATGTGCTGTGTTTTCTAAAGACAGATAGGGAATTGCAGTTTATTCATTTAACTGATATTACTGCTGTGCACTATCCTCATCTGGAGAAAGAATTTGCTGTTGTATATCATATTCATAGTTTGATTCACAATATACGTATACGCGTAAAAGTGTTTTTGTATGGTCCAAATCCCGAAATTCCGACAGCAACAGTTGTTTGGAAGGGTGCAAACTGGATGGAACGTGAAACATTTGATTTTTTTGGGGTGAACTTTATAGGTCATCCAGATTTAAGAAGAATTCTGAACGTTGACGATATGGACGTATTTCCAATGCGAAAAGAATATCCTTTGGAAGATCCAAATCGAGTAGATAAAAAAGATTTGTATTTCGGCCGTTAATTTTATACGATATGAGCGAGTTTATAAGCAAGATAACACCTAATCGACCTGTTTTCGATGATAACGATCCACAGGATGAGCTAATCACCCTGAATATTGGCCCCACACACCCTGCAACGCATGGTGTATTCCAGAATGTCGTGCAGATAGATGGGGAGCGTATCGTAAGTGGTGTTTCCACCATTGGCTATATTCATCGTGCTTTTGAGAAAATTGCTGAACATAGACCTTTTTATCAGATCACTCCACTGACGGACCGTTTAAATTATTGTTCGGCGCCTATTAATAATATGGGCTGGCATATGACAGTTGAAAAATTGTTAAAAATCGAAATCCCGAAGCGTGTACAATATATGCGTGTCATCGTGATGGAGCTCGCACGTATAGCTGATCATATCATTTGTAATGGAATCTTGGGTGTTGATACCGGAGCATTTTCTGGATTTTTATATGTCATGCAGGAACGCGAATTTATATATGAGATCTTCGAAGAAATCTGTGGAGCACGCCTGACAACAAATATTGGGCGTATTGGTGGATTTGAGCGCGACTTCAATGCAGTTGCTTTTGAGAAAATTCGTGAATTTCTAAAACGCTATCCGCCCGTACTAAAAGAATTTGAGGAGATGTTTGTGCGAAACAGAATCTTTATTGAACGAACTTCGGGTGTTGCTGCCGTTACTCCAGAGGAGGCATTGGATTATGGTTGGTCTGGACCTATTCTAAGAGCAACAGGTGTAGATTATGATGTTCGGGTACAAAACCCTTACTGTTCGTATGAGGAGTTTGATTTTGACGTGCCTGTCGGAGCAACGGGGGATGTATATGACCGATTTATGGTCCGGAATGAGGAAATGTGGCAGTCGCTTCGCATCATTGAACAAGCCCTGGAAAAAATCGAGAAAGAGCCCAAAGGTGTGTTTCATGCGGAAGTGCCCGATTTTTATCTGCCTCCAAAAGAGCAGGTTTATACCAATATGGAAGCATTGATATATCACTTTAAAATCGTTATGGGGGAAGTAGATACACCTAAAGCTGAAGTCTATCATGCGGTAGAGGGTGCAAATGGAGAATTGGGATTTTATTTGATTCACGATGGTGGCCGCTCGCCTTATCGTCTTCATTTTAGACGGCCTTCTTTCGTCAATTATCAGATGTTTGCCCCTATGAGTGCGGGAATGCTAATATCCGATGCGATTTTAAATATGAGTAGTCTTAACGTTATAGCAGGAGAATTAGATGCTTAGTGTAAAACAACATAATGAAAATGTAACGTTTTCCCCAGAACTATTGGCCAAGTTTGGAGAAGTAGTGAGCCGTTATCCGGAAGAGAAGCAAAAATCTGGTCTATTGCCTATTTTGCATTTGGTCCAAGCAGAATTTGGTTGGGTTAGTGCCGATGCAATGGATCAGGTGGCTGTTTATCTTCATATTTTACCTATTGAGGTCTATGAGGTTGCAACTTTCTATACCATGTTTTTATTGGAGCCTAAAGGTAAGTATGTTCTGGAGATCTGTCGTACTGGTCCTTGTTGCTTAGTTGGTGCAGAACGAATTATGACACATTTGGAACAGAAACTGGGAGTAAAAGAGGGGCAGGTAACCGCAGATGGGCTTTTCTCCTGGCGTGGTGTTGAATGTCTGGCTGCCTGTGGTTTTGGTCCGGTTCTTCAAATTGGGCCTGAGTATACATTCTATGAGAATTTGAATGAAGCTAAGGTGGATGAATTGATTGATAATTTAAAAGCTAAAACGGAATAATATGGCACGTAAACTTTTGCTGACACATATCGATGTTCCTGGCATTAATACCTTTGAAGTGTATCGTCAAAAAGGAGGGTATGCTGCTGTTGAGAAGGCAATAAAAACGATGTCTCCTGAGGATGTGGTCGAGGAAGTGAAAAAATCTGGATTACGTGGAAGAGGTGGAGCTGGGTTCCCAACAGGAATGAAATGGTCTTTTTTGGCCAAGCCGGAAGGGGTGCCACGTTATTTAGTTTGTAATGCTGATGAGTCTGAACCGGGTACATTTAAGGATCGCTATTTAATGACTTATATCCCACACGCGTTGATTGAAGGGATGATTGTTGCCAGTTTTGCGTTGGGTGCACATACTTCATACATCTATGTGAGAGGGGAAATGATGCCACAGATCAGAATCTTGGAACGTGCTATTGCTGAAGCAAAGGAGAAAGGATTTTTAGGTAAAAATATATTGGGATCAGGCTATGATCTGGAGATTTATGTCCAACCAGGGGGTGGTGCATATATCTGTGGGGAAGAAACCGCTTTGTTGGAATCTTTGGAAGGGAAGAGGGGAAATCCGCGTATTAAACCACCTTTCCCTGCAATAGCAGGATTATATAACTGTCCGACTGTAGTGAATAACGTGGAGTCTATTGCGGCAACCGTTCCCATTATTAACTTGGGCGGAGAAGAGTACGCAAAGATCGGTGTCGAGCGTAGTACAGGGACTAAATTGATTTCAGCCAGTGGTAATATCGTTAAACCTGGGGTATATGAAATCGAACTGGGGCTACCGGTAGAGGAATTTATCTATTCGGATGAATACTGTGGCGGTATAGCTAACGGAAAGCGGATGAAAGCTGTTGTGGCCGGAGGTTCGTCTGTGCCTATTCTGCCAGCAAACCTTATCCTGAAAACAGCTGCTGGAAGCAGTCGTTTGATGACGTATGAGTCGTTGGCTGATGGAGGTTTTCAAACTGGTACAATGTTAGGTTCTGGCGGTTTTATCGTATTTGATGAGGATCAATGCGTAGTTCGCAATACCTGGAATTTTGCTCGGTTCTATCATCATGAAAGCTGCGGGCAATGTTCGCCATGCCGTGAGGGAACCGGATGGATGGAAAAAGTGTTACATAAAATTGAAAGTGGACATGGATCGATGTCCGATATTGACTTGCTTTGGGATGTGCAACGTAAGATCGAGGGAAATACAATCTGTCCATTGGGTGATGCTGCTGCTTGGCCAGTAGCCGCGGCTATCAGGCACTTTCGGGATGAATTTGAATGGCATATATTACATCCTGAAGAGTCACAAACAAGAAATTATGGATTGGCGCATTACGCAGATCCATTACAACCAATTGTATCATAATAAAAGCTGTAACGATAAATTATAAATATCATGGCAGAAGCGGAAGATGTAAAGTTTAAGGTCACAATCGACGGTATACCAGTGGAGGTAGCACCGGGGACAACCATATTGAATGCAGCAAGGCAAATTGGTGGCGACATCGTTCCGCCGGCAATGTGCTATTACTCAAAATTGGAGGGGAGTGGCGGAAAGTGTCGTACTTGTTTAGTGAAGGTATCGAAAGGCTCCGAGAAGGATCCTCGGCCAATGCCGAAACTAGTTGCCTCCTGTCGGACTACTGTTATGGATGGCATGGAGGTACAAAATATCACTTCGCCAGAAGTAGTGGAGGCGAGAAAGGGCGTTGTCGAGATTCTGTTGATCAATCATCCTTTGGATTGTCCGGTTTGTGACCAGGCTGGGGAATGCAAATTGCAAGATCTGGGTTACGAGCACGGAAGTGCTGATACACGCTATGAATTTGATCGACGGACTTTTGAACGTATTGATATAGGTGACAAAATTCAATTGCATATGAACCGCTGTATCTTATGCTATCGTTGTGTTTATGTGGCTAATCAATTGACAGATCAACGCGTACATGGTATTTTGGGACGGGGAGATCATTCGGAGATATCTACTTATATCGAAAACGTAATTGATAATGATTTTTCAGGCAATGTTATTGATGTTTGTCCTGTCGGGGCGCTTACTGACAAGACATTCCGTTTCAAAAATCGGGTCTGGTTTACGAAACCGATAGATGCACATTGTGATTGTCCGACTTGTTCTGGTAAAGTGACTTTATGGTATAAGGGAGAAGAAGTTATCCGTGTAACTGCGCGGAAAGATGAATTTGGGGAGGTAGAAGAATTTATCTGTAATACCTGCCGCTTTGATCGCAAAAAAACGAGCGACTGGATTTTGGATGAACCGACAGAAATTGATCAACAATCTGTTATCTCAGCCAATCATTATGAACTATTTAACCCGCCAAAAGTAGTGAAGGAGAATCCGATACTTCAGCAGCAAAATCGCGAACAGTTGGCTAGAACAGAAAAATTGAAATAAACAGGAATCATGGAGTGGTCTTTTGTTATCGAAAAATTAATATTGGTGTCTGTGATCTTCGTTATTACCTTGGTGATTGCGATGTATTCAACACTTGCAGAGCGTAAAATAGCCGGTTTTATGCAAGATCGGTATGGTCCGGATCGGGCTGGTATATTTGGAATTTTGCAACCCTTGTGTGATGGTGGAAAATTCTTCTTTAAGGAAGAGATTATCCCTTCAGGCGCACATAAGGTACTTTTTATTGTCGGGCCGACCATCGCAATCATTACTGCTTGTATCAGTTCGGCTGTTATCCCTTGGGGACAGGAATTGCAAATTGGAGATCGTGTGGTCTCTCTACAGGTGGCAGATGTCAATGTCGGTATATTATACATGTTTGGTGTTATCGCATTGGGTGTATATGGCATTATGTTGGGTGGATGGGCATCCAATAATAAATTTTCGTTAATGGGTGCAATTCGCGCAGCATCACAAAGTATTAGCTATGAAATAGCTATGGGGCTTTCCATTATCGCGTTATTGATGGTAACACAAAGTCTTTCGCTTAAAGAAATTGTAGCTCAACAATCAGGTTTTGTAAATTGGAATATTTGGGCACAACCACTTGGATTTATTATTTTCATGGTCTGTGCATTTGCGGAGTGTAACCGTGTTCCCTTTGATTTACCAGAATGTGAAACTGAGTTGGTCGGTGGTTATCATACAGAGTATTCTTCCATGAAATTGGGGCTCTATATGTTCTCCGAATACATTAATATGTTTGTGTCCTCTGCGCTGATGGCATCACTTTACTTTGGAGGGTATAACTTCCCTTTTATGAATGATCTGGGGCTGTCTGCAAATTGGATTACAATTATTGGTGTCATTGTATTCTTCCTTAAAATATTTGGATTTATCTTTTTCTTTATGTGGGTACGTTGGACATTACCACGGTTCCGTTATGATCAATTGATGAATTTGGGCTGGAAGATGCTGATTCCTTTGGCTATTGCCAATATTGTACTTACAGGTGTATTTACATTGATAAAAGATACTTATTTCTCATCATAAGAAAGGATTTTTATGCAACTAAGCAATCGTAAGAAAGTAATCGAACAAAAACCAATGACCTTTTCGGAAAGAATCTATTTTCCGGCAATTATCAGAGGTTTACGGATTACATTGAGGCATTTTTTTAAGAAAATCCCTACTGTTAAGTATCCTGAGGAAATAAGACCTTACTCGAAGAATTTTAGGGGGCAACATTCGCTGAAGCGTGATGAGGATGGACGAGAACGCTGTACTGCATGTGGACTATGTGCGTTGTCATGTCCTGCGGAGGCCATTACAATGACAGCTGCTGAGCGTAAAAAAGGTGAAGAACACCTTTATCGTGAAGAAAAGTACGCATCAGTTTATGAAATTAATATGTTGCGTTGTATTTTCTGCGGTCTTTGTGAAGAAGCCTGTCCAAAAGAGGCCATTTATTTGGATGGTCCACATGTGACAGCAGATTACCTACGTAAGGATTTTATTTATGGGAAGGATAAGCTGGTCGAGCCAACCTTTGATATCACCAAATTAAAGAGCTAATTCAAGAAATTATGACAGTATTTTATTTAGTAGCCTTCTTGTCTATTTTCTTTGCGCTGATGACCATCTTTACAAAGAACCCTGTACATAGTGTCTTGTACTTGGTCATTACTTTTTTCACATTTACAGTGCATTACATTTTATTGAATGCCCAGTTTTTGGCTGTGGTCAATTTTATTGTCTATATGGGGGCGATCATGGTACTCTTTTTATTTGTACTCATGTTGCTCAATTTAAATAAGGATACCGAACCGATGAAATCCAATCTGGTCAAATTTATGGGGGTAATTGCCGGTTGTTGTCTATTGGTAACCTTTTTCGGAGTATATCGTGTGTTTGAGATCTCCAACCCCTTGACTGTTGTTAATCCTGAAATAGGATTGGTGAAAAATCTGGGCAAGGTATTGTTTAACGAATTTTTGCTTCCTTTTGAGTTGTCCTCTTTATTATTATTGACAGCCATGATCGGAGCGATTTTATTAGCTAAGAAAGAACCTAAACAAATCTAATGGAAACAGTTGTTCAACAGTTGCAGGGCGTACCGATAAATCATTATTTGATTTTTTGCACTATTATTTTTGCTATTGGTGTGATCGGCGTATTGATCCGTCGTAATGTAATTATTATTATGATGTCCATCGAATTGATGCTTAATGCTGTCAACCTGCTATTAGCAGCTTTTTCAGTGCAACATGGCGATTCATCGGGGCAGGTGTTTGTCTTCTTTATTATGGCACTTGCAGCCGCGGAAGTAGCCGTCGGTCTAGCTATTATTATTATGGTATATCGGAATACGAAGTCTGTGGATATCGATTCCTTAAATAAACTTCGTTGGTAGAACTTAAGAAATAAATACGATGAGTGAATTAATTTGGTTGATTCCCCTTTTGCCCTTGATCGGGTTTATAGTGAATGGATTGGGTAGAAATGCCTTTTCCAAAGGTATGATCGGTGCTTTGGGCAGTGCCGTGGTTCTTATTTCTTTTATCTGCAGTTGCATCCTTTTTTCTGAAGTATATCAATCAAGACAGGCAGGACAAGCAGGAGTTATCGAACAACATCTATTTGACTGGATCTCAGTGGGGCATCTCAAAATAAGTTTGTCCTTTTTAGTAGATCCATTGAGTGCGATTATGCTATTGATTGTCACTGGCATCGGTTTCTTGATCCATATTTATTCTATTGGGTATATGCATCATGATAGCGGATTCGGTAAGTTTTTCGCCTATTTGAATCTATTTATCTTTTTCATGCTGCTCCTGGTGTTAGGCTCTAATTACCTTGTCATGTTTATTGGTTGGGAAGGTGTAGGACTCTGTTCTTACCTACTCATCGGATTTTGGTATAAAAATACTTCTTATGCAAATGCTGCGAAAAAGGCATTTGTGATGAATAGAATTGGTGATTTGGGATTCTTGTTAGCGGTATTTTTGATACTGGGGACTTTCGGATCCCTTGAATTTTCTACGGTATTTGCGGGGGCAAAGAATTTTGCTGTTGGTGACATCGCTGTGGTGAGTATCACCATATTGCTATTTATCGCTGCAACAGGTAAATCCGCACAAATCCCATTATTTACCTGGTTACCGGACGCCATGGCTGGTCCTACACCCGTATCGGCATTGATACACGCGGCGACTATGGTGACAGCGGGGATTTATATGATCGCGCGATCCAATGTGTTATTTGTACTCTCACCGATTACATTGCAGCTTATTTCCATTATTGCGATTTGTACTGCCTTGTTGGCCGCTGCAATCGCAATAACGCAAAATGATATTAAGAAAGTATTGGCTTATTCTACAGTTTCACAATTAGGTTATATGTTTCTTGGTCTGGGCGTGGGCGCATTTACTGGTGCATTTTTTCATGTATTGACGCATGCGTTCTTTAAAGCCTTATTATTTCTTGGTGCAGGATCAGTTATTCACGGGATGAGTAATGAGCAAGATATGCGAAAAATGGGTGGATTAAAGAAAGCAATGCCGATTACTTATGTCACTATGCTAATAGGAACGATAGCAATTGCAGGTATCCCTCCATTTTCCGGATTTTTCTCTAAAGATGAAATATTGGCCAATGCATTTGCGGCAAATCCGCTCTTATGGGGCTTCGGATTTTTGGGAGCGTTAATGACGGCTTTCTATATGTTCAGAATGCTATTCATGACATTCTCTGGCTCATTTAGAGGCACAGACGAACAAAAGCATCACCTTCACGAATCACCAAAAAGTATGACAATCCCTTTAATGGTATTAGCAGTGCTTTCTGTTATTGGTGGAGCGATCAATTTGCCCGGAGCGCTAGGTGGAAACCATTGGTTGGAGAATTTTCTTGCGCCGGTGTTTGCTGAGGGGAAAGCATTGATTCCTGCGGCACATCATTTGGAGCATAGCACCGAATATATGTTAATGGCGGTTTCTGTAGTTGGTGTATTAATTATGGTTGGCCTAGCCTACAATGTCTATGTGAAGCGTAAGCAAATACCTGCTGGAGATGAAGCTCCGCGAGGCTTTCTGGCAAATCTTTCCTACCATAAATTTTATGTGGATGAACTTTATGATACGGTGGTTGTACGCCCGATCAACTGGCTATCGACTTTCTTTGGTCAGGTCGTGGATCAACGTGGTATTGATGGTATTGTTAATGGAGCCGGTAAAGCAATATTCGATACAGGAAAAGTACTCCGCTTGCTTCAAAATGGAAATGTTGGGTTTTATTTATTGATGATGGTAATTGGAGTGATTGCTATTTTCGTTTATGGATTTTTGAGTCTTTAATATTTAGTATAATCGATGGATAACCTTTTCTTACTTATTTTATTGCCGTTAATCAGCGCATTGATTTTAGCTTTATTAAAGACCAATGCCGCCAAGTCAATAGCATTGATTTTATCAATAGTATCGCTCGCATTGACTATCCCATTCCTTTGTCAATTTGATCCAAATGGCGGAATGCAATTTGAAAAAAATTGGGAATGGATTTCTGCTTTGCATATTCATTTTCATCTTGGGGTAGACGGGATTAGCTTGCCGCTGATACTGTTGACCAATGGATTGATGCCTTTCATTATTGCTACAACTTTTTCTAAAGACTATAAGGGCAATTTTTATGCGTTGATGGCTTTTATGCAAGCTGGATTACTGCTTGTATTTATGGCATTGGATGCTTTTACGTTCTATGTAGGCTGGGAAATCGCTTTGATTCCGATTTATTTTATCTGTGCGCTGTGGGGCGAAGGTGATCGTATTCGGGTTAATCTAAAGTTTTTCATTTATACTTTTTTGGGAAGCCTTTTGATGTTGATTGGGATTCTTTATCTCTATCAACAGGTGCCAAATCACGATTTTGAATGGACTTCTTTTATCGCTTTGGAGCTGGGGGATAACACACAACGTTGGTTATTCTGGGCATTTTTTATCGCATTTGCGATTAAGATTCCCATCTTTCCGTTTCACACTTGGCAGCCGAATACATATACAAATGCTCCTGCGGCCGGAACTATGTTGTTGGCTGGTATTATGTTGAAAATGGGAGTATATGGTTTAATGCGTTGGTTATTGCCAGTGGTTCCTACTGGGGTTGCTTTGTATGGGCAATTTGCAATGATCTTATGTGTCATTGGAATTGTTTATGCTTCTATCATTGCCATTAAGCAGGACGATGCCAAACGGTTGATCGCGTACTCTTCTATTGCACACGTCGGATTGATCAGTGCGGGGGTCTTCACTTGGAATACAAATGGTCTAAGTGGTGCAACAATACAAATGTTAAATCACGGTATTTCGGTCATTGGACTTTTTTATGTACTGGATATCGTGCAGCAACGTACACAAACACGTAGTCTTTCAGAACTTGGCGGAATTGCGAGCAAAGCTCCGAAATTAGCGATCTTTTTTATGATTATCTGTATGGGTGCAGTTGGGCTGCCCCTAACCAATGGTTTTATTGGTGAGTTTCTGTTATTGAAAGGTGTATTTCAATATGGATTCTGGTTTGCAGTTTTCGGCGGACTAACGTTAATATTAGGGGCTGTCTATACGCTACGCCTTTATCAGCAGACGATGTTGGGGGAAACTACGGACAAAACTATGCAGTTTGAAGATGTAAAAGGGGGAGAACTCATTGTATTGAGTTTGATCTCCTTCTTGATTCTTTATATCGGTATATTCCCGAATTTCTTATTGAATCTTTCTGCGGGTTCAGTGGAAGTTTTAAGCACATTTTTAGGCAGATAAATAGATATATCAATTTGTATGGGAGCTATAATTACACTTTCAATATTAGCATTAGTTGTTCTTTATCTTGGCTTGTTCAAAGCGAAAGCCTTGCTTTTGCCGGTTTCCATCCTTGGATTCTTGGTAGCGATTGGTTTTCTATTGAACGATTGGACAGCTGACAAGGGACCTCTTTTCAGTGGGATGGTTCATTTCGATCATTACGCGATTGCTTTTTCGGTCTTATGCATCGTCGTTACTTTGTGCATATTTATTATCTCCAAAGGGTATTTTGATGAAGGGGGACAGGTTGCAGAGTATTATTCATTACTGATATTTTCGTTGACGGGAGCTGTTTTGGTAAATAGCTATCACAATTTCTCCATGCTCTTTTTGGGTATAGAAATTATGTCCGTGGCGCTTTATATTTTAGTCGGTATCCGTAAGCGGGATAAAGCGTCAAATGAGGCCGCACTGAAATACTTTTTAATGGGCGCATTTTCGACCGGATTTTTACTGTTTGGTATAGCGTTATTATATGGAGCCACAGGTTCATTCGATTTGGATGAGATAAAAGCCTATGTTGTGAATAATCCGCATGCGATCTCGCCCTTATTTTATGGTGGTATCCTCTTGCTTATTGTTGGCCTGACTTTCAAGGTTGGGGCAGCACCATTTCACTTTTGGACGCCAGATGTGTATGATGGGGCTCCTATTCTGATAACAAGTTATATGAGTACTGTAGTCAAAGTAGCTTCTTTTGCAGGTTTATTACGATTATTTAGTTACAGTCTACTTCCTTTACAAGATTTTTGGGAGCCTGTATTCTTGATTATAGCGATTATCACATTGTTTATTGGAAATATTTCAGCTTTAATGCAATCGTCTTTCAAACGCATGCTGGCTTATTCCAGTATCTCTCACGCTGGTTATATGTTGTTTGCAATTATCGCCGTCGGAGCGAGTTCTGCCAACAGTATCTTTGCTTATGGGCTGGCCTATTCACTCGCAACGATTGTAGCATTTACAGGGCTGATTCTGGTAAAGAAGACAACAGGATCCGAACATTTTGAGGCGTTCAATGGACTAGGAAAACGAAATCCGATGTTAGCATTTGCTATGACAGTGGCTATGCTATCACTTGCAGGTATTCCTTTAACCGCAGGATTCATTGGTAAGTTTATGATGTTCTCTTCGGTTATGGAGGATTACCACATTGTATTGCTGATTTTGGCCGTGATTAATGCTGCTATCGCAGTTTACTATTATTTGAAAGTGGTGGTTGCGATGTATTTCAGAGATAGTGAAGAATCTTGTGTCAATGTGCAGTGGAACTATTCATTTGTTCTACTACTTGCAGTGGGATTGACGATTCTTATCGGAGTATATCCGGACTGTCTTTTAAAATTAATATAAAGTTTCTGTTAAAATACTTGTTGTTTAATAAAGCATAGCGATTTCGTTATGCTTTTTTTATATTTATTGATATAACTCTTGAATACAAATTGTATATTGTAAAAAAGAAATCCTATCAGTTTGCAGATGGTGTTTAAAGTGTGTGTTAAATCTTTTTCAATAGGCTTTTTGAGTGTGTTGCTATTCCTACTGATAGGAGGAGAAGCGATTGCGCAAGAATTTATCCGTGGAAAGGTTGTTGATGCACAGACAGGGAAGGGGATTAGCCGCGTCTCCATCAACTGGGTTGGTGAGGATGGCGGCGGCGTTAGCGATACACTCGGCTATTTTAAAATTCTGGATAAAAAGCAATATAAGCAATTGGTATTTGGGGGGGTGGCTTATGAACGACGGACAGTTGATGTACGTCGTGGACGTGATTCTGTAATGACTGTTCGGTTGACAGCGAAAGATAATACCTTGGATATGGTTGTTATTAATCGAAAAAATAAGAAGCCGAAAGATCCTGCGATTGCTTTGATAGAGCAGGTAATTGCCCATCGCTCACAAAATCATTATAGCCGTATTCCTGAAATTCGTTTTGACGAATATGAAAAGACGCAATTTGGTTTTGTGAACCCTGAAGATAAAGCAAAAAAATTTCCGAAACCGTTTCGGTTTCTTTTCGAGAATATAGATTCAGCTGTATTTAGGGGAGTAACGATTGCACCATTCTATTTGGAGGAAAATTATGCGAATGTTTATTCTTCATATGATCCTAACCGAAGCAAGAAGATCGTCATCAGCCATAATCAAACCGAACTAAATCCCCGTTTTTTTAATAATGACAATTGGCAGACCCGTTTTCAAACAATACTTCGTGATGTCGATCTCTACGACAATACCATACAGGTTACGAATAAGGGTATATTGAGTCCGATAGCCACTGGCGCAACAGCCTTTTACAAATATCGTATACAGGATACCATTCAAATAGCGGGTAAAGACTATATCGAACTTCATTTTGAGGGTAAGTCTAAGATTGATTTATTGTTCTATGGTGTACTTTTGATATCAGATGATACGCGTTATGCTGTTCATCAGGCGACACTGAATATTGGAAAGACTGCAAATATCAACTGGATCAATGACGTACAGATTGATCTGGGATACAGCGAATTTAAAAATGGTAGTATGCTTCCGGTACATACTGATTTAAAAATGTTGTTTGGAGGAAGTAAATCGGACGTTTTATATGGGCGACGGGAAACGCGGTATCTGGGGCATCAGACAGATTCAATCTCAAATGAGAATTTTGTTGGTGTCCCTGTTGAAAAAAAGTACCTGCTGCAGTCTGCAACAAAAGTCCCAATAGTTCAAGTCAGACCTACACCATTAAGCAAGGCAGAATTGGGAGCCTATCAGAAAGTTGACTCCGTTCAAAACATGCGTTCTTTCAATCAGTTAGTTGCATTAGGCTATCTATTGGCTAAGGGATATTATAATGCGGGGAAGGTTGAGTTCGGACCATTAGAGTATCTCTATAGTCGTAATAACTATGAAGGCAATCGTATTCGATTGAGTGGTCGGACAACGCGTTTATTTTCCGAGAAAGCATTTATAGAGGGTTATACCGCCTATGGAGATAAAGACAAAGAAATAAAATATTATCTGAGTACAGCATTTACATTAAATGGAGAACGTATTGTTCAATTCCCAGCGAACTACCTGCGTTTTACCGTCCAGCACGATGTCATGGAGCCGGGACGCAATTTAGGTTTTCTAAAAGGTGACGGATTTTTCAGGTCCTTTGGAAAGAATAGGCCGAATAAATGGCAATTCAATGATATCTATCGCCTTGATCATCTGATCGAATTTGGTAACCATGTGAGTATTGGAACGGCATTTACACATACCCGTAGACAGCCTAGGGGCGATTTATTTTATGTCAATAGTTTACCTAGTCCAGACACTATCCGTCGCGTAAATACCAACGATCTACAAGTCATCTTGCGCTGGGCTCCAAATGAGGATTTTACTTATCATAATCTAGATCGCGGGACAGTAGAGAACAAATATCCAATTTTTACACTTCAATATAACAAGGGCTTGAAAGGCTTTTGGGGAGCAGATTATAGTTATGATGCTTTGCGATTTAGTGTGTTCAAGAGATTATTTTTATCTCCGGCTGGTCAGGCCGATCTTCAGTTTTCAGGTGGAAGGATCTGGGGGAAACATTTGCCATACACCCTATTAGAGCTTCCTGAAGTCACTAGAGATAAATCGGGGCCTTTGGTAAATTTTGACTTGATGGCCACTTCGGAATTTGCATCAGATCAGTTTTTAAAATTGACCTATTATCACAACTGGAACGGTTTTTTCTTCAATAGAATCCCTTTATTTAAAAGACTGAAATGGCGTGAAGTTACTGGCTTCAAGGCTTTCTATGGAAAATTAAGCGATGTGAATAATCCTTTTGTTACCCCTGAAAATATTCAATTTGAAGCGGATAAAGATGGTATCATTCAAACTAAAGCGGTCCGCGATAAACCTTATGTTGAAGGTTTGGTAGGCGTGGATAATATATTTAAATTACTTAGATTAGAGTATAAAAAGAGATTGAGCTACAAAGGTGGAGAAGGCGTTCCTTCAGATACCTTCACGGCATCCATACATTTTAATTTTTAGCTTTATGATCCAATATTCGAACTTAAAATATGAGGTTAAAGATAGCATTGGCTATGTAATAATCGATCGCGAGTCTCAAATGAACGCACTGAATCAAGAAACACTTGATGAACTGCAGGACATTTTCAAGAACTTTAATGCAGATAATCATGTGCGGGGTATTATATTGACCGGTGCAGGGCATAAAGCATTTGTTGCCGGTGCGGATATCAAGGAGTTTACCGACCTGACTGTCGTTCAGGCACGTTGGTTGAGCGAGCGCGGCCATATCATATTTACAGATCTTATCGAGGCAGCTCCAAAACCTGTTATAGCCGCTATCAATGGTTATGCGTTAGGGGGCGGACTTGAGATGGCATTAGCCTGTCATATACGTATCGCTTCTGAAAATGCAAAAATGGGACTCCCAGAGGTTTCACTGGGATTAATACCGGGTTACGGAGGTACGCAGCGCCTGCCCGCATTAATAGGAAAGGGGCGAGCGATGCAGATGATCTTGACCGGAGATATGATTGATGCGCAAAAAGCTTACGAAATGGGCATGGTTAACGAGGTCGTTCCGCAGGAAAAGCTAATCGCTAGAGCAGAGGAGATCCTTCAAAAAATATTTACGCGGTCACGCGTTGCGGTTGCCAATGCCATAGATGCCATCAATGCCGCCAGAGATAAAAAGCGGGATGGTAGTGAGGTGGAGATGGATGCATTTGGTCATTTATTCGGAACGGATGACTTCAAAGAAGGAGTTTCCGCTTTTCTTGAAAAAAGATCACCCAAATTTCCACTGTAAAAATAGCTCTACCCTCGAGATAACACGAAGTAGGGGAATTATAAATTTGGTCTGACAATCTTCTTTCATCGAGGAGTGAATCGCAGGCAAAAACCTATCTGAAATAGTTGCTATCTAAATAGGTTGCTATAAAAAAACTACTGCTGCAGACTATTGTGCTTAAAATATGCCCCTTCAGAGAATGCTCTTTTTTGTGGTGTCTGTGCCCTCTGAATTGAGAACTTGTCTAATTTAACCAACACTATTTCTGATACTTTTTCCGGTAATCTTGGGGAGACATCTTCATTTCTTTGGTAAAAGCTTTAGAAAAATGAAATGGATCATAGAAATTCAATTTGAAAGCGATCTCTTTAATTTTCAGTAACGTAAATTGTAAATAGGAGCAGGCCCTTTGCATGCGTAACTGATTGTAGTACACCATGGGTGGATAGGATGTTTTCTGCTTGAAGAGGTTAATCAAGTGCGATTTTGAATAATTGAAATGGGCTGAAATTTCGTCTAAACTAATGTTGTTCTCCAGATTGTCCTTCATAAACATGATGATATCCTGAATGATATTATCGACCTTAACTCGATTGTTTTCCTCGTATTGAGTGGAATATTTGATAGAGGCCAAAAAATATTGAAGGCAGAAGCTCGTGTATTCTAAATTCTCTGGACTATAGCCCATTTCCAAGTTTTGGTAGATACTTTCGAACAGCTGAAAACGATCAGTATGTTTATTTGAGTCCGTATCATTGATATGAATGATCTGCCCGATTATGTTTTCAAAAAGGGAAGCCTCAGTGCCTTGAAAGTGAATCCAATAAATACTCCAGGGATCATTGGTCTTGGATCCATAAGAGTGTGTTGTGTTTTTGGGAATGATATAAAGGTCGTTCCTAGAGAGATTATATAGCATTTCGTCTTGTTTGATCCAACCGCGGCCTTTCTCACAATAGATCAAAATATATTCTGTACAGCCTTCCTGCCTATCGCGATAATGCTTTTTTGCAGTAGGATAGTAGCCGATATGTGTGATATGCAATTTTGAAGTGATATTATTCTGTGCTTGATAGTTGCACACAGAATAAGGAAGCACAATAGCCTTCTCTCCTTTGAATCCTTCTGCAATTACATCTGTGTCTCGAATCATAAGTTAGGAAATTTGGTATATGCTGTAAAAATAATAATATTTTACATGTTTATCGTGCTCACTTACATGATTCTCATGCAGTAATCCTGTAATTTTACGTCAATAAATCTAAATATGTAAATTCTTATGCAAAAGACCGCGACGACGTATTTGCTGTTAATCACTTTTGTGGCCGCTATTGGTGGGTTTCTTTTTGGCTACGATTGGGTTGTCATTGGTGGGGCAAAACCTTTCTATGAGGCATATTTTCATTTGGAATCTGACCCAGCGCTTCAAGGTTGGGCGATGTCGTCAGCTATTGTAGGCAGCTTTATCGGCGTATTACTTTCAGGAGGTTTGGCAGATCGTTTTGGCCGCAAACCATTGATCTATACAGCCGCAATTCTATTTATTATCTCTGCAGTAGGAACGGGTATGGCTGCTGACCTTAACATCTTTATTATCTATCGAGTGCTAGGGGGGATTGGTATTGGTGTAGCTTCCAATTTGGCGCCGATGTATATTGCTGAGATAGCTCCTGCGGAGAGCCGTGGAAAATTTGTTTCGATCAACCAACTGACAATTGTGTTGGGTATACTCGCCGCGCAAATTGTCAATTGGCTGATTGCAAAACCTGTGTTGCCTAACGAGGTTATTGCTGCAACATGGAATGGACAGCAGGGCTGGCGGTGGATGTTTTGGGCCGGAGCGATTCCGGCAGTTATTTTTTTACTGTTGCTTTTCCTAATCCCGGAAAGCCCCAGATGGCTATACAATAAAGGAAAACATGAAGAGGCCAGACGTATCTTTTTGCGGATGGGTGGTGATTATTATGCTAACGAAAACATGGCTTCCATTGATGCCGCCAATAAAAACCATGATAACCTAAATAAAAGGAACCTATTTAAGGGGAAATTATTGCAGTTGTTGCTACTCGGAAGTTTTATCGCAGTCTTTCAACAATGGTGTGGTATCAACGTGATCTTTAATTATGCGCAAGAGATTTTTACAGCTGCGGGATACACGGTTTCGGGGATGCTCTTCAATATTATTATAACCGGTGTGATCAATGTCATATTTACCTTCGTAGGCATGTATATGGTCGATAGGGTTGGACGCCGCGCATTAATGTTGTTCGGTGCTGCAGGACTTTTTGGTATTTATGCGGCTTTAGGTGCTTGCTACTATTTCAATTGCAGCGGCATCTTTGTACTTCTTTTGGTATTAGCTGGAATTGCGGTTTATGCGATGACATTGGCGCCAGTGACCTGGGTTATCATTGCTGAAATTTTCCCTACGGCGGTTAGAGCCCAAGCTATGGCTATAGCTACCTCGCTGTTATGGATAGCATGTTTCGTACTTACCTATACCTTTCCGATGTTGAATCAAAGCTTGGGAGCAGCGGGCACATTTTGGCTGTATGGAATAGTCTGCTTGATTGGCTATGTCTTTTTGTGGGGGCAATTGAAAGAGACCAAAGGTAAAAGTCTCGAGGAAATTGAACAGGAATGGTCTGATGAAGCCATAACACCCTGATTTTTGCATATAGGAATCCATTTTTATAATTAAATCAACTTACAGTATATAACCTAATAGCTCTTTAGAACATGACAGAATTGACACGTTACCTGATTAAGTCTACAGTCGATCAGCGCGGCATAGTAAAAGTTTGGGAGGAACCTGTGGCGATACCGACCTATGAGGTCGGTACGATGGAAAAAAATCCGATTTTTGCTGAAAAACGTGTGTACCAAGGTAGCTCAGGTGTGGTATATCCCTATCCGATTATTGAAAAAATTAGTGACGAGAAACAGGATAAGGTCTATCAGGCGCTATTTATTGAAAATGAATATATCAAGGTGATGATTCTGCCTGAACTCGGCGGAAGGATCCACATGGCCTATGATAAAGTCCGAGAACGGCATTTTGTTTATTATAATGAGGTGATCAAGCCAGCTCTGGTAGGGCTTACAGGACCTTGGATTTCTGGGGGGATCGAATTCAATTGGCCTCAGCATCACCGTCCGACGACCTTTATGCCAACAGAATATTTAGTTGAGCATAATACAGATGGGAGTGTGACCGTATGGTGCAATGAAATCGAACGTATGTTTCGGATGAAGGCCATGCAGGGATTTACACTTTATCCTGGCAAAGCTTTTATTGAAATAAAGGTGCAGGTTTATAATCGCACGGCTCTACCGCAGACTTTCCTCTGGTGGGCCAATCCAGCTGTTGTCGTCAATGATGATTATTACTCTGTTTTTCCGCCTGACGTAAATGCAGTGTTTGATCATGGCAAAAGAGAAGTTTCAACATTTCCGATCGCGACAGGAACCTATTATAAATACGATTATTCGGCTGGAGTTGATATCGCACAATACAAGAATATTCCTGTTCCGACATCCTATATGGCTATTCAATCAAAATATAATTTTGTGGGGGGGTACGAAGCCGGAGACACCAATGCGGGGATGTTGCACGTTGCGGATCACCACATTTCTCCGGGAAAGAAACAATGGACATGGGGTAACGGTGATTTTGGTGTTGCTTGGGACCGGAATCTGACAGACGAAAATGGTCCTTATATCGAATTGATGGCAGGTGTTTACACCGACAATCAGCCCGATTTTGCTTGGTTGCAGCCTTATGAGGTGAAATCATGGTCACAATATTTTATGCCCTACGCGGCTGTTGGTCATGTGAAGAATGCAACAAAAGATCTTGTCCTCAATATGGAGGTCCACCAACAGTGTGCAGACATTATCCTATACGCAACAGCTGTATTTGAAGGGCTTAATATTGTTCTGAGGGATAAGCAAGGGAGAATATATCTGGAGGAAAAGATCCATTGTTCCCCTCGTGATATTTATAAACAAACTGTTTCCGATTTGCAGAGTGATCCATTTGATTTGATCCTGTTCGTTTATGATAATGATCAAAACGAAATGCTGCGTTATCAATTAGAAAAACAAAAAGATATTACAGATATCCCAGAACCGGCTCAAGCTGCGTCAATACCAGAGGACATTCAATCCGTGGAGGAATTGTTCCTGACAGGACAGCATCTTGAACAATATCGGCACGCAACCTATAACCCTGTAGATTACTATCTTGAGGCACTGCGACGGGATCCGCATGATGCACGATGTAATAATGCAATGGGTGCTCTTTTATTGCGGAATGGAAAGATAGCAGAATCCATCCCTTATTTCCGTACCGCAATTGCGCGACTTACCGAACGTAATCCAAATCCTTACGATGGCGAGGCCTATTATAATCTAGGCTTAGCTTTACAATTATCCGGTGAACTGGAAGTTGCCTATGCCGCTTTTTACAAGGCAACCTGGAATGCTGCTTGGCAGGATGCCGGTTATTTTGGCCTTGCGCAGATAGATGCAACGCGTGGACAATGGGACGTTGCTCTGGAAAAAATAGAACGTTCAATAAACCGAAATTGGAAGCATCATAAAGCCCGACAATTAAAAACCTCGATTTTAAGAAAACTGGAGCGAGTAGATGAAGCGTTGGGTTACATTAAAGATTCTCTGGAAATAGATCCATTTAATATGGGCTGTCAATTTGAATGGTACCTGCTGACAAAGGACGAGACTATATTATCGCCTATTTTAGATTTATGTAAAATCAATGTACAGAGTGTGGTGGAATATGCGCTGGATTTTGCTCAGGCTGGCCTGCATGAAGAAGCTATCCAGTTATTGGAAAAAACGATCGATGATCCGCAAACAGTATGCCCAATGATATATTATGCGCTGGGCTATTTTAAAGTATGTATCGGACAAAATGATCAAGCAAAAGTCTATTATGACAAAGCTCGTATTATGGCCCCGACTTATTGCTTCCCAAATCGGTTGGAAGAGATCGTTATACTTCAGGATGCAATCCTCTACAATAATGACGATGCAAAAGCCTATTACTACTTGGGGAATCTATGGTACGGCAAGAGACAACATCAAGATGCGGTAGACTGTTGGGAGGAAGCCATACAATTGGATCAACAATTCCCTACCGTTTTCCGGAATCTGGCTTTGGCCTATTATAATCGGATGGACAGGAAGGCGGAGGCTGTTGCTTTGTTGGAAAAAGCATTCGCATTGGATGAGACAGATGCACGGCTGCTGATGGAACTGCACCAGCTCTATAAGAAACAAGGGTGCAATTACACGGAAAGATTGGCGCTATTGGATCGCTATGCAGATCTTGTTGTCAGCCGAGATGATCTTTTCTTGGAACGGATTACACTTTTCAATCTTCTGGGACGATACGAAGAGGCTCGACAATTACTGGCTTCCCGACAGTTTAAACCTTGGGAAGGCGGAGAAGGGAAGGTGTCCCGTCAATATACAATCTGTCATCTGGAACTGGCAAAAGAAAGATTAAAAGCCAATGATCTGAAGAGTGCCTTGGTACTGTTAACAGCTATTGACAGCTATCCGCATAATCTTGGTGAGGGTAAACTGATTACAATGGAGGAGAACGATATTTATTACTACAAAGGCGTTGCATACCGTTCATTGGGAAATGAGGAGGAAGCAATAACTTATCTTATCAAAGCTACGCTGGGGGCTCAGGAACCTCAACAGGCTCTTTTTTATAATGATCCACAACCAGACAAGATCTTTTTTCAAGGATTGGCTTGGCTTGAGCTCAAACAAGAAGAAAAAGCGGAACAATGTTTCCAAAGTCTAATTGATCATGGTAAAACCTATCTGGACAAACCTTTTAAAATCGATTATTTTGCAGTTTCACTGCCTGATATGGATATCTGGGAGGACGACCTTGACCATAAAAATAGGATTCATTGCTTATATGTAATGGGGTTAGGTTACTTAGGTAAAGGAGATTTGGATCTGGCTAAGGATTATCTTGCACAGGTGAGGCAATTAGAACCCAATCATCAGGGCTGTTTATCAATACTGCGCTATTTTATAGCGGAAGTCACCCTAAATAATTAATTTCAGACATGCATCGTTATCTCATTTTATTGCTTGCTCTTCTACAGAGTTACTGCGTTTTGGCAGTGGGAGGGTCTCAGCTCAATCTTGCCGGACAATGGAGTGTACAACTTGACCCAGAGAATGTAGGTGTGAAGAACGGTTGGACGAATAGGTCTTTCACAACATCCATCAAATTACCTGGAACAACTGACGATGCGGGATTGGGAACTGCGAATAGCTTAACAGCAGCGCTCACAAAACCTCAACTTTCACATCTGACAAGGAAACATCGGTATGTGGGGGCAGTCTGGTACAGCAAGGAGCTGTTGATTCCGAAAGGCTGGGCGGGTAAAGAAATGATCCTGAAACTGGAGCGGATTATATGGGAGTCCAATGTCTGGGTTGACGGAGTAGAAATTCCGCAAAAACAGCGCAGTCTTGTAGGTTCACATGAATTTGATTTAAGTTCTTTTTTAAAGGCTGGAAAAAAGCATCGTTTGACTATCCGCATTGATAACCGCAAAAAGTTGGCGATCAGTGTCGATGATATGGCACATGCTTATACGGATCATACCCAGATTATGTGGAACGGAATGATCGGTTCGATGTACATTGAAGCAATGGATCGAGTTCATATCAAGCAAGTAAGTACTTTTCCGATTTTGACAGCAAAACGTGTAGACCTAAAGGTAGTCCTTTCAAATAAAACACAAAGAAATACCCGTAGTACACTTCGGTTAAGAGCCAAATTTAAGAGTGAGAAGAAGTTCCTTCCAACAATAGAAAAAGAGGTTTTATTAGCTCCTGGTGATTCCACTATACAATTGAGCTATGATCTGGGTGCAAATATCCGGTCATGGAGCGAATTTTCACCAAATCTCTATGAGGTAGAAGTGGTGTGCCACTCGAGTGAGGGGGTAAATGTGATGAGTACATCGTTTGGTATGCGTGAATTGTCGAAGGAGGGAACCGTGATGAAAATCAATGGGCAACCCCTGTTTCTTCGGGGGACATTGGAATGCAGCATTTTTCCGTTGACGGGGCATCCCCCAATGGATAAAGCGGGATGGAAGAAGGTATTTTTGACAGCAAAGGAATGGGGACTCAACCATTTACGGTTTCACTCTTGGTGCCCCCCGGAAGCAGCCTTTACTGTAGCTGATGAAATGGGATTCTATCTTCAGGTCGAATTGCCTATTTGGGAGAATAATGCTGGTAAGGATGATGCAGTACTACGTTTTTTATATGAGGAAGCTGATAAGATGATCAGGCAATATGGCAATCATCCATCGTTTTGCTTTTGGAGTATGGGAAATGAGCTGAGTGGTGACTTCGATGCCCTTAACGCATTGGTAAAAAACCTAAAAGAGAAAGATAAGAGACATCTATACACAGCTACATCATTTACTTTTCAACAGGGACATGGAATTGTCGGCGAACCCTTTGACGATTTTCTGATTACACAGTGGACGGCAAAGGGATGGGTGAGAGGGCAGGGGGTCTTTAATAGTGAACCTCCTGTCTTTAATAAAAATTACAGCGCTTCATTGGATGGCGTTTCTATTCCTGTGGTTACTCATGAGATCGGACAATATGCTGTTTATCCCAATTTGGAAGAGATTAAAAAGTATACAGGTGTTTTAAAGCCGTTAAACTTTATTGCTGTAGCCGAAGATCTGAAACGCAAGGGCTTATTGCATAAAGCGAAGGCATATACCATGTCGTCAGGCAAGTTGGCAGCAATTCTGTATAAAGAAGAGCTGGAACGGGCCTTAAAAACACCAGGCATCAGCGGTTATCAACTATTGGACCTCCATGATTTCCCGGGCCAAGGTACTGCTTTGGTGGGACTATTAGATGCCTTTTGGGATAGTAAGAATATTCTTTCAGCAGCCGAATTTAGACAGTTTTGTGCGCCAGTAGTTCCCTTGCTCCAGTTTTCCAAAGCCGTATATACCAATGATGAAGTATTTGAGGGGATTTTAGACATTAGCAATTATGGTGCTGCAGCATTGAGTGATCAGTTAGTCGAATGGTCTATGAAAGATGGTACGAAAACTGTTGCAAAAGGTCACTTTCAAACAGTCGTAGGTCAGGGGTATAATGGGAATATAGGCAGCTTTGAAGTGCCACTGCAGACGATACAACAGGCCAAAAAGCTGACAGTTCATGTTAATCTCAAAGGCACGAACTATGAAAATCATTGGAATATATGGGTGTATCCCAAAGAAAATAAAATTGATTTTGCTGATGTAAGTTATACAAGAGAGCTAGACGAAGCTTTACGGCTGTTGCAGGCAGGTAAAAAGGTTCTTTTAAATCCTGATTGGAAAAAAATTACAGGTATCGAAGGGAAATTCGTTCCGGTATTTTGGAGCCCGGTACATTTTCCCAAGCAAGCTGGGACAATGGGATTGCTCTGTGATCCAAAACATCCTGTATTCGCTGACTTTCCGACAGCGGGACATACCGATTGGCAGTGGTGGGACTTACAGATCAAATCAACAACAATGTTGATGGATCAGATCAAAGGCGGCGAAACCCTTGTAGAGATGATAGATAATTTTGCAAACAATAGAAAATTAGCCTCACTATTTGAGGGGACAGTGGGGAATGGCAAACTGATGGTAGCTTCATTTGATCTAGCGACTGATTTAGCGCAGCGACCTGTTGCAAAACAGATGCTGCAATCCATACTCACCTACATGAAGAGTTCGAAGTTTGCGCCAAAAGTTATCGAAAATCCTGAGGTATTGCAGCAGGTTTTACACTATAAAAAATTGCAGGAAAAGGCTGCTCCCGGTGCTATTTATTAGTTTGATAGATTCAGGTTAAAATCTGTATATCAATAAGTTTAATAAAAAAACGAGGCTGCAGAACTTAGGCGAATCAAAACATTTAATATATATAAGCTGATGCGCAAGTAATTTTATTTTTATGAGAAAATGAAAGTTTAAATAAAAAAAGCAGTGCTATTGAAATAATTGCTAAATTGTCTCAAGAAACTGATTTTTACCGGAAAAGAAAAACGACCAATATACTGAAGCGTTGGGACTTGGGTTATGAGAAAAGAATTTTATGAAGCTAATTTGATTCAGGATCTCGCTATGGGAAGTGAGGCCGCTTTGCTGCAGTTTTACCAGCTGTATGCAGATCGAATTTTTGATGTTTCCTTTTATTTGTTGAAAGATACGGGTTGGAGCGAAGATATTGTGCAGGAAGTATTTGTTAAGCTGTGGACCAATCGTATGAGCATAAAACAAGATGTAGATCTTTGGCCATTTCTATATGTTTTGGCCAAAAGAGAGTGCTTTAACAAACTAAGGAGTATTAAGCGCTCGCATGCTGCTTTTGAACTATTAGCCTATCACATCGAAGGCCAATCAGAGACCGCTGATCGAATGGTCGAACGAAAAGAGCTGTCCGAGGAAATTGAGGGTTACCTTTCCCAATTGCCGGCTCAACAAAAACTTATATTTACCTTGAGCAGGGTAGATGGAGTTCCCTGTCAACAAATAGCTGAGGAACTAAACCTCTCTAAAAACACGGTAAAAAATCATCTTGCCAGAGCGTCGAAATCCCTGAAACAGGTCCGATCAGGAAGAAACCTGTTATTATCCTTATTTTTTTATTTTTTTTAGAAAAAGAATATTTCATGTAGTCCTTTTTTGCTTTTGTGGTGTACTGTCTAAAATAAACTTAGAAAGTACGAACCAATTTGACCATGCAAGAAGAAAGACTACGCTATTTGCTGACCAATTATTTCCGAAATACAATCTCGCGGACTGAGTTAAAAGAGATGTTAGATAAATTGGATGATCTGGATGAATCCCAGTTTTCATCTCTATTTGAGAGCCTGGAAGAGAAGATTCCAGTTCGTTCAGAACTATTTGACAGAGATAACGTAGCCAAGCAGCTTTCTCATCGTATTCAAGAAGACAAGGAAAAGTTATCATACAATGGAAGAAATAGAATAAACTATGTCAAGTGGGGTAGTTTAGCTGCTGCAGTTGTTATTTTTTGTTTTTCAATCGTATACTTTGTAAAGCGCGAAACGGCGCCGATAACACATTCTAAACAGGTTTTAGCGAATGAGATCGCTCTCCCTGATGTGAATGCCCCCATACTTACACTGTCTACAGGTGAGCAATATTCGATTTCTGCCAATAATCCCGAGTCATTGGACAAAGGTAATCTGACTATTGTTAGAGACAAAGATGGAACGTTGTTATATCAGCTGAAACATGGTGAGCACGGTTCTGAAAAACGGACATTTCATAGCCCCAAAGGGAGTGCCTTGACGTTACAACTGATTGATGGGACAAAGGTACATTTGAATTCAGGATCCAGTTTAACTTACCCCGTACATTTTGAGACAACCAATAGATTAGTTTTCTTAGATGGTGAAGCCTATTTTGATGTTGCCCATGATCCCGCGAAGCCCTTTATCGTAGAAACAAAACAAACACGGATCAAAGTTCTGGGAACACAGTTTAATGTATCATCCGATTTAACCGAGACCAAAACGCTGACAACTTTGATCAAAGGTAAAGTAGAAGTCAGCTTGGGTAGCGCTCGTAAAATTCTAGCCCCGGGTATGCAAGCGGAGTCAGATTCGCAACAGCAACAGATCGTACTGAAGCAGGCTGATCTAAAAGAAATCTTGGCTTGGCGTGATGGCTTTTTCCGCTTTACGGAAGATGATATAGAAACTGTGCTTCAAAAAGTAAAAGATTGGTATGATATCAAAGAGATCAAGATACAATCTACTTCAACAGACACATTTACTGCTATGGTTAAAAGAACTAAGAAGCTTTCAGATTTACTTAAGCAGCTCGAAAAGATATCCAATTATAAATTTAAAATTCGGGATGGGAGGGTCCTTGTTATGTGACAATACGAGATGAAGCTAAAAGTAATCGGAAGTGCTCGTAACACTCCCGATCGATGCTTAGCAATTAAATAGACCTAATTGAGTTATGAACCATTTAACACCAAACCTATACAAATGTATAAAAGGAATAGCAAAAGTTGCTTTTTTAAACAGAAATTCTTTGTAAAAGCATTAATCAGGATGAAAGTATGTATACTAATCCTCATCATCTCCATGGTGCACGTCCATGCAGCTAGCTTTGGTCAACAAGTAACCTTGGATATAAAAAACGGACATTTGGTGGATGTCCTGGATGAGATTCAAAAGCAAACGGGGTACGAATTTTTGTACAATAATAAATTAATCAATAAACAGAAGCGGGTGACCATTAAAGCAAAGAATAGAAACTTTAAGGAGGTCCTGCAAGAGTTTTTGACCGAAAGAGATCTTGCTTATGAGCTAAATCTAAATACGGTATTGATAGTTGCAAAACCAGCATCATCTAGCCTGCCACAAAATATCGGGCGGGTACAGAAAAAAAAGATTACCGGGCTCGTTTCAGATGCAAAGGGGAATGCATTGGAGAGCGTCACCGTTGCGGTCAAAGAGACAAGTGTAGCAACAAAGACCGATGCACAGGGACGATATACCCTGGAAGTAGAAGATCAGCATAAGATACTTGTATTTTCCTTGGTGGGCTACCAGTCAGTTGAACATACGATAGGTAGTTCCAGCCAAATCAATATGATCTTAGTGGCGGCTGTAAGTGATTTGGAGGAAGCGGTAGTTGTTGCTTATGGAAAGCAACGAAAAATAAGTGTGATTGGCGCCATTAGTAGTGTCTCACCACAACAGTTGAAAACCCCCGTTGCGAAAATCAGTAGTTCATTAGCAGGGCAAATGGCGGGTGTTATTACTGTGCAAGGTTCAGGGGAACCAGGATCGGCGACATCATTTTGGATACGAGGCGTCAGTAGTTTTGCTGGAAGTAACAGTCCTTTGATTTTGGTCGATGGAATCGAAAGACCCATGGATTTAGTTGATCCTGAAGATGTGGAGTCTTTTTCTGTCTTAAAAGATGCGACTGCCACAGCTGTATATGGTGTAAGAGGGGCCAATGGCATTGTGATCATCACCACGAAAAGAGGAAAGAAAAGCGCCAAACCAAGCATCAATGCTCGCTTCGAACGTGGTATACTGGAACCCATACGACTACCAAAACTGGCCAATGCCGCACAATGGTTGGACTATTATCACGATCTTAATTATGAACAATCTGGTATGGCTCCGTTATCGCCAGAGGAGATCAACAAACATATCAATAAGTTAGATCCGGATGTATACCCTAATGTGGATTGGATGCAGGAAATATTTAAGAAAAGAACGTCCAATGGCAGGCTCAACATGAATGTAACTGGAGGTGGAGATTTTATTAAGTATTATGTGTCAGGTTCCTATATGAAAGAAAATGGGATTTTTCAACCTCGAAAGACATCCAACTATGATCCTTCTGTGAATTTCGACCGAATCAATTTCCGGTCAAATGTAGACATTAGACTTTCGCCTTCGACCGAAGTAAATTTAAATCTTTCCAATCAGTTTGAAACAAAAAATCGTTTAGGAGTAGATTTAGGAACTATGTATGATATCATCTTGCATACCACTCCTGTGGCGACGCCAACACAATTTTCGACAGGAGCCTATGCAATGAGTCCTTATTATTTTCTAAATACAACAGGATATTCGAAAGATTTTTGGAATAATGCACAGTCCTTGGTTGGAGTAACACAGGACTTTTCTGAATTAATAACGCCCGGACTGAGAGCCAATGTCAAATTCTCCTGGGATGCTAAGAATTGGACCGCACTGGATCGTCGTAAGAATCCCGTTACTTATTATGTAGACAAGAAGAATGCACGGGACAGCGATGGAAATCTAATTCTGATAGATAATGGTGCGGGAAGCGACTATTTCGAACTGGAAGACAAGCATTCTGGCGAACGGGCGATTAACTTTGAAAGTTCGCTGATGTATGACCGTTTATTTGCCGAAAAGCATCGCCTAGGTGGGCTATTCTTATTTTCTATGCGCGAGCGAACAAATAATTTCCCTGAGAAAAATTATATCGCTGCGCTCCCTTATCGAAATACGGGGATTGCTTCACGTCTGACTTATTCGTATCAGGACCGCTATTTTATCGAAGGAAACTTTGGTTATAATGGATCGGAAAATTTTGCACCCAAGAAGCGTTTCGGATTCTTTCCATCCTTGGCAATGGGCTATGTGATGAGTAATGAGGCTTTCTTTAAACCGTTATTACCGGTGATAAATTTTCTAAAAGTACGGGGATCTATTGGTAAGATCGGTAGTGATAAGATTGATGGGCGACGCCGATTTGCCTATAACTCGGAAATGGAAGATCGTGGAAGTTATTCTTTTGGTATCAATGGAAAAAAATGGCTGCAGGGAATTGCTACAGGTTATCCAGGGAATCCATTGGTCGCCTGGGAAAGTGCTTTGAAACGCAATATTGGCGTGGAATTAACCATGTTCAATAAGTTGACGATTCAGGCAGATTATTTTGCGGAGAAACGTGAAGGGATCTATATTCCACAAGAAAGTGTTCCATCCATCGTCGGAGTTAATATAAAGCCCTTAGTGAATATCGGTAAAATGGAAAATAAAGGGATAGAAGGCTCATTGGAATTTAACCATCGTCAAGGAGATTTCGGCCTTCAGGTTCGGGGTAATATCACTTATAATCGCAACAAGAAAATATTTGATGATAAACCCACTCCCATATGGGCCTACCAATCGGATATCGGACAGCGTTGGGGGCAACAACGTGGTCTAATCGCAATGGGTTTGTTTCAGTCGGAGGAGGAAATCGCACATAGTCCGGTGCAAAAATTTAGCCCTCCACGTCCCGGAGATTTGAAATACCGGGATATCAATGGTGATGGAGAAATATCTACAGAGGATATGGTGGCTATTGGTGATACCGATATGCCGCAGTTGACGTATGGTTTTGGAACGAGTGTATCTTGGCGAGGATTCGATATTGCGGCATTTTTTCACGGTGTCGGAGATATCACCCGGATTATTGCCGGAGGACCTTTGTACGGACAGACTGGCAATATCTGGAATTCAGGACAGATTTATGCAGATGTGGCGGATAACCGCTGGAGTGCCGATAATCCCAATCCAAATGCGCTCTATCCACGCCTGTCGCTTAATATTGCGAATAATTCCCAGGCATCAACATGGTGGCAGCGGGACATGAGTTTCATGCGCTTAAAGAATTTGGAGTTTGGCTATACATTGCCCAAACAATGGACTGAAAAATGGAAGCTGTCCACCCTGCGGGTGTATGCACAAGGGGTGAATGTGTTTACCTTCAGTAAATTCAAGTTATGGGATCCTGAACTGGAAACTGTGTCCGGAAGCAGTTACCCGCAAATGCGCGTATTTAATATTGGTCTAAGTGTGATATTTTAACTGAGAAAATGATGAAAAAATATATTTACCTCCTGTCTTGTCTTTTGTTACCATTTTTCTTTGGGGCATGCAGCAAGTATTTAGATGTGGATCTTGCCAATCAAAAAACCCTAGACGAGACGTTTATGAAGCGTATCACCACCGAGAGATATCTAGCCCAGGTATATAGTTATCTACCTGTTGAACATGATCTGTTTAATAGTGAGGGGGGCAATGTCCCGCTGAGTGATGAAGCGCTGTTCTCCTGGGTGGCTTGGGTGCCTTGGCTCAACTTCGCAAATGGAGGCTGGGGTGTTACCACAGATGAGTATGCTACTTGGGTACATAATTATCAAGGTATTAACCAGGCGACCGTTTTTATCAATAATATTGATAAAAACGTGGAATTAAATGAGCTTACCAAAAATGTAATGAAAGCCGAAGCTAGGTTTTTACGTGCCTATTTTTATTATTTATTGTTGCGACGCTATGGTCCTGTATATGTCTGGGGTGATCGTGCCGCAGATGATAAGATTGATGCGAAGACCGTGGATCGAATGCCTCTGCAAGCCAATGTCGATTTTATTCTCTCCGAATTTGATAAGTCAACAGTAGTGTTGCCTCAGGAGATTACAGATCAGGCATGGTATGGTCGCTTGACAAAAGGTGCAGTCATGGCTGCAAAATCGGAACTGTTATTGTATATGGCACGTCCCTTATTTAATGGTGCAAAATTATATGTTGGGATGAAGAATAAAAGCGGAGAATTCTTGTTCCCTCAGACTACCGATCTCACTAAATGGGAGCTAGCGGCCAAAGCGGCCAAAGATGTGATCGACTTGAATCTGTACACGCTATACCAAGATAATAAGGAAACAAACTCGTTTCGTCGTGCGATAAAATCGTATATGGGTGTTTATTTTGAAAAATGGAATTCAGAAATTATTTGGGGTCGCTGGTCTGATGATGGCTTTAATTATAACGTCCGTACAGCCCCCCCCCGGGTGGTGACAACGGGCTGGGGGGGATATGCTCCATCATTGAAATTGGTAGATGCTTATCCCATGGCAAATTCTGGACGATATCCGGTAACAGGCTATAGTGCCAATGGTCAACCGATTGTCGATGAGAAATCGGGGTATCAAGAAATGGGATTTACGGATAACTTTGTCCACCCATTGGACAATTTTGGGAACTTTAAAGCGCATAACAGTTGTGTGGGACGTGATGCCCGCTTTTACGCTTCTATTTTGGCCAATGGAATGTACTGGATCAACACATTACATGGCACGAAGAAGGTTACGTTTTTTGATGGCGGAACATCGACCTATACCACCACGGGTGACTGTGTAAAATCTGGATACCTCTGGCGGAGAATGAGTGACCCGACAAATGATATCGAGTCGGGAAACTGGGGACAGTTTGCATGGCCCTATTATCGCCTGGCTGAGATATACCTCAATTATGCGGAAGCATGTAATGAAAAGCCAAGCCGGAATGAAGTCGAAGCCTTAAAATATGTCAACCTCGTCCGCCAGCGTAGCGGTTTGAATAAATTGGAAGAGGCTTACCCAGAAGTATTGGGAAATAAGGAGTTGCTTCGCGTACTCCTCCGCAAAGAACGGATGGTAGAAATGGCTTTTGAGGGGCATCGTTATCCAGATCTAAGAACATGGATGATCGCAGAGCAGGAAATGAACGAACCTTATTATACACGTAATGTTGCCGCCAAAACCTATGAAGCCTCATGGGAAAGGACGAAGGATGTTTTTCCTGGAAAACGGGTTTTTCAGCCAAAGCATTATTTCTTTCCGATACATCAAAAGCAATTGAGTGAGATGGTCAACATTACACAGAATTATGGATGGTAGTGCAAATTTACTAATACTGAAGAAGATGAAAACTTGTATCTCCTATTGTGTCTTCCTGTTGACATTTGCCCTGATTCTTGGGTGTCAGAAGGATGATCGAATGAATAATATGGTCGACGATACCATTTATTTCAAAGACTTTAAAGAAAATAAAATAACTGTATTTGACTGGGGAAAGTTTGATTACAATGTGACTGTTGTCAAAGCTGGAATTGGGCAGAAGGAAGCGAAGGTGAATTTTAAGATTGATGAAGCATATCTGGCTGATTATAATGCCCGAGAAGGGACAAATTATAAACTGCTTCCTGCGGACTGCTATAAAATTGACAAAATAACGTTGACTTTTGAGAAGAAGGATTATTTACATGATATAGCAATTGTGTTTGATAGTGAACGGATAAAATCATTGCAGGGGAAGTATAAGGAAATGTATGTCCTTCCTTGCCGTGTTGAAGCTGAGGGAGCCATATTACATTCCTTAAAACCAGAGATGGCCACAACGCTGCTTATTCCTAATGTCAAGGATCCTTTTTTAGCATTTACTTCACCGGGTTTGCAACTGGAGCAAATCAAACTGACCCCCACAGGGCAGGAACAGATAAAAGCGGGAGCCTCTGTTACAACAAATTATCCTAATCAATGGGATCTTACATATGAAATTGAAATTGATCCAACGGCTCTGGATACCTATAATGGAACAGTTTCTGATGATAAGAAACTGAAATTGCTTCCAAAGGCAGCATATCAGCTATCACAGATGCCCTATAAAATTGAACCCAAGAAAAATAAGGGAAGTTTCGAATTTACGATCCTTAAAAAGGGGCTCACCAATGGTACGACAAATTTATTTGGTGAATATGCCTTGCCTTTACGGATTAAATCTGTTTCAAAAAATAGTGTTAATCCAGAAGCGTCAACCATATTGGTTCCGGTTTCATTTCAGCCACCAGATATTGACCGTACAGGCTGGAAGGTTATTCAGGCTTCATCCGAATGGATTGGTGGGGGTGAAAAAGAAAACATTTTGGACGGCAATGTAGATACCTACTGGCATAACATTTGGATGGGGGGAGAACCGCCACTACCGCATTTCTTAGTCATTGATTTGGGTAAAGAGCATGAAATGATGGCAATTGAGCTCATAAGGCGGGCAAATAATGATCTGAAGACTGTCCAATTTGAAGTGAGTACTGATAATAAAACCTATATTCCGGTAGGCAAAGTTGACTTTGGTGCCAATAATCCAAAACATACACTTATGGCCAATATTCCAACGACGAAAGCACGTTATTTGAAGTGTATTGTTACTGAGAGTAACCGTCCACCTTCATCTGCTATCGCCGAAGTATATGTAAAAGGTCTGTAGCGATATTTGATATTTATCGTATTATCTGAAGGTAGATTGTTAGTATAGGGCTGTTCGAAAAAAATCGAATGGCCCTATTTTTCTTTAGGAGGAATGTGTGAACTAATAATTTGAATAGCCACTCGATAAAGTCCTTAAGAAATTACTTTTGGGTGTAGCAGAAAAAGAGATCGACTTTCTGCTGGCCACTTATGGCGAGCAGGATGCAAGGGAGAAACGCAAAGAATATGCCGCAAGGTGGCCGAAATGTAGAACACTCAAAAAAGATGGGGTAGTTTGACCAAAAGGCTTTCAAGCAGTCCAGTGAAATGCAAACAGCCCATTAACGCTTTTTTTAATGATTACTATAATTAAATGATAGGTTATAGGTAATCAAGATACACATTAAAGCTGGAACACGCTATTACCAAATTATAACAAGTGACAATTTTCAATCAATTTTTAAACAGTAATCAGTCATTGTTTATTCAGTTCATACTGAATAATCACTGAGCAAGGACTGAACAAACACTGAATAAGTACTGTCAAAAAGTATAAGTTGGTTACTATTTGATGCTTCGTTTGCTGCACCTAAAAATTAAAAGAAAAAAAGCGAAGGCAGGACCCTTGTGGTAACTGTTGAAGATTGTACAGCTCCTTTGGTACCCTTTACACGGTTAGCTTTGGAATTTCATTTCGATGGTTCGTATTCACGTCCAGAGACCGGTTCAATATAGGTATCTGTAGATACTGAAAAACAAAAAATCCTGCAATTTTGATTTGCAGGATTTTTTGTTTTTAGTAGCCCGTAGGGGAATCGAACCCCTGTTTCAAGAATGAAAATCTTGCGTCCTAACCCCTAGACGAACGGGCCATTTTTTTGTGATGCTGCAAATATAGAAGCTTTTTCAATAAGCACAAAAAAAAAGTGCGCTTAGATCGCTAATTCGCTGAAATTGAGAAAAATTATTTTTTTAGACAACCTTAACCAACGGCATATGCGAGCATATATTCATTGAATTTTTCATAATGTACCTCAAAAGTCTGCTGGAGAGGGCTGCTGTCGAGTACGAGTTTCAGTATGCCTTGTTTTTCGTATTCAAATGGCTCAATGGTCATATTGTTTAGAAAGGATACACCTGAATTACCTTGTAGTTTATAGATCGCCTCTTTGGCACACCAACAGGCATATAATTGCTCATATCGTGTTTCAGCTTTCGTGATAAAAGCAAGTTCAGCGGGCTTAAGAAACTTGTGTTGAATCCGTTCCACTTTGGTTTTAATAATTTCCATATCTATCCCCACTTCTCCTTTGGTACTTATCATCGCAGCAGCATAGTCAAAAGAGTGTGACAGTGAGATTTTTTGTGGAAAATTTGCAAGATAAGGCTTGCCGTTGGCGTCGGACGGACAGTCAATGTAATGTGAGGTATTTAATAAAGTACGCAATAGAACACGGGTTGCTAGCCAATGCAAACGCCTTTTGCCTTTGTTAAATGAACCTAATTTGGCTTTTTCACGCTCATCCAACTGAAGTTTGGATAATAAATCATCATCCGATTCTTCAATCCGCCAAATGGCAAATTTAGTTTGATTATCTATTTCACGTAAATACACTAGACTCATACCCAAATTTAAAAAACAAATCGCAGATTATCGCACAATCAATTTGAGCGGATTACCAAGACTGGCACCAATAACGCTTTAAAAAGCGACTGTCGCTCGTCAATGAAACGATCAAATTAGACTGAGCCGAACCCAACAGCGCGAATTTATCAATAAAAACAGCACTTTAAATAAAAAATAGTTTAAAATTTGTGTGAGAACCGTATTTTTGAATTTATATAGCATGGCCTGATGCTCTTGCTATCTTGATACACATGATTTTATCGGATAAAAGAATTCTTGAAGAGATTGAAAATGGCAGCATTGTCATTCAACCATTTGATCGTAAGTGCTTGGGAACAAATTCCTACGATGTGCATTTGGGTAAATATTTGGCAACTTACGCGGATCGCGTTTTGGATGCCAAAAAGCATAATGAAATTAATCATTTTGAAATTCCAGACGAGGGTTTTGTATTGGAACCTAATACCCTTTATTTAGGCGTCACTCAGGAATATACAGAAACGCACAAACACGTTCCTTTTTTGGAAGGAAAATCGAGTACTGGTCGTTTGGGAATTGACATCCATGCGACAGCTGGTAAAGGTGATGTGGGCTTTTGTAATACTTGGACATTGGAGATATCTGTTGCGCAACCCGTCAGAGTCTATGCCGGTATGCCAATCGGTCAATTGATTTATTTTGCTGTAGAAGGTGAGATAGAGACGTTTTACAATACAAAAGGTAATGCAAAATATAATGGCAAGACTATCCGTCCTGTCGAATCCATGATGTGGAAGAATAGTTTCTAAAATGAAAAACGTTGGATGGATTATTTTAGGGATGCTATTGATTGTCTTAGTCAGTGGGTTGCTCTATTACTTTGTCCATCCAATGTTTGGCGGAAGCTTTAAAGGTACACGATTGGAGCGGATGAAGCAATCGCCGAATTTCAGAAATGGTGTATTTCATAACCTTGAGCTGACACCGTCCTTGAAGAGTGATGTAAACATCGTCTCTTTAATGTGGGATTTTCTTTTCAATAAAAAACCGGGGCTGAAGCCATTAGGTGTATTACCAGCCCTAAAATGTGATCTAAAAAATCTGCCATCACAAGATCTTCTGATATGGTTTGGCCACTCATCCTATCTACTGAAGATCGATGGTAAATTATTGCTTGTAGACCCTGTATTCAGCGAAAATGCTTCACCCGTTCCGGGGAGTAACAAAGCATTTAAAATCGCAGTGGATTATACAGTAGCAGACTTCCCCAAAATAGATTATCTATTTATTTCCCATGATCATTATGATCATCTTGATTATGAGACCATCATCAAACTGCGTGAGAAGGTAGGTCTGGTCATCTGTGGTTTGGGGGTAGGCGCGCATTTCGAATCCTGGGGGTACAGGCCAGAACAAATTGTCGAAGGCGATTGGTATGATCAGGTAAATCTTGTGCCTGATTTTCAGGTAACTTTCACCCCTGCTAGACATTTTTCCGGACGCAGAATCACGAGAAACAATACCCTTTGGACTTCCTTTGTGCTAAGGACTTCAAAATATAATTTATTTTTAGGAGGTGATAGTGGTTATGGAAAACACTTTAAGACAATCGGTGAACGGTTTGGGCCATTTGACCTGGCTATTTTAGAAAATGGGCAGTATAATGATGCTTGGCATTATATTCACTCTTTGCCTGAAGAATGGGGACTTGAAACCAAAGATCTGCAAGCTAAAGTCACTATGCCTGTCCACTCTTCAAAATTTGCTCTGGCCATGCACGGGTGGAAGGAGCCGATGGAGAAGTTCTATGAGACCGCTCAAAAGGAACACAGTAAACTTATTACCCCGAAGATAGGGGAACTGGTTTCTCTGAATAAGCTGGATACCATATATTCCCCTTGGTGGCGGGACGTCAATTAAATTTATTGCTTGTTCTTTTCAGCAATCCACAGCGACATATATTTTGTGCTCTGTACAGTATGATGCAGGAGTATCTGGCTTATAAAATTCTGTTGTCGATGTTTATCCAGCTGAACCTTGAGTAAAGATAGATTGGTCATAAAATCCGCTTGATATTTCCGTTTTTCATAACGCTCGTTGATAATGCGAATGCCATTGGTCTGTGCTGTTTTCCAGGCGATCTCATCGTTATAAAGCTCTACTGTTTTTTGACAGAATGTTTCAGGCTCGTCTTCGATAAAGCCATTCCAGGCTAGGTTACCTCTCATCGCCTCAGCACCAATGGATGTTGTGATGGAGGGAGTCCCCGTTTGCATGGCATCGATAAATTTGCCTTTTACACCAGCGCCAAATTGTATCGGCGCAACCAATAGTCTGTAATTGGACATGGTGAGCTTTGCAGAATCAGCCCGTCCCTTGATATGAAAATTCTCCCTGGGATTATGCAGCTGAAGTACTTTTTGGGTAGGATAGGCCCCATAGATATGTAATTCTACTTTCGGAAGCATTTTCCGAAGAATTGGCCAAATCGTTGTCTTTAGATACTGCACGGTATGCCAGTTCGGCTCATGGATGAAATTACCAATAAATAGTAGGTCTTTTCGCTCTTCAAATGGTTTCCAGGCATTAATATCGGTAGCAGTAATCTCATTTTCAAGAAAAGGGAGATAATAGAGAATATCGGGTGAAATGCGGAATACTTCCGTTAGAATTTTCATTTCGGACTCCGAAATAATCAATGATAAATCGCATCGTAATATCGAAGCAATTTCTCTTTTTGCTGTGTCGGTAAATAATTCCTCGAAAGAAAAATCGTCCTTGTTTTTAATACAGGTTTGTCGTGCCTGTCTTAAGAAATGGAGATCCTCGGTGTCAAGTATCCGAAGTGCATCCGGGCATTGTTGGGCCACCCGCCAACCATATTGTTCCTCAACCATAAAGCGGTCAAAGACAACAATATCAGGTTGCAGCTCTGCAATAAATCCGTCAAAACTGTCAGAGTTTAATACAATGGACTGTTCGTCAACACCTAGGGGTTTTAATGCTGCACTATAGGGAGACTTCGCCGCTGCGGAAGCAAATGTAATTTGATAAGAACGATCCAGGAATGTCTCGATCAGTTGCATCATCCGAAAGCCGGCAGCTGAGGATGTTGGCTCTGGCCATACCAGTCCGATAAACAAAACCCTTTTCTCTTTCATGGGCGAAAATTACAGATTAATGTCAAAAGAATTGATGAAAACTTAACAATTTATCATTTTCAAACGATTAGCTTTATTTCGTGTTTATATACGGTATGGTTATTATACAATAAACGATAATATGGGCAAAACTATTGTTCAACGCATTCGACATTTTTCGCCAAAAACCTATTGGAAAGAACTAATAGCTGTTTTGGTCATTTTGTTAGCCTTTGTTTTTTTTAGAAATGAAAGAAAAGAGCTGGCTGCCATTATTCCCCAGTTAAAGGCGGCAGATCTGACTTGGGTTTCGGTCGGCATTGGTATAACCCTGCTCTATGTCCTATTGCAAGGTCTGATGTATGTACAGAGTTTCAAAGCCATTGGTCTTTCGATCAATTTGAAAATTGCCATAGATCTATTCTTAAAAAGAAACCTGCTCAGTGTATTCCTCCCCGCAGGCGGTATTAGCTCACTCGCCTATACCACCACGCAGTTGCGAAAGAGGAATCTAAATACGACACAGATTCATCAGGCTGGTGCGCTCTATGGTTATGTGGGACTGCTAACTGTCTTTCTGATCGGTGTTCCCGTGATATTATATACCATTTGGGACAATAAAAATTTTGGGGATGCTTGGATTTCATTACTGATTTTGGGTGTGCTTTTGGCCGTTGTATTCTGGTTGGTATGGTCCTTTCGTACCCATAAAGGGATCTATCGGTGGGTGGAATTAAAATTTCCGGCAGTTGCCTCCAATATTGACGAGATATTTTCTGGAGAAGTGAAGATGAAATATCTCTTAGGGACGGTATTGGCTTCAATCGTCGTGGAGTGCTGTGGGATAGCCCATGCTTTTGTCAGTATGTATGCTTTGGGCTTGGATCACTCCTTTGAGGCGGCGGCTATAGCCTACACTGTTTCGGTAGTTTTGATGATTGTATCCCCTTTTTTGCGAGGATTGGGGGCGGTGGAACTAACCATGTTATATATCTTCAAAGCATACGGTTACGGTCAAGCCGAAGGTTTGGGCATAACCATTCTTTATCGGGTATTCGAATTCTGGCTGCCGCTATTGTTAGGATTAATCGCTTTTGCTTGGCGCGGTAGGCAGCTTTTAGCGCGTGTAGGACCAGCCTTGCTGATCTTCTTTTTGGGTATGGTCAACATTGTTTCGGTACTGACGCCACCATTGGCAGATCGCATGAAGCTAGACCGGTTTTATTTACCTCTCGAAGCTATTCATGCATCAAAGTTTATGGTATTCGTTTTGGGAGTAGGTTTGTTGGTTACCTCGGCCTATTTGATCAAAGGCTTTCGCGTGGCATTTTGGATAGCTGTTGTGTTCAGTGCGCTTTCTTTATTTGGACATGTGTTTAAAGCATTGGACTATGAGGAAGCATCAGCAGCCCTGTTGACCCTTATCTTTTTGGGGATTAGTTATAAGCAGTATCGGATTAAAAGTAATATTCGCTGGGTAAGGATCGGATTTGTAACCTTTGCTGTCGGATTGATTGGGGTCTGTTTATTTGAAATATTAAGCTTTTACTTTATTGATAAACAGCATTTTGGTATTGAGTTTACTTGGCGGCAGTCCATTTACCATACCATAAGAAGTTTTTTGTTATTCGCTGATGATGATTTGATGCCACAGACCAATTTCGGGCAGGAATTCCTGCGGATTACGCAAGTTTTGGGGATTTTTTGTTGGTTTCTACTCATCTACGCGCTCGCCCGCCCGCGTTTGATTACCGACGAGGATTCGAGTAAGTCTGAACTAGAACGGGCGCAGCAGCTGTTGGACGAATTTGGGCAGTCACCGATGGATTTTTTCAAATTGGGGAAGGACAAATATCTTTTTTTCTCTGAGGTTTCAGAGGGTTTTACAGCTTATCGACTAGCAAATGAGTTTGCCATAGTATTGGACGAACCAGTCTGTGAACAAGGAGATAAAGAAGAACTGGTTGAAGAGTTTGACCGGTATTGTTATGCAAATGGGTTAAAAGCGATTTACTATCGGGTTGATGAAAATAGTTTGGTTCATTTCTCGTCGCTTCGAAAACAGAAGATAACAATCGGTCAAGAGGCTGTTTTGGAATTAGCGGCATTTACACTGGAAGGAAAAGATCGTAAATCACTGCGTAATGGACTTAATGCAATTCAGAAAAAAGGGTTTACCACAGCAGTATTGAAAGCGCCGCAGCAACTAGAGACCTTGGAAGAGCTTAAGGCCATTTCTGATGAATGGCTGAGGGAATTTGATAAAAAAGAAATGGTCTTTTCCCAGGGAATGTTCAGCGCCGAAACCCTCGTTGAGCAGGATATTATTGTTCTTAAAAATGATGGTGACAAAATCGTGGCCTTCCTGAATATTATTCCTGATTATGCCAAGGATGAATGTACTTATGATATGATCCGAAAGTCGCTGGAAGCACCGGGCGGTAGTATGGATGCACTAATAGTTGAGATGATCAGCTATGCAAAAGCTCAGAATTATAGCTATTTGAATATGGGAATGGTTCCCATGACTGGGTTGGAAACAACGGATAGTCCGGCAGAAAAGATTATGAAATTTGCTTCCACCCGCTTGGGAAACTTCAAACATTATCATAGTCTGCGCGATTTTAAAGAGAAGTATGCGACCTTTTGGGAAAATAAATATCTTATCTTTGATAATGATTTTGATCTGATACAGCTCCCTGTTGCATTAGTTAAGGTGATGAAACCTAATGATTAATATACTTTGGAGCCTTATTAAGCAAGCATTACTGATCCTATGAAGAAGTTGACCGTTTTATTTATCATCGGTTGCATGGCATTTCATGCGCTCGCCCAACAACGTTTGATCGAAATGAAATATTGGAATAATAAATCAGTATTACCTCTGGTACTTTACTTGAGTGGAGATGGTGGATTCAATTCTTTTTCAAATAAGATATGTCAGTTGATTGCTGATGCGGGTTACGCTGTGGCTGCTATTGACTCCAAGAGCTATTTTTGGAAGAAAAAGACCGCCAAGGATATCGCCGCGGATATCTCGAATACGCTCAAAAACCTTATTTTGGCAAGACATAATCAGCAGCTTTTTATTGTGGGATATTCTTTTGGAGCAGATGCAGTACCTTTTATCATAAACCGTATTGATCCCTTGGTAAAGAAAAATGTGCGAAGCATGGTACTGTTGGAGCCCTCAGTATCCACAGATTTAGAGATTCATATCGCCGACATCTTAGGGCGGAGTAGTACCAAACGTAGCCTTGACGTTGTTGCCGAGATTAATCGGATAGAGGGGATTAAAACGAGCATTGTTTTGGGAGATGATGAGGCCGAATTTCCGGTAGAAAAGATTCGATTGAAAAACTTTAACAAGAAATATCTTTCAGGTGGACACCATTTTAGTGGTAATGCAGATAAAGTGGTTAAGACAACCCTGTCTCTTTTTTAGTATTTCTTATCCTAGATCAAATAAATTGATAAAAAGACCCACTATTTTTGAATTAGTTTTTAAATAGAGAAGACACATGGAATTAGGAATAGGAATGTTTGGTGACTCCAGGATAGATCCCACTACAGGTCAGATCCAGGCTGCACAGGATAGAATGAAAGAAATTATTGAAGAAATCAAACTGATGGATCAGGTTGGGTTGGATTTCTTTGGTATCGGCGAGCACCATCGGGAAGACTATGCTGTCGCTGCGCCCGAAATTATACTGGCGGCGGCTTCCACAGTTACCCAAAACATCAAATTGGGTAGTGCTGTTTCGGTATTGAGCTCGGCTGACCCGGTCAAATTGTTTCAAGATTTTGCAGCGGTCGATCTGTTGTCCGACGGTCGGGCAGAGCTTATGGCAGGTAGGGGCTCGTTTATTGAGTCATTTCCGCTATTTGGATATGATTTGAAGGATTATGCGGATTTGTTTGAGGAGAAACTGGAACTACTACTACGGTTGAATAAACAGAATCCAGTGACTTGGCGTGGAAATTTTAGAGCTCCTTTGATCAATCAGGAAATTTTTCCGCGACCAAAGAATGGATCTTTGCCAATCTGGGTTGCAGTAGGGGGTACCACTTCATCTGTTATCCGTGCCGGAAAATTGGGTTTGCCTGTCATGTTCGCAATTATTGGGGGGATGTATGAAAGTTTCGACCATTTGTTTGAAATGTATCGCCAAGCTTATGAAGATAATGGACACGATATGTCAAAATTTCAAGTTGGTGTTCACATGCATGCCTTTTTTGGTGATAACAGTGCGCAGATTGCGGATTATTATTATCCGATCTACTCGGCACAGATGAATCGGATCGGAGCAAGTCGCGGATGGCCACCCTATCAAAAGACACAATATGACTTTGGCAGATCGTCTCGGGGGCATCTTATCGTTGGTGATGCAGAATATGCAGTTGATAAAATTTTGGAGATCCATGAGAAATTTGGATTGACCCGTTTCTCAGCACATATGGACGTTGGTGCACCCGGACATAAAGAAATGTTGCGGTCTATTGAGATCTATGGCGAAAAAATCGCACCTAAAATTAGGTCGGTACTTAATAAAGATAGCTAAAAGAGCGTATTATCATTTTTTTTAAGCAGAGATATTACCTACCTTTGTCAGTAAATTATTTTAGATAGTAGAATGCTTGGACTTAAGTTGTTGACAGATCCGCGATGGGCAAATATCGCTGAAGGAAATTTGGAGGAGATTCTGACAGATCATGCTTGGTGTGAACAGAAAGCCGCTTCAAATGCAATATCCTTGATCACAAACAACTCAGAGCATGAGGATTTGGTTCATGAATTGACAGCTATAGCTATTGAAGAAATGGAGCATTTCAAAATGGTTATTGACATTATCAAAGAACGGGGCTACACATTGGGGCGTGAACGGAAAGATGACTATGTCGGTCAACTGATGAAATTCTCCAAAAAAGATGGCAGCCGGAATATGGCTTTTATAGACAGACTACTATTTGCTGCGATGATTGAAGCGCGTAGTTGTGAGCGGTTTAGGGTTTTATCACAAAATATTCAAGATAAAGATCTAGCGCAATTTTATTACGATCTGATGGTGTCCGAAGCAAATCATTATACCACATTCCTGAATTTTGCAAGGAAATATTCCGTGGATGTCGACGTAGACAAACGTTGGAAAGAATGGTTGGATTTTGAGGGTAAACTGATCCAGTCTTACGGAAATAAAGAGGCCATACATGGCTAAAGGATAGCGAATCTACCTATTTTAAAACACATACATAACAGTTGTCCCGTTCTATTTTCTTTAGAACGGGATTTTTTGTCACTTAATTATTCTTATCTTTGTACCGTGATTGAAAAAAGTAAAATAATAGATATCAGGAGTTTGTCTTTGAGTCAGATCAAAGATCAACTGACCGCGTTGGGTGAGCAAGGCTTTCGTGCAAAGCAGATTTACGAGTGGCTATGGGAAAAATCCTGTGTAGATTTTGATCAAATGAGTAATTTGAGCAAGCCCCTACGCGAAAAGCTGAAAGAAAATTTTACAATTAATGCTGTCAAAGTTAAGGAGTCGCAAATCAGTTCAGACAAAACGATAAAAAGCAGTTTTAGACTTTATGATGGCAATATCATAGAAGGTGTACTTATTCCTGCACCCGAACGTATGACAGCCTGTGTTAGCTCGCAGGTCGGTTGTAGTCTGACCTGTAAATTCTGTGCGACGGGTTATATGGATCGAAAACGTAATCTTAATGCGGATGAAATTTATGATCAAGTGGTACTAATCAGTAAACAAGCTGAAGAAAATTACAATCAGCCGCTGACGAATATTGTCTATATGGGTATGGGCGAACCGCTGTTGAACTATGCCAATATGATGAAGTCCGTTGAACGTATCACAGCTGCAGATGGTCTTAATATGGCTGCTAAACGAATCACTGTATCTACAGCCGGTATTGCGAAAATGATCAAAAAATTGGGTGATGATCAGGTGCGTTTTAACCTGGCTCTTTCGTTACATGCAGCCAATGATAAAAAACGGAATGAGATTATGCCGATCAATGAGCAGAATTCCTTAGCTGCATTGGCGGAAGCACTGAAATACTTTTATGCGAAGACGAAGAGCCCAATAACATTTGAATACATTGTTTTCAATAATTTCAATGACGAATTGGAGGACGCAAAGGAACTTGCTAGATTCTGTAAGCATGTGCCTTGTAAAGTAAATTTGATTGAGTACAACCCAATTGCTCTCGCCGACTTCCTGAATGCGGAAGCTGATAAGATCGATGTATTTGCCAACTACCTCAAAAGCCAAGGAATCATTACGAACGTAAGAAGAAGCCGAGGAAAAGATATTGATGCCGCTTGCGGACAATTGGCAATAAAAGACAAGGATAAGGAGACTTCAGAGGCATAGTTTACAAGATTGTTGGTATCTTTAACTGAGGGAGTTACCTGTATGCAATTTGATCTACGAAATATTCTGGGTGATTTTGCCGCCATATTCTTTCCCAAGGAATGTGCGTGTTGCGGTTGTGCGCTTAAATATCAGGAAAAATATATCTGTATTGCCTGTGATTTCCATTTGCCTTATACCAATTTTCATACTTACTCGGATAACGATACTGCCAGGCAACTTTGGGGGAAAGTCCCTATCGAAGAGGCCTGTTCTTTTATGCTCCTACAAAAGGGGAGCCGTGTGGAGCATTTAATTTACCAGATTAAATACAATAATCAACCCTTTTTGGCTGAATATCTTGGTTATCAGTATGGTCTCAAACTGCTTGAATCGGAACGATATCGCGGTTTATCAGCGATTGTTCCAATTCCTTTACATGCGAGTAAACTCAGGAAAAGAGGATATAATCAATCAGCATATTTTGGGCAAGGCCTATCTCGGGCAATGAATATTCCTTTGCGGGATGATGTCCTGAAACGTCAACGGGCGACAATGACACAAACAGGTAAAGACCGTCTATCACGTTATGAAAATGTAGAAGATGTATTTGTCTGTAGACAGCTTTCACAACCGCTGGGAGAACATGTTTTACTTGTTGATGACGTTCTAACAACCGGTGCGACAATCGTTTCGGCTGCACTTACGCTACAGGAATCGTTAGGATGTAAGGTGTCTGTCGCAACTTTGGCTCGTGCCCAATAGTTGTATTGACAGCCCATGATGAAGCGATAGTTGATCCGAGCGGTATGAAGTAATAAATAGTTCTGGGTACATGAAGAAGATCTTCTAAACTCTTCTGTTTACATAATTCAATAGATAGGCAAATCCCGCCATACCAATACCTACAGAGTCAGCAAATAAATCCCACCAATCACCACTGCGGTAAGTAAAAATATAAAGCTGAAGTAATTCGGTCAATCCGGCAAATGAAAAGCCTAGGAAAGATACAATGAAAATAGGGAGCCAACGTGTTGGTTTTCCTCTAAATTGCTGTATAACACCGTTATACAAGAGCGTGCAGAAAACGAAAAACATACCTGCATGAACAAGTTTATCCATGCCGGGGTAGCTAGGCACTTTATCAAAATTATTTCCGGGAAGCGTACACAAAACAATAACTATGATGGCCCAAATAAAACACCATTTATAGTCCAGTAGGATTTTAATCATGGGGATAAATATCCAAAAATTTCCTGATAGAAATGAAATTTAAATAATTTTAAAAAATTATTACACTGATAATCAGTTGATTATTGTGTTTGTTTTGTTTTGTATGGTACTATGTATTGCATGGTACCATAAAATACATATATCTTTGTATTGTTATGATAGCTGAAAATACACAAATCCAAATGAGGAAGGGGATACTTGAATATTGTATCCTATCCATAATTTCTCGAGGAGAAATTTATGCCTCCGATATTATCAGCGAACTGAAGAAAGCCCAATTGTTGGTTGTGGAAGGAACCTTATATCCGCTTTTAACACGTCTAAAAAATAATGGCTTGTTGAGTTATATATGGAAGGAATCGACTTCAGGTCCGCCTAGAAAATATTATGAAATTACCCAAGAAGGGCTCGATGTCCTTGCAAGATTGGATGTTACCTGGAATGAATTGGTGTTTGCTGTAAACACATCATTGGTAGGTAGAAACAATGATTCAACTAAACCAGTTAAAGACAATAGCGATGAATAAGACAATAATTATCAATATAAATAGCATCGTCTTCCATATTGAGGAGGATGCCTATGAGGTACTGCGGTCGTACATGATTGATATACAGAAGCATTTTGGTCAATCGGAGGATAGCCGCGAGATTTTAGAGGATATTGAGAACCGTATTTCTGAGATGTTTACAGAGAAGATCCAGGCAGGAAGTAAAGAGGTCCTCAATATGGAAGATGTAAATGCCGTTATTGATCAGATGGGCAGGGTGAGTGATTTCGAATCGGAGGATCAGGACGACTACGCTTCTTTTCGCCGCGAGACGAATTCCGATGGTTTTAAGGTCGGCAAAAAGCTGATGCGTGATCCCGATGATCGAGTTTTCAGTGGTGTCTGTAGCGGTCTAGGTCACTTTTTTGGGATTGAGGCCAAATGGGTTAGACTACTTTTTGCACTGTTTGTCATCATCGGAGGATCGGGGCTGTTGGTCTATGTCATTCTTTGGATTGTAATGCCACCTGCTATGACCAGGGCTGATAAAATGGAGATGCGGGGCGAAGCGCCGAATATCCAGAATTTTAAACGTTCTTTTGACGAGGAAATGAGCGGTGTGCGGGATACGTTTTCACGCGGATTGGATCGGACAGGAGATGGGGTGACAAAACTATTGCAAATCATTGTAAAAGCCATTGGTGTCTTTTTTGTCATCCTTGTTGGGGCAACACTCATTGGATTGATTATCGGATTAATATTCTTTGCATTAGCTATTGTAAACGTGATCCCTGATGTAATGGACGACTCTGGACCATTCTATTTAATGGAGCCTAACGATGTGCCTTTTGCTTTGATAGCTGGTTTTTTGTCTATATTCATTCCTCTTGCGGGATTATTTTACCTACTTCTACGTGTTCTTTTTGAGAAGAAGCCGATGAATAATTATCTGACAACAACGCTCTTCGTAGCGTGGTTGGCATCGATAGGAGCGATTATCTACTATTCAACTTCGATAGCAAAAGAATTTAGAGAATCAAGTACCATTGTCGAAGAAAAGCCTTTGCAAAAACAATCCGTGTATTTTTTAAGTGAAAATGATATTCGGGTAATCCGTTTAAAAAATGGTGTTAAAAGCGGTGTCGGCATAAAAAGCGATAACTTTTCGTCCTATCTGAAACGTGATATCCGGATCCGGATCGAACGTATTGATTCATTACAGGAACCTTATGTACGCTATGAATATTCTGCTAAAGGAAATACCTATAAAGTGGCTACCGACAGGGCTGCCAAAATCAATTATGTCCTTAAACAAGATTCAACTGCACTGATTTTTGATAATGCATTCCAGTTGACTGAGGGTGAGCGTTATCGGGACCAAGAGGTAAATGTTACATTGTTTTTGCCCGTAGGTACCAAACTGGTGATCAATGATAACCTGGAGGATAAGTTACGTGACATCTCATTTTACGACTGCCGCGACCGATACAATAAAGATTTAAGGGATGTAAGAGATGTCGAATTTGTGGTGACCTCGCTTGGTGTAAAATGTGCTTTGCCAGAAAAGGAATCTGCAGAAGAGGAAACTGATGATTCGGATAGCAACCATATTGTTATTGCTGATACATCCATTGTAATCCGAAGGGATACGATCATCAATGCGAAAAAAGATGGAGTGTCTGTTCCGATAAAAAAGAAATAAATCTTTAGAAGTCTTCCGCTCCTTTGGGGTGGAAGACAAATTATACAAGCCAATACCATTATGAAACCCTTATGAGCTTATTGAATCTGCAAAACCAGATGAATATCTGCCTCATAGGAACTTCATTGCCTTAAAAAATGATTAACCTAATGAAAAAGTGTTTTTACTTCTTACTGTTAAATTTGTTGATTGTCTCCTTTGTCCAAGCGCAGGTGAAAGTTACGGGAAAAGTGCAATCTGCAGATAGTGTGCCGCTGCCTTTAGCAACGGCCTACCTGATGAAAGTCAATTCTGCTGTTGTTCTAAAAGCTGTCGTGACGAATGAATCGGGAGAATACCAATTTACAGATGTGGGGCCGGGGAGCTATCTCGTCGAGGCAAAGATGGTGGGGTATGCTTCAAATCGAAGTGGCACCTTTGCTATCAACAAGTCCGATCATTCACTTGAGGTAATCCAGCTTAATGCTGATAACCGAAAATTGCAGGAAGTCACGGTGGAAGGAAAACGCCCTATGGTCGAGAGTAAACCCGGCAAACTGATCCTAAACGTAGAGAATTCTCCATTAGCAGCGGGCAACAATGCATTGGATATTGTCCAACGTGCACCAGGTGTGAGCCTCGACAACAACAATAATTTGCAGTTGATGGGGCAGTCGGGTGTAGCGGTTACCATTGATGGACGACAGACTTACATGTCTGGTGAACAATTGCTTAATTTTCTGAAAAGTACAGATGGCAATCAAATTAAATCTGTGGAAGTGATTACGACCCGAGCTGCAAAAGATGATGCCGAGGGAGCGGTGGGAACGATTAACATTGTCCTTAAAAAGAATCGGATGGAGGGGTTTAATGGAGCCCTTAATCTGACGGCGGGGCATGGTGAAAAGTTCCGGGGAAATAGTTCCCTTTCATTGAATTACAAAAGGAATAATACCACGCTATTTGGATCATATGCTTATTCTAATGAAAAGTCTTATCGAAGACTTTACATCGATCGTGTCATACAGAATGGAGGTAAAAAGAAATATTTCGAGCAAAAGTCTACATTGGATGAGGATGAGCGCAATCATTCTTACCGTTTCGGTGTTGAACAAAAGACATCTTCAAGAAATACGTTGACCCTGCAATTCAATGGATCTAACAATACCGAATACAATGACAATAATAGTAAAACCAACATTGGTACAGCTGTATCCGTTTATGATACAATATTAAGCTCTTCGTCTTCTTTCAAAGAATTGTTCGACCGTTATTCGGCTAATCTTAATAATGAGTTTAAGATAGATTCCAATGGACGGAAACTGACTGTTGACCTGGACTGGAGTAAATTTAGGAGCAGTAAACGTGTTACTTATCTCAATCAATATGCTGATCTCAATAGTAAACCAATTGGTCCTGCGGAAAATGAACGTAGTGGAATGCCAATTGGTATTGATATCTATGTTGCAAAATTCGACTATGAACATCCCTTATCAAAAAAATCAAAGCTTGAGATGGGGGCTAAATATTCGAATGTAAAGTCCGATAATGACCTTCTTTTCGAAAAGCTGCAGAATGATTCCTGGCTAAACGATACGACACGGACAAACCATTTTGTATACAAAGAGCAAATCGTGGCTGCCTATCTAGATTATAATACCAGTATCGGAAAGTGGAGCCTTAAGGCGGGTGTGAGGGGAGAATATACGATTTCGGATGGTAATTCTCTTACGACAAGTAAACGTGTGAAACGTGATTATTTTCAACTTTTCCCCAACGCTAACTTGACCTATTCGCTCCATGAGAATCATATCTTGTCATTAGGTTACACCAGAAAGGTCACACGTCCTAATTATCGACAATTGAACCCATTTGACTATTATATTGACAAGTTGACCTTTGAGCGTGGAAATCCGTATTTAAATCCTCAATTTTCAAATGAATACACATTGAACTATACGCTATTGCAACGTTATAATATAACACTGGGGGTCAATGATGTGAAAGATGCAATTGTGGAAAGCATGGGACAGGATTCGGTCAAAGGTGAAACCTGGGTCATTCGGGAGAATTTGGGGCGGAATCTGAATTCCTATTTAAATCTCAATATTCCTGTGACTGTGTCGAAGATCTGGAGTATGAACAATAACATCACTGGGATCTATTTTGATTTTGATGGTATGATTTCAGGTATTCCGGTTAAAAGGAAATCATTTCTGCTTCAAGCGAATTCCATGCATAATCTAAAATTAAGTAAGAGCCTTACTGCCAATGTCAATTTACGCTATTTTTCACCTTTCAAATACAGTGTATATGATCTGGAAGGACGATGGGATATGGAAGTCGGTGCGACCAAAACATTTAAGGATCAGCGTAGTTCGTTAAAACTAGCCATTAGTGATTTGTTCAATACAGGCAATCAAAATTTACTCACTACTTTTGGCGAATTTGATTCTAAGATCAGGCAGCGTCAAGATCGGAGGGTAGTACGATTGACCTACTCGTACAAATTTGGTAACCTTAAAAACAATTACCGTAAAAAGGATACGAGCAACGAAGAGAAAGACCGCGCTCAATAGAAAGCCTAATAAAAATATGTGGTAACAAAAAAGAGGGCAGTTCAATTAAATGGACGCCCTCTTTTGGTTTATACTAACTACTAAAAAATATACTTTGTACTCAGGAAGTTGGACTCATTTTCGCTGACAATCTCATTTAAGAGTTTCTTGTTTTCCTCCGTAAACTTGGCTGCTACCAAAGAACGGATGGAGAACGAGCGCAATGCATCTACCACAGACAGTGTTCCCTCGGCGCTATCTTTTCTTCCGGTGAATGGGAAGGTATCTGGACCGCGCTGACATTGGCAATTGATGTTGACACGGCTAACCTGATTGACCAATGGGTCGATTAAAGATGAGACTACAGCCGCGTTATTGCTGAAAATGCTCACTTGTTGTCCATGAGATGAACCGATGAGGTATTCGATAGGCTCCTCTAGATCATCAAAAGGTACAACAGGGATGACAGGTCCAAATTGTTCTTCTCTATAAAGCTTCATCTGTGAATTTACTGGATAGACAATGGCAGGATAGAAAAACGATTCGGCAACCTGACCGCCGTTCTCGTTTACTACTTTTGCACCATAAGCTTTCGCATCTTCGATACATTCAGTCAGATAGGCTGGTTTATTGACTTCTGGAAGTGGTGTCAAGGAAACTCCTTTCTCCCATGGCATTCCATATTTAAGTTTGCTCACTTCGGCAGAGAGACGTTTTAAAAATTCTTGTGCTAAACTGCGGTGTACATAGATTATCTTCAATGCTGTACAACGTTGTCCGTTGAAAGATAACGAACCCAATACAGTCTCAGAGACAGCTAGATTTAAATCCGCATCTTTTGTAATAATTGCTGCATTTTTGGCATCTAACCCTAATATTGCACGCAATCTATTCACCTTTGGATGTAACTTTTTAAGTTCGTCAGCTACACGGCTAGAACCGATTAAGGTCAACACATTGATTTTGCCAGATTGCATCAAGCTAGGTACGATCTTGTTGCCTCGACCATAGATGGTGTTAACTACACCTTTTGGAAAACTTGTTCTGAAGGCTTCTAATAAAGGATAATGTAATAGCGTTCCGTGTTTAGGTGGTTTGAACAACATCGTATTCCCCATGATCAATGCAGGGATCAAGGTTGTAAATGTCTCGTTTAATGGGTAGTTGAATGGTCCCATACATAAGACAACACCTAAAGGAGATCTTCTGATCTGTGCAATGATACCTTGTTCAATTTGAAAACGTGATGAATCGCGGTCTATATCTTTTAGTGCATCGATTGTCGCATAGATATATTCTACTGTGCGGTCAAATTCCTTTACAGAGTCTGCATAGGACTTGCCGATTTCCCACATAATAAGCTTGACAACAATGTCCTTCTTGGCAATCATCTTTTGTGTGAAATTTTCAACACATGTAATACGATCGGCAACACTCATTGTTGGCCACTCTCCACGTCCGTTGTCGTATGCTTTTACAGCAGCGTCAAGGGCTTCGATGGACTCTTTTTCTGTACAAACAGGAAAGCTGCCGATGCGCTTACGTTTCAAGCCATCCTTAGTCTTCACACAAATCGGTGAAAATACCTCGTTTACTTGACCCGTCCAAGAAATCATTTCTCCATTGGAAAGGAACTCTCTTTGATCGACCTGTTCGTCCAGTGTAAATTCTGCGGGAATGTCTTTCTCCTCGTAGAAGATACCTTCTAAGTTTAAGCTCATTGTTTTTAAAAAATGGTTTAGATTGATATTTGTAATGATACTGCTAATATACTATAAATTTTACAATATATGTTAATTTTTTATTAAAATAAGTTTAGGTACTAGTGTTTTCATTACGATCCATGCAATCAGGTAGGCAATCGCACAAAAGGAGAAGATGATAAAATATCCTGCTTCCTCGCCTTTAAAACCCATAAAGGTCATTTGCGTTTCCTTGGCATAATCGAATAACCATCCCGATGTTTTATTGATGATAAATGCACCAACGCCACCCGCAAGTCCACCGATTCCTGTAACCGTTGCAATGGAACGTTTTGGGAATGCATCTCCGATTGTCGAAAAAATATTAGCGGACCATGATTGGTGCGCTGCGCCTGCAAAACCGATCAAGATTACCGGTATCCAGTAGGATATATGGCCCAATGGCTGGGCAAACAGCACCACCAATGGAACAAAAGCGAATAAAAGCATGGCTTTCATACGACCTTCATAGGCATTCATGCCTTTTTTCTCAACGAAATAGGTTGGTAACCAGCCCCCGTAAATGGAAAGCATTGTAATTGCATAGAGTACGAATATAGCCAGCTGTCCTTCAGTATCGGACGATTTTATATCGTATACAGCGGAGAGGTAGGCCGGCATCCAAAATAGGAAAAACCACCAAACACCGTCTGTCATAAATTTTCCGAAGACAAAGGCCCAGGTTTGTTTGTATTTAAGGCATTCAGAAATTGTTGTTCTTGGAACTTTTGTATTTCCCCGTAGTTCCTGCTGCTGCTCGTGATCATCCTGATTGATATAGGCTAATTCCGCAGCATTTACTTTCGGATTTTCATCTGGTTTTTTATAGAGAAAGATCCAGAATCCCATCCAAACAAATCCTAGGGCACCAATAATGATGAATGACATTTCCCAGCCCCAATGAGCAGCGATAACAGGGATGGTCAAAGGAGCAGCCAGGGCACCTATTGTTGCACCGGAGTTGAAGATACTTGTCGACAGTGCCCGATCTTTCTTTGGGAAGTACTCCGCAGTAGCTTTGATTGCCGCAGGGAAGTTTCCTGCTTCTCCAACTGCGAGGATAAAACGGGCAAAGATAAATAAGTTGACACTGACGCTAATGACAAGGCCAGCATTGTTAACATGAGAAATCGCTTCTTTTGCACCTTCAAAGCCTACAAACCATTCGCCAGCGACAATGCCGGAGGTTGCGATGCCACAGAAAGCGTGCAATATGGCGCCAATAGACCAAATCCCAATAGCCCATAAAAATCCCTTTTTTGTATCCATCCAGTCTACAAACCGACCTGCAAAAAGCATACTGATTGCGTAGAAAATAGAAAATAAGGCAGTAATATTTCCGTAGTCTGTATTTGTCCAATGGAATTCGGGGCTAATAAAATCTTTCCAGGTCAAAGAGAGTACCTGACGGTCTAAATAATTGATTGTAGTAGCAAAAAATAGTAAGGAGCAGATTACCCAACGGTAATTTCCCTTTTTCTCCGTATTCATCATAATAGGTTTATAAAGTTTGTTTTTTTAAGTTTATCGTGCTTTCGACACGAACTCGAGTGCCAGCTTTGTATTTTCAGCTAATTGGTCGGTATTTTTTGGATCGATCAGCTTGCTGCCCATACCGACGGCACATACTCCTGACTTGAACCATGCTTTTAAATTTTCCATTTCGATTTCTACACCCCCCGTAGGCATAAATTTTTGACCTTTAAAGAGATCGCGTATAGATGACATAAAGGCTGGCCCTAAGATATTCGCCGGAAACAGTTTGATGAGTGCGGCTTTTTGCTGTTGAGCAGTATAAATCTCAGTAGGTGTCATACAGCCTGGAATCCAGAGTTTATTTTGTTCATGTACGAGTGCTCCAACCGCAGGATTGACCAGTGGTGCAACAATAAAATCTGCACCGATTTGGAGAAATTGTGTTGCGTCTTCGACGGATTTAATGGTGCCTATACCCAGATAGAGATCTGGCATCTCAAGGTCTCTTACCGCTAGCAAGCTTTCGAAGACGCTTAGTGCTTCAGGCCCACGGTTCGTAAATTCAAAGACACGTATGCCCCCCTGATATAAAGTACGGAGAATATCAATGCTCTCTTCTTTATCATGATGGAAGAACAAAGGAAGCATCCCCTGTTCAATAATCTTTTCTAATACTTTCTCTTTCAAACTCATGCTATCATTCTATTTTTTATATCGTCAACTGTACTTGTTGTGGCATCGCTGGGAATAAACAGTTTGTCAAATGCAGCGAGCGTTGCAAACTCCAGTGTCTCCGTTGGCGAAAGGTTGGAATATAAGCCATAGATCAGACCTGCCATAAAACAATCTCCACTACCTACTTTATCCAAAATCTCTGCCGAGCGGAATTCCGTTGATTTAATTAAATTATCCGTATCAAATAGGGTAGTATAATATTTTATTCCTTTGGATTCATAGTCAAATCGGAAGGTATTGGCCACATATTGACACAGCGGATTGTTCGCTATGATCTCCTTGCTTGTTTGCTCTGCTTGCCGTAATAATCCCTCTTCTTCGTATCCCGCTGACTGTGTGATGAACTTACTGTCGAGCTGTGTGCCAAGCATTTGATGTGCAGCCCATATGTTGCCCATAATTAGATTACAGTATTTCGCAATCTCTGGCATAATGTCTTTGGGATCCTTGCCATATTTCCAGAGCTTTGAACGGTAATTAAGATCTAAAGACACAAAAATTCCTTTTTCTTGAGCCACTTTAACAGCTTCAAGGCAGAGGTCGGCAATGTCTGCATTGATCGCAGGACAGATCGCAGAGAAATGGAACCATTGAACATCCGAAAATGTTTGATCCCAGTCTATACTGTCTACTTTGAGGCTAGCAAATGAGGAGTTGGCCCGGTCATAGATTACCCCTGCGTTTTTCAGGTCCTTTCCTTTAGGTAGGTAATAAATTCCTAGCCTATCTCCCGTCCATTGCATGGGAGAGGTGTCTATATTTTTTCGTTTTAAATAGAGATCAATTGCTTCACAGATTGCATTTTGAGGAATGGCCGATAGATAAGACGAGGGCACTCCCCAAAGTGCCAGTGCAGTCGCCACATTTAATTCTGCTCCTCCAATATAGAAGGGTAGTTGATGCTGTTCAATCCAATCCTGCTCTATGTCTGGACAGATCCGCAGCAACAATTCTCCAAAGCTTAATACTTTACCTTGCATTTTCATTAAAATTCAAAATATTCTTTTGCATTATTATAGCTGATATCCTGTACAATTTTTCCTACCCACTGGATATCATTTGGGATTTCACCATTTTCGATATCCTGTCCGAAGATGTTACAGAGTAATCTCCTAAAATATTCATGCCGTGGAAAGGAAAGGAAGCTTCTAGAATCAGTCAACATACCAACAAATCGACTTAACAGGCCCATATTTGATAAGGTATTGATTTGTTTTGTCATGCCATCTTTTTGATCCAAAAACCACCAAGCCGAACCAAACTGTATTTTCCCTTTTACGGAGCCATCATTGAAATTTCCAATCATTGTCGCAAAGAGTTCATTGTCTGCAGGATTCAGATTGTATAAGATTGTCTTGGTCAGTTTATTCTCATTATCTAATTTATTCAAAAATTTTGACAAAGCGCGCCCTTGACTGAAATCACCAATCGAGTCCCAGCCTGTGTCTGGACCGATCAAACGGTGCATGCGGGCATTGTTGTTGCGCAGTGGACCAATATGATACTGTTGCACCCAGCCCTTTTCATAATCCCATTCGGCAAAATAGATCAACATAGCCGATTTGAATTTTAGATTCTCAGTAGGACTAATTTCTTTTTTACTTCTGATCTTACCGAATATATCTTTAATCTCCTGCTCCGTATAATCCTCTGCATAAATTTGCTCTAACCCATGATCAGAAACCTTACAACCATTGGCAGCGAAGAAATCATGTCTCGATTTCAATGCATTCAGGTAGTCTTGTAAATTACTGATTTGCCGATTGCTTACCCTTTCAAGTTCGTCAATATACTGATTGAGCGCTGCGATGTTGTCCGCATTCATGGCTTTATCTGGACGGAATGCCGGAAGCATTTTGAAAGATTCCTTTTCTTGGGCAAACTGTTGATGATATTGGAGGCTATCGATCGGGTCATCGGTTGTACAGACGACCTCCACATTCATCATCCGAAGCAGTCCGCGTACGGAATGACTGTCTTGTTGTAGTTTGGCTTGCGTGTCTGCATATATTTTGGATGCGGTTTTGGGAGAAAGCAAATCCGTTATACCAAAATAGCGCTGCAGCTCAAGATGGGTCCAATGATGAAGTGGATTCCGTAATGTATAAGGAACAGTTTCGGCCCATTTGATGAATTTTTCTTCATCCGATGCGTCTCCAGTAATATAGCGCTCATTGACCCCATTTGCTCGCATAGCCCGCCACTTGTAATGGTCTCCATGAAGCCAGGCTTGACTGATGTTGTCAAACTTGATATCGTTGGCTATTTGCTCTGGAATCAAGTGGTTATGGTAATCAATGATGGGTAGATCTTTTGAATAATTGTGGTACAGCTCTTCTGCTGTTTTGTTGTTTAATAAAAAATTCTCGTCTAAAAAAGCTTTCATATATATAATTTATAAGCTTGTATTCCATTTTACTACAGTACCGTTTTTGCGATTACAAAGCATCATAACTTTCGCTGTTGAGACGAAAGGAAAGAAAAATTGCAAAAGAGTTGAAAGTTTGGTCGTCCGCATTTCAAACTGTTTAATTGGTCAATGAAATTACCAATATTAAAGCCTTAGTTAAAGGAAATTGATTAAAATAAATGCGCAAACGTTATCGGGGATTGTATTTGGGATCCAATTATTTTAGATGTGCCTCCCGATTTATCTGAAATCAGGCAGAATGGTTATATTTGCTCATCAAATTTCTAAACATGGACATTCAATCGCTATATCAGATTTATAAACAGTATCCAAATATTACAACAGATACACGTAAAATTGAGAAGGATAGTATATTCTTTGCACTGAAAGGCGCAAATTTCAACGGGAATACCTTTGCGGAACAGGCTCTTGAAATCGGAGCGAGGTATGTTGTCATTGATGAGGAAATTTATAAAAAAGGGGAGCAGTATATCCTGGTTAAAGATGTGTTGACAACATTACAGGGACTGGCAAATTATCATCGGAAACAGCTAAATATTCCCGTTATCGGTATAACAGGAACGAATGGAAAGACAACAACAAAGGAATTATTATATTCGGTTGTCTCTCAGAAATATAAGACCTATGCCACAAAGGGGAATCTAAATAATCATATTGGCGTTCCTTTGACCTTGTTGGCCATTGATGCAACTATCGAAGTTGCCATTATAGAAATGGGGGCAAATCATCTCGGAGAAATAGCCTTTTTATGCGCAATCGCTGAACCGACACATGGATTGATCTCCAATGTGGGGAAGGCACATCTGGAGGGATTTGGTTCTTTTGAAGGTGTTAAGAAAACAAAAGGGGAACTATACGATTGGCTTCAGGATCATCAAGGAACACTTTTTTTGCAGGGGGATAACCCACATCTTGGCGAAATGGCAGCAGCCCGTCAAATTGCTGAAATTGTGACTTACGGATTTTCAGAGAGTAATGATGTCATCGGTAAATTGATGAAAGCAAATCCGTTATTGCAGATTTCCTGGAAGACAAAAGAAGATCCACAGACCTATGTGATAGATACACAACTTACAGGTTCATACAATACAGAAAACTTTTTAGCCGCTATTGCAGTGGGCCTACATTTCAATATCTCTCCGCAGGAAATCAATTCAGGGATTGAAAGTTATACGCCGACCAACAATCGCTCGCAGATCATGAAAACAGCGCAAAATACAGTGATCTGTGATTATTATAATGCCAATGCAACGAGTATGGCTGCTGCATTGGATAATATTCGGATTATTGAGGCCGATAAGAAGGCGGTTATCTTGGGGGATATGTTTGAACTTGGAGCAGAATCTTTCGAAGAACATCGGAAAATCGTGGATAATGTAAGAAGTATGTTCGCTGATCGTAAGATTTTTGTCGGAAAGGCATTTTTTGAACATAGAAATGATGATGCCGAGTTTTATGAAACGACCATAGAAGCGAAGGTTGCCTTGCAAGAAAAACCGATTATTGGAGCTACAGTATTATTAAAAGCTTCCCGTGGTATGGCTTTTGAAAATCTGATAGACATACTGTAAGTTCCTTTTATTTTTCTTAGGGTCAACCAGGTATTAAGGTTGGACTTTGTCCGACCTACCAGCGCAATGTTTTCATGCTGTGTGTACTTAAAAGGGGCACTTAATGCGGACGCAAGATGGTAAGTTAAATCTAAAAGCGACTTAAGTTTTGTCATGTGAGGATTAAATATTGACCAAAATGAGCAAAATAGTCCTTCGGGGAAATGTAGCTCATTTGGAAAAATGTACCTTTGTATCGTATAATGGACAAAAAACGTTTTTTTTTAGAAATAGCCTACTTTGGGCAATCATATCATGGCTGGCAGGTTCAAAACAATGCAATTTCTGTACAGGAAGTATTGAATGGTGCTTTGGAGACCTTGTTACGTGAGCCTATCGAGACTACCGGAGCAGGAAGGACAGATACCGGTGTACATGCGAAGCAATTGTATGCTCATTTTGATGCAGCTCCTGTAGGGATATTAGCAAAACCAGAGCGTTTTATTCATTCACTTAATGCCCTATTACCTTTTGATGTTGCGGTTAAAAGATTGATTGAAGTTGCCGATGATGCACATGCCCGATTCGATGCGACGCATAGATCTTATGAGTATCACCTTCATTTCCATAAGGATCCGTTTATTTATCCCTATTCTTGTTTCATGCGCGACCGTCCTGATGTCGATAAAATGAACGAAGCTGCCCAGTTTTTGTTGGGTAGGCAAGATTTTGAATGTTTTAGCAAGTCTCATACGCAAGTGTTTACAAATATTTGTGATATTCGTAGAGCAGAATGGTTATGGCATAACGAGCAGGATCTCGTTTTTCATATTACCGCTGATCGTTTTTTGCGCAATATGGTTCGTGCTATTGTGGGAACTTCGTTGGAGATCGGACTGAAGGGTAAACCAGCGTCCTTTATGCAAGAAGTGATCAAGAGCAAAAGCCGTGGCAAGGCAGGTGTGTCTGTCCCTGCACATGGATTGTATTTAACAGAAGTAGCGTACCCTTATATATAAATATTAACGTGAGTCAAGATAAAATAACAGGTAAAACATACGATGTCAATTTGTTGCGACGCATGAGTCGCTATATGCGACCCTATCATGTTGCATTTTGGATATCGGTCGTTTTAACGATCCTATTGGCGGCTGTAGCGCCGGCCCTACCTATGCTCATCCAGCATACACTAGACAATTATATCTTGAACTTTGACACTGGCGGACTGTCTTATATGCTGATTGCCATGCTTGCATTGGTCATCGTGCAGACCTTAATCCGTTATTATCATACCCTGATGACAAATACCCTGGGGCAGTCTGTTATCAAGGATATTCGAATCCAGGTCTTTAATCATATTGTGCAGTTACGCCTTAAGTATTTTGATCGGACAGCCTTAGGAAAGCTGATTACACGGACGATATCGGATCTGGAAACACTTTCCAATATCTTCTCTGAGGGACTGATTCAGATTATTGGTGATCTATTACAATTGGCTGTGATATTAGGGGTAATGTTCTACTCGGATTGGAAATTGACGCTAATCGTGCTTATCCCTATGCCGTTGATGGTCGCCGCAACCTATGTATTTAAAGAAGCGATGAAAGCCGCCTTTATAGATGTCAGAAAATGGGTGTCTAATTTAAATACGTTTTTGCAGGAACATATTACAGGAGTTGGGATTATCCAATATTTTGCACGCGAAAAGCAGGAGATGGATAAATTTAAGGAGATCAATGCACAGCATAGGAATGCTCACATCCGTACTAACTGGTATTTCTCTATCTTTTTTCCTGTTCTGGAAATCATCATGGCTATTTCACTCGGCCTGTTGGTTTGGTTTGGAGCGAAACAGATTATGGGTGACGTGATTTCACCGGGTGTGGTTGTTGCCTTTATTATGTATATCAACATGATTTTTCGCCCTATTCGTGAGCTTATCGATAAATTCAATACACTTCAAATGGGTATGGTTAGTGCTGAACGTATTTTTGAGGTTCTTGATACGGACGAGATGACGCCTAATTTGGGTACTTTAAAGCCTGATCATATCAAAGGAGAAATTACTTTTAAGCATGTTTGGTTTGCCTATAATGATGAGAGTTGGGTATTAAGAGATGTGAATTTTAGCGTACAACCCGGTGAAACATTGGCTTTAGTTGGAGCTACGGGAGCCGGAAAATCATCGACTATTAATATCCTGAGCCGATTTTACGAAGTCAATAAGGGGGAAATCTTACTAGATGGCGTAAATATTCGCGATTATGATCTTGATTATTTAAGAAATACTATTGCAACGGTGTTACAAGATGTGTTTCTGTTCTCAGATACTGTCATCAATAATATTACATTAGGTGATCCTTCAATTTCTAGAGAACAGGTCATTGAGGCAGCAAAAGAAGTGGGAGCACATGATTTTATTATGCGACTTCCGGGTGGATACGATTATGATGTCAGGGAAAGGGGAGCTACACTGTCAGCAGGGCAGGCACAATTAATTTCCTTTATTCGGGCATTGGTGCATGATCCTAGAATTCTGGTCTTGGATGAAGCGACTTCTTCCGTTGATACTGAAACCGAGGAAATGATCCAGAGTGCCATTGACAATTTAATGCGGGGACGGACATCCATTGTCATTGCCCACCGCTTGTCCACCATTCAAAAGGCAGACAAGATCATCGTGTTGGATAAAGGTGAAATTAAGGAAATCGGAACACATCAAGAGCTTTTGTCTTTCGATGGTTACTATAAAAAGCTATACGATCTACAGTTCCATTCCGCAGGAATTTAGTCGTTAAACGACACTCTCTTTGGGGATGATCTCTTCGTCTTCGATATGTGTATTCGCTTTGATTTCTGATCCTCGACCCACGAGTACATTGGCTCCAATGGAGACATTTGGGCCAACGTTTACAAAGTCCTCAATGATGGTGTTGCTTTCAATGACTGCCGAACCTGAAATGATACAATGATTGCCAATCTGTACATCTGGGGCTATCGTCGCTCCAGGAAGAATGATACAACCTTCACCAATTTCAGCTCTTTTTGAAACATAGGCTTTAGGGTGGATTAAGGATTGAAAATTCCATTCTGGATTTTCAGAGACAATTCTTTCGCGGAGCCCAGGGTTTTTAACGGCAACAAAGAAATTTTCCGCAGCATCTCTAACCTGATGGTGGAGTTGGACCTCATAGTCAAATACATCCTCTATCAACAAAGATTTGTCAATAAGGCCACCGATTTCGATATCTAAATCCTCCGCAACATCTACCGCAGTTTTTGCATGTGCTGTTGCTCCATATATGTATAGCATGATCTTTTAATTTTGTGCAAAGATAGTGCTTTCAGAAAAGAACTCCATGAGGTAGCTCGCATCAATAGTGGAATAGTGAATCGGGACAGGTATTGGATTAGCACACAGTATAGTGAACTTTCTGCTGTCGCAAAGAATGAGTTTGGAGTAAAGATAGGTGACTTAAAGATCAAAGGGCATGTTTTATCTACCAAAAGTTGCAACAAAATAGCCCTTTCGATTGTTCTGATTTCTAAATAGAAAGAAAGCTTATTATATTTGTTGATATACAAAAATTAAAATATGATTCAACGTATCCAAACTGTTTATTTATTAGTGGCAGGATTAGTTATATTCGGCTTGTTTTTATTCCCTTATGTAAATTACAGTGATTTAGTCGGTTTGGGAAAGAATGTGAAGGTGACAGGTGTTTATGGTGTTGCGGCCGGACAGCCGGTGCATGAAGGTGGTTTTGGTTATATTCTACAGACCATCGTGACAGCCCTATTGGGATTGCTCCCGATCTTCACGATCTTCAAATTTAAACAGCGTAAGGTACAGCTTCTGCTGATATGGGTAGAGATTGTTGCGATTATCTTTTTCGCGATTTGGCTCTATTCTTCGGCAAGTACACATCTCACTACTGTTAATCAATTTTTGGGAGCAGGTAATATTGGGGTAGGTTTCTTTTTGCTGCCGATATCAATTATTTTCTGTGCGCTAGCATTAGGTGGAGTGCGTCGGGATGAAAAATTGATTCGCTCAGCTGATCGTTTGCGTGCATAATTTTATTTAAATAGATTTTTAATATGGAAAGCCACGGTTAGCGTGGCTTTTTAAATAGTATAATATATGAAGGTATTTTTTCGTTGCGCTGCCACCCTGCTTTTTCTTTGCTTTGTGGGCGGTGCGGTAAAGGCCCAGTCGGCAGATTCATTGCTGGTGATTGATGATATTCAGTTTGATGTAAAGGAATATCATGTCGATAAGACTACAAATGAGCTGATTATTAATTTGTTCGCAATATCCTATAGTAAAGATCCTCGGGAGTTTAAAATGAATACATTCTCCACACAGATTTTAGATCAAAAGAAACAACCTCACTTTTTCTCTTCGATTCAGATGGGAAATGTCCAGATAAGATTTGAGGACAAACAGAACTATTTACATTACCTACTTGAAGAGGATAAACCTGTAGATATCCAAGTAATTGTGAAAGACTGGAAGAAAACGGATAAACCTGCTAGTGTTAAGCTTGTTTTTGAGAGTAGCGAGGAGGAAGGTAAGTTTTTGGATGTCCCTATCTTGCTGAATAAATAGTTGATCGGAACTGGGTAAAATAAAAAAGCGCTGTGATCTTCATAGATCACAGCGCTTTTTTTAGTCTTTAGCAATTTGCCTCAACCTATCGATTGTATCGGATCTGTTGTTTGTCCAGCATGCCCATCTGATCTTTCATCATTTTGATCTGGTCAGCCAACAATTTATTCTTGTCTGCTTTTTTTGCTTCTTGAAGTAATTTTTCTGCTTCGCGCTTATTGCGTTTTGCCATGGCAACACCTGCTAAGCTCAATTTTGCCAATGCAATATTGTGGTCCATGTGGAGTCCTAGTGCCAGTGCTTTTTTGAAATATTTTTCGGATTGCATCGGAGCACGTTGAGACTCGATCAATCCAATCAACATATTGTAATAACCGTGTTGTTGTGGGATCAATTGTTTTTCATAATTCGTGATTTTCCTCAACCATTTTTCGGCGCTAGCCATATCTTGTTTGCGCATATACCATTGCGCGATGAGCATGTATTCATGAAAAAATACAGTGACAAAACCTAGGATAGTGATCAAGATGCCTAGAATTCCCCATCCCCAATTTCCAGTCCAAAATAAGGCAACTGTTCCAATCAGCAATGCACTGCAAATGATGATTCTAACGAGATTTGACATAAATCTTTGTTTAAAAAATATTTGTGTTCAATTTAATTCTGCAAATATCCGTTAATTTCGTCGTTTAAGCAACTCGTTCAAGTGGTTATTTTGTAAAATTATGTTTTTAACGTAGATGCTGACTACCAAAGATCCCTTATGGTAGCCGATCATGGTACCGTTATAAATGCTTTGTGAGCAGATGCAAGTGAAAAAATTTGTCATTACATACAACTTTATCTAAGTTTGGTTTATGGAAAAGCTATATGATGATTCTTGGGCATCGGTGCTGAAACCTTTGTTCAGCCAGCCCTATATGAAACAATTGTCTGCCTTTGTGCAAGAGGAACGGCAGCGGACAAAGGTGTTTCCGCCTGCTGATCTGGTGATGAATGCTTTTAAGCTTACGCCGATCCAAGATGTTAAGGTTGTTATTCTGGGACAGGATCCATATCATAACGATGGTCAGGCACATGGTTTGTCTTTTTCTGTGCCAGAAGGGATTGCTTTACCTCCCTCGCTAAAAAATATTTTTAAGGAATTACAAGACGATATTGAAGGGTTTGTAGAACCTCGCTCTGGAGATCTGACGTCCTGGGCCAAACAGGGGGTATTATTACTCAATGCAACGTTGACTGTGCAGGCACATTTAGCCGGATCACATCAAAAAAGGGGTTGGGAAGTTTTTACTGATAGTATCATACATGCTATTTCGGAACAGTGTGAGCATGTGGTTTTTCTGCTTTGGGGGAGTTATGCGCAAAAGAAAAGCGTATTAATTGATGTCCGGAAACATCTTATTTTGACATCGGTGCATCCATCACCACTTTCTGTGTATAGGGGTTTTTTTGGGAGCAAACACTTTTCAAAGGCAAATAAATATTTGGTGGAACATGGTAAGGCTCCGATTGACTGGCGTTTGTCTTAGGGCTGTTATTATTTTTTAGAAAACATCATCCATATTTCGTTGATACGTATTGTGGCATCAACTTGGGTGAGTAAGACCGTGAGCCTTTGGTACCCGGATGATGTTTTCGTAAATATTTCTTTTAGTATTCCAATGGGATGATCGGTTCCTTTTTACTGGTAGACATGATCATCATTGTCTGGAATGTTTTTACAAATGGAATTTTGGCAATCTTCTCCATGATAACGCCCTCGTAGGCCTTTATGTCTTTCACGTAGACTTTGAGGATAAAGTCACAATTGCCGGTGACGTGATGACATTCGGTGACCTCAGGGATCATTTTTACGGCAGCAACAAATTCGGGAATTGCATTGTGTGTATGGAAGTCCAGTGAGATCTGTATAAAGGATTTGATGCCAAGGCCTAGTTTTTCTTCGTCAACAAAAGCATGATAACTCTTGATGAAGCCCGAATTTTCAAGTTTTCTTACACGTTCCAATGTTGGTGCAGGAGAAAGTCCAATACTTGATGCTAATTGCAAATTGGTAATGCGGCCATTCTCTTGTAATAGCTTAAGAATTTTTAAATCTGTTTTGTCTGGTGCAAACGGCATATCTTAGAGTCTTAATAATCAATAGTATTTGTAAATATACAAAATTATATTTGGAAATTTAAAAATATACAAAATTATTGGTGATTAATAGATTTTGACTATACAATTGTTTTTCCTTTATAGATTTAATTGATTCAAAATCATTTGACTGTCATAATCGTTTGAAATGTGCGCATTTCAATGAAATGGAGTGATAAATGTCATTTTTTTATTAAAAATACCTGTTTGAGGGTACATAAAATGTATTTTATTGGCTTTGAAATTGTAACTTTGCAGTTCGATAGTTGCGGAGGCTAGACCCCTCCCGAATTAGTTAAACCGTGAGAGCGCAATATGAGTACTAAAGACGACGATTTATTAAAAGAGCTGGAGCTCGAAGAATATAAATACGGGTTCACGACAGATATCGAAATGGAAATTGCAGCCAAAGGCCTTACAGAGGATACGGTGCGTTTTATTTCGGCAAAAAAGAATGAGCCTGAATGGTTATTGGAGTGGAGATTGAAAGCTTTTCGTCATTTCTTGACGTTAAAGATGCCTACCTGGCAAAATTTCAGAGCTCCAGAGATTGATTTTCAAGATCTATCTTATTATGCTGCCCCTAAAGCAAAACCACAAGTAAATTCCATGGATGAAGTTGATCCTGAATTGATTGCGACTTTTGAAAAGTTGGGTATTCCTTTGGATGAGCAAAAGATTTTGGCAGGTGTGGTTGCTGTCGATGCTGTTTTTGATTCTGTATCGGTAAAAACAACTTTTCGCGAGAAGCTGAAAGAACAAGGGGTGATCTTCTGTTCATTTGGTGAAGCTGTGCAAGAGCATCCTGATCTCGTCAAGAAATACTTGGGAACAGTAGTTCCTCAAACAGATAATATCTACGCGGCATTAAACTCTGCTGTTTTTTCGGATGGATCATTTGTCTATGTTCCAAAAGGAGTTCGGTGTCCAATGGAGTTATCAACTTACTTCCGTATTAATGCACAAAATACAGGTCAGTTCGAACGTACGTTAATCGTTGCGGATGAAGGCGCTTATGTATCCTATTTGGAAGGTTGTACTGCTCCTATGCGGGATGAAAATCAACTGCACGCTGCTGTAGTGGAATTGATCGCTGAGCGCGATGCGGAGATTAAATACTCTACCGTGCAGAACTGGTATCCTGGTGATAAAGATGGTAAAGGTGGTATTTTTAACTTTGTGACGAAACGTGGTATTTGTAGAGGGGATAACAGCAAGATTTCATGGACTCAGGTAGAGACTGGATCTGCAATTACCTGGAAGTATCCAGGTGTAATCCTAAAAGGAGATAATTCAATCGGTGAATTTTATTCGGTTGCAATGACCCGTAACTACCAAGTTGCTGATACGGGTACAAAAATGATCCACTTAGGTAAAAACACGAAGTCTAAAATTGTTTCAAAAGGAATTTCTGCTGGAAAAAGCCATAATAGCTACAGAGGTTTGGTGAAAATCGGACCTAATGCAGATAACTCCCGAAACTTTACACAATGTGATTCCTTATTGATCGGTGATAGATGTGGTGCACATACTTTCCCATATATCGAAAACCGGAATAAGACCGCAAAATTAGAGCACGAAGCAACTACGTCAAAAATTGGTGAAGATCAGGTGTTTTATCTGAATCAACGTGGTATAGACTCTGAAAAAGCGGTGGGATTAATTGTTAATGGTTATGCCAAAGAGGTGTTAAATCAGCTGCCAATGGAATTTGCTGTTGAGGCACAGAAATTATTGGCGATTTCTTTAGAAGGTTCAGTAGGATAGATAAAAAATAATTGAGCAAGCTAGCTAATACTGGCCTATCGTTCAATACTCAATAAGAATAAAATGTTAAGCATTAAAAATTTACATGCGTCTGTAGAAGACAAACAAATATTAAAGGGATTAAACCTAGAAGTTAAAGCAGGGGAAGTCCACGCTATTATGGGACCTAATGGAGCTGGAAAAAGTACTTTAGGTAATGTATTGGCTGGACGTGAATCATACGAAGTGAGTGAAGGTTCTGCTTTATTGGATGGAGTAGATCTATTGGATCTTTCTCCAGAAGACCGGGCCCGTGAGGGTCTGTTCCTAGCGTTCCAATATCCTGTTGAAATCCCTGGTGTATCGAATATCAATTTCCTGAAGACAGCAGTGAATGATATCCGTGAATATAAAGGTTTGCCTCCGATGGAAGCGAAAGAGTTCTTACAAATGGTAAAAGACAAGCAAAAGCTGGTTGAATTTTCAGCCAACTTAGCTAACCGTTCGTTGAATGAAGGATTTTCTGGTGGTGAGAAAAAACGTAACGAGATTTTTCAGCTGGCGATGTTGAATCCTAAATTGTCAATTTTGGATGAGACAGATTCAGGCTTGGATATCGATGCACTTCGCATTGTCGCAAATGGTGTGAATGAGCTGCGTTCTAAAGACAATGCTTTTATTGTCATCACACACTACCAACGTTTATTAGATTATATCGTTCCAGATTTTGTTCACGTATTATACAATGGTCGTATCGTGAAATCAGGCCCTAAAGAATTAGCTTTAGAGCTAGAAGAAAAAGGATACGATTGGTTAAAAGAATATGATACACAAAACGCCTAATCTTTTACACCGGTAAAATAGGAGTGGAAGAGAATTTTGGCGATTTGATTAAAAAATAACATGAGTACATTAGTTTCAGAATCATTACTTCAACAAGTGTTGGGAGCTTTTAAAGAGCAAGGTGTTTCAGACGAACCTGCTTTCTTTACAGAGGCACGTCAACAAGCATTCGAACGTTTCGAAGCAGCAGGCTTTCCCACAGTTAAGAATGAAGAATGGAAATATACAAACATCCACAGTATTATCAATAAGCCCTATGCGCTTGATGTAGATGTGGATATCGAGGGCTTGGATTTTAGTGCGGGAGAGATTCCAAATTTGGATGCGTACCGTATTATTCTGGTTAATGGCCAGTACGTATTGGCGGTGAGTGAGCTGGAAAAGGTAAAAGGACTTGTTGTTATTCCAATGGATGACGCTGTTGCTGAACCTGCATTTCAAGCGCATTTTGCGAAGTACGCTGATAAATCTGATAATATCATGGTGGCGCTTAACACAGCTGCTTTTACCAATGGTGTATTCATCCATTTGAAAAAAGGTGTTGTACTTGATAAGCCTATACAGATTATTCACGTCGCTACAGGAACAGAAGATTTCTTTGCGCAAACACGGAATTTGGTTGTTGTTGAAGCTAACGCTGAACTTGAATTGATCGAAAGCTTTATCACTGCAGATGGTGCCGCAAGCAATGTGCATAATAAAGTTTCAGAGATTGTCGTAAAAGAGAATGCTAAAGTTCAACATTACTATCTTCAAGTGGCTCAATCTGTAAGCCGTTACTTTAATCATACGGAAGTATACCAAGAGAAATACAGTCTTTATAATAACTACAACTGTAATTTCCCAGGTGCATCTTTTATCCGTAACAATATTAATGTGCGTCTGGATGCAGAAAATGTAGAAAGTCATTTGTACGGTATTAACCTGACCGCAGGAGATCAATTGGTCGATAATCACACTGTCGTAGATCATCTTAAACCACATTGTGAATCATACGAATGGTATAAAAATATCACGCAAGATAAATCTACAGCTGTTTTCAACGGAAAAATCTTTGTTCGGGAGGATGCACAAAAAACTAATGCTTTCCAACAGAACAATAATATGTTGATGTCCGATAGTTCAGCGGTTTATACAAAGCCCCAACTGGAGATTTTTGCAGATGATGTGAAATGTTCACACGGATGTACAATCGGTCAGTTTGATAATGAAGCTTTGTTTTATTTGAGAGCACGCGGAATTGGTGAGGAGTCAGCACGTATTCTTCTTGTACATGCTTTCGCATTTGACGTAACAACTCGTTTTTCAAATGAGGTTGTTCGGAGATATGTGGAAGAATTGGTCGAAGAAAGTTTAAGAACGAACTAAACTAAATCACACAAACTATAAATAGGATAAGGCGTTTACTGATTCGGTAAACGCCTTATTTTTTTGATAAAGATTCCTTTTTTGGTCTTTTTCTTTTACTTTTGTAGTGCTATGTACATGTCTTTATATACAACTTACGCTTATAAACCTTGGGTTTTATAGCTCATTTACGTTTTTAAAATCTTAATAGAACGCATCCGTTCACGAAACGAATGGCTTGTTTCATACTGAGATATCAAAAAGCCAGCTTTAACTGATTTGATATTCGGGAAAGAGCTTCCTTCTATTTTCTTTCGTTGGTTCGGCGTGCGTAATAACGTTTTATTTCAATGTGTTGGTCATTCTTGATCATACACCTGTTGTATTTTATATAAAATTTTATGGAAAAAAATAACTGGTTTCGTACCTATAGTTATATATGGACTGGGCAATTTATCTCTTTGCTGTCTAGTTCAGCTGTCAACTTTTCGATCATGATATGGTTGAGTTTAACGCACAAGTCTGCTGAAGTATTGGCTTTTGCTGCTATCGCAGGCTTATTGCCACAAGCGATCATCGGGCCATTTGCTGGTGTCTATATTGATCGATGGGATAGAAAGAAAGTCATGATCTTTGCAGATGGCTTTATTGCACTCTGTACATTAGGTATGACCTTTGTACTCAAAAGTGATGGTGCCAATATGTTTCTGATTTATCTGTTAATGGCCTGTCGTTCGATCGGTTCAGCATTTCACTCGCCAGCCATGCAGGCAATTGCGCCACTTCTCGTTCCGGAAGATAAATTATTGCGTGTTTCAGGTATTAATCAGATGCTACAGTCGGTAAGTAGTATTGCAGGTCCCGCATTGGGAACATTGGCTATTAGCTATTTTCCTATTTCGAGTGTCTTGTATCTGGATGTTATCGGTGCCGCAGTAGCTATTACATCTTTGCTCTTTGTGACTATCCCACACCTGTCCCGTTCTGATGTGAAGCCTACTATTGCTGCCGTTTTGGATGATCTTAAACAGGGAATGCGTGCTATCTATCATAATAAAGGGCTAAAAATGTTGTTTCTATATGCCATGATGGCTACTTTCTTTATTATGCCTGTTGCCATTATGTTTCCCTTGTTGACGATTGGTCATTATAGCGGTGGCAAGTGGGAGATGAGTATTATTGAGATTATTTGGGGAATAGGTATGCTTGTTGGAGGCAGTTTTTTGGGACTTGCAAAAGTGTCTCTATCAAAAGTAGTATTAGTAAATAGCATGCATATTGTATTGGGGATAACCTTTGCGCTATCGGGGTGGTTTCCTTCGACCTGGTTTATTCCATTTGTCATCATGACAGGTTTAGGCGGAGTCTCCATGTCTATCTTCTCGGCATCATTTATGACAATTATTCAAGAGCAGGTTCCAGTAGAAATGTTGGGGCGTGTTTTCTCGCTTTATTTTAGCATAGCAATATTACCGAGTATGATAGGACTTCTTTTTACAGGCTTTATCGCAGACGCAATCGGAGTGGCAACAGCTTTTATTATTGCAGGTCTTATTGTTGTATTGGTGGGCTTGTTATCTTTTTTCAACAGCTCAATTATGAGCTTGGGGGAAGGGCGTAAATTAAGCTAAAAGAATAAATAAAAAAAGCTTCCAAATTTTGGAAGCTTTTTTATTTGGAGCGAAAGACGAGATTCGAACTCGCGACCCCAACCTTGGCAAGGTTGTGCTCTACCAACTGAGCTACTTTCGCGTTGATGCTACAAAAGTAAGGCATTTCTTCTTATTCTGCAAGAGAAAAAGTAAAAAATCTTAACATAAATCAATTGCATCGACACAATTAATTCCATCTATAGCCGCCGAAATAATACCCCCTGCATAGCCTGCTCCCTCCCCGCAAGGGTAAAGTCCTTTGACCTGAGGATGTTGCAGATTTTCTTTGTTTCGAGGTATACGTATGGGTGAAGATGTCCTCGATTCTACACCGACCAAAATCGCATCATTTGTATAATACCCTTTCATCTTTTTTCCAAATATTGGTAAGGCACCACGAAGAGCTTCATGCACAAAAGCTGGTAAAACCTCCCTCAAGTCTGCCGAAGATGTCCCTGGTTTGTACGAATTCTCGGGTAGGTCCATTGAGACCCTTCCCTCCACGAAGTCAACCATTCGTTGTGCGGGGGCAACAAGACTTCCTCCACCAACCTCGAAAGCTTTGCGTTCAATTTGCTTCTGAAAATCAAGTAAAGCAAAGGGATCATTTAGTGCATTAGGTACATCTTCGAGATTGATCTGAATAACGGTGCCTGAATTGGCATGTGGATTATTACGTTTGGAAGGAGACCATCCGTTGACCACGATTTCATCACGGTCTGTTGCACAAGGAGCGATAACGCCACCAGGGCACATACAGAATGAGAATACACCACGATCATTAACCTGTTCGACCAGACTATAATAGGCTGGGGGTAAATGCTCACTTCTGACCTGGCAATGGTATTGTGCCTGATCGATAATAGCCTGTGGGTGTTCTATGCGGACGCCTAGCGCAAAGGCTTTTGCTTCGATCAGCCAGTTGTTGCGATGAAACAGTTCAAAAATATCCCTTGCGGAGTGGCCAGTCGCCACGATAACATGATCAGCTTTGATTTCCTCCCCACTGGCTAATTTTACACCACGGACCTGACCAAAGGATTCCAAAATATTATCTACACGTTGGTCGAAAAGAAATTCCCCGCCAAATTCGACCACACTTTCCCGCATCGCCTCAATAATATGAGGAAGCTTGTTTGTGCCGATATGGGGGCGGGCATTTACTAAGATGTCTGTTGTCGCTCCATGAGATACAAAAAGCTTAAGAACTTTGTCTACGTCCCCCCGTTTATTGGAGCGGGTATAAAGCTTCCCGTCTGAATAAGTTCCTGCACCACCTTCTCCAAAACAGTAGTTGGAGTCCGGGTTTACAATACCTTCGCGGTTCAGTTTCGCAAGGTCACGTCTTCGGTCCTGTACTTTTTTTCCTCTTTCGATGACAATCGGTCTGAGACCACGTTCAATACAGCGAATTGCCGCAAATAAGCCAGCAGGGCCAGCACCAACGATAATGACCGGTTTGCCATCCTGGACAGATTTAAAGTGGTTTTCATAAATCTCGGGTAGCGGGAGCTCGTCGATATAATAAATGACCCTTGCTCGATAGACCACCTGTTTACTGCGGGCATCGATAGAACGTTTACGGATTTTATAACCTTTGACCTGTTGTGGTTTCAGACGTAGGGCTTTTACGCCTTGTTGTAGAATATATTGCTCATCTTCGATTTTTTCAGGAAGGATAACAATCTCAATTTCTTTTTGCATAAGATAAAGGGCTGGGTTTTTATCCCAAAACCGCGACAAAGTTACGGAATATTGGCTGTTTGCCGATTTGGAAATAAAAATATTCTTATCTTAGTAAGAGCTTGGTATATGCTTTGATAGTGTAACCGTATAATTTGAATAGTATTTAATTCTTTGAACAATGAAAATGAAAAGATTTTTAGTAGCCCTATGCGGTTTATTTGCATTAGTATCATTAAACTCATGTGGTTACAATACGATGGTTTCTCAAGATGAGAACGTCAAAGGGAAATGGGCACAGGTTGAAAATGCTTACCAGCGCCGCGCTGATTTGGTGCCAAACTTGGTGAATACTGTCAAAGGTGCAGCAAAACACGAAGAGAGCACATTGACGGCAGTGGTTGAAGCGAGAGCTAAAGCAACATCTGTTACAATTAATGCAGATGACTTAACAGAAGAGAATATTGCGAAGTTTCAAAAAGTCCAAGATCAATTCAGTGGTTCTTTGAGCCGTCTATTGGCTTCGGTAGAGGCATATCCAGACTTGAAGGCAAATCAGAACTTCTTGGAATTACAGGCTCAATTGGAAGGTACAGAAAACCGTATCTCGACTGAACGCAGATCATATAACGAGGCTGTACAGCAATTTAATACGACTGTACGCAGCTTTCCAAATAATTTAATGGCTGGTATGTTTGGATTTAAAGCTAAGGGAACATTTACTGCTGCTCCCGGCTCAGACAAAGCACCAACCGTATCATTCTAATAATACCCTTGTTAGAAATACACGATATAATGGATGATGCGGCTTGCGTATGGGCCCTTCATCCATTTTTTATACAGAATGTTTTATAGGTAAGTGTTTGCCCGATGGCTTAGTCAGACAGACGAATGTGCTAATGCGAACATAAATGAAGATATATTATGGCTTTAAATGCTGAGGAACAAGAAAGAGTCGTCCATGCCATCAATGTGGCTGAAAACGAGACATCGGGAGAAATTCGTGTTGTGATAGAAAATCATTGTCCCGATGAGGTTCACGATCGTGCAACGTACTATTTTTCCAAATTGGGCATGCATAAAACCGTGCTAAAAAATGGCGTGCTTATTTACATCGCATTGGAGGATCATAAATTTTCTATTATTGGTGATAAAGGTATCAACCAACGGGTGGAAAGCGACTTTTGGAATTGTACGAAAGATCTTATGGTCGAAGAATTCCGTATGGATAAAATTGTTGAAGGCCTAGTGAAGGGAATTGAACATGCGGGCAAACAATTAGCGAAATTTTTTCCCAGGGAACATGATGATATCAATGAACTTCCAAATGATATTGTTTTCGGTGATCGCTAGTCAATAAAAAAATAAAACTTATGTCGAAATTATTTTCTCGGGTTCGGATTCCGGTTATGGTGATGGTGCTGTGGGCACTGACCTTCATGACTGCAATAGGGCAGGATTTTCCAGAGACACCCAATAAACTTGTCAACGATTATACAAACACATTGACAGCCGGTCAAAAACAGCAACTGGAGCAAAAACTGTTGGCATTTGAGGATTCTACTTCTACACAGATAGCTGTTGTTGTGATGAACTCTACCGGAGGTTATGATATCTCAGATTATGCGGTCCGGCTGGCGAAGAAGTGGGGTGTCGGTAATAAAAAATACAGTAATGGTATTTTATTATTAGCGGCATTGGGCGACAGGGCTGTTACCATTCAGACTGGTTACGGGATTGAAGGAGCTGTCCCAGATGCGATAGCCTATCGTATTATTGAAAATGATATCAAGCCAGCGTTTCGTCAGGGTGATTATTATGGTGGAGTTGACAAAGCGACGAATTCCCTGATTTCGTATGCAAAAGGAGAATATAAAGCTGATCCTAAACAGCCTAGTGGTGGTGGATCGGGATCAATTATATTTGTCATCATTGTCGTAATATTTCTTGTTGTGCTATTTTCAAATCGAGGTGGAGGAGGAAAGGGCGGTGGTCGTGTGATGAATGGTCGTGGCTCGTCCGATATTTTCTGGTGGACCTTGCTTAATGGTCTTGGTGGTGGCGGCCGAGGCGGTGACGGCGGATTCGGTGGTGGATCTGGAGGTGGATTCGGTGGATTTGGCGGCGGCGATTTCGGAGGCGGTGGTGCTTCAGGACGTTGGTAACAACTTTGCTAAATAATGTTAAATAGCATGTCAGTGCAAAGGAAATGTTTTACATTTATGGGAAGTATATAATTATGAAAAAGGGAATATTAATGGGTTTAAGCTTTTTACCAGCCTTATTGATGGCACAAGAAAGCTATACGGTAACAGGAAAAGTGAATGCAGCTTCTGACAAAGCCAAAGTATTTTTGCAGTATCCTAATAATGGTACACGTCAGTTGGATTCAGCAGCTGTCGTTAAAGGTGAATTTAAATTCAACGGTCAGGTAGCTTCACCAACTAAAGGTGTAATGATTTATTCTCCTGATGGACTTTCTTTTGGAGAACTAAGAGGTGCTCAAAAGCAACCTGAAACAGCACAATTGTATTTATCTAAAGGTGTGATCAAAGTTGATGCATCCAAAGGATTTAAAGATGCTTCGGTAACAGGTACAGCAATCAATGATGATTTTACCCAATACAAAACTTTTGTAAAACCTCATACAGATGCGTACGAGGCATTAAATCAACAATATTTTGCGGCATCTGAAGCTCAGAAACAAGATCCAAAATTTATTGAGGGATTGCAAAAACAAGCTGGTGAGATTTCTGAAAAGATGGAAAAATCTGACGCTGAATTTATCAATAAGAACCCAAAAAGCTGGTATACATTGGATCTATTGGCGGAAAATGTAAGTGGTGAAAATGTGAATGAATATGTGGCTTCTTTTGAGAAATTGACTCCTGAGCTGAAAAATTCGGAGAAAGGTAAAGAACTTGCTGAACGTATTCAAAAATTGAAAGCAGTTGCTGTTGGTTCGCTAGCGCCAGATTTTACATTGCCTGATACGACCGGTAATAATGTTTCTTTATCTTCATTGAGAGGAAAGTATGTGTTGTTGGATTTCTGGGCAAGCTGGTGTGGACCTTGTCGTCATGAAAACCCGAATGTTGTTGCAGCATTCAATAAATTTAAAGACAAAGGATTTACAGTTTTTGGTGTTTCCTTAGACAATCCAGGTAAGAAAGATGCATGGGTGAAAGCGATCCATGATGATAATTTGCAGCAATGGCCGCATGTATCCGATTTACAAGGTTGGAAATCTGCTCCTGTTAAGTTATATGAGGTGCGTGGAATTCCGCAAAACTTCTTAATTGATCCTTCAGGCAAAATTGTCGCTTCAAATCTAAGAGGAGAAGCTTTGGAAGCTAAATTAGCAGAATTGTTGAAATAGTCTGATCTTACAGTCTAAGACTGCGCTATTCAAAAACACTTATTTAAAATCTTTTATTTATGAGAGATTTTAAATAAGTGTTTTTTGTTAAGGGTTTGCCTACATATCTTTTCTTTAACTTTGTTTAAGAAATTGATTTGGGCTTCTCCCCTTTAAGCTGTTGAGGGGCGAATGGATGCTTTGGAGGGAACCGATCAAGTAAGAGACAAGAGGGATGATTTTTTTGCGATTGTCGATTTACATCTGTCAGGCGATCGAATTTGGGTGATTTGTAGGGATGAAATCGAGCAGGAAATAATCTTGACCCGAGAATAACTACTCAGGTCTTCATAAGTAATCAAACCGGGTGTAGTAGTACACTCAGACAATAATAAAATGAGAAAGAAACTGATTGTGGTGATGGCTTTGGCTATATGTGCTGTTGCCTGTAATTCGAAGAAAGAAAATGGCGTCCCTGTGGTTAACCTGGAAGCGCTCAGTGCAATTCCATTAGATCATTCTATTGATACACTGGCTAAAGGAACAGCATTTATAGATGTGACATTACCCCCCAATGCACGTATAGATGAGTTGTCGCAACAGGAACTAGGCTTGTTGAAGGCTGCTGCCTATCGCTTCTATCATCATGTAACGTTAACGGACAACCAGTATAAGGTTAATATCAAAGACCCGAAATCCTTACATATTTCCGATCAGGTTGTCAAAGCCTATGAGCAGGCAATTCTAAATACCAATCATTTTGCCGATTCAATGGCTAAGGTTGGACAGATCATTCAATTACCTGTTGTAAATGAAGAATATCTAAATAATTTGCTGAAATAGTTGTCTCAAAAGAAGATAAAAAAGATATTGAGACGGGAGTATAGTACTAAGAATTCATAAAAAAACGGTGTATCCAAGCTTGTTGGACACACCGTTTTTTTCTTTAGTTTTATTTGTATCTCCTACAGTTGGTTTTCAGATATCAACTTTTACAGGAGGTACTTCTATTTTTTTGCAGCTTCGTTTTCTTATATCCCAATTTGGAAACCTGTCTTTTTATAGCGATAGAATCTCAATGATACGGAGTAGATCCTCATTAAGTTTGACGTTATGTTTAATAGCGCTCTTAAAGGGAGTGAATCTGATTTCACTACAGATTAGTCCAGCCATTTCACCTCTACGGCCTGCTACAAGCGCTTCTACTGCGGCAACACCAAGTCTGCTTGCCAGTACACGGTCCATACATGTTGGGCTACCACCACGTTGGATGTGACCTAAAATAGAAAGCCTTACATCATAATGCGGGAAATTTTCTTTTATTTTTTCCGAAACGATCATTCCACCTTCTTTGTCCCCTTCAGCAACGATAATAATACGCGAAGATTTGTTCTTACGGCTCTTATCCAATCTTTTCATGATTGCATCGTAATCTACCTCAAATTCAGGAACCAATACCGCTTCGGCTCCGGTACTTATACCAGAACGGATGGCGATCAAGCCAGAGTCACGTCCCATAACCTCTATAATAAAAACACGATCGTGAGATTCCGCAGTGTCACGGATCTTATCTACCGCTTGAATAACGGTGTTTATTGCTGTATCATAGCCAATGGTAAAATCAGTTCCGGCCAGATCATTGTCGATTGTACCTGGTAGACCGATAATTGGGAAGTCAAACTCGTCAATGAATTTTGATGCACCTGTAAATGTTCCGTCACCACCGATGACCACCATCGCATCAATTTCATGGCTACGTAAGTTATCATAAGCTTGTTTACGGCCTTCTATAGTCTTGAAAGCCTCACTGCGCGCAGTTTTTAGGATTGTGCCGCCGCGTTGTATGATATTGGCCACGGATTTGGCATCCATAGGGAAAATTTCTCCATTTACCAAACCATCATAGCCCCTGCGTACACCAAATACCTCAAGATTGTTAAAGATACCCGCTCTTACTACAGCACGAATACCGGCATTCATTCCTGGAGCATCTCCTCCAGATGTCAAAACAGCAATTTTTTTAATGTTACTCATACGTACTCAAACTTAGCTATTTTTGTGCTTATATACAATTATATTTCCGTTATAAAAAGTTCTGAATAGCTTAAAAGTGCTTAAATAATTGCCTTCTGCTGTGCAATTAATCTAAGCGAGTAGCAAACTTCATGTAAACTTTACAATAGCCTTTTACATTTAAATGAGATATTTCCAGTTGTTACATCAGCAGGCTTATTTCTTAACTTTAAAAGCATCAATTCCGCTTTGTAAAAAAGCCTTGTATTGTTCAATATTTCTATTTGCACCAGATTGAGGTACTAATACCTTACCTGAGGCATCCACGATCACATATAAAGGCTGCGAGTTGCTATTGAATGTCGATGCCTGAAAATCACTGTTTTTATTGCCGATTGTTTTAATTTTCTTGCCACTATATTTGGAAACAAATTGTTCGTTTGCCGGTAATTCTGTTTTATCATCAACAAACAGTTCGGCCATAACAAATTCTTCTTTTAATAGTTTGGCAACACCTGGATCGGTCCATACGTTTGCTTCCATCTCTCGGCAATTGACACAATTCCATCCCGTAAAATCTATTAATACAGGTTTGTTCAGTTCTTTTGCAGCTTCCAATGCCTGGTTATAATCGTAGTATGGATCAAATCCTTTTGGAGTACCGCGCTCATGGAAGATTTCCGCATATTTTTTTACTTTACCATCACTGTGCGCAGGTGTACTTGCTAATCCAGCCGAAAGGTCGAAGTCCTGCGTTGCAGAAGGCGGTAAGAAAGCGGAGATGGATTTCAACGGTGCTCCCCATAGACCAGGGACCATATAGACAACAAAAGAGAATACAATGATTGCGAGTAAGGTTCTCGGTACAGAAAGGAATTTTAGTTCGCTATCATGTGAAAACTTGATCTTCCCAATAAGATATAAGCCCATTAGACCGAATATGGCGATCCACAAGGATAGGAATACCTCACGATCCAACCAATTCCAGTGATAAGCTAGGTCTACATTGGACAAAAACTTTAAGGCCAAGGCAAGTTCTAAAAATCCAAGAACTACTTTTACCGAATTGAGCCATCCACCCGATTTGGGCAATGACTTTAACATCGAAGGAAACATGGCGAATAGACCGAAAGGAATCGCTAATGCAATAGAAAAACCCAACATACCGATCGCTGGGCCCAAACGTTCACCTTTTGATGCGGCCTCAACAAGTAAGGTGCCGATGATTGGACCTGTACAGGAAAAGGATACAAGCGATAGGCTGAATGCCATAAAGAAAAGTCCAATAAGGCCCCCTTTATCTGATTTGGCATCCATTTTATTAACAAAAGAACTTGGTAATGTAATTTCGAAAGCACCAAAGAATGATGCCGCAAAAACAACGAGCAATAGAAAAAATAGGAAATTGAATATTCCATTGGTTGATAAGGCGTTTAGCGCATCCGAACCAAAAGCAATTGTAATAATCATTCCGAGCGCCACATATATCACAATGATAAAAAGGCCATACAGTAGCGCTTTGCTAATACCGCTCGCACGAGTACCAGATTGTTTTGTGAAGTAGCTGACGGTCAGTGGTAACATTGGAAATATACATGGCATCAAGAGCGCGGCAAAACCGCCAATTAATCCAGCGATAAAAATACTCCATAGAGATTTTTTTCCAGTTTCGGAATTACCGGAGGGAATATTTATTGCTGCCTTATCCAATTTGCTGCTATCTTGACTCAGGGTTGTATCTGGAGCGTCTGAAAAAGCCAGGTCGTCCGGTACAGCATCCACTGCTGGTGCAGTATCAGGTGAAGATTCAAATTGAAGCCCTTCTGTACTCGTTAAACTATCCTGCTCAAAGGCAAAAGTCGTCGTTGTAAGAGAGAGGCTGAAAAAAGCAATTAAAAGTAGAATAAATGTGTTTTTTAACATGAGTATCTGTTTCTGATGTCAGTTTCAAAAATAAAAAAAGGCGATGAGAATCGCCTTATTATTTTATCCGTGTATGATCATTTTTACTATTTGATTGTCACAGCAAAAGCATATTCGTCAGGAGGAAGACATTGTGATGCATCACAAGCTTGCCATTCGACGGTACCTTTGACTGTTGCTGTACCTTTATTCAATTTTACTTTTTGTTGAAAGATCACTTCATTTGTAAAGTAACCGACGTCCATTTTAAATACCTCTTCGTGTTTTACTTTTGGCTTTGGCTCCGCAGTTTTACCGACTAATGCGTATTCCGCAGCTTTTGTAAAATTAAAAGAAGTTGGAATAGGTCCACCATCTTTTACATTTTGAGAATAAATGTGCCAACCATTTTGGATTGTTCCTTTGACATAGACAACAGCTTCGTTGTTGTTCAGCTTCTTGCTGGCTACAGTCCATTTTACAGGTTTGTGAATTTGAGCGAAGGCTCCAGTAACTGCAAAAATCACCGCAGTTATTAACAATACTAATTTTTTCATTTTCCTAAATAATTATTGCAGTTCGTTATACACCTTTGATCACTAAAGTTGATAAAGGTTTAATTTATCCACTTTACAAATTTAGCATATTCTAAAATGGTTTATCTGTATTTAGTGTAAAGATTAGGATATAAGATGGCGTATCTCTTTGATGTTAAACTTCTGCAGTTTGTTGTCAATAAGCACTTGTAATTGACCATCAATTCCCACTGTCTTAATGATCCCAGTCTTTTTCTCGCCTGCGATTAAAAATGGGCGCTCCAGGTCTCTCCAAAATAGTGACTCATTGTAACGGTCTAATATAGGCTGCCAGGATTGGGTGAAGAGGTTGTTGTATTCCTTTTGGATACATTCAAAAAGCTCGACGGCCAGGTCCTTTATGACATAATCGGCTTTGTTTGTAAGAACAGCTAACGAAGTAATTGTTGTCGCTGTGTCAAAATTGACTTGATTAATATTAATGCCGATTCCGACAATAGACGCTTCAATTTTATTTCCCTTTAATTTATTTTCAATAAGGATGCCTACTATTTTTTTGTTGCCGACATAAATGTCATTTGGCCATTTTACGGTCACATCCTGCTCAGTCTTGCGTTTAAGCCAGTTGACTACAGCGATTGCAACTGTCGCTGAGAGCGCAAATTGTTGTACTATTGATAAGAAATGCGGTTTTAAAAGAATTGATGTGGTCAGGTTTTTCCCTGGTTCGCTGACCCAGGTGCTCCCTCGTTGCCCTTTTCCCTGAAACTGTTCTCCTGCTAAAATGGCAGTGCCCTCTGCGAGTGGCTTGAAATTTGACAATAATTCTCTTAAATAATCGTTTGTAGAGGCAACTTTGTCAAGATATATTGTATTTTGACCGATGATAAGTCCCGAAATATTGTTATTTTGCAAACTGAAAGTATTAAATAAATATTAAGTCAAAACTATCATATTTTTTAATGAGTAAAAATAAAAGTTCAGAATTGTCGCAACGTCTATCAGAAATTATCGTTCATGGTATGCAGGAAAAGAAAGCAAACGAGATTGTTCGTTTGGATTTAAGAGATCTTCACAGTTCTGTTTCTGATTATTTTGTGATTTGCCATGCCGACTCCAACATTCAGGTTAACGCTATTGCCAAGAGTGTAGAGGAGGAAGTCTATAAGGCTTTTGGTCAAGAACCCCAATATAAAGAAGGACAATCAAATGGAGAGTGGTTGATTTTGGATTTTGTGGATGTGGTTGTACATATCTTTAAGACCGAAAAAAGAGCGCATTATGCAATCGAGGATTTGTGGGGAGATGCACAAGTTCAGCATTTCCAAAGTGCTTAATAACAGCCTCAATTCAATAATTTATACAGAAAATATAATTACGATATAATGAAAAAAATCCCAAGTAGTAAGGTAAGCCCGAAACCGCCAAAATTCAATTTTGTGTGGCTTATGATTGCCATGTTTTTAGGTTTTTTTGCCTTGCAATATGTTTTTGGAGAAAACCCAGCTAAGGAAATTAGCTATAGTGATTTTGAAACACGCATGTTAAAAACCGGCGCTGTTGAGCGTCTGGAAGCATATAAGAAAAATGATCTTGTCGAGGTAGAAGTCTATCTAAAGAAGGGCTGGAAAGATAATCCCAATTTTAAAGACGTAACCAAGAGTAATGATCCAATTCCAAGTCTTGCTGGTCAAGAGGAAACAGGTCCGCAGTATATCTTCAAGGATGCCTCAGCAGAGGTTCTAGAAAAGAAATTAGCTGCATCCCAGGCTGAACTGGCGCCAGGAACACCTAAAGTGCAATTAAAATATGCCGATCGTTCTAATCCTTGGGCGAGCTGGTTTGTGACATTTATGTTGCCGTTGTTAGTGTTGGCAGCGATCTGGATTTTCTTGATGCGCCGTATGGGCGGTGGTGCTGGTGGTGGCGGTGGTGCGATATTTAATATCGGCAAATCCAAAGCACAGTTATTCGATAAAGAATCACAAATCAATATCACCTTTAATGATGTCGCAGGCTTAGAAGAAGCAAAACAAGAGGTCATGGAAATTGTGGATTTCTTGAAAAATCCGCGTAAGTACACGAATTTAGGGGGTAAAATCCCAAAAGGAGCATTACTGGTAGGCCCTCCGGGAACAGGTAAGACCTTATTGGCAAAAGCTGTTGCAGGTGAAGCACAGGTGCCTTTTTTCTCACTATCTGGTTCAGACTTCGTAGAGATGTTTGTCGGTGTGGGCGCTTCACGTGTCCGTGATTTGTTCAAACAAGCCAAAGAAAAAGCTCCATGTATTATTTTTATTGACGAGATCGATGCGATCGGTCGTGCCCGTGGTAAAAATTCGATGATGGGTGGCAATGACGAACGTGAAAATACATTGAACCAGTTATTGGTGGAAATGGATGGTTTCGGTACGGATTCAGGTGTTATTATTTTAGCAGCGACAAACCGTATTGATGTATTGGACACAGCATTATTGCGTCCAGGACGTTTCGACCGTCAGATTTCTATTGATAAGCCAGATTTGATAGGTCGTGAGCATATTTTTAAAGTGCATTTAAAACCATTGAAGTTGTCAGCGGAGGTGGATGCCAAAAAATTATCGGCACAGACCCCAGGTTTTGCTGGCGCAGAGATCGCCAATGTTTGTAATGAAGCGGCGCTGATCGCTGCACGTAAAAACAAATCTGAGATAGATATGCAAGATTTTCAGGATGCCGTGGATCGTGTGATCGGTGGTCTTGAGAAAAAGAATAAAATCATTTCTCCTGAAGAGAAACGAATCGTTGCTTATCACGAGGCGGGACACGCTATTGCTGGTTGGTATTTGGAACATGCAGATCCTTTGGTAAAAGTTTCTATCGTTCCGCGTGGAGTAGCGGCTTTGGGATATGCACAATATCTTCCTCGTGAACAATTCTTATATACAACAGAACAACTGGTAGACAGTTTATGTATGACTATGGGTGGACGTGTGGCAGAAGATATTACTTTCGGGAGAATTTCCACAGGAGCTCAGAATGACCTGGAACGTATCACGCAACTTTCTTATGCAATGATTGCCATTTATGGTATGAATGATAAGGTAGGAAATGTGTCTTTCCGTGATAGCTCAGAGGCTTCTTTTCAAAAACCATACTCTGACAAAACGGCAGAGCTGATTGATGCCGAAGTTCGTAATCTGATTACAGATGTCTATGCACGTACAAAACAACTTTTGTTGGACAAACGTGAGGGGCTGATTAAGATTGCAGAAAAGCTACTGGAAAAAGAGATCCTTTTCCAATCTGATCTTGAAGAGATATTAGGTAAGCGTCCTTTCGATACCAAGACAACTTATGATGAGTTTGTCAACGGTGCTGACGGTGGCGGTGTGCCTCAGACCGATTTACCATTGGATGTTCACCCCGAGGAGGCAACTTCAAAAGATGAACAGCGATTGGATAATCCATCATCAAATAGTTTAAACTAATTTAGATTTTACAGCGCTAGAAAAACTCTAGCGCTGTATTTATATTGCTATTGAGCCATGAACGTGAAGAACGCGACAGCGAAGGAGGTAATGTTAAAACGTATACGTCAGGCATTACTTCAAAAAAACGATAATCCACATCCTAATTTCAAAGAAACACCCCTTTATAAAGAAGAGGATGAATTGGTTGATCTTGTTTTTGTTCGTGAACTGACAGCCGCTGGTGGCAAGTTTCTTTATTGCGACGGTGAGATTGGCCTCATCGAAAATTTGATTACATTAACAGAGGTAAACAATATAAAAAATATCTATGCTTGGGAGCAGGGAATCCAAAATCTGCTGACTCCCTATGGTTTCCCTTTTTTCAAAACAGAGAAAGACTTCGAGTCTGCTAATGCGAGTATTACCTCCTGTGAAGCGTTGATTGCGCGTAATGGAAGTATTATGGTGAGTAATGCAAATGCTTCCGGGCGTCGCCTGAGTATCTACCCTCCAATTCACATCGTTGTTGCCAAAGCTTCTCAATTGGTGTGGGACGTGAAAGATGCCTTAGCTTATATGCAGAAACGTTATGGCCAGGAAATTCCGACGATGATATCAACCATTACAGGCCCTTCACGTACTGCAGATATTGAGAAAAGGCTGGTTTTGGGAGCTCATGGCCCCAAAGAGTTATATGTTTTACTTTTAGAAGACCGTTTCTAGCAATGCTTACTTTTTACTTACAACAAACTCCCGTAGCAAGTGTTATTTTCTTTTTTACGCTTGTAACGAGTATCTATACCTTTTCTCACGAGCAGCTTTATGGAAAGTTAATGCTTCATCCATACAGTATCGCCCGCAAGCAGCGCTTGTATACAATATTAACCAGTGGTTTTATCCATAAAGACTGGGGGCATTTGCTGTTCAATATGATCACTTTTTATTATTTCGCATTTGGTTTGGAACAGATGCTGGCGCAGGCAAGTCCCTATGGACATCTTCTCTTTGCTGTCATTTATTTAGGTAGTCTGGTGCTGAGTGATATTCCAACGATTATCCAACAGAAAAATAATTACGGTTATTACAGTCTGGGTGCTTCGGGCGCTATCTGTGCCGTTTTATTTAGTTATATCCTTTTTAACCCGAAGATGACTATTGGAGTCATGATGATTATCCCAATGCCGGCTTATTTATTTGCCTTTCTGTTTTTGGGTTATTGTATCTGGGCTTCTAAAAAAGCGCAGGACGGAGTTAACCATGATGCACATTTCTTTGGTGCATTATCCGGATTGATCTTGACTATTATCTGCTTTCCTTGGGTCATAAAGCATTGTCTTGCACAGTTCTAAAATTTTCCGCCCCAAGTTTCTCTATCCAAATTTCTGTACTGGATCGCTTCAGCGAGATGGTGGTTTTCGATCGTAGGACTATTTTCCATGTCTGCGATGGTGCGGGCGACTTTTAATATTCGATCGTAAGCCCTAGCGGAAAGATTTAGACGATCAATAGCTGTCTTTAGTAATTTCTTTTGCGGTTCGCCGATCTGACAGATATCTCTGGTTAACTTGGTGCTCATGTGTGCATTACAATGAACATCTGGATAGGATTCGAATCGTTGTTTTTGAATCAGCCTAGTTTGGATAACACGATTGCGGACCGTCAGGCTACTTTCAGAAGGACCAGAGGCGCTCAGCTCATCGAAGAGTACGGGAGTGACTTCTACATGAAGGTCAATCCGATCTAATAAAGGTCCCGATATTTTACTTAAATACCGTTGAACGGTATTACTGCCGCAGATGCATTCCTTTTCGGGATGGTTAAAGTATCCACAAGGACAAGGGTTCATCGCTGCGATCAACATAAAGCTAGCCGGATAATCTATGGTTAATTTTGCTCGTGATATGGTGATACTCCGGGATTCGAGTGGTTGTCGCATGACTTCAAGGACACTTCGCTTAAATTCAGGAAGTTCATCGAGAAATAGTACACCATGATGTGATAGTGAAATCTCGCCGGGTTGCGGATTGGAGCCTCCGCCCACCATGGCTACATCAGAGATTGTATGGTGAGGAGCGCGAAATGGCCGTATCGTTAGTAACGCGTCTTTGGCTTTAAGATTTCCTGAAACAGAATGAATTTTGGTTGTTTCCAGCGATTCGATCATATTGAGGGGCGGTAATACCGTTGGTAATCTTTTCGCTAACATGGTCTTCCCCGCGCCTGGGGGGCCTATTAGAATAACATTATGCCCTCCAGCTGCGGCTATTTCTAATGCTCTTTTGATATTTTCCTGTCCCCGAACATCCGCAAAATCAACATCATACTTATTTGTTTCAGTGTGAAAGAAAGATTGGATATCGACTTTGGTCGGAATGATATTTTTTGAGTTATTAAGAAACTGTACTACCTCTGTCAGGTTTTCGACGGCAATTACATCGATACCAGCAACAATGGCGGCTTCCTGTGCATTTTGTAGCGGAAGTATAATTCCCTTAAACCCGTCATTTAATGCCTGTAGGGCAATGGGTAATACACCTCTGATAGGTTTTATGCTGCCATCCAGGGATAGTTCGCCCAAGATCAGATACTGCTCTAATAACTCATTTATAAGTTGTCCTGAGGAAGCAAGTATGCCAATTGCGATCGATAAATCATAACTAGAACCTTCTTTTCTGATGTCAGCTGGTGCCAAGTTGACCACAATTTTCTGTCGTGGCATGTGAAGTTGACAGGAAGTAATGGCGCTTTCAATACGTCTGAGGCTTTCTTTGACAGCATTGTCAGGAAGCCCGACTATATAATAATGCAGCCCAGTAGAAACAACTACCTCAACTGTTATGGTACATGCTTCAATACCATAGACGGCGCTACAATAGGTCTTGTTTAACATAAATTTTATAATCGGTTGATTTAAAGATACTAAATATTAAATCATAAATAATAATGCTTTAGTGAATTATTGTAAATCGATAGCGAATTGTTGAAAAATGACTATATTGTAATTATATAGATTCTAGTAAATAATGGATAATTGCGGTATTTGGCAAACGATTTGCTTTATAAATTGTATTATTATCGAAGACTAGATTCATCGTATAATAGAATTAGAACTTTAAAACGAAAAAGAAATGAATGACACAAGTAAAGTAGCTTTGGCGTTATTGGCAGGTCTTGCTGCAGGTGCAGCTTTGGGAGTTTTATTTGCTCCGGACAAAGGATCAGATACGAGAGATAAGATCAATGATTCATTAAGCGATTTGAGTGATGCTATTCGTGAGAGAGCTGAAGAACAATTCGATCAATTGAATGATTTTAAAGAGAAAATTGTCTCCACCTTGAAAGGTAAAATAAACCAAGCCGAGGAAATTGTAGACGATGATATCATCGAGCATGCATAAAAGACAAATTGTCCTTAAGGGCAATTTGGGGAGATACATAGAATTATGGGCTATTTCAAAAGGCTGAATATAAATAATCTATAGAAATTCGTATAAGACTTTTGAGATAGCCTAAATAAATTTAAGATGCATGGAAGAGGAAAAATTTTCACTTAGTGGTACTTTTCAGAAAACAAAGGAGTACATAGATTCCCAGTTTAAGCTAGTTAAGTTGAAGACAATTGAGCGTTCATCGCGCCTGATTGCCAGTTTGGTGGTGGATGCGACCAAATTGATATTCACTTTGTTCGTTGTCTTTTTCTTATGTCTAGCTTTGGGTTTTTGGCTTGGTGAATTGCTGGGAAGCTATTCATTGGGTTTTTTGGCAACAGCAGGTATTTTTATAGTTATTATTGTGATTATACGAGTTTTCGAACCTGCATTGGAATCTAAGTTTATGGATCTTTCTATCCGTCGCTTTTTAGCCAAATGGAATGACGAGATCGAAGAAGAAGAAGATCTGAAAAAAGAAGAAAAATTTGATAGAGAAGGGACTACAAATGAATAATAAGCAAACGAAAATACGCAATTTACAGGAGCTTAAAACTGAAATCGCTCGTTTAAAGGAACTCAAAAATGAACAAGAGGCTTACCTGAAAACACAGTTTACTTTATTTAATAACAAGATCGAAGCTCCGATTCGCTTTTTCAATTCATTAAAAAATAATATTCCCGGAGTCAATATCATTCAGCAATTATTTGCGAAAAGTAGTAATCCGGATTCGGATTGGTTGACAAAAACCTTGCGCATAGGTGTTCCTTTTGTGATGAATAGACTGTTTCTGAAAAACTCAGGAATGCTGAAGAAAGCGTTAATGTTGCTTTTATCAGAGCGTGCTGTCGGCCAGATCAATCAGGATAAAATCAGTGGATTGATAGGTAAACTCACCAATTTTATCCGACCCAAAAAGAAGAAAAAGAAAGGCTCACAAATTGAAGGAGAGGTTCCGCTAAAAGATGAAGTTAACGAATATGGTATTCCTTCCTATAGTGAAACCTACTAGGAGGCTGCTTCCTCTTTTTTCAAAAAATCTTCGTAAGCTAATTTAATTCCCTCACGAAGATTGATTTTATGTTTCCAGCCTAGGGCGTGTAATTTGGAAACGTCCATTAATTTGCGTGGCGTTCCGTCGGGTTTACTTTTATCAAATGAGATTTTTCCAGTATATCCAATGACGTTCTTAATGAGTTCAGCAAGATCTTTTATGCTTAAATCTTCACCAATGCCGATATTGACGAACTGTTTCTCATTATAGCTATTCATCAAAAATACGCAGGCATCCGCTAGGTCATCCGAGAAAAGAAACTCCCTTAAAGGTGTGCCCGTACCCCAAATTACCACTTCATCCAGGTTATTTACCTTTGCCTCGTGAAATCTACGGATAAGGGCCGGTAGGACATGCGAGTTTTGCGGATGATAATTATCATTGATACCATACAGATTGGTTGGCATCACTGATATAAAGTTACAACCATATTGATCACGAAAAGCTTCTGCCATTTTTATACCAGCTATTTTGGCGATAGCATAAGGCTCATTGGTAGGCTCCAAGGTACCTGTTAACAATAGGTCTTCGTTTAAAGGTTGTGGCGCCATTTTAGGATAAATGCAGCTTGAACCTAAAAACATCAACTTTGTAACCTCATTGTCGTAAGAGGATTTAATAACGTTATTCTGTATCGCCATATTTTCATAAATGAAATCTGCGCGATAGGTGTTGTTCGCCATAATCCCACCAACCTTAGCGGCTGCAAGGAAAACATAATCAGGTTTCTCTTGGTTGAAAAAGTCAGCAACTGCTTGTTGATTGCGCAGATCTAATTCTTGAGAGGTACGAGTCACGATGTTGTTGTATCCCAGTTCTGTTAATTTGCGATATATTGCCGATCCGACCATTCCTCGATGGCCTGCTACGTAAATTTTAGCGTCTTTTTCCACGATAAGTTATTGATTCCTGCAAATATAAGGTTATTTTTGCGGGATATTAATTAAAAAATGGGAAAGGATAAACTACGTAAATTTGCCGAAGTAGCGACTTTTGAGAATGTCATCCAGCTCGATGCCGGCAAAGAATATAAAGGAAAATGGGCTGAGAAGCAATTTGGAAATACAAACCCGGTTGTTTTGGAACTTGCCTGCGGTAAAGGAGAATATACAGTTAATTTGGCACGCTTGTTTCCAGAGAAAAACTTTATCGGGATTGATTTTAAAGGCAACCGTATTTGGCGCGGCGCAAAAACTGCGTTGGAAGATGGTATCAAAAATGTCGCATTTTTACGAATACAGATTGAAACGCTTCTTGAACACTTTGCTGAAAATGAAATTGATGAAATTTGGATTACCTTTCCAGATCCACAGCCACAGGACAGTCGCGAAAAGAAACGCTTGACAGGGCCTAAATTTTTGGACCGTTACAGGATTGTCATGAAGCCAGAAGGAATGATGAATCTAAAGACAGATAATGATGGCTTCTATGCCTATACCCTTGAGCAAATAGAGCTACACAATCTTAAGAAATATAAAGAGACAACAGATCTATATCACTCAGACTTGGTGGATAATGTTTTATCAATCAAGACATACTATGAGAAAAAGTATCTTGCTGACGATAAGAATATAAACTATGTGAAATGGAGCTTTGAGAAACGCTAACATCAAAGTTTTTATAATAAAGGAAAGCTCAAACGAAAGTTTGGGCTTTCTTGTTTTTTAAGCGTAGTAAATGTATCAGTAATTTAGCTCCTGGAATTTAAGCCTAATTGATGCATATGGATATTTGCACATCTGTTCGTATAAAACACTGTTATCTCACCCTTGCTACTACATTGAAGTATAGTTATAGTATTGTGACAGTATTGATGTAGTATCAATATAGTATTGCAAGCATGTACTTTAGCCAGTCTTTGTAGGTTGAAAATATGTGGTTAGGAGCTTGCTTTGGGTGCCAATACCATGTTTTTTCTTTTGTTTTTTACTATGCAATACGCTCGATGTTAGTTTTTTATTGGAGTGTTTTCTTTTAAATAATTTCGATTTATTTCGTTTTTTAGAGAATATTAATTATTTTCGATTATTTAATAAACAATAACCAGAACTAACAATTTTATTTGAACCTGATAATTGCAATTTAGAGCCAGTTAGATCATTTTAGATACATCAATCGGTATTGACAATAGATTGCTGTATTTGCGAAAAGAAATCTAATTCGAAACAATTCTTAACACAAAGAAAACATTAAATTAAAACTAACTTTTTGTTAAGAATATATTTTTGTGCCAAATTGAAAAATTACAATTTACATTCATATCTATGTTTAGTATTAACCCTATCCAAATTAATCTGAGGCACTCCTCCTCAAAGTTGCTCTTCATTGCATTGGCGATCGCAGGCAATATGGATCTTACGGCGACAGCGGCTCCAGTGGAGCATGGTAAAGTTGTACATTCGTTTAATCAAGCCAAGATTAAGGTAAAAGGAAAAGTTTTAGATAGCAAGACACAGGAGCCCCTAGCATCGGTATCTATCCTTGCTGGCGGGGTAGCCAAAGGGACGACAGATCGAATGGGAAATTTTGAAATAGAGATTGAAGCAGGTGCTTCGATTCGTTTTCAATTAATTGGCTATGAGGCGCAAACGAAGATCTTTACGACAGAGCAGTCAACTGTGCAGATTGCGTTAAATGTTACTTCTGAGGCACTAAATGAGGTTGTTGTAACGGCACTGGGTATTCAACGTGAAGAGAAAGCACTTGGTTACTCCATTAGTACGGTAAAGGGGGAGGAATTGACCAATGCAATTTCAAACAACTGGACAGATGCGTTAACGGGAAAAGTTGCTGGTTTAAATTTGGTGAAATCGGGTGCTGGGCCATTGGGGTCAAATAAAGTTATCTTACGTGGGGAAACCTCAATGACGGGTGATAATGACGCATTAATTGTAGTGGACGGGATTATTATGGGCGGCGGAAAGGAGATGACAGGTACTGGAAACTCTAATTATTTGGATAGTGATTCTCCTGTCGATTTTGGATCATCTTTGGCTGATATCAATCCCGAGGATATTGAATCCGTGTCCGTTTTGAAAGGACCTGGAGCGGCAGCCTTGTATGGTTATCGTGGAGCGCGAGGGGCAATTATTATTACAACCAAAAAAGGAAAGGGGATACAGAATAGAATTGGTATTAGTGTCAATTCAAATACAGCAATTGGAACAATTAACAGGTGGCCTGATTATCAATATGAATATGGACAAGGTGCGATAGGACAGGATTTGTATTATTCTTATGGACAATCAGAGGATGGCGCAAGTACCTTGAGTACATCATCTGCATGGGGGCCAAAATTTGATGGACAATATTTCTATCAATACGATCCCGCTAATTATAGACAGACGCCTACTGAACGTACACTTTGGCGACCATACAAAAATAATCGTAAGGACCTGTTTCAAACAGAATTAACTTCGACTAATTCCATTAGTGTTTCTGGATCTACGGATAAGACAACAGCTCGTTTTTCATATACCAATGTAACCAATAAGTGGATTATTCCCAACATGGGGTATAATCGACACACGATTGCAACGCAGTTTAGCAACAAGATCACTGATAAACTGAGCCTATCCACAAAAATCAATTTTAATAATAGAGGATCAGATAACCTACCCAATAGCGGTTACAATAACCAAAGCTACATGTATTTTATTCGTGGTATAGCTCCGAATATAGATGCAGCTTGGTTGGATCAAAATTGGATTCCAGGAAAGGAAGGCATTGAGCAAATGACACCATTTTCTACGCTTTTGGATAATCCAAGAACGATATCTTATGATATGGTGAATGGGCAGAACAAAAATAACTTGATTGGAAATGTGCAATTGGACTATAAATTTACCAATGAATTAAGTTTGATGCTCCGGACCGGAATTGATATGGGCTACGACAAACGTAAGCAGTCAAGACCTTTTGATACAAATAAATATGCCTTTGGTTACTATCGGGAACAATCTATCTACTCAGAAGAGCGCAATTCTGATTTCCTTTTGCAGTATAATAATCAACGTTCACAAGATCATCGTTTTGGCCTTTCTGCGGGAGGAGCTCTAATAAATAAGAAGTATATTAGAGATGATGCTACTGCCAATAGCTTGATTTACCCAAATCAGTATAATTTTGCGAATGCGAGGGAAAGAGTTCTCTATCAGCCTTTTAGAAAAGAGATGGCTATTCATAGCATATATGGTCTTGCTAATTATAGCTATAAAGAAAAATATTTTATCGACTTTACAGGACGCGTTGACTGGGCAAGTACATTGGCTTCTCCCGTGACAGGGAAGGTTCCTTTCTTTTTTTATCCCTCAGTTAACTCCAGTTTTATATTAAGCCAAATTTTTGAGTTGCCTAAGTCAATCAATTACTGGAAGTTGAGAGCTTCAATAGCAGGTGTTGGAGGAGGAGGTCAAGAACCTTATGGAAATTCTTATGGTTATTTTAGTGCAATAGGTTTTAATGGTGGACTGGCAAATCCAACAAGGGTTCCCGATGAAAATTTAGCTCCTGAAAATACTGTTTCCTATGAATTGGGAACAGACTTTCGGATGTTTAAAGATCGAATTAAATTGGATCTAACGGTATATAGCACTTCGACATCAAAACAACTGATTGAAACGCCGGTTGATCCCTCAAGTGGGTATAGAACCAGATATACAAATGCAGGAGAGGTCCGAAATAAAGGAATTGAAATTGCCCTATCCGGTGATATCTTGAAAAATCACGATAAATTAAATTGGAATATGTATGGTAATTTTTCAAACTACGATTCGAAAGTAATTTCTATTCCAGCGGCTTTAGAAGGACAGCTTGTCCTTTCTAGCTTATTTGGTAGTCGTGGTTCCATTATAGCGATTCCAGGGCGCCGATTTGGTGATATTTGGGGCTTAGGCTATGAAAGAAGTCCCGAAGGAAAGATTGTTTATGCGGATGGAGTGCCGGTTTTGACACAAGAAAGCATCTATATCGGCAATCCTAATCCAACCACAAAATTTGGCTGGGGTAACGAGTTTAAGTATAAAGGTTTCCGCTTTAATTTCTTATTTGACGGTCAATTTGGTGGAGTAGGCTATTCATTGACACATGCCGTATTAATGGAAGAAGGGAAATTAAAGAAGACTCTTCCTGGACGATATAATGGAATTATTGGTGACGGTGTTGTGCTGAATCCAGATGGCAGTTATAGTAAAAATACGGCTGTTGCAACAGCAGGGGATTACTATTCCAGACATTTTAACCGTGATAATATTGAATCCAATACGTTTTCTACAGACTTTATCAAACTTAGAGAAGTGCGATTCGACTATTCATTACCGAAATCTTTCCTAAGTCGTTACAAGATTGAAAAAGCATCTATCGGTGTGTATGGTCGAGATCTTTTTGTTTTTACAAAATGGCCTGCTTTTGATCCAGAATTTGCTTCGTTGACTGGCAGTGGAATTGAAAAAGGAGCTGAAATCGCTCAGTTTCCTTCGACGCGAACAATGGGCGTAAATCTATCGTTTTCATTTTAATTATTGACATTATGAAAAAATATATCCGTATAACATGTCTACTGATGCTCGGAAGTTTAGTATTTCAGGGCTGTACTAAGGACTTCGTAGAGAAAAATACTAACCCCAATGCAATTGCTGCTGCTGCGCCACAAAGCTTAATTGCCCCAGCATTGGTTAATGTGTTGGGAACTAATCTTTCGCGCAATTTAAGGATCAATAATGAGTTAATGCAGGTGACTGTTACCGTAAATGATAATTTAGAGATCCAGCGTTACGAAATAAGACCGTCAGAATCAGAATCAAGTTGGTCCGGTTGGTATGTACAATTGACCAATATTAGAGATATATACCAAAAAGCTAACGCTGCACAACAGACCGGTTATCAGACTTATATGGGGATCTCCCTGATTCTTGATGCTTGGGTAAGTTCGCTAATCACTGATATGTATGGTGATGTGCCTTATTTTGATAGTAACAAAGGTTTTTCGGAAGGAAATCTTACACCAAAATTTGATAAACAGGAGGATATCTACAAAGATATTTTTCGAAAACTGGAGGAGGCCAATACCTTATTGAAAGAGAATGTTGCGGTAGAATCGGCCAATACAGCGATGGATCCGATTTATAATTCAGATCCGGTGAAATGGCGCAGATTTGGGAATTCCTTGTACTTACGGTTGCTATTGCGGCTGGCTCATAAAACGGAAACTAATGCTGTTGCGAAGATTAAAGAAATATTAGAGACCAATGCTGCTGAATATCCGATTATGCAAAGCAATGCCGAAACAGCCGCATTATATTATACCAATGTGCAGCCTTATATGAATCCTAATTTCACGATGCGTGATATTGATTTCAATCGTTCAAAAGGCTATGGCGAGTTTTTTATTAACAATTTATTGGACTTAGGGGATCCTCGGTTAAAGATCTGGGCGACCGAAGCAACCCTGGGCGTATACGGTGGAATGCAATCCGGCTACAGAAGGGGAAATGTCCCCGAGATCCAATCTACACTACAGCTTGCATTAAAGTCAGATGCACGTATGGGGAATATGATGAATTATGCGGAATTGCAATTTGTTATCGCTGAATGTGCTTTGCAAAAATATGTGGAGCTAGATGCTTCGCAAGCCTATGCAAAAGGTGTTAATGCAGCTATGGAATTTTGGGGAACAACAGCGCCAGAAACTTATCTGACCAATCCAAAAGTAGCCCTTTCTCCAACAGATTCTGAACTTCAAAATCTCAAAAAGGTGCATTTACAAAAATATTATGCTATGATGTTTACGGATTTTCAACAATGGTATGAATATCGCCGAACACAACTGTTGGATTTGTATAAAGGGCCTGGTTTATTAAACAATGGGAAAATGCCCGTCAGGTTAAATTACCCAATTATTGTTCAGTCTCTTAATAAAGAAAATTACCAAGAAGCGGTCAACCGTATGGGAGGGGATGGAATAAATGAAAAAATGTGGTGGCAACCTACAATCAACTAGTTTATGAAAAAGTTAAAGATAGTAATGTGGGCTGCGTTGGCAATGTCAACGCTCCTAACAAGCTGTAAAGAGGATATCAATGAGGCTATCGGAGAATTAAATCCTGAAATATCATTATATACATTACGTAGTCTTCACAAGAATACGGATTTGCAGCTTAACGAATCCAATGCACTAGGCGCCAAGTATGTTAAAGCGCTCGTGGTCTCACGTGCGGAGAATAAGAATCTGCCCGAAAATACCATTGCTGTTCAGAATATCTGGCGAAATCAACGTAGGGGAATATTGGTTGAAGTCACTGATGCCTCAAGCTTTAAATTTGGTGATTCTGTTCAGATTAATATTGATGGTGCAAAATTGGTCAAAAAATCTGGTCTAATGGTTTTATCATCCGTTAATAATCAACAGGTCAATGTCTTTGCCTCGAATAAGAATGTTGCCCCGCTAGCCGTATCGGTCGCTAACCTTAAAGCGAAATTCGATGAGTTTGAATCAACTTACATCGATGTTACGGCTGATGTTGAGCCAGAGCCTGCAACCGGAACAGCCTTAAAAGGCGATAAGATCTTGATGGATGGGGATAAAAATGAGATTACCTTACATACGGAGGATGATGCAACATTTGCGGCGCAGTCTATTGCTCCAAGTGCCTCTTTCAGAGGAATTGCATTCAGAGAGGGGGATAAGCTGCAGATCCGAATGCAAGACTATTCCGATATGGCTTATGCGAGTGGTAAATTATATGCCGGATGGCCGGAGACCTTTGAGGCATTAGATGCAAGCGTGAAAGGGAGCTACGATATGGGAGAAAAGAACGATGTGCCTTTTTCAACTGGGCAATGGAAACTATATCAGGCTATTCTAGGAACCACGGCTGGTCGCGATCGGATTGTTTCGGGTAAAAATGCGATACGTATGCAACAAAACTTAAGTGTAGATGGCTATGTACAAATGAATTTTGATGTGCAAAATGGTGCTTCAAAAGTGACACTATGGTATGGCTCATATTATACGGATCGGTCATGCACGTTTAAGCTGGAATATTCTACCGATCAGGGCGCGACTTGGAAGCAAACAGGTGAATCCATTGCAGACGCCCACCCAACTTCGCAGAGTCTGAATTCAAAGCAGGCTGTATTTTTAATGAATGTTCAGGGTGCTGTTCGTTTCAGGGTTACCAAGCTTGGCTTGGGCACCAGCAACAATGTCATTAACAATGGAAGACTAGGTCTGGATGATATTGCGATCTATAAGAGTTATTAGATTGAATGATTGATGATGTAAAGCCCTGTGTAGTTAAGACTCCACAGGGCTTTTTGTTGTTGGGATATATTTTCTAAACTCCTCAGAAAAAATCGCTATCTTCATCATAACTATAAACGAAGACTTATGAACTTAACAGACTTAGTTACAGGCGGAGTTGGCTCGAAAGCAATAGAAGCCATTTCAAAAATGACAGGCGTCAGTGAATCCAAAGCAAAATGGATTGTTGCGGCAGCTGTTCCTTTAATGATTGCAGCATTGAACTACAATGCCAAAAACAAAGGTCAATCGGAAAACATCGACAAAGCGATCGATCAACATAGTGGTGGAGGTATCTTCGATAAGATAGGTGATTTACTTGGTCAGGGCGGATCGGACGACGGAAACAAGATTGTCAACCATATGTTTGGGCAAAATACAGAGGTGGTGACACAGAATATTGCCGATAAAGCTGGTATCAGTTCAGCGCAGGTAACAGGTGTTTTAGCAACTTTAGCGCCTATTGTCATGAGTTATTTAGGGCAACAAAAACAGGCATCCAGTGGCGGTGGTATTGGTGATTTAATTGGATCTGTTTTAGGTGGTGGCGGACAGCAGGGTGCCGGTGGTGGTATGCTAGGAGGGATCCTCGGTTCATTTCTACGTGGTGGACAGGAAGAGCCTGCACAAGAAACACAACAGGCTTCCACAGGCGGTAGTATGACTGATATGTTGGGCGGTTTGGCCGGTAGCTTCTTTGATAAAAGCAACGATGGTCAATCCAAAGGAAACATCCTTGATTCGATTGCAGGAATGTTTGCTAAGTAGAGCAATCTAACAGCATAAAAAAAGTCAGGAACTGATCAGTTCCTGACTTTTTTTATGCTGTATTGAATTAATCTTCGACCTTCACTTTAGGCGGAAAATTCTTATGTTTTCTCTTGCTGATTTTGTCTACGTTGACTGGTTGAGGTACCTTTACATAGTATCCTGTCCCATCGTACTCCCGTTTATTCGGACTTTCCTTACATGCTGCCGAACAACAACCATCCATTTCCTGACCACACTCATCGCATTGTGTGAAATGTTCATTACACACCGGATTAGCACAATTGATCATTTTGGTTGTCTGTTTGCCACAATTGAAACAGGTTGATACGACAGATGGATTGACCGAGTTAACGTCTACTGTGACACGATTGTCAAAGACATAACATTGTCCTTCGAAATCTTCACCACCTGCTTCTTTTCCATATTTAATGATTCCACCATGCAATTGGTAGACGTCCTCAAACCCCTCTTTTAACAATAGGGCAGAAGCTTTTTCACATTTGATCCCGCCTGTACAGTAGGTTAATATTTTTTTTCCTCTATATTGTTCAAGCTCTTTGATTTTTTCTGGAAATTCGCGGAAGTTGTCAATGTCCAAAGTCACCGCATTTTTAAAGTGACCTACATTATGCTCGTAGTTTGAACGCACATCCAATACAACGACATCTTCCTGGTCTTTCATTGCCAAAAAATCTTTTGGCTCCAGATGCACACCTGTTTGGCGGTTTGGATCGATTTCCTTAGGGTCTCTCAGGCCAGAGTGCACGATTTCAGCTTTATAGCGACAGTGCATTTTGATGAAAGAAGGTTCTTCAACGTTATCGATTTTAAATTCTGTTTTGTTGAAACGACCATCCGCATAAATTGCATCCATATATTGCTGACAAGCCTCAGTCGTACCGGAAACAGTACCATTCAAGCCTTCATCAGCGACGATAATACGCCCTACTAAGTCAAGTGATTTACAAAATTCAAGGTGATCAGTAGCAAACTGTTCTGCGTTTTCGATAGGGCTGTAACAATAGTACAGCAATGTTTGATATTGTGTCATGATATTCATTGATACCGCTGCAAACGGCGTTTAATGCAAAAATAAATTCACTGCAAAGCTACGAAAAATAATAAATGGAAGGAAATGACCTTCATCACCTTTTCTTCAAAGGTTCCAGAAGATACTCCAAGCCGTTTAGTTTGATCTCATAAAGTGTGGCCAGTTGCTGACCTAATTTGCCTTTAGGGAACCCTTTTTGATTGTACCAAACCAAATAAGGCTCCGGAAGATTGCATAACGTGTAGCCTTGATATTTGCCGAAAGGCATTTTAACTGTTACAAGTTCAGTGAGGATTTCAGGATTTAGCATTAGTCTTTGGGTTTTCCGTAATTGATGCGGTACCAGATCGCTTTTAAAGCGATAATCCCATGATTGAATAAATTGGGAATGGTGCCGTAATAGTGTTTGAAGATAGCGAAGCGTTCTTTTAGCGACTCCTTATGTTTCTGTTTTGACATCCCGCCGACGAGATAGCGAGCTACATATTGATGCGCATTAACAGATTTATTTGCCTTTTTAGCACAGCGAATGACCCAATCTATATCAGCGCATAGTTTGTAATTGAGATCATACGGTTCTGCGATACTCCGTTTGATGTAGATGGCCTGGTGACAGATATTCATGCCATAACGAAAACTCTTCCAGTCAAAACTTGCAGGTACCTTATGTCTTCGTTCACCAATAAAAGCCCTATTGTCATCTATCAGTATCGTTTCACCATAGAGGATATCGGCACCATCACTGAGCTTCGCTAGGTTTTCGATGCTATTGAGATCGTATATTTCATCACCGGAATTCAAAAAGAGAACATAGTCACCTGTAGCCAAAGCAAGGCCTTTGTTCATCGCATCGTAAATTCCTTTGTCTTTTTCAGATAATAAGACCGCAATTTTATCCTGATATTTTTGAATAACGGCTAAAGTGCCATCGGATGATTCTCCGTCAATGACGATATATTCAATATTGTCATAAGTCTGGTTAACAACAGATGTGATGGTATGCTCAATATCCCGCACATTATTGTAAACGACAGTGATGATTGAAAATTTTGGATGAGCAGACATGTCTATTTATTGAATTTGTTAATTTTTTTCTTGAGGAATCGGATGCCCCGATTGAATAAAGAACCTTTCCGATGTGCGTAGAAATATTTGATAGCTTCATAACCTTGTACATTCTCCGCTATTTCGGTAGGGAAAGCATGTACAGGATGATCTGCTAAAGTGACGTGATAGGTTGATTCCGCAGCTGTATGAGTGCCCGAACCATCGTTACCGATATTCTGTGTCATCGAATTCCTCGGATACAAAACTAGTCCATTTTTTTTGAATACCGAAGCGTACCAACGTATTGCCCAGGAGTTGATCTTTCCAGTGCGGAGCTCCTGTACCTGCTTCCAAAAGTTCTCTTTTCCTTCAATACTGAACTGATGAATCTGTTCCTCCGAAAAATCGGAAACAAGCTCATCGATGTTTGGGTTGAAATGTTGCCATGCACGATCCCATGTTGCCCAACCCCAGCTATTGGCGACCCGAAAGAAAAACGTTTCAGGAAGCTCATTCAGGTTTTTTACCGGATAACCATAGCCACTGATCTGCATCACCGGTTCGTCCTCTTTATAGCGGTCTAGTGCTTTATTAAAGTAATCGAGGGCAAATTCAGATGTTTCAAGATCATCTTCTAAGACTATAATCTGCCCATGTTCATGCACGACTTTGGTAACACCGTCGATGACATTTGCCGCTAGGCCCCAATTTTTGTTTCGTTCGACAATTTTGATCTGTTTAAAATACCATGGCTTTTTTATAATCCTACGTACCTCTTCTACAGCCTCAATCGCGCGCTCATCTTTTGCCGCATCCGAATAAATATAGAGAATGGTCTGGTCGGCATACTTGTTTTTCTCAAGTGATGCAAGTGTCTTTAGCGTATGCGCTGGACGATTATACACAAAGAGTAGAACTGGAGCAAGACTGTTCATCTATCAAAAAATTTTGTTAAAAGCTTTTTTATTAGCCTGGCGGGTATCACGGACTTCCATGGTCTTACCCAATAGTCTAAAAGCAATATTGAAGTAACTTCTTGTTTCAAAAATACGACCTTTACCTAAAGAAGATAGCATTTTCTTTACGCTCGCTAATATAGCCATTGAGAAAGCCTTTGTAAACGTATAATTGATATTGCAATATTCGGTCAGATGATAGACAAATTCGCTCTTTAGAAAAGCTTTGCGATCTACTTGGCGCTGCTGTCTGTCGTGATAAGCCTTGGCATCTTCGGCCAATACAAAGTTCAATCCGTAATAATGGATGCGGTTGGCATAATCTTTATCTTCTCCATAATGGAAGAAAATTGGAGAAAAACCGCCGACTTTTTTGATGACCGCTTTTGGTATCAACCAAAAAGCAGCATTGACGAATGAGCAGGTTCGATACGAATTTTCGAGCTGCGTATGCTTCGTATAAACTGAGAACCCATGGTCGAGTTTTTCCTCCGTGCCATCGTAATGGATAGGGGAAACAATTCCAATATTTGCGGTGTTTACCTTGATCAGGTTGGCGATGCAGTTCTGATCTATCCAAGCGTCTTGATTGACCAAAAAGGCGTAGTCATAATCTTCTTCTAGGGCGATGGCCAACCCCATGTTGTTAGCCTTTCCAAAACCGAGGTTTTCGGAGCTTTCTATCAGTCTGACAGTAGGATAAGTTTCTTTGATGATACGGGTAGTATGATCCCTTGAGTTATTATCTATAACAAGGATATCCGTTTGATAGCTTGATGCCAATAAACTGGGCAAACATTTGTGAATCCAAGGTTCAAAATTATAAGAAACGATTATGGTGAGAATCTTGGCCATCTATTTTTTTCGGATAACTGTGATGAAATAGCTGAATAACTCAAGCAGAATGCTTGGCTTAAAAATTCTATTGACGATAATATATGCACATACAGCGACAGCAACAGTACTAGCAAACCGAAGGTAGAGGTTGGCAAAAGATGCAGTGGCGTAGTGTGCTGCTAAACAGCTGATACCTGCTAATACAGCATACGAAAAAACATCCTGAATCAGATAGCTGAATGAATAGGTCATATAGGGTTTGGCCGAAGCGTACCAGACAAATATCCATAGAGCATTTAATCCGGAGGTTAAGGCGATGAGCATTTCAATGCCAAGCGATTTGCCAAAGACTAAAATAGCTATTTGAAGTAAACCAAAAACGACGATATTTCGCATATAGATCTGAGATTTGCCTTTGCTGATAATCAAGCTGGAGAAGACATTGCTTACAGAATCGAAAGCCGCGCCAATACAGAAAATTTGAAGAAAGATAGCACTTTGTTGCCATTTTTCGGTTATTGTAATCGTAATGAAGTCGTGTGCCACTGTGGTTAAACCAAATAACATTGGAAAAGCCAAAAAAGCTGTAAAGGAGATGAGCTTGCGGAATACACGAACCTGCCTGTCTTTATCGTCTTCTATCTCACGTAGGATAGGTTGTGTGACGTTATTAACCATATTGGTTAAAATAGACTGAGCCATTTGGCTCCATTTATTTGGTTGAACAGTATATCCTAGTTCTTCGGTTGTATAATGTTTTCCCAAAATTGCCGCATATATGTTTTTATTGATATTGATAAAAATATTGGTAACCAGTATTTTACTGCTAAACCCTAGAATATCGCGGATAGGACTGAAATCAAAGGTAAATGAGGGTTTGAATTTGGAGAAATACCAAAAGCCAAGCATATTAAAACCGCTATAGGAAACGATTTGAACGGCAAATGCCCAATAGGCATAACCTTTATAGGCTAAATATATACCAATTGTATTTGATAAGATAAGAGCCAAAGTCCCGGTGATCACTCTTTCCTTGATCTTTAAATTACGGAAAAGGTAGGCGTTATGTGCAATCCCGAAACTTCCTAACCAGAAGGACAGAAAGGTAAATCGACTGAGTTCAACAAGTACAGGTTGATTGTAGTAAAGGGCAATCAGCGGAGCTGAAAAGAATAATACAATATAAATAAATGTACCTATTCCGACGCTTGTCCAGAATACAGCATTGTAGTCTTTATGCTGAACTTCTTTTTTATTGACAATCCCATACACAAATCCGCTCTCTTGAAATGCTGAGGCAAGAACAGAGAATATGGTAATCATGGCTACTAAACCGTAATCTTCTGCTGTTAGTTTACGATTTAGTAGAATACCGAAGCCGAAGCCCAAAAACTGCTGAATAATGCTGGCCATGCCACCCCACAGCAGTCCTTTTGTTGTTTTTGATTTTAAAGAGTCATTTTCCGTTTGCGATGACATGCTAAATTAAATGAGCGGCAATATTAAAGTATTGCAATTGTATTCGCAAATTCTTTTAAGGAAACATCAGTCGGATTGATATCAGTAATCAGATAAGAAATATCACGTAGGGGTACCACTTTCATTTTTTGAACAGAATTAAGTTTTTCCGCAATACTGAGTATAGCAACCTTTTTAGAGCATTTGATCATTGCACGTTTGATCTGCACAACTTCCCAGTCTGAATCCGTTACCCCATCTTCTACAGAGAGTGAATTGGTACCCAGCAAGCAAAGATCTACTTTTAGGTCCGCCAATTCATTGGCCACCTGTGCGCCTGATACAATATTTGTATTACGTGAAAGCTTTCCACCAACCAAGATCACTTCAAGATTTGGCTTTTCAGCCAGTTCCAGTGCAACTAATGGACTGATCGTGAAGAATGTACATTGAAGGTGGTCTGGAATTGTTCGTGCCAGTTCAATCAAGGTCGTTCCCCCGCCGACCAATATAGTCATACCATTTGAGATCAATGAGCTTGCCTTCTTGGCAATTTCTTTCTTCGCCTCTTTAGCGTAAACATTTCCGTCCTGAAAAGGAAACTGAAAAGATTTGGATAGCGCTCCACCGTAGACTTTTAAAACTTTGCCATTTTCTGCAAGCTCGTTCAAGTCACGTCTGATCGTATCTTCGGATACATTAAGTTGGACACTTAAATCTGAAGATAAAACTTTGTTATGTAGATTGATCTGATGTATAATAAATGCTTGTCTTTCTTCCTTTAACATTGGTCTTTGGTTTTAATCGGAATTTTAAAATTAATTGAAAAAAATCAGTTTAAATGTAATGAAAATTATTCTTCCTTTTTATCAATTTTTGTTAAACCCGCTTTAAAGCGAGGTTTGAATCCTGTTGGCTTGTTGGTTGCTGTTTGTTCTTGTATAGCATTATCATTCTGCTGTGGTTCAACGGGAGGGTTGACCGCATTACTTTCCGTTAATGTTGGGGCTGCTTTTGAAGCCGGTTCAGCTGTCTGCTCTTCGCTTGTATCCTCTGCTGAGGGAACTACTGTCGACGAAGAATCAGTACTTGCTGTTTTCGTTACACCAGCTTTGAATCTTGGCTTAAAGCCTGTCGGCTTCGATGTCTCTGTTGCCGAACTGCCCGAGGCCTCTGCAGGTAAGGATGTATTCGCTGTAACAGTGCTATCCGCAGCTACTGAAGGTACCGTCGCATCCGCTACCGAAGAGTCTGCGGATTGAATAGGTTCATCCGCCCGTTTGTCATCAGTATTTGCCGCTTTCGTTATTCCGGCTTTAAAGCGAGGAGTGAACCCCGTTGGTTTAGCTATTGTTGTTTCCTGCTCGCCGGGTTCCTTTTGCTGCTTGTCAACAGTGTTCTCTACTGGCGCGGCCTTTGTTTGTGAAGAATCCGTATTTTCTGCTTTCGTCACGCCGGGCTTAAACCTAGGCTTGAATCCTGCGGGTTTGTTTGCTGCGGTTGCATCCGTTTCAGCGATATTCTCCTGTTGAGGTTCAATGGATGGATTGGCGGGGCCAGCTTCATCAAAAGTTGAAGATACTGGTTGCACAGGCTCAGCTGCTTTCGTCAGGCCTGCTTTGAATCTTGGCTTAAAGCCTGTCGGCTTCGGTGCTTCAGTTGCTGAACTGTCCGAGGGCTCTGTAGGTGAGGATGTATCCTCATTAACAGTACTATCAGCTGCTTTCGTTACACCCGGCTTGAACCGTGGTTTAAAACCTGTCGGTTTAGCCGTTTCTGGCGCAGTGTCGTTCGACAAATCTGTAGGGGCGGACGTTTCGGCTGTAGCCGCTGTGTTTTTAGTGATCCCTGGTTTAAAGCGTGGCTTAAATCCTGCAGTAGAATTTGCAGCTGCTGTCGAAGATTCTGTTGTATGTTCCTCTTTCTGCTCAGCCGGCTCAGTTGTTGGAGTTGCTGCCTTAAACCTAGGTTTGAAACCTGCAGGTTTTGTGGCAGTGGCATCCGTTGCGGCCGGTGCCGTCTCAACAGGATCTGTTTGGATCGGTTTTTTGATGACCACGGTTTCTTCTTCCGCCAGATGGTAACTCTTACGAAGCTTGTTGAACCAAAATTTCTTGCTATGATCAAAACTTTTCTCGCCCATAGCAGAATAGTGTGCTCTGAACTCTTCAAATAAAGGTTCATCTGCAGCTTTTAAAGCTTTTAAATCAATTTTCTTTTTCGTGAAAAATTCTTCAAAAGTCATCCTGTTACGAGTTTGATATAGTCTATTACAAATGTAGTAATTTTTCTGACGGCGCTGAGAGGCCTTTCTATAAAAAAAGAGCGACAAGCGCTCTTTTAGATATTTTTGAGATAAACAGCTTATGCCATATTATGGTATACCGCCTGAACATCGTCATCCTCTTCGATTTTATCGATCATCTTTAACACATCTGCCGCTTGTTCTTCAGTAATATCAGAGTGTGATAGAGCAATACGCTCCAACTTTGCTGAGCTTACTTCAATACCTTTCTCTTCCAGCAATTTTTGCATATTACCGAAATCTTCAAAAGAAGTCTGAACTACAGCAATATCATTGCCTTCTTCATCAGCTTCAACGTATAATTCTTCCAAACCACCATCGATAAGCTCCAGTTCCAACTCTTCAAGATCCAATTCGTCTGTAGCTGCAAAACGGAAAATGGACTTGCGATTGAAAATAAAATCCAAGGATCCTGTTTTTCCCAATGAACCTCCAGCTTTGGTAAAATAGCTGCGGATATTTCCTACAGTACGGTTGGTATTATCTGTCGCTGTTTCGATCAAAACCGGAACACCATGTGGGCCATAACCCTCATATACATATTCTTCGTAGCCTTTTGAATCTTTCTCTGAAGCACGTTTTATAGCCGCTTCAATACGATCTTTAGGCATATTTACAGCCTTAGCATTATGTATTGCTGTGCGAAGTCTCGAGTTGGTTTCAGGGTGAGGGCCGCTTTCTTTAACCGCCATAGCGATCTCTTTACCTAAACGTGTAAATTGCACGGCCATCTTAGCCCAGCGTTTGAATTTCCGCTCTTTTCTGAATTCGAAAGCTCTTCCCATTGTTATATTTTGTTTTTAAGATTCTCAATCATATCGACTGTCATCTTCTGGATGTCAAATTCTGGCTTCCAGTTCCAGTCTTTGCTTGCGTATGAATCATCCAGACTTGCAGGCCATGAATCGGCAATCTGCTGTCTTGGGTCATTCTCTACGTAAGAGATTGCAAAATTAGGAAGAATTTTTTTAATTTCTTGTGCGAGTTCTTTTGGAGTAAAAGTAATACCACCAAGATTATAGGCGTGGCGGATGCTCAGACTTTCCTGTGGTGCGTCCATCAGCTCAAGTGTGCCGCGGATGGCATCTTCCATATATAACATCGGTAATGCTGTATTCTCGGATAAGAAACATTCGTAAGTACCTGTTTTCAGCGCCTCATAAAATATATCAACAGCATAATCTGTCGTTCCACCTCCCGGTTCAGTCTTCCACGAGATAATACCTGGATATCTTACGCTACGGATATCCAATCCGCGGTGCTCCTGATACCATTCGATAAGACGCTCACCTGCAAGCTTGCTGATTCCATAGATCGTATTCGGATCCATAACACAGTATTGTTCCGTATTTACTTTTGGTGAGTGAGGACCGAAGACAGCAATGGAACTTGGCCAGAATATTCTTGAAACTTTATACGTAACAGCTAGATCAAGCACGTTGAGTAATCCATTCATATTAAGCTCCCAGGCTTTTTCAGGATATTTCTCTCCTGTTGCTGAAAGCATGGCTGCCAATAAATATACTTGAGTAGGTTTATATTTTTGAAACAATATGTCGAGACCATTTTTGTCAAGCACATTTGCAATTTCAAAATTCTCGTCGGGGCTTTTTGTTTGTGGTTCTCTGATGTCTGTGGTGACAACATTTTCTGCACCAAATTTTTTACGCAGAGCGATTGCCAATTCAGTACCGATTTGGCCGTTTGCACCAATGATAATAATGCTTTCTTTCATGATGCAAATATAACGGCTTTTCAGTATCTAGCAACTGTTTGATGCAAAGGATATCTTTCTAAAAATGTTAATTTATAGACTCTTGGCACTGTTTTTATGAGATTTTAAACCGTTTCAATCGTTTGTTCTGTTTTTTTGAACGAGCAGCGAAAATTTTTATTTTTTTTGAATTATCGTCACTTCAATTTTTTTAGTCAAATCCGCGGTTCGTGGCCAATAATTTTTTGGCTGGGGTGGAAAAAAACCGAGTCGTTGTGACTTTTTTAGCGGAATAAGCGATATTTTGTTATTTTAATATTGTATTTGGGGAATATTTTTTAAATTTGAAGAATTCATTCTTCAAGAATCAACTAAAAACAAATCAAATAACAAATTTTATATACACAATTTAAACACAGACAAAAATGAAAGTGGCAGTAGTCGGCGCAACAGGCCTTGTAGGTACTGAGATGCTAACCGTGTTGGCGGCGCGAAATTTCCCAGTAACAGAATTGATTCCAGTAGCTTCAGAGCGTAGCAAGGGTAAGGAAATTGAATTCAAGGGAAAGAATTATAAGGTGGTTACACCATCTGAGGCTATTGCTTTGAAACCTGATGTTGCATTGTTCTCCGCTGGAGGTGATACGTCTAAAGAATTTGCACCAAAATTTGCAGAAGCTGGAATTACAGTTATTGACAATTCTTCAGCATGGCGTATGGATCCGACCAAGAAATTGGTCGTTCCAGAAGTAAATGGCGATGTGTTATCTGCTGATGACAAGATCATCGCAAATCCAAATTGCTCAACTATTCAAATGGTGGTGGCGTTAAAACCATTGCATGATAAATATAAAATTAAGCGTGTCGTAGTTTCGACTTATCAGTCCGTAACAGGCACCGGAGTAAAAGCCGTTAACCAGTTGATGGACGAGCGCGCAGGTAAAGAAGGCGAAAAGGCTTATCCATATCAGATTGATTTGAATGTCATCCCACATATCGATGTATTCCAGGAAAATGGCTACACCAAAGAGGAAATGAAAATGATCTTGGAAACAAACAAAATCATGCGTGACGATTCAATCAAGGTAACAGCAACAACTGTGCGTATTCCAGTGATGGGCGGGCACTCCGAATCATTGAATATCGAATTTGAAAATGACTTTGATTTAAATGATGTACGTGCTGCATTAGCTGCTCAAAGTGGTTGTATCGTTGTTGATGATCCTGCTACTCTTCAATATCCAATGCCAAAAGATGCACATGGTAGAGATGAGGTTTTTGTAGGACGTATCCGTCGTGATGAATCGCAACCGAATACGTTAAATATGTGGGTAGTAGCAGACAACTTGCGTAAAGGTGCAGCAACAAATGCTGTTCAAGTTGCTGAACTATTGGCAGAAAAAGGATTGATCTAACTCAAGTAGATTCCATCATATTGAGCCCCCATGAAGCAGTTCATGGGGGCTCTTTTTATAGGTGCATTTGTGATTTTCGGAAGGACAGGTATATTTCCGCCAGATCCAATAAATCTGTTGCTATGGTGTCAAAGTCTTTGGCAGGATGGAAAAATCAATCTTATCATTTAGTGGTACATAGCTGTCTTTTTCCTGCTCTTCCAGACGGTCAGGAAATAATATTCCGAAGAGGTGATCTGTTTCATGTTGGAAAATAACTGCTGTAAATCCTTCAATATTTTCTTCAATAACTTTTCCCTCCTGATTGATGTATTGTAAACGGATCGCATAGCTCCGCAGAACATCTTCTTTGCGATTTGGGATGGATAGACAGCCTTCTGCACCCTTCCGTTTTAGCTTTGAACGCCACAGGATTTTTGGGTTTACATAAAACTCGAAAGGTTGTTCTGGCTTGTCAAACCGTTGCACCCAGATCAGGTTTTTGTTGATCCCAATTTGAGGTGCCGCTATTCCTACCCCTGGATGATTTGGATCCCGAACGGTTGCAAACATCCGCTTTGAAAGTGTTTCTAACAGTGGGTCATTGTACTTAACATCACTGCTTGTCGCTTTCAATACCTTTAGATCTTTTTCATCGGTAGTTTGTAATACACGAAGAATTGTGTTTTCATCACCTGATAGAATAATCTTCTTGTCAGCTTCTGTAAATTCCTGTCCGGCATTCAGGTTGACCGGCCGTTCATTCTTCGCTTTATGAAAGGCTTTTTCTCCTGCCATAATTTTTGTTTCTAAATTGTTTTCTACTGGGGGAACTGGACAACGATAACCGTTGCTATAGGCGCAATAAGGATTGTAAGCCTTATTAAAATCTATTTCAATGGTACTACCCTTGATGTCATCCGTGGACAGGTCGATATACCGTCCACCACTATAACTCTCCTGGCCGTTTGTCTGATCTAAAAATGGTAAAAATAAATGTTTTTTGTAGGCAGGATTTTGAAATAAGGCCACACTTTGGTAAATATTTAATGTCCTTTCAGCCCCATTCAATTGAAATGTCACAATCGCATAGCGTTTGTACTCATTGCTGGTACCGTCATAGGTTGGCATACGAAATACAGGTTCATCAAATAAGACCTCTATCTTAGCTTTAGCCTTATAGTTAGGGCTTATAGGAAAGTAATCTAAAGATGCCACTTGATCGGCTTTCAATGGGCCAAATTGCTCTTTGGCCAATTCCAAAGCTTTTTCCTTGCGCTGAGCCAAAATTTGTTGCTCATAATTGCTCTGGGCATGACCATATAGGCAAAATGCAACAAAAAGGCTGGCAATAACTGTTTTTCTCATTTATATTTTAAATAGTCTATCAAAGTTATAGCTTTTTTAGTGAATTCAGGTTTTACACAGTAAAAAATAAAAAAATGATGACACTTCATAGGCCTATAGCGTGTAGAAGCAGAATCTCAATACGCATATCTTGATACTCAAATCTAAATTGTACTTTTGTAAAAAACGATTTTCCATGAGGTTAATGGCATTTGATTACGGTACAAAACGAATTGGGGTTGCAGTGACGGATCCGATGCAAATTATTGCTACGGCACTGACAACAATACATCCGCAGGATATTTGGACTTTTCTAACGGATTACCTCCAAACGGAACAGATCGAAACATTCGTTGTCGGTAAGCCCAAACAGTTGGACGGATCGGATTCGGAGTCAGCTTCGCATGTGGTCGGGTTTATGCGCAAATTGAAAAAGACCTATCCTACCATTCCAGTTGTGGAAATCGATGAACGGTTTACTTCAAAAATGGCCTCTGCAGCCATCGCTCAAAGTGGGAAGAAGAAAAAGGACCGTCAACAGAAAGGCCTGGTTGACACCGTCTCTGCGACAATTATCTTGCAAAGCTATATGGAGGGTCGGAATTTTTAAATACGAATTTTATGACATGAGCCGCTAGCGTTAGATGACTCGTTTATTGATGGAGCAATGTCGATTTTAATAGCATATTGTCCATTTAAGCGATGAAATCAAGCCGGGTATAACGGGTTCACTTAATACAAAGTTATAGATGAAAAGCATATTATTTTTTACAGAAGACATAGATTTCAAATTAAAAGAAAAAGGTAAGATTCGTCAATGGATCGCTGATGCGATTAAAGGTGAGGGATTTAAACGCATAGGCGAGCTGAGTTTTATCCTCTGTTCGGATGCCTATCTGTTGGAGATCAATAAAGAATACCTAAACCACGATACGTATACCGACATCGTGACTTTTGATTCATCAGAGGATGAAGATACCATTGCTGGCGATATTTTTATCAGCGTGGAACGTATCCAGGAAAATGCGCAAAAATTTAAGGTTGATGAACGTGATGAGTTGCATCGCGTCATTATTCACGGTGTCATGCACCTTTGTGGATATCCGGACAAAAAGCCAGCCGATAAAGCAAAGATGACGGCTAAAGAAGATGAATATCTAGGAAAAAGAAATTTCTAGTTTAATTATAATCCAATGTCAGTGGGGGTGTCCAAAAGAAACGGATACCCTATTTTTTTATTCATATCCTCCTAGAGCCTCATTTCAGCAGTTCAATTCTCCAGCGAGGCACTTTTCCTTTTTTGACAGCTTCTTGTTCATCTTTTTATACAAGTGAACGGTCATTTCTGTCTCAAATCTTCCCAGCTGAGGAATGCCTAATTATAAGGTATATATGTGAATATCTCATAAGTTTTTCCGGCAAAAAAACTTGACTTTTCGATTATATTTAATTAGCTTCAAAACACAAATTGTCTAAACCATTTATTTGTGTCTAATATGAACGAATTAGAGGAATATTTCCGAAATAACAATGCGAAGCTGATAAACAAATGGATGCATTATTTCGACGTATACGATCGCCATTTCCGTCGATTTAAAGATAAAGAGATTGTTGTACTGGAAATAGGTGTCTTTCAGGGTGGAAGCCTTCAGATGTGGAAGAAATATTTTGGCGACAAAGCAAAAATCTATGGGGTAGACATCAACCCCAATTGTAAAGAACTAGAAGAGGAGAACGTAGAAATATTTATCGGATCTCAGTCAGACCGTAAATTTCTACGTAAAGTAAAAGAATCGATCCCGCCAATAGATATCCTGATAGATGATGGCGGGCATACCATGCTACAACAGATTATTACATTTGAAGAATTATTTGGACATGTAAAAGAGGATGGTGTCTATCTATGCGAAGATTTGCATACCTCTTACCAAGTTTTTTATGGTGGTGGGCATAAGCGGAATGGCACTTTTATCGAATACAGTAAGAATTTTATTGATTACATCAATGCCCATCATTCAGAACAACGAGGACTAAAGGTTAATGAATTTACACGTTCGGTTAACTCCTTGCATTATTACGATAGCATACTGGTTGTTGAGAAACATAAAATGCAGCCGCCAACACATATGAGAACGGGTAATGCTACAGTACAGGACTTTGATGCTCCGCCAACAGGGATAAGTGGATTAAAGTGGAAGATTAAGAAGCCGGCGCTAACAGTGATCAATAAATTCCTCCGTTTTTTTAGGATTGGTGGATTTATGTGGAGATAAGAAAACGATAATACACAAAAAAAGCGCTGTACAAAGTACAACGCTTTTTTTATAGCATTGCTAATGACTAAAATCTTTCAAATTGAGAGAAGAAGAAGTTACCTTCGATAGCCGCATTTTCATCAGAATCAGATCCGTGGATAGCGTTAGCATCGATAGATTTAGCATATTTATTACGGATTGTACCTTCAGCTGCATCAGCTGGATTAGTAGCACCGATTAATGTACGGAAATCTTCAACAGCGTTGTCTTTTTCTAAGATTGCAGCAACGATAGGACCTGAAGTCATGAATTCTACCAATTCACCATAGAAAGGACGTTCTTTGTGCACTGCGTAAAATGCGCCAGCAGTTTCTTTTGATAATTGAATGTATTTCATTGCAATGATTTTGAAACCACCAGCAATAATATCGTTTAAGATTGCACCGATGTGACCGTTCGCTACTGCGTCAGGTTTAATCATCGTAAAAGTTCTGTTAGTTGCCATTATTTTAATTTTTTTGCAAACTTAGATAAATTGCTTTTTATATGCAATATAATTAGGCTTATATAAAAACAATTTATTCGCCATAGTGTGTTAATTTAAAGTGCTCAGTGTCGTGAAACAAGTTTCCGTTTAATAGTGCTGAACCCACAAGTTTGGCTTTCCTCCGTTACTGGCAATCTTTTTATCGAACAAAATGTAATAAAATCATAGGTAATTGACAATAAACGGAAATAAAAAATCAGTTGTAAACAAATCTATTCCATAAATATATTCGATACGAATATGTAACTTTGTAATGTTATGGCATTAAATCTAACAGTAGACATCGATAAGGATTCAGGCTTTTGCTTTGGAGTGGTATACGCCATCGATATGGCGGAAGAGATTTTGGAAGAGGATGGTTACCTCTATTGTTTAGGTGATATTGTGCATAATGACGAGGAAGTCGCCCGATTGAAAGCCAAAGGATTGCGCATCATTGATCATGCTGTACTTCCTACTTTGCAAAACGAGAAGGTGCTGATCCGTGCGCATGGCGAAGCTCCCGAGACCTATCGTATCGCTTTAGAAAACAATATTACTTTAATTGACGCTTCCTGTCCAGTCGTACTCAAATTGCAGAATCGGATCAAGACTTCTTTTGATCAGGACGAAAAGATCTTGATCTTTGGGAAACACGGGCACGCGGAAGTCATCGGCTTACAGGGACAGACAAATAACGAAGCACTCGTATTTCAGGATATAGCTGAGTTGGATGATGCTGATTTGCCAGCTTCATTTACGCTCTATAGTCAGACAACAAAAAGTGTGGATAAATTCTACGCCATCAAAGATGAGTTGATCAAGAGAGGGTATGAGGTCAAGGCCAATGATACCATCTGTAGACAAGTGTCTAACAGATATGAGGATCTTGGTGCCTTTGCTCGACAATACGACAAAATTGTTTTTGTGTCCGGTAAAAAGTCTTCCAATGGAAAGGTTTTGTTTGAGGTATGCCAAAAAGCCAATCCTGAAAGTTACTTTATCTCCGACCCTGCCGAACTGGATGCGTCAGTTTTTAGGACCGGTGACCGTATTGGTATATGCGGAGCAACCTCAACACCAATGTGGCTGATGAAAGATGTAAAAGCGACCCTAGAAGCACTCTAGCCTAGTTTACCCGTCATAGATATTTCATATTATCGCGAGTGAATCTGCAGTACATGCTTTTTTGTTTATTTTTGTAGGCTATGAGCAATAAAGCCAAAAAAGGTATTCTTTTAGTACAATTAGGTACACCCGATAGTCCAACTACTCCAGACGTAAAAAAATATTTGACCGAATTCTTAATGGATCCTCGCGTCATAGATATTCCTTATTTTCAACGGACATTATTGGTAAAAGGAATTATAGCTCGTACCCGCGCACCAAAATCAGCAAAAATTTACGAAACGATCTGGGACAAGGAAACCGGCTCTCCCTTGATGCATTACAGTATATTACAGCGAGATCTATTGCAGGAATCTCTAGGGGAGGAGTATCATGTGGAGTTGGCCATGCGTTACCAAAATCCATCCATTGAAGCTGCACTGAGCAAGATGGAGGGGATGCTGCTCGAATCCGTTCGCGTTATTCCATTATTTCCACAATATGCATCGGCGACATCAGGCTCGGTAATAGACCGTGTGATGGAGTTGATCCGCAAATGGAACTATTTGCCTGAAATTAGTTTTGTAAGCAATTTCTGCACGGATGACTTAATGGCTGAAACGTTTGCAGACCATGCCAGAAAACACGATCTTACACATTTCGACCACTTTGTGTTTAGCTATCATGGCCTTCCTGTCAGGCAGCTGGGTAAGGTGGATCCCACAGGCAAACTAAAATGCCCTGAATCAGGTTGTGATTCCTGCAAAACAAATGTCAACGCATATTGTTATGTTTCTCAGTGTTATGCGACGACGCGGACCATTGTTGAAAAACTAGGCTTGCAAAAAGAACAATACTCCCTGTGCTTCCAATCCCGTTTGGGCAAAGAGCCGTGGATTCAACCCTATACTTCCGATCTGTTGCATGATCTCGCTAGTAAAGGCTATAAAAAATTACTGGTCTTCAGTCCGGCATTTGTGGCAGACTGTATAGAGACTATCGATGAAATTGGCGTGGAATATGCTAATGAATTCAAGGATTTAGGTGGAGAGGAAGTTTGTTTGGTCGAAAGTCTCAATGACGATCCCAAATGGATTGCATCTCTGAAGCAATTGGCACTCAATGCCAAAAATTAAAACGAATTAATGATGTTGTTAGTAAATGCATGTGTTTTACTCATTCTAGATTTTTATATCTTTTTTGCCCTTCGTGCTACGAAGATTAAATTTCCCAAAACAAAAATATTCGGCGTGTTATGGTGGTCGTATTCGGCCCTATTATTATTGGGTGTTTTTATATCTGCCAAATATAACATTCCATTGATTGTTCGATCTGTTATTTTGGTTGGATTCTTTCTGACAGCAGCTTCAAAGATATTCTTCTTTTTGATTTTATTGATTGATGATATCCGTCGTGGTGGAGTCTGGGTCAAACGCTTGTTCAGCAAGAAAGAATCCGTTGAGGATGTTGTTGAAGATGCTGGCGATCCATTACCCGAAAATCCGGTCAAAGGCATCAGTCGATCCGAATTTTTGACCAAAGCGGGTATTTTAATTGGGGCCTCACCACTGATTCCATTAAGCTGGGGTATTATTTCTGGCGCGTACGATTACCGCGTACGACGTGTACCTTTATATTTACCTAATCTTCCGAAAGCTTTTCATGGCATGACTATCGCACAGATATCAGATGTACACTCGGGATCCTTCTATAACAAGACCGCTGTAACAGGTGGAGTCGATATGTTACTGAAAGAAAAAGCGGATGTAACATTCTTTACGGGGGATATCGTGAACGCTCAAGCATCTGAAATGCGCGAATACCAAGATATCTTTGCGCGTGTGAAGTCTGATTTAGGGGTATTCTCAACTTTGGGTAACCATGATTATGGTGATTACTATTATGGAAAAGAAGATTCTCCCGAGAAGCGGAAAAATTTAAAAGATGTGATTGATGTTCATAAAGTGATGGGCTGGGATCTATTAATGGATGAAAACCGCAAGATTAAAGTCGATGGTGAAGAGCTCTGTATCGTTGGGGTGCAGAACTGGGGAACAGGTCGTTTCCCAAAACATGGCGATATCAAAAAGGCATTGATGGGGACTGAGGAACAGTCCGTTAAGTTATTATTGTCCCATGACCCTTCTCATTGGCGCGCACAAGTATTGGATACTGATGTCGATGTGATGTTTGCAGGCCATACCCATGGTATGCAGTTCGGTGTACGCGCTGAAATGTTGCAATGGAGTCCTGTACAATATATTTATAAAGAATGGGCTGGATTATATCGTGCACAAGAAAACAAACGGTTATATGTCAATGTCGGTTATGGATTCTTAGGATATCCCGGTCGTGTTGGTATCCTGCCTGAAATTACAATCTTTGAGTTGATTAAAGGGCAAGATCCGAAATTTAAGGCTTAGTTTACTTTATGGAGACCGTGGTCGTTCCGACCTTTGGCTTACTTAACCCTAGAAATGGCTAACCATACAGTGGGAAGATGACGTCGTTAGTTTTTTTTAAGCTTTAAAGGATTCATCTTTAGATAATTTTACTTTTTAATTTTAACTTTTTACTTAAAAAAGCTAATATTGTGTATTCTGTACACCAGTTATACATAACATGCAATCAACTTTAAACTTTGGGGACTCTCCTCACACACGCGTTAATATTCTTACCGGGGAAAAAGTACTTGTGTCTCCACATCGCAGCAAGCGGCCATGGCAAGGACAAGTAGAAGATCTGCCTGGCGATGATAGACCAGCTTATGATCCCAAATGCTATTTGTGCCCTACAAATAAACGGGCAGATGGGGATATCAATCCAGATTATAAAGAAAGCTTTGTTTTCGTCAACGATTTTTCGGCATTATTGAAAGATACTAGCCAACAGGAATTTAATGAGGACGAATTGTTTATTGCAGAGACCGAAAAAGGAATCTGTAAAGTTATTGCTTTTACACCACGCCATGACCTCACCTTGCCCGAAATGGAACAATCAGCTATAAAGGCTGTGGTTGATCTCTGGCAGAAGGAATTTGAGGAACTTTCCAAGGTTGAATGGATCCGCTATATTCAGATTTTTGAAAATAAAGGTGCTATCATGGGTTGTAGTAATCCACATCCACATGGGCAGATCTGGTCACAAAATCATTTACCGGTAGAGATCCAGAAAGAATGTGTTCAGCAGAAAAGATATTTCGACAAATATCAGCGTACCCTATTAGCTGAATATATCAAAGCCGAACTAAAAAAAGAAGAGCGCATTATTGATGAAAATGATTCTTTTGTCTCTTTAGTGCCTTTTTGGGCCGCTTGGCCTTATGAAGCCATGATTGTCAGCAAGAGAGCTGTGCAGAATATTACCGGATTTGACGAAAAGGAAAAGGAAGATCTTGCAGCGATACTTAAGTTATTGACTACACGTTATGATAACCTTTTCAAAACATCTTTTCCTTATTCTGCGGGTATGCACCAAGCTCCAGTTAATGATGGGGACCATCCGGAATGGCATTGGCATATGCATTTCTATCCACCCTTATTGCGCTCGGCAACAGTCAAAAAATTTATGGTCGGATACGAGATGCTCGCTAATCCACAACGGGATATTACACCTGAAGTCGCCGCTGAACAATTGCGGAATTGTGCTACTAAACATTATAAATCTAAGTAAGAATGATCGCAAAAGAAACTATAGTAAATAAATTTAAAAGCTTATATCAGGAAGAACCCATTGTGGTTTCCTCTCCGGGCCGGATTAATATTATTGGCGAACATACCGATTATAACGATGGTTTTGTATTACCTGCAGCTATCGACAAGGCTATTTATGTTGCTGTCAGCAGACGTACTGATGATGATATCGTGTTGTATGCTGAAGACTATCAAGAAAGCCATGAAGTCAAATTAACGGATATCGCTATTTCAGACAAGCATTGGCCGAATTATATTCTCGGTGTAGTGGATCAATACCAAAAAAGAGGTGCCGTATTGGGTGGGTTTAATCTTTATATTGATGGTGATGTGCCATTGGGTGCCGGCTTATCTTCTTCAGCAGCAGTAGAATGTGCTGTTACTTTAGCCCTTAGTGAGTTGTTTCAATTAAATGTGGAACAGATTGATATCCCGCAAATTGCACAAAAAGCAGAGCATACCTATGCCGGTGTGATGTGTGGTATCATGGATCAATTTGCGTCGGCCTTTGGTAAAGAAAAAAATGTCATTAAGCTGGATTGTCGCTCCTTGGGATTTGAATACGTGCCACTTGACCTCAAAGGTTATGAGGTGGTCCTATTGAATACAAACGTGAAACACTCCCTTGCTTCGACGGCTTACAATACACGTAGAGAGCAATGTGAGCAGGCATCGGCATGGGTAAGGGAGCAATATCCGGAGGTGAAAAATCTGCGAGACGTTACAGTGGACATGCTGGATGAACTGGTTAAAGATAAAGATGCAGATATCTATGCCAAAGCAAGTTTTGTTGTCCGTGAAAATGAAAGGGTAGAGAAGTCTTGCGAAGCATTACGTTCAGGGGATATTGAACAGTTGGGACAATATATTTTTCAGAGTCATGAGGGCTTGAGCAAAGTATATGAGGTCAGTTGCCCCGAATTGGATTATCTGGTTGATTATGTCAAACAATTCCCCGAAGTCATTGGTGCACGGATGATGGGCGGCGGCTTCGGTGGCTGCACAATCAATATTGTTAAAGAAGGTGCCGTTGCATCAATTTTGCCAACCTTGGAGAAAGAATATCAACAAAAATTTGATAAGGAACTTTCAGTCATCCGGGTAGAAATTGCGAATGGTACGCGTGTACTTTAGCTAATAAACGGATAAAATAGAAGAGAGCGGACAGTCTATAATAAGTGTCCGCTCTCTTCTATTTTATGGGATTAAAGCGGAGCCCCCGCCCGAATTTAGTCAAGTTTCCTCAGCGCCTGCTCTATGTCTTCAATTAAATCTGCTATATTTTCAATACCAACTGAGATACGCAGCATGCCCAAATTAATACCGGAGGCTTTCTTCTGTGCTTGTGTGTGATGGCCGCCCCACATGCTGGCTGGATGTACGATCAATGATTCGACACCACCCAAACTGGCGGCATTGATAAATATTTCCAGGTTGTTAATTAAAGATTGTGCATTTTTGAAGGCCTGCTCTTCATCCTGTCCATCAACTTCAATACAGATCATTCCTGAAAAGCCGCGCATCTGGCGAGCCGCCAGTTCATACTGGGGGTGGCTGGAAAGCCCCGGATAACTTACGTTCTTAATCTTAGGATGCCGATCAAGGAAGCTGGCGAGTTCTAACGCATTTGAATTGATTTGTTTGACACGTAGACTCAGCGTTTTCAGTCCGCGGAGCAACAGCCAAGAATCCAATGGCGCCAGGGACGCACCCAGAGCAACACTGCGTTTCCATACTTTTGCAATATAGTCATGACTTCCACAGATAATGCCAGCCGTTAGATCGCTATGCCCGCCCAAATATTTCGTGGCACTATGAACAACAATATCAATCCCAAAGTCTCGCGGTGTCTGGTTTATGGGGGATGCAAAGGTATTGTCAACCATACTCAAAATATCATGTTGCTTAGCTAATTCACCTACGGCCTTTAGATCCGTAATATTTAAATTGGGATTGGAAGGAGTTTCGATATAGATCAGCTTGGTATTTGCCTGAATAGCCCGGGCAAAGGCTGCGGTATCCGTTTGGTCCACGGCTGTGACGGTGATGCCATAGTCGTTCAGAAATTCTTTAAAAAAAATAGCTGTTCCTGAGTAATGGGCAAGCTGTGCAACGATATGGTCACCGGATTTCACAATAGCTAATATAGCTGTACTGATAGCGGCCATGCCCGTAGCAAATACGAGTGCATCTTCTGTTTTCTCCAGTTTGGCGACTACCGCCGCAACTTGGCTATTTGTTGGATTGCCATGACGGTGATAAAAGTAAGGATGCTTGGGTTCGGTCGCTGCCTTGATGTATTCCGTGGGATCACTGTCGGCAATATAAGTTGATGTCTGAAAGATAGGAGCCGTTACAGCAGCAGTTGAATTGAAGTGTTGTCCCTCATGGATGAGTATCGTTTCGGTATTGGATGCCATGCTAATTTTTATTGATAAGTGTCCTTTTTTTAGCTTCAAAAAACACATCACATATATGTCTGTTCCTGATAGCCAATAAGAGCCTTCAATATCCTTTCATTGCACTTGGCGCAGATTGCTATAGGAAGGTTTCTTGTATACCCAAATATAAATAAAATCTACACAATAAGTAGATTTTATTTATAGCTGAGTGCCAAGAGTATTATGATAACATCTGTTTGAGTAGGTTTAGCGCGTAGCTTATTGTATTTACATTACTTAGCGCAAGGCGAAGCTGCCCTTTAACCTCTTTGAGATTGCTGATTTCAGGGTGGGACTGCACAAAAGACAGGACCCGACCAAATTGATCCGATTCGAAATAACTCGATTTTGGGTTATTGACAAAATACCCTTTTAAAGTATTCTTCTTATAAGATATCTTTTCGAACCCAATTGTTTTTCCAAACCATTGCAGGCGTAAAGTATTGAATAGTTCGAATACTTCGTGCGGGATCGGGCCAAAGCGGTCTTCGAGTTCTTTCTCAAATGCCGCCAGCTGCTGTTCGTTATCGAGTTTGGAAAGCTCCGTATAGAGATTATAGCGTTCGGTGATATTCGTTACGTACTCATCGGGGATTAATACTTCAAGATCTGTGTCTATTTGTGTAAAATTAACATATTTGCGTTCTTGTTCATCCGCAAACACCTCCGAGAACTCATCGTCTTTCAGTTCTTGGATGGCTTCATCCAAGATTTTGTGATACATTTCAAAACCTATTTCAGCAATAAAACCCGATTGCTCTCCGCCCAGTAGATTGCCTGAACCCCGGATATCTAAGTCCCGCATGGCAACATTGAATCCCGAACCTAGTTCTGAGAATTCCTCTATCGCCGAAAGCCGTTTGTATGCCTCCGATGTTAATGTCGATAATGGTGGACTCAATAAGTAACAGAAGGCTTTTTTATTCGAACGACCTACACGGCCCCGCATCTGGTGAAGGTCACTCAAACCGAACATATGCGCATGGTTGATAATAATGGTATTGGCATTCGGAATATCCAGACCTGCTTCAATAATCGTAGTTGCGATAAGTACGTCAAAATCATGGTTGATGAATTTGAGCATCACGTCTTCCAATTCATCACCCTCCAGCTGACCATGGGCCACACCAACACGTGCCCCGGGTACGAGCTTGCGGATTAAATTGCCCAATTGAGGAAGGTCAGCCACGCGGTTATGAATAAAGAAAACCTGTCCGCCTCGATCGAGTTCATAACTGACTGCTTCACCGATCAATGATTCATTAAATACGTGAAGCTCGGTCTGTACCGGTTGACGATTGGGTGGAGGAGTAGATATAATGCTTAGATCTCGCGCTCCCATCAAGGAGAAATGCAATGTCCTTGGGATAGGGGTTGCTGTTAAGGTCAACGAGTCCACATTGGCGCGCATAGCCTTTAACTTCTCTTTCGCGGCAACACCAAATTTCTGCTCCTCATCAATAATCATCAAACCCAGATCCTTGAACTTGACATCCTTACTCACCAAGCGATGCGTACCGATAATAATATCTATTTTTCCTTCCGCAAGACGCGCCAAAGTATCCTTGATCTGCTTCGTCGTTTTAAAACGGTTGATGTAGTCAATATTGCATGGAAGCCCTTTTAGGCGCTCTGTAAATGTACGGTGATGCTGTAATGCTAAGATGGTTGTTGGAACTAACACAGCAACTTGTTTGCTATCTGCAACGGCTTTAAATGCTGCCCGGATGGCAACTTCTGTCTTTCCAAATCCGACATCACCACAGATCAACCGGTCCATTGGATGTGGCGATTCCATATCTTTTTTTACATCTGCGGTAGCCTTTTCCTGATCTGGGGTATCCTCGTAGATAAACGATGCCTCCAGTTCATTCTGCAAATAACTGTCTGGAGAGAAGGCATTCCCATGCTGAGCCTTCCGTTTTGCATAGAGCATAATCAGGTCACGGGCAATGTCCTTGACCTTCTTCTTGGTCGTTTTCTTTAATTTATCCCAGGTATCCGTACCAAGCTTGTTCATCTTCGGAACCGTACCCTCCTTGCCAGAATATTTTGAAATCCGGTTTAACGAGTTGATATTGACATAAAGCAAATCATTGTCTGCATAGATCAGCCGGATCATCTCCTGTGATTTGCCGTTGACATCGATCTTTTCAAGACCGCCATATCGGCCCACACCATGATCAATATGGGTGATAAAATCCCCGGGTTTAAGATCCCGTAAATCTTTCAGTGTAATCGCCTGCGAACGTTCGTATGCTTTTTTTCGTTTGTATTTGTAATACCTGTCAAATATCTGATGATCAGTATAACAAGCAAATTTCAAGCTGTCATCCCTAAAGCCTTCACGCAATGCTTTATGAATAGGGATAAACGTAGCCGCTTTGTCAAGATCCTCCAATATCGTATAGATCCGTTCGACCTGTTTCGTTGAATCCGAAAAGATCAGATTCTGGATCCGATGGCTCTCATTTTCCTTGAAATTATGGATCAGCAGATTAAAGTCTTTATTAAAAGATGGTTGTGGATGAATATCAAACTTGATCGTGACTTCCCCCTTATAGAAAAACTGTTTTCCAAATTCAATGATCGGGAAATCAAAAAATAGGGCATTGAGGTTTTTCTCATCGGTAAATTCATACTCGGGATTATGCCATTCCGGATTATCTTTTTTCTGTTTATCGGTCAGACTGGCCCAAAGTTGTTTCGCTTTTTTCAACCCGTCCTTGACAATATCCAGTGTAAACTGGGCATCTTTAATCCAGATGGAAGCCCCCTGATCGATATATTCCAATAAGGAAATGTGCTGCGAGGTCAGGAACTTGGCCTGAACATTCGGAACAATGGTAACCTTATGGATTTTATTGACCGAGAGCTGAGATTCAATGTCAAATGTTCGAATGCTTTCGATATCATCGCCAAAGAATTCGATGCGGTAGGGAAGGTCATTCGAGAAAGAAAAAATATCTACGATACCACCTCGTATTGCAAATTGCCCAGGTTCATAGACAAAATCTACACGTTCGAAATCATATTCGATCAAAAACTCATTGATAAAATCAATACTTAAAGCAGTGTTTTCTGTAATCTCCAGCGTGTTTTTCTCCAGATCGGTACGATTGATTACCTTTTCAGCAATTGCTTCCGGGTAGGTGACTACCATCTTTGGTAATTCAGACGTATGATTGAGCGAACTTAATGTTTCAGCACGCTGTAGTACGTTTGCCGAATCCGTCTGTGTGAAATCAAAAGCTTTTCGGTAAGAAGAGGGGAAAAAAAGTACCTGTTTGTCCAATAAGCTTTCCAGGTCACTCAGAAAGTAGGAGGCATCTTCATGCGTTGGCAAAATAAAGACCATTGGACGCTCCTGCAATTTGTAGGATGAGACGGCAATGAATGCATCCGAAGAACCGATAAGACCTTTCAGTTGAATCTTTGGATTTTTGGACTGCATAGCCTTTGTAAGCGACTGGACTGATTCGCTTTGGCTGTATTTTTCTAGTATTTCTTGAATTCCCACGAGCAAAAATTTCGAATAATTGCGAATTTAATTAATTCCTCGAAAGTATATGGTATATTGTGCTAAATTTTTTGGTAAAAAAACTTGTCGAAAAGATAACTTTTGCTGCCAGGACAAAAAGGGAATATCCCATGAATGGCGAGCGAGAGTATTTTGGCAAACGACCAGTTGTGCTGCCTCTCATTGAAGACTAACAATTGAGGTTCCGCAATGAATTATTTTGCTAAGTGGAATGTATAAGCAAAGGCTAATAAGATTAAAAGGATCGCCAAATAGATTAATTTATATTGCTCGTAGGCAGTAACACGATAGGATCCAATTTTAACACGGTTTTTGCTGTTTCTCATAATTAATTCAGGTCGAGCTCAATTCGCTGTTCACTAATATAGCTTTTTAATGTTGTATTACCAAAAGCATGTAGTGCGTTTTGAAAATCTTCCCGATAATCGAACTGAAAGTCCTCATGAAGTTTATCATATTTACCGACAGCATGTTTAATACGGCCCGTGATATATTTATGCAATTTATGGGCTGCCGATTGATAAGATGAATCAAATAGTCGCTCATAGTCGCTGATGACTCGTTGTAGGATATAAAAACGGAATTCAGCTTCACTGGTTTTATCTTTGGTGACTTTCTCATGCTCGTTCACCAGACCGCTTGCCTGTTTGACCAGCTTGCTCAGCCCGATAAAATTGCTGTGATGCGGTGTATTGCCAATCTGACTTGTTCCAATGTCAAACAATTGAGCTAATTGCTTCCGCAATTTATCAATACGTTCCTCCAGATCATATTCATTCTCCAACAATTGAAAATGCAATTGTTTCATCAGCATTTTGTCCTTACTGATCAGACGGACAAGTAATTTGTCTTTTTCTTTTTGAGGTAGCTCAAGGACAGCTTTCTTTAACTCGGCATCTTGATGTAGAGACATAGTGTTTGCGTAAAATTATCTTGTTATTAGCGATTAAAGAGCAAAAATGAAAAGACTCCTGATTGTTCAGCTAATAGTCCGTTATCCTTGCTCCTTTATCCATATCTTATCAACCGTCCTGAATATGTGGGCAGAAAGTGTCATCCTGATCCCACACTATAGGTCAGTTGGTTGATTGTTAATACAATATTCTAAATTTGATCGTATTGTCAATCTGCTTCAATTGCTTCAATAGATCTTTATCATATTCGCCCTGAATATCTGTAACGGCATAGCCAATATCGCTCCTAGTCATTAAGAACTGTGCAACGATATTGATGTTGTTTTGTGCATAGACCTTATTGATTTGGGCCATGATACCCGGTACGTTTTTATGGATATGCAGTAATCTTGTCACCTGTTTTACTTTTGGTAATACGAGATTCGGGAAATTACGGCTGAGATAGGTGTCACCATTGTTGATAAACTCGGCCATGCGACGTGGTATAAATTCCGAATTTTTCTTTTTACTTTTCTTATCATCAAATACGACAATTCCCTTAGCATTGCAAATATCTTTATTGATATGCCCCTTGATGTCGCCCAAATAACCGATTGTTTTTAATTTATCTGCCTGTTGAAGCTGTTCATCAGTGATATCGATATTGTCGCCTAGCAAAAGCATGCCAACATCTTTTATATATTTCTCTTCGAAAGTTTCTTTTGTACGGATCGAGAAACCATCTCTTTTCAGAATATGAGCAGCAATCTCCGGAACATCCCCGACAATGAGACAAAGGATGCGGTTTTTAGGATAAGAGATCGCACGTGGCAGATCATTGACATATAGGAATTCATCAAAGCTAGGCGTGATGAAATCCGCTTTTTCAGTGACACTTTTACGTTGGATGTTCTCGGTGAAGGCAAAAAACTTTTCGATTAAACCCGATTCTTTCAATTGGAAATCCGAATAACCATCGCCAATACCAAAAAGCCGACCCTCGATATTCAGTTGTTTTAAGAGCTGTACTTTTCCGCCTTCAGTGGATAGCGGATTATCCTCATCAAAACCGATGATATTGCCTTCCTCATCAAACCTAAAAGTGTTTGCGTAGATATTTTCGGTTTTGATATGATAAGGTGTCACCACGGGCGTGATAAATTCCTTAAATCCACCAGAAACAATCCAGGCCGTATCCGAATTTTTTTTGAAAAATTCACGATTACGTGAGAAAGATGTTGAAACCTTTTTCTTGAGGTGAGATACCAATTTATCCAGGTGGCTTTTGTTCGCGTTTAGCAATTTCACACGACCAGCCAAGGCTTCACGGAAAGAGAGTTTTCCCTCCATGGCAAGATTGGTGTATCGTTCAATTTCATTGTAGATAGATTCGCGGTCAGGATGATTTTCGAGTGAGATCCGGGCGAGCTCATCGAGCGCTTCTACTTGGGTAAATGTACTATCAAAATCAATGATGTAATAGTTTTTCATCTTAATTATTTGTTTTTTAATGGCGATGAAGCTATCATGAGCAAACTGTTCATTTCCTTGGTAAGCAATTGGAGCTTTTGATGGTTTCATCGGGATACTGTTTAGCAAATGAAACAATCATAAACACGCAGGCTTTATTTTTAATCGGATAGTTTGGTAAGCTCATGACGGGTTCAGGGTTCGGTTGTTTAATATTTTATATTGTCTTTACTTTTTGCTGTACAAATTTGCAATTTCTTTTAATGTCTGTTCCAATGGACGGTAACTGTGGTTCAGGAGTGATTGTATCTTCGTATTGGAATACTGTAATTTGGCACTTGACGCTGACGCTGTTTCTTTGGTCAGGGAAGATCCTGATTTCTTGAAGACAGCGAGCATGCTGGAGACAGTGGATGCGATCTGAAGAAGAGTCTCGGAGACTTCAATCGTAGGTTCGGGCTTGTTCATCAGGACGCTGGCCACACTGAGTAGATCTTTATTGGGAATATTGAGGTGATTGATAATATAGCGTTCAGCGGTAATCTCGCCTTTTTCCATCAATTGGATCATAATTGACGCGACATCCTCAACATCGACGATACCGACACTCCCTTTTGGATAAAACTTCAATCCCTTATTGATCATTGAGAATATGGCTCCAGATCCCTTGTCTTTAGCTGCCGCTCCCAATATCACCGAAGGGTTTACAATAACGGCATCGAGCCCCTCAGTAATACCGCGCCAAACCTCCATTTCTGCCTGATATTTAGACAATGAATAGTTGGAGGTGCTGGGGCTATGCTCCCAATGGTTTTTTTCAGATACGGGTAAGTTGTCTTTGTTGGTGCCCAATGCTGCGATTGAACTAACATGGAGTAGACGAATGTTTTTCTCCAGACAAAGGTTGACAATATTTGCTGTTCCTTCTACATTGACCTTAAAGAGTGATTTAGCATCTTTCTTCTGATAGGAGACCAGTGCCGCACAGTGATACACTTTCGTTACACCCTCCAACGCGTCTTCCAGTTCAAAATAATCGTTGATATCTGCATCAATCCACTGAATCAACGAAGAAGATAACAAGGAGGCTGGAATAGTCGATTGAGCTCTCTTGGTCGCAATGACGTCAACTCCTTGATCTATCAGTTGTTTGATCAATGTAGATCCTAAAAAACCTGTTCCTCCTGTTATTAATATCACTTGATAAAGATACTGTTAAAAATAATGTTTTCAAAAGTTAGTTAATAAATGGATATTTGTGTGAGTTGCATCCCGAAAAAATAAGATGTTTTAAACAAATTATAGCTTATGTCGTCATTGTCCGTATTCTTTAGTCCGATTTCAATTGCAAGTATCTCTCCAGAACATGGTTTCTTAAATTCCCAATTAGGGAATGTGATTCAGGCCTATGAAACAGATTTTCCTGGCTGGGAGGAAAATGAACAACCTCAATTGGCTATTATCGGTGTACAGGAGGATCGGGCATCGGTCAATAATAATGGAACGGATAAAGCTCCGGATGCGGTACGCAAACATCTTTATACCTTGTATCAAGGTGATTATAAGATGAATATTGTCGATCTGGGGAATATTAAAGCAGGCAATACCATTCAAGATACCTACGTGGCCTTGAAATCTGTGGTAGAAGAATTAGTAAAGACGAATATCCTCCCGATTATTATCGGTGGTGGACAGGATCTGACCTATGCACAATACCTGGGCTACCAGAATTTGGAAAGGAAGATCGAATTGGCTATTGTGGATTCGCGTTTTGATCTCAATCAGGAAGAAGCTGAAAATGTCAGCCTCAATTCTCGGTCTTATGTCAATCACATTATTTTGCATCAGCCCGATTATTTGTTTAACCTGAATTCCATTGCTTATCAGACCTACCTCGTCAGCAAAGAATCCATCAATATGTACGACAAATTGTTTTTCAATGCAACCCGGGTGGGAATGATCGCAGGTAAAATGGATCAATCTGAACCACTTATCCGGGCGGCTGACTTGATCAGTTTTGATATCGGAGCCATACGGGCATCAGAGGCACCAGGCAATGCCAATGCGATTCCAAATGGCTTGTACGGAGACGAAGCCTGTCAGCTTGCACGTTATGCAGGTATGTCGGACAAATGTACTTCTATTGGTTTCTATGAATTGAACCCAACATTTGATCCAATGGAACAGACCGCAATGTTGGTTTCTCAAATGATCTGGTGTTTTATCGATGGCTATTATAATCGTAAGCAAGATACACCGTTGTATCCTAAATCGTCCTATATTATCTATCGTACCACACTTGAAAATGAAGAACATGAATTGGTTTTTGTGAAAAGCAAAAAATCAGATCGCTGGTGGATACAAGTGCCTTATTTTGGATCAAAATCTGTCAACGAAAGGTACTACCTTGTGCCATGCCGTTATGAAGATTACCAGATGGCCGTATCTGGGGAGATGCCTGATCTATGGTGGAAGACCCATCAGAAGTTGCAGTAAATCAGAATAAAAAAACATCACCCAATTGCAGCAGCATAAATCCATCAGTCAGTAGTGGTATGATCAGTCAAAAAAGACTGTTGTATACTGCTGTTGACACACAAAACTTAACGTAAATCAAATTTGATAGCAGATGTTCTGTCACGACAGGTAAGAAGCTGCTATTCTCGTAAAATATAAATCATGGAAATATTTTTCTTTGCAGGAATTGTCTTGTTGTTGGTCATTTTGATCATATTGGTGTTGAAAAGAAACGGCGTCTCCGCTGTGGATGTGGGTCAGAATAAGGAAGTGGAGGCATTGAAAATAGAACTGGCGCGTTCACAACAACGAGAGCAAAGTTTGCTGGAGGAACGTTTAATGCTAAGAGATGAATTGGACAAGGAACGTGAGAGTGTATTGGTTGCTGAGCGTTCGCTGGAAAGCACACGTTCTTTCTATGAGGCCCAAATGGATAAATTTCAGGAGCAAAAAAATGAAATTGCCGAAATAAAAAGGCAGTTTAACAATGAATTTCAGGTTATCGCCAATAAAATATTGGAAGAGAAAACCCAGAAATTTACCGAAACTAACCACCGCTCACTCGGACTGATCCTAGATCCGCTCAAAGAGAAAATCAAGCTGTTTGAAGAGAAGGTAGATAAAAATTATAATCAGGAAGCGGCCGAACGAAATTCCCTAAAAGGTGTTGTGTTGCAGTTGGTCGAACAAAGCCTCAAGATTAAAGATGAAGCCAATAGCCTTACCAAAGCTTTAAAAGGAGATACGAAAAAGCAGGGTAATTGGGGTGAGGTGATTTTGGAAAGAGTCCTGGAGCGTTCGGGACTGATGAGAGACCGTGAGTTTAGGTTACAGGTTTCTTTAATGGATGCTGAGGGGCGGAGAATGCAGCCCGATGCGATTATTGACCTTCCCGAAGATAAACATCTTATTGTGGATTCTAAAGTCTCCTTGATCGCTTACGAGCGTTGGGTAAATGCGGAGACTGATGAAGACCGAGCGATTTTCACGAAGCAACATGTACAGTCCGTTGAAAATCATGTGAAGGAACTTTCCGCCAAAAACTATCATGAGTTGTATGGGATAGAATCGCCAGAATTTGTCTTGTTGTTTATGCCGATTGAATCTGCATTGAGTATGTCGGTCGCAGAAAAACCAGATCTATTCAGCGATGCTTGGGATCGTAAGGTCGTTATCGTTAGCCCTTCGACGCTTTTGGCGACATTGCGTACCATCGCCAGTATCTGGAAGCAAGAGCGTCAGACACGCAATGTGATTGAAATCGCCAAAGAAGCAGGAAGTTTGTACGATAAATTTGTGAGCTTTCTGACGGATATGGAGCAGGTTCAAAATCAGCTGGAGCGTGCGCTGAAAAGCCATGAGGATGCGACCAAAAAGCTGTCCACAGGTGCCGGAAATGTCATCGGTAAAGTGGAGAAGCTGAAACGATTGGGGGCAAAAGCAAATAAACAGATCGATGCTAAATTTCTGGACGAGGACGAATAATTAAGTCCTCCCTGTTCGACAGGTTCTGCAGGCATAACAATAAAGATTGAAGAGCTGATCATAAAAGCGTTAGGCTTCTTGCAGATAAGCTCTTCAATCCTGAATCTAAGGCCATAAGCCGGAGGCTTGACCCACTAAAGTCTCAATAGTAATAGATAAAGCCAACTCACCTATATGACATAAGCCTTAGGCTTGACCCCATCAAAGTCTCAATACTAATATCTCAATACTAAATACTAGTATTACCCTAGAGTTCTTTCATACGTTTATTGATCGAAACATCTACATAAGTATCCTTTAAGCGATCAACAGCCTCTTTTTCGACAACGAGATTTGTGTCTGATTCGTAATCATGTAGAGTTCTTAGATTTTGGATTTCATTGTCATAAGGGTCACGTCCGGCCAACAATTTGACAATGACAGGAAGACATTCTAAAAAGACAAAAAGTAGTGCGATAAAGAATACCGCATTCGCATTGGATTCATTGACTTTTCCATTGGCATCATAGCGTAGATTGCCTAGCGCTGAATTGCGATCGGCAAAACCTGCGACGTTGACAGCACTGTCCAGCGAGGCATTGGACAAAACCTTTTGATCCAATATTCCTTCAAATTTCTGCTTTTGACGGATAGCATTTTGTTGTGCTGCTATCTTATTACGCAGGGTGTCCAGATAAGCTTCTTTCTTTTTGAGTTCTTCTTCCTTCATTTTAGCATAAGGGCCATAACCCATCACACCCGATGTCTCCGTGGTTTTATTCCCATAGATTTCATAATTCAATTTGGTACGATCAGCCTTGATACCTGATTCCACTGAATCACGCTCTACACTTATCGCTTTTAGTTGATTGACCTCATTGCTGTATTTTTTATTGAATGTACTGTTCAGTGTATCAATTTTTGCACGTTGGTCAGCGAGGAAACGTACACGTAAATTCTCGCGGATTTCCTTGTCAAAAATTTTCAGTTCCAAAGGCCGAGAAATAACTAAACCAATTAAAATAGCCAAGAGAATACGGGGTAGCGCCTGCAAGAGCTGCATCCAGCCACTTTTTGATTTGTTGATACTCAGTACGATATAGCGATCCATGTTGAAAATTGCCAAGCCCCAAATTATACCGAATACGATCGCCAGGAACCAATCTAGTGTTCCCCCACTAAACACAAAATACATGGCATAGCCGCCAGAAAGACTGGCAAACAAACCGGTAAAAAAAATAGTAGCACCTATGGCTGTGTACTTACTATGCTCCTCCGGATACTTTTCAAGAGTTTCTTGATGTACACCTGCACATCTCCAAAAGAAACGGTTAATAGCGTTCATTTAAATATTTTTACTCAAATTGACAGATTATTTTTAACAAGGTTACGAATAAGTTTTTGTTTTACAATAGGATGACGTTTTTTCAGTTGCTTGCGAAGCAATGAAGCGGGGCCTCCCGTATTTGCCTAATTTTATTATCTTTGGAAAAAAATCAGGAATAATCAGACGATATGAAGAAAAGACAACTTTTGCCATTTTTAATGATAGTGGCAACTGCGATTGTTGGTTGTGAGGAAAAAAAAATGATGACAGATAATCCTCTTTTGTTAGCCTATGAAACACCCTTTAATGTTCCACCATTTGACAAGATCAAAACCGAACATTTCAGGCCTGCCTTTGAAGAGGCAATAAAAGTACATAATTTGGAAATTGACTCTATAGTCAATAACTCCGATAAAGCAACTTTCCAAAATACGATAGTAGCCCTTGAAAATGCTGGAAGCTTGCTAAATAATGTATCTACTGTATTTCATAATCTCAATAGTGCCAATACTAACGATAGCATTCAGGCAATCGCAAAAGATCTAGCCCCAATATTGTCTAGCCATTCGGATGAGATCTCGATGAACGCCAAATTATTTGATAAAATCAAGGAAGTTTGGAATAGCCGTACCACACTTGGTCTGGACGCCCAAGACAACAAGCTTTTGGAGGAGACCTATAAGAGCTTTGTACGTTCTGGCGCAAATCTAAAAGATGCAGATAAGGAGAAAATGAAAAAGATCAATGCCGAACTTTCGACATTGACAACACAGTTCGGACAGAATCTATTGGCTGAAACCAATGCCTACCAACTGGTGGTTGATTCGGCGAGTCAATTGGAAGGCCTGCCTGAATCTTTAAAAACTGCGGCTGCTGAGGAAGCTGTTGCCAAAGGTAAAAAGGATAAATGGGTATTTACTTTACAGAATCCTTCGATCATGCCTTTCCTGCAATATGCCAAAAATCGGGAACTGAGAAAGCAGATTTGGGAAGCATATCAAATGCGCGGGAACCACGATAATACAAATGATAATAAAGAAATCATTCAGAAAATCGTCAACCTTCGTCTTCAAAAAGCGAAGCTATTAGGTTATAAATCCCATGCGGCCTATGTCTTGGAGGAATCTATGGCTAAGACACCTGAATATGTATATGCTTTATTGAATAAGTTATGGACACCGGCTTTGGCTAAAGCAAAGGGCGAAGAGGCGGATATCGCAAAAGAGATTAAGGGCGAAGGTGGTACTTTTGCGGTTGCGCCATACGATTGGAGATATTATACAGAGATTATCCGCAAAAAGCGCTTTGCACTGGACGAAGATGAGATCAAGCCTTATTTGAGCTTACCAACAGTACGTGAAGGCGCTTTTGCAGTAGCAAACAAACTATATGGTTTGACATTTGTTGCCCTTAACAATGTACCGACCTATCATAAAGAAGTCGAGGTGTACGAAGTGAAAGACAAAGATGGCTCGCATCTTGGACTTTTGTATGCAGACTTCTTTCCGCGTGAATCTAAACGTGGTGGTGCCTGGATGACATCTTACCGCGATCAATCCACAAAAGATGGTAAACGTGTTGCTCCGGTAATTTCTATTGTATGTAATTTCACAAAACCTGTTGGTAAGAACCCTGCATTGCTGACATTTGATGAAGCGACTACGCTATTTCATGAATTTGGACATGCTTTACATGGACTACTTTCTAATGTCAGATATAGATCAATGGCCGGTACTTCCGTACCACGTGACTTTGTAGAATTGCCATCACAGATCATGGAAAATTGGGCAGCAGATCCAGAGGTATTAAAGACCTATGCAAAACATTTTAAGACCAAAGAGGCCATGCCAGATTCATTGATCCAAAAAATGGAAAAAGCAGGTACTTTTGACCAAGGCTTTGCAACAGTGGAATACCTTTCAGCAGCATTGTTAGATATGGATTACCATGCGACAACCAAGGAAATTTCCAAAGATGTCAATGGATTTGAAAAAGCAGCCATGAAGAAAATAGGTATTATTGACGCAATTATCCCGCGTTATAGAAGTACTTATTTTCAGCATATCTTTGCTGGAGGTTATTCAGCTGGATACTACGCTTATATCTGGTCGGAAGTATTAGATTCAGATGCTTTTGCAGCCTTCAAAGAGAAATCATTATACGATAAAGCAACAGCAGATTCATTCCGTAAGAATGTCCTCGAAAAAGGAGGAACAGATGATCCGGCAAAAATGTACCGTATCTTTAGAGGTGCAGACCCAGATCCGAAATATTTATTGAAAAAAAGAGGATTGAATTAATCCACTACAAAACAAAAAAAGGAGATATATAAAAATATATCTCCTTTTTTTGTTTTAATACTTGTTATTCTAAAAACAATGCTTACATTTGGATATTATTTATAATGAGTCTAAATAAATGTATATAGTATGTGTGATACCAAGATTCTAAGTCAACGCGGAGATACCCACATTAGTGTTTGCCATAAGTGCAGAACATATTATATCTGGCAACAAAGTTTTGTACTGACATTTACACAGAATAAGTTTTTCGATTTTCTGAACATCATTAAGAGTAATGGTGACGAACTTTTCTTCAGTTCGTTCCCGGATGGTGAATTTCGCTTGATTATGAAGACCCCTTATCCCGACATTGTTTTCTCGTTTGATGAAGAGCAATGGCAAAACTTTAGGGACGCGCTACAAGAATCGTATTACATGAATGAATTTTATGGCATGTTAAACAATTAAGATAAAAAGTCCTGTTGCTTCGCTTGTGTTTCATCTCTCTTTCCTTATGCGTTGCTAACAGGCACAAACAAAACCCTCAGTGATATCCGTATTAACATAAAGATAGCTACTGAGGGTTCTTCTTTATCTCGTGATGCGCTTATTCGCCTATCGCATAATATTTAAAATCGAGATCTTCAAGCTGTTTCCGATTCAATAGTTTTCGCCCATCAAATATAAAGGCAGGTTTCTTCATCTGATCTTTGATCTTCTTCCAGTCATAGCTTTTGAATTCATCCCATTCTGTTAATATGGCAACAGCGTGTGCGTCGTCACAGGCTTCATAAGGCGTATTGACAACTTTGACCAAGAGTCTATTTTCTTCCGATGAACGTGTGTTCAAATAATCCAAGTCAGCATAAATACGTTCCGCAGACACTTTTGGATCGTACACCGTGATTTCTGCCTGCTCATTTAATAGATAATCGGCAACATAGATCGCTGCGGATTCACGAGTGTCATTGGTATCTTTTTTAAACGCCCAGCCCAAAAAAGCAATCTTTTTTCCTGATACCGTATTGTACAATGTCTGGATGATATTGTCAGCAAAACGCTGCTTTTGATAATCATTCATTAAAATAACCTGATCCCAGTATTCAGCGACTTCCGTAAGTCCATAACTACGTGCGATATAGACGAGGTTGAGAATGTCTTTCTGAAAACATGACCCCCCGAAACCAACCGATGCTTTTAAAAACTTAGCACCAATACGTGTATCCATACCGATTGCTTTGGATACCTCATCGACATTGGCTCCCGTTTTCTCACAAAGAGCAGAGATCGAGTTAATAGAAGAGACCCGTTGCGCCAGAAAAGCGTTAGCGGTCAATTTAGAAAGCTCAGAAGACCACAGATTTGTCGTCAAGATTTTGCTTTGATCTACCCAATGCGCATAGATATTCACTAATGCTGTAATTGCTTCTTCATTTTCACCGCCGATAAGTACACGGTCCGGATTGATCAAATCCTGTATTGCCGTCCCTTCGGCGAGGAATTCAGGATTTGATAAAATATGAAAATTTACACCGTTACCGGTATTGTCAAGGATACTTTTCAATGCAGCAGCTGTACGTACCGGAAGTGTGGATTTTTCGACAACAATCTTATCATCTTTGGCGACTGAAGCGATTTGACGAGCGCATAGCTCGATATATTTTAAATCCGCAGCCATCCCCTTTCCTTTTCCGTAATTCTTGGTTGGGGTATTTACCGAAATAAAAATCATATCAGCCTCATCAATAGCCTTGTTGATATCGGTTGAGAAAAACAAATTGCGCCCCCTCGCTTCAGCAACGATTTCTTGGAGCCCCGGTTCATAAACAGGAAGGTTTTCCAGGTTTTCATCATTCCAGGCTGCAATACGCTCGGCATTCATATCAACGATGGTGATCTCAATATGAGGACATTGTTTTGCAACAACCGACATTGTTGGCCCACCCACGTAACCAGCTCCTATACAGCATATTTTCTTGATAGTTTTACTCATTTTGATTATCTTAATCAGCTATAAATTGAACAACAAATGTAAAGAATTCGAAATTGTTTTTTGTCGATAAAAGTCAATATTTCATTTCGGAAGTGTAAAAACAGGACGTTATTGTAGCATAGAGGTTCCATCTAAGCCTTTGTCCGGCTCATTTTGAAGGTATAAGAACTGAGGTGGGCGGATTAGTTGGGTGTAAATCTCTTTTCAGGCAGTTTGATTAGACAGCAAAGGGTCGGTATAAATAATTGAATCGGGACTAAAATCTATCATATTTATACTAATTTTACATTAAAAATAGGAGCACGATTTTGATAAAGCAAGAAGTTATTGACAAAGTACTGGAAACGGCACGGATAGAGGAGGTGGTAGGTGACTTCGTTGATTTAAAGAAACGTGGTACCTCGTTGATCGGAAACTGTCCATTTCACCACGAAAAAACACCATCATTCCACGTTTCTGTCTCAAAAGGTATCTATAAATGTTTTGGCTGTGGTGTCGGCGGGGATTCCCTCAAATTTGTGATGGAACTGGAAAAGTTCTCCTATCCCGAAGCGATTCGTTATCTGGCTGATAAATATTCCATTGAGATTGAAGAAGTTGAACGGTCTCCAGCACAGCTCGCTGCGCAGGATAAAAGAGAAAGTCTGTATGTCTTGAGTGCCTGGGCCGGTAAATTTTTCGTAGAACAGCTCTGGAAAAGTGAAATGGGGCAGGTCATCGGACTCAACTATTTCAAAGAGCGGGGATACCGTGAGGATATCATCAAGAAATTCGAACTGGGTTATTCACCCGAAGAGTGGACGGCACTGGTGGATAAGGCACAGGAAGCAGGCTTCCATCCGGATTACCTGGCTGCAAGTGGTCTTGCTATTGAACGTGACGATAAATCGCTCTATGATCGCTTTAGGGGGCGTGTCATGTTCCCAATCCATAATTTAACCGGACGTATTATCGGTTTTGGTGGACGTACGCTAAAAACGGATAAGAAGGTCGCCAAATATGTGAACTCACCCGAAAGTGAGATCTATCATAAGTCAGATGTACTCTATGGATTGAATTTTGCCAAAAAGGCAATCATGGAAGAGGACAACTGCTATCTCGTCGAGGGCTATGCAGATGTTCTATCTGTACATCAGGCTGGTGTTGAAAATGTGGTTTCTTCCTCGGGAACCTCCTTGACCACAGGCCAGATTAAATTGATTTCCAGATTTACCAAAAATGTAACCATACTCTATGATGGGGATGAAGCTGGTATAAAAGCTTCATTGCGTGGTACTGATATGTTGCTGGAGGAAGGCCTGAATGTAAAGGTACTGCTCTTCCCGGATGGGAATGACCCCGATTCCTATGTGCAAACATACGGAGCCACAGCCTTTAAGGATTATGTGAAATCCCATCAGCAGGATTTTATCTTCTATAAGACTAATATTTTACTTCGCGATGCCAACAACGATCCGATCAAAAGGGCCGAAGTAATACGCGATGTTGTTGAAAGTATCGCTTTGATCCCGGATGAGATTAAAGTTTCTGTTTTTATTCGGGAATGTAGCAGTTTATTGGATATTGAGGAGCGTATTTTGCTTGCCGAGCTCAACAAAATAAGGCTGAATAAGGCAAAAAAAGCCGATAAGGATGCCTCTCGCAAGGCCCAAAATACTCCCGCAAACACGGGAATGCCGCCGTTTGGAATGGATGGCCCGCCGCCTGATTTCTTTATGACAGACGATGAGCGTGGAGGAGTGTTGGCCATGGAAGCAACAGAGCAGCCTACACAGCTTACTGCTGAGATCCTGCAAGAGCGTGAGATCGTCCGTATCCTGATCAACTATGGTGATTACCTGGCGACCTGGGAAGGGGATGGCGATATTCCGGTTGCAGGTGTCTTATTGGGTAATATTGGCGATATCGAATTTAAAGATAAGGCCGCCGCATTTATTCTGAAAGCTTATCGGGATGCTGCTGAAAATTATGAAATCCCCGATGCAAAATTATTTTATTCCAATGCTGATGCCGCAGTTTCCGAGCTGGCGATCAATTGTGTGGCGACGAAATATTCGCTCAGTGAAAATTGGAATGATGATAAACGGAAGATCTATGTGACTCAGGAGTATGAACATCTCAAGCAATTGGTTGTAGAGGCTATCTATCGGATAAAAAAGCAAAAGATCGGGGCGGAAATGCATCATATTCGTGAGGAAATGAAGCAAGAACAGGATGTTGCTAATCTGGAAGTGCTTATCTTTAAGTATCAAAAACTCAAAGAAGCGGAGCGTCTTTTGGGGGGATTTTTGGGAAATACGATTGTAAAGTAATTCGGATAATATGGCGAAACATCTTGAAATAGGAATACAGGGCGAACAGTTGGCCATGGAATACCTGATCGAGATGGGCTATAAAATAGTGTTAAGAAATTGGCGATTTAAGAATTTAGAAGTAGATTTGATCGCCATGGATGGGGATACCCTGGTATTCGTGGAGGTGAAAACACGGTCGACGACAGATTTTGGTGAGCCTTATGAATTTGTGGATGTGCGCAAACAACGGCGACTGATTCGGGCAGCGCAAGCCTATATATTAAAACATGCATATAGTGGTGAAGTGAGATTCGATGTGGTAGCTGTAACGAATAGCACACATTCAAAACTTACTTATATTAAAGATGCATTTTGGGATAGTTGAGAATAGTATTGAGCTATCCCATTTGAAATAAGAGATCTTGGGCGTATAAGCCATCAGTTTGCCAAGTTTCTGGTTGTGAATCAGACTTTTATATTATAAAAATGAAACGATCATGATTTATTAAACATACGTTTTATAACAATGCGATCGTTTCATCAGCTTTAAAAATAGATTATTTAGATGAAAAAAATCACGTATTTTATTGCGATAGCAACACTTGCTTTTGCTTCCTGTAAATCGAAAAAATCCGCTTTGGAATTTGCGTCGCCTGGTGCAAACCAAGCCGTTTTAAAGGGCAGTCAAGTGCAACTAAAATTGAAATTTGACGCAATTACCATGGATTCTGTCGCTTACTTTGTGGATGACAAACATGTGGGTTCTTCTACGGATACTGTAGCAATTACTGTAGAGACCAAAGATATGGCCTATGGTTCACGCAATATTTCTGCCACAGTCTATAGCGGTGGTAAGTCAGATTCAGTCTCCAGCACATTCTATGTGGTTCCTGCAAGTGCAAAGAACTATGGATTCCAGGTTGTCAACAAGTATCCTCATGATACCACAGCATTTACCCAAGGACTTCAGTTTGCCGATGGTGTATTGTATGAATCAAATGGACGATATGGTGAGTCTAACCTTAGAAAGGTAGATCTGACAACTGGAAAAGTCCTGAAAGAAATCAAATTCGATGAGAAAACTTTTGCTGAAGGGATGACGTTAGTCGGTAATAAATTGTTTATGCTAACCTGGCAGCAAGGTGAGGGATACGTTTTTGATAAAAATTCATTTACAAAAGAGAGCTCATTTAAATACGAAAATAGTAAAGAGGGCTGGGGCATTACCTACGATGGGAAGCGTTTGATCAAGTCAGATGGTTCCAATAAATTGTTCTTCCTAGATGCAGTTACTGGTAAAGAGTTGGGCTCAATTGGTGTATATGATGAGAACGGTCCCGTAGATCAACTGAATGAATTGGAGTATATTGATGGAAAAGTTTACGCGAATGTCTATCAAAAGGATGTTCTCGCAATTATCAACCCAGAGACAGGTGCTGTAGAGGGGAAGATTAATCTGGTTGGAATCTATGAGCATACTTCAGCTTATGATAATGAGCTGAATGGAATCGCCTATGATCAGACCAATAAACGCTTGTTCGTAACTGGCAAGTTGTGGAACACACTGTATGAAATCAAAGCAATAGAAAAGTAACGTATTAAGCGAAATACATATAAAGAAAAGCGATGTCCCTGGATATCGCTTTTCTTTATACGGTGAGTCTAACAGTGCCAATATCATAAAGGGTATTTATCGTTCATGTGAGGCGATTTGGTCCACTCAAAACGAATGCATTGACAGACCTTCTGAGAAACACAAACTCGTATCAATTCATCGCGGGACCTTGACGCATGGATCCTTCAAACATTAAAAAGTAGCCGCCACTCTATATCGCAGGGACCACTTTACATCTTGGCTCCAACAAATCAAAAGATCAGACATAAGCCAATAACGACAGATCTTGTCGTAAAAACTGCATGCTTTCACAAATGCAAACAGCGATGGAAATCAACTGAAAGTTCTTTTTGGCCAATAAACCTAGGGCTGTGAGCTTATTGATACCTTGATGAAAAAATGAGAATCAATAAAACCTTCATGCTCTTATAAGCATCAATAGCCATGAAAATCAACTGAAGGTTCTTTCTGACCAATAGAAAACAGACACTACCAGAAAAAAAACAGACACTATAAAAAAAGGGATGAAACATATGTTCCATCCCTTTTCTATTGATTTATATTTTGTTATTAATAAACAGGAACAAAGCTCCAGTTATCATCAAAACGAGTTGTACCATTTAGGCCTGTAGCAACATAACCAGTTGATCCGATTGTGTAAGCAACAGCATCTTGTCTTGCACCACCACCAAGGGCTGTATTGTCACTTGTCCAATAGTCGCTGCTGATATTATATTTCACAACTGAACTTGTTGCAGTTCCTTTTAATCCACCAACTAAGAAACCACTATTGCCGATAACGAAAGCAGCAGCATTAGAACGAGTCATATCATAACTATATGTGCCATCGTTTCTGTTTAGATCTGCTAATTGTGTCCATTTGCTACCATCAAATTTGTAAAAATCTGCTGGGTAACCACCATTGGAAACTCCGCCGCCAACATATGCAGCATTACCCGATACAAATACAAAAGCACCTTTTCTCTTAGCTGTAAATGGAGCATCAGGAATCGCTTCCCATTTATTTAAATCTGGGTCATATTTGAAAAATTGATTGGTAAAGGAAGTACCATTTGCAATCGTTGTTTCTCCTGTACCCACATAGGCTTTTCCTCCGATAGTAAATGCAACAGCATTTGCTAATACGATAGGTAAATCAGCAACTTTAGTCCATTGTTTTCCTTTGTCTGCTGAAGGGTCAAATTTATAGAAATCTTTCAAGAAGTTTGCGCCATCATTACCACCACCTACATAGCCAAAATCTCCGATAGCAAAAGCAATTGCGCCACGACGGCCACTACTTTCTACGTTATTATCAGCTAATGCGTCTTTTTCGCTCCAGGTGTTAGATGCTGGATCATAAGCATAGGTGTTTTTTAGGTTAACAGGCTTGCTACCTGCATTGTTTGATTGACCTGTAGTTACATAAGCGATGTTCTTTATTACAAAACTTGCTGCAGAGGAAGTTTGTGGACCTTTGTAAGCTGCTTTTTGAAACCACTCAGTAGATTTATCTTCAGTGTTGTCGTCGCTTTTTTTACAAGAAGAGAATGATGTAACTGTAACTACAAAAGCTGACAATACGAGTAGCCAATTTTTCTTGTTCATAAATTATTGAAATTTAGTATAAAGGATGTTTAATTTAATTCTTGGATCATTACCATCTTTTGCCAATATCAACCGATTCGCTGTACTTGATAGCTGTGGAGGTATTGCTACTGAAGTCCCACCTACAGTTCCAACTGGTACTGGCAATGGGGGTAAAGATAGATATAATGAAGTGTTTTTATATGCTGTTGTTTTAATTTTATTTAAATAATCAATCAAATTAAAGGTGTATTTACCATTTGCGTCTCCAATTTTAATCAATCGGGCCACTTGCATGGCATTTGCAGTCTCTAATGATGCTAAGGCACTAACAGGCGTCCCTTCGCTATTTGCGACCATAAGGACCAAATTACTTGGTTGCTCATAGCCTTCCAGCGGGTTGTTTTCTGCTTCAATGACAAGTTCCACCTTATTTATTGAAATTGTTGGATCATTGACCAATGATAATAACGTAGGGAACTCAATTTTCGCTACAACACCACTTGAACCTTCCAAGAATGTATTTCCGTCGGTTTTTTCAACATCAATCTGCGGATTTGATAGCGTCATAGATGCAAATTTTGTCGCAGAACGATCTGTCTCAATTTGGTTATATTGGTATGTTTTACTATCAATAGCAAAAAACTGCTTGCCTTTTGTCTTGTTTCCTTCATTGTTTTCAAAAGAATAATGTACCTGAAGGAAAACGGTATCTTTAAAGCCGATAAGCGCTGTATTGTTATTATCTGGAACAAGCGCTAACCCTTTGAAATATTCTTGAAAACTAGTGTTATTTTGAATCCTGATATCACCATCTTTGATCAATCTAAAAAGTTCATTGCTAATGGTACTATTGAATTTAAAAAACAATGAATCTGTTGATTTGACACGTGGGTTAAAGGAAAGCTCTGCTAATGGTGTGTTTTCATAAGCAAATTTTTTATTGCTGAATATACTGGCTGTAGTCACATAAAATGGTCGTGCAGTCGTTGGCTGTGTTGGATCAATTGGTGTCAGGGTGATATCTTCCGTAACACGATGAACAGCGATTTTCTGAACTTTGGTTGTATCACCAGCATAGTATTTGTTCGGACTTAGAACCAAAGACACAGAATCCAATACCGCATCATCTGGAATGGCGGTACTGTTTATTGTACCAATTCCCAAACGCATATAAGAAGTTGATTTGACACTACCAGTGACAGCATTGCTATTTTTTCCTACAAGAATCGTCCCCGTATTTGAAGTTGGAAGAGGATCCAATTGGTAAGTGGAAACTTTCACGGAAACAGTATCAATTGGTACTACGCCAATCGTTTCATCTCTTGAGCTATCCAAAGAAAGTGAAATGTCTTTATTACAACCGACAAAAGCTGCCAACGTAAAAAGTGGAAGTAAAAATTGTATACTACGTCTCTTAAAGTTTTTGATCATATTAATTTTTGAATAGTGCAAAAGTAATCAATGCTTACTGTTAATCAGTGTTATATTTTGTTAAATATGGTTAATTACCACAGCGATTGCAAATCTAGTAATTTAAATTTGTTTTCATTATGGGTAGAAGATTTAAATTGCTGATCAGCTTGATCGTTTTAATAGGCACAGGAATCACCATTGTGCTGGGCATCTGGCTTTACGGAAGTTATACCAATCGGCGGGATCTTTTTCTGTCTACGGCTGAGCGGTCGCTCTTTAATGCGGTGCAGGAGGTATACCAGGCAGAAAATGGTGATCAACGATTGGATGGGCCTGAGACCGAAAGAGATCAGCTTCTCAATGATGTGAAAAAAGAACTTCTACCTGCGGTACCGGAGACGGAGCTTGATCAGGCTTTGCAAAGGGTACGCGCCCGCCAGCCGCGCAAAGAACATGCTTTTCGTGGCGATCCTGATCGAAAAGGTAAAATGTATTCCAAAGATCGTGATCATCAGAATGCCATTATTCCACCCTTTTTGTTCCGTGATTTTGAAATGAACAAAACGAATCTAGACCAGATCGACAATAAATTCAAGGAATCACTGAGCAATAAAAGCATTTCCGTACCCTATGAACTAAGTATCGTAAGCATTCCACGTGAACAGGTGAAGGATGTACGTCGCGAATATCGGGAAAAGAACCTGGCCTGGACCAGACCGATGATGGTCAATCCCCTAAAGAATGAATTCCTCGTTGTCAAATTTCAGGAGGATTGGAAATATCTGCTGTACAGCTTGAGCTGGCAATTACTGATTTCGCTGCTGTTGATTGGGCTTTTGTTAGGAACCTTCTTTTATCTGATGAAAACCATTTTTAACCAGAATAAAATGGCCGAGCTCCGAAAGAACTTTGTTGACAATATGACCCATGAACTGAAAACTCCAGTATCCACCGTGATGGCAGCGATTGAAGCCATACAATTATACGGGGTGCGGGAAGATAAGGTAAAGATGGACCGTTACCTTGATATTTCAAAAAAGGAACTTGAACACCTCTCCGGCATGATTGAAAAGGTCTTGCAGATGGATATTGACGCCTCTCGGGGAATTGTATTGCAACGGTCGGATTTTGATATTGTCGCGATGGTGGCAAGTGCGATTGAAGTGGCTCAGCTCAATAAAACAAAAATAGTCGAGGTGGAGCTCTTTGCTGATCCTGGATCGATCCTGATCAAAGGAGATGAGTCCCATCTGAAAAATGTTATCAATAATCTATTGGAGAATGCCATTAAATATGCTGGACCGCATGTTAAGATTAAAGTTGAAATAAAAGGGGCTAAGGAGCATGTTCAGATCCATATTACGGATAATGGCAAAGGTATTGCAGCAGAATACCATCAGCAGATCTTTGATATGTTTTTTAGGGTACCTTCGGGCAACTTACATGATGTGAAAGGTTTTGGACTGGGGCTTGCTTATGTCAAGCAGGTTGTAAAACGCCATGAGGGCAAGATCAGTGTAGAGAGTGAGCTGGAAAAAGGGAGTATTTTTATGATTAGGTTACCATATTAACCTAAAGAAAGCGACCTTCAACATAACGTTAGTATAGAAAAACATTATTATTGAACAACAGGAATTATGATTAATATTTTATACGTAGAAGACGAACCGAGTCTGGCGATGATTGTTGCAGATAGTTTGGAGGCCAACGGCTTTCAGGTTGTACACTGTAACAATGGGGAGGAGGCCTTGGAATCTTTTAGCATAGCGAAACCGGATATTATGGTCGTAGATGTGATGATGCCTGTCATGGATGGGTTTACCTTGGCAGCAAAAATCCGTGAGATGGATACCTTGCTTCCCATTATCTTCTTAACAGCTAAAGTGCAGACAGAAGATGTGGTCCGGGGATTTCGTCTCGGGGGAGATGACTATGTCAAAAAACCGTTTAAAATCGAAGAATTGGTCGTAAGGATAGAGTCCTTGTTAAAGAATAGTCCCAAGATGCTGTTTGGACAGAAACTGATGATCGGTGATTATACACTGGACAGTTTGAAGCACCAGCTGATTTATCAGGAGGAAATGCTCAAGTTGTCTTTTCGTGAAAGTGAGCTCCTCCGTAAACTCTACGAACAGAAGGACAAGGTAATCCCTAGAGAAGAGATTATGCGTGCTTATTGGAGCCATGATAAGTACTTTACAGGACGAAGCCTAGATGTATTTATTAGTCGTATTCGAAAGTATTTAAGTCAGGACCCAAGGATCAAAATTACCAATATACGCGGGGTCGGATATATGCTTACAGTGGATTGATAACAGCGTTCCACGTGGAGATTTTTTATTCTTTTCGCATTCGATTAACCTTCCCGCCCATACCCCGTATATGATAGGTGAAACTTAAGATTGCATATCGGGTAATTGCATTGGATTGGGATACGCGTACCCAAAGGTCATTGACCTGTTGATTGATGTTTTTATTGTCATTAAAAATATCAAAAACCGTTAAATTGATCTCTGCATTTCTCTTTTTGAACAGCTTCTTGCCGACGGAAACATTCCATAATAAACTTGTCGTACTGGGCGCGTTAAGAATACTTCCGTTGTACAGGTAATTGAAAGTCGAATTTAACGTCCAGCTGTGTAATAACGTCAATGCGATGGAATTGCTGATGGTATGTTTATAAACAGAATAATTGGATTTTTCAGTTGCCGAATTTTTTGAATACGATAAATTCCCATTATAATCCAATCCGATGATCAGCTCCTTGCTGAAGGCTGTGTTCACACCGACGCGTTGATTTATACCGTATGTCTTTGCATTAACTTTCTCTAGATTCAACAAGGTAAAGTTCTGATTGAAATATAGATTATTATTCAGGTTGACATTGAGTTTTAAAGGTTCGATGCGATAACCGAGACTATTATGCCACTTTAAGTTGTAGACCCCGTCAAAATTTTTCGGTTTGATATATTGGCCTCCTGGTCCCAGTATGACATCATTCTCAATGGTAAATGCCGAATCAGTTGTAAAGATCGTGTTTGAAATCTTGTTCTGAATAAAATCGGCTGTAAAGTCTGATGTAAAGCTCCGGCCAGAAGCCTTATTGATAGACCTAAACTGCATGACCAAGTTATGATCATATTCCTGTTTTAGGTTCGGGTTGCCCGAAGTAATGCGTAGTGGGTTCTGATTATCGATAAAATCCTGTAGCTGCTCAATGGCAGGTGTATTCGTTTTGGCATTATAGCGCAACTCAATACGTGTTTCCTTGTTGAAATTATACTGGAAATTCAAGTTTGGCAGCAGGCTATTGAAATGGCTCTTTGTTTTTAATTTGTTCGGAAATAGCTTGTCATTTGTCTGATTGGCGGTCTGGTAATCCAATCCAATTTGAAACCGTATGCTATCTTTTTTATTGAATAAATAGGATACCCCAGCGCTATGGTAAACGAAGTCATTGCGAAATTCATTCGAAAGACGGTTTTTCAACTCTCCCAATTGTTCCGTTTCTGCCAGGAATTCATACGTTTTACGGTCAGAGTAGCGCGCCGTATTTCGGAAGGTGTAATTACCCTGCAAACGGGAGTATTTATCCAGCATCTCCGTATAGGCAATTTTTGAGCGAAAGCCATTATTGTCACCATTGGAGTAATTACGATTATTTATGGTGTCAATTCGACTAAACTCCCCATTCCTATAATAGGTATTCAAGGCATAGTTTGCGGCATTCCCCTTGTTTGTGCTGAAAGAGCCATTAAAATTGACGCTAATAGTTCGTCCCGGTTTGTTTAGCCTGCGCATATAAGTCAGATCCCCACCCCAGTTAAAATTTTCGCCAAAACTGCTGTTGTTCCTGTCGGATTGGTTGAGCATTTCGCTCAGGTTTAATAAAGTACTGCCCAGCGAGCTGCTATGCCTATTATTGCTCTGGTAGGAGAAATTGGGCTGTATGTCCAGCTTTTGAATAGAATCTATTTTCCAGTTCGCCCGCAGGGAGAAGGCGTGATTATTTGTGTAGGTGCTGCCAGATTGCTGTTGATTGTTGATCTGGTTGGCTCTATTGCCTGCAGTGTATTCCGTTTTGTTTTGGCTGATGGTATTATTGTCGGTATAGTTGTAGGTGTAATTGGCGTTGAAATCCATCCGGTCCACAAAAAAACGGTCGAGATAGTTAAATCCAGCATTGAAACGTGTTGTGACGCCCTGTCCTGTACGCCCACGTATGTTGCCTCGTGGCGCAAAACCATTGGGCTGATTGACGTTATTGGTATTGATATCTATGGAATATTGACGCTTTGGATTCATTTTGGTAACCTGCGTATTGATCGCATACTTCTCATCCGGACCAGCTCCGCCACTGATTTTGCCAAAATATGATTTCCTTTTATCCGGTTTGGTGACAATATTAATCACTTTCATGCGCTTGCCATCATCAAATCCACTGAATTTCGCTTGTTCGGTTTTGTCATCAATAAGCTGCACTTTGGAAATGACATCCGCGGGTAAGTTTTTAAGGGCCACTTTTGGATCAGTGCTAAAAAACTCACGACCATCAATGATAATCTTACTTACGGCTTCCCCCTGCGCCTTTACATTACCATCTTCGTCAATTTCTACACCTGGGATCTGTTTGACCAGTTCGTCAGCATCTGCAAAATCAGGTGTAACATATTTTTTGGCATCAAATTCTAACGTATCGCCCCGTACCTGTACGCTCGTCGGTGAGATGCTGATTTCGTCCAGCACGATCTCCGAGCTGTTGAGCTTAAAGTTGATCTCGGCGGTTTTACCTACTAATTTGATCTTCCGAATATCTGCCGTATAGCCCATTGGCTGTACCGAAATCAGATAATCACCATTGGGAAGTGCGACACTGGTAAACTTGCCCAAGATATCCGTTGGTGTTTGCAGTTTACTGGAGTCTTTTAAGGCAATGATCGTAATACTGGCTCCCGAAATTGGTTTTGAACCGTTGCTGTCCATGAGCTTCCCTGAGATATATTGCTGGGCAAAAGCATTCATCTTTAACAGCATTAAACTAAGCGAGAGGATAACGATTGTCCAGGTCTTGATTTTCATTGGTTGATGATGTCTGCGTGGTTTTAGGCGCTGTTGTTGGTTCTATTTTTTTATTTGTCAAATTTATGCGACTATTTGATACGAATTACTATCATTTTAGTTACAATAATCCTAACTGAACGGAAAGATTAGATATATTTGCAGTAGAATTAGAAATCAACTGAACGGCATAGTATATGAAAGAAAGTGTTTTGAGTAGAAAAGAGCGTATTATGAAAGAAGCATTACTGCTTTTTTCAGATCAGGGCTATACCAATACGTCTACCAAAACAATAGCGCAGAACGCTGGCGTTTCTGAGGCTTTGATATTCAAACATTTTGGTAACAAAGATGCACTCTTGGTCTATTTGATCAAATCCGGATATCGCAAGGTCCTGACCCATCACCGTGGGATGATGACCTATCGTGAACCCAAAGACTTCTTACGTACCATGATCAATCTTCCCAATAAGTTGGTCAGTGCTGAACCGATATTCTGGAAATTGCAGGAACGACTGTCACATCATCCCTTTTCCAAACAACAACATGAGCAGTTTATGAAACCAGTGCAGCCGATTATCCATCGTGCTTTTGAGGAACTGGGTTATGAAAATCCTGAATTGGAAACGCAGTTTCTCCTCTTGATCATTGATTCATTTTGGAAAAAGGAAGCTATTGGCGAATTGGAGCATGTCATGGAATTGACCCTGTTTCTGGAGAAAAAGTATAATTTGATTTAGTCTATTGTATTGAGTATCTAGTATTGAGTTTTAGTATTTAGATTCTGGCTGTTCAAGCTTACTGCAGATACTTCATCCCTAAACCGGTTCTCGACAAAATCAACGATAGACAACGGGTACATCCGGCACCACTTCTCACTTCTTAAATCATTATATTGCTCGCTGTTGCGCTTGAATTGCGTCTTGTTGCGTGTTTCAGTAAAATTATTGCAAAAACAATTTCATATTATACAAAATAATAACGTTATTAGTATTCTATTTAAGACATTATACAAACTAATTTATGTTCAAAAAATTCAGTCTGGGCCTATTGGCATTGGCCAGTGCGCTATCATTTGCGAAGGCACAGGACAAGAAAGATTTTGTAAAATACATCAATTCCCAGCATGATTGGGTAGATGCCGTATTTAATACCTTGACTCCAAAGGAAAAAGTTGCGCAGTTGTTCCTTGTAAGGGCGCATACTAATCTTGGTCAGAAATATATTGATTCCGTCGCGCAGGTTGTTCAAGATGAACATCTGGGTGGTCTGGTGGTTTTCCAAGGCGGTCCCGTACGTCATGTGGACATGTTCAATCGTTATCAGTCTTTATCTAAAGTGCCGTTAATGGTAACCTTTGATGGAGAATGGGGGCTTGGTATGCGTATGCCGGATTCTACGTTATCATTCCCTTATCAGATGACACTCGGTGCTGTGCAGGACAATCAATTGATCTATCGCATGGGACGTGAGGTTGCGCTAGATTTTCATCGTATCGGTATGCATTTCAATTTTGCACCAGATGTGGATATCAATAATAACCCGAAAAATCCGGTCATCGGTATTCGTTCTTTTGGCGACAATAAATATAATGTCACCAAAAAAGCAAAAGCTTATATGGACGGTATGATGGATGGTGGTATCTTGGCTTCCATTAAACACTTTCCGGGACATGGCGATACAGATGTAGATTCACACTATGACCTGCCTCAACTCCCTTTTGATAAAACCCGATTGGATACACTGGAAATGTACCCTTTCAAAGAACTTATTAAAGCCGGTGCACCAGCGGTTATGGTTGCGCATATGAATATCCCTGTCTTGGATGATACTCCCAATATGCCGTCTTCTATTTCTAAAAAGGTCGTTACAGACCTATTGCGAAATGAGCTTGGCTTTAAAGGGTTAACAGTGACTGACGCGATGGACATGAAAGGCGTCAAAAAATTCTTCCCGAATGGTGAAGCCGATGTTCAGGCAATCATTGCCGGACATGACCTCCTTGAGGTATCCGAAAATAGTAAACGCGCGATTGGCCTTATTCTGAAAGCAATCGAAGAAGGTCGGATTTCACAGACAGATATTGATGCACGCGTGAAAAAAGTATTGGCTGCTAAACTATGGTTAGGCCTAGACAAATACCAGGCAACCCCGCAGCAGAATCTGTATGCCGATTTACATAGAGCGTCTGCAGTTCAGCTGATTGATGAGTTATCCAATGCTGCTATTACAGCCCTCAACAGCACCGAAAAATTAAAATCCTTTAAAAAGGATCAGCCTACAGCGATTATCAATGTCGGTGTTGCTGTCAATCAAACATTCCAGAACGAACTGGCGGCGGGATTGACCAACGAAACACAATATTTTGTGCCAGACAGCTTGAGCAAAGATGATATGAAACGTCTTGTGAAAGAAATCAAGAAAAACAAGCAATACATCATCGCTGTACACGATACACGACTACGTCCACGTCCTACAATGCAATTGAATGAAAATGTGCAGGACCTGATGAAGAAATTTGCAAAAAAATCCATCTTGACCCTATTTACAAATGTATATGCATTAGATGGCGTAGAAGCATCCAAGAAAGCGAAGACAATTTTGCTAGCTTATCAAAATGATGCTTTTATGCAGAAAGCTGCTGCCAAAACGATATTGGGACAAAATACTCCTAAAGGAAAATTGCCTGTTACCATCAATAAAAAATTCAAGTACGGACAGGGCAAATAAGGTCGCTATAAAATCACACCAATAAAAGAGCCCTCCCGGATAGCTGTGCTGTTGTCATCAGCACAGCTATCCGGGAGGGCTCTTCTTATTTTTTGTCAATGCTAATCGTTCTTACGAAGATTAGGTCTCCCCATTTTCTTCCCGACTGTCAGAAGGACGACTTTCATTTTTCATCCGGTCTATTGCGGTGACGACATATTTATAACGTTGATTCTGTTTGATGTCATCATCCGTATATTGGAGTTTATCGGCATCGAATGTGATAAAGATAATTTTGCTAGGATCTTTGATATTGACCCGCTCACCTACGACAAATCGATAGACGACATAGCCATAGGCCGATTGACCATCGCTGGCTACATCCGGTTTCTGCCAAAAAAGTGTATTCATTTTTCCGTTAGCGGATGATTTTACCAGCAATCCGAAAGGAGCGTTTGGTGGGATGCTGTCCAGCCAAGGCATTGTCGGGGGTAAAGCAGGGGTACGATACAAGTCATTTCGCATGGAGTCTTGTAGTCCAGCCAAGTTGTCCATGAGCGATTTGGAACTGAAATATATACTTCCTTCCACATCATGTTCTTCGCGTAGGTGGCGTACCTGTCGGGGGATCTGACTTTTGTCGGTCCATCCGGTCTTATTTTCTGTTACCCGGTAGGCTCCATGACCTACATAAAAATGCCGACCATAGGTATGTCGTTGCCACCAGGATACCAGAACCTCATACGCCGCTGCCCGGTTTTTAAATGGAAAGTAGATTTGTGGATTGATATAGTCGATCCAGCCTTCCTGCATCCATTTTACACCATCCGCATAGAGCTCCCGATACGCACTTAGCCCACGTGTTTCCGAACCAATACTATTGTTTTCCTTATTATCCCATACACCACATGGACTGATACCATATTTAACATAAGGTTTTATTTTTTTTATGGCAATGCCGAGGTCGCGCACGAGCATGTTCACATTATTGCGTCGCCAGTCTTCAATATTTTCGATGCCATTATTATACTGGGCAAAAGTCAGCTGATCCGGGACGGATGTACTCCGGCTATCGGGATAAGGGTAAAAATAATCGTCAAAATGAATGCCATCCACATCGTAATTCTTGACAACATCCATAATGACATCGATGATATATTTACGGACATCGGGCAGTCCCGGGTTGAAAAGCTTTTTTCCTGCGTATGTAAAGAACCATTCGGGGTGACGTTTGGTGATATGGTCCTCTGAGAAATGTGCGGGATTCAATGTGGTCGAGGCCCGATAGGGGTTGAACCAGGCATGCAGTTCCATGCCTCTTTTATGTGCTTCCTCAATGGCAAATTCTAAAGGATCATAAAATGGGGATGGGGCCTGCCCCTGTTTTCCTGTCAGGTATCTGCTCCAAGGTTCACGACCTTTACCATAAAAAGCATCTGCTGCAGGCCGTACCTGTAGAATGATTGCATTTAAACCCGCACTACGGTGCTGGTCGAGGAGGTCTATAAATTCCTGCTTTTGCTGGGCAACATTATTGCCGGCTCTGACCGAAGGCCAGTCTATATTACCTATGGTTGCAACCCATACACCACGAAACTCTCGCTTAGGTATTTGTTGGGAATATGTTCTGATCGAAAATAAACAGATAAAAAAGGCAAAAAAAGAATATAAATATGTTTTTCCCGTCATTCTATAAATTGTAGCCAACAAAGATAGGGAAGCATTTCTTACTTTTTCCCTAAAAAATGTAAGATGTTTGTTGGATACTTGTTAAAAGAATGTCAGCTTGGTTTTCAAATTGATAATAATGCAAATACAGGTAACATTGTACACTTATTTGTGCTAATTTAGATGCGGTTTTCACAAAAGCTATGCAAAGCGAGCTAACCGCAACAATAAAGATTATGAGCAAAGAACAAATATCCGTTTTTGATATGTTTAAGATAGGTATCGGACCATCCAGTTCGCATACCTTAGGTCCTTGGCGTGCAGCCCAGCAATTTACCCATGTCCTCAAGACAAAAGGTGTATTGAATGAGGTCGATCAGGTCAAGATTTTGCTTTATGGATCTTTAGCCAAGACCGGTGCTGGACACGGTACAGATATCGCTGTTCTGCTTGGACTGAGTGGCGATGATCCGGTTACCTTTGATGTAGATCAGGTGACACCAAAGGTGGCGCACATCAAAGCGGTAGGAGAACTGGTAGTTGCAGCTGAGCGCACGATTCCATTCTCCTATCAGGAAGACCTTCTGTTTTTGTACACGGAGAGTTTGCCCTTCCATCCAAATGCCGTTACTTTTCAGGCTTTCCTATCGAGTGGTAAGGCCATTACCGAAACCTATTATTCAATCGGTGGTGGATTTGTCGTTCAGGAAAATGATACCGAGAGTGTATTATCCGAAGTAGATCTTCCTTTTCCCGTGGATACCGCACAGGAGCTACTGCACTGGACGATGAAAACAGGCTTGAAAATATCAGAACTTGTTCTTGAAAATGAGTGTGCATGGCGGGAGGAAAGTGAAACTGTTGCTGGTGTCCTGAATATCTATAAGACGATTTATGAATGTATCTATCGTGGCTGTCACACTGGTGGTACACTGCCCGGAGGCTTGAATGTAGAACGGAGGGCTGCGAAATTAAATAAAAAATTGATGCAGGGGCGTAGCTACCAAGATTATGAATCATGGATAACTGCAATTCGTGAAGGTGGACAGAATTTTCAATATATCCTAGACTGGGTAAGCTGTTTTGCGCTTGCTGTCAATGAAGAAAATGCATCGTTTGGACGTGTTGTTACTGCTCCTACCAATGGCGCTTCGGGGGTAATACCAGCGGTTTTACAGTATTATATTACTTTCCATGACGGTATGCGAGAAAATAAAATTGTGCAGTTTATCCTAACAGCTTCGGAGATCGGATCCATCTTTAAAAAGAATGCGACTATTTCAGCCGCCATGGGTGGTTGTCAGGCAGAAATTGGGGTATCCTCAGCAATGGCTGCCGGTGCGCTGACGGAGGTGCTGGGTGGATCACAACGCCAGGTGCTGATGGCTGCGGAGATCGCAATGGAACATCACCTCGGATTAACCTGCGATCCTATCGGAGGACTGGTACAGATCCCTTGTATCGAACGCAATACCATGGGGGCGATAAAAGCAATTACAGCAGCGCAGCTGGCTTTACAGTCAAATCCCGACAAAGCCAAAGTAAGCTTGGATACAGTGGTCAAAACCATGTGGGAGACCGCTTTGGATATGAACGCCAAATATAAAGAAACTGCAGATGGCGGCTTGGCGGTCAATATCCCATTGAGTTTGCCGGAATGTTAAGGTTCAACTGATTTTTCTTGTTTTTTGTATCTTTGCTGTTGTAGAACATATATACTCATAATTAGTATACGCGAATGAAATATTGTGCAATCGCCTCCGGGAGTAATGGAAACTGTTATTATATAGCCAAAGATGATTCGGCTATCTTAATTGATGCTGGTATCAACAGTAAACATATTCATCTTCGGATGTATAATCTTGGGATTATTCCGACCCAGATTAAAGCAATTTTCATTACGCACGAACACTCCGATCATATCCGCGGATTGTCGGTTTTTGCAAAAAAATACAATCTACCCGTGTATATCACGAAGGGAAGTTATGAAGGATCCAGACTACATTTACCTTCCCACCTGGTCAATATCATTGCGCCCAATGAGGAAGTTGAAATAGGAGGACTTAAAATTTATGGGATCCCCAAATATCATGATGCAAAAGAACCCTGTAGTTTCCTTGTCTCTGATGGAGTTCATAATATCGGTGTGCTGACCGATATTGGACGGCCCTGCGAAAATGTGCAACATGTGATCCAACATTCGGATATTCTCTTGCTGGAATCCAATTACGATGAAGATATGTTGCATACTGGAAGATATTCTTATTTTTTGAAGAATAGGATTAGCAGCGGATGGGGGCATCTTTCCAATCGTGTTGCGGTTGAACTATTCAATCAATATAAAACCGATCGTCTCAAGCATCTGATCTTAACACACCTCTCCGGTGAAAATAATACGGTCGATCTTGTTCATACGACATTTGAGCCCCATTGTGAGCATATCAAACTTCATGTGGCTACACGCTATCAGGAAACGGAATTGTTTGACATTACCCATATCTTAAATAAACAGGCGGTTTCATCGCCGACGGCCTGTCTTGGATAGTTAAGCTAAGTACTGCTTCTAATAAAGCGACCGTCACTCCTAATAAAGTCAACGACCATTTCACTTTTATTGCTGATACTGATCCGATATGAATGCTGCTACATAAACAGGCGGTTTCATCGCCGACGGCCTGTCTTGGATAGTTAAGCTAAGTACTGCTTCTAATAGAGCGACCGTCACTCCTAATAAAGTCAACGATTACTCTACCTTTTTTGCTGATATCAATCCGCTATGGGCCCCCTATTGGCGCGACTTAAAGAAACGGGCCAGCTGATTTTATTGATCAATATCTTGTAAGTTGTTGTTTTACAGGGGGATTTTTTAAAAAAATCAAAGATAACTCCATAAGTGAAAAAATTAAAATATAGTTGATATCCAAATAATTCCTTTTATATTTGCTTTGTTTTTAATCAGTCTAAATTATTCAATAAGAATTTGCTGGTTTGGTTAAAGACAAAAACACCATGCAATAGACGGCAATCTATCACATGGTGAAAAAGCTAAAGACAGCGGCAACTGCCTTTAGCCGACTGAAGCAGCGCGCTGCTCCAGTTGCTTCCGATATAGGATATGGAAGAACTTGCAAGATAATGAAATTTGCGGTTTTATTCGTTAACCGTTTTTTTGGCTGTAAGATCCTCCATAATAAGTTGAAAAACTATACGCATCAATCAACATATTATGAAAATTTTAACTTCGCTCTTTACATTCCTTACAGTATTGTTTTACTGTAACAGCAGTTCCGCTCACGCACTTTGGATAGAATCCGCTCCTCATGGTACAGTCAATCAGTCTCATGAAGTAAAAGTCTATTATGGTGAATATGTTACCAATGAAAGAGATCAAATTGAAAAATGGTATTCTGATGTAAAGGATTTTACCTTGTTATTGTATGTTCCAGGAAAAGCCCCTGTTAAAGTACAATTGACCAATAAAGGAGATCATTTCAGCGGTTCATTCCAACCAACTGAGCAAGGAACTTACTTTTTATCGATCGTAAAGGCACCGAAAGATCTAGGTGGCCAGACAAAATATGAGTTTTCCTCACTAATGCCCGTTGTTGTTGGCAAATCAAGCAAATTGGATTATAGCGCATTAAAAAATCCGTTACAGGTTGAGTTGCTCAATTCAGCAAATGCAAAAAAAGGCACTAGCTTACAGGCTAAGATAACCAGCGAAGGAAAAGTTGTTCCAAATGCCAAGGTATCTGTTTTCTCGTCCACAGGTTGGGGAAAAGAATTTGTAGCTGATGCCAACGGTGTTGTTACGTTCGATGCTCTTTGGGCTGGTGCTTATGTACTCGAAGCAAGTACATTTGTCGAAAAAGCAGGCGAGCATGGGGGAAAACCCTATGTATCGTCTTGGCAGGGAAGTACAACCTTTTTTGCAGTAAAATAAAAATTGATACCTACAAATTAGATGGATTCATTTTAAATCCCATATTCAAAATGAATCCATTCTTTATTACATATCTACCAGTGAAATACTCATGAATAAAACTTTATCCTTTCTAGCTATTCCGATGATCAGCTCAATTTTTTCTGTAGCGCAAGCGCAGAGCAAATTGAAGATTGACGGTATCCTTGTCAATGAAAAATCCGAACCTATTTCGGGTGCAACGATTAAACTATCGAATACAGGGGTGACTACCAGTACCGATAGTGATGGTCGCTTTATCTTTGATAGACTTTCTGCCAAGACTTACCGCTTGGAAATCAAAGCTTTCGGCTATGGTAAACATTCCATGGAGGTAACCGTAAAAGACGAAGAAACACATTTAGGGCCCATCATTATGAAAGACGAATCCGAGTCAATCGATGAAGTGGCCGTGTACGGTAAGTACTATGAGCATTATAAGTTTGATAGTATATCCGGGTCATTGCGTCTTAAAACACCGATCTTGGAGTTACCCCAAAATATTCAGGTTATTTCATCTGACCTCATGGCTGATCAGCAGGTTTTTGACATTGTCGATGGTATTACACGCAATATCAGTGGTGCAACACGTCAAGGACACTGGGACAATCAATACGCCAATATTCGTATGCGTGGATCCAAGATCCCGGCATTTCGTAACGGCATGAATATCGAAGCATCATGGGGACCCACGGCTGAGGACGCATCTATGATTGAGCGTATTGAATTTGTAAAAGGCCCAGCTGGCTTTATGTTGGCCAATGGTGAACCGGGGGGATTCTATAATGTTGTGACCAAAAAACCGACAGGAAATACGAAAGGCTCGGCAACATTCAATATGGGGAGCTTTAGTACATACCGTGCCGCGGTTGATTTTGATGGCAAGTTGAGTAAAGATGGTAAATTGTTGTACCGCTTAAATATGGCTGCACAGCAAAAGGACTATTTTACAAAATACAACTATAGTAATCGTGTAGTGATTGCGCCAGTGGTAACTTACAAATTGGATTCATTAACTAATTTGACATTCGAATATACTTATCAAGGGTCAACTTATTTGGCTAATGGTAACTATACTTTTTCGCCAAAAGGATTTGCTGATTCAGATATTTCCAATGATTTTTTCTATGGTGATCCTTCTATGGAGCCGGGTAAGCTAAGGGATCACAGTGCGTACATCTATTTAGACCGCAAACTGAATGATCGATGGAAATTACACGCGCAGATGGCCTACTTTAACTTCGATATGAAGGCGACAAGTACTTGGCTTACCTATATGACAGCAAAGGGAGATATGCCCCGAACTTATTCAATAGCTGACGAGCATGGCGAAAATCGTTTTGGTCAGATCTCTTTAAATGGCGAGGAGTATACTGGAAGTGTCCGTCACCGAATTTTGGTTGGTGCTGATTATGGAAATAAAAAGTTTTGGGGTGATTTCAGAGATCTAATGCCTAAAGATAGTACTGGATTTGCGCCGATCCCTTGGACTCCATTGAATGTATATAATCCTGTTTATGGTATACCTGGAAATTTGCTTCCGACAGTAGATCGTTCTAAAAGTGTGAAAGTACGCGCTGGAGGCAGTAATTACGTTACCTCAACAAACTATATTTCTTTTTATGCACACGATGAAATGGCATTTTTGGAAGAAAAATTGAGATTATCTTTAGGCCTGCGCTATACAATTAATGAAGTTGTTGGAAAGACGGCTGTTTCGGATAGAACAGATAAAGCATTTACTCCTCGTGTTGGATTAAGCTATTCCATTGACAAATCCACAAGTATATACGGATTATTTGACCAGTCTTTTGTTCCTGTAGCTGGTACGGATTGGGAAGGTAATGCTTTTAAGCCGGTAAGAGGTGTTGATTTAGAGGCGGGAGTGAAAAAAGAATGGATGGGAGGAAAATGGATTTCTACGCTTAGTGCTTATACTATTGCACGTAAGAATGCTTTGGTTGCCGATCCTGATCCGAGCCATGTTGTTAATGGGGTATCTTTTCAGACACAGTTAGGCGAAACAAGATCTAAAGGTATTGAGTTTGATATCACAGGAGAAATTTTAAGAGGGTTAAATGTCAATGCCAATTATGCGTTGACAGATTCCAAAATATCAAAGGATACGAAAGAAGAAAATGTTGGGAATATTACACCCAATACGGCAAAACATACGGCAAATGCCTGGTTATCCTATCGGTTACAACAAGGTGTGCTAAAAGGTGTAGGTTTTGTTGGAAGTGTTCAAGGGATGTTTGACCGTGCCGTAGGAACGACAAAAGAAAGTAATTTTAAGAACTATCTACGTACTGATGGTGGTATCAGTTATCAAAAAGGTAAATATAATATCTCCCTTATGGTTAACAATCTGCTAGATAACCGTAAGTTGTTAACAGCCGGTTCGACAGGTGCTGCTAATGCAAAAATAGCCGGAAGTGTAAATTATTATTCGTACATCGTTGAAGCAAGACGTAATTTCCGTATGGGTATAACTTACAAGTTTTAATCAAGCGATTCTATATAAATCATTTATGCGATGTATAGCACACTTTTAATAATCATACTTATTGGCGCTTACCTTTTTTATAACAGCAGTAAAAAGGTGAAGTTTCATCATAGACCCGAGTGGTTGAAAAAGCTTTGCGCACAGACTCAGTCTGTGCGTATCTTGAGCATTGTGATGCTCCTGCTACCATTTGGGGTTATCCTCTATCTGCAGGGGCTTGGTGCAGGATTCTTTGCTTTTTTTGCCTATGTCATGTGTATGATGAGTCTTGTCGTTTTACTGAACCCTTACCGTTATTTGACAGGGTACCAAGTTCTCGGATTGTATGCAGCCAGTCTCTGTGTTGAATTTTTGATATCCTAATTGATTCCTTATGCCAGCAAATAAAAAATACCTGAGTTCGCCCTTGCAACGATTCCTGAAGATTACGGCCGGATTTATCGGCGGTTATGTTGTTATGCTCTCTTTTCATGTATTGTTGACTAACCTTTTTGAGAAAAAAGATGTTGTTATGACTGCCGGATTCACAGGTTATCTACTTTGGGCAGTCCTGATGCTTCTGGCTTTTCTTTCCAAAAGCGGATGGAAAATATGGGGAATTTATTTACTCTTGGCTGCGGTTTTTTCGTTGCCTTATTTGTTAAAGATGTAATCAATCATGAACAACAGAAATTACAATATCTATTTTAATACCCATACCATCAGTGGCATTATCATCTGTGCGCTTCTGTACGTGATATTTTTTGCAGGTTCCTTTGCATTTTTTAGAAATGAGATCGCGGCTTGGCAAAATAATGCGTCGTACAAAACATACAAGGAAAACCATCAAAGCTTTGACAAACTTTTGGATTCTCTAAAGGGAGAAGCCAACCTACATGGGCGTGATATCAACTTCTATATGCACCGGGAGGGGACTTCTGCTTATGTGGGGTACACAGCGTCAAACGACACGATACTCAATAAGGAAAATCTATCCAAGATAACGCCTAAACAGAAAGCTGAAAAAAAGAAAGGCCGGAGACGGAGAGGCGGAGATGATGACTCGAAAAATTTTACCTATAATTTTGTCAATCAAAAAGTAGGAGACTATGCGCAGAACTATGATATGGGCGAGTTTTTATTCCGCTTACATTTTCTGGCCCAACTCAATCAAGTCCCCATTAGCGTAGGAATAGCGCCATTTGGATATCTCGTTGCAGGAATTACAGCCTTTATCTTTTTATTTGCATTGATAACAGGTTTGTTATTGCATTGGGACAAATTAGTATCGAACTTTTTTGTTTTTAGGCCATTCAGCAAGTGGAAGACTGTCTGGACAGATATGCATACTGCCCTCGGGGTGATTGGATTTCCTTTTCAATTTATTTTTGCCGTTACAGGTACATTTCTGATTGTTAACTCGGTTTTGGCACTACCTTTCAGCAAATTGCTGTACGATGGTGATCAGCAGAAAATGTATCAGGATATTGGTGTTTCAGCTAATGAAGATTATGCGTATAGCTATAAATCCTTGAACAGGGATGTGAAAATCGCTCCTTTCTTGGATATGGCAAAGACAAAGTGGCCAGAAAGCGAGTTCCTGCGTATTGTCGTAAAAAACTATGCGGATTCAAATATGCATGTTATCATGGAGCTTGAACCGCATTTTAACAACAGCTTTGCCGGATCTGGAATATTGACCGTGAAGGTGGCCGATAATAAAATTGTAGAAGAGAAATCACCTTTAACAGGAGCGAGCTATGGGGACTATGTCCGAAGCATTATTTACCGTTTGCATTATGGTGACTATGGTGGGTACCCGCTCAAAATGGTCTATTTTATCTTAGGAGTAATGGGCTGTCTGGTTATTATTTCAGGAATTCTGATCTGGTTGGTTGCGCGGGATAAAAACAATGTCATTCCAAGAAAACGCAAATTCAACTTTTGGGCAGCTAATGTCTTTACCGCGATATGCTTGACGATGCTCCCGGTTACAGCGATTACATTTATTGCGATCAAGGTCAGTCCTAAAGTTGATCAGGACTTTATTTATCGGGTCTATTTTTACGCATGGTTGGTGCTGTCACTTTACTATATCATTCGTCGCAGTATAAGAAGAACAAACCGCGAAACGCTATTGGTCGGAAGCATCCTTGCATTTATCGTCCCGATAGCCAATGGTTTGGTAACACATAATTGGCTTTGGAAAACATTTGTTGATGGCCAACGCGATTTATTTATTGTCGATTTTCTTTGGTTGATGATTGGTATCATCGGATTACTGGCCTTCTATAAGACAAAAAAATTCTTCCAAAAAATTCAGTAATTAGAAGGCGTCGTTTGGGACGCCTTCATCATTTTTGGGATTTTTTAAAGCCTCTTTTGACGTTTTATAGGCTAATATTTCGCACCTGAAAGCAAAAATTCTTTGGGCAAACATATAATTCCAAGTCATGTAATGTTTGTCGTTGGGTACGTCTACATTACGTATTATAAAATATATGCCAAGGGGCTGCTTTATCCAAGCAGCCTCTTGGCATATATAAGATACAGCTAAATCACCTGTAAAGTACTTTTCGCCTTATACAATCTGTGAGGAGATACGGTACTGGAGGGTTAGAGCGTTTTCGCTGATTTGTTACTCCTTGTTCGATAGTTGTTCGGGGATCCTTCGGGTGTGCATTGCTACTGCTTCGGGACAGCGTTGGGGTTGGTTTGACCGTTCTTCGGCTGTTGTTTGCCTTGTTGTCGATGAATGACCGAAGCGGAAGCGACCAGATGTCGAACCAGCCCCGAAGAAATCCCGAAGTTGGTACGAAGTATGTGCGGAGCCTACCCGAACATTGTTGGCACTTGAACGGACTTGAGGGGATTTAAAGGGAGTTGAAGGGACTTTTAGCGCCTTAGCGATAATGGTCTTATGTGTTGTTGAACGAGCTGTTGTTTAATTCATACGATTATTGTATTTTTAAAGTACACCAATTTAACTTAATGAAATGAGTAAATCTTCTGGTAACCGCAATATAGGAGGAAAGCAGGGGGTATCATACGAGCTGAGTGAAAATAGTCGTTTAGCTGGACTTGATTTTACCTATAACAGTGGCTTAACCAGTCGTTTGTATCAGATTCTAAAATCCATTCAACCTCGTGCCTGTGAACGCAGTACCTATATACGATTGCAAAATGTACTGTATGAAGCTGTACGTAATGACCGGGTGCATGATCTCGGGAGCTTACGGCTCGGATATGGATCAGTGCTCCCCTTGAAAGGTTTCCGGTACTCCAAACGGGTCAGCTGGAACAATTTCTTTATGAATCACCCAGTCGCACATTTTGATGAAGCCCAGCAACAAGTTCGGGTTCAGCTCCATTTGGTAGGTCTCCGTAAATTTAATTTAATCCATGAAAAGCTTCGTAAAATAGACATAAAAATATATTGTGTGGTGATTCAACTGGATGATCGTAATACTATATTTTACCATTCTAGCAAAGCCTTGGAGCTAAGAAAAGAAGATCACAAAGTGGACCGTGGCATTACTTTCACATTGGAGGATTGCAAAGATGCCGTCATTTTATGTCTGGGCACAGTAAGGTGCTGGCTGACGAGCCCTGATGGGTGTGACGAATTTATGTCCAATAGTAGTACCCTGATGACTGGTGAAATTTTCGATGTGATCCTGATCCGTGGAGGTAAGCATACTATATTCCCGGAGGAAAAATCCGATAAACTGCCACCACCTATTTCACAGAGTCATGATGATGAGGTTGACTGGGATTAACCGATTAGATGACAGCCTTAAAAAAACGGCCCAATCGCATCAGGTCGTTCGCTGTCTTTTCGTTCCAATCGACGGCATAGTTGAGCCGGATACAATTTTTAAATTGATCATGTTGGGTAAACATTCGGCCTGGAGCAAAGCTCAATTTTTGTTTTAGCGCGTAATCATAAAGTACGGTAGAATCAATTTTTGGATCCATTTCCAACCAGAGTACAAATCCACCTTCGGGTTGAGACATTTTGGTGTTATCGGGAAAATGGGCCTGGATACTATTTCTAAAATTGATATAATTGCTGTACAACTTCTTCCTAAAAGTATTGAGGTGATGGTCATAGCGACCGATCTGCAAAAATTTGGCTACGGCCTCCTGGTAAATGGCCGGTTGCGAGATGGTCTGGATAAGCTTTTGTTTGAGGATTTTGTCTTTGTATTGTCCGGGTTCAACCCATCCGATGCGAAAACTTGGTGCCAATACTTTGGTTACAGATCCGCACCACATGACCAAACCTTCTTCATCAAAGTATTTACAGGGTTTGGGTCGTGAGGTACCGAAATAAACATTTCCATAAAGGTCATCTTCGATCAAGGGGATATGATGGAAAGCAAGGAGTTTGACAAGTTCTTTTTTATGTTCATCGGGCATCAACGCGCCCAAGGGGTTGCTGAAATTGGAAACAAAACAGCAGACATCGATTTTATGGATCACTTTTTTCAGGGCGTCCAGTTCAATGCCCGTAATGGGGTGGGTCGGTATCTCAATGGTCTTTAAACCCAACACCTGAAACGCCTGGATAAAGCCAAAATAGAGGGGGCTTTCCACGGCAATGGTGTCGCCGGGTTTCGTGACCGCACGGAGGCAGCTATAAATGGCATTCATAGCACCCGAAGTGATAATCAGGTCTTCGTCGCTTATTTTTCCTTCTAGTACGAGGGACCATTTGGCAATCTCTTTACGTAAAGTCGGACTACCCTGCACCTGCCCGTAATGATCACCGTAATCATGCAGCTCGTGTACGGTCTCCAGGATACATTTGTTGAGCTTCTGAATGGGGAGCAATGAAGGGCTGGGTAATCCCAAAGAGAATCGCGTAATTTCCTTATCCTCCAATGAGTGGAAAACTTTATCAATCAATGCTGCGGGATCTTGCTTCTTTTCGTCAATCTTAAATGTTGAGATGGACGGTATAGACATCCGGCGTTGGCCGGCCAGGCTGACAAAAAATCCCGATTTGGGGCGAGACTCGATCAGGGATCTGCTCTCGAGCTCCATGTAGGCGCTCTTTGCCGTATTTAAGCTCACATTATACAATTTTTGCGCACTACGGACAGAAGGAAGGCGATCACCGTAGGTCAAAGAGCCATTTTTGATCTGGTTCTCTACGATGTTTGCAATTTTCTTATACAATTGTTGCTGCTCCATACTTATACTAATTTACTGTTTCCCTTTGGATTTACCCAATCATGAAAATGACGGATTCCCCTTTTTAGCGATTCTTCGTCGCCAAACATATTTAAAAGCTGCTGTTCGAAATAAACCTGCGCTTTGCGCTTAAATACCGTTGATAAGTCTTCGGAAACTTCAGTTCGATACGAAATTTCGACAGTGAGGTTGTTGTTTTCGGAGACTGTAGCAGAAGAAACAGCTGCTATTTCCTCGTTTTGGGCAAGCAAGAGAAAAGGCATGTGCTGCAGGTTTTTGTTGGTCACTTCGGACTGAGCCTTTTTTAGTAGGGAGAGATCAGAGAGATTAACCTGTCTGATGGAATACGATTGATGTGTTGTAGTCGACATGGCAATAAATCTTTTTTGCTAATTTAAGAAGGGTACAGACCGAATTTGAGGTACAGAATTCGGGTAAAACTAGGGTACAGATGAAAAAGTAAAAAATATGACCGGGAGTTGATGGTTTTTAATTTCCATTTAAGATCTTTACAAGAGTTAATGAAATGTCTCAAGACCAATAAATTATGACAGCCTATGCATAACTTGTTTCCGCTATTTATTGCCATGATTACTGCCATCGTTCTACTTGAAATGCTGGCCACGAAACTTCGGGTTGCTTATCCCATTTTATTGGTTTTGGCGGGCTTGATTGTCAGCTTTATTCCAACCTTGCCCGTTGTTACGATCGATCCGGATGTTATTTTTCTGATTTTCCTTCCCCCCTTATTATGTGAGGCTGCATGGTCGATTTCGTATAAGGAGATGAAGAAATGGTGGCGTATTATTGGAAGTTTTGCCTTTTTGGTCGTTTTCTTCACTGCGCTATCCGTTGCGGTGGTTGCCAATCATTATATTCCAGGTTTCACGCTCGCAATGGGTTTTCTACTGGGTGGGATTGTTTCCCCGCCAGATGCCGTCAGTACGGGTGCAATCATGAAGTTTGTGAAAGTTCCAAAATCTACTTCTGCAATCCTGGAAGGGGAGAGTCTGTTGAATGATGCTTCATCTTTGATTATTGTCCGTTTTGCCCTGATTGCCGTGGGTATGGGACAGTTTGTATGGCAGGAAGCAGCGGTATCGTTTATCTGGATGTTGGTCGGTGGGGTTGGCATCGGTGTCCTTTTGGGCTGGTTTTTTATTCAGGCACATAAACGCTTACCGACGGATGCACCATCGGATATTGCTCTGACCTTGATCGAACCCTATTTTATGTATTGGATTGCCGAGCAGTTTCACAGTTCTGGGGTGCTGGCCGTCGTTGCGGGAAGTCTGTTGATGTCCAACCAGCGGCTTAAATTTCTGAACAGTACCAGTCGCGTGCGGGGGCTGAGTGTCTGGGAGAGTTTTGTGTTTATCCTGAATGGCATTGTATTTTTCATTATCGGTCTTGATCTCCCCGAAATTGTAGCTGGTTTGCGCGCAAATGGCACTTCACTGCGGGAGGCGATCGGTTATGGTCTTTTGATTACAGCAGTCCTTATCTTTGCTCGTATGATCAGTGCATACGCTGCGATGATTGCGACGCTTATCTTTCGTCCAAGTGTGGCGCCTAGGGCGCGGTCTTCAAAACAACGGTTCTTTATGCCACTTTTACTGGGCTGGACGGGGATGCGGGGAGTAGTTTCCCTGGCAGCTGCGCTTTCCATTCCTTTGGTCATGAATGGTACCGTGATACCTCAGCGTCATCTGATTCTATTTATCACCTTTGTCGTCATTCTCTCAACCCTTTTGATTCAGGGATTGACTTTACCCTATCTGATCAAGCGGACGAAGCTCTTTGATACTGTTCTTGCAGAGGAACCCGAAGAGGTAGCCAAACAGCAGATGAAGCAAGGCTTAAAACAGCATGTCTATCAGTTTCTCAAGGATAAATATGAGAAAGAAGAACATAATCGGGAGGCAATGGAAAGGATTTTGCGACATTGGGAGGAAAAAGTCAATGCTGCGGATGATTCGTGGATGAATGAACGCACGAAAGTGATTTTCATTGAGCTTTTGGACGTACAGCGCGAATACCTGGAAAAATTGAACTGTGAGTCGGAGATTGATGAGGATATTGTCCGTGCGCAGCTCTATCAGATTGACCTGGAGGAAGAGCGCTTGCGCATGATATAATGCTAATGCAGTGGTATTCTATTGATCGGGATAAATAATAATAGTTGTAGCCCTTTTGGGCTTGGTACATAAGTTGAATTGCGATGAAAGTAATAATAACAGGGGCCACAGGGATGGTCGGAGAAGGTGTTTTATTGGAATGTCTTCAAAATGATAAAATAGATGCAGTATTGAGCATATCACGCCGTACTGCTGATATACAGCATCCAAAGTTAAAGGAGCTTTTGGTTAAGGATTTCACGGATCTTTCCGAAGTTGAGACGGAGATCGGCGGCTATGATGCCTGTTTTTATTGCGCAGGTGTCAGTTCAGTTGGCATGAAAGAGGATAAATACCGCTATATCACCTATGATACGACATTTGCATTTGCAAAATCGCTGTTGAAGATCAATCCCGAAATTAGCTTTATTTACGTGTCTGGAGCGAGTACAGATAGTACAGAACAGGGACGGGTGATGTGGGCGAGAGTGAAGGGCAAGACGGAAAATGATCTGGCGAAATTGCCATTTAAGAAAGAATACAATTTCCGCCCGGGCGGAATGACGACCGTCGCGGGACAGAAGCATGCCAATCCATTCTCGTTTGTTGCCAAGATTATAAAGTTCTTTGCCCCTTCGGCAGTGTTGTCACTACATGAAGTGGGGCGGGCGATGATACATGCCGTGGAGCGGGACGATGTAAAAAATATATTGGAAATCAAGGATATCAGGGCATTGGCTTAGTGGATGGGTGGATATAAGGTCTTTCGGCCATTATTTCCATTTCCAGTCCAGCTCCTCCTGATAGGTGATATGAAGACGTTGGCTAAGCGCTGTCAGGAAAGCTTTAAATTCGGCGGTATCTTCGATCTGCTGTTTTGGAAAAAACAGTTGATCGGCCATTTTTAGTTTGATAAAAAATGCGAAGGCCGTTTCGGTGATATATTCAAACTGATCGTATTGATATTTGGACTCCATTTGTGTGCTTTTGATCTGGAGATAATTGTCTTCAAAAGTAATTGTATGGAGGATGCCGATCCGATTTTGGAATTCAGGGCTTTTGACATATTTGGTGAAATAGCGCTTATAGTATATCCCAAGATATTTGGGAAAGAGAAGAAAGGCGATTATGCTCACTCCGATAATCAAAATAGCAAGTTGACGTTCATAGTAGAAAAACGGGATGGCGAGTATCAGCATGAGCAGCATAAACATGAATCGTGATTTTTTGCGTGCTTTAATTATTTGGGGTGATTTAGACATACTGAACAGCAATGCATCCAGTTGATCTTGCTCGGAAAGGGTTAGTTGAAGTTCTTTCATAACGTAAATGTATTAAATTGGTAAGATAATCGGAATATTTCCGACTATCTGCAAATAATTTGACATGTCTGTTTTTTGCACCAGCGGAGATCCGATAATATAAGGTTGGGATGGTCGCGGGTGGGCTTCCAGGGCTCGACGAATTAGGTAAGAATCATGCTATTCACCAAAAGTAATGCTTTTTGGTGAGTTCGTTCACTGAAAAGCATTACTTTCAGTGAATTGAGTGGTAGGATTTTGATGTAGTGACTGATTAAAAGTAGCCTGACGTATATCGGTATTTATTTCTTATTCTATTTTCTCGACCTGAATAGCGCTTGAGATTTTCTCAAAGTAATCTTCCATCTTTTCGTTACATCTTTCGATAAACAACTTTGTAAGCTCCTGTAATCTTATAATAGCGAATGGATCCCCTTTATAGTTCGCGTTATACCTGAATTGCTGTTGGGCTTTGATAATTTCTTTAAAGAGTTTAATATGATCAGTATTGTTCAGACAAAAGGTCGCATGTGCTTCGGGAACGATTAACCGACAGAGGTTCATTAAAAAAGGGAGCCCAACGGTTTGGGGTTTGTATTGAAGGATTGTATTGATAACACCGAGGCAGATTTGTTCTAAAGCCTGTGAGAGGGTGTAATATACCGCTTCGACACCACTAGGCCAGCCTTCTTCATAAGCTATATATAAGCAACGGGCGTTTTTATAGCGACTATCCCATTGTTTGCGCGCATATTCCAAGTCGAGTTGGGGAACTGCGATGCTGTCTAGTGCTAAGTTTTCTATCGTTGCGTTTTGAAACCATATATCACCGACTTTCATCAGCGATAGAAAGAAAGGATGGCCTTTGGAGAGTTTTTTGATAAAGTGCGCTGTTTCTTCCGTCACTAAGGTCAGCGAAACATTTTTCGGCAGCAGATCCATTGTCTGTTGCTGTATGTTGGTCAGTTCTGTATTTAGGCTGTCATACGCGATAAAGAGGTAGTAAACATGCGTTATCTGCTCTTCTTTATTGTTTTGGAGCAGACTATTGTACTTATGTTGATCTGAATGATAACCGAAGCAGGCAACTAACGAAGGAGTACAGTATAACTCCAGAATATTTAAAATCAGGTCTCGATAACTGCTGTTGCAATGATATTTATTGTAAATAGCAATGTTATTTTTGAATTTTTCAATCTTCCTGTGCTGAATTTGTTTTGGGCTAAGTTGTTCTCTGATTTCTTCGAATAAAAGATTGGAATAATCGTAGATCCAATTTAACGCATTTATAGCAATTTGGTATGCTGTTTCTAATAAGCTTTTGTCAATCGTGTAATCGTGATTATATCTGTAGTCAATATAAGCTTTCTCAATCTTATTAAGCGCTCTTTTTTTATCTTCTGTATCCGCCAATTTTGCTAATTTGGAATCAAATGTTTTGAGATAGTTGATATTTGCTTTAAGCGAATGTGATTTTTTTTCATCACTTATCAATAGATTTTCTGCTGTTCGGAGTGATAGTTCAATGGCTTGGTGGAGCATAAATGCTGCATGTGAATGGTCTCTGTGCTCTAGATAAAAATTATAGCCATCAATAAAAGAACGGATCTTTGTTTTCTCTTTATTTATATACACTTCAGTTTTCTCAATGACTTTTTCAGCAGAATCGTTAGGTACTACAAGTTGTATTTCCTGCGCTGGGTTTTGATAAATACGGTTCCCAGTTTGGCATATGAGTTGGGTTCGGCCCAGTCCTTGGTCGATTTTCTTTTGTATCTCGCGAGGTAAATGCACATTGAAGTAAAGATTAGGATAGTTTCCGATCGCTTTGTTGATTAGACTACGGGCTTTGTCAAATCTGGTAGCAGAATTTGACGAAAGATTAATCTGTAGCATTTGATATTTTTTTCCATCATGGTCAAACGGCCATAAATAGATTTCATCGACAGCAATAGCACGAAGGATGGCTTCGATGATTGGAGTAAGTTCGGTGTTCATAATTGACAGTTGAATTTTATTTTCAAATTTCCTAAGCAATCGATTTGGTGAATGTTATCTCGTTTTTATTGGCTAGAAGATAGCATAGTTCAATCAGTTTTTGGAAGTTAAGGAGGAATTCAGGAATATCCAGCTCCCCATAGTATACAGTGCCTTTATCCAATATAAATCCTCTGTGGATAAGATCTGCAAGGTTATCGTGCCAATCAACAATTGAGTAGGTAAATAGCATTTTAATGAGATAATACTCTGGATAACTCGTTTCGAGAAGTGAGAGAGCTTTGAAATTTCCAGTTCTATTTTTATCCCGAAAAAAATAGTATAAGGAAACCTCTTGATGTGGAGTTAATGTCATTTCTGCATTTCTATCAACAAACCAAAAGATTTCCTCATATAAGATATCTAGGAGTGTTATCGATTGTGTGAATAGCCAAAACCGACTCTCTGGAATATATACTTCGAACGCCTTGTCCCAGTTTTTAAAGTTTTTTTCTGCTGACACATATAAGCTGTTAATGAAGGCCTGCCAGTCATGCAGATCTTCCCCCCCCAGAATGTTTTTGATTTTTTGGATGGTCTCTTTCTGATGTGGACTTTTCTCAATTTCAGTGGGAGATATATTGATCTTTTCTGAGGTTGTGGCTTCTATAGTCAAATTTTCAGAAATTTCGCTTTCTACTGCGTCATCGGAAGGTTCCTCCTTTGTCTCTATGCTGTTGGTCTGTTTCGAAGACTTTTGGCCTTGGCTTTCCTCATTTTCAATCTCTTCTTGATTGTTTGCTATACTGTCTGGAAGTGATTTATTTTCATATATTTTATGCAGAGATATAGCTAATCTTTGTAATAATTCTCTAACGGCAAGCACATCATTGGCTCTATTGCCCAAAAATTCATCGTCGCTATCACCAATCTTTACCCAGAGATTATCAAGCGTTTCATACCATTGTTTTAATGTCTGATATGAAAAAAAGCGACCTATATTATCGACAGGGGATTCAATGTCATTATTGGTAAAGACTCCTGCTCTAACGTAATTCCAATAATCAGAATCACATTTAAAAAAATCCAATGGATTTTTCAGCTTTTTTAAATTACATTTTTTAAAAATCACATAGGCGATTTCTACCTGTTTTATGAGTAGCTTGACATTATAATTATTGGCTTGTACAGGAGGGTTTAATTGTGCATTCGTGGCGACGTTGATTAGAATATTGAGATCTCTTAGCCAATAGTCTATCCCTGTCTCAAGTACAAAAAATTCTTCGAGATATTTCAACGGATCGTCAATATACTCTTTGCTTAAATAGCGAAAATGTTTCGCTTTTAGTTTCTTTTGCGTATTTTTCATGCTAGGAATGTTTTTTGGTTAAATAGTGTGTCTATAATTATCAATGCTAAAGCTAATTTAAGCACTAATTTTCGATAAAACAAATTGTATATTGATAATTATTGATTATGAGTTCTTTTTTAACGAGAATTAAGGTTATTGCTGATAGAGAGGGATTAAGTGTAACAGCGTTTGAATCGGCTATTGGAGCCAGTAGAGGCGTATTTACACGTGCCTTGGCGAATAATACAGATGTTCAGGCTAAATGGCTGATTAGTATCGTCGAAAAATATCCTGAATATTCCTCCGAGTGGTTATTGAAGGGGGAAGGGGAAATGCTTAAGCCTGTTTTAGCTAAGGAGGACGAAGAGACGTATTTAACACCAGATTTGGAAAGAATCACTAATGGGGAGATTCATGCGTTAAAGCAATTAATTTTGTCACAAAATATCACTATTAAATCTCAGGAAAAGACAATTATATCATTAGAGCGATTATTATTGTCGTTGGAGCGCGAGATTGAATCGCTACGGAATAAATAGATTATCATCGGCAGAAAGGCAATTGATTATTATTTTCATGGGGATAAGTTATTCAATCGCTTGGAGTCAACAGGAACTAGTGAGCCTTTTTTTGTGAAGATAAACTCCGATACAAACGGAAAACTTGGTTTGTGGTTTGGTTTAAAATAATAGCGTCTTAAAAGTAGAATAATTGTGAACGTAAAAGAACGCGTATTGCTGATCGCTGAAAGAAAGGGCATCAGTAAAACTGAATTTTTTAAAGATGTGGGGCTTTCCTATGCCAATTTTAAGGGCGGCCAGAAAAATACAGCGCTGAGTTCGGATGCAATGATTGCAATATTGACCCGCCATCCAGATATTAGTCCTACTTGGCTATTGATGGGTGAAGGTAAAATGATGCGTAGCGCGGAAACCGTTAGCCCTGAACCACAGATCGCTGCTGCAAGTTCCGAAGGTTCGTCAGTTTCCAAACAATTGGTCGCCGCACTTGAGCAGACGATCAAAGCGCAGGAAAAGACAATTTCTGCTTTGGAGGGACAGGTTGTGCTGCTGAACCGGAAGTAAGCGCTGGGCGAGATACTGTGTTAGTTCCGATGAGAGTTCTTTTCTCCAACGGAGACATTCTTTACCTCAAGAGCTTTTAAAACAGCAATTATTTTTTTTCTTTCCGAAGAACTAGAAGCGTGCTCAAATGAAAATACTGTTGTTGTCATCATGTTTCATTGTTAAAATTGGGATTGTGAAACTTATGCCTTGATGCAAAGATGCGAAAACTATTTTTCATTAGTAAAGCCACTTAGTTATTGAAATAGGAACAGGTCTGCTCTTCGTTTACGAAATAGCTGATTATAGCGATTTCCTTGTCCTCCTTTTTGCCTATTTTTGTTAAGTATCAGGGATGCTATTGTTAAGCTAAAAATATTGAGCTACCCTTAGGGATGGGTTTCAACAGATTTAGCCGACTTTGATGGATATCTGCATCGCTATTTAAAGAAATAAAGCTATATGTTTAGAAAAGTATTACTCCTGTGCTGTATCCTATACAGTTGTTTTATGAACCGAAGCATGGCGCAGCCAGCGGGTGAACGACCTGTTTATACATCCAAGTGGGGCTATCTCTATCGGGAGTCCGGAAATAACAATGATCCTTTGGGGGTATTTAGTACCGAAGCACCGATTTATCTGCTCGACTCGACCAATATGCAGTATAAGGTGCAGGTCAGCAACGGTGATATTGGCTTTATCGATCGACAACCGCTGAAGAAATTCATGGACGGGAAAAAATCTGCTGGTGAGCCAGCCAAGTATTTTTATCGGGGTGTCGAGGGGTATCAGTGCCCACACTATTATGTGCAGGTGTCCGAACTACGTGTCCGTAAATCACCTTCAACGGCAAGCACCGCTGTGCGCCGCGCTCCGCTCAATGGGTTGCTGTGCATTGATTATGTCCCTTTATATACCGACGGTTGGGTGTATATCGGTGATCATTTTCATGAGAATCCTGAATATGTTCAATTGAAATTTTTAGGCTCCGTCCTGACCTACGATAAAGTACTGAAAGATTATTTGGCGGTAAAAGGTAAGGATCAGGAGGAAGAACTGGTTCAGGTAGGAAGATTGCGGGAGCTGGCTTGGCGGGAGGAGAAAAACTTAAAACAGGCCTTTTCCTATTGGAAGGAATCTTATACCGCTTACGGGGTGGAAAATCCGAAAGTCGATATTGATTTTGAATTGCTGCTGGCCAGTAAACTGGATAAAAAACCTGATTTTGAAGCCTATGAAAAGAAAATGAAGGCGCTGAACTTGCATTTTATCTGGAAAGGGCTGTCGCTCGTGGACGGAGAAATCAAGGATGCGCAAATGAATCAATTGAAGATGCAACGTGTTGCTGAGATACCGGATATGCCCGAATGTGGCTGGGAACCGCGTTACTTTTATAAAACCCCGAATATGATTGTGGCATTTGAGGAAAATTATAAAAAGAAGATCGTCGGAACGGTTTATAAGCTATACTTTACAGATGGTGAGATCTTAGTGATAGGCAATGAGCGTATGGATGCCAATTACGCTGAAAGGGATTTTATCAATCATTTTGGTGATATGATCTCTACGAATATGGTCGAGGAGCCACATGTGTACCGTTTTCAAAATGGCGACGCAGGCCAACTGATCATCACGTTTAAAGATGGCAAACTGTTTAGCTATGACTGTATGTATTATTGTTAGCCGACCAGAGTAAGGCGCTAAATAAAGAAATGTATTCTACAGGGATTTCCTGTTTTTAAGGATAGCATAACCAAACAAGGACCTGTGTTGAGCAGGTCTTTGTTCGTTTCTATGATTTCTAATGCTAGATTACTTCCATTTCAAAAAGTCTGGCAATGTGTCCGCGAAGTTTTTCCTTCACTTCATCCATATCGACTTCTTGACCAAGTTCCCGCTTCAATGAGGTCACGTCTTTGTCGTCTATACCACAGGGGATGATATTGCTGAAATAATCCAGGTCTGTATTGACGTTAAACGCAAAGCCATGCATGGTTACCCAGCGTGAGGCACGCACACCCATCGCGCAGATCTTGCGGGCCGTAGGCTTGTCCGGTTCAATCCAAACACCTGTAAACCCTGAATATCTCCCCGCTTGAACACCATAATCGGCGCAGGTCAGGATGATGGCTTCCTCCAATGTCCTTAAATAAAGGTGAATATCGGTAAAGAAGTTGTCGAGATCCAGAATCGGATATCCTACAATCTGACCAGGTCCATGGTAGGTGATATCACCGCCACGGTTGATTTTATAGAACTTCGCTTCTTTTTCTTCCAGGCCTTTTTCATCCAGCAGCAGGTATTCTTCGTGTCCGCTTTTTCCTAAGGTATAGACATGGGGGTGGGCTGTGAAAATCAGGTAGTTTGGCGTGTCTGTCGTTGTCGCATTGACCCGATTGTCATGTTTGACGTCTAATACGCCCTTGAAGATGGACTCTTGTCTGTCCCAGGCTTCCTGATAGTCTACAAGTCCCCAATCTTGGAACTGCACCACTTTATTCATTGCTTATTTTTTTAAGAAGACGGATCGTCAGTAACGATCCGCCGTCATGTTTGTCAAATTAATACAACAGGTTGTTGTATGGATAACGTTCATTGTGCATCTTTACGATAATATCGTAAAGTGTCTGTTTGAACTCTTCGATATTTGTCTTGTTTGTTGCAGACAGGAAGATCGCCGGATCGGAGTTTTTCGCCATCCATGAATTGCGGAAATCGTCCAATGTAATTTCTACCTCTTCACCATCGTGTCCTTCTTCAACAGCCGGTTTGTACAGATCGATTTTGTTGAACACTGTAATAACGGGCTTATCTAAAGCTTTCAGATCTTCCAATGTTTCATTTACCGCCTGAATGTGGTCTTCAAAGTTGGGGTGTGAGATATCCACCACGTGGATCAGCACATCTGCTTCTCTGACTTCATCCAATGTAGATTTGAAACATTCCACCAGGTGATGCGGTAATTTGCGAATAAAACCTACCGTATCGGACAGCAGGAACGGAAGGTTGTCGATAACGACCTTACGTACCGTGGTGTCAAGCGTTGCGAAGAGTTTGTTTTCGATCAATACATCAGATTTGGAGATCATATTCATGATCGTTGATTTACCAACGTTCGTATAACCTACCAGAGCTACGCGGATCATCTCGCCTCGGTTTTTGCGCTGGGTTTCATTCTGCTTGTCGATCGTTCTCAGTCTTTCCTTGAACAACGAAATTTTGTCCAAGATAATCCGTCTATCGGTTTCGATCTGCGACTCACCGGGGCCACGCATACCGATACCCCCGCGTTGGCGCTCCAAGTGGGTCCATAGTCGGGTCAATCGTGGTAATAGGTATTGCAATTGTGCCAGTTCCACCTGGGTTTTTGCCTGTGCAGTTTTCGCATGTCGGGCAAAGATATCCAGGATAAGATTGGAACGGTCCAAGATTTTGCGTTGGAGCTCTTTCTCGATGTTACGCAATTGGGATGGGGATAACTCATCGTCAAAGACAACAATGTCGATCTCTTCGGCTTCGACATAGGCTTTGATCTCTTCAAGTTTTCCGCTACCGACAAAGGTCGCCCTATCCGGAAAAGCTAACTTCTGCGTAAACATGCCTTTGGTCTCTCCGCCGGCTGTTTGTACGAGAAATTCAAGTTCTTCCAGGTATTCCCTTGCTTTTGTTTCAGTCACGCCTTGAGTGATCACACTGACCAAGACGGCTGTTTCGGGTTTTATTGCTGTATCGTGTATTTTAATTCTGGCCATTTTGTACTATTAAGTATATTGTAGCGTATGGAGCACGTTCAACTATGAGTTCATAGCGATCGTCTGCCTCTTATCATACTTCCACTTTTAATTTTTGTTTTGAAAAAGGTGAATTTAAGAAAAACCAATAAGTTTTTTGTGATTTGCTTACCAGGGGCAACTCAAAATAAGTAAGCGGTCAGTCGCCATCTTTTGCCTAGTAAAAGAAGGGGATATTTTTTATATCATGATCATAATGATGCAAAATTAAATAATTTTGATTTTATATACAAATGAATTGATCACTGGATTTTTGTATAAGTGATTTATGACGATCTGTTTACCTTACTTTTGGTCACCATTTCTCAGGGGAATGAAACCTCACTCGAAAAGGTTTATGCTGACTTGGGCATTTCTGAGGAAAGCCGTTGGTAGACTATTTGGATTTATTGGGAGCTGGATCGCGTCAAATAGTTTATTGAATGCTCAGCTTATGGAGCATTCTCGTGGGCACTGAAGGTGTCATCATCTGGTTTGTGCCGAATATATAGCGTTTCTTTTTTTGAATTTAAGCGCGCCAGTGCTGATTGGCTGATGATCAGGATATTTTGTCCCAGGCAATACCATCTGATTTCCGTGCCAAAAAGCTTCGAAGTAACTGATTTTTCTCGCTCTGAAGCGTAGGATCTTCTTTGAATATGGCAATCACGGTGTTTCTACACTCGGTCAATAAGGCCTGGTCTGTCGCTAGATTGGCCATCTTAAGGTCAAGGACGCCAGATTGTTGTGTGCCGGAGATGTCACCGGGGCCGCGTAATTCCAAGTCAACTTCGGCGATCTCAAAGCCGTCATTGGTGCGCACCATGGTATCCAGCCGGAGACGGCCTTCCTTGCTGAGCTTATTGCCCGACATCAGGATACAAAAGGACTGTTCGGCTCCACGGCCTACACGCCCCCGCAATTGATGGAGTTGGGAGAGGCCAAACCGTTCGGAGTTTTCAATGACCATGACAGAGGCATTAGGCACATTGACACCGACTTCAATTACGGTTGTTGCCACCATGATCTGTGTTTCATGCTTCACAAAACGCTGCATCTCAAAATCCTTATCTTTTACGGGCATCTTGCCGTGAACAATGCTGATTTTATATTGCGGAAGGGGAAATTCGCGCTGTAAATTCTCCAGCCCTGCTTCTAAATAAATCAAGTCCAGTTTTTCACTTTCTTTGATCAGGGGATAGACCAGATAGACCTGTCTGCCTTTGGCGATTTCCTCGCGCATAAAACCAAACATCCGCAGACGGGAGCTTTCAAAGAAATGCACGGTTTTAATCGGTTTACGTCCGGCGGGAAGTTCGTCGATCACCGAAATATCAAGGTCACCATACATGGTCATCGCCAGCGTCCTTGGAATAGGAGTCGCTGTCATGACCAGCATATGCGGTGGAATGACATTTTTGCGCCAGAGTTTAGCCCGCTGTTCCACACCAAAACGGTGCTGTTCATCAATGACAACAAAACCAAGATTTTTAAATTGCACTTTATCCTCAATGAGTGCATGGGTGCCGATCAGGATATCGAGTGTTCCCTCTTCAAGCGCCTGATGTATCAGCCGACGTTCTTTGGTGCCGGTTGACCCTGTGAGCAGTTTGATGCTGACGAGATCATCACCGACAAGCTGTTTGAGTCCATGATAATGCTGTGTGGCCAAGATCTCGGTAGGTGCCATCATACAGGCCTGGAAGCCGTTGTCAACTGCGAGCAGCATACTCATCAGGGCAACGACCGTTTTACCGGAACCCACATCACCTTGCACGAGACGGTTCATCTGCGCGCCAGTATTGGTGTCGATACGGATTTCTTTAACAACGCGTTTCTGTGCACCCGTCAACGGGAATGGAAGTCGTTCATTGAAAAAAGTGTTGAACTTTTCGCCTACTTTATTGAAGCGCTGGCCTCTGAATTTCTGCGTGTTCAGTTGTTTATTGTTGAGCAGTTTGAGCTGGATGAAAAACAGCTCTTCAAATTTGATCCTTTTGATGGCCTGGTTCAATTCCTTTTGGTTGCTTGGGAAGTGAATGGACGCTAGCGCCTGCTGGTGAGAAACCAGCTGGTGTTTTGCCATTATTTCCTGGGGAATCGTTTCACCGATACTCCGAAATACCGTCTCCAATGCTGTCTGCTGCAAACGTTGGATGCCTTTGGTGTCCAAATTGAATTTTTTGAGTTTCTCCGTGGAGGAATAGACTGGCTGTAAGCTCATGTTACCTGCCTGTTTGACCTGTGGGTTGTACAGGTCCATTTCAGGATGGGTGATAGAGAGCTGCCCATTAAATTCGCTGGGCTTGCCATAAATGATATAGGCCGAACCTACTTTCAGGGACTTTTGGAGCCAGGGAATGGACTGGAACCAGACAAGTTCCATGGAACCGGTTTCGTCCTTGAATGAGCCGACGAGGCGTTTGGTTCTTTTCTCACCCACGAGCTGTAGTGAAACCAGCCGCCCCAAAACCTGCGCCGCCATCATATCGGGGTGCAGCTTCCGTATCTTGTGGAATTCTGTACGGTCGATATAACGGAAAGGATATTGGGTCAACAGGTCCCCAATGGTAAATACCTGTAACTCTTTCTTGAGTACATCTGCCTTTTGGGGACCTACACCTTTGAGGTATTCTATTGGGGTAATTAAACTTAATTCAGCCATTCTTCTCGAATGGCTAAAATACGAAAAATTTAATTTTTACGATTTAAATACTTCTACAAATGGCTTGCCATCCCTGCATTGAACTGGCCTTGCCATATTTGGACATCCCCCCTGACAGGTTGTTTTTTCTAGGCTGAGTTTTCTTTCGGTGAGGCGATTGTATAGTTGAATTTTTTCTATCATCTCATTGGACCGAATGGTTTTATGTACGGCAATTCCCTCCATGCAGCAGCCTGTTCGTAAAAAATGACTTTGCCAATCGTTTGGATTGCTGCAGACAACGTCTTTATAGAATTCTTGAAGCTCTTTATATCTTTTAGGCAATTCCACGTTGACTTCTTCGAGGGAAAGGTTATGTGCAAAGCGGAGCATTGCTTTCCCGTTGTCACAGACTTTCCCCAGGGGTGGGTCGGGGACTGGCATCGACATCAGTTGTGTTTCATAGAAAATTTTACCTTCGCGTTCAGCCGCTTTACTCCGTTCATCTTGCAAATAATCCAGTTCTTGTTGCAATTTTTCGAATTGGCTTTTCAGTGACGAATGTACTAGGTAATAGGTATAGTAGGGGCGTTGTATAATTTCAAATTCCTCAATATTTTTGCAGGGAACAGATTGGAGGAGGGTGCTTATCTCCTCCGCTTTTTTACTAGCTAGCTCAGACCAATAATCATATGATTTAGAACTGTCTTTCGAACAAGCTAGAAATAGTAGAAACCCAATAATTGGGATTGTAAATATTATTTTTTTCATCAGTTTATAATTTGGTTTTTTAAAAGTTATTGAACCATCAGATTTACTTCGTGCGCTCGTATGCTCGGTTGTCTCGACTATATATTTTAAACGGTATTCAAGATGCTAATGCTTTTTGTTTGATCGATTGTGCGTTTGAATACATCTTGATGGTTTCTAAGGGTTACATTGGGCTTTTGGTACTTTTAAGTTTTTAATCTGTTTAATGCTTATGTTTGGAATCAGTTTATTCGTACTTAATTGTAGCTTTCTTTTCTTTACAGATGACATCTAGTGGTTTTCGATAGGGAATGCAATTGATTCTTGGCGCCATCATGGGCTGGTATATTTCCATCAACTTATTATAATCATTGATCATGTTTTGTAAGATGGTCTTATCAACGGAACGGTGGTAGGGGATATGACTGGTGCCACATACGGTCTGGATATCTATTATTTTCCAGTCATCGGCATTGGAACATTCTTTTGGGCTGGCCAGCGCTATAATTTTACTGTATTTTTCATTTGAAAGTGTTTCCAATTCCTTTTCGGTTTTTTCTTTATAGGGGTTGTCAAGATGGGATTCGGATTTACAAACAACAAATAGCATAGTACAAGCGAGCAGGGAGGTAATACCTAGGACGGACAGATTTTTCATAATAGCGTATTTGGTTTTTTGACTGAACGGACAATTTTGTGTAGGTGCTACAGTGAGAATCGAAAATTTCTCATGGCCGTGATTTTTTAGAAACTGTGGCTTGTGCCGGACCGTAGGACGGAACGATGGGCTAGATGCAAATAGGATCAGCGCAATATTAAAAAAGCGGCTTAATCACAAGATTAAGCCGCTTTTTTAATATTGAAGGGAATTCTTTTTAGAAATTTCCTTTCGCAACATCCCACCAAAGGCGAGTGCCGCCATTATCGGGGCCACCCAAAAGTGATATTGCGTTTTGTACTTCAGCTTTGTTGGTATTGTATTCGTTCTGTGGGAACGGCAAACGACGTATCTGTATTTTTGTGTCGATCAGTCCGCCGCTATTATTGACAACTACTGGAAATAAACGTGGATATCCGGTACGACGGAATTCACTCCATGCCTCTTGTCCTTCCGGGAAGATTGCCAACCATTTTTGGGTAATGATACGTTCTAGTTTTTCCTCATTTGTAGCCGCATCGTTCCACTTTATGGTTAGTGCACTAGGTGAAACTGCGTTGTTTTCCGCATTGAATGGATCCTTATAGGCCGCCGCTTTGCTTGTATTGTCATTTAAGTATGCACTCAAACCGGAGCTGACACCCCACTGTGCGAATGAAGTCTCCACGCCCTTCTCATAAAGCGACTGTGCTGTTCCACCGGCATTGTTCCAGCCTCTTAAAGCTGCTTCGGCCCTTAAGAAGTAAACTTCTGCAGCTGTCATTAGAATGGGGGCCGTACTGGCGGTGAAGGTTGGTGTGGTACCTTCTGTATTCAGTGCTGAAAGTTTTTGATATTTGTCTTTTTCAATACCCTCTGCACCCGTACGAATACCAATGTACTGACCTGCAACTGCTGTCAGTGTAGGATCATTTGAAACGGGGGACATGTATTTTGAGATCCGGGGATCTTTCAATCCGACCATGTAAGACGAAAGTGTTGCATTGATACGCGTATCGGCCCAGTTTTTGGCAATAAACCAAAGTGGATTGCTATAGGTTCCGTCAGTAGGTACGGTAACCTTGAAATTATCGGAATTGCTTTCCAAAACACCACCATTTGCTGGATCCAATGCTTTTTCTGCTTGTGTTTTTGCTAACTGCGGGTCAACTTTAACCAAACGCATCGCAAGACGTAAGCGCAGGGAGTTGGCAATTTTCAACCAATTTTTAAATCTTACCTGATTATCTGTATTTGGAAAAACCAAATCAATCTGGTCGATTTTTGCCGCCATTGGACTATCTGCTTTATAGGCCTTCAATACCGTTACAGCTTCATCAAGTTCTTTAAAAAAGCTATTGTACACGTCCGACTGTTTGTCATAAGGGATTGTATTGGATGTACCTACCTGACTGTAGGGGATGGGACCATAGATATCCGTAACCCGGCTTGCTGCTTCCACTTTGATGACTAGCGCGGACCCCCATAATGCTGGGTATGTTTCCGCAAGACCATTTTTTTTCAATTTATCGATCGCCTTGATGACATTGAGGTATAATACTTGGAAAGGTTCGCCATTCCAGCCATTTACCATAGCATAATTGAGGTTGTTCTGTCCACTATTGAACGGTGTTGGCGACATGAAGAAGCCTGAATAAACATCCGCATTCAAATTCTGTTGTACCTGGTATGAGTTTGGATCGCCGGCACCTGAAAAATTATAAATGGACATTTGAGCGTTCCGAAGGAAAATGACAAGATCTTGTCCGTCTCCTTTTAAGTCCTCATCTGTAACGCCAATATTGTTTTTGTTGTACTCTTCAAAATTTTTGGTGCAGCTAGTCATAGAGCCTCCTAAAATTAAAAGAGCAAGAGAGAACTTGGATATATTTTTTATTGTAAATTTCATTGTATTTCTGTTAGAACGTTGCGTTTAATGTTAGACCATAGTTACGTGTTGCTGGCATCATAAAGATATCAACACCACTTAGTGCGTTGCCCGTAGACATGGTCACTTCAGGATCGAAAGGCGCCTTTTTCGAGATATAGAATAGGTTTCTTCCGACAGCATTGACACGAAGTTTTTTGAAGAAGCTATCTTTAATGTTAAAATCATAGCCAAAGGTTAGCTCGCGCAATCTCACTACAGTTCCGTCATAGATATATTGACTACTCACAGGCCCCATACCGGCAGTTGATGTGTACCATTGCTCTGCATCCACTTTTGTGACTGCTTTACCATCTGGTGTTACACCATTGACGATCACACCACCATTCGCACGCGCATCGCCAGTTACTTTCGATACACCATAACCGTCAAGTAAAGATTGTGTGACCGACATGACGTCATAGTTGAACTTGCCATCGATAAGGAAGCTTAAATTGAAGTTCTTATAGTTAAAGCTGTTGTTCCAGCCCATCTGCCAAATTGGATTGGAATTTCCAAGTTTAGTATAGACGTTGTTTTTTTGCGGAATTCCGTCCGCAGAAATTAGGATACGGCCTTGGTTATCGCGGACAAAATCCTGTCCATAGATATCACCAAAAGATCCTCCAACTTCCAATTTGGAAGCAAAGTTATTTCTACCTTCTCCGGTCAGGTTAAATTCAGGTACAGCATCCGCAAGTTCGATAATCTTGTTTTTGTTGTAGGTGAAGTTTACACTTGTGGTCCAAGTAAAATTATCATTCTTGATGGCATCCAGTGAAACCAATGCTTCTACACCCTGATTTTGGATATTTCCGGCATTGATCGCATATTGTTTGTTCAGTGAAGCGTGACTTGCTGCTACCTTAAAGAACTGATTTGTTGTATTCGTTTTGTAGTAGGTCACATCGACATTCAGACGATTATTCCACATACGCCATTCTGTACCGATTTCCAATGACTTCGTCTTTTCCGGTTTTAAAGTTTTCAAAAAAGCGATATCATTAACGGTTAGTACGGCATAAGGATTTACCGTATTTGTCAATAGGGCTGTATAAGGAGGCAAGTCATTACCCACGACTGCATAAGAACCGCGGATCTTGGCCATATTGACAAATTCCGGTAGGTTCAACTTGTCATTCAGTACGATACCCAGACCTGCTGAAGGGTAGAAAAAGGATTTTGTACCAGTGAAAGCCAGTGTACTCGACCAGTCATTACGAGCCGTCAGATCCAAATAGATCCAATTATCATAGGCTAAATTTGCCGAGGCAAACACCGACTGTAATTGTCTGCGGTTGGCAGATAATGTGGAAGTGACAGGGGTAGTTGTATTTTGGATAAAGAATTGATTAGGAACCTTCAAGCCGTCTTTTCCTGTTGTGAAATCTGTTCCTTCTGTTTTCCAATCAGTGATACTTGTACCGACCAATCCTGTGATCTGCAATTTGTCGCTAACATTAAAGTTCATATTAGCAACGACATCACCATACTGTTGTGTAATGGTGGTATTTGTGTAGCTATATGCACCATTTTCGCGGGCAAGAATTTTTTGGGTTCCTGCATACGCCTTTCTATCCCAAACTTCACTCGTCCGGTCTACACTACCGCGTGCCTGCACGCTGATCCATGGTGCAATTTTGTATTTTGCACTTCCGTTCAACAATAAGCGATTTCTGGTCGATCTGGTAGAATTCCGGTTTGCAATCCACCAGGGATTTTGTTGTGTAGTTTCATCATCCGAAAGTGTAAACCAATTCTGCTCATTGAGACTACGACTTGGATTAAATTTTTCGTAATTTTTATAATCCGCAATATTCAAACTGCGAGGTAAAAGATAAAGGCCGACTAAAGGACTGTAGTAGAAGCCCGAAGTAGGTGCATTATCCAATTTTTGTGTAATGTAGTTTGCACTCGCTTCAACTGTTAATTTGTCATCAAAAAATGTTGCACTCTCTTTGAGGTTGAAGTTGTGGCGCATCAGATCATTTTCTGGTAGTATTCCTTTTGCAAGGGTATTGGCATAAGAAAAGTAGGTTTGATTTTTCTCATTACCCCCTGATAATGTCAGTGAGTTTGTGAAATTACTCCCCGTACGGAAGAATTCGCCAACATTATCGTAGTTAGCGCCATTCGTTTTATCACCCCAACTAAATACACTTGTATTACTGTTTTTGCCTTTAGAACCTTGACCATATTGGCTCTGGAACTTCGGTGTTGATACAGCTTGTTCGATTTGGGCACTTGATGAAAAGTTAATTGTTGTCCGGCCTTGCTTTCCAGATTTGGTTGTAATCAAAATCACACCATTGGCGGCTTGACTACCATATAATGCTGCTGCTGAAGCTCCTTTTAATACGGAGATATTTTCTACATCTTCAGGGTTAATCATAGCTATTGGGTCACCACCGTCACGCTGACCACCGAAAACATTATCTGGTTGGTTGGCTAAAGTTTGGTTATTGATCGGAACACCATCGACAACATAAAGGACTTGGTTATTGCCGGAGGCAGATTTGTTACCACGTAAAACGACTTTTGCGGAACCGCCTGGCCCTGAGGAGCTGGAAGCGATATTAACCCCCGCTACTTTACCATTCAGGTTATTGGCCAAGTTGGTGCTTTTTACCTTGTTCAGTTCATCTCCACTAACCTGTTGTGTAGAGTAGGTCAGTGATTTCTGTGCGCGGCTGATACCCAGCGCCGTGACTACAACACTTTCAAGCTGTTGCGTCTGCTCATCTAGGCTTATTGTAACTGTTGTTTCTCCTGGACCAAGTGTAATCGTCTTATTTTCGTAGCCAATCGTGCTGATATTCAGGACACGATTTTTATCGTCTACATTGATCTGAAATGTTCCCTTACTGTCTGTGGAACTTGCTGTTGACGTTCCCAATACTTTAATGGTGGCGCCCACGAGTGGAGTTTTTGATTTTGCATCGACAACCGTTCCTTTCACTTGGCTGCTTTGCGCATGTAGTAAAGATGCTGAAAAAAGCATTGTCGGAACAATACTCAACATCTTCAGTGTAGTGTATAATTTGTTATTCATGTAGTATATGTGTTATATTCAGTTTTTTATATACATATTTTCACAACAGAAGTTATTTTCCACGGTAATGGGCTAATTCCATTTAGCATGTTGGTTAGGGAAAATGGTATTGAATAGAGCTGGAGAGCGAAATAAATGATTATTGTATATTATTCAATACCCCAATTGATAGGAGTTGGGGGAAGCGTGATTTCCTTTAATTAATACTAATTTACTACTGTTGATTAAAAATCAAAAATTTTAAGAAACAAAATTGATACAAGTATAGAGTGGATCGAGTTAACTAGTTGATTTTTAGTTTCGTGTTGTTTTGTAATTTTTTGTGCTTTGCCAAAAATGTATCTTTGCGAGGACATGTTAAATACTGAAAGGCTCCCAGATTTTATAGATGAAGCCTTTCGGTGTTAGATGAAGTATAGTATTAGGAAGCGAAATAGACTATTTGATTTATCGTTATTGTGTCATAGAAAGTTCGAAAGATGATAAATTAGATGGTATGTCAAATTTTTTCGTGAGTAAGTGTCTAATTCCAAGTGTAGTTAACCTTTGGTTTTCCGTTTTCACAGGTCAGCGATTTAAACTTTGGTGTAGGGCCTTGTGTACAAGCTGGACGCTCTAAGGAGTATAGCCTTAGGTAAAGCGCATTGTAAAGGCTCACTATTTTCTTTATTTCGCTGTAGTCATTCGCTCGAGAAAAGGGCAAATAGGTATTATAACATCCTGGAATGGGGGTAACGTCCCATTTGTCAATGCCAGCACAGGTAAGCTGATTTTGATAATCATCCATCTTTTTCTTAAGATCGGGGAGGAGTTCCCGGCATTTTTCGGCAGAGAGATCTTGTGCAAAAATTAATTTGGCTTTTTGATTCTCAACAACCAATTCCAATGGTGAATATTCATACCAATAGTAATCGTCACAGGGTTCATAAATAATGCCTTCTTTGATCCCAGCATCGAATCCCTTTTTTACAAGATTCCGATAGTCCTGCCACAGCTTATCAAAATCCTTTTCAAGCGACTTGTGCATGGCAAAATAGCTTTCGCCACACCAGTAATTTTGTGCTTTTTTTACATACCATTCTTCTTTATCTGTAGCTTTTTTTGAAGTGATTAACTGTTCAATTTCCTTCCGTTTTTTAGTGGCCAATTCTTCCCAATCTCCCGATGAAAGATTCTCTTTTTTACAGGAAATTAAAGCGATAAACAAAAATAATGCAACGTACAATAACTTGTGATGTTTCATGGTTTGTATTTAATTGATTAGTTATTTATGGTATAAGTACGTATGCGTCATCTGTTTCGCTACAGCTTTGCCGAATTTTTTTCGATCTGACGGAAATTGCTGCTATTGAAAAGCACTATCGCCATTAGTATAATGCCATAAGCGACATACTTGACAAAAGGGACCGGTTCCTGAAAATACGTCACGGCCAACGTGAAGGCAATGATTGGATTGATGTACAGCAACACACCTGTCGTTGTTGAAGAAATCCCGATCAATGCATACATGCTCAGGAAAAGTGGGATAATCGTGAATACAACAGCAATCAGTATTATGGTGCCCCAAAAGATAGGTTCGGTAGGGATGTCATGGTGATTATAGATCAGCTTGGGGATAACGAATAGTGCACATATACTTAATTGGAGGACCAATTGGTTGAGTTTGTTGAAGCCTGTCGATATACGTTGTACGATAAGGTAGAAGGCATAACAGGTCGCGATGGTTGCGGCCCATAAAACATCATTCAATGAACCCTTGGCCAGTAGACAAACACTACCAAATGCAATGAGCAAAGCCAGTTTCTGCAAGGGACGCAGTTCTTCTTTTAAGATAAAATAAGCTGCTGCTGCGGTGATCAATGGGCAGGTCAGATAGGCCAATGCTGCGGATTGGATGCTGATGTGGTTGACGGCATAGATATAGGTAAACCAATTCCCGAAGATCAATAGGGACGCGAGAATAGTGAGACCGATCTGTTGAATTTTACGGTTTCGCGGGAGGTCTTTGAATTTTTGAATATCTATACGCAGTGTCTTTCTTTGGAATAATAGGAGATAGAGCCAGAGCACTGCTAAGGCTGTTACGATCCTAAAATATAGAATGTCCTCTGCAGGATATTCCCGTATCCACCGGACGGGAATGGACATAAAGCCCCAAATAAAGGGAGCCAAAAAAGCCGCGAAAAGATATTTTCCGCGGCTTACAGTTTCGTTGTTATTTTCCACGGATTAATCTTTCCAGGCGATTACCGAAATCTCGACATTGACATTCTTCGGTAATGTCTTCACTGCCACGCACTCACGTGCAGGTTGGGCTTCCTTGAAATATTCTGCATAAACGTCATTAACAAGGCTAAAGTTGCCCATGTCGCTTAAAAAGATGGAGGCCTTGACGACATCCTGAAATGTATAACCAGCATGTGTTAAAATGGCTTCGACATTTTTCAATACCTGGTGCGCTTCATCTTTTACGCCCGATGAGATCAGCTCCATTGTTTCAGGAACAAGTGGAATCTGTCCGGAAACATAAAGGGTATTACCGGCTTTGATTGCTTGATTATAGGGGCCGATCGCTGCTGGAGCTTTGTCTGTATTTAAGATCTCTTTTTTTGACATGGTCGCTTGTTTAGGATGAAAAAAATATTTTATAGATCAACCCCAATAAAAAGACAATAATAGCCGTTGCATTAATGATATGCATGGCTTTGATACTGCCATTGGTGGGTCGGTCAGCGTTGCGCTTTCTGAAAAAGTACATGGAACTAAGTTACGACAGTAAATTAAAAAGTTAAAATTAAAAAGTAAAAACTTTGGGATAGCGTGAAGACAAATACTAACTTTAGTAATAGAAGCATGCTGTGTAAAATTTGCTGTTGATCATACGAGGACAGGAAAGACTGAAAGGGATATACAGATGTTACAGTGCGAATTGTTACAGCGAATTTCATATCGGAAGCTTTTCGGGAGGATTTTAAGTCAATATATTCAGCGTGAAATGTATCCCATTTGAAGTGTCGGAAAGGAAAAATATAAAAATTATTTTGATGAAGAAAACAGCATTAGTAGGCGGTAGGATCTATACCGACAATGAAATTTTAGAGAAGAAGGCATTGCTCTTGGGTGGTGGGGTAATAGTCGGGACGGTCGATGATAAGGATATCCCAGTAGGATATCAGTCTCTTGACGTCAAAGGCGCCAATATCTGTGCTGGATTGGTCGATCTGCAGTTATATGGCGATGGTTCGGATCTTTATTCTGCTGAACTCAGCCTCGCGTCATTGGAACGGATCTCCAATGGATTGATTGATAAGGGGACAACTTCTTATATGATGACTTTGGCGACGAATACTATTCCGGTATTTAAAGAGGCCATTCGTATTGCTGAGGACTACCATCATAATGCTTTTTTGGGGCTGCATCTGGAAGGTCCGTTTTTGAATGCAAAAAAAAGAGGTGCTCATCCTGAAGAACTGATTATAACACCGACGAAAGAACGGATCGAAGATCTGCTCCAGGGAACTCAAGTTGTCAAGATGATGACGATTGCTCCTGAATGTATTTCGGATGAAGTGTTGAGGTATTTGCAAACGTATCAGTTGTTGTTGAGTGCAGGGCATAGTAATGCTACTTTTGCCGAAGGGATACATGGCTACGATGCGGGAATTCCGACAAGCACACATCTGTTCAACGCCATGTCACCATTGCACCATCGCGAGGTGGGTTTGGTCGGTGCTATTTTTAACCATCACAAAGCCTGTGCGAGTATTATTGTAGATGGACATCACGTCAGCTTCGAAGCTGTGAAAATTGCTAAAAAGCAAATGGGCGATCGTTTATTTATGATTACTGACGCTGTTGCAGCATGCAATAAGGGGATCTATCAGCACGTGTTGAATGACGGTTATTACGCCTTGCCGGATGGTACAATTTCGGGGGCAGCAATTTCCCTATTTGAAGGAATCAGAAACTGTGTACAGCAAGTTGGGATTCCGTTGGACGAAGCGATCCGGATGTCGACAACCTATCCGGCGAATCTGCTAGGAAGAAGCGATATCGGAAACCTAAATGCGGAAAGTATGGCCAATGTCATCGTGTTTACGGATGATTTCAGGTTGGAACATGTGATCTTTAAGGGGGAACTGCGCTATTGATGAGCCTGTTCGAGAAGATTACGTTGTAATCTGAAATTGACTTATATGATGTGTATTTTCATCTGATAGAAATATATTTTTAAGAAGGATGAAAGAACGCTAAATTTTTTTTCTATTGAAATTTAGCTTAGTTTTGGGGGTTATTTTGAAAAAAAAACACTATACTTTATCGCTTAATGAAACGTTCCTTATTATTTTTAGCTACTGCAGCCTTTCTTTTGTCTTCTTGTTCATCCAAGAAAAATAAGAAGGAAGAACCTGTTAATACGAATACCAATGTTGAAATTGTAAAAAAAGATCCACCTTCGGTTCCAAAAAGAGAGCGGATGAAAAATACAATCGAGACTAAAGAACAGCCTGCTGTTGAAAAGAAGAAGGATATCGTTGTTGAACTTCCAGCTGTGCCACGCGAGTTTCGCGCTGCCTGGGTTGCTTCTGTTGCGAATATCAACTGGCCGAGCAAAAATTACCTCAGTACTGCTGAGCAACAGCAGGAAGCGATTGGTATTTTAGATTTTTTAAAGAACAATAATTTTAATGCGGTTGTTTTCCAGGTACGCCCCTCGGCGGATGCTTTTTATAAAAGTGATCTTGAACCTTGGTCTTATTTTTTGACAGGAACTGAAGGTCAGGCGCCATCACCCTATTATGATCCACTTGAATTTTGGGTTGAACAGGCACACAAACGGGGAATCGAACTTCATGTTTGGTTAAACCCTTATCGTGCGCACCATACCGCCGGCGGTGCGGTGACTTCGGCTTCAATGGCACGCAAGATGCCTGAATCTGTTGTGAAATTAAAACAGGGCTATTACTGGTTTGATCCATCAAAACAGTCAACACAGGATCATGCTGCGCGTGTGGTCATGGATATTGTTAAGCGCTATGATATTGATGGGGTTCATTTTGATGACTATTTCTATCCTTATGCTGAATACAATGGTGGACAGGACTTTCCAGATTCGGATAGCTATAACGGGTTTAAACGTAATGGTGGTACGCTGTCGCGTGGTGATTTTAGAAGAAACAGTGTGAATACCTTTATCGAACGCATCTATAAGGATATTAAAAAGGAAAAAAACTTTGTGAAATTTGGGATCAGTCCTTTTGGGATCTGGAAGCCGGGTTATCCTGCGGGAATACAAGGGTCAAGTCAATACGATATGTTATATGCTGATGCTAAACTGTGGTTGAACAAAGGCTGGATCGATTATTTTGCACCACAGCTTTATTGGCCTATCCAGCCGGCAAAACAAAGCTATACGGCTTTGTTGAAATGGTGGGAAAGTGAAAATACAATGGGCCGTCACCTTTGGCCGGGTATCAATACTGTTGGGAGACGTGGCCCGGAATATGTACAGGAGATTGTCAATCAGGTTGCTGCGGCACGGAATATTTTGCCAGATAATCGCGATGGTGTTATCCATTGGAGCTTGGCTGGTCTAACAAAAAATCCGGCAATGACGCAGGCGCTTGTAGATGGACCTTATCAAACTAAAGCTTTGGTGCCAACAACACCATGGCTCAATGCGAACCCGTTGTTGAAACCGAGCTTATTGCTGACTCCACAGGGAAATAATATTTTCTTGAAATGGCAGCATCAACAAGTTGACCAGGTGGCAAAATGGGTGTTATACCTAAACTATGGTGGTCAATGGACGTATGAGATCCTGGAACCAGGCGTAACAACGAAAGATGTGCCGACGACATTGAATAATAAAAAATTGCAATATGTTGCGGTTAAGGCGATTGACCGTTTGAGCAATGAAAGTCCTTATATTGCTGAAAAAGTAAAATAGTGGCATTTTTATATGATTTCAAAGGGGGCTATCTGAACTGATTCAGATAGCCCCCTTTTCTGTTTGTGCATGGTGAAGACTTCATATTCGGATATTCATTCCATTGCATTTCGGTTGATCGGGGATGATTTGTCTTTTTTTGATCAGAAATAGTGGGATTTGCTGGAACACAGTGATTTTGTTTTGAATTTCAATCTGTCTGGGGTAAATTTAGGGATATGGAAGAGATATATAAAACCGTTAGTGATTCGGTGATCCGAATTTCACAGTTGATGTTACCATCCAATGCCAATTTTGGAGGAAAGATCCATGGAGGCTATATTTTGTCCTTGATGGATCAAATAGCCTTTGCGGTGGCCTCTAAGTTCTCAGCACATTATTGTGTGACGGCTTCTGTTGGTAAGGTTGATTTTTTGAAACCAATAGAGGTGGGGGAACTTGTGACCTTAATAGCGTCTGTTAATTACGTGGGCAATTCGTCTATGGAGGTGGGCATTCGAGTGGAGGCTATGAATATCCAAACGGGTGAGACAAAACATTGCAACTCCTCTTACTTTACCATGGTCGCTAAAGATGAAACGGGTAAACCAGCACGGGTACCTCGATTGATTTTGGAGAATGAGAAGGATGTGTTTCGATTTTATCGCTGTGTGGTAAAGATGGAGGTGGATAAAGAACGTGATCGTGCGATTCATGATCTGGAGCGGGACTCCCTAGAGCAACAGGCTTATATCAGTGCGCATTATGATGTCAAGATTGCATTAAAAAAATAGTGGGCTATCGTTGTGATAGCCCACTATTTTTTTAGATTTCTGGATCTGCAGGTGTATTCGGATTACCGATTCGTTCCTGATCCGGGTAAGGATAGAAATTCCGGTTGCGTTCTGTTGTATTTTGTGGTGGTGCAGGACGACCAAACCGTCTGCTATCTTCCAGTCGTAAGCCTGACATAAATAATTCTGCGCAACGTTGTTTATAGACTTCGAGCAGTAGATCATTTTTGTTGATGGCTCCGGCATAAGCTGGCAGCCCGGCATTGACATTGAATAGATCGCTAGCCGTTTGAGTACGAACTTCATTGATTAGATCGCGTGCCTCGGTCAACGAACCGTTGTTGCGTAATAAGGCTTCGGCTTTGATTAGTTTCATTTCGTCGGGTAAGTAAACGGGAACTTCTCCATTCTGTGTTAACGCAAATCCTTTAAGACTCAATACATTATTAATGAGTCCCGTATAAAAACTGATACGTTTATCTCCTGCATCAAAAAGTCCGGCCGGTAAACCGAGATTTTCGTGGGCAGCATAGTATTTTAGATTAATAGTCGTATGCCACAGCGGGTTTTGAGCTAGCGCAGTGTATTGAAATTGATTTTTTGAAGTCAGATCGATCTTGTTTGCCAAGTTGTAGGCTTCCGTATATTTTCCTGCCATGAGGTTGTATCGTGCCGCAAATGCGTATAACACATTGGTTAGATTAAAGTTGGGGCCGGCAATTGTTGAATTGAATTCGGAAGATGCTGGTGTCGTTTGGATTTCTTGGATTGCTTCATTGAGTAATTTAACAGCGGTCTCCAATACCTGTTGGCGAGCGACAAAGGGAGCTTTTCCGCTTAAGTCGGTTTGAATATTTGATTGTTCAAACGCAGCTGCAAGATTTCCCAATGCAATTGCTTTGTATAATTTGGCATGTGCGATGATTGCGGATAGCGTGCCGCCAGTTATTGTAGGTATATTGCTGGCGTTGGCCAGTATGGTTTCGCTTATTCCCATCAATTTTTGGTTTACAGTCCAATAGGCCAGTATATTTCCGTTGGCTGTTGGCAAATCTTTGCCACCTGCCTCTAGCTCAAGCGTATTTGTAAAGGTAGCGACACCTTTTAATTCTCTGGATGTAACTGCTGGATAGAAGTATGTAGCAGCAATGACATCTGTTGAATACAATGTTCTTAGACCTACGCTCAATGCATAGATGCCATCTTTAGTTTTTGGCACTTCATTTCCATAAGGTTGGTTCACATTTGGTAGATCCATTTTACAGCTATTGAGCGTCATACCGAGGCAGGCTGTAAGGATTGCGATAATAGTTATCTTTTTGTTCATGATAGTCTAAAATGAAAGATTTACGCCTAAGATTACTTGACGAGGGAGGGGGACTTCGACAAAATCGAATCCACGCACGGCATTGTTTTGACCTGCAGCGTTCACTTCAGGATCCCAGCCAGTATAATTGTCGAAAGAGAATAAATTACGACCAGCTAGAGAAAAACGGATATTTTTAATCTTTGAGTTTGGACGTGCCCAATTATAGGAAGCGGAAATTTCTCTTACTTTGACAAATGAACCCTTTTCAATCCAGTTTTCCATAATGGAGAACAATGCTGCTGAAGTACCTTTGGGTACCTCGCCTCTCAGTTCTGGCTCATAGCCTGCTAATCCACCATATAGATCTCGATCGCCCACGCGTCTGGTAAAATTAAAGACATCCTGACCTATTACGGCATCCAACTGAGCGCGGAAGGTCCATTTTGAACCAACATTGATTTCGTTGATCAAAGACCCTGTCCAGTCTGGGTTGGGGTCACCAATCACTTTTCTTAGGTTTGCACCGCTTGGAACTCCGTTATTGTCTTTGCCGACTTTGGCTGTAGTTGGGAGTCCCGCAGCATTATGATAGATAGAGCCATCGTCGTTTCGGGCAAAATAGGTTGCGTAGAAGGCTCCTAAAGGATATCCGTCTACCGCCGCCACCTGGCCAAATCCGGCAGTGTACATTAATATTCCCCCTGGGACATTGTTTACAACGTTTTTATTATGTGAATAAATGGCTGTGACATTCCATTTCAAATTTTCTTTCAATACAGGTACGGCTCTCAGCATCACCTCCATTCCTTTGTTAGTCATTGTTCCTACATTGACAAACTGCGTGCTATAGCCCATGGACGGAGTGAGGTTGACGTTCAAAAGTAGGTCTTTGACATTCTTTTTGTAGTAGGAGAACTCTAATCCTAGACGGTCTCTAAATAAACTAAGGTCGGTTCCGATTTCGAATTCTTCTTGTCGTTCAGGTTTGATATTCTCATTTCCAAGTTTGTTGCTGACAATAATACCGTTTAAGCCATTAACCGTTACCGGATTGAAGAGTGTGTATCTATCAAAAGGGGATAAAGCAGTAAGATTTCCAGATTGGCCATAAGAAGCTCTGATTTTAAAGCTGGAGACTACGTCGTTGATTTTGGAATTCTGCCAGAAGGGTTCGTTTGAAACGACATAACTTCCACTTAATTTTGGATAGAATTGACTCCGGTTGTCAGCGCCGAAGGCGGAGGACATATCATATCTTGCGGCACCTGTAATGTATAGCTTCTCTTTGATTCCAAAAGTTTGTTGTACAAAGGCTCCAAAGATATTCATGTCTGAACGGGATTCAGAAGGAACCATGACGCCATTATTGACCGTTTCTCCCCCATATCCCATTTGCGTGGCTTTTATGTTGGTGGACATGTTTTTTTCGGTCTGAAAGGTCAGTCCGGCTCCGGTAGTTGATTCTAGCCAGTCTCCAATTTTTGTCTGATAGGAAGCGTTAAAATCGTTGTTTAGCAAGAACGTGGTTAAGTCAGCACGCTGCGCATAGCCTGTGGTATAGGAAGGGGTGGTATTTCCTGGTGGAATATAAGCTGTTCCGATGGAATTGGCATTGTCAAAACCAAGAACATAATTTAATGTTAAACCTTCAGTAGGTTTCGCCTGTAATGACAGATTTCCAATAAAGCGACTTGTGCGTTGTGCAAACTTGAAGTTGTTAATAGCTTCTAATGGGTTGGTGCGTTTTACCACAGCGACAGGTGTTGTGGATGGATAATAACCAGTTGCTGGATCTCGTTCGGGATTGATGTAATTATTACTGAAAATAAATCCGGTCAATGCACCATAGGCCTCGGTCATGCCACCATTGGGCATTTCATTGGAATGACTATACACGTAATTCATACCGGCGCCAAGTTTCAACCAAGAATTGAGATCTTGGTCCAAACGCGCGCGAAGTCCGCCACGTGTGAAATCGGAACTTTTGATAATACCTTGGTTGTTTAGGTAATTGCCGCTGATGTAATATTTAGTACCTGCTGTACCTCCAGACATAGAGATATTATTGTCTGTACCAATGCCGGTCTGGAAGATTTTGTCCTGATAGTCGTATCTTGTAACATCAGTTTGAGTCAGATCAGTGGCCGTTGTATTGACAAATGTTTTGTTATAGGTGTTGTACGGAAGTTTTTTTCGTAAAGAAGAGGTTTTCAGGCTTGTGCTAAAGGTGAAAGTAGGTTTTCCTTCTTTTCCTTTTTTTGTGGTAATCTGAACTACACCATTGCTTGCCCGCGATCCATAGATAGCTGCCGCAGCTGCCCCCTTAATAATCTCGATGTTTTCAATGTCAGCGGGATTGATATCGACCAATCTATTCTGACTATAGCCACCTAAATCTAGCAATTCTGCAGAGGAATTATTAACAATGACTCCATCTACGATGTACAGTGGGCTGCCACCGCCGACAATGGAGCTTGGCCCGCGCAACTGTACGCTAATACCGCCAGCTGGGTTTCCGGAGTTTTGAGAGATTTGCGCTCCAGCTACTTTTCCCGTTAAAGCCTGGTCAATGGATGTCGCATTACTATTGGCGATATCTTTGGCATTGACGGTCGATACCGCGTTGCCTAGGACTTTACGGCTTGTTCCAACAGCGTTACCAATAACAATTACTTCATTCATCCGTACTAAATCTTCCTGAAGACTCGGAGCAAGGGTAAGGGTTGTCTGATTTCCCAGTTCGATACTGGTCGTGGTCGGAGCATACCCTACATTGGATAACACGAGGTCATACTTTCCAGGATTGATGGATGTGGTTAATGTAAACTCTCCATTGGCATTGGTGCTGACGGATTGGTTAGTCCCTTTGAGTTTGATAGTTGTTCCGGGAACGGATTGCCCGGTACGGGAATCGGTGACTTTGCCTTTGATCGTGTAATTTTTTTGCTGCGCAAATGCCATGGAGCTTGTTCCGAGGATCATTAAAAGCGCATAATAACGATAAGGCACTTTGCGGTTTAGTAAGTGTTTTATCATAAAGTCAGATTTTAAATATAATAGCTTATCTATTGTGGTTTTATTTCATATAAATATAGAGTTTTAAATAGGTTATTAGGGTTGTTTTGTATTTTTTTTGCTATATTTTGCGTTTTTGTGTGTTTTTGATGCTTCTAAATTAGTTTTATGCGTGTCGATGTGTGCGATAGTTCGTTTATTTTTATTTCTTTTTCAAATACTTGCGCATAAACTTGCATAACTAAACTCCTTTTTATAGTATTGTATTATAATTGGTGTAAACCTCGGGCTGGAACCTCCCGTTATGATCAGTTATTAACAACTAACTAAATACCATGAATAAAAAATTGCTCTTATTCTGTTCAGGAGTGATGCTATCTACCAGTTTATGGGCTCAAACCAAAACGGTAACAGGTAAGGTAACAAATGCCTCAGATGGTGGGTCTATGGCAAATGTTACAGTAAGCATCAAAGGTAAACCTATCAATACGCAAACCAATCCAGATGGAAGTTTCACAATTAAAGCCGAGCCCGGAGATATTTTGATTTTTAGGGCTGTGGGTTCGAAAGAACGGCAGCAGCTTGTGGGATCAGATGCTACCATTAACATCGCTCTTTCGGGGAGCGAAGAAGCCTTAGAAGAGGTTGTTGTCACGGCAATGGGGATAAAAAAGGAGAAGAGAGCCTTAGGTTATGCTGTTCAGGATATCAAGTCAGATGAATTGATGAAGAATAAGACGGCCAACGTCGTGAATTCTTTAGCAGGAAAGATTGCTGGGGTTAATGTAACGCAAGCTTCTGGTTCGGCGGGTGCGGGTGCACAAATTATTTTAAGGGGTGGTACTTCATTGGAGCGAGACAATCAACCTTTATTTGTCGTAGATGGTGTAATATATGATAACTCTACAGTAATCGGTGGGAATAGTGCTTTCGATGGAGCTCAGGCTACATCTACTTCTAATAGTAATCGTGTTATGGATATTAATCCTGAAGATATCGATAATGTATCCGTATTAAAGGGTCCGGCAGCAGCGGCACTATATGGATCGAGAGCAGCAGCAGGGGCTATTATCATTACTACAAAAAAAGGGCAGGAAGGTCGCACTGAAATCGGTTTTTCAAGTAGATTTTCAAATAATTGGGTTAATCGGTTGCCGGAGCAACAAGGGAAATATAAACGTGGCTATTACAATAGTGCAGGTGTATTGGATGATTATACAACTCAATCTTGGGGTGAAAAATTTGGAAATAATGATGTCGTGTATAACAACGTGAAAGATTTTTTTCAGCATTCAACGGTATTTGATAATACGGTTAATTTATCGGGGGGAAGTAAAAATGGATCCTTCTATTTGTCTGGTTCTCGCTTTGACCAAAAAGGGATCGTTCCAAATACAAGCTTTGATAAAACCACATTCCGCTTTAATGGTGATCAAAAATTTGGTAAGTTGACTGTGGGTGCTAATGTCGGGTATTCGCTTGCGAATACAGACAAGACTTTAACCTCTGCTGGTCTATGGGGCTCTGGTGGAGCCGGTGCAATGGAATCCCTATACAGCTGGTCCCGTAGTGATAATATGAAGAAATACCTCAATGATGATGGTACAAAATATCGTATGTTCGAAGGGCGTCAACAGCTAGAAGATGACATAGAAAATCCGTATTGGACAATTAACCGAAATATTTTGGGGGATAATACGGAGCGTATTACAGGTAGTATCAATGCAATGATGCCTATTTTCGATTGGTGGAGCCTGACCTATCGTGTAGGTATGGACAGTTATCTTACAAAGAACTCAACTATTATTGGCGAAAATGGCGCTATCAAAAAACCATGGCAAAAGGGCATGATGTCAGAAAGTGATTTCAAATACAACTATTGGTCTTCCAATATCATGTCCAATTTCAATAAAAAGGTGGGTGATTTTGATCTAGGGGCTTTAGTAGGTTTTTTCTCTGAGCAAACCAAGACCACAACAAACCGCCGGATGGGCTATCATTTTGAGGTAGACAATTTTTATAGTTTCGAAAATATTGCTGCGGCGAATAAACAGTTTGCGGTGAACAATACAAAAAAACGGCTGTTTGGTCTGTATGGTGAGTTAAGGGCCTCCTATAAAAATATGTTGTTTTTGAATGTCACGGGAAGAAATGACTGGACTTCAACACTGCCAGTGGATAATAGATCTTATTTTTATCCATCTATCGGGGGTAGCTTCGTGTTTACCGAACTCATGAAAGACAGTCGTCCAGATTGGTTGGATTTTGGGAAACTGAGAGCTTCCTGGGCTCGGGTGGGTAAAGATGCAAATCCGTATGTGACCAATACCTATCTCTGGAAGCCTGTTGAATATTTAGGCGGAATTGTAGGTGCGGGAAATAACTGGCAGAAAGGTAATCCGTTTTTGAAACCTGAAACAACAGGTTCGTTTGAGGTCGGTGCTGAATTGCGTTTCTTTAAAGGGCGATTGGGTGTGGATTATGCCTACTATACTAATAATTCCTATAACCAGATTCTGTCTCCACGTTTGGGACAGTCTACAGGTTATATTTTCATCTCGGTCAACGGTGGAGATATCTACAATAAAGGAATGGAGTTGTCCTTAACTGGTAAACCGATTGTGAAGAACGACTTTGTTTGGGAGTCGACATTGAATATGTCCAAAAATAAAGGGACAGTAGATAATTTACTTGCGGGTGTCAATATTCTGTATGTCACCGATGTGCAGGTCGGAAATGCAAAAGCTGCATCCTTTAACGGAGGGAATTTTATGGGGATTTCAGGTTCGCAATGGATGCGCACAGCGGATGGAAAAGTTGTTCTGGATGCCAATACCGGTATGCCGACTAGTGATAACCAGGTAACCTATAATATTGGAAATCGTGAGCCTAAATTGACCGGTGGATTCAATAACAGTTTGACTTATAAGAATTTTAATCTGTCCTTTCTGTTTGATTTTCGTATAGGTGGCGATATCTATAACGGTACAGATTATGCGATGACGGTCGGGGGGATGAGTAAACGAACTGAGGATCGTGATCAGTTGGTGTTAAATGGTGCGATCCGTAATGGTGGAACAAATGATGCACCGGTGTACGAAGATAAAACATTTACATTTTTAGCAGATCAAATGTATGATATTAAAGGGGTGTCAACAAGTGGACGGAAGATTATTCAAGATTATTGGAGTGATTTCTATGCGCGTGAAAGTGCGAACTTTATGGTGAAGACCAACTGGTTACGCTTGCGGAATATCTCGATGTCCTATAACTTTTCGGATGGTGTCCTGAAGAATGCCGGTGTTTCCAAAGTGGTTAAAGGTCTTACAGCGACCTTGACTGGCACTAACCTCTGGTTGCTGACTAATTATAAAGGTCTCGACCCGGAAGCTTCTGCTGCGGGATCTGGCGTAACGGGATCCAGTTCGGTCGGTATTGATTACAATGGCGTACCGAGTACCGCGGGTGTTATGTTTGGTTTAAATTTTAGATTTTAAGATAGAAAAGTCATGAATAAATATAAGAGAATAGTCTCATTTCTGTTGGTTCTAACTTTATTTTCGTCCTGTAGTAAAAATTGGTTGGATATCAATATAGATCCCAATACGCCTTCAAGTACCGTTGCTTCGGTTCAAAGTCGTTTGGCTTGGATACAGCATTATTATATGTATGCACAAGGGACAGCGGGAACACGCGCGGGTTTTGTGACACAGCAACTGACATTTGTCAACAGTACTGCATCAAACAGTATGATTGCTGGCTGGAATCCTGCGGCAGGTATGTCGACCACGCCCTATCAGTTTTTCTTTGTCGGAGCAGGGGCCAATTTTAAAGATATGGAAGATAAGGCTACGGCAGACAAGGCTTATCATTATCTTGGTGCATTGCACGCTATCCGCGCAATGGGTTTTATGCTGATGACGGATTGGTATGGTGAGATGCCATATACGGAGGCCTTGGGTACCATTATAACACCAAAGTTTGATGGTGGAAAAGTAATCTTCGAAGGTTGTCTTGCTGACATTGATAAAGCCATTGAATTTTTTAATATGGCTCAGCCGGGTACTGCGGCACCTTTGTCAGCTGGTGATAGCTGGAATGGTGGTGATGTCGGTAAATGGTTGAAAATGTGTTATGGGCTAAAAGCAAGGTGGTTAAATAACTTGTCGAAAAAGAGCGCTTTATACAAGCCAGATGATGTGTTGGCAGCGTTAAGTAAGGCTGCTACTTCGGTTGGAGAAAGCACCGTAATTGCCCATATGGATGATGCTACTGATAATATCGGGGATATCCTATTTGCAGATCCTGTAAAAACATCTATCGTTTTTAATAATGCGGGTATGAATACCAATATCTTGGTTACTAAGTGGTATGAAAATTTATTGACCAATTTTGACAATAAAGGTGTAGAGGATCCGCGGGCGGACAAATTATTGCCTTGGGCAGAGTACGGCTATCCAAAAAAGATGATCCGGTCTAAGGGTGTTGATGTGCAATCGAAAATCCGAATGGAATCAGGCCCTATAGCATCATCTTTTAACGTAAAAGATGTCGAAATAGAAAGTAACGGACGTAAAGTGGCGCCGCATTCTTGGTATATAAATTCAGCAAATACAGGAAGATGGGGTGATACAGTTTATGTTTCAATTAAAAGTAGTTCTAAGGGGTACGATAAAGATAAGTCTGATATTTATAGATGGAAGGATTCTCCAGATGAAAATAGTGGAACGATAGCTGCTTCAGGTACTTTTTATTCACGTCCGGATGCGCCTACCCATCTGGTTGCCTATCCTGAAATGTGCTTTATAAAGGCAGAAGTGCTATTTAACAAAGGCGACAGAGCAGGAGCTTTTAATGCCTATAAAGATGGAATTAAAGCACATATAGATTTAATGAATATGAAGCTTAATTCTTATGGAAATATTAACGTGAGTAAATCGCCAATGGCGCAGGTCAAGATTGATAATTTCCTAAACAATGGCATTGGTACGGCTGGAAATATTACACTGGCTAAAATTATGACGCAAAAATTTATCGCACTTTCGTTCTCGCAGCAAAACTGGAATGATATGCGTCGCTACGATTTCAGCAATTCGGTATATCCGGGCTGGGCTGTTCCTTATGAGTATACAGTGACTGCTGCCGCACAGCTAAAAATACCGCAAGGAAAGCAGTTCAGAAGAGTGCGTCAAGTTTCGCATGAGATCAACTATAATTCCGATAATTTAAAAGCATCTCATCCAAATGCGTTGAATGACGATATATGGTCATTTCCTGTTTGGTGGGATACTAAAGAATAGTTTAAATTTGAAAGCCGCAATTGCGGCTTTCTTTATCTAATACTTTTTTCGATGAAATACTTTATTAAATTTTTCTTCACAGCATTTCCATTTTTTCTTTTTGCCCAATTACCCAAGATTGTTCAAAAGCCTATTGCCTGGAATCAAGAGCGTGTACAGCTGTCTTTGGATTATCTGAAAAATAGACATGGGCTAAGTCAAGCTGCACCGACAATACAGCCTAAAATGGTTGTTGTGCATTGGACAGCTAACAATAGTGTAAAAGCAACATTCAACACCTTTAATCCTGTGAAATTGCCAGGCAGACCTGAGCTGACCAAGGCGAGTCCTTTGAATGTATCTTCTCAATTTGTAATCGACCGTGACGGAACAATCTATCAATTTCTGCCAGATACTATCTTTGCTAGGCATACCATTGGTCTCAATTATTGTGCAATCGGTATCGAAAATATAGGTAGCCGCCAGAATCCTTTGACTGACGCACAGTTGAAAGCAAATGAAGAACTTATCCGCTACCTTAGTAAAAAATATGCTATTGAATATGTGATCGGGCACCATGAATATCAACGTTTCAAAAAAACTTCCTGGTGGAAGGAAACTGATCCTAAATATATCACTGGTAAAGATGATCCAGGGGATAAATTTATGCATGTGCTGAGGGCGCGTTTGGTTGATCTGAAACTTAATCAGCTTCCTTAGCACGGTACATACTAGTCATTTGATCAGCAGTAAAACATAGGCCATTCTTCCATGGTCTATGTTTTGCCGTTTTCTTGTTTTATAAATAAGAGTGGTTAGGGAGGTATAAGTGTTTTTTTTTGCGGTTTTGCCGTGTTTTGCTGTGTTGTTAATGATGTGTTAATTATATCATACATGTTACATTCTGGTGTTTAAAGCACACTAAGGCTTGTTTGTTGTTTTGTGAATTTATTCTTTAATATTCTGATATTTAGGCCTTTTGTTATTTTGTATTGTATTTTATTTACTGTATTATAGGATGTTCTCTAAAACACGATTGCTATTTTAATAAGTGAACACTTACTTTCTTTTGCGTTTTTGTAAGGATTTTAGTTTTAAAAACGAAAAGATCTACTTACTTTTATCCTGATTTTCAGTTATTCATGCATAAAACTGCATTTATGCATGGTCTAATAGTCTATTTATGATGAAATATACCTTGTTAAAATTAGCCATTGCGGTCTCTATTTTCTCCTTTATCTCTTGCGGTCAGTCCCTCAGGTCGACGCAGGTGAACAAAAAGAGTGATGTGGGGTCAGTAGGAGAAATGACCAGTGCTGTGATTACTCCTGGGGCTGACCAGTTGACGTTGTATCTGCCACAGTTAAAAGGTAAGAAGATTGGAATTATGGGAAATCAGACTTCAATTGTGGGAACTGACAAAAGACATTTAGTAGATGTTTTGCTTGAAAATAAGGTTGATCTGAAGTTTGCCTTTGCTCCGGAGCATGGTTTCCGAGGTAATGTGGAGCGCGGCGAGAAATTCGGTAATGATATCGATCAGAAAACGGGGCTACCGCTGTTTACCTTGTATGGTGGTAATAAAAAGCAAGATTCCATTGTCAATTCCGTTGATGTCATGATTTTTGACTTACAGGATGTCGGTGCACGTTTCTATACCTATATTACTTCTTTGCACCGTGTCATGGAGTTATGTGCAAAGCATAATAAAAAACTGATTGTTTTGGATCGTCCCAATCCAAACGGTGATCAGGTCGATGGGCCTGTGCGTCATGATGATAAATTTAAGTCAGATGTTTCTTGGCATAAAATTGCCATGATTCATGGATTGACCATTGGTGAACTCGCGCAGATGATCAATGGAGAAAAATGGCTGGAGAATGGTGGTCAGGCTGATGTGCAGGTAGTAAAAGTGCAAAACTGGGATCATAAGAAGATGTATGATCTGCCTGTTATTCCATCGCCAAGCTTACCTAATCAGCTTTCGGTACGCTTGTATCTCTCCCTCTGTTTGTTTGAGGGGACGGATATTTCGGTGGGCCGCGGTACGGACTGGCCTTTCCAGGTGCTGGGGTATACAAACCCTGTTTATGGATCTTTTACATTTACTCCGGGTGAACGACATGGTATGTCAAAATATGTGGAAGGAAAAGGTGCTAAGAATTATGGTGTCGACCTGCGTGACCTGAATCCTGATAAACAAAAATTTACACTAAAATACTTGCTGGATTTTTATCAAAAAACACCGGATAAGGCTACGTTTTTTGCTCGGCCGGAATTTTTTGACAAGCTAGCAGGGACAGATCAATTGCGCAAACAGATTATGGCAGGAGAATCCGAGGGGCAGATTCGGGCTTCTTGGGCTGCAGATTTGAAGGTTTATAAGCAAATGCGCAAAAAGTACCTGCTGTATGCCGATTTTGAATAGCTTATAGCGAACAATACTAACGAATAAACAATACTAACTAGAATCATTTATTTTTAAAACTCTATAATCAATGAGAAAATTTGTACTATTTTCTGTTGCTCTTGGATTGAGTTTTCCTTCTGAATCCTATTCTTTCGTAAAGAAAGAGGGCGCTTTGAGCAGTGCTAGCTTGACAAGTGCTCTTCTTCGCTCTTCATCGAAGACTTCGGTTCAAAATACGGTGCAAGGTACTGTAACGGATGGAAAAGGCCCAGTCTCAGAAGTAAGCGTTTCTGTCATTGGCGGGACCGCGTCTACTAAAACCGATGCACAGGGGCATTTCAAGATTACAGCTGCTGTGGGGAGTAAACTGCGTTTTTCATCCATTGGGTATGTCGCGCAAGATGTTGCCGTTACGTCAAATACAGTAGATGTGACGTTGGTGGATGATAATCAATCCTTGGAAGAGGTTGTTGTTGTCGGTTATGGTACACAAAAGAAAAGTAACTTAACTGGTGCCGTTTCGTCTATTAATGTCAAAGATAATTTGCAAGGTCGTGCTATTTCAGATGTGGGACGCGGTATTCAAGGAACTACTCCTGGTTTAACTGTGGTGGTGCCAAGTGGAGAGGTTGGTTCGGATCCTGTGATGAAAATTCGTGGGCAAATCGGATCGATCGCAGGACAGTCTAACCCATTGATTCTATTGGATAACGTTGAGATTCCAAGTATTCAGTTGGTTAATCCTGCTGATGTAGAGGATGTTACTATATTGAAAGATGCTGCGGCAGCTTCTATTTATGGAGCGAAAGCGGCGTTTGGTGTGATTTTAATCACAACAAAAAAAGGAGCGAAAGGCGGAGACACTTTTAATATTAGTTATAATAATAACTTTTCTTTTCAAAATTCGGCAGTTGATTACAATATGGGTGATGTGAATGCGCTTAAGTATTCACTTGAAGCTGCTGAAAGAATTGGTGAAACAGAAGCGGGAGCATTCTATAAAGTCAATAGGCAGAGTTATGATTTGGCAGTAAAATGGAAAGAGAAATACGGTGGTACAATTGGTGCCGACGACCCGACTGTATATGGTCGTGACTGGTATGTAAATCCGGCTGAACCAACCAAAAAATATGGTGTACGGACCTATGATGTACAGGATTATATGATTCGGAAAGCTGCGCCTACTTCACAACATGATTTAAGCGTCTCTGGTACTTCGGGAAAAACGCATTATAATTTAAGTATGGGTTTGCTGAACCAATCTGGGATGATGAAACCTACAGATCATGATCAGTTCAGACGAACAAATGCTGCTTTGCGCTTATCTACAGAGTTGAATAAATATGTGACTGTCCGTGGAGGTGCAATTGTGTCTCGTCGTAAAAAGGAATATCCATATACAACAAGTTCAACAACTGCCGATCCTTGGTTGTACCTGTATCGTTGGAGTTCACTTTACCCGATGGGCTATGATGAAAACGGTAAGATGATCAGAAGTCCTTGGAGTGAGGTTTCTTCAGCGAACACAGCTAGCTTCCAGAATAATTATTTGAATTTGAATTTGGGAGCCACTGTGAATATCATGAAAAACTGGAAGGTGGATTTTGATTATACGTTCTCCAATCAAGAAGAAATCACTACACAATCAGGTACACGTTTTACTGCAGCGGATTCATGGATCGCTGGTGTGGCCCGAAAAGATGTAGGAGGAGCTCCGGTTTATGTAAACTCAGATGGTCAGGTCGTGCCTGCAGGTACGCTGGGTGCTTCGGCAGCTTATGATCTTAATTACTATATGTATACAGCCAATGGCGCAAATCCAGATCATTTTCTTCGTGCAGCGGGCAACCGCCGCAACAATACGATCAATGCTGTTACAACGTATAATCTGAACCTTAATGATGATCATGAATTCAAGTTCTTAGCAGGTATCAATCGGGTGACTTTGGATTATGATATGAACTCTTCACAAACGTTTAATTTACTCGATATTAAAAATCCACAGTTGGGATTTGGTGTAAATACATCTTCACAGCAAGCTAAAGGTGATGCTTTATGGGAGGCGCAACTGGGGTACTTTGGCCGTGTAAATTACGCTTACAAAAATAAGTACTTGTTTGAAGCAAATATCCGTTATGATGGTTCGTCGAAATTTCCAAAAAATCTGAAGTGGCAATGGTTCCCATCCTTTTCTGCTGGTTGGGTGGCTTCTGAGGAGAGTTTTATGGAATGGGCAAAGCCTACGTTAAATCAACTGAAAGTTAGGGGGTCATGGGGATCAATTGGTGATCAGACTGTATTGCCGAGTTTGTATACTTCGACGCTGATTCCAGGTGATATTAATTGGCTTGGTGCAGATGGAAGCCGTTACTATAATATCGGGACACCATCAGCAGTATTAAGTAGTTTGGGCTGGCAGAGAATCGAAACCACAGATATTGGTTTGGATATGCGGATGTTCAAAAATAAATTTGGATTGGTATTCGACTGGTATCGTCGTGATACAAAAAATATGATTGTGCCCAGCGGTAATGTGAGTGCAACATTTGGAGCTCCACCGCCGCAAGGTAATTTTGGGGCTTTACGTACCCAAGGTTGGGAGTTGGCAATGGATTTTAATCATCGTTTTGAAAATGGATTGGGCTTCAATGTTCGTGGAACATTGTCGGATGCTAGGTCAACTATTCTTAAGTATACTGATACCAAGGTTATTTCTGATTATTATGTTGGTAAAGATGTAGGTGAAATTTGGGGGTATCGTACCGATAGGTTGTATCAGGCTTCTGATTTTGAGTATTCTGGAAATAATATTGTTCAAATTAAAGTGGATGGCAAAGACATGAATAAATTGTCTGATCCAAATGGTGCATATAACACTTTTGCAACTGATAGCAAATTTAGATTCGGTCCTGGGGATGTCAAATTTGTTGATTTGAATGGTGATGGCAAAATTAATAAAGGAGCGGAGACATTAAGTGACCATGGCGATTTAGAAATTATTGGCAACGAGACACCTCGTTATGAGTATGGGTTCCGTTTAGGGCTTGATTACAAAGGTTTTGATTTTTCCGCGTTTCTACAAGGTGTGGGTAAACGTCAACTTTGGGGAAATGGGTTCTTGACTATTCCTGGCTATAACTCGTCGGATGGAGCAATGCCTGCGGCAATTGCGGATAATTTCTGGACAAAAGACAATACAGGAGCCTTTTATCCAGCAGCATTTAATAATACAGCAAGTAATGATGCAAATAATATGGTGAAACAGTCACGTTATTTGTTGGATATGTCTTATATGCGTATTAAGAATATTACGCTAGGATATACCTTGCCTTCGTCATTGACAAGTAAAGCTTATATTAAAACTGCAAGAATATATACTTCTTTGGAGAACTTCTTTACGTTTGATAAGTTGAATGGTTTGCCTGTCGATCCAGAGGCAATTAATGGATTCTCTATATTTAATGAGAAGAATTACAACTCGGGTAGAACAGGTGTGGGTACACCAATGTTCAAATCGGTTTCGTTTGGTGTCCAAGTTAACTTCTAAAATTTACAAAAATGAAACTTACAAAGAAAATAGCTTTTTTGGCGCTGGGGGCAACAGTTTTATTGTCCTCCTGTAATAAAGATGTTTTGGATCGTGATCAGTTAACCAGTATTGAAGATCAAAATAGCTGGGGAAATGAGCTGGCTTTGCGTCTTTATGCAAATGGATTCTATCCGAATTTTTTTACAGGTAATAATTCCGGCTATGCAACGGCGTATGCACCTGTAACAGGTTATAATTTTTCTGATGATTTGACGAAAAGAAACATTCAGGACAATTTTGAGAATACAGTTCCTTCATCCCGTAAGAATGATTATGCCAGTACAATTGCTTTGATGGAAACCCCGCAAATGTTGCGGGAGTACTCTGGCCCGACGTGGAATTTTGTATACATCAGAAAGGCAAATATTTTTGTTGATCGCATTGAGCGTGTGACTAAGCCAAATATTAACGATGAAACCTATCGACACTGGATGGCGGTAGCCCGTTTTTTCAGGGGTTCTGAGTATAGCCGTCTAGTTGAGGTGTTTGGTGATGTGCCTTATTATGACAAGGAATTGAAGGATACCGAAACCGATTTGTTGTATAAAGATCGCGATAATCGAGGTTTGGTCATGGACCGTGTATATGAGGATTTTCAGTACGTACTGGATAATATGCGGACAAATGACGGAAAGCAATATTTGAATAAGTATGTTGCTGCCTCCTTTATTTCGCGGTATATGTTATTTGAGGGGTCTTATTTATATTATCATAATATAGATAAAGAAAGAGCAAAAAAATACTTAGAAATGGCTCAACGGGCTGCTGAAGTTGTTATGAACTCTGGTTCATATAAGTTTACAAGCGATTTTAAGAGTCTTTTTGCTTCGGAAGATTTAAGTGCAAATCAAGAGATGATTATGTATCGTGCTTATGACGCGACTAAAAGCGTGACGCATAGTGTCGGTTCATATAGCAACGGTACAGAGCGCCAAGATAATGCATCCAATCTTGTTCTAGTCAAGTCGTTTCTGTGTAATGATGGAAAACCCTGGCAAAACTCATCTGTGGCAAATGCGAGCAGTTTCTCCATTAAAGATTTGGCGGTTACGCGCGACCCGCGTTTTGAAGCTTCATTTTATGAGAAGCCATTGACTTCATCATCGACTTTGTTCTATGCATTTAAGTTTGCATCAAGAGAGGCTCTGACTTATATCGGTGGCAAATATCCCGCGGCTTGGGCTGGTATGACGAACACTTCAGATGCGCCGGTTATCCGTTTAGCCGAGGTTGTGTTGAATTTTGTTGAAGCGAAGCAGATTTTGGCTGAAGGATTTGGAGGGACTGCTGTAACGCAGGGAGATATTGATAAATCTATCAATGCAATACGTAATCGCCCTATAGATGCTGTAGCTGCTGCAAAAGGGGTGCAGAAAACAGCGCCATTACAGATCGGAACGATCGCAAATGACCCAGCAAGAGATGCTGATGTGTCACCATTAACTTGGGAAATCCGCCGCGAGCGCCGGATGGAGTTTGTCTATGAAGGACTTCGTCTACTTGATATTAAACGTTGGAAAAAACTGGATTATATGAATTTTGATAGAAACCCAGATTATTATCGTGGCCCTTGGATTGATGTTCAAAAAGATATTCCTGCCTTATTGGATCCCTCAAAGATAGGAGTACTTAAAGTAGTGGATGCTACGAACAAGGTGATTATCTATGATGGTACAAATGCGAGTCAAATGGTTGGTTTCTATCTTGTAGAAACTGTACGAAATCGAGAGTCTTTCTCAGATCGGTCGTATATGTCTCCAGTAGGTTTAGAACAAGTGAATGAATATGCCTCAAAAGGTTATAAACTGACCCAAACCAAGGGTTGGTAACAAGATTGTTTCTTTAAAACTGCAAGCCCTGCTAATCTGTATTAGCAGGGCTTTTTTATGCGTGTTTGCGTGTTTTTAATTCTTATTGATTTAATATTAGTTGCAAAAACGCATTTTTTTATGCGTTTTTGCAATTCTTTGAGTATCTTTAAGTGATTTGTTTGCTGTATCTTGCAGTTGTCTTTTTAGTTTTTTAGCCAATAGCCGCAGTCATTATTACCATTTCAAGTAAAGAAATCAATACCAATTTATTTAATAACCATAAGTCATAATTTTTATTGAAATGAGAAAAGCTATTTTGTTTTCTTTGGCTGTTGGTCTGTATATGCCTCTTTCCTCTTATGCTTTTGATTTCAGTAGGGAGTCAATCCATCTGAATAGTTCTTCAGATAGAACGGGTGCAGCGTTAAAGAAGGTAAATACATTTCAGCAGTCTGTTCAGGGAACCGTCTCTGGGCCCGGTGGACCTTTATCTGGTGTCAGCGTGACTATCGTTGGAACAAGTACTTCCACTAGTACGGATGTAAATGGACGTTTTAAAATATCTGCTCCCAAAGGTAGTAAGCTTCGATTTTCTAATGTAGGCTATGAAAGCCAGGAAGTTGTTGTTGGTGAACGGGGTGTTATCGATATTACATTAAAAGATTTGAATGAGTCTTTGGAAGAGGTGGTTGTTGTTGGCTATGGTCAACAAAAGAAAGCACATTTAACGGGTGCTGTTTCCTCGGTGAATGTGGAGAAAGCTATGGGTGGGCGTCCAATTTCGGATGCCGGAAGAGGCCTGCAAGGGGTTGTTCCAGGTCTTTCAGTTGTTGTTCCCAGCGGGGAAGTTGGTTCCGATGCTCGATTACGTATTCGTGGTCAGGTGGGGTCGGTCAATGGTGGGAGTGATCCTCTAATCTTGGTTGATAATGTGGAAGTGCCAAGTTTGATGGTAGTCAATCCTAATGATATTGAAAATATCTCGGTTTTGAAAGACGCGGCTTCTGCATCAATTTATGGAGCTAAGGCAGCCTTTGGCGTTGTTTTAATTACAACCAAGAAAGGTGCAAAAACGGATATGAACCGGGTGACCTATTCAAATAACCTGTCTTGGCAAACTCCATTTAAAAAGATAGAACTGGCTGGAGTCGAAGGATTAGAATATACCGTAGATGCGCAAGAGAATATGAAAGCTGCAGGGGCGGCTGGTGGCTTTTGGCGCGTTGACCGCAATAGTCTCGAAAAAATCCGAGAATGGCAGCAAAAATACGGTGGAGTAGTAGGTAATGATGATCCTGTGATTTACGGCCGGGATTGGATTTGGGATGGTACACAGAAGTTTGGCTATCGATTATATGATCCAGTCGCAACAATGGTGAAGGATCGTCCATTTTCCCATCTACATAATTTGGGGGTTAATGGGAAATCTGGCAAAACTTCCTATAATATGAGTGTTGGCTATTTTGGTCAACAGGGTATGATGAAGTCCGCAAAACATGATGACTATCGTCGGTTGAATGCGACTTTAAATGTGTCGACAGAAATTAGTAAGATGCTTACTATGCGCGGTGGAATGATGTATTCGGATGGGACGAAACGTTACCCCAATTCGAACAATTCCGCCGGTTTTGGTGCAGATCCGTGGTTGTATCTGTTTAGATGGAGTAGACTTTTTCCTATTGGTGTGCAAGAAAATGGTAAAAACTTTATCGATCCAGCCTACACCGCCGCAACTTCAACAGATGCAATTAGTAATAAAAAATACTTAAATCTAAATCTAGGGACAACCTTGAATCTGACAAAAGATTGGGATATCCAGGCGGATTATTCTTACAGTACCCAGAATAATGGTTTACAGACTTCCGTAATTCCGATGCGTGCAAAAACGTCCTGGTATGGTGTTGACCCTTGGAGAGATTCAGATGGTAACCAAATATTTGTTGATGAAAATGGCAATATTGTTGATAATGGGGGGATGCCGGCTTACGAATTTCCAATGACGGATTATGTACTGCCAAGTGCCAGTTACTATGCTCAAAATGCATACAATTCCAAAAAACATACTTTTAATGGTTTTTCGACTTACAGGTTGAACTTAAATGATGACCATCAGTTTAAGTTTATGGTTGGTATGAACTTGGTGACAAATGATTGGAATTCATTCCGTGCACAACGTAACGGTGTGTTTAATTATGAGAATCCGCAATTTGATTTTACCAATGGCGAGCAATTTGCTTCGGGAACAAGGGATTGGGATTCTGCAATTGGTTTTTTCGGACGTATCAACTATACTTTTAGAGATAAATATTTATTTGAGGCCAATTTGAGAAGAGATGCAACGTCCCTGGCATCCGATAACATGCGATGGACTTGGTATCCTTCCTTTTCCGGAGGTTGGGTAATTTCCAAAGAAAAATTTATGGAGTCTCTTAATCCTGTGTTAAGTTTTGCAAAATTACGTGGTTCATGGGGAAGTATTGGTGATCAGAGTATCAGTAATGGTCTTTATGCTCCACTATTATATTCTTCGACTTCTTATTGGGTTGGAGGTAATGGGATGCAGGTCACTAATATTGGGACACCAAGATTAGTGAAAGATGGGCTGACCTGGCAGGATATTGAACATCTAAATATTGGTGCAGATCTACGATTTTTCAACAACAAACTTGGTGTGACTGCCGAGTGGTTTCAACGTGAAACTAATAACATGATCGTTGGTGGGGAAGCTTTGCCAGCGACATTGGGAGCGGCAGCTCCACTTGGTAATTATGGTAATTTGAGAACACGGGGTTGGGAGTTAGAGCTAGATTTTAATCATCGTTTTGAAAATGGCTTAGGGTTAAATCTTAACGCAAATTTGTCCGACGCCTCGACATTCATTACGAAAAGTGCTGATTGGAATACGCCATGGGCCGACCGTTCTTTGGCTACTACATTCTCAACAGGTCGTCGTTATGGTGAAGTGTATGGTTTTGTCACTGATCGCCTATTCCAAAAAGAGGATTTTGTGTATGATGATAACGGAAAATTTGTGCAAACAAATATTATTTATAATGGTACAAGTAAACGAACCAATGTGTTAGCAGGGGATAATCCAGTGTATCAAACCTATTTTGAAGATGGTAACCAGACGCTTTTGATTAGTCCCGGTGATGTGAAGTTTGTTGATGTTAATGGTGATGGCTATATAGATGCTGGTAAAAATACAAATGGAGATGCTGGGGATCGTGTTGTTATTGGTAATATAACGCCGCGTTACCAATTTGGCTTTCGCGTAGGTGCGGATTGGAAAGGATTTGATTTGGCTGTTTTTTTACAAGGAGTTGGAAGTCGTAAAATCTGGGGCTCCGGCCAATTGGCCATACCTGGATATTATGCTAAAGAGGGGGCTATGCCTAAGACTATTGCAGAGAATTACTGGCGGGAAGATCGTACAGATGCTTTCTACCCAAGAGCATGGAATTTAAATGGGGCAGATGAGGGGTTTGTTATGCGTACTCAATCCCGTTATATGTTGAATATGGCCTATCTGCGTATAAAAAATATAACTTTTGGATATACAGTTCCCAAGTCAGTATTAGATCGCGCGAAACTTTCTAGTGCTCGTATTTTTATTTCTTTGGAAAATATGTTCACGTTCGATAAACTGAGAGGGTTACCGATCGATCCAGAGACAATTTCTGGCTACTCCATGTTAAAAGATTCTAATTACAATTTAGGGCGAACAGGGACATCTAACCCGACATTTAAGTCTGCGTCAATCGGTGTTCAAATAGCTTTATAATTTAAGGAGGTATTAAAAATGAAAATAAAATATATAACAGCATTTGTAGCTGCGGCCTTGTTTCTAACGGGTTGCAATAAGTTCTTGGATAGACCCCCATTAAATGCCTTGGATGATAATCAGAATGCCTGGGTGAGTGAGGAAAATGTGCGAATGTATGCCAATAAGTATTATGACGACTATTTTTATGGATTCGGTATAAAAGATAATAATGGAAGTGCTCCCATTGTTGGTTTTACAAATAGTGATGATATAGTCACGTTAGGGAATCAGTCTAATTTTACAAGGGCAGTTCCTAATTCGGGGATCTGGGACTATTCAGATATTCGATCGTTAAATGTGATGTTGGACCGAATTCAGGGACAAATGAGCAGTATTCTTACTGCTGAATCAAAAGCTCATTGGATCGCAGTAGGTAAGTTCTTTCGTGCCTTTCGTTATTCTCAGCTCGTTCAGGCCTATGGTGACGTACCTTATTATGAGCATGAAGTTAAGGATTCCCAGATCGACGAAATTTATAAACCACGTACTGCTCGAAATGAGGTGATGGATCGTTTGTATGATGACTGGCGATTTGTTCTTCAGAATATGCGGACTAATGATGGGGAGCAGAGTTTGAATCTCTATGTTGCAGCAGGTTTTATATCTCGTCTGGCACTCCATGAAGCTTCGTGGCAGAAATATTATTATAAGAACCAAGAAAGAGCGAAGAAGTTTTATGAATTGGCTGTCGATGCCGCTCAGGTTGATATTTCAAGCGGTAAGTATGATATCGTCACTGATTATAAGAGTCAATTTACATCAAAAGATCTGAAGGGAAACAAAGATATGGTGATGTACCGTATCTATGATGGTGGTATAGGGGTGACGCATGCGATTGCTTCCTATTGTAATCTGCAGGAATCAACAAATAATGGGCCTACTGCCGATCTGCTGAAGGCAATGTTGTGCACAGATGGCAATACATGGGAAAATTCCACGGTTGCTGATGCTAAAAAGTTCGATTTAGCTAGTTTGATTAAATCGCGTGACCCGAGATTTGAGGCAATGATTTATAGTAAGCCAAATGGGTTGAATAAAGGCTCTTTCTACTATGTGACAAAATATTTCCCCCGGGAAATAGAAAAGGCTGTCAAAATGAATGGTCAAGCTATGCCAGCTGAATATACCAGTAATAAAAATGAAACGGATGCTCCTGTATTGCGGTATGCTGAAGTGCTGTTGAACTGGATCGAAGCGAAGGCTGAGTTGACGGGGCTAGGGGGTGCTGGCCTTACACAGGAAGATCTCGAAAAGTCAATCAACAAGATCCGTAAACGCCCATTGGCACAAGAAGCGATCGATCGTGGGGTAAAGCAGGTGGCTGGTTTGGATTTGGGGGCAATTCCAAACGACCCAAATCGTGATGCTACTGTTTCTCCATTGCTGTGGGAAATCCGCCGCGAGCGCCGACTGGAATTTGCTTTCGAAACTAATCGTTTGGTTGATTTGAGGAGATGGTCCAAACTGGAGTATATGGATAACACTACAAATACGGATCTTATTTATGGAGGATGGGTAAATTTCAGTGCCGAATTGCCAGCCGAATTGGTCGCAAAGAATGTGAATATTCTTTCGGTGGTGGATGTGACTGGAAAAGAGATTATTTACAATGGATCCAATGGGGCTGCAATGATTGGTTTTTATAAAAATCAGACGAATAAACCTCGTCTACCGTTTCTAAATCAACCGAATATTAATCCTTATTTGACACCATTGGGTTTAGTTCAGATGGATCAGTATGCGATCAGAGGTTATGTTTTGAAGCAGACTGAAGGTTGGCCACAGAATTAATAATTTAATATTCAAAATATTGAAATGCAATGAAATTATTCTATAAACTATCAACTCCTGTGCTGCTATGCGCAACGTTGTTAATGGGCTTATTTTCCTGTAAAGAAGATCTGCCCGAAGTGTTGGATACTTCCGCAAAAATGGTTGTGTTGAAATCGATTAAGCTTATAAATGCTGGCGCAGATGGTGCCGGGGTGGTGCAAGGGACGGTAAACGAAAACACAAAGGAAGTATCCTTTCCAAGATTGGATGTATTGACCGATTTTAAGAATCTAAAGTTTGAGGCGGAGTTGTCTGACGGGGCAAAATTAGATAAAGAGGCCTATGCTGTTGATTTTGGAGATGGAAGTACAGAAAAAACGATTATTGTCAAGGTGCGCCATGAGCCTCGTTATCGGGAATATTTGGTGAAGCTGAGATTGAATGTGCCTGTGTTTGGGGCTGATTTTACCAAAGTTAAGACTTATGACAATACGACAAGCGATTCGGGTAACCCGTTGTATCCTGTATTTAAAGGAGCATTGACGCGGGGAACCGGGTTTGATGGAAAACATGTCTTAGTGGTGACGCGGGATGTTATGGGCTCTCATCTGTTGAGAGTGTCTGATATAGCAAAGGGAGATGTGAGTAAGCCTATCATGTTAAATATGACTGGTGTTTCGGGAGGAACGTACACCGTTAATATGGGGGGGCAGGCGTATGATCATACGTATATTGCTAATTTATCTGGCGGGCAGGCTTCTCCATTAAAAATCTATCATTGGGCAGATCCGAGCAATGCACCACAGGTGTTCCAATTTGATGTTGCTGCTATTGCTGGTGCAGGAATACGTCATGGAGATAATTTTTCTTTAAATCTAGATGATGCAGGAAATGGATTTATTTTCTTTGGCGATAATGCAGCAACGAAGGTTCTAAGATTAAAAGTGACGAATTTTAATGCAATTACTGATCCTTATGTGTTTAATATACCGGTTTCTGGTGCAGGTGCTTGGACTTCTTATAATCGTATTGGGAATACAGCTGAGTATATTTTTACAGGACATGATGCTCCAGTGGCCTTGGTTAGCGACGGCGGTGCATTGACTTACGCTATGGGCAGGACTGCCATCCCAATTCGTAGTTCAGATGCTAGAATTGTAAACTTCAATGCAGAACGATATTTGATTGTTACTACAGCAGCGAGGACGGGCTCGGAGCCGACAAATTTTGTGGTATATAATATCACGGCCGGTGCTACGGTAGCTGATGCGTTGAAAAATCTGAATGACCTTGCAGCCAAGCCAATTTTCGAATATTCGCTGATGGGGCCGGTAAATACATCTCCAGCCTCGCAGACAGGGTATTTTGTGAAAAAGGATGCGAATGGTAAAGATGAGTCTCTGTTCCTTTTCTCCGCGGCAAGCGATGCTGGATTTGTCGTGTTCGAGGTTCCCAAAAAAGAACTTGATTAATCCTTGAGGTAGTTCATTGTGTTGTATAATGAGCTACCTCATTTTTGCTGTAATAATATCTGTTGAAAATAATTGATTCGATGATGAATAAGATTAAATATTTAGTGCTAATAGTGATTTGTACGTTAACGGTATTGAATGGTTGTAAAAAAGGAGGCGGTGATCCAATAACACCTGATCCTGATCCCAATCCCCCTATACCCGGGGTAACATTAAATTTACCTAAAAAGGAAATACGTGCCGTATGGATTTCTACTGCCTGGGGCTTGGATTGGCCAATAGGAGTATATGGGGAGGCGCAACAGAAACAGGCCTATGTTTCGATGTTGGATAAGTTTAAGGAATTACGAATAAATTCGATTTTTTTTCAGGTAAAGGCAATGGGAGATGCGTTTTATAATTCTCCTTATGAGCCATGGGCTGCGTCTATTGCTGGGGCAAGGGGGAAGGATCCGGGATATGATGTACTTAAATTTTTAATTGAAGAGGCGCATAATCGTGGTATTGAATTTCATGCCTGGATGAACCCCTATCGTATTGCAACGAGGGCCAATTCGACAACGAATTATCCAGATTTACATCCGTCAATTGATCCAGATTGGGTGGTGAGCCATGAAAAAATACAAATTTATAACCCTGCTATCCCTGAGGTAAGAGCAAGATTGGTGGATATTATCAAGGACTTGGTTGCCAAATATGATGTGGATGGAATTCATTTTGATGATTATTTCTACCCAGATCCAGCAAGTGCCGGACAGATGGTTGCGGATCAGGGGGACTATGCAAAGTATGGGCAGGGTTATACTACTATTGAAGCCTTTAGGCGGGCAAATGTCGATAAAGCAATACAAACAGTACATGATGCTATTGTGGCGACCAAACCGGCGGTTGTTTTCTCGGTCTCCCCTGCGGCCAATAAGGATTATAATTATAATACACTGTATGCAGATGTTGCGAAGTGGTGCCAGGAAGGTTGGTTAGATCTTTTGATTCCGCAGCTGTACCAGGAAATAGGGAATAAATCTAATGATTTTCAAACGAATCTGGCTGTTTGGTCTCAATATAATTATACTGCTGCTTTGGTCATCGGGCATGCCATTTATAAATTTGGTGATGTAGCACAGGCTACAGCATTTCAATCGGTTGCTGAATTGGAAAAGCAATTTGATCTAACAAAAAGAAATAAGAAATCTGTGGGAAGTGCACTTTATAGCGCTAAATATGTTATGGGTAATAAAATTGGTGTCACCGATAAATTAGCTGCTCTTTATAAAAACCCGGCAGTGATGCCTTTTATGGGTAGGTCGACATTGCCTGATCCTGCGGTGGTTGGCAATCTAAAGATTTCGGGAGGAAAACTGTCATGGGCTAAATCTGAAGGAATGAAAGCTGTGATCTATTATTTTTCGGATTTGAAGGCCGAGGGAACTGTGTTTGCGGTGACCGATGCCGCTGAGGTTGCCATTACTCAAAAAGGCTATTATTGTGTGTCTTTTATCAATAGAGATAATAAGGAAGGTAAAGTTTCCGATCCTATCCAATTTTAATTTGGATGCATGTTAAAATCAGTAACCTAAATAATGCCCTGTATTATTTAGGTTACTAAATTGCGTATTTGTGCGTGTTTGTTTTTGATTTGAGAGTAAAATCTTTATATTTAAGCATGAAATCTAAATTTTTACGCGTCACTTGTGCATTATTGTGCCTATTTAATATGGCTATGGGGCAGCAGCCTTTCAAATTTGCCCATGTCACGGATACACATGTCGGTGGTGCAACAGGGGAGGAAGATCTGCGACGTACTGTAAAGGATCTTAATACATTGAAAGACATCGATTTTGTTATACTCTCAGGAGATATTACTGAATTTGGGGCTGATCAGGAACTGAAATTGGCAAAGCGGATTTTGGATAGTCTGGAGTTGCCTTGGTATGTAATTCCGGGTAACCACGATGGAAACTGGTCTGAAAACGGAGCCAATACCTTTCGTACTGTCTTTGGTGGTGAGACTTTTTTCTTTAAACATAAGGGCTATGAATTTATCGGAACAAACTCTGGTCCGAATATGCGCATGAGCCCAGGGCAGATACCACGTGAAAATCTGGTGTGGATGGATTCTATCTTTGCTGCGAACCCTGACAAGAAAACGCCATTAATTTATATTAATCATTACCCACAAGACTCCTCCCTAAACAATTGGTTTGATGCATTGAAGCGCGTTAAAACACGCAATGTTCAATTGGCTTTCTGCGGACATGGACATGCTAACAAGGCCTATGACTGGGAAGGGATTCCGGGTGTAATGGGCCGATCCAACCTACGTGCAAATAAAGCTGTCGGTGGCTATAATATTGTAACCATCGCTGGTGGAAAAGCGACTTATCAAGAGCGTAATCCAGGAATTGGTACACAAGAAAAACCTTGGTTAGAAGTACCTTTGTTTGACCATCGCTATGACCGCGAAACTACAACTTATCCACGGCCGAGTTATGTGGTCAATGAGAAGTATGCAGGTGCTGTCCGTGTGAACTGGACTTTTGAAGATGCAAGTGATATTGGTGCAGGGTTGACAATCTATAAAAACAAAGTTGTTACCTCTAATACCTCGGGTGATATCTTTGCCCTGGACCTTAAATCCGGCAAAAAACTGTGGTCTTTTCGGACCGTAGGGAAAGTGTACTCCACGCCAGCAGTTTGGAAGGGTATTGTTGTAGCCGGTTCTTCGGATCACTTTATATATGCTGTCAATGCGGAAAATGGAAAACTACTCTGGAAGGTACAGACAGATAAGGCAGTATTGGGTTCGCCACTGCTGCATGATGGTGTCGCTTTTATCGGCGGTTCGGATGGTAAATTCAGAGCCTTGGATATAAAGACTGGTAAATTAAGATGGAGTTTTGATCAGGTCAAAGGGTTTGTATCGACTTTGCCAACGTATTATTTGGGCAATATCATCTTCGGTTCGTGGGGAAATGGATTTTATGCATTGGATGCCAAAACTGGAAAACTATCCTGGGAATGGAACAATGGCCACGCCAATCGGATGTTTTCGGCTGCCGCCTGCAATCCTGTTGGGGTAAATAATCGCGTATTTGTTGTTGCACCGGATCGGTTTATGACTGCATTAGACGCAAAGAATGGGACTGTGGTCTGGCGAGAAAAGAAAGACACCATACGTGTGCGAGAGTCTATGGGATTGGCAGTAAATAAAAAACAGGTTTACGTGAAGACAATGGATGGCGATCTGTTGGGGATTTCTTCCACAGACGAGAAAATGGACGTAATTTGGAAAGCAAAACTAAAATTGCCTTATGAATTGACGCCTTCGGCGATAAAAACAAATCGTAAATTGGTGTTTGTGCCGAGTCATTCGGGTTTGCTTTCGGCTGTTGATGCAAAAACAGGCGATATAATGTGGCAATATAAAATTTCCAATGGCATGGTCAATCCTGTCGTGGTAAACGGTAGTAATGAGGTGATTGCAAGTACGATGGACGGTAAAATAGTTTCTTTGAGGTTTTAAACAACCGTTTGAGTTGATTTTATTAAAAATAAATGCCTTATTATGATAAAAGAATGTCTAAACTTCTTAAATTTACGTCAAGCTTTTTTGCTTGTTTTTGCATGTTTTGTTTGTAACTTTGCGGAAGCACAGCAAAATGCTTGGATTCGAATAAACCAATTAGGCTATACACCGGCAGGTAAAAAAGTCGCGGTATGGGGCGGGAAATCAATCAGGCAGCTTCGTTCTTTTGAGGTTAAAGATGCAAAGACAGGTAAATCAGTGTATGCTCATCCCGTAGGGAAAGATTATGGTGTTTACGGCCCTTTTGTGCAGAGTTTTCGATTCGATTTCTCGGCTTTACAGGATACGGGAAGTTTTTTTATCCAGGTAGGAGAAATCAAATCTCCTCATTTTAGGATAGCCCGCGATGTCTATAAGGGTGCAGCGGACTTTGTATTGCGGTATATGCGTCAACAACGGACATTATTTAATCCCTTTTTAAAGGACAGTTGTCATACGCACGATGGGTTTACATTGTATGCCGGTAAAGTCGGTGTAGTCGATAGTTCACATATTGATGCTGGTGGAGGATGGCATGACGCGTCTGATTATTTGCAGTATGCAACTACCTCGGCCAATGCGACATTTCATCTGCTGGCGGCTTATCGGGACTTTCCCAAGGTGTTTGCTGATCAAAAGCAGGCAAATGGTCTGGATGGGAAGAACGGTCGTGCCGATATATTGGATGAAGCTAAATGGGGACTGGACTGGTTGCTGAAGATGCATCCAAAGGCGGATCAGATGTATAATCAGATTGCGGATGATCGGGATCATGCAAGTATGCGCATGCCCGAGGAGGATCCTTATTATGGTCGTGGATTTGAACGCCCGGTGTATTTTATAGATGGCGAGCCGCAACAAAGGGGCAAGTTTATGAATAATACTACCGGAACAAGTTCTACAGCAGGGAAATTGAGTAGCGCTTTCCGTTTGGGATCTATGCTTTTTGGGAAGGATGATAAAAAATATGCAAGGCTGTTGTCTCAGAAAGCAGAGACAGCTTATGCGTATGCAAATATAAAGCCTGGGGTGACACAGACGGTTTCGGTCAAATCGCCCTATATCTATGCCGAAGACAATTGGGTGGATGATATGCAGCTGGCAGCGGCAATGGGACTTTCGGTAACAAAGAAAAACAAGTTTGCCGAAGAGGCTATGCAGTATGCCAGACAAGAAAAAATAACACCCTGGATGATAACAGATACTGCTGCGCACTATCAGTGGTATCCTTTTATCAACCTGGGGCATTATGAATTGGCTAAAAAAATAAAAGGACAGGATCGCGAGGAGATTGTTTCATATTATAGACAAGGTATTGAAGAGGTCAATAAACGTGCGGAGCAAAATGCATTTTTAAGAGGGGTTCCTTTTATCTGGTGCAGCAACAATCTAACAGCTTCTTTCGCAATGCAATGCCTTTGGTATAAAGAGCTGACAGGAGATAATCAGTTTGATGAACTGGAGCAGGCAAATTTCGATTGGCTCTTTGGTGCTAATCCATGGGGTACAAGTATGGTCTATGGTCTTCCATCTTGGGGCGATACACCAATTGATCCACATTCTGCTTTTACTTATTTGGGTAAACACCCGATTGATGGCGGGCTGGTAGATGGTCCAATAATGGCATCTACTTACCGTAACCTGATCGGTATTAAACTGAATAACCCTGATAGCTATGCGGACTTTCAGAGTGACCTGGCTGTTTACCATGATGATTATGGTGATTACAGTACCAATGAACCCACCATGGATGGAACAGCTTCATTGATCTACTTGCTAGCGGCTAAAGAAGGAAAGGCATTGGAGGAGCCTATTGGAAAAAAGTAATCAGGGATGTCTTCGGTGCGGTTGTCCGCGGTGATTCTACAACGAAAAAAGTGGCCTTACTTTTTACAGGGCATGATTTGTCAGAGGGAACAGCAGTGGTTTTGAAAAGTTTGAGGCGTCATCACGTGAAGGGGAATTTTTTCTTAACAGGAGATTATCTACGGAACGCAAGATTCAAGCCTTATATCCGGCAGATGTTGAAAGACGGACATTTGGTGTCGGGGCATTCAGATAAGCATCTTCTGATCAGCGATTGGGGGAGTCGGGATAAGTTGCAGGTCAGCCGGGATTCGTTCCTGCGGGATTTGAAGGCTAATCTGATTGAATTGGCACTTTCTGAGGTAGATACAAGTAAGCTACATTATTATATTCCTTCTTATGAATGGTATAATAGCCAGACGGTGGCATGGGCCAAAGAAATAGGGTTGTCTTCAATCAATTATACACCCGGAATAAGGACCGCTGCGGATTACAGCTATCCCGAAATGGGGAAACGTTATCTGTCTTCTGCAGCAATTTTGGAAGGCCTTTGGTCTCAAGAAACGAAATCCGGCCTGAATGGTTTTATGGTGTTGATCCATATGGGGACAGACGAAAGACGGAAAGATAAACTATATCATCATTTGGATGATATAATTAAGATATTAAAAAAGAAGGGGTATCAAATCGTGGATATTCCTAGTTTATTGAATTAAGAAATACAATATATATTAAGAATGGTTAATACAACGGAGAAAGATTCGAATTATCAGGATTTGGACAAGATGTCTGTACATGAATTATTGACTAATATCAATAACGAGGATAAATCTGTGCCACTAGCTGTTGAAAGCTCTATTCCTCAGATCGAAGCATTGGTTAAGGTTACGGTAGAGAAAATGAAGGCGGGTGGTCGGACATTTTATATCGGAGCTGGTACAAGTGGTCGATTGGGAGTATTGGATGCGTCTGAATTGCCTCCGACTTATGGTGTACCATTTGAGTGGATCATTGGGTTAATTGCTGGTGGGGATGCGGCGATCCGTAAGGCTGTGGAATTTGCTGAGGATGATCTGGAGCAGGCCTGGAAGGATATGGAAGCTTATGATATTGATGAGAATGATGTCGTGATCGGTATTGCTGCTTCGGGTACTACGCCTTACGTCATTGGTGGCTTGAAGACTGCAAATGAAAAAGGACTGATAACAGGTTGTATCGTTTGTAATGACGGTTCTCCGATTGCTGAAATTGCACAATATCCTGTTGAGGTCATTGTAGGGCCAGAGTTTGTGACCGGGTCTACTCGTATGAAGTCTGGTACAGCACAGAAACTTGTATTAAATATGTTCAGTACAGCAGTAATGATTCAGCTGGGCCGTGTTAAAGGGAATAAAATGGTCGATATGCAGTTGTCAAACCATAAATTGGTTGGTAGGGGGGTACGCATTATTATGGATCAGACTGGGGCAACTGAAGAGGATGCAGCAGCTTTGTTGGAACAATTTGGCAATGTAAGGCAAGCGATTGAAGCCTATCAGGCAACACATTAAAATTATCAGCATCAAAATCACCTATTAAAAATAAACTATGTCACCAGTTATATTATTATCCTTTATTGTGATCTATTTTGCGGTTTTACTCGCAGTAGCACACTTCACCTCAAAAGGATCTTCCGACAACTCTACCTTCTTTGTAGCTAACCGAAATTCGAAATGGTATATGGTTGCCTTTGGGATGATCGGTACTGCGCTATCCGGTGTAACTTTTATTTCTGTTCCCGGTGCTGTTGGCGCTTCAGAATTTAGCTATTTTCAATTTGTGCTAGGTAATGCTGTTGGCTTTATCATCATTGCTTATGTATTGCTGCCACTTTACTACCGGATGAATCTGACCTCCATCTATACTTATCTGGAGGAACGTTTTGGGCATACAACTTATAAAACCGGTGCTGCTATTTTTCTGATTTCGCGTACCATTGGTTCAGCCTTTCGTTTATATCTGGTTGCAATTGTCCTACAGCATTTTATTTTTGATGCCTGGAATGTGCCTTTCGCGATTACAGTAGTGATCTGTCTGGTGCTTATCTGGCTATATACCAATAAGGGTGGCTTAAAGACGATTATTGTCACAGATACCCTACAGACCACCTTTTTAGTGACTGCCGTTATTCTGTCGATCTATTTTATGGCTAAGGGATTGGACTTCGGGATCGTAGATACATTCGAAGCGGTTAAAGAAAGCAGCTATTCCAAAATCTTCTTCTGGGATGATTTTGTCGGCAGTAAAGCAAACTTTTGGAAGCAATTCTTGGGTGGAATTTTTGTGACTATTGCTATGACGGGACTTGATCAGGACCTGATGCAAAAGAATCTGTCTATGGGAACGATCAAAGAAGCACAAAAGAATATGATTACATTCACAAGTGTATTTGTGGTGATCAATATTTTCTTTTTAGCGGTGGGAGCTCTGTTGTATATCTATGCGGCAAAAAATGGTATTGATGTGTCACAACTGGCGACACGCGACTACCTCTATCCGGAGATTGCGTTGAACCACTTGGCTATTGTTCCGGCGATCATCTTTATGATGGGGCTTACTGCAGCGACATTTGCAACAACCGATAGTGCACTTACAGCATTGACAACTTCGTTCTGTGTGGATTTCCTGAACTTCAATAAAAAGGAAAATCCCAATGATCCCGCTCTCATCAAACAGCGTAATTATGTTCATTTTGGTTTTTCGATTGTGATGCTATTGGTGATACTCGTATTTAAGCTGATCAATGACGATTCGGTGGTGAATGCGATATTTACTGCGGCGAGCTACACCTATGGTCCATTGCTGGGATTGTTTGTTTTTGGAATCTTCACAAAATCTGCTGTTCGGGACAAAACGGTACCTTATATCTGTGTGCTTTCACCAACTATATTGTATTTACTGAAAACCTATGTGATTGAGGTGTATACGCCTTATGTGATCGGGCTGGACCTGATTATCATCAATGGTTTTATCACTTTCTTGATGCTTTTGGTCAGTTCCCCTGGCAAGGCGAGTGAAAAGGCGCTTTCGCATAACTAAGCTGCGATATTTGATTTGTACGTACAAAAAAATTAAGTTAAGTTTGAGATACTTAGTTTTTTTGTACGTATGTATCATAGCATAAATGAGACTACGGAGTTTATCCGTAGAAAAATTGGAGATTTTACTCCAGAATTCGGTATCATCCTGGGTACTGGCTTAGGTAAATTGGTTGATGAGATTGAGATCGAATATCAGCTGATGTATTCCAATATTCCTAATTTCCCCATCTCTACAGTAGAATTCCATTCCGGTAAATTAATTTTTGGAAAATTAAATGGCAAGAATGTAGTTGCCATGCAAGGAAGACTCCATTATTATGAGGGGTATGATATGCAGCAGATTACTTTTCCTATTCGGATCATGAAAGTGCTGGGCGTCAAAAAGCTCTTTGTGTCAAATGCAGCGGGATCCCTGAATCCAGATGTCAGGAATGGAGATCTAGGTATTATTGAAGATCATATCAATTTATTGCCCGACAATCCATTGCGTGGGCAAAACCTGACTGAATTTGGGCCTCGTTTTCCGGATATGAGTGAACCGTATAATCGTGTAATGATTGAACAGGCACTTGAAATTGCAGCAAAGAACGGAATTACAGCACGAAAGGTTGTGTATGTCTCCTCACAGGGACCAAACCTGGAAACAAAAGCTGAATACCGCTTCATGCGAATTATAGGTGGGGATGTAGTCGGCATGAGTACGGTGCCAGAGGTGATTGTTGCCAATCATATGGCTCTTCCGGTATTTGCAATCTCTGTTGTTACGGATGAGGGCTTTCACGATGTGTTAAAACCTGTGTCTTTGCAGGAAATCGTAGCTGTCGCTGAGAAAGCGGAACCTAAGATGACATTAATTTTGAAAGAATTAATAGCTTTGCAGTAAATTTAGACTATATACAATTTTAGATGAAGTTGATCGTACGCGTTTTAGCCGCACTGTGTGTCTTACTTGTTTGTTCCATGGATGTAATTGCGCAAAGCAAGGAGGAGTGGAGCAGCGCGTTGGATTCGGCGAGAGCCAAAGAAGATGGAAAAAAAGATTCGGTTATCCTGTCTGCAAAGTATATCCGTTATGCGACATTGGATATGCTAAAAAAAGGAACTTATACAAGGCAAATAGATACGTCACACCATAATTACCAATATTATAATCCCCAAAACACACCCTGGAATCCCAGTGTGAATCTAGGGTCGTATGGTCTTGCTACTCGCGACTTATTATTCCAACCCAAAAAGACAATTGGATTTCAGTCTGGATTCACTGCTTTGGAGCGTTATTTGTTGAACCCGGATTCTGTTCAATATTTTAGGGCTCGGGCGCGTTATTCCGAACTGTCAGCAGTAGGGTTCTTTTTCAATGATCAGGTCTTTAGGGCGCGGGTAGCACAGAATATCAATTCGCAATGGAATATGAATGTTGACTTTCATTCAACGAAAACAGATGGATTTTATCTTAATCAGAATTATTCGGATCTGAAGGCATCCATTGCATCGTGGTATGAGTCTAAAAATAACCGTTATAATTTATTGATCAACGCTGTTTTCAACCGCTTGGATGCAATGGAGAATGGCTCTACTGTTGAAGACCGTCCATTTGCTCCCGAAAATAAACAGTCTCCGGATCGGTTTCCTGTCAAATTTCAGGATGCTACTAATGCGACCGTGCCGAGATCGAAATGGTGGGACAATTCGCTGTTCTTGCGTCAGTCGCTCTATGTCGGTCGGATTGATACTGTCGATAAGGGAAAGCCGACCATGCAGATCTATCCGACAAACAGTATGGCGCATAACACCCGCATAAGAAGGCAGACCTATAACTTCTTCAAGAACATGAACGACCGGGCTGCTGCAATGCCTTACAATAATAAAGCATTTGCGCTGAACAATGATAAAACAGCGATCACTAATGTTTCCAATGAGTTTGAGTATAATTTCTTTCTGCGTGGCAAATCAATTTTTAAAAATGAAGCTAAGCTGAACCTTGCTTTTCAGCATGATATGAACTGGGTGGAGCAGAGTCAGGTAGACTCATTGCGTTACTATAGCAATCAGGCCGCGTACCCTGAACCACTTAAGAAATTGCCAGATAGTACAACATTTGATCGATTCTATCAAAATGGAATTGTCAAGGGTGAGCTAGGCTATAAATTTTCAGATCGGTTAGATTTCAGCTTAAAAGCCAATCAGATTGTTTTTGGCCATAATATAGGGGATTTCCTCTATGAAGCAAAGGCGGATATTTCCATGGGAGATAAAATCGGAAAGGTGACTCTTTCTGCCTATTCGCAGAACAAATCTCCTGAAATGATTTTTGAGAACCTGAACTATACTTATGGTAACTGGAATGATTTGGGGCTAAAAAAAACCAAAATTCAAAATGTGGCCTTTCAATATCGTAACCCTACATTGGGTTTTAATGGAAAGGTTGAGTATTTTCTGATGAATAACTATACTTATTTTGAAGAGCTGCCGAATCCGCAAAACGACCGTAGGAAGGATAAATGGATTAATCCGACGCAACTGGATAACGCCAATTTATTGAAAGTGAGTGTGGGCCAGAAATTTAAACTCAATTATTTTACACTTGATAACTTGGTGGTTTATCAAAAAACTGATCAACAGAGCGTATTGGCTATTCCTGAGGTTTATACTTGGCATAGTCTCTATTATAGCAATCTCTTTTATAAAGTCATTGATTATAGTATAGGTATTGATGCCAAATTTAATACGCCTTATGCCAATCCAAATTACTCGATAGGAACAGGGCAGTTTTATAACGCTTATCAGCAGATAGAATTTTCTACTTATCCGATTATGGACTTATGGATTACCGCCAATATACAGCGGGTCAATATGTTTTTAAGTTATAATTTCCTAAATCAGAATTTCTACCCGAATGGTTATTATACTGTGCGACGTTATCCAATGAATACAGCCAACTTTAGATTTGGTATTTCGTGGAAGTTCTACGATTAATTGCTGTGAAAATTATATGGGTGTTTTTTAGCTTGTTGCGGTTTTAAATGTAGAAAATCTTTGAAAATAATTTTGAGAATAGAATTTTTAAGCTATATTTGCACACGCAATTAGGGAACGACGTTCTTTAAAAAAGTATGGAGGCTTAGCTCAGCTGGTTCAGAGCATCTGCCTTACAAGCAGAGGGTCACAGGTTCGAATCCTGTAGCCTCCACCATACAAAGTCGGAGAATTAGCTCAGCTGGTTCAGAGCATCTGCCTTACAAGCAGAGGGTCACTGGTTCGAATCCAGTATTCTCCACCAATCCAAAACGGAGGCTTAGCTCAGCTGGTTCAGAGCATCTGCCTTACAAGCAGAGGGTCACAGGTTCGAATCCTGTAGCCTCCACAAAGCATCATTAAATGGTGCTTTTTTTTCGTTAGGGGGTTTAGCTCAGCTGGTTTAGAGCACTACCTCGACAAGGTAGGGGTCACTGGTTCGAACCCAGTAATCCCCACAATAAAAAAAGCGTTCTTATGAACGCTTTTTTTATGCTGTTTAAAGGGGTTTCTATTTGCCCCATTAGTTTTTTTCTACTGTCGAAGAGCAGACGCTTTAAATATTTATTAATTACTGCCTGGATTTACCCGTTTTTTACCCAACTTAAAGCCATAGCCTGTTGTCCATTCGATAAAGTCTGCTTTACCACCATGAGCCTTAATGGAAACTCCTGCAAAGAAATCTTTATACACTTTATAGCGTACACCTGCTCTTAGATATACGGGTGTACTTTCACCATTGAATTTATTACGGTGTAAGTATACACCGACATTGCCATTGATATATAGTCTGGAATTTAACACGTGATCGATGTAGAAGGCTGGTCCATAGGAAAATAATGCTGAAAATTTACCGGATTTATTACCAGCAATGTTCTCGTCATTACCACTTGCTGAATAGAATGCGTCCATTCCAGCGCCAAGACGCCATTTGTATCCGAAATGTTTGCTATAATAGGCCCCTAGGGTTGATTTGAAGTATTGACCATCATGCTCTCGATCGATCTGTTTAAATCCAAAAGCATAGTTGAAATGTAGTTCCTCCGTTTCTTCCATTTTTGGGACAGCACGTTTTCTGAAATCAAATGGTTTGCTCGTCGGCGTATAAGAAACAGACAAGCTCAATGGAAGTAGGTTTATTCCTGTGTTTGGCAAAGCCAATGCACCATTGCTGAAATGGTGGAACGCTACACCGGCACCGACCTGGAATTTCTGGCTTAATCGATAGTTTGCCTGAAGCCCAAAATCGATAAATACATTGTTTTTGCTTCCAATAAGGAGGTTAAAAGGGTTTTCTTGTTCGTTGTAAGGGTTGAATCTGCCGGAAAGCCCCAATGCAATCCGGTAGTTGAAGTTCCATCGGCTGTTGACTTTCGGTTTTATAGGAATCGCTACGAATCCATAAAATGCAAAGGGCTGGCCCAGGTGTTCCTGGCCAAAAGTACTGCTATAGATGCCGACACCGTAAATGGGGTAGTTATATATTTCGTTATAAATGCTTTTTAACGAATCCTGAAATTGTGTTTGGAAGCCAATGCGGAAGTTAAGACCGCTGTAATAGGAGTCTTCCAGGGTTTGCTTTGAACGTTCGTTAAATTTGAGTTCGCCACCACTTTCATGCTCAAGTTGAAATATTAACCTTGTTTTTGCGGGGGTACGGTTGTTTGATGTGTCTTTCTGATTTTCTATTCTGGGAGTGACCTGCGCATTTGTATGAAAAGAAAGAAGTGCGAAGATCACAAAAACAAGTATGCTTGATCTCATGAAATAAAACGTTTGCGTTTTTTAAAATTTTTGCAAAAATAAGAATGATAAACCATTGTAACAATATTCATTCAGCATATGGGAAATACAGATGACAAATTGCCGTATTTCAACTACAAAGAAGAAAGTGCAGCAGTAGTGGCTTGCAATAAATTGTTTTTATATCTACCTAATTATATTGCATATCCACAGCAATTTATCTAAGTTTGAGCTGAAAAGAAAAAGGAAATATGATTAAAAATCTATTTAAAATTACTGCTGTTACGTTTGCTCTAACAACAGCGGGGGGTGCTTTGTTTGCCCAAAACGCCAAATTTGACTGGAAAGAATCTTCTGAGGGTGGGTATACCTACAAGTATGTGACCAATGACCCTACTCATTCAAGGTTTTACAAACTCAAAAATGGTCTAACCGTTATCCTAAGCCCAACCAAAAAAGAACCGCGTATCCAAACTTACATCGCGACAAAAGCCGGAAGTAAAACCGATCCAAAAGATCATACAGGTTTGGCGCACTATCTGGAACATATGCTCTTCAAGGGTACGGATAAATTTGGATCGAAAGATTGGGCGAAGGAAAAGCCTTTGCTGGATCAGATTGATGCACTTTATGAAAAGTACAACGGTGCGACTGACGAGGTGCAGCGGAAAGCGATATATAAGGAAATCGACCGTGTCTCTGGTGAAGCAGCCAAATATGCGATCGCTAATGAATACGATAAACTGATGGCATCCATGGGTGCTGAAGGTACAAATGCATTTACTTCGTTTGAACAAACGGTATACCAGGAGCAGATTCCGAGCAATGTAATGGATAAGTATCTTGCTGTACAAGCCGAGCGTTTTAGAAATCCGATACTCCGTCTATTCCATACGGAGCTGGAAGCGGTGTATGAAGAAAAAAATATCGGATTGGATAAAGATAGCCGTAGGGCTATTGAAGCAATGTTTGAAGCAGCTTTCCCAAATAATAAATATGGAAAGCAAACCACTATTGGTACAGTAGAGCATCTAAAAAATCCATCATTAAAGGCTATCCGAGAATATTTTAACACCTATTATGTGCCTAACAACATGGGGGTGATCATGTCCGGTGATTTTGATCCTACAGAAGTTGTGAAGAAGGTGGATAAGAGTTTTGCTTTTATGCAGCCAAAAGAGGTGCCACCGTATACTTTTGATCCTGAGAGGCCTATTTTAAGCCCAATTGTTCGGGAGGTAAAAGGGCCGGATGCGGAATTTATGTTTATGGGATTCCGTTTTCCGGGTGCGGCAACCAAGGATGCGCAGCTATTAAATCTGATGAGTCAGATTTTGACGAACGGTTCTGCAGGTCTGATTGATCTGGATTTGGTGAAGAATCAGAAGCTATTGGGCGCGGGTGCCTTTCCGTATGTGTTGAAGGATTATTCACTATTGATTCTACAGGGAAATCCAGGGCAAGGACAGAGCCTAGAGGAAGTACAACAGTTGCTGTTAAAAGAGCTGGATAAACTGCGGAAAGGTGAATTCTCTGATGATTTGATCGGAGCAATTGTCAATAACGCGAAAAAAGATGAGATCAAACAGAATGAAAGTTATGGCGATCGTGCAGAAGCATTGATGGATGCTTTTACATCGGGTCAGGACTGGTCGTCGGTGGTTAGTTATTCGGATGGGTTGAATAAGATTACAAAACAAGATATTGTCAATTTTGCCAATAAATATTTGAACGATAATAACTACGTTGTGGTTTATAAACGTAAAGGGGTAGACAATAATGTTGTGAAGGTAGTGAAACCGGAAATTACACCTGTCACTGTAAACCGTGACGATCAATCTGATTTCTTGAAAAAAGTGGAGGCAATGCCAGAGGATAAGATTCAGCCGGTGTGGGTAGACTACAATAAAGATGTTCAGAAAGCTACCGCAAATGGTTTGCCGGTACTCGCTGTGAAGAATAGTGACAATGAATTATTCTCCCTGTCTTATCGTTTTGATGTAGGAAAATGGAGTAATAAATTGTTATCGTTGGCGGCCGGTTATCTGGAGTTTTTGGGAACTAAAGATAAATCCAGCGAGCAATTCAGCAAAGACTTTTATCAATTGGCATCTGATTTCTCTGTCTCTGCGGGAAATGAAGAAACACTGGTCTCAATTTCGGGTTTGAATTCGAATTTTATTTCCACGCAATCTTTAATTCAGGATCTGTTGCGCAATTGTGTGACTGACCAAGAGGCATTCAAAATGTATATTGCACGCCTTAAGAAGTCCAGAGCGAATGCAAAGGAAAACAAGGGAGCGATTATGGAAGGACTGAAATCTTATGCAAAATACGGTGCTAAAAACCCATTCAATAATGTTTTTACAGATGCGGAACTGGATGCATTGAAAGCGGAAGATCTTGTAAAAGCATTACATGATCTGGCGAATATGAAACATACATTACTTTATTTTGGACCATTGAGCGCCAGTGAATTTGTAGCGAAGGCAAAACCATTAAAACAAGGTTCGGGTGACTATGTGCAAGGTGGAAAAAGCTTGGTGTTTGCGGAGCAGCCAACCAATAAAAATCAGGTATTGTTTGCTAATTTTGATATGAAACAAGCGGAAGTATTCTGGTATAGAACATCTGACGCTTATTCCAATCCACTTACACCAACAGTGTCATTGTTCAACAATTATTTTGGTGGTGGTATGGGAAGTATTGTATTCCAAACTATTCGTGAATCGAAAGCGTTGGCTTATTCTACTTATGCATTCTATGGCCAGCCTTATAAAAAAGAAAATCATTATACAGTGGGTGCTTATGTCGGTACACAGGCCGATAAATTCAATGAGGCAATCAAGGGTATGAATGAATTATTGGATGTACTTCCTGAAAGTACAAAAGGTTTGGATATTGCGAAAGTCAGTTTGCAGAAATCTATTGCAAGTGAGCGTGTACAGAATGCTTCTATTCTAGGTAGCTATTTAAGTGCACAACGTATGGGTAACACAACAGATATTCGTAAAGTTGTTTATGAGCAAGCTCCCAAGCTGACTTATGCTGATTTGAATATGTTCCATAAGAAAGAGATGAGTCAAAAGCCTTATGTATACTGTATCGTAGCGAAGGAAGATAGCCTCAAGCCAGAAGATCTTGCTAAATTGGGCGAGGTGAAAAAACTGGATTTAAAGGAAATATTTGGCTATTAGTTTTTTTAGATATTAGTATCAGGATAAGAGATTTGAGACAATAGTTTTTAGGACTTTGGTTGATAAACTATTGTCTCCTTTCTTGATTCTACTTTAACTAAAAACGGGGCTGCCCAATTGGGCAGCCCCGTTTTTATGTTCTTTTATTTGGTATCCCCGATAGTCTCTTTTCAAATAGTTGATTCTCAGCGGGTACTTTTATTTTTGGGGACAGTCTTTCCACTGGTTATCTAATTGTTGTCTGTATTCTTAAAATTGCCGATAAGCTAGCTTCTTGCTTATCAAAAACGTATGATCATCTCTTCCAAAATGGAAGGGATGATCTACTTAATTATGGTTGATCTTCGTCATGAGGGCTTAAAATCGGATGATCTCCTCAATCTGTTCGTTGATAAACTGTAAGGTATCTTCTTTAAATAATTCACCGTTTTCGTTCAGTTCCTGCTGTACATTGGGAAGAAATATCTTGAGGGGGAGTACATGCATTCTGAGGTAGTGGCATATTCCCGTGAGATGATCTATCCCGCGTAGGTTGCCATATCTTCCAGAAGATAATCCAACCAATGCAACTTTTTTGTGGTAAAAACTAATTGGAAAAGTGCAGCAGTCAATAAAAAGCTTGAGTGCGCCAGGGATGCTTCCATTGTATTCGGGCGCTACGAAAATAAACATATCGGCCTGACTAACCTTTTGCTGAATTGGTTCAAAGGCGGTACTTCTTTTTCCGTAAAGATCTGTTTCTAAAATATTTGAGGGGAGATCTGATAGCGAAAAGATCTCACTCTCAATGGATTTACGATTAAGAAGCTGTTGGTAGCATTTTGCTATTTTTAACGTCTTACTATTGGGACGGTTTGTTCCGGATATTATTAAAATCATTGTGTTGTTGATACTTATAAAAAGCACTATTTCAAAGTGGATACATATCTTGATTTTTTGTATCTTAGCATCCTGAGGATATGTGCCTTTGATCAATCAAAAGTACAAAATATGCTGAATTTGTTAGGCTAATTTAAATTTAGCGTAAATATTTGGTCAAATTGATCTTCGTGAAAGTGAAATGTAGTGTAAAATGACATTTTAATTAAGAAAGGTTTTCATTCAAGATGGGAAAAATAATCGCAATCGCAAACCAAAAGGGTGGGGTTGGAAAAACCACAACGTCAATTAACTTGGCGGCTAGTTTGGCGGTTTTAGAATATAAAACATTGTTGGTGGATGCGGATCCACAAGCAAACTCTACTTCTGGGATTGGTTTTGACCCTCGTACGATCAATGAAAGTATATACGAATGTTTGGTCAATGATTTGAGTCCAAGAGACGCTATTCAGTCAACTGAAACGCCAAATCTTGATCTTTTACCTGCTCATATCGACTTGGTGGGTGCTGAGATTGAAATGATCAATATGCACGAACGGGAGTATAAGATGAAAAAAATCTTGGATCAGGTGAAAAATGATTATGATTTTATTATCATTGACTGCTCTCCTTCCTTGGGTTTGATCACCATTAATGCCCTGTCAGCATCTGATTCGGTCATCATACCTGTTCAATGTGAATATTTTGCATTGGAAGGACTTGGTAAATTACTGAACACAATTAAAATCGTTCAAAACCGTTTAAATACTAGCTTGGAGATCGAAGGTATTTTATTGACGATGTATGATGTTCGTTTAAGACTCTCTAATCAGGTTGTAGAAGAGGTGAAAACGCATTTTACGGATTTAGTTTTTGATACCATCATTCAACGTAATACCCGTTTAAGTGAAGCTCCTAGCTTCGGTATTTCTGTTATCATGCACGATGCTTCTTGTAAAGGAGCGATCAACTACTTGAATTTAGCGCGTGAGATATTGCAGAAAAACGGGCATCTTAATGAAATGAATACAACAGTAACCGCATAATATGGCAGCACATCAGCGTAAAACAGGACTGGGAAGAGGTTTAGGTGCGCTATTAAACGATAGTGTAGAAGCTCCTGCTAAAAGTAATCAGCAAGTTGAGGAGTCACCGCTTGTGACTTCTTCTACAGTACATGCAAACAAAGAAAATGGCAGCATCAGCCATGTCCGGGTGGAAGAAATATCGGTGAATCCATTTCAACCTCGTACCGAATTTGATCCGGTTGCCCTACAAGAATTATCCGAATCCATTATTTTGCAGGGTTTAATCCAACCGATTACAGTACGTAAGATTTCGGATGGCAACTATCAGTTGATCTCAGGGGAGCGACGTCTTCGTGCTTCAAGATTGGCAGGAATCACAGAAATTCCAGCTTATATCCGTACTGCTAATGATCAGCAAATGCTGGAAATGGCATTGATCGAGAATATCCAACGCGAAAACTTAAACGCCATTGAGGTTGCTTTGAGCTTTCAGCGTATGATCGAAGAATGTAATCTAAAGCAAGAGGAACTTGGTGAACGTGTCAGTAAAAACCGTTCTACAGTGACAAACTACCTCCGCCTATTGAAACTTCCTCCTGTCATTCAGGCGGCGATACGGGATGGCGCCTTGACCATGGGCCACGCTCGTGCACTGATCAATATTCCAGAAGTAGATAAACAGTTATATATCTTTAAATTGATTATCGATCAAGGTTTGTCTGTTAGAAAGGCCGAGGAGCTAGTTCGCGAACTCCAAAAAGGTGGGAAGAAAAAAGCTGGCAAAGATAAAACTGCGATGTCATTTCAGCTACAAAAAATTGAAGATGATTTGGCATCGAAATTTTCGTCGAGAGTCAAATTGAATTTGAAGAGTACCAAAGGTAAGGGGGCGATTGAGATTCCTTTTGAATCGGAGGATGATCTGAGCCGTATTCTTGAACTTTTAGATTGGTAATATGACCAAATTAATAAGTCTGCTTTTTGCCGTATTTGCTGTACTGATCGTACAAGCGCAGACTGTCGATACAATTCCAAAAAAACAGATTCAAACTGTTAAAGCAGAAAGTTTGAAACCAAAATCAGCACAGGACACTGTTAAAAAGGAATCCCGGAAAGAGCGTAAAAAGCGCGAAAAGGAGGAGGCCAAAGCGAAGGAGAAGGTCGTTTTTAAAGATTCAACCCGCTTAGCTATTGAAGCAAAGAATAAACAGGCCTGGAAACGTTCTTTGGTACTCCCTGGCTGGGGTCAGTATACCAACGGTGGTGTATGGTGGATTAAAGTGCCTGTGATCTATGGTGGATTGGCAACTACAGTGCTCGTTTTTGATTTCAATAATAAATATTACAAAGAACTTTTGGGTGTATTACAAGATAGGGCGGAAGGTCGACCAGTAGATCCTTTTTATGAAAGAATCCCAGATCAGTCAATTATACGGGCAAAGGACAATGCAAGACGAAACAGGGATCTGATGGTACTGCTAACGCTCGGCGTCTATGGATTGAACGTTGCCGAAGCGTATATTGATTCTATGCTAAAATATCGCTGGAGTATCGGTGATGAAAAGCCCAAAAAGACAGCTTTTTCTATCGGACCTACATTAATGGATGCAAGTCTCGCATCTGGATCGTTTACTTTTAAACCTACAGTCGGACTAAAGTTGTCCATGAAATTCAATTAAAAACCTCTCGCGGAAGCTTGCAGCAAGTGCAATGTCCGACGACATAGGGTTCTTATTGGTCTTTGAATACGGACACTTTCAATAAAAAATCGTTGTTAATCACGGTTTTGTGTCTGTTTTTCAATGGAATTTTTTAATTTTAAAAATAAACTATACTTTATTTTCTAGATATATGAACATCATTCTCTTGGGATATGGCAAAATGGGGCAGATTATCGAAAGGTATGCACTGAAAAGGGGCCATCAGATTTTTTTAATTGTGGATGAAAATAATCGTCCCGGCCTGACAGTTGATGATATCAAGGGAGCTGATGTAGCTATTGATTTTAGTGTGCCATCTGCTGCTTTGGATAATATGAACCTCTGTTTGGAAGCAGGTGTACCAATTGTAGTGGGGACAACAGGCTGGTATGATCAATTGGAAAGTGTCAGGGAAAAATGTCTGGACTCAGATGGAACAATTTTATATGGTTCAAATTATTCGATTGGTGTGAATGTGTTTTTTCATATCAACCGTATGTTGGCGGAAGCCCTACAACCTTATAAACAATATGATGTTCAAGTGGAAGAAATCCACCACATCCACAAATTAGATGCCCCTAGTGGTACTGCGATTACCATTGCAGAGGGTATCTTGGATCACAGTGATGTGAAAACAAACTGGGTCAATACTGTTGTGGGCGAGCAAGATGAAATTATTCCTAAACCACAAGAACTTCTCATCGAGAGCCATCGGATTGAGGAAGTTCCGGGTACACATACCGTGCTGTACAGTTCTGAAGTGGATCAAATAGAATTTAAACATACTGCGCATAGTCGTGATGGCTTTGCGTTGGGCGCTGTCGTAGCCGCCGAATGGTTGAATGGTAAGAAAGGATTCTATCAAGTAACTGAAATTTTTGATTTTAATAAATAGTACTAATTAATAGATTATGTGGTTAATTATCTTTGCGGTTTTAACGGCAATAGCGGGATATGGATTGTGGCAATTGTTTGTTAAAGCTGGCAGAAAAGGCTGGGAAGCAATCGTACCTTTTTATAGTCAATATATACAGGCTAAATTAACAGGAAGACCAACCTGGTGGGTGATCTTATTGTTGATTCCAATAGTCAATATTTTTGTCTTCTATAACCTTTACCTCGACTTTATCCATTGTTTTGGCAAGCGTCGCTTTTGGGAGAATGCTGCTGCTGTTTTGGTGCCATTTATCGTGTTGCCCATGTGGGCAAAAGATACTAACGTGCGTTTCTTGAATGGTTTGTATGCTAAAAACCTGAAGACCGCTGCACAGGAAGGTGTGGAATTGACCGAAGAGAAGCTTGCGGAAATCGAACAAGCCTCCTATAAGGAATATAAAATCAAATATCCTTATAAGAAATCTATGGTGCGTGAATGGGCTGATGCAATCGTATTTGCAACTGTTGCGGCATCACTTATCCGCGGATTTTTAATCGAGGCGTATATGATCCCGACAGGATCAATGGAACGTACCTTATTGATTGGGGATTTCTTATTTGTGAGTAAATTGAATTATGGCCCTCGTGTGCCTAATACGCCAATTGCTTTTCCTTTTGCGCATCATACGATGCCAATAACAGGTGGAAAGGCTTACTCTGAGTTGATTGAGTTGCCTTACAAACGATTGCCGGGCTTTCAAAAGATAGAACGAAATGATGTCGTTGTCTTTAATTTCCCTGCAGGTGATACAGTAGCCTTGGAAAACCAGAATGCAAGTTACTATGACCTGGTCAGAGCCTACGGCTGGCAGACCGTTAATTCGCAGTTTACCATTCAGGCCCGGCCAATAGATAAACGTGAAAATTATATCAAGCGGTGCGTCGGATTGCCCGGAGATAAGATTTCAATGAAGGATGCTAAGCTCTTTATCAATGATCAACCGGGATTTGATCCGCCTGAAAGCCAGTTGAATTATTATGTGTTGACAGATGGTACGCCATTGGATATGGAACGTCTACGTGAATTACGTATCGAAGGTGGTGGATCTGATCAGCAACCAGGTGTATATGAGCTGTATATGACAGATGATGAGGTCGCACTTGTGAAGTCATGGTCAAATGTAAAGGAAATCAGAAGAAGTCCAGCTGGTGAAGGAGCTTATCCGTACGATCCTCAGTATAAGTGGGATTTTGATAACTTTGGACCTATCTTGATTCCGAAAAAAGGCTGGACTGTTGCTTTGAATGCTCAGACCTTACCAATCTATGAGCGCGCCATTCGCGTTTATGAAAATAACAAATTGGAGAAACGTACTGATGGTATCTACATCAACGATGTTAAAGCGGATAACTATACCTTTAAAATGGACTATTTCTGGATGATGGGAGATAACCGTCACAATTCCCTGGATTCAAGAGGATGGGGATTTGTGCCTGAAGACCATATTGTAGGTAAAGCATTGTTCACCTGGATGAGCTGGGATGAAATAGGTTCGGGACTGACTAAAATCCGTTGGAACCGTATATTTAAAGGAATTCACTAATAGTCACTATAACGAAGAAATCATTTTCTTTTTATAGCGGACGTGAGTCAAAAAAAGGGCTTTCCCACAGGAAAGCCTTTTTTATTTGCAATATTTATTGTTTAAGGCATCAAGCCTTCGTCGTATCGTTTATTTTAGACAGGTCAAATAACGTTTGATTGTTTCCTCAAGTCCAAGGTATAGGGCATCTGAAATCAAGGCATGTCCAATGCTAACTTCCAGTAATTCAGGTATATGTTGATTGAAATACTGGAGATTGTTTAAATCTAGGTCATGGCCTGCATTTAAACCTAAGCCAACCTCGCGTGCTTTTAATGCGGCTTTGAAGTAAGGTCTGATGGCGGCTTCTTTATCAAAGCCATATTCGCTGGCAAAACCTTCGGTATATAACTCTATCCGATCTGTCCCTGTTTCTGCTGCCGCTTCGACCATCTCCTCCACGGGATCTACAAAGATTGATACACGGATGCCAGCATCTTTGAACAATTGGCACATATCCTGTAGATAAGCTTTGTTTTTGATGGTGTCCCAGCCGTGATTGGAAGTCAGCTGGCCTTCGGTATCAGGAACCAAGGTTACCTGAGCAGGTTTGTTGGCCAGTACAAGGTCAATAAATTTCTGCTCCTGGCAATTACCCTCGATATTGAGTTCGGTCTGAATTTCGGCTTTTAAGTCAAATACATCCTGATAGCGGATATGCCTTTCGTCTGGCCTTGGGTGTACAGTGATGCCTTGTGCCCCAAAACGTTCACAGGCTAATGCAGCAGCTACGAGATTGGGGTTATTACCCCCTCTGGAGTTTCTGAGCGTTGCAATTTTATTGATATTTACTGAAAGTCTAGTCATTTTCCTGTATGTTATACGGTAAAAATACGAATAATATCTATTTTTTTTTAACTTGCATATATGGATGGAATCGATTATAGCTTGTTTAGTGGCTTTCGCCTATTGGACGTTATCGATATTATATTGGTGGCGATTATTATCTACTATATCTATAGTCTGATTCGGGGTACCATTGCCGTGAATATCTTGATCGGCGTTGCTTTGTTTTATGGGGTCTATATTGTTGTCAAACAGATGCACATGCGTCTATTGACCGAAATATTTGGTGGATTTATATCTGTAGGATCCATTGCGCTTATTGTGGTATTCCAACAGGAAATCAGACGCTTTTTGCTTCATGTGGGTAAGAATATATCGATGAAGCGAAAAAAGGTTTTCTGGTCCTTTTTGGGGAATAAGAAAGCTATACAGAAGGACCTGACGGAGGATTTAAGGCCGGTTGTGGAAGCCTGCAGAAGTATGTCGCGTACACGAACCGGAGCACTTTTGGTTTTCTCAAAATATTTTGATGAGGAATATTATCAGAGCAGTGGTGAATATATCGATGCACATATTTCAAAACGTCTTATTGAGAGTATATTTCATAAAAATAGCCCCCTGCATGATGGGGCGGTCGTGATTGTCGATTTCAAGATTATGACGGCTTCCTGTGTACTGCCATTGTCAGATAGTGAGGATTTACCGCTACAATTTGGCTTGCGGCACCGTGCGGCAATTGGGGTGACCGAAATCTCCGATGCCATAGCGGTCATTGTCTCCGAGGAAACTGGGGAAATCTCTTTCGCAAAGGACGGTAATGTGAACATGAATGTTTCGCCCGAAGAACTGGAACAACTGCTAAAAGATGAGTTATAAAAATGAAGTTGGGCAAAAGTAATAGGAGGGTCTGCGCATTGGATATTCGAAAAGAGCGGGGAGAGGCATAGGAAAGAAATTAACAAAAAATGGGGGTATCCAAAAAGTCGGATACCCCCATTTTCGTTATAGAGTTTTCAATGCTTTATTTTTTTGCAGCATTGATTATTTGTGTATTCAATTTGATGTATTCGCTATTTTTACCTTCAGTAGCGACCTCAACTCCTTTCGTCGCGGTTTCTATAGCGCCTTTTTTATCGCCGGCTTTTAATTGAGCTTTTGCTTTCCAGTATAATACGTGGGCAGCCTTAGGCTGTGCTTTGGCCGCTTCGTCAAACCAGGTTAATGCTTTATTTTGATCCAGATTGTTGTTGAAATAATATTGGGCAGCGGCGAAATAAGGTTTTTTCTCACCTTTCATGGCTTCATCAATGGAAGCGATAATTTTTGCCTGTTGATTGACTTTAAGGTCAACTTTTATTGCTGTTTTCTCCCATGCAAGAGTTAATACGGCATCCGTCGGTGTAACGTTGTCGAAAGAGATCGTAAATGTTTCGACCGGAGAGCTCAAGTTTTGCGGTTTCACATTGAAACGAAATGCATCTTCAGATTGATTGTAGGTGTAGGCACCCCATTGCTTGATATTCTTGCTGATAATAACAGTCCATTCATTCTTATTAGGAATGGTAAATAATGCATAGGTTCCCGCAGTGAGTTTGTGTCCATTTAGGCTAACATCGCCTTCAAATGTTAAGGTTGTGTTGGTATTGGCACCTGTACGCCATACTTCATTGTAAGGTACGAGTTCACCAAAAATCTTACGGCCGTTCATGCTTGGACGACTATAGTTTAGAGTTACATTTTCAATCCCTAATCCCTGTGTGATTGTTTGAGCACTACTTGCTGCAGGTAGTTTTAACTGAGCAAAGGATTCATTTGCAGTAAACATCAGGGCTGCTGCAAAGGCAATGGCAAAGAATTTCTTTTTCATTTGTTCGATAATTACATTGTGAGCTTGTTTGCTCGATTATTTATGAATAGAATTTTGCGAATTAATGGTTGAGGCTCATTTATTTCGGATGAGGCACTCTACATCATGGCATGTGGAATGAACCCTGTTACAATCGAACGAAGATTCATCACTTAAAAATAGGAAGAATTTCACAAAAAAGGGCATCTATTTTTAGATGCCCTTTCGTTATACCAATATTTCGTTTTGATATTAATTTTCTTTTCCGATTTTGTGTCCTTTCGTAGCAAAAAACAAGATATATAAGTATGCTGGAACCATTGCAAAGAGAAATGCATGTTGAAAATCAACATGTAAGGTGTCTTTCAGATAGCCATAAATCAAAGGCCAGATTGCTCCTCCGGCAATACCCATAATCATAATACCAGATCCTGTTTTTGTAAATCGTCCCAGTCCTTTAATTCCTAGTGGGAAAATGGCTGGCCACATCAATGCATTTGCGATACCTAATAAGGCAACAAAGATATAGGACGTAAGACCTGTAGAAAATGCAGAAATTGCAGTGAATGTAATTCCGACAATTGTACAAATACGCAAAGCTGTCTGTTGCGATACAAATTTTGGAATAGAAATAATACCAATAAAATAACCAACAAGCATGCAGACAAGCGTGAAAGTTGTACCATATTTAACAAAAAATGGGGGTAGTGACAATAATCGTCCATAAGTTCCGATGATATCACCCGCCATCACTTCCACTGCTACACAGAAGAAAATAGCGAGAAATCCTAAAAATAGATGTGGAAATTGGAATATACTTGTCTTTTTTGTGCTTGTTACAGCAGCTTCATCTGTTGTTTCTTCTTCCTTATTAACATCCACCTCTGGCATTTTTACGGCGAATACGACAATAGCTAGAATCGCAACACCAATGGCTACGCCAATATAGGGACCGTGAAGTCTCTCCGATAATTCAGCTAGTAAAGCATCGTGCTCTGCACCAGCTTTAAGTTCTTTGATTTTGCTGGAAATATTGTCGTAATCTTTTAATAGAATGCTTCCCAAAACCACTGGTACAATCATACCTGCTGTTTTATTGAAAATCCCTACAATAGAGATCCGTTGGGCTGCACTTTCTATTGGTCCGATGATACTGAGGTATGGATTGATCGCGGTCTGCAATAGTGCCATACCTGAAGCTTGAACAAAGATTGCAACAAGGAAGAGCTGATAGCTTAGGTTTGATGCGGCAGGAATAATAATAAGCGCACCAATAATAATTAAGACCAAACTCGCAACAAGGCCATTTTTAAAACCTATTTTACCTAAAATCCATGAACTCGGCAATGCCAGGAAAAAATAGGCGATATACGAAGCAAAAAGGATTAAAAACGCTTGCGTATCTGTCTCCAAATTAAATGCCAATCGTACAAATGGAATCAATGCCCCATTGGCCCAGGTGATATACCCCAGAATAAAAAATAATGCACAGCAAATAAGCATAGGGACTATCGCTGTTTTACCCGAATTAGGATTAGTGGTCATTTTTTTAATTATATTTAGTTAAGTTATCGTTCACGGATTGGAAACCAGTCAAAAAAACAGCTTTAGACAAACGATTGCATGCTATTTTTGTTGATTTTTGAAATATCCATCTTACAAGACTACTTAATTTTCTTGAATATCGGAAATAAATAAAGGGGTATTTTGATAATTATTTGGCAAAAAAAAGAAGAATAAATTATGAAAATTATCCTTCTTTAGTTGCAAATATTGTTGATTTCGAATTACATGGGATTGATAAATCGAGTTAGCAGACTTCGGTTTACTTTGGTACAATAGCTACTGTAAGTCTTGAGATACAATTCAATTTATTGAAGCGATCGTACATTTTTATCTCCCAGATGTGGGTTGACCGACCAATATGTATCGGGCTACATTTTGCTGTGATAACTCCACTACTTACCGGGCGGATGTGATTTGCGTTCACTTCGAGTCCTACCCCCCGGTATTTGTCGGGGTTAACCACCAAATTGGACGCAATACTCCCTAAAGATTCTGCCAGGACTACTGAGGCGCCACCATGCAGAATGCCATGGGGTTGTTTCACATTATCTGTGACCGGCATGGTTGCTGTAATACTGTTATCATCTATTTCGGTTGCCTTGATTTCCAATAAACCCGAGAGGTATTTATTGAAAAAGACATTTATTTCCTCAATGCTGTAAGGCTGAAACCAAATTTTTGACATCGTCTGAATTTAAATAACGTTCTTGAATGATAATGCGGTGATGATTGAGGTGCCCGGCAATCACATACAATAATGCTTTGACACTCGTGAGCCGCTCTGAGGCCATGCCCTTGCGTTCTAATTCTGCGTCGTTAAAGCTGTTGAACAACATTAAGTTGGCTTTGCGTAGGTAAGTAAATTCCTTACTTAGACTTTCCAAAGTACGGTCATTGTAACGGGAATATTGAATAAGGTAGTCCTGGTCATACCCTGCGAGCTCTTTGAGATCGTTGCGCGAAAAACGTAAAGCACGGTAGGCCATGATACGCTCATTGTCGATGACATGTCCGACGACCTCTTTGATTGTCCATTTATCTTCGGCATATTTGAAATTGCCTCTTTCTTCTGGAATAGCATCCAGAAATGCAGGAAAGGAGAGCGTCTGTTCTTCCAATGCATCTAATACGTTATCGACTACAGTCTCAATATAGGGCGCGTATACTGCCGGATATTCGTCAGATTTGAGTGGCTTCATATTTTAAGTTGCTTTTTAAGATTATTCGAAATGTTGTTCCTTTACCTATTTCAGATTCTTTAACAAAGATTTGTCCTTGATGATATCGTACCATTCGTTTGGTTAGGCTCAGGCCAAGTCCCCAACCTCTTTTGCGTGTTGTAAAACCTGGCTGGAAGACAGATTCAAAATTTAACCTTGGAATTCCTTTGCCCGTATCACTAATGTCTATAAAAATTTCTTCTTTCGCAATATTTTCTGAAATATTAACAGTTATCTTTCCCTCTGTACCAATAGCATTTACCCCGTTTTTCAATAAATTTTCAATGATCCAATCGAAGAGTGGAATATTAAGTTTGGCCTCCACATGTGTATCTCCATGTAATTCGAATATGATCTTGTTGCTGGTCCGTATTCGGAAATAATCCATGTAATTTTTGATGACCTTATAGAGGTTGTGATTGGTTAACACGGGGGTTGACCCTATTTTCGAAAAACGATCAGCCACGATTTCTAATCTTTTAATATCGTTTTCCATTTCATTGAGCGTATCGTCTTCTTCGGCGTCAAATTTGATCCGAATAAGCTCCAGCCAGCCCATTAATGAAGATATCGGGGTGCCCAGCTGATGGGCGGCTTCTTTTGTAAGTCCCACCCAGACTAGATTCTGCTCGGATTTTCGAATAGAATTGAAAACTGTATAAGCAATAATAAGGAAGAGGGCGATCAGCGATAGTTGGACATAGGGGAATACACGCAATTGTTGCAAAAACCAGGAATCTTTGTAGTAAACATGCCATTTTTGACCATTTTCCAATTCCAAGGTAATGGGGGGATGACTCTTCTTCATAAAGGCAAGCTGTTTCTGGAAATAAGCGGGGTCATAATCCAGGTTGTTTGTAACACTGTCGTCATGGATCGGCTTAATATTGGTCTTGGTGGAATCCAGATTGCGCCAGAAAATAATATCGTTTTTATCGTCTGTAATAATTGCCGGCAAATTTAAGCTATCCCTGACAGCATAGATGAATGTAATGAATTCATCGTCGACATCTGGCATGGTCATAATATTTTTGGTGCTCATGGCCCATACTTCGGCTTTTGAACGTTCGGCGTGGGCAAGATTTCGGACAAGGTAATTGGTGTAAACCAATGATGCGATGGCAATGATTGCCGCAAAGATGAGTAAAATAAATTTCCAGCGTTGTTGGCTTATCTGAGAGGGTTTCATGATTCCTTATTTGTGTACTCTATTGCAAATTAATGAATAAATGTCTGTTTTCTGCACTTTTATTTCACCTTAGAAGTTATCCTGTTATCCAAATCAAAAATTTTGTGGTAATTTTGCGGCATGAGTTCAGAAAGAAGAGTAAGAGTGCGATTTGCACCGAGTCCTACTGGTGGTCTGCACCTTGGAGGCGTACGTACAGCTTTGTTTAATTTTCTCTATGCACGTCAGCATCAGGGAGATTTTATTTTACGTGTCGAGGATACGGATCAAACTCGTTTTGTCCCAGGAGCCGAGGAGTATATCAACGAATGTTTAGCTTGGTGTGGCCTGACTCCAGATGAAAGTCCGTTGCAAGGTGGTCAATATGGCCCTTACCGTCAAAGTGAACGAAAACCGTCTTACCGCAAATATGCTGAACAGTTGATCGCGAATGGTTACGCTTATTATGCGTTTGATACAGCAGAGGAATTGGAAGAGCAACGGAAGCTACAACCTAACTTCCGCTATAGCCATGAAAATAGGTTGAAATTGCGTAATTCTTTGAGCCTGAGTGAGACCGAAACTCAACAATTATTGGAGGCGGGAACACCGCATACAATCCGAATAAAGATTCCAACGGATGAAACGTTGTCTTTCACAGATATGATCCGTGGGAAAGTCGCTTTTGATACCAATCTTGTCGATGATAAGGTTTTGCTTAAAGCAGATGGAATGCCAACATATCACTTAGCCGTGGTTGTGGATGATAAGGCGATGGAGATCTCGCATGTTTTCCGTGGTGAAGAATGGTTGCCTTCTGCGCCGATTCATATTCTATTGTGGGAATACCTGGGATGGGCGGATAGTATGCCACAATGGACACATCTCCCGTTAATCCTTAAGCCTGATGGTAATGGAAAATTAAGTAAACGTGATGGAGACCGTCTAGGATTCCCTGTATATGCCATGAATTGGACGGATGCCAAGTCTGGCGATACAACCAAAGGGTTCCGTGAGATGGGATTCTTGCCAGAAGCTTTTGTCAATATGCTTGGTGTATTGGGCTGGAATGATGGTACAGAACAAGAACTATTCTCTTTGGAGGAGTTAACCCAGAAATTCAGTGTCGATCGCATCAGCAAAGCTGGAGCAAAATTTGATTTTGAGAAGGCAAAATGGTTCAATCACGAATGGATTAAACGTTCTTCAAGCGATTCTTTATTGCCTCAGATCAAGGATGTATTGACTCACCATCAGGTAGCAGCTGAAGAGAGTTATGTAAACCGTGTCCTGACAGCCGTCAAAGAGCGTTTAACCTTTGTTGAGGATTTCTGGACCCAAGCTTCTTTCTTTTTTGTACAACCCGTTGAATACGATCTGAATGCGGTAAAACCAAAATGGTCTGTTGAAAAGACAGTATTCTTTGAAAATATGATGACATCATTTGAAAGATTTACGGAATGGAAAGCGGCGGAGCTTGAGTCATTCTTTAAAGAAGCAATTCAAAATTCGGGAATGAAGATGGGGGAATTGATGATGCCATTCCGGATTATGCTGGTAGGCGGTAAATTTGGCCCTGATGTATTCCAAATTGTTGAGTTACTTGGTCAAGGCGAAGTCATTGAACGTATAAAGAAAGCACTTCAAGAATTTGACGCTTAAACACTAATATATAAGAAAAAAAGCTGTTGCAATAGGTTGCAACAGCTTTTTTTATAGGTATGGAATTCTCAATCGCATGAACAGTGCTTTAGCCGGGGCAAATAGAAAAATGATCAGCGTGATGAATGCCCCCAATATCCCTAGATAGGTAAATATCTCCATATTACTGATCAGAGATGCCTGTTGACTAAGTGTTGCATGGAGGCTTTTGCTGGCGAGATTAATTGCCAATTGATCACTGGATGTCCCCACGTATTTTTCGACCAAAGCGCTCCAATAGGCGACAGTGATCGGACTGGCCGTATTTAAGTGCTGTTCGATCTGGATGAAATGTTTTTGATTTAAGGTGTAAGTGATGTTCTGAATCAACGCAAAACCAATATTGGTACTCCAGAATCTAACGGACGTGCCCATTAAACCTGCATTGCCCGCATGATGTGGAGCAACCCCTGTTATAATATAGATCACAAGTGGCGTAAAGAGCCAGCCTTGTCCGATTCCCTGAATAAATAGTGGTAGGTCAATAACCCAAACTGTGGTATCGGGATAGAACGTGGGGACAAACAAAAAGCAGGATGTGGTCAACAGCAGGAACCCCAGTCCGAAAATGTATTTCGGTGATACATCGCGCAATAACAGTATGCCTGAGCCACCTACTCCCACTATGGTCCCCAATACATTAATGTATTGGATGTCGATAATGTAATGCCAGGGCCACCGCCAAACATTGGACATGACAGTGTAGACATTATTGAGACTGCTCCGGATCAGATAAAATAGAAAAAATAGGATAACGCCAAAAATAACGTTCTTATAACTCAAAATTTCAAAATGAAACAGTGGTCGTCTTACGAGATATTGTTTGATCACAAAAAGCGCCCCGAAAATTAGGAAAAGTGCGAGATTAATTGTGATTGTGCTATGTTCGAACCAATAATATTTACGGCCATAGATCAATACATATGCACCACAGCTTAACGAAAGCAGTAGAAAGAGACAGCTGACCAGATCCAATTGATAAAGTGGAAATTTTCGGCTTAATCTGTTGTTATTCAGGAGAAGCAAAGCAATCGCAACGACCATCAAATGCCAATAGAGCACAACATGGATCATATCCTCCCAACCATAATCCATAATACTTTCTTTTAAGAGGGATGTTGTTATTGTTCCGCCTGTTAGCATAAAAGTATACAAGAAGAAATAGGCAATGGTACGGCTTTTGGAATGTCTGATCTGCATCATCAGCAAGGGAAGAAAACAGGCGCCTTCAAGTACACAGAAAATACCCTCAATCACTCGGAGCACGGCAATGAGGAAGGGATCTCTGGTCATAGAAATGGCTAATAAAATAAGGATGGATACTGTACAGGTCAGCAGGATATATGTCCTTACCCGAAAGAAGGCAAATAGCCGTTGAAATATCAATAGCGCTACGACAATAGCACCATACATCAACGAAAGAAAATACTGAATATCTTCTATTTCGATCGCTAATGTGGAAGCTGTAAAAGCTGTATTGGAATGAAAAAGGGACATTAACATAAGATGCGGAAACATGGCCAAAATCATCATAGGAAGTTTAATCCATTCGGGCACCCACTTATAATATAAAGATGTGTTTGAACTCATGAATAATTAAGATTGGTGGGCTGCATGAACCACAACATTCATTCCAGCACGTAGTTTTGTTAGATCCTGCTGTGGAGAGAATATAATTTTGATCGGTATGCGCTGTTCGATTTTAACGAAGTTTCCGGTTGCGTTATCCTGAGGTATGGCCGAAAATTTAGACCCCGAGGCTGGAGAAAAAGAATGAATGATACCTTTGAGATGTAAATTTGGAAAGGCATCTACTTGTATATTCACCTCGGTACCTTCGGCGAGATTCGCTAGTTGGGTCTCTCTAAAATTCGCATTTATCCATTTCTCTTCGCTGACAACATTGACTAAAGTTTGTCCTTCTTTAACAAATTGTCCGGGTTGGATTGTTCTTTTCCCAACAAAACCGTCGTAAGGTGCAGTCACTATCGTATAGGAAAGGAAGACCTCAGCATTGTTTTTTGCAGCTTTTTTGATATCAATATTTGCTCTGGCAGGTAGCTCGTTGGCTTTTTCTTTGCTTGTATTTAATTGTGCAGCGTTGTATTCTTCCTGTATGGCATTGAGTTGCGCCAAAGAAATTTCATATACAGCCTTGGCGTTATCGTATTGTTGTTTGGCCACAGCATCTGCTTCAAACAAATTTTTAAATCGTCTATAATCTTGTTCCGTTTGCCATACACTCACTTTGGCAGCTTCTAATTTTGCTTTTTGGACAGAAATACTATTGGCGGTGACATTTGTGCTTTTGACAATCACTTCGGCATTCCGCTGACTACTTCGAAGTTCGGCATTCGCCATATCTACTTTGGTCTGATACTCGCTGGCATCGATGAGCAATAAGGTGTCACCACGATGTACATATTGATTTTCTTCAAATCTGACTTCTTGCACAAAGCCCGCTATTCGACTTGCAACTGGTGTAACATACTGATCTATCTGTGCATCGTTTGTCGTTACGTGCTGACTAGTAAATAGTAGATGTCTACCCAAAATGCCGATCCCTACAAGCAGTAAGATCGCGGCAAATACAACTAAAACTTTATTAAATCCCTTTGTTTTATCTTTATTTTCTTCTTTACCCATTATTGTTTTTATGAATATTTAATTGCTTTTTCATCCATTCTCCAGATGATCTACCCGTTAAGGTATGGGTGATTTGCATCTAAGGTTTCAACCAGCAATTTCCAAAATAGGATGACAAATTGTTCTTGAATCGAGACTGCCCTGATGCGCTCTATAGGATACTTCTGTAAGCAAGGAGTGAAACTGTGTACAAAGATACTGCTGTAGATGGGAGTTGGTTTTGTATAGTCGGACGGATATTTGTTCATTTGCGCCAGATTGCAAAAAAATGTAATTTTAAATTATGGAACAGGAACAACTAGGGGCTATTGATGACGATCAATACGACTTTTATGTGTGTCATACACATGTAGATCGGATTGATTCCCGTGAATATATACATCGGAAAGCACGTTTACTTTATGCGGATGGTGGTATCATACATATATTTACTGCCACGAAACATTGGTATTTGCCGGGGCGGTTTTACATGTGGATTCCCGCCAATACTGCATATCATCTGGAAAGTTCCAGTTCTCATATTCACTTGTATAGCTTTTACTTTAAAGAACAGGAGGGAGTTCACCAGTTTCTGTTGGATCCCAATATATTTTTAAGCAATGACCTGATGCGTGAGATGTTTTTGTTTGCGAAGAATTGGGAAGGGGGGATCAGTAGAAAGACCAGCTATTCAAGGTATTGTTTACTCAGGGCGATGATGGCTATTATTCCGGAGATGAGTCGGCCGATAGATGCATTTCCTATGCAACATCCTTATCCTAAAAGCGAAAAGCTTCGGCGTATCGCTCGATATTTAAACATGCATATTGATCAAGCCTTTACTATCGAACAAGTGGCGGCGCAGTTTGGAATGAGCAGTAGATCCCTTTCACGACTTTTTAAGGAAGACATGGGCATCAGCTATATCCGGTTTTTAAGAGCTATACGCATTGCAAAAGCTTTGGAGCTGATGGCTGAAAATACCTATTCTATCCTAGAAATCGCTATGCGGATTGGCTACAACGAATTATCATCTTTCAGTAACATCTTTACGCGTGTAACGGGTATTCGTCCTTCGGTTTATATGTCGAAAATTAATGAATACAAGAATTGATTGCTTTAGATTATGCCAAAAGCTCGTGCAAATCTTCCTGAGAAAGTGATTTTATAAAACTTTCTTCTGTTGTAATGAGGCTTTGTGCAATGGATTTCTTGCGGTTCTGTAGCGCCAATATTTTCTCCTCTACGGTGTCCTTACTGATAAATTTATAGATAAATACATTCCGTGTCTGTCCAATACGATGTGAACGGTCAACGGCTTGTTGTTCTACCGCAGGATTCCACCATGGATCTAGTATAAAGACATAATCCGCTTCAATCAGGTTGAGCCCTACACCACCAGCTTTGATCGATATTAAGAACAATTTGGTGTTATTGTTTTTGCGGAATTGACTCACCGCTTCATCGCGGTTTTTGGTGCCTCCATCCAGGTAGGCATAGTTTGTCCCTTTCTTATCAAAATATTGCCTGAAGATATTGAGCTGTTTGACAAACTGGGAGAAAATAAGAACCTTATTTCCTCGTTGCATCACCATTTCAAGGGTCTCAATGACGGCGTCAAATTTTCCCGAATCACCCAAAAAGTCCTCGTCGACCATTCTAGGGTGATTGGCGAGCTGGCGAAGTTTGGTCAGTCCCTGTAATAGTGCAATCTGCGTTGATTTTGGTTTGTTGTCTAATTGTCCATCAAGAATGGCATTGCGATACTCAGATTTGACCTTCTCATAAAGTTCCGATTGTTTATCGGTCATTTCACAATAGAGCACTTGTTCTGTTTTGGGCGGCAGTTCCTTTGCGACCTGATCTTTTGTACGTCTTAGAATGAAAGGTTTGACAATCGCCTGAAGGCGTTGCGCTTTTTCTTCATCCTTTTTCTTTTCAATGGGCTGTACAAACTCTTTTTGAAAGTAGGTGTAACTTCCCAATAAACCGGGATTGGTAAAGTGCATTTGTGCCCAAAGATCAGAAACAGAGTTTTCTACGGGTGTTCCGCTTAAAGCCAGTTTATTTTTGCTCTTCAGACTTTTTATGGCCTTAAAGGATTTTGATGTCGGATTTTTAATATTCTGGCTTTCATCCAAGATGATATAATTAAAATAGAAGCTATTCAATATATCTTCATCAATACGTGCAATGCCGTAGGTGGTGATAATTAGATCGTATTTGGAGAACAGTGAGGCATCTTTGATGCGATTGTTTCCCGTGTGCAGATGGATTTTGAGCTGGGGAGCAAATTGATGTGCTTCTTTCTGCCAGTTGTAAACAAGTGACGTCGGTAATACCAGGAGTGATGTATGTATTTCCTGCTGATCGACAATCTGTTCTTTTTGTTGTTGCAATAAGGCTAAGGTTTGTATGGTTTTACCCAATCCCATGTCATCTGCGAGACAGCCCCCAAATTTATATTGTTTCAGAAAGTTGAACCAGTTATATCCTGCTTTCTGATAAGGCCGGAGATTACCTTTGAAGTGCTTTGGCTCTGGAATATCTTCAATTTCTTCGAATGTAGCAAGATTTTGCAATTTACGATTGAAAACCAATTTGGTGTGTTCGCTGATCTCAAAGAGAAGGCCGATATGAACTTTGTTTAATTTAAGCTCATGTCTGTCGGCAGAAAACTGAAAGAGGTGATTGTATTGTGCAAACCATTCTTCGGGGATCATGGCGATTTCACCATTTGGCAGGGTAAATTCTTTGATATTGTTTAGAATATGATTTCTTAACTGAATAAAAGGAATTTCGTAGGGGCCGAATTTAGCGATAGCGCTGATATCGAACCAGTCATTATCCTCATCAATAGCGATGTCCAATGAGGTATGTCCGATGAAAAAGCGTTTTTGTTCACTGTTTTGTATAATTTGAAATCCCAGGGTCTTTATTTGTTCCTGATGATTATTTATCCAATCAAATATTGAAATGCGTTTTCCGGATTGAATAGATGGCGCTAGTAATCCAAGTTGGCGATCCAGATCCTCAAGGCCCAGGGCTTTAAGATTCTCCTGCTGTTGTTCCTCCCATTGTAAAGATCGTTTGACCCGATGGAAGATATACTGGTCCTTCTCCTCATTATACTCCATTCGGACGGTCACTTTATTTTCCGCCCCTGCGGTGAATGTGTGGGGACCATATTTGAATTGCAGCTGTAATTGCGAAGCTCCATCTTCAACGTAGATCAAATGAAGTAAAGGGATTGCTTGGTGTTGATGTGTCTGTATTTCAAAACCCTCGGCATAAACATGGTAGCGTTCGATCAATCCACAGACAAAAGTTTCAAAATATTTTTTTTCGGTACTTCTTCCAACAGAAATGTATCGTTTATTGAGAAAGGGACTCAATTTTTTTCCTTCCAGGGCCTGATCAAAATAGTATAGTGTATTGTTTAAAATTAGCCATGCCTGTGCATTGGTTAATACAATGGCATTTTTAAACATAAACTCCAAGCGCTGGTTTTCGTACTTTATAGTTGGGAAGTAACGTGTTTCTTCTTCGGTTCGGCGAAAGTGAAATAAGATAGAGGCCGCTGATGTTGCGCGTTTAATTTCCTGATCTGCTGGATAACCATCTTTACTCATCATGAAAAGTGGTTTATCTCCGATAGACTCAAAGAATTGAATCATCTTTTCATCAATCTTTGGGCGTAACAGGTCATAGAGTTTTTTGTCAAAAACTTTAGAGAAAAAGTCTACAGGTCTAATTGCTTTTTTATAGTACTTTTTGATGAGGTTGGTCTGTTCGATATCGTCGAGCAGTCGAATGAGCTTGTAGTCTACCTCATCCAATTCTGCAGCATAGGCATCTACAGTATTGCTAAATATACGTTGATATCGTAATGAGTAAGTCCCATTGGGATTGAGTTTGACCATGTGTGGCTCAATGAGATAGCCAAGATAGGGATGCTCACAGATAGAATAAACGATTTTATATACTGGAAATGACTTTGACTGTTGCATTAAAAATAGCGGACCTTGTAAATAAAGGTATCTAATATACAATAAAATATACCATTAATCACAATTTGCCGGACGAAAATTAAAAAAATATAGCTAGCTGAAGTTGTGTATAAAAGTTCAGGTAAATATAGAGAGCCTATTTATACACTTGAACGTATCAATGGGCAATATCTCTATCTAATGACTAAAAAATGCCTTCAAAAACAAATTGTGCTGGGCCTTTGAGGAAGACATCTGTAAAATTGTGTCCGTCTTTATGAAAGGAGACATAGAGTTGGCCGCCCAATACGCGAATTGGAATATTGATATCGCCTTGAAGATCTGCTTGTAGCGCCACAGCCATCGCTGCTGCAGTAGCACCTGTGCCACAGGCATAAGTTTCGTCTTCTACACCACGCTCAAATGTGCGGAGGAAATAACCATCTTCTTCTTTTTCTATAAAATTGACGTTGATACCTTCTTTGGCATAGGTCGCGTTGTTGCGGATCGAAAAGCCGTCCTGGAAAACATTTTTCTCTTTCAGGTTTGTAACGAAGGAAACATAATGGGGGGAGCCGGTCTGCAAGATGTAAGCGTCGTCGTCGCGAACAAATTCGCTGACATCAATCATTTGTAGATTGACGAGCTCGGGTGATAAGGAAGCATGATGTATACCGTCTACTGCCAAAAAGACAGTTTTGTCAGTGATAATCCCTAAGTCATGTGCAAATGCCACAATACAACGTCCGCCATTGCCACACATGCTGCCCTCGCGTCCATCTGCATTGTAATAGATCATCTCAAAGTCGTAATTTTCTTTGTTTTGGAGCAGCATAAGCCCATCTGCACCAATACCAAATCTGCGGTCACAAAGGCTTTTGACCAGTGCTTCATCTGCACGGTTAAATGAATTGTTGCGATTGTCCACTAAAATGAAATCATTTCCCGCTCCTTGATATTTTGAAAATCTTACTTTCGATGCCATTATGTTGATTTGTAGTAACAAAAATACGTTTTTTTGTTACAAAAATCCGGCAGAAAGTTAAGATTTGTTAAAATTATTGCATTTGTCTAGCAATTAACATTTTTTAACGTGTCGGATTTTCCGAAGGCCTTGAAATGGTATTACATTTGAACATATCCGAATAAAATCGGTAATTTTAAGAGCAAAAATTATCAGCTTATATTAAGACAATTTAAAATATAGATAAGTTTATGAATAAGGTCGGTTTAACGCTATTAACAGCTGTTTTCGGTGGAGCAGTAGCATTAGGTGGTTACAAGCTTATTGAGAATAAGAAATTAGATGGCATGTCTTTCGAAGAGAAACAGAAAGTTTATTTTGCCAATAATCCTACAGGTGTGATGTCTTCCACAGGTAATCCTGATTTTACACAAGCTTCTGCTGCAGTAGCTCCAGGTGTGGTACATATTAAGACAACATATAGTAGAAAGGGTTCCCAACAATCGCAGGGATCTCCTTTTGATATGTTTGAAGAATTTTTCGGTATGCCGCAGGGTGGTGGACGCCGTCAGATGCAGGCACAGCCAGTTCAGGCATCGGGATCAGGTGTTATTATTTCGGATGACGGTTACATCGTTACCAATAACCACGTGGTGGAGGATGCGGATAAGATCGAGGTGGTACTGACAGACAAACGTACATTTGAAGCAAAATTGATCGGACGTGATCCCAATACGGATATTGCATTATTGAAAGTTGCAGGCAAAGGTCTTCCGGTTGTAAAAATGGGTAATTCGGATAATGTCAATGTTGGTGAATGGGTATTGGCGTTTGGTTACCCTCTTGGTTTACAGTCTACAGTGACGGCGGGTATTGTCAGCGCAACAGGTCGCGATATTGGTATCTTAAGAGAGGGGCAACAGCAACGCGGTAATCCTTTTGGAGGTGGTGCGGAGCAACCACTTGCGAGTTCGGCTATCGAGTCTTTTATACAGACAGATGCCGTTATCAACAAAGGGAACAGTGGAGGAGCGTTAACAAATGCTTCGGGCGAATTAATAGGTATCAACTCAGCGATTGCGTCACCAACTGGAGTATATGCCGGTTACGGATTTGCGATTCCGGTTAATTTGGTGAAAAAAATTGCGGATGATTTTGTTGAATTTGGTAATGTAAAACGTGGTTATATTGGTGTTAGTTATGTGCCTATAACCTCAGAATTGGCCAAAGAAAAAGGTATTACAGAGATTAATGGTTTATATGTGGAGGATGCGGTCACTGGTGGAGCCGCTGAAGCTGCAGGTATTAAAAAAGGGGACATCTTAACGAAGGTCAATGGTAAGGTGATTACGGGTTCCCCTGTACTAAGTGAAACTATCGGTCGCTTACGTCCGGGTGATAAAGTGAATATTACCTACAAGCGTGAGGGTAAGGAAAAACAAGTTTCCTTGACATTGAAAGGTGAAGAATCGCTTAAATCAGCTTCTGGCGCGAGTGGAAAAGCTTCGAAAAGCGCAACTGAAATCTACAACAAATTAGGAGCAAGCTTTATTCCTGCTTCTGCAGCGAAGAAAAAAGAATTGGGTGTAAACTCCGGTGTTGTGGTGACACAAGTAAACCGTGGTGGTATATTTGATTACTTCGGTGTCGAAAGAGGCTTGGTAATTACAGAGATCAATGGAAAAGCTGTCAATAGTGTTGATGATGTAGAATCTGCATTGGGTGCCACTCAGCGTAATATTGTACGCTTAAAAGGTGTGTCTCCGCAAGGTGGTGCAGTTCAACTCAGCTTCCCAGTTGAATATTAAAAATTGAATTAAGAATTGGTTGATTAATATAGTTTAGGTGGTTCTAACCGTAAGGTTAGGCCACCTTTTTTATTAAAGGGTATCGTTTGTCTTAGGGCCCAGCAAGATCTTTAAATATTTGATGCATTTGTTACGGGAAAATACTGCCCACAAGGATATGGTCACGGAGATTTTGGTACATGATATCATCGCCTATTGTGCGCACTGTCATAAACCTTTGTGTGAATGCTTGAATGCAGGAAAATTTAATTGAAAATACCAGGATCTTGGGAATCGTCCGGATGCTCCGATTGTAACCGGAAAGTACGATTTCATCAGGGTTGTTTCTTTAATAGTTTAAGTTTAGTTATTTTGTGCAATAATGTTGAGAGAAACTGGTCCTGCTTGGAAAAATGAGCTGGAACATGTTTATGATTTATAGTTACATATATATGCTCATGGAAGTTTAAAGGGCTTTTCGGCGGGCAATTAAAATGCGATCTGGCCGAACGTTGATAGCAATGGAGATATTCCTTATCTATTGCTCTTTATGGTTACATAGCTTTTAAAAAAAGTATTTCGATGAAAATTTTAATGGTCTGTTTGGGAAATATCTGTCGTTCGCCATTGGCACATGGGATATTGAAGCAAAAAGTAAAAGATAAACAATTAAACTGGGTTGTAGAATCTGCTGGCACAGGTGACTGGCATATTGGTGAGGCGCCCGACCGAAGGGCAATTGCGATTGCAAAGAAATATGGGGTCGATATCTCCGGACAACGGGCAAGACACTTCCATCCTGCATTTTTTAATGAATATGATCTTATTTTTGTCATGGACCGTCAGAATTTTGCGGATGTCTGTGCACAGGCGGAAAACAAAGATGATTTGGAGAAGGTACAATTGTTTTTAGATGATGATATCGTTCCTGATCCGTATTTTGATGACAATTTGTTTGACCCCGTTTTTCAGATGATTGACAAGCGTTGTACGGAGGTGATCGCAAAGGTATCCCAATCCTCGTAAATGACATTGATATTATCTGAATATCGTGAATTAATTCCTAATTTTCGATGGTCAAAAATTCCAAAGGAGAGGAAGACTTTGGAGATCTCGGTGAATAATGTTTAAAAAAAGGATAATAAGATAAGCCAACACAGGTGAACTTGTCTTTTTTGTTTAAAGAAAAAAAATGAAAGCAGCAGAAGTAAACAAGAAGTGGAGCACCTTGCAGGGTGAAATAGCTTCTTTATTTGATATGGAAAAACCTGACATCAAGGTGTGTTTATTCCTTATTGGTGTGCAGGAATTGGGGAAAGGTCCACAGACTTTCTCAAAGCGACAAAAAGAGGAGTTGATGCATATCGCAACATGTCGTTTGTTCAGTGCAATGGGATTCTATACCCTAAAGGGGCTGGATGAAGAAGGATGGCCGCACTGGGAACTAATAAAACCCATTCCTAACTACACCTTATTGGAGCAGGAACTTATTATGAAGTCCTTGATTATTGATTATTTTGAAGAGTTAAACGTCATCTAAAGTATGAGATTTTTAAAAGTTTGTTTAGTAACAGTATTTTGTTTTTTGCAGATCATGGCATTTGCAGCTAAACCGGAGTATAAATATGTTCAGATTGTTACCGACAAGGGAACCTGTATATTACGCTTGTATAATGCAACAGCAAAACATCGGGATAACTTTGTGAAATTAGCAAAAAGCAAATATTATGATGCTACCCTGTTCCATCGGGTTATTCAGAATTTTATGATACAGGGTGGTGACCCAGATTCAAGAAACGCGGTTGGTGGAGCTCAGCTAGGCAATGGAGGTCCCGGTTATACCATTCCTTCGGAAATCCAGGATGGACTATTCCACAAGAAGGGGACAATAGGTGCCGCCCGGGACAATAATCCTGCGAAAGCATCTTCTGGCTCTCAATTCTACCTTGTTCAGGGCAAAGTATTCACCCCCGAAGATCTCAGCCGCTTAGAACAGACACGGATGAACGGCAAGAAATTTTCTGAAGCGCAACGTCAGGCCTATACAACAGTAGGTGGAGCTCCACATCTAGACTGGAACTATACGGTATTTGGTGAATTGGTTCAGGGAATAGAAATTATCGACCAGATTGCGGCGGTGAAGACCGACAAACATGATCGGCCGGAAGTAGATCAAAAAATGAGCATGCACGTGTTGACCAGACGTGAAGCACTTAATCTGGAACGTGAGCTGAAAGGGCTGAAGCCTCAAACAGGTTTCTTTACCAAGATAGGTGATTTATTCTCATCTAAAGATTATTAAAAGGTGTAAAGTTTCAAATCTAATATCTCAATAATCATATCTAAACAAATGAAAATAGTAACCTATAATGTGAATGGTTTGCGGGCCGCTTTAAAGAAAGATTGGTTAGGCTGGTTGAAAAATGTGAATGCAGATGTCATATGTCTTCAAGAGATTAAAGCCACTCCTGATCAAATTCCGGAGGTTGCCTTGCTGGAAGAAATGGGTTATGAGCATTACTGGTATCCGGCACAGAAAAAGGGGTATAGTGGAGTGGCCATCTTCAGCAAAATTACTCCTAAACATGTCGAATATGGTTGTGGTCATGAAGACTATGATTTTGAAGGGCGTATAATTCGTGCTGATTTTGATAAAGTGTCGGTGATGAGTACTTATTTCCCTTCCGGAACAACAGGAGATGTTCGGCAGGATTTTAAATATCGTTTTTTGGATGATTTCCAGTTATATAGCAATAAGTTGTTGATTGAAAAACCTAATTTGGTTGTATGTGGTGACTATAATATCTGTCATCGCGCTATTGATATCCATAATCCTAAATCGAATGCAAACTCTTCGGGATTTCTGCCGGAAGAACGCGAATGGATGGAAAACTTTATCAACTCGGGATACATTGACTCTTTCCGTCATTTGAATCCAGAACCGCATAACTATACTTGGTGGAGCTATCGTGCCGGTGCACGTACCCGAAATCTGGGTTGGCGTATCGATTATAATATGGTGTCAAAACCGTTAGAGATGCAGATCAGATCTTCACAGATTTTAGCAAATGCGGTTCATTCGGACCATTGTCCGGTTCTGTTAGAACTGGATGTGTAGATAAGAGTGATCTCGTAAAAAAATATGCTGTCAAAAAAATAAAAGAGAAACCCCTAAGTATTGGATATTTGAAAATCGGTGGCAGGGGATATGAATGAATTTAAAGAAAAACAGGGGTATCCCAACATTTTTGGATACCCCTGTTTTTATGGAAATGGTATGTTGATCAATCCATTTAAATGCAGTTGGACTGTTTAGTCGATCCGGTGTCTCAATAGCTGTTATATTTAAACCCGACTATGGATGATGGAGAGTTGTTGCGCAACCTTCTCCGCAATCGTCAGAAATGATTTTGTTACAGGATCTTCTTGATCTATTGCGACAGGGAAACCATTGTCTCCAGCATCAGAAATCCCTTTAAGCAATGGTATTTCACCAAGGAATGGTACTTTATATTCTTCGGCTAAACGTTTTCCACCATCTTTGCCAAAGATATAATATTTGTTATCAGGTAGTTCTGCCGGTGTAAAATAAGCCATGTTTTCAACAACTCCCAAGAGTGGAATATTGATACTGTCCATTAAAAACATGCCTATTCCTTTGACAGCATCGGCTAGCGCTACCTGCTGCGGTGTGGTGACAATAACCGCTCCGGCGATTGGAAAAGTCTGTGATACCGTGATATGGATGTCACCGGTTCCCGGTGGCATATCGACAACAAGATAATCCAGTTCACCCCAATTGGCATCATTAAAAAGTTGTTTGATGGCCGAGGTGGTCATAGGACCACGCCATGGAATAGGTTGATTAGGATCCGTAAAAAAACCTATCGAAAGTAATTTTAGACCAAATTTTTCAAGTGGTTCAATTTTAACCTGACCGTCTGGCATCTCAACAGATCCGGGTTTGGCTCCTTCCAATCCGAACATAATCGGTAGTGATGGGCCATAGATATCGGCGTCCAATAGACCTGTTTTTGCTCCCTTGGCATGAAGTGCAAGGGCCAAGTTCGCCGCGACTGTTGATTTTCCAACACCGCCCTTACCTGATGAAACCAGAATGATGTTTTTAATCCCTGAAACCTGAGCGCCCTGTTTACCGACTACATTGGAAGTCATGTTGATCTGAACATCAAGATTTTTATCAATAAAATGTGCTATGGCGTTGCGGCAAGCATGCTCTATATGGTCTTTTAGTGGACAGGCGGGGGTAGTCAATATGACATCGAAGGCAATTTTTTGGTCTTCGATCTGAATATTTTGAATCATATTCAATGTTACAAGATCCTTTTTTAAATCGGGCTCTTCAACATAGGATAATGCATTTAATATTTGTTCTTTGGTAACCATCTATTATTCATTTGAAATCATGGAATACAAAACTACTCATTGCCGATCAATTTCATGTCATTTGTTTGTTTTTAATGGAATTTAGATCGTTGTAACTGTTCCCTGTTTATGATGTAAGGATTGTCCAAAAACACTGAACAAATCCTTGAAGACTCTATAGCGTGGTATAGTGAATGCGCTGGGATAACTTTTGAAGGAGACTGTTTTTCTATTGTTCAGAAAATCGCCTGATAATCTTGTCTTCATTCTAATCGGAATTTTAGATAAGCTGTGCTTCGGATGGTTTCCGGGTAATTATAATTGTATATAAAGGCAAATTTATCTAAGTTTGACTATTGATATGCATGGATTTGCATGAAATTGTAATTATGTCCAATCGATTTATAACATCACTGAAGTCCCGCAAGTGGCGATGGCTTTATATTACTTTGGCTGTTTTCTTGATTTTGGTAATCGCAGCAGGTACTTATGCTTACCAAAAGAGAGACGGGATGCTCATGGGGGCGATCAATAAAGCAAAAGCTAAGCTGTTGGAAAAGTATGATATGGATTTGAAAATTCAATATTATGCTTTTCAGGGAATTAATGCAGTGCAGTTTAAAAATATACAGTTGTTACCTAAAAATAGGGAGCCGCTGGCACAGATTAATGATCTGACAGTATCTGTTAAATTATGGCCCCTTTTATTCGGTGATGTAAAGCTTGGGGAGGTTGTTCTGGACAACGCAACAGTGTCTTTGGTCAAGAAGGATTCCATTAGCAACTACGATTTCCTGTTTAAGAAACAAAAGAAGGATACAGTCGAGAATGATAATCCGAAGCAGAATTTGGCTGCGTTGGCGGATCGTCTACTAAAGAATGTATTTTTTAAAATCCCAAATGATCTAGATCTTAAAGATCTTGAGCTTTCTTATAAGGACGACAGTACTTCACAGCGTATTGTCATACCTTCTGCTGTCATTGACGGTGGCGATATGGAATCTAAGTTTTTGCTAAATGATCATGAGGCTGCCTGGAACCTAACAGGGACAATAGATTCGGATAATCAGGAATGTGATCTGCGTCTTTTTTCGGATAAGAAGGAGGTGAATCTCCCACTATTGCAGCGCAAATTCGGTCTGGCTGTTAGTTTTGATGAGATATCCTTTCGATTGGACAAGGCCAACCGACGTAATAAGGAGTTGTTGGAATTACACGGGCAATGGGGTTTTAAAAACCTGAAGGTAAATCATTGGCGTATCTCCAGTAAAGATGTTATTTTCCCCGAAGCGACCATGCAGGGGGCACTCAATATCGGAGCTTCTTCCATTGAAGTCAGTAAGGAGAGTACAGTACAGGTAAAAGATTTTGTTTTTTCTCCATACATAAAATATGTACATAAACCTGAAAAAGAGGTTTTTTTGGCTATTCACACAGATAAAATCAAGGCACAAGACTTTTTTGATGCGATGCCAGTTGGGTTGTTTCCAGGGCTGGACGGAATTCAGGTTGAGGGGCATATTCAATACGATCTAAATTTCGCTTTAGAATTAAAAAGACCGGATAAGCTTCTCTTTTCGTCCAAAATGGATGATAAAGATCTGCATGTCGTGAAATGGGGCGAGGCTAACATTGGGATGCTAAATGCACCTTTTACCTATACAGCTTATGAGGATGGTAAACCGATGCGTGAGATTGTGGTTGGTCCGCAAAATCCGAATTTTACACCATTGGATCAAATCTCCCGTTACATGCAGATTAGTCTGATCAACACCGAAGATCCTTTTTTCTTTAAGCATAAGGGCTTTGAAGAAAAGGCGTTCAAACTCTCTATTGTCACGAATATCAAAGAAAAAGGCTTTAAGCGGGGTGCAAGTACCATATCGATGCAATTGGTGAAGAATGTATTTCTAAACCGTAATAAGACTGTCGTTCGGAAACTTGAGGAGATCCTATTGGTCTGGCTAATGGAGCGTTCGCAGCAGGTAAATAAAAAGCGGATGTATGAGGTTTATCTCAATGTTATCGAGTGGGGTAATAATGTCTATGGGATCACCGAAGCGGCCCGCTATTATTTTGGAAAAACTCCTGCACAACTCGGACTTGGAGAAAGTATATTTTTGTCCAGTATCGTACCGCGTCCGAAGAAAGGACTTAACTTTTTTGACTGGACTGGACATCTTAAGGGAAATATGTTGCGCTATTTTAATATCTATGGCCATATCATGACTAAAACAGGGCAGATAGGTGTTGATTCGACCACATCAGCTTATGGTTTCTATGAGGTCCTATTGCAGCCACATCTGCGTGCTGCTAGACCTGCAGTTGTAGATTCGATAGACACATTGGATATGGGTGATGATCCATTGTTATTTGATGATCTGGGGAGCGGTGGAGCAACTGATAATCTGGAAGACGTTTCCCTTCCTAAAACCATAAAAAAGATGTCTCATCCTGAAAAACAGGACGAGGAAACAGCTGAACCGGAAAAACATAAGCGATCTATTTTCGATAAAATCCTGGGCCGTAACAAGGAAGAAAAGGAAAAAACGGAGGACGAGGCGAACAAGAACCCTAAAAAAGTACAGAAGTAGCCTGATAAAGTAGGTGTATAAATTAGTAGTTTTCATATTGAAAAAGCTTTTGATTTGTTAACATCAGGGATGGATTCAAAAATTTAGCGTGCTCAATACCTTGGAAAATCTGTCAGGAAAAAGGAAATGATACCGATAAAAATAATATAGTGGAATGAAAAAAATAGAAATTGACGGATTGCTTTTTGAGCCCCTTTTTGAAGAAGAACAGATTCAGAAAAGGGTACGTTTGATGGGGATAGACATTAGTCTACGATATGAACATAAGCAGCCTGTTTTTATAGGTGTTTTGAACGGTTGTTTTATGTTTATGGCGGATTTGCTTAAACAAATTGAAGTTCCCTGTGAGATGTCTTTTATTAAATTGGCCTCTTATATTGGTACTGGTCAATCTGAATTGAACGAGCTTTTAGGATTGGGTATCGATCTGGAAGGGCGTGATGTGATTATCGTGGAAGATATCGTAGACTCCGGACATTCGCTGAAACATACGTTGGATGCCGTGAAGCGGTTAAATCCAGCCAGCGTCATCGCCTGTGCACTTCTGGTTAAGCCAGAAGCACTGCAATATCATTTTGAAGAGCTGACCTATGTTGGTTTTGAGATTAGCAAAGAGTTTGTTGTGGGGTATGGGATGGATTTTAATGGTCTATGCCGCAACTTACCTGATATTTATAAGAATGTTCCTGTTTAGATTATATTCTTGATGCTTGAGAGTTTTGAAGATTGAAATTTTGGTCTGTTAAGATCTTGGCTGTTGGAAATAGATCAAGGACTAAGGATAGAAAGATCCTTCAGCGAGGTCGTCCGTTTTTATCTTTGTTCCTTGATCCTATAGCAATGTAGCTTAATATTTAAAAGTACAAGTTTCAATATGATCATTGACCATACCCACAGCTTGCATGTAAGCATAGCAAATCGTGGAACCAAAAAACTTGAAACCTCTTTTCTTCATGTCTTTTGCTATTTTATCGGAAATCTCGGTCGTTGCTGGAACATGCTGCAAACTCGGCCAATGGTTGGTCAACGGTTGCTGTTCCGGTAAAAACGTATACAGGTAGTTGTAAAAACTGCCATATTCCAGTTGCACATTTTTGAACAGTTGTGCATTTGTAATGGCCGATTCGATCTTATTTCGATGTTTGATAATACCGGAATCTTTCAGGAGCGCTTCGACGTGATCTGCAGTATAAACCGCGACTTTGCTGACATCAAAATTGGCAAAGGCTTCCTGATAGGCTGTTCTTCGGCGGAGGATCGTAATCCAGCTCAAACCAGCCTGAGCCGACTCTAGCACTAAAAATTCAAATAAGGTTTTATCGTCCTTGACTTGTCGTCCCCATTCTTTATCGTGATAGTTGACATACTGTTCATCAGATCCGCACCATTGGCATCGTATAATTTCTTTTGGCATGTTCTGTAAAGATTTTTTGAATGCAATATAACTTTTTATCCTAACTTTACGACCATAAAAAAGTTTCGAATTTAAAAGGTCTATGATTTCTTCATCGCCGTTAAGGAACAGTTTATTTCAATGAAAGTTAACATCTTTAAATATTTTATTGTCTTTGTAATCCTCTTTGTGTTTTCGGTTGTACAGTTGAACGCACAGCGACGGACATTGCGACATGTTGTCCAAGATAGCCTATCCCTACCCGATAGTACACATATTTTAAGAGATTCTATTCTGTCGCCTAACCAGGAGGTTCTGGCATCCTTAAATCCAGCACTGCAGAAACAATATCGGATTGTCACTGTAGAAACGGAGGGATTGGTGGTTCACAATATGTATAACTATGATGTGAAACAGTATTTTAAAGGTGAGCAGCATAATAATGTTTTGGCACGACAATATGGAAGCCCTAAGCCGCACCGGGAGAACTGGATATTATTTACTGTGCTCTTTCTGATATTTGGGGTTGGGTTAATTCGTATATTTTTTCCTTCAGATATAAAATTGGTCTTTCAGGGTTATTTTGATGACCGGGTGTTGTTGTCGGTTAGTAAGGAAGATACGATCCTAACCTCTTGGCCGTTCATTTTTCTGTTTGTATTGTTTTCGGGAGCAATGGCGCTATTTGTTAGTTTATTTTATGCTTATGAATTGAACCGCTTTGATTTTATTACCTTTCCCAATTATATTAAAACAGTAGGTATGGTCGGTGGACTATTTGCCTTAAAAATTGGCTTTATCCGATTTTTATCTTTTGTTTTTGAAATTAGGAAGCTGGTAAAAGAATATGTGACGGTGTTATATCTGATTTATTTTAACACACTCTTTTTGATGCTTCCAGTGTTATTAATACTGAGTCTTGTCCCATTAAGCGCTGTTGGCGTCGTTTTACATTTGGCTATTGTTGGAGCAATCCTATTATTCTTATATAGATTTCTTAAGACAGCGGCACATATTATGTCGATGTATAAATTTTCAATTTCCTATTTAATTTTGTACCTTTGTTGCCTAGAAATAGCACCAATATTAATACTGTTAAGATTATTGAGCTAAAACTGGTTAATATGCAAACTTCAGACGTAGAAAGAGCAAAGAAGGTAAAAAGTGTACTGGTGACTTTACCAAAACCTGAAAACGATAAGTCCCCTTATTATGATTTAGCAAAGAAATACGGGTTAAAATTAGACTTTCGAGGTTTTATACACGTAGAAGGAGTTCCTGCCAAAGATGTGCGTAGGGATAAAGTTAATTTAGCAGATCACACTGCGGTAATATTTACAAGTAGAAATGCTGTAGATCATTATTTTAGGATCTGTGAAGAGATGCGGTTTGAAGTGTCGGCAGAAATGAAATATTTCTGCATTTCAGAGACGATCGCCCTTTATCTTCAAAAATATATTCAATATAGAAAACGAAAAATTTTCTTTGGTAAACAAACGGCTAAAGATCTGGAAGAAGTTTTGAAAAAACATAAGGCTGAAAACTTCCTGTTTCCTTGTTCGGATGTTGCTAATGAAGAAACAAGCAATTGGTTACAACAAAATGGCTATAAGTTTACTCCGGCAGTTCTTTTTAGAACTGTGGTAAGTGATCTGAGTGATCTTAAGGATGTATTTTATGATGTAATTGTATTCTTTAGTCCTTCTAGTGTTCAGTCGCTATATGACAACTTCCCGGACTTTAAGCAAAACAATACCCGTATCGCTGCGTTTGGAGCTTCAACACAACAGGCTCTCTTAGAACATGGATTGATATTGGATATTCCTGCTCCTACACCAAAAGCACCTAGTATGACGATGGCTGTAGAAGAATACATTAAAAAAGTGAATAAATAATAACCTATCTTAGGTTGATGATATAAAGGGGTTTTTTAAACCCTTTTTTTGTTGGATTTGGTTATTCTGTGGGATTCAATGTATTATGATTGCATTGAGTTTGCCCGTCTAGCACAATCACAATAAAAATAGTCGCTTAGTTTTCATGCGGTTGATAAAGAAACCTGCTAGGAACTTGATCAAGGCATACAGTTTGTAGATAATTGAGTTGTTATAACAGGTGACTCATTTTGTTTGTTAAAATAAGGTTCTATATGATGGAACTGGATTGTGGTAAGATGAAATGTAATAAAAGTGACAGATGTCACTGAGATTTTAATTATATTTCTATTAAATTGTATTGGGGTTATTTGTTCCAATTAAAATAACGTGTAGACGTTATTTTTAAAATTTGGTAGAGATATTTTTTTTATGTTTGTAATTAAGCAAAATTAGTCAGTCGTGAAGTTAAAGCAAGTTGATAAAATTTCGGGCATTCGATCAGAAGACTTTTTAAAAAACTATCTGAAACCAGGGTTTCCGGTGGTCATTACAGATTTTATTAGTGCTGATAGTCCAGCATTGAAGAAATGGAGTTATGATTACTTTAAGGAAATAGCCGGGGATATTAAGATTGATGTCTATGGAAAAGAAGAAGATTCAATGGACCGTGCTGCCAGTGCTCCTGTGGGGCAAATGACATTTGCGGAATATTTGGATCTGATTACCAAGGAACCTACCGAGTTGCGATTATTTCTGTTCAATCTGCTCAAAATACGTCCTGAATTAAAGCAGGATGTTATTTATAATGATGTGACCGGAGGAAAAGTGTTGCAGTGGCTACCATTTATGTTTTTCGGAGGAGAGGGGTCTAGCACCCGCAATCACTTTGATATTGATATGTCCCATGTATTCATTTCACAATTTCAGGGACTAAAACGGATCTGGCTTTTCCCGAATGATCAATCGGATCTGATGTATAAGTTACCGTACAACTTTCATAGTATCGCTAATCCGAAGTATAGCAATGTGGAGGAATTTCCGGGAATAGAATATCTGGAAGGATATGAAGCTGTGATCCATCCCGGAGAAACACTATACATGCCCGCAGGATGGTGGCACTATATACAATATGAGACTGAAGGATATTCGATTTCGGTAAGAGCATTGGCTAATTCGATCAGCGAGAAATTACAAGGGGCACGAAATCTTTTTATAACAAGACATTTTGATAATACGATGCGGAAGATCTTTAAGGATCATTGGTTTCATTACAAAATAAATACAGCCAAGCGTCGCGCAAATAATGCCATTAAGAGAAATAAACGATAAAAATAAAGGGGGTATCAATTGATATCCCCTTTATTTTTATCGTCTAGACCAGTTTGATCTATAGGGTATGATTTTTCTTAGACCGATTCTTCATTTTCTGCCCATTTGCTTGCTTCTCTGTAGAACAGCGTATAAGGATCGCTGGGGTAGATGGTCGCATCTGGATTATGTCTAAATGGAATTTCAGGATTAAAAATCTCACTGAGTATATTGCTTAGGAACCCGACGAAGTTCTCTTTTTGAAAGGCGAGAAAGTCGGCGGTCAATACACCTTCTTTGCCATTAAACAAAGTTCCTTCTTCACGCATTTTTCGGGCGACATATAGATGTGGCTCCAGTTGCTTCCGACCTGTTTTTTGCTCAAATACATAGGCATAGAAAAGTGTTTGTATCAGTGCTTTATTTTCGGTGTTTGGTGCAAACACTTGATCGATCTCTCTAAATATAACTGAATCACCTCCTGTCTTGTAATCGACAATCCGGCTGATGATACGATCATCATGTGTGACGACTTCGTCGACACGGTCGATGATACCGTATAAAGTAACCTGTTCTTCTTTACCATTTACAGAAATAGGGAATGGAAGTGTGTAATCTGTGTCGTTTTCAAGTTCTATAATACGGAAAGCCTTATAATTGGCGATATCATATTCGAGATACATTTTGATATATTCAGAGGCGATCTTTAGCATGATCCGTTGTAGGCTATTTAAATCGCTCGTAGAATTTAATTCAACCTGATATTGAAAGCCTATTTCCCGGACAACAAAAGATTCGATCTGATTGAAGTGCTGCTGCAGGATATTCGTTGGTACAAAGTCTTTCTGATCTTTGAAGGGTAGGAATATTTTCTCCATGACATTGTGGATAACAGTCCCCAACTTGTTCATTTCAAATTCCTGTGAAATGGAAGGTGGTTCTTTGATATTCGCAATATGTTTGAGAAAAAATTGCAATGGTGATTGCAGGTAGGTTGTGAGTGCTGTTGCTGATATTCTCTTTTGGTCGACAATAAAGTCCTCATACATCTTTTCCCATACTTCGCCCTGTTTTTCGATGATAATCTCTTTTGTTTTGTCGGCGAATTGGATCGTTTGTTGTTGAATCTTGCGTTCAAAATTAAACTTGCTCTCGAACTCAAGCTGTTTGATAAATCTACTTTCCTCTCCTGTTGAACTTTCGTCTACAAGCCCATTGTAAAAAATATGGATACCCTCACTATATTGAAAGTGTCTATAAAACAAATAGGCTGACAGTGCATCTTGATTTTCTAATATTGGCAGCCCATAGGCTCTTCTCAGGCTGTTGGGGATAAAGGTTGGGGAATTGGATGTTTTGGGTAGGATACCTTCATTTGCACCTAAAATATATACATTATCAAAATTTAAACAACGGCTTTCCAGAAGTCCCATAATCTGGATGCCCTCCAGTGGATTTCCTTCTATCGCAGAATTTATCGGCGATATGGCTTTCTTGATCAGACCAATCTGGAAGCTGATACTTAAAGGCGCCACTGTCTCAAATCCCAAGAGTAATTGGTTGAGTGTCTTTTTGGTTTCTATCAACAGGTTGTTGTCAATCTGACGGATGCGTTCATGTGTGGAAATACTATGTAGCAGATCGTCAACAATTGTGATGAGCGAAGGGATCAATTGCGCCGCGTGTACAATCGGAACGAAAAATTGAGGTAGTGCGCTTTTGAAATGGAGTTCTTCCAGTGCGATTTCAAATAATTGCTTATCAGCGATTTCTTTCTGAATTTGCAGCTTGTCTTCCAAAGAAACCTGTGTTAAAGGATGGTTTATGAATGTCTCAATGGTCTGATAAGAGATCTTGTTCCTCTTTAACTGCGAAATTTCTAAATGCACTTCCATCCATAAATCCAATATACCATAAATAGGGGATTGGGTTAAGGGGTAGCCAGTAGTAATATTGGGATTAACATCAGGAAGACTTTGCAATAGAGGAACCAATAGGTTCTCATCAGCTAATAAAATGGCCGAGGTTTGCTCCTTGTTATTTTGTTTTTCAAGAATGTCATATAGTAATTTTGTCTGACTTATTTTTCCTGTGCTTGCATATAAGTTTACCGTTGAGGTTCTGTTACCTATAATATTGGGGCTGCTGCCGAGTGCGTTAACAAGTCCGGTCTGAAAGATATTCCGACGAATGAACAGACCCGCTTCTTGCATATTGTCTTCTAGATAATAGGCATCTGCATCGAAGTAAAATAGTGCCTTTCCTTCTTCTTGCCATTGACGGAATAATTTAGCTTCGGCTCTATTTAGGGCATTGAATCCGACGAACAGAATCTGTTTAAAGGATGATGTAAAGTCCTGAAGTGTAGCTTTGCTCTCGACCAGATCACGATAAATCGTCGGATAATTAGTCTGACCACCAGCTTTAAGTGTTTCTTTAAACCTTGTGTATAAAACTGGCAGTCTTTTCCATAATTGTAGAAATCGCTCTTGTACACCACTATGACCAGCAATGGAAAAGGATTGCCAAAACTGACGGATAAACCCTTGTTGTTCTTGCGTAAGGTGTTGAAAAGCAATATCGATTTTGGTATTATCATAAAGCTCCATATAGATCTGATCTATGGGAACGAGGTCATAATCCAGTTGTCCAAAGTCACTCAATATAATCTCGGCGATAGGGTAAAATTCTTCTAATGTTTCTGGTTCTTTGCCTTCTGTGGCCAAAAGTTCGTTATGGATTTTAAACAGATGAAAGAACTGTCCCAAGGGGCTCGCCTCGGCGTCATTGGTCGATAATTTGAAGAATTCCTGTATAGTAAAAAACTGGGGAGACCAGATTGCCTGTCCATAGACATCGGCAAGATTTTTTTTAAGATATGTAATCGGACGTTTATTGTTAAACACGATGGCAATCTCACTCAAATCGTTTCCAAAACGTTGTTGAATATCCGCCGCTACTAATTTTAAAAAGGCTGTTTGCATCGTGATCGTTTATTTTACTTCAATTAATTGATTTGATTTAGCATAGTAGAGGTAGGCTTTAACATTGTTGTAGCCTAGGTTCTCTAAGTTTTGCTTATAGTTGTCAACCTGATATTTATGTCCGATATAATCGGTTTGTGTAAATTTAAAGTCGAGGACAATTGTATCTTCCTCAGATGTGAAGACTTTATCGGGGCGGATGGTTTCTCCTTTAGCGGTAATGATACTGGCTTCATTCCAGATTTTATATTTCCCAGTAAGCCACTGATTGATGATGGGATGGTTCCAGATCCGATTGATTTCTTGCATCAGGTGGGGCTCTTCCTCTTTTGAGAGTATACCTTCCTGAATGAGCTGACGGACTAATCTGGAAATATCTTTTTCTTTGGCGATCTGGGACATAATTTCATGGGCCAATATCCCATATTGCGCCGCTTTTTCCAGCATCATAATATCGTTGATCGTGCGTGTGCTGGATTTCTCCAGGGCCATCTCCAATTCTTTGGAAATCGGGTAGTGGCTGAGTGCAATGATATTGTCTTCTTGACTTTGATGGGCAACTCGTTCGATGGTCTGATCGACCTTTATATGGGCATCTTCTAATGTAAATGGAGCAACAGATGAATCCAAGACTTGATAGAGTATATCGCTTATATATTCATCCTTGATATCATATCCCGTAATTTCGCCGGTCTTTTTGTCTACAGATTCTTTAAATGATGGAGCAGTAATATAGAGGTGTTCAACGGCACGTGTTGTAGCTACGTAAAACGTATTTAGCGCGTCCATATAATTGAATAACATTTCCTCAAAATACTGTTTGAAAAACACAGACTTTCCAACTGTCGTGGTATATTTTATGGGAATTTTCCCCAACTGGGCAAATGGTGTATCGTAAGTGTCGATCCAAAAATCTCCATTAATCATCCCGTCCAGATCCCAGGAACAGAAAGGGAGCATGACAACATCATAAGCAAGCCCTTTTGATTTATGGATTGTTGTTACCTCAATTGCGTTTATATCACCATTAGAGGGGAGTACTGCACGATTGCCATCTTCTTCCCAGAATTCTAGAAACTGAATAATTCCACGCTCACCATTGGTCGAGAAGGCCGAAATCATATCCTTGAAAGCCAATAGGTAAGGAAGGTGAATGTTCTGTTCCGTCGTGAAGCCATAGATTTCGATAAGTTTTTCTATTAAATGAACCAAAGGCTGTTTTTGCCAAATTTCCCAGGAATCGATCAATGCGTGGGGAAGAAAATCTTTCAGCGCACGGATGTCGTTTGAAGCAAAGGTTAACCAAGCGGTTTGATTGACCGTGTTTTTCTGGATGGTCTGATAGAGATAGACCATTTTTGCTTTATGAATGCTATGTTTATCCGAATTATATACGAGCGCTTTTAATGTTTCTATCAACAAGAGTACAGCGTCGTTGCCGGCTAATGATAGCGCATCTCCGGAGATAACCTCAAAACTAAGATTCTCTTCTTTTTTGAAATCCATCAATTTTTGGATAACCAATCTCGCTTGTGCATTACTACGTACAAGGATGCCTATTTGTTTGGCATGGTATCGGCCGGTATGAAACCATTCACCTATCTTCTTGCATAAAAGATGAAGAGATTCCTCGATGACCTGGTTTCTCCTGTAGCGTCCATCTGACACAGAGATATACGAAATCTCGATGGATCCCAATTTGTCGAGATCCCCCTTTTTGTGTGCAGGGATTTCCTGTTGACTATATTCATAGGCTTTAACAAGCATATTATCATTGCCTGAGGCTGCCCACCAACGTTTCCCCTCTTCGTCTAAGTTTTCGTCTACTTTTTCATTGAGAACACGCTGCAGATGTTGGGGGATACTGCTAAAAAGATAGTTGTTTAGCAGTATGATATTTGGGAGACTTCTAAAATTTGTGTCAAGACTACCATTTTCAATAAAGCTGGTTTTGGCACTCTCATCCAAGTGGAACGCATGACCAATTTGCTGTTCGACCTGTTGGAGCAATATGCGCCAATCTCCGTTTCGCCAACGGTATATACTCTGTTTGACATCACCAACAATTAGATGCTCACTCAGTGTGCCGTTGGCATCGGCAAGTGCATTGATCAATAGGGGACTGTAGTTTTTCCATTGAATACGAGAGGTGTCCTGAAATTCGTCGAATAAAAAATAATTGAAGCGATTGCCGATCTTTTCCCAGATGAATGTAGGATCGCTGTTCTCGTCAATCCCAAGTTTATTTAACAGGATCTGTGAATCGGAGATTAATTGAGCTCCGTTTTCCTTACGCCACTGGGTTAGTAAGTCGCTCATTTCTTTGAGCAAACGTAGGTAATAGAGATTGTTTTGTACAGCCTGATAAGCAATGTACGCTGCCAGATTCTCCTGTAGTGTCCGAAAAGACTGTAAGATGGGAGCAAGCGCTGATTGGAGATCGTAACGTATATTTTTGTCACTATCTGTAAATGCGTCCTCATTGTCAATTAATTGAACATATTTGTCTAATATCTTGGCAATTTCGGAAGAACTTAACTTGTCTGTCTTTTTACTGGTCTTGCTAGCCGAGATAATCTTATTGCGTGATTTTCCCTTGAGCTCATTTTCACTAATGTTGAATCTTTTGAACGTATCATTGAAAGTTTCGATGGTCAGTGAAAGTGCTTCTGTAAAGGCGTTTATTTTTTGTTCGATTTCTTGATTCAGGAGATTGAAAACTTCCCTTGGGTTAGCTGAATTAATATAGCTGTCAAACTCCTGGAAATTTTCAGAGAAAATAAGGTTAGCCAGGCCCATCAATTGTTGTCGATAGTTCCAGTTTTCATTTTTGGCTATTTTTTTCTCCGCATAGGTGATGATCCAATCGAGGAGGTCGGGGCGCTCATCAAGCAGCTGATTGAGCATGACTGTCAACTCATTTTTGACTTTATTGACATTCATTTCTATCTTGTAGGCTGCGTCGAGGTTGAGCTCATAGGTGAAAGCGCGGATAACTTTTTGAGAAAAACCATCAATTGTACTGATGGTAAAATGACTGTAATCGTGTAAGATTCGACGGTAGACACGATAGGATTTCTCCTGGATCAAATAGCTTGTCCAGTCGGGTTGTTGCTGCAGTAATAATTTTCTGAAATCTTCGATTTTGGGACTGAGGTCGCCAATAGCTAGGCCGTGGAGCACGGAGAGTATGCGCTCTTTCATTTCTGCGGTGGCCTTGTTGGTAAACGTTACCGCCAATATCTCCTTATAGCTGTTTTCATTGGACAGCAATAATGTTAGATAATGTAGTGTCAGACTAAAGGTTTTTCCGGAACCGGCCGAAGCTTTAAGTATTTTTAATGGCGCAACAGATTTCATGGAATGAAGGTAGAAAGTAAAATGTGAATTGGCAAAAATGCCGAAGATTATTTTAACTGAAAAAAATAGGCTTAATTTGTATCTAATTTAGTCCAAAAATTTGGAAAATGCTTTTTTCTCTACCTCGGTTCAGGGGAAGACCAATCAGGAAATGCCACCAGATTGGGCAAAGAAAACGCCTGTAAAAATTACCTTGGACGCTAGTGGCAAACCTACGGCAATGAATTACGTTGTTAAAGGGGATTTTGAAGGAGTTAAGGATGTCATTTTCAGCGAAGTTTTATTAAATTATGTCTATGAATAAAAAAAAATAACTATCTTTGCATCCCCTCTAGTATGAAGCTCGGGGGATATGTTGAATACATAAAATAAAATTAAGAAATGGCAACTAAAATCAGATTGCAAAGACATGGTAAAAAAGGACGTCCTTTTTACCACGTAGTCGTAGCGGATTCTCGCGCTCCACGTGATGGTAAATTCATCGAACGTATCGGTTCTTACAACCCAAACACAAATCCTGCAACTATCGTTTTGGATTTTGAAAAAGCTTTGGATTGGATGAATAAAGGTGCTCAACCTACTGACACAGCTCGTGCTATCCTTTCTTACAAAGGTGTTCTTTACAAAAAACACTTACAAGGTGGTGTGAAAAAAGGTGCTTTTGATGAAACTGCTGCTGAAGCTAAATTCACTGCTTGGACTGAAGCTAACGAAGCTAGAATCTCTGGTAAAAAAGATGGTTTAGCTCAATCTAAAGCTGATGCTAAGAAAGCTGCTTTAGCTGCTGAAGCGAAGAAAAAAGAAGAAAAAGCTGCTGCTGTAGCTGCTAAAAATGCTCCTGTAGCAGAAGAACCTGCTGCTGAAGAGACTGAAGCTCCTGCATCAGAAGAAACTGAAGGTTAATTCTTTCATAAAGTATTCGAGAAAGCCGACTCAATCTTGAGCCGGCTTTTTTAATAAAATAGTTTATGTGTTAAAATGTGATGCTGATTGCTCTAATTTAAAATAGGAGCAGCTATACCATCATACCGCTATACAAGAAAATGAAAATTAAATAGATGCTGAATTTACAGTGGAAGCTGGAAAGAAAAGCATCTCAATACTAATATCCCAATACGCAATACTACAAAATGACTATTGATCAAAGTTTTTATATAGGCTATATCAGCAAAACACGAGGTCTAAAAGGCGAGATGCAACTGTTTTTCGAATTTGAAGACTATGAGAGTTTGGATATAGATGTCGTTTTTTTGGAGGTCAACAAAAAGCTTGTACCTTATTTTATCGATGCGATAAAACTGCAGAAAAATAGTACCGCCTACGTGACATTTGAAGATGTCGATCATATCGACAAGGCACAGGTGCTCGTTCACAAAAAGGTTTATCTACCCAATGATAAAATGCCAGAACGGGATCCCGATGATTTTAGATATACGGATTTGATCGGCTTTTTGGTGATTGATGAAACTCATGGTGAACTGGGGGAAATTACAGATGTACAGGAATTTCCACAACAATTCGTCGCGACAGTTGATATGGACGGTAAAGAATTGATGTTCCCACTATCCGATGACTTAATCGTTGGCATAGATGGAGAAGAAGAGATTATTGAAGTGGAATTGCCTGAAGGGTTAGTTGATCTTTATAAAGAATAAAAGTGGACGTCTTGTAAATTAATCCTTGATTACAAATCGGAATTTACTTTGGAGGGTCCGCCTTGATTCCTATAAATTTGAATCGAAAAAGGTCTAAGTTCGTAAAGGAATTTAGACCTTTTTCGATTCATTAAGTTGAGGTTTTAAATCGTATTTTGCTTCATCTGACAAAATTTTTGTCTTGGGACAGTCAGGGATCTCTTACTCTGATGGATTTTGTTTAAATTGGTACTGAATAATCAATATATTGACCATTATAAACGATCTGTCTTGAAACTATTACTGCTAATTATTTCAACGATATTCTTATCCTCTTGCGCTTTCTTTGGGAAGAAAAAAGAATTTCCGATCGGAAATTATCAAGTTATCTGCGGTTATACCAATGACGGCTACCTAGAGGCCAAAGCTAAGGATCCACTAAATATTGAACCTGATACATATTGTGATCATCCACTTCATCATCGTTCCTTTCTCTCCCTTCAGGATAAAGGACAATTTGTCCTCGCGATAGGTGATATCTTGATTTATGGCAAATATCGATTTGAAGGGGATAAAATTGAATTGGTGGATGATAAAAAGGGAACCCTCTCTTTGGATATAATTCAAGTAAAAAAGAATTTCGTACAATTGAAAGGTGATTTCTCCCAATTCAATTCAGCCCATTTGCCAAATACGGAACGGTTGTTTCTCAATTTCGAATTGGACAAAACACCCATTCGCGAGCAGCCTAGTAAATTTGATAGTGTAGTCAATCTTTGGCGTAATATTCCGACAAGTGCTGAAAATGATCAAGAGGTAAAGGCCCGGGCATTAAACTTTTTAGATTATTCTATTGCATACTTTCAGCACATCTCAAATTCTGGCGTCCATAGTGATTATAAGATAGATGGGATTGAATCTCCAATTACTTATGCGCAAAATGGCATTGTACTGAAACAATGGGAAGACGTTCCTGTTTCATGGAAAGAGCTATTTTACAACGAGGAGAATGCATTGGTTGCCTATAAATATTTAATGGATGGGTTTAAGTACGGAGAGAAGGAGAAATATAGTGTCTCAGGTCTGTTGCTAATCACATTCTATTTAAAGAATCTACGTAATTCTCTTTCAACTTTGAAATAATTTGCATGGTAAAATCTGGGAAAACGACAGCTTTGTTGCTATAATTTATAGCTTTTCGAAAAAATATTTTTGTTGTTTGGTTTTTTAAGACGATATTAGCAACGCTTATAGAGAAAGGCCGAGGGACTAGACCCAGTGAAGCCTTAGCAACCTGTATTGTTCAAGGTGCTAAATTCTACCCTGCTCCATGTGGGAAAGATAAGTTACATGCAGATAGACATATCCTCGACTTGTGCGTTTCGATGTAAGCCAACCCAAACTTAAAACAGTTTTTTAATGAAGATTATCGACCATATCCAGAATGCTAAAGGAAAAACATTGTTTTCTTTTGAGCTATTACCTCCTGCAAAGGGACAGGGCATCCAAAGTATTTTTAAAACAATGGATGAACTGATGGAATTTAAACCTCCCTTTATTGATGTAACCTATCATCGGGAAGATTATATCTATAAGGAACATGCAAGTGGGCTGTTGGAACGTGTATCTTATCGCAAGCGACCAGGAACAGTGGCGATATGCGCTGCGATCATGAATAAGTATAAAGTGGACGCAGTACCCCATCTGATATGTGGTGGCTTTACCAAAGAGGAAACTGAAAATGCTCTGATCGACTTAAATTTCTTGGGTATCGATAACGTATTGGTATTACGAGGTGATGCACGTAAAGGAGATGCTGATTTTATTCCAAGTGAAGGCGGACACGCTTTTGCAACGGATCTATTGGAACAGGTAACGGATATGAATAAAGGGAAGTACCTCCACGAAGATATTATCACATCTGAAAAAACCGATTTTTGTATTGGTGTCGCAGGATACCCTGAGAAACACTTTGAATCCCCTAATTTCAATACTGATTTTAAATATCTGAAGCAAAAAGTGGATATGGGTGCTGAGTTTATTGTAACTCAAATGTTCTTTAACGTGGAGAAGTATAAGGAATTCGTGACCAAATGCCGTGACAATGGAATCCATGTGCCTATCATTCCAGGCCTAAAACCATTGACGACCAAAAAACAATTGGTTACTTTGCCAAGAATTTTCCACCTGGATATTCCTGAGGAATTGAGTGATGCAGTTGCAGCATGTAAAACTAATGCTGATGTAAGGCAAGTAGGCGAAGAATGGCTTGTGCAGCAATGTCAGGAACTGATTAAATTTGGTGCGCCAGTATTGCACTTTTATACCATGAGTAATCCTGGGCCAACGAAAAAGATTGTCGAGAAGTTAGCCTAAAAAATATAAGAGAAGCGAGGGATTTTCCCTCGCTTTTTTATTGAACCTATAGCGGATATACCGTTTTGGACTTGTGAAATGAATCGCATTTACTCCATGGCCTATGTAGCTTATGGGATGAAGTATGCCATTACCCCTGCTTTCAAAATCAGCATTTCTCTTTTCACTATAGAAGTGGCCTCTTTCAAAAAATATTTTTAGTTAGACGGTAGTGTTAAATAGTGTTAATTAACATTTTTAAATCGAGATAACTATTTAATTTAAAGCACTAAAAAAATAAGATATACACCAATTGTCCTTATGATGTATAATAAATTAAACTCACGATTTGGTTTGGCCTGTGGCCTCATTGCTACTTTTGTCTACATTGCTACTGTCGAAAAGACCGTGAGCTGGTGGGATTGTGGTGAATTTATCGCCTGTGCGTATAAACTTGAGGTGGCACATCAACCTGGCGCTCCGCTATTTTTACTTATTCAGAATGTTTTTTCCAATCTGGCTTTCGGTAATACAGGAAAGGTCGCCTACTGGATGAATATTGGTTCGGCAGTCTGTAGCGGTCTGACGGTGACATTTTTATTTTGGACAATCACAGCGATTGCTCGGAAGGTTGTAAAGAAGCCACAGCAATCTGCTTTTTCTTACTATTTACAGATCTTTGGAGCGGGTACAGTGGGGGCTATGGCTTTTAGTTTCAGTGATACCTTCTGGTATTCGGCCGTAGAATCCGAAGTGTATGCGATGTCCTCACTTTGTACAGCCGTGGTTTTCTGGGCGATTTTTAAATGGGAAGTGCGTGCGGATCAGAATGGAAGTGACCGCTGGCTGATTTTTATCGCTTTCGTCATGGGGCTTTCGATCGGAGTCCACCTGTTAAATCTTTTGGCTATTCCGGCCATAGCCATGGTGGTGTATTTTAAAAGGACTTCAGAAATTAATTTTAAAGGTATTATAAAGGCATTTTTATTAGGGATATTGGTTCTTGCAGCAAGCCTTTGGGGCGTTATTCAGTGGCTGATCGGTTTTGCTTCCAAAATAGATCTAGTGTTTGTGAATTCTTTTGGACTGGGATTTGGTACAGGAATTCTTTTGTTATGTCTGCTTTTCGCTGGCTCAATTGTATATGGTCTTTTTTATTCCCATAGAAAACGCATGTATACGTTAAATACAGCTTTATTGGTATTTTGCTTTATTCTGTTTGGTTATAGTTCTTATACCATGGTGCTGATCCGTGGAAAGGCAAATCCATCCTTAAATAACAATGCGCCTGATAATGTCTTTTCGTTTTTGGGTTACTTAGGGCGGGAGCAGTATACGCGAGAGCCTCTGGTCAAAGGTCCATATTATGATTCAAGGGCTGTGGATGTCCAAAGCAAGACCAGTTATCGGAAAGATGAATCCAATTATACGGCATTTACACAGGTTGATAAGTATACATTTGATCGCGAAACATTTTTTCCACGTATCTATAGCCAGGATGCAAATCATCAAGCCTACTATAGAAGTTATCTCAAGTTGAAAGAGGGCGAAAGACCACAGTTCTCCGATAACTTTGAGTTTTTCTTTAATTTTCAATTGGGACAAATGTATGCCCGTTACTTCTTATGGAATTTTGTTGGCCGGCAGAATGACAAGCAAGGCTATGGATCCTACACGGAGGGAAATTGGCTCTCGGGAGTGAAAACGCTAGATAATTGGCGCCTTGGTGGGCAACATGATCTTTCGGAGTCACAGCAACATGATCCCAGCCGAAATACATACTTTTTCTTGCCTTTGTTATTGGGGATAGCTGGAGCGATCTGGTTGTATAAAAACAATAAACCCTACACTTTGGTGTTGACTTTGTTGTTTGTTTTTACGGGTGTAGCGATTGTTGTATATCTCAATCAGACACCACTGCAACCCCGTGAACGTGATTATGCTTATGCAGGATCTTTTTATGCTTTTGCGATCTGGATCGGACTGGGTACAATTGCACTGATGCGCTTTTTAAAACGTTTTCTCAATAACCGCTATGCCATGGCTACGGGATTATCTTTTGCGCTGTTGAGTGGACCAATTATTCTGGCACATCAAAATTGGGATGATCATAATCGTTCCGAGAAATCCTTGGCTCGGGATGTGGCCCGTAATTACCTTGAAACCTGTGCACCAAATTCAATCTTGTTTACCTATGGCGATCACGATACTTTTCCATTATGGTATCTGCAGGAAGTGGAAGGAGTTCGTCCCGATGTACGAATTGTTGTGCTAAGTTACTTAACTGGAGATTGGTATATGCAACAGGCCAAGAAAGCAACGTATAAAGCAGCAGGACTTCCGATTGCGATCCCAGCCGAAAAGACAAAAAAGGGTATCCGCGATTATATCCCTTTTGTGGATAGACAGTTGGATGAAGCCGTGGATATTCAGCAGTTATTGCAGTTTGTCACTTCCGATGATCCAGATTATAAAGTACAGCTGAATTCGGGAAATCTGGAGAATTATTTTCCGACTAAGAAGGTTAAATTGGCTATTAACAAAGCCGAGATCTTGAAAAAGAATGCCGTGCCAGCTTATTTTCACGATGCGGTCGTTTCAACAATGGAATGGAAAATCCCAGCTGACCACTTATCCCGATCGGATCTGACCTTGTTGTCCCTCCTTGAAAATAATCATTGGGATCGACCAATCTATTTTTCGAATATGCTCCCCAGTGATATTAAGTTGGGGTTGGACAAATACCTTGTCAACGAGGGATTCGCTTCAAGGTTAATGCCAGTTGCTGTGACCAATGAAAAGCAGGCGACTGCTGGCGAGATGTCAGCTTTGGTTAACGTGGAAGCCTTATATAATAATATCATGCATAAATATAATTGGGGAAATACCAAGAATGCAAAATATTTAGATACGGATTCCTTTCGCTTCTCGAGTATGTATGCGCGGGATATTTTTGGAAAGACAGCACGGTTGTTGTTGGAAAAGGGACAGGTTAAACAAGCTGGTGAAGTGGCCAAGAAAGCATACGACCAATTGCCTGATCGTGTATATGCGATGTCGGATGCGATTAATTATGTAGATATCATTGATAGCCTATATCGTTCCGGACAGGGACATCTAGCTGGAAACGTAGTCGATCGAAATTTGGACTATGTTTCACAAAATATGGAATACCTGCATCAGCTGGTATTGGATAAGAAAAATCTAGGCTTTGAATGGAACGATATGCAGACGGCACTAGACTCGGTCGATCGTTATCGAGATATCTTATTGGCAGCCAATGATAGCAAGCGACTGGCACGTGTTGAGGGGCTTAAGAAGCAGTATCAGCAATGGTATGGTATAGAATAGAAATTCAGAAGCACCTTTTGAACGATCAGAAGGTGCCTCATTTTATATAGGGAGCTTAAAGAAATGCTAGAACTTCATGCCAAACCCAACCCCCAAAAGAAAGGGGGTGATATCAACGTTTGCCGGTATTGATAAGTTTGGAGCCAAGTTGGAAGCATCCACTTGAACATCCGTCTTCAAAAGGATATACTTAGCATCTAAATTCAGGAAATATTTTTCTGAAAGTCTGACATCAATACCAAGTTGTGTGGCAAATCCAAACGCATTATCATACTTTACGTTCTTGACCGTGGGGCCTTCATTTGCACTATAGAAAATTGTGTAGTTTACCCCTGCACCTACATAGGGTCTGAGGTTTCCATCCGGAAGAAAATGATATTGCGCTGTCAAGGTCGGCGGCAGGAGCCATACACTACCTAAATTTACATTTGCTGAGGTGTTACCACCAATGGCACTTAAGTCGGAACCAACGGTATTGACCTTGTGTTTCGTTGTTCCTAAAATCAGCTCCGCGGCGATATTTTTGGTAAAGAAATAAGTGAAATCTAGTTCTGGGATAAATTTTGTGTTGATCGCAATGTCGCCACCAATAGCGCTGATATTGGCCGATTCGTTGGGCATTACCGCGACTCCTCTAAGGCGCATCTGCCAGCGTTGCTCGGGAATATTCTGTGCCTGTAAATTTAAAGCGCCAAATGTAAGTGCGAGAGCAAGAAATAGTAACTTTTTCATATCGTTAATGGTATTTGTTTGCAGTAAAACTATTTGTTTTATGGCATTGAGTGAATGACGATAATCAAGTTAAAAACTGAATGAAATAATTTATTGGTTAACAGAAAAGATGTACCTTTATCATTTGCTGTTCCTCAAAATATGGACAAGCCGTGTTGTCTATGTATGTTTAGAAAGAGAGAGTCGGCTGATTAAAAAGGAATGTTATTTTACGATATAAAAAACAAAAGGTCGGAAACAATTCCGACCTTTTGTTTTTTATGTAATCGTTTACTTATCCATTTTTCTTCACTTCTTTCCCCCAAGAATCTTTTAACGTAACTGTACGGTTAAAGACCAGGTGTTCTGGAGTGGAATGTGTGTCTAATGTAAAATAACCTAAACGTATGAATTGATACCCTTTTCCAGGTGTAGCAGTAGCCAGATCGGGCTCGATATACGCATGTTCAATCACATGTAAACTTTCAGGATTGATAGAATCTTTGAAATTTTCAGCTGCTGCAGGGTTTTCATCATTGAACAACCTGTCGTATAATCTTACTTCAGCTTCCTTTGCATGAGGAACAGAAATCCAATGGATTGTTCCTTTTACTTTTAATCCGGATGTATCTTCACCTGATTTAGAATTAGGTACGTAGGTACAATGTACTTCTGTTACCTTTCCATTTTCATCTTTGACAAAATCGTTACAGGTAACAATATAAGCGTGTTTTAGACGAACCGAAAGTCCTGGACCGAGACGGAAGAATTTTTTTGGAGCATCTTCCATAAAATCTTCACGTTCTATCCAAAGTTCTTTGGAAAAAGGTATAATCCGAGTACCTTCACCGCCTTCCACTTCAGGGTTATTCTCACCGACTAAATCTTCCACTTGACCATCCGGATAGTTTGTGATCACTAATTTGATCGGATCAAGGACAGCCATTCTACGCCAAGCAGTTTTGTTGAGATCCTCCCGGATACAGAACTCCAACAGACTGACGTCTATCATATTTTCACGTTTTTGAACTCCGATCTTATCGCAGAAGTTGCGAATACTTGCCGGTGTATATCCTCTTCTTCTCAAACCGGAGATCGTTGGCATACGAGGGTCATCCCAGCTTTCAACAAATTTATCATTGACCAATTGCAATAATTTTCGTTTGCTCATGACCGTGTAAGTCATGTTTAAGCGTGCAAATTCATATTGTTTGGACGGGAAAATTTCCAGTTTATCGATACACCAATCATAAAGAGGACGGTGTGGGATAAATTCAAGGGTACAGATCGAATGTGTGATTTTCTCAATTGAATCCGATTGACCATGTGCAAAATCATACATTGGGTAGATGCACCATTGATTGCCTGTCCGGTGATGGTGGGCATGTTTGATGCGATATAACAAAGGATCACGCAGGTGCATATTTGGACTAGCCAAATCTATTTTTGCACGGAGCACTTTCTCCCCATCCTTATATTTCCCAGCTCGCATATCTGCGAATAGGGTCAGATTTTCGTCTATAGATCGGGCGCGATAAGGTGTCGGAACACCGGGTTCTGTGGGCGTACCTTTTGCTGCAGCAATTTCTTCCGCTGTGCTATCGTCCACGTACGCTAAACCTTTTTTTATGAGCTCAACAGCGTAGCTGTAAAGTGTTTCAAAATAATCCGAAGTATATAATTCTTCCGCCCACTGGAATCCTAGCCATTGAATATCTTTTTTAATGCTTTCAACATACTCGGTATCCTCAGTGACAGGGTTAGTGTCATCAAAACGTAGATTAGTCTTGCCGTTATACTGCTGTGCTAATCCAAAATTTAAGCAGATGGATTTGGCGTGACCAATGTGGAGGTAACCATTTGGCTCAGGAGGAAAACGTGTCAATACACGCCCGCCATGTTTTCCTGTACGAAGATCTTCTTCGACAATTTCCTCGATAAAATTTAATGATTTTTCTTCACTCATAATACAAAGTTAATTATTAGAAGCGAGATATTAGCTAGGAGATGATAGATATTCAGCTTAGTCTGAGCCGGTAATCAACCGAAAAATACCTACTTTAGTTGTGATTGAGGGGGTAGTAATAACTTGAAATAAAAAAGGGACGAAGATCCGTCCCTTTTTACCGATTTGTTACTATTTGAAAGCGAACACCTTTCCAAGGGATTCATTGCTTGTAAATGTACAACTTTGATCAATCAATTGACCTGTTCCGATATTGATTACCATACCATGCACAGCTAGTGCCTGACCATTTTTCCATGCATTTTGAATGATGGAAGTAGAACAAAGATTAAAAACCTGTTCTTTGACATTGAGTTCAACTAAGCGATCTACTTTCTTTTCGTTATCTTCGATGCTATCTATCTCTTCGCTATGCAAACGGTATACATCTTTGATGTGACCTAACCAGTTATCAATGATACCATATTGATTGCGACTTAAAGATGCAGCAACCCCACCACAACCATAATGTCCAGCTACAATGACCTGTTGTACTTTTAATACATTGACGGCATAATCTAGGACACTTAATAAACTCATGTCTGAGTGGATAACCATATTGGCGATATTACGGTGTACAAAGACCTCACCTGGTTTTGTACCGGTCAACTCGTTGGCTGGTACACGGCTGTCTGCACAGCCGATCCAAAGAATTTCAGGATTTTGACCTTTTGCAAGTTGTTGGAAACGTCCTGTCGTGTCATTCTTCACAAAATCCATCCATTCCTGATTTCCCTTAATAATATTGTCAAATCCTGTTTTTAAATCTTTATTTTCCATATTCCTTTTTTAATATCACTTTGCCCTAGAGCTCTTTTTTTGATAAAATAATACAAATTTCTTAGTTTATTGTTTACTGGAAACAACTTTATTTTTTATAAACGACCTGTAAAAGTTCGATCTCCTTGCCTTTACTTTTTGCGTTCTGTTCAAAGTCTTTAATGACTTCGATAACATCCTTGTCGATAAATTTACTGAATGTCCCATCTATACGGATCTTACTGACCGATTTTGGTAAACTATATAGTTTCTGCTGGATAGGAACCTTGTTCAAAAATGAAACTTCCTCTGCTAATACAATGACAGCCTTATCCTCTTCGTTGTCCTTTTCAATATTATATTTAAAAGCATTTTTCATATTTGCTCTTAGAATATAGAATGTCGCCACAACGATTCCAATTCCAACACCCATTAATAAGTCGGTAAATACGATAGCGACAATAGTCACGAAAAACGGAATGAATTGATCCAGACCTTTTCGATACATTGAGGTAAATAAGCTTGGTTTAGCTAATTTATACCCTGTATGTAAAAGTATTGCGGCAAGACATGCTAGCGGAATCATATTTAACATTGTTGGAATAGCCAACATGGCAACGAGCAGCCAGATACCGTGTAAGATTGCAGACTGTCTGGTCTTTCCACCAGCATTGACATTGGCTGATGACCGTACGATAACTGAGGTTAATGGCAGTCCACCTAAGAGTCCACTTGTCATATTACCGATTCCCTGAGCAACCAGTTCGCGGTTGGTTGGTGTATTGCGTTTATATGGATCAATCTTGTCTACTGCTTCAATACTCAATAAGGTCTCCAAACTGGCAATAATGGCAATGGTAAATGCTGCGATCCAAACATCCTTATTGACGATCTGGGTGAAGTCAGGTAATGTGAATAAACCTGTAAACTCTGCAAACGACCCTACAATTGGCACAAGTACAAATTGTTTATCGTGTAATTGAAAAAAGGAGCCATTAAAAAGATAAGCCAAAGCGACCCCGACAATAACGACTACCAGCGGAGCAGGCACTTTATTCAATTTAGGGATTGCTGGCCAAAAGATCAGAATGGCTAACGATAGGGCACAGATAATCAATGCACCAAAATTGATGGCTGAGGCAACGGTGTCAAAATATGCACCTATGCCGTGCCCATTGTCCAGCTCAAAAGCGTGTGTCTCGATCAATCCCAAGGCCAAAGGGATTTGTTTCATGATAATGGTAATACCGATCGCGGCCAACATGCCGACGATGACTGCGGAAGGGAAATAATTTCCGATCATACCCGCTTTTAGAATACCGAGAATTACTTGTACAACACCTGCGATGACAACCGCAAGGAGAAAGGTTTCATAGGCGCCTAGGCTCTGGATAGCTCCTAGAACGATAACTGTGAGGCCAGCAGCTGGTCCACTGACACTGAGTGGTGATTTACTGATTGAAGCAACAACGATTCCACCAATTACACCAGTCAATAATCCTGCAAACAATGGCGCACCTGAGGCCATCGCAATTCCCAAACATAATGGAAGTGCCACCAAAAACACCACAACACTAGCAGGGAAATCATATTTTAAGTCTCTTTTCGAAAGTTTCAGAAAAGCCGACGTACGAGTTCCAAACATAAAATTTGTGTTTATCTGTATAATAAATCTTCCTGAAGCCACCTGCAACAACAGCAATAGATACCAAATTGAAGGGTATTAGATGCTAAGGAGCGTTGTACTTTCAGAAGAAATCAATAAGAAACCGCATACTGGGATTCAGCATGGGGACAATTTGAATACATCCCATAAAGGGATGCCTTTATTAACAGTTAGGAGGCGGCGTTGGAACCGTAGGATGGAAAGCTAAAATGCTTTTCTCGTTTTTAAGGTAATTCTTTTGTTTTCCTTGGTTCTCAACAATGGTAGTCTCGAATACAATGGGTTCGTCTGTTTTTGTATTGAAAAATTTTGAGGCAGTTTCAAGCGTATCAGTGCTTGCGCCATTATTGTTCTCGATTTCTATTTGTAAAACAATTTGTAAAATGGTATTCTGGTCTAAGCTGTTGGAAAAAATAGGCGATATAGAGATGGCCATCTTTGTGAAAAAGATGATCGCACATAAGAATGCTGCCACAAATCTAAATCTCTTATTTAACATTTTTTAGTACCTTTAATAGTGTTGTTTTACATGGTAAAAATAGCAATTCTATGTTAATTTCAAATTAAAAGTGCATAAAAAATGAATTTTGGCACGAAATTGTGACGAAAAGATTATTTTTTGTAGAGTTTTCAATAGCATTTATGAACTATAAATATTAAGCCTTTTCTATGGCAAATAAAGAACAATTTATCGAGAAGGTTCAGTCTTCTTATAACCCCAAGGGGGCTTTTATATATTTGGGAGCGGGTATTTTGAATGGTGAAATTTTAGCGGATGCAAAGGTCAATCTGGCACTGAAAATGATGAATCGCCATGGGCTGATCGCCGGTGCTACAGGGACAGGTAAAACCAGGACGCTACAATTGATTGCTGAGCAATTATCAGACGCATCTGTGTCGGTATTTATGTTGGATGTAAAAGGTGATCTATCTGGTCTTGCTGTGCCAGGAATGACCAATCAGGCACTGTTGGATCGTGGAAATGCGGTAGGAGTACCCTTCCAACCAGCGAGTTTTCCTGTTGAGCTCTATTCCTTGTCAGGAAACAAGGGGATTCCGATGCGCATTACGATCGATGATTTTGGACCTGTCTTGTTGGGAAGGATCCTGGAATTGAATGAAACTCAGACCGGGGTTTTGGCAGCGATGTTTAAATATGCGCAAGATCATCAGATGCCATTAATAGACTTTACAGATACCAAAAAGTTGTTAACTTATCTTTCTGACGGTCCCGGAAGCGAGGAAATCAAAAATGACTATGGTAAGATCAGTTCCGCAAGTTCAGGAACGATTTTGCGTAAGATCGTCGCCCTAGAGCAACAGGGATTGGCACATATCTTTGGAGAAAAGGAGTTCGATATCAATGACTTATTTCAGAAAGTTGACGGAAAGGGTATAATCAGTTTACTGAACATTTCGGACGTACAGGATCAACCAGTGCTCTATTCTACATTTTTGTTGAGTCTGCTCGCCCAGCTATTTAAGAATATGCCCGAAGTGGGGGATTTGGATCAGCCGAAACTGGTATTTTTCTTTGACGAAGCACATCTTCTTTTTAACGGAGCTTCCAAAGCCTTTTTAACCCAGGTGGATCAGATTATCCGTCTTATCCGCTCCAAAGGAATCGGCGTATTTTTCTGTACACAGTCTCCGACAGATGTTCCGGAATCGGTATTGGCCCAATTGGGAAATAGGGTACAACATGCTTTGCGAGCCTTTACACCGAATGATGCTGAAAATCTAAAAAAAACAGTGAGAACCTACCCTAAATCGGACTTCTATGAGATTGATCAGATTTTGACTTCTTTGGGTACCGGTCAAGCCTTAATTACGGTACTGAATGATAAAGGTATTCCTACAGAAGTGGTGGCAACCCATTTGGTACCAGCCCGTGCTATAATGGGCCCTGCAGACGATGCGACAATCAATCAAATTATTAATCAATCTGACTTAAAGGCAAAATATCAGGAAAGACAGGAAAATCGGTCTGCCGCTGAGATGATCGATGAGAAAATGCAGGTTGTACAGCAGGAAGAACAGCGTGCGGCTGCGGAAAAAGAAGCTGCCAAAGCTGATCGACCTACATCAAGAAGACAGACGCCATTAGAAGCTGCGCAGCGTACCGCGACAACGACACTCGCAAGAGAAGGGGTCAAACTTTTAGGGAAATTGGCGACCGGTCTATTGAATGCATTCTTAAAAAAGAAATAACACAAATTTATTGATGATTTTCGTCCCGATACACTATTTTTAGACGTTGATCAGCACTTAGCTAAATTTGCTTTTAAGGGCAATTTTAGCTAAGTTTGCGAACGAAAAGAAAGTTCTATTAATACAATTTAAATATGAGTAAACCAACCCTTTTGATTTTGGCAGCAGGAATGGCTAGCCGGTATGGTTCTTTAAAACAAGTAGATGGTTTTGGCCCACACGGCGAGACAATTATTGACTATTCAATCTATGATGCCATTCGCGCAGGATTTGGAAAAGTTGTATTCATTATTCGGGAAGAATTCCTGGAGAAAATGAAAGAAGTTTTTGATAAAAAATTGGAAGGTAAAATAGAAGTTGACTACGCTTTTCAAAATTTTGATTTAACGAAATTTGGCGTGAATCACGTCATCGAAAGAACGAAACCTTGGGGTACAGCACATGCTGTCATGAGCGCTAAGGATAAAGTAAATGAACCATTCTGCGTAATCAATGCAGACGATTTCTATGGTTCAGATTCCTTTGACAAAATGGCGAAGTTTTTAACCACTGAGGTATCAGATCAACAAATGTCATTGATGGGCTTTCAGGTCGGTAATACAATGTCTGATTATGGCTATGTATCACGTGGTGTCTGTGAAGTTAGTCCAACAGGACAAATGGACAGTGTCACAGAGCGTACAAATATTTATTACAAAGGTGAGGGTGACGATCGTAAAATTGTTTATGAAGAAAACGGCGTTGAAAACGATTTAGATCCAGAAACGCGTGTATCGATGAATTTTTGGGGCTTTACGCCAAAAATCTTTGAAGTAGCACAAGCGATGTTTCCAGCTTTTGTTGAAGAAAACAAAGAGAATTTGAAAGCGGAATTCTTTATTCCTTCGGTTCCGGATTATATGGTGAAACATAAAATGGCGGATTTCAAAGTAATCCCGACATCATCGAAATGGTTTGGTGTAACCTATAAAGAAGATAAACCTATCGTTCAAGAATCAATTTCTAAATTGGTTGCCGATGGTGTATATCCTGAAAAGTTATTTTAAGAGCTAAGAGAAATAGCTTATATTGAACCTGTGTTGTTTGACAATACAGGTTTTTTTGTGCTTAACAATGCAGATGCTGTGGATGGGTTGCTGTGCTGTTTTAGGAGAAGGAGTATTGGGAACAGCTAAGATTAAACCGATACATTAGATTATGATAGAAAAACGAATTATTGTAAATGAAAAAAATACTTAAGGTGTTAGGGTATATTATTTTAGGAATTATTGGGTTTTGCATTTTATATATTGTTGGCGAGTATAGCCTGTCGCGACTCTCAGCATCAGGTAAAGCGTCCTCCACAGATCAGACGATTCAGGTATTTGTCAAATCCAATGGTGTCCATACAGATATTGTTTTGCCAGTCATCGTGAAAGAGGTGGATTGGTCCAACGTATTTCCTTATGCCAACACCGTTGGTAAAAAAAGCGGTTATCAGTATATGGGTATAGGCTGGGGAGACAAAGGCTTTTATTTGGATACACCGGAATGGAAAGATCTCAAAGCATCAACAGCTTTTGTGGCGGCCTTTGGATTGGGACAGTCTGCAATACATGTGACCTACTATAATTCCATTCGGGAGAATGACCTATGTTTTGGGTATAAAATAAATGAGGAACAATATCGCGCACTGGTAAAGTATATCTATGATTCTTTGGATTTGCATGAAGGTAAACCTATATTGGTCGAGACGGATGCACAATACGATGATGCAGATGCCTTTTATGAAGCCAAAGGTGCTTATAGCATGTTCTATTCCTGTAATACCTGGACAAACAACGCTTTGAAGAAGGCAAATATGCCAGCAGGAGTCTGGGCGACCTTGGATAAAGGAATATTGAGCCATTATCGGAAATAGTTGTGGCTTATTGAATTCTTTTGCACAATATAGATAAACAGCTCTTTCGCTTTTCAAAGTGTTAAAAAGAGGATGTTCTTATAATAAAAAAGCTCCGGGAATACATCCCCGGAGCTTTTTATTTATCAGCAGGAGTGATTATTTCACTTCTTCGTAGTCTACGTCAGTTACATCATCACCACCTTGGTTTCCACCTTGTGCTTGACCAGCGTCTCCTTGAGGTTGTTGTGCACCACCTTGAGAAGCAGCGTACATTTCTTCAGAAGCAGCATTCCAAGCATTTTGTAATTCTTCAGAAGCCGAATCAATATCTGCGAAGTTTTTCGCTTCGTATGCAGCTTTTAATTTCGTTAAGCCAGCTTCAATAGGAGCTTTCTTATCTGCAGAAATTTTGTCACCATATTCTTTCAATTGTTTTTCAGTTGAGAAGATCAAGGCATCCGCTGCATTTACTTTGTCAGCTTCTTCTTTCATTTTTTTATCAGCATCAGCATTTGCTTCAGCTTCTTCTTTCATACGTTTGATTTCGTCATCAGATAAACCTGAAGATGCTTCAATACGGATGTTTTGCTCTTTACCAGTTGCTTTATCTTTTGCTGATACTTTGATGATACCGTTGGCATCAATATCAAAAGTAACTTCAATTTGAGGCACACCACGAGGCGCTGGTGGAATATCGTTCAAATGGAAGCGGCCGATTGTACGGTTTTGGCTTGCCATAGGACGCTCACCTTGTAAGATGTGGATCTCTACCGATGGTTGATTGTCAGAAGCAGTAGAGAATGTTTCCGATTTTTTAGTCGGAATAGTTGTATTCGCTTCAATCAATTTAGTCATTACACCACCCATTGTTTCGATACCCAAGGAAAGTGGAGTTACATCCAATAATAATACATCTTTTACTTCACCAGTTAATACACCACCTTGGATTGCAGCACCTAAAGCAACAACTTCGTCAGGGTTTACACCTTTAGAAGGTTCTTTTCCGAAGAAAGCTTTTACAGCATCAACAATTGCAGGGATACGAGTAGAACCACCTACTAAGATAATTTCGTCGATATCTGATTTGCTGAAACCAGCGTTTTTCAATGCAGACTCACAAGGAGCAATTGTTCTCTTGATCAAGTCAGCTGCCAAAGCTTCAAATTTAGCACGTGATAATGAACGAACTAAGTGTTTTGGGCCAGTAGCATCTGCTGTGATATATGGTAAGTTGATTTCAGTAGAAGTCGCACTTGATAATTCAATTTTAGCTTTTTCAGCAGCTTCTTTCAAACGTTGCAATGCCATTGGATCTTTTTTCAGATCAAAACCATTGTTTTCATTCTTGAATTCTTCATTCAACCAGTTGATAATTACGTTATCGAAGTCATCACCACCTAAGTGAGTATCACCGTCAGTAGATTTTACTTCAAATACACCATCACCTAATTCCAATACGGAAACGTCATGTGTACCACCACCACAGTCAAACACAACGATCTTCATATCTTTGTGTGCTTTGTCCAAACCGTAAGCTAAAGCAGCAGCAGTAGGTTCGTTGATGATACGTTTAACAGATAAACCAGCGATTTCACCAGCTTCTTTAGTTGCTTGACGTTGTGCGTCGTTGAAGTATGCAGGTACTGTGATGACAGCTTCAGTTACTTCTTGACCTAAGAAGTCTTCAGCAGTCTTCTTCATTTTTTGAAGAATCATCGCAGAGATTTCTTGTGGAGTATATTTGCGGTCGTCGATTTCTACGCGTGGTGTATTGTTATCACCTTTAACGATGTTATAAGGTACGTGTTCAGCTTCTTTTATTGCCTCATCATATGAAAGTCCCATAAAACGTTTAATAGAATAAATAGTTTTATGTGGATTAGTAATTGCTTGACGTTTAGCTGGGTCACCCACTTTACGCTCACCACCTTCTACGAAAGCTACAATGGAAGGAGTGGTACGTTTACCTTCGTTGTTCGTAATTACTACAGGCTCGTTACCTTCCATTACGGCAACACATGAGTTTGTAGTACCTAAGTCAATTCCTATAATTTTAGACATATCTTGTATTTTAATTTTTTTACTTAAATAAATTCTATCACTCTATTATCAACCCTTATGCCAATCCGAAAGTTTTGTAAAAAAATCACTATTTGTCATCAATTTGTCGTTAGGTACTGCCAAACTGACATTTTCAATAGACAAGTTGCTCCAAGATCCGTTTTTTTGCTGACTCATTTTGACGATTGCGTGGCATATATCTGCCAAAGAGCGCTGTAAATTCTTCCAGTTTCATCTGTTTTGATTTTTTTTCCCGCCAATCTGTGGGAACGAGATTATTGGTATAGGCGATATTTGTTGCCCAGTATTGGATATGCATCTCGGGTATGACCAGCCCCAATATCATGCCCGGAAGACCATGGCTCAAAGCCGGTCCTGCTGACACTGGTATTTCTTCGGCATAATAAGCAATCAGGTAGAGGGAATCTTTGGTCGCCCCATTCACCCTTCGGCAGTTGATGCCGGCGATATTGCGAAATTCCTCCGTAAAGCGCCAAGTGATACTATCCAACGTTTCAGAAAGCAAATATTTCTCATCTATATCGAGCTGGATATCAGCCTTGCCTGCTTTTAAATCCTGGTAAAGCACCTTTCCATTTTTGCCGGTTCCACCTCTGGGCATGCCACGTTGGTTTCCACCCCCTCCGCCTCGCGAGCCGCCTTGATTTCTACCACCTCGGGCACTTGAAGTAATACTTGCTGCACGCATTTTACCTTCTCCCTTCTGTTTTTCGGTACTTGTGCTTTCTTCTGGCATAAGCACAGTCGCATTTTCATCAAAGTATAAGTTCAGTCGATCTGTATGCGAGTCCGGCATTTTATCTAGGTGCTCCATGAAGTCTATTCCCCGACCCATCATTTTTGAGTTCATGTCATTGGACATTTGTCGCATGCGGGCTTTTGTATACGTCACCTTGTCAAAACTAATGGTACCCCTATTACCAAAATAGGCGTATTGTGCCTGCAGAGATAATCCGGTTAGACAAAATATAATAATGGTCAAATATGTTCTAATCATTGCTTTTTCCTAAATATTTATTGAAATCCCATTTGACACCAACTAAAAAATACTGCGTTAATACCTGTTGGGTGGATTCCGAGTAATTGGTATCACTGCCATTCCGACGTGTATTATTAAACGTATTAAAGAGGTCAAAGGCTTTCAGGCTGACAGTCAGACTTTCATCTTTCAACACCTTTTTCTCCAACTCCAAATTGGTATAAAATTGATTAATTGATTTCTTGTAGAGTTTTGTAGGTCCGGTGTAACTATAGTAAACATTGGTCATGATGTTGAATTTCTTCGGTAGAAAATATTTGATATATCCCGAAGCTCCACCTTCAAAGTTGGTTGCGTTATATTGTGTGTTGATTGAATTTTGCTGTGTATTAAGGCCCGCATTCACCGAGAGGTCAAAATCAAAGCCTTCTGAATCTTGTTCATTTAAACTCGAGCCCAGGCTGAAAGAGGTATTTTTTGAATTGTTCAAGAGAAACTCACCTTGAGATTGACCACTTTCAAATTTTGTGTAGCTGTAACTATTGTTGTACCGGATATTTGCACTTTTATTGAAGTTAATGCGACGATTGGCCAGGGGTTGCATATGATTGATGTTCAATCCGCCGTTCCAGTTCGATTTGCCCGATAAGTTTTCATAGCTACTGATTTGAGCAGAATTCTCCATGACTGTTGTCTTATTAACAATTGGGTTATTAACAAAAGAGAAATTTCCGTTAATATTAATGTTCGTACCCTTCAGCAAACTGAATGCATTATAATTTGCCGAAATGTTGTTGGTGACAGCCCGTTTGAGGTCTGGGTTACCGATCTGTTGAAACAGTGGGTTAGTCTGCGGTTGCAGCGGTTGTAACTGATCAAATGAAGGAATGATATTCGAACTCTGGTAAGCCAGTCGGATATTTTTGCTATTTGAAATTCGGTAATTGGCATCAAAGTTTAGATTGTTGTCCCAAAAATTCCTTGAAAGGTTTATATCCCGGTCACTATCGCTTAACTTTTGATTTTTGTAAAATGTTCGGTTGGAGAGATTAACCTCAAATTTATCCTTCCGATAAGACAAATGGACATTAACTCCCTGATTGGTATTATTGTCAATCTGATTTTTAGAGTATAATGGATCTTTCTCTTCAGTTTCTATGTCTGTTGATATCTGTTCATTCCTGTTGTTTGACTGATTGAAGCTGTAGCCCAAAGCTAAATTCATGGCGTCATTGAGCCTGTTATTGAAATTCAATGAAGTAGAGAAGTTATTACCTTTGTTATTACCCCTTCTATTTTGGTTAATACGCGTGGTATCATTGCTCTGATGGATAATTGTTTCTGAGTTAACCTTGCTGTCCGAAGTTGATTCATTATAGTTGTTTCCGACCATTAGATTCAATGAACTGCCGGCTTTGAGTCTTTTTCTATAATTCAGGCGAAAATTATTGCTTTGGCTCGAAGTATTCGATTCATTTTTCTCATTAAAGGAGCTAACAGCAGCACCAGTGCCATCTTTGGTGGCACTTTCCGACTGACTTAAACTGAAATTATTTGACCAATTTCCGTTGGTCTGTAGTTCTAAATTTTGAGTTGAATCCAGTCGCATGGAGAGATTGGATCTGACGCCATTGCTTCTTGCGCTATTTTCGTTGTAATTTTTGCTATTTCGTTCTAAGATCGAGTTATCAGGGAGGATGTTTTTGTTGTAATTTTCCGATTGATTTTTGTTGCTACTGTTATTGTAATTATAATTCGCATTTACCTTTAAAGCCTTTTTGAGAAACTGATTTTCGTAGTTAGCGCCGAGAGATGTGTTCAGTGGTTGCCCCGTGATCTGGTTGTTCATCCGCAAAGAGCCTTCACGACTATTAGAGCTCCCCATATTATTGTGATTGGCGGTGATGCCAATCCGTTCCGTCTGGTTAAATTTGGCTGCAAATAAGTTTCCAGCGTAGAGCTCCTTGGTACCACCTAATAGCTCTGCATTTCCGAAGATACCTTTTCTGGCCTTTTCTTTTAACACCACATTGACTGTCTGAATACGTACACCGTCATCTATACCCGATAGTTCGGCTTCTTCTGATTTTTTCTCATACAATTGTACTTTGTCTACTGCATCGGCCCGGACATTGCGTATGGCAATTTTAGGGTCATAACCAAAAAATTCTTCGCCATCAATAAAGACTTTCTGTACTGCTTTGCCCTGAGCGGTGATATTTCCATCTCCAGACACCGTGAAACCAGGCAATCGTCGAAAAAGATCTTCGAGCTTTGCGTTTTTCTCGGTTGCGAAACTTGCTGCATCATATTCTATAGTATCCCCCTTGAGTGTGATGGGCAGTCTACGTGTAATGATAACTTCTTCAAGGACATTTTTTTGCGAATTGATCTTAATGTCGTTGAGGTCGATTTCCTTATCCTTGATGTCGATGGTGTCACTATAAAGTTCAAACTTTGGGTAGGTCGCTAAAAGTATATAGCTGCCGGGTTTAATATTTTTGATCAGAAATTTCCCTTCCTCATTGGCTCTGTTAAAATAACGAAGCACAGAGTCTTTATTCAATAGGATGATTGAGGCATTGGTCAATGGCTTATTGTCAGCTTTATCTAAAATTTTCCCCTTTATGCTTGTCTGGGAATAAGCTGTGCTGATAACAAAAAATAATAGGAATAATTGAATTAATCTTTTCATTTACTGGTTGTATGTGCCAAAGATAATTTAGTTAATTGTTAATAAATGTGAAATTATTGTCAAGGAGTGTAAAATCTTTGGTATAGAGATTTTTGACAAAGTAGGATCTAAAAATTACCTTTGCACAAAATTGATGTTATGACGTTTGAAAATTATTTGCAACAATTCGAAGATATATTGAATCATCCTGAAAATCACCCCACCTATCAGGATGACGAGTACTATCAATACACTAAAATGAACTGGACAAGGATGGGCCGTTGGTTAAAACGTTTTGAACCAAATGAGGCTTTTCAACAGTTTATTGACACGATTTCGGAACGACAACAATGGATCATTATTACGGAGCCTTGGTGTGGCGATGCGGCACACTCTGTCCCAATGCTTGCTAAGATGGCTGCCCAAAATCCCAATATTACTGTCGATATCCAGTTGCGTGATAGCGCTCCCTTTTTAATAGATTCGTATTTAACAAATGGCGGGAAATCAATCCCGATTCTAGTAATCCGAAATCAGGATGGTGCAGATTTAGCTGTCTGGGGACCACGACCAAAGGGCTGTCAAGACCTATTCTTGAGTTTGAAGGAACAAGGGAAAGATTTCTCTGATATTAAAGAAGAGATTCAAAAATGGTATAACACGGATAAGGGAGCGGAGATCCAAAAGGAGATTCAGGCGCTTTTGCAGAAATAGAAGAAAGCTGATAAAAAGGAAGAACTAGATTCACTCGATTTGGTTCTTCCTTTTTATGGCCTCTTTCTATAAAGGTTTATTTTCGGAAACCTAGTTATTGATACTGCTCTTTGCCTCCAGTAGTGTTACAATTTTATTAAACCCTTTTTTTCTCGCGTGCTGGAGCGGTGTTACACCATCGTTGTCGGCGATATTTTTATCGCTGTTGGCGTCCAGTAGTATCTGGACAATATCCACATATTTTTGACTGCCATCTCCAAGTATAATTGCCTCTAATAGTGCGGTCCAGCCCAGTCTATTGATATGGTCAATAGGGAACCCTTTTGTATTAGCTAATAGTCTTACGGTCTCCACATGACCGCGTTCGCAGGCCGGAATAAGTGCTGTACCATTATACCGATTGAAAATCTTGAAATCCGCACCGTGATCAAGGTAAAGTTTAACCAGTTCAGTATAGCCTGAAGCGCCAGCATAGAGAAAAGGGCTGTCCAAGATATTGTCCTGCTGATTCACATTCGCACCATATTGAATAAGTAATTTCGCCATAGCGAGGTCTTTCTTCTCTGTGGCGATCAACAACAGCGGTTTTGAATCCTTACCTTTTTGGTTTGCACTAGATCCATTGTCCAATAGTGTTTTTACGGTGTTAATCTGACCCTTGGAAACGGCTTCAATAATGTCGGTCGGGGCGATATTGTCTTGATTTGTTGTGTCCATACTTTTGCACTGTACTGAAAATGTTGATATGATAGCGAGTAACACTATCTTAACGTATAAATTTTTCATTTTGATGAATGGATTAATAATCTTTCTTATTCATTTTAGTTTCTTTGTATTCGCTTTTTGATATACTACAAATTTAGGTAGAAACTAAGCGGTTGTTTTGTTAGATTTATATTGATTATTGTCAAATTTATATATAAATCTAACTGTTAGTAGTTGAAAATGAGTAAACTTAAGTTAAGGATATATGAATATTGAAGATCTAAGAGATTATTGCTTGTCCATTGGACCGGTTACAGAGGAGACGCCTTTCGGACCAGATACGTTGGTATTTAAGGTCGGGGGTAAGATATTTTTATTGGTCGGATTAGATCAGATCGATATACTGCGATTTAATGTAAAATGCGATCCTGAGAAAGCTGTGGAACTCAGGGAAAGATATGATCAGACTGTATTTCCGGGGTATCATATGAATAAAAAACACTGGAATACAGTCATTGCGAATCGGGAACTGAATGATCGGGCACTGGAAGAGCTTGTCTTGCACAGTTATAGCCTGATTGTTGAAAGCTTGCCGGCTAAAGTTAAACAGGAACTTAAAAGTAGTTAATATCCTTCTGAAGTGTAAAGAATTAGTTGCTTAGAAAGAAAAGGTGATAGAAATGACTTTTCTTGAGGGCTATAATGGTAGCTTTGGGATCATTTCAATGCATAATTGACAGCATTGGGAATATATTTACACTAATACTATTTTTTATGAAACAAAGACGAATTTACCTTTGGGTAATTTGTTTTATGCTACTTTTTAGTCTGGGGAGTTGCATAAAGGAGGAAGCATTAAATGCTGAAGCGGATATTGAAGGAGCTACTATTACTCAGAGTGACCAATTTTTAAAGAGAAAACCTTCCATTGATAATAATACAGTTGTTTTTCCGCTAAAACGTTTCACGGGAAGTTATGTGCATTCGCCCGAATTTGTATTAACTCCAGGAGCGACAATAGAGCCGAAAAGCGGAACCCAACTTGATTTCACTGAACCACAGAAGTACACGGTTACTTCTGAGGATGGCGCTTGGTCCAAGACCTATACTGTTTCATTTGTTATTGATGAAGGCGCAGATTTGTATTCAGCGTTTGAATATGCTGAAGTTGTAGATACCGATAGTCCTGAAGGACACTACCATAAATTTTATGAATTAACAAAACTTGGACAGAAGACATATAGCTGGGCAACTGCAAATGATGGCTATAATATTCTGGCTGAAACACTTTTGGAAGAAGGAGAGGAATTGGTTCCCGGTTTTTATCCAACATCCCAAATCGCCGATGGGTATATTGGCAAAGGTGCGCGGCTTGTAACCAAGAGTACAGGCTCTTTAGGTGGGATTTTCGGTACCCCTCTGGCTGCTGGTAATTTATTCTTAGGAGCATTTCAAACCACTTTCCCGACGATCAAATCTCCACATTTTGGCATATTGTATGAGGAAAAAACTGCGCCATTAGCTATAAAAGGCTTTTTTAAATATAAAGCTGGTGAAAAATTTGTTGTCAATAATAAGCCATCATCACTCACCAAGGATACTTGGGATGGTTATGCCCTCTTATTTGAAAGAGCTTTACCGCCCAATGACGACTTTTTGTCGGGTGACCATGGATTTGTTGATAAGCGAATAGTCGCAATAGCACGGGTCGGAGCCAAAGAACAGATCGAAACTAACGAATGGACCGCATTTAGCTTGCCATTTTCTTTTGTAAATGGTAAATCATTTGATCCCAATAAAGAATATATGTATACGATTGTATTCAGCTCGAGTAAAGAGGGGGACAAATTTAACGGCGCAGTAGGGAGTACACTGCTTATTGATGAAGTAGAACTTGTCGTCGATGATGCCAAATAATCATTGGTTCATATGCTGAATACAGCAATATGGTGTAATTGCTAACTAGGTGAATTTTTACAAGGGTGCTTGTGTGAGGAAAGGTAGGTTCTAAGAATATAGGGCACTGATTTCTGAAGACAAACATACATCAAAAGAATATTTTAATGAACAAAATACTTTATATAATAGCTGTTTTCATGATGGCGACCGGTTATGTGCAGGCTCAAAATGGTCAGTCAAACGGTAATCCGAATTTTTTTAATACAGATATTGACTACTCGGTACAGGCGCAATTCAGTATCGGTGGTAGTAGTCCATTAGGCCTTCCTAAGACAATACGCAAAATCGAAAGCTATAATCCTGGTTTACAGGTAGGCTTGGAGGCAAACGCTACAAAGTGGTTGCAGGCGGATAAACGATGGGGAATTCGTACAGGAATTCGTTTCGAGACGAAAGGAATGAAAACCGAAGCTCGTGTGAAAAATTATCTGACCGAGATTGTGAAAGATAATTCAAAAGTGAAAGGGTACTATACTGGGAAGGTAGAGACCAATGTACAAAATACCTATCTTACATTGCCCGTTTTAGCTGTTTACAAATTATCAGATCATTGGAATTTATATGGAGGGTTTTATTTCTCGACATTGCTGGATAATACATTCGATGGAAATGTATCGGATGGATATTTGAGACAAAATACCCCAGTAGGAACTAAAATTACGTTTGAAGAGGGGAGTCAGGCTTCTTATGACTTCTCCGATAATATCCGGAAATTTCAATGGGGGACACAACTCGGAGCGGAGTGGAAGATGAACAGACATTTCAAATTGTTGACAGATCTTACCTATGGTTTTAATAATATTTTAGAAAAAGATTTTACCTCCATAGATTTTGGTATGCATAATATCTATCTTAATGTGGGATTTGGATACAATTTCTAATAGAAACTGATCGTATACAATCCGATAATCTTATAGCATAATTTCATTGGGGTAAAATAAAAACAGTCCGTTAGTAATTAAACTAACGGACTGTTTTTATTTAAGGTCTTAAGGCCTTAACGAAGCGACTCCTGTTACATTTTTAAACCGATCTCTCTCAATCTTTCATCCAGATATTCACCTGCGGTATAGTCTTCATAGGCCTTTGGATGAGCTGTGTCGATACAAGAATCCAACGAAGCTAAGCTCATAGAAGATTTTGGATGTAAAAAGAAAGGAATTGAGAAGCGGGAAGTACCCATTTTTTCACGCGGAGGATTGACTACACGGTGAGTTGTTGACTTAAGTTTGTTGTTGGTCAAACGTTGCAACATATCTCCCACGTTGATGACAATATCTTCTCCTTTTGCTTTGATCGGGAACCATTCACCATCTTTTGTCAATACTTCCAGTCCATCGGCGCTAGCACCAATTAATAGTGTAATCAAATTGATGTCTTCATGAGCACCTGCACGTACTGCATCAGGAGCTAATGCGTCTGGATCTGCAATTGGGAAATAATGGATCGCACGCAAAATTGAGTTACCATTGATCACAAATTTCTCAAAATAATTTTCTTCAAGATCTAAGTAGGTGGCAATAGCTTTTAACAGTTCACGACCTGTGTCTTCTAGTTTTTTATAAACTTCAGCCGTTACTCCATTAAAGCGTGGTATTTCTTCCACTTGGGGATTGTCTGGAAAGTCAGCTTTTGAATATTCTTCACCAACGATGGTTTGACCCCGTTGCCAGAATTCTTTTAGATCTGGTGTTTTAGCATCTTTCGCTTTTTCTCGTCCCTTAGCTGTATATCCACGTTGGCCCGCAAGTTCAGGAAATTCATACTTTTCTTTTGTTTCGGTTGGTAAACCAAAGAATTCTGGAACGACCTGATATAATTCTTCAATTAATTCTTTTGATAAACCATGGTTTGCAATCGTTACAAAGCCTGTCTCATTGAAAGCCTTGCCAATATCCTGAATGAATTGATTTCGTTGTTCTTGGGTTCCTTGTGTGTAATGTAACAAGTCCAAGCGAGGTATGTTTACTAAAGCCATACGAAGTTGATGTTTGTTTGGGACAAATTTAACGCAATTAATTTTGAATATTATACATTGATTGTTAATAAAAGTTTTATGTTTTACTTTATTTGACTGTGTTTCAGTTGTTAAAAGTTTTCCACAATGGGGTTTTGGTCATAAAAGTGCAAGAAATACACTTCTTAAGAGAAGGTGGACGATAATTCATAAAAATTACATTTTCTAGCTTGTTATTCTAATTCTTAACTATTATATTTGTTATGCAAGCATAATAATAAATCGCTTGTGATTACGCTATGGACCAAAATCAGACAATCGACTATTTTTTAAAAACAGGTTGGCAAACGATTGCCAATAAATATAATCAAATTGCTTCGCAGTATGGCTTTACCCAGGCTGCTGGTTATATTTTAATCAATATCCATAAGGAGGGTACTCCTGTTTCTCAGATTGCGAATTTGACGGGAGTTAAAACAACGAGTTTGTCCCGGGTGTTAAATAACTTAGAATCCTTGGGATTCATTTATCGGGAGACCAGCGAAACGGATAAACGCTCTGTAAAGGTGTATCTGACAGATTTGGGTCGGGAGAAAAGAAGAATAGCCAAGGATGTGGTACGTAATTTTAATCAGTACCTCGCTGATAATTTTTCGGAAAATGAACGTGATCAATTGATTGCTTCTTTGGCTAAGCTCAATGAGCTGGCGACCAGTTATAAGGAAGAAGTGATCGTATAGAAGTTAAACCAAATGTACAGATGTGCATGATAAATATGTTATGATGAACAGAAATATTAGAAAAGTGGCGGTTCTCGGTTCGGGTGTTATGGGCTCGCGAATTGCTTGTCATTTTGCTAACATTGGTGTCGAGGTATTGCTGCTGGATATTGTTCCCCGCGAACTGCTGCCAGCAGAACAAGCTAAGGGTCTAACGTTAGAGAGTAAAGCCGTTCGGGATCGGATTGTCAACAGTTCGTTAGAGACTGCTTTAAAGACAAATCCTTCGCCAATTTACAGCAAATCATTTGTAAAACGTATCAAAACAGGGAATTTTGATGATAACCTCCAAGACATCGCACAAGTGGACTGGATCATCGAAGTCGTTGTGGAACGATTAGATATTAAAAAATCTGTTTTTGACCGTGTAGAACAATTCCGTAAACCAGGTACATTGATTACTTCCAATACTTCTGGTATTCCTATTCATCTGATGACAGAGGGACGGAGTGAAGATTTTAAAGATCATTTTTGCGGGACACACTTCTTCAATCCACCGCGCTATCTGCCTTTATTGGAGGTAATTCCGACACCGCATACTAAGCCTGAGGTTGTTGATTTCGTGCTTCATTTTGGCGATAAGATGCTAGGGAAGACGGTTGTTCTGTGTAAGGATACACCAGCATTCATCGGTAACCGGATTGGCGTTTATTCGATGTTGGCAGTGACTCATCTGGTTGAGCCCTTAGGGCTGACAGTGGAGGAAGTGGATAAATATACAGGCCCCGCAATGGGACATCCTAAATCAGCAACTTTCCGTACTGCGGATGTCGTAGGTCTTGATACCTTGGTGAATGTAGCTAATGGACTGGCACAGAATGCACCCGAAGATGAAGCCAAAGGTGTCTTCCAGCTTCCTGCCTTTATCAGTAAGATGGTTGAAAATAAATGGCTAGGTGAAAAAACAAAAAAAGGATTTTACGAAAAAGTAAAAGCCGCTGATGGTAATTCCGAAATCCTTTCCTTAGATCTTAAAACACTAACATTTGGCTCGCAACAAAAAGTAAAGTCAACAACATTAGAGGCTACCAAGCCAGTTGAAGATATCCGTAAACGGATGAAAGTCTATGAACAAGGAACAGACAAGGCGGCGGAGCTCTTCCGTGCCATGCATTATCCTTTATTTGAATATGTTTCACGTCGTGTTCCTGAAATCACAGATGATTTCTTCCGTATAGATGATGCTATGCGTGCTGGCTTTGGTTGGGAACTTGGACCATTTGAAGTCTGGGATGCTTTGGGGGTCCGTGAGACCTTGGCTAAGATCAAGGCCGAAGAGAAGCGTTTGCCCGGACAAGATGGTGAGGTGGCATCCTGGGTGCATGAAATGTTGGATTCAGGACATGAATCTTTCTATAGAATAGAAAATGGTGTTCGCCATTACTATGATATTGCATCCAAATCCTATAAAGCTATTCCTGGAACAGAGGATTTGATTGTTTTGGATCATATCCGTGAAAGCAAAACCATCTGGAAAAATACAGGTGTTTCAATTATTGATCTCGGTGATGGAATCATCAATTGTGAGTTCCATACCAAGATGAACACGATCGGTGGCGATGTGATTCAGGGATTGAATAAGGCAATAGATCTTGCTGAAAAGGAATACCGTGGATTGGTTGTTTCCAATGACGGAAAAAATTTCTCTGCTGGAGCCAATATTGGAATGATTTTCATGATGGCTGTGGAGCAGGATTTTGATGAGTTAAATATGGCCGTTCGAGCCTTTCAAAATACATCCATGCGTTTGCGTTATTCATCCATTCCGGTTGTCGTAGCGCCATTTCAGATGACCTTAGGCGGTGGCTGTGAATTTTCGATGCATGCAGATTTTGTGCAGGCTCATGCCGAAACCTACATGGGCTTAGTGGAACTGGGCGTAGGTGTTATCCCAGGTGGTGGTGGAACTAAAGAATTTGCATTGCGTGCTTCCGAAGAATTTAAAGATGATCAAATCGTTCAGAATACGTTAAAGGATAAATTCCTGACTATTGGTCAGGCGAAAGTCTCGACCTCTGCTTACGAGGCCTATGAGCTGGGATATCTACAGAAAGATAAATTTGCGATCACGATGAACCGTGCACGCTTACTTGCTGACGCAAAAGCAAAGGCATTGGAGTTGGCGGATGACGGTTATGTGCAGCCTGCACCACGAAACGATATCAAAGTGTTGGGTAATCAAGGTTTAGGGATTGTATATGTAGGTGCATCATCCATGCGTGAAGGAAATTATATCTCCGACTATGATCGCAAAATATCGGAAAAACTGGGTTGGGTGATGTGTGGTGGTAACCTGTCATCGCCAACGGAAGTCTCTGAACAATACTTGTTGGACCTTGAACGAAAGACCTTCCTTGAGCTCTGTGCTGAACGTAAAACACTTGAAAGAATTCAGTACATGTTGACAAAAGGAAAACCTTTACGGAATTAGAATAGACGAAAGTATTTAGTACAGAGTATTTAGATATGCATAATTATAAGGAATTAATACTTTGGCAGAAATCTATCAGGTTGGTATCTGATGTATATAAAGCGACAGGCACTTTTCCAGATCGTGAACGATTTAATCTCATTTCACAAATAAACAGAGCTGCCGTATCTATTCCTTCAAATATTGCTGAAGGTGCGGGGAGAAATTCAGATAAAGAGTTTGTTCAGTTTTTGGCAATAGCACATGCATCTACATATGAAGTAGAAACACAGTTAATAATATCAAAAAATTTAGGTTATTTATCAGAAGAGGGTTTAGAAGGCCTTTTAGAAAAGTTGGAGGAATTGCAGAAAATGAACTACATTTTTCAACAGAAGCTTTTGCTTAAGGTCAAAAATCTAACTACTAATATCTAACTACTAATATCTCAAATAATGGAAGCATACATAGTAGCAGGATTTCGTACAGCAGTAGGTAAAGCGCCTCGAGGAGGATTTCGCTTTATGCGGGCTGATGATTTAGCATCAGATGTAATTAAACATCTCGTGTCCACTGTGCCGAATTTAAATAAAGAAGATATAGATGATGTCATTGTAGGGAATGCGATGCCTGAGGCAGAACAGGGGCTTAACATGGCACGTTTTATTTCCCTGATGGGTTTAGATACAGATAAAGTGCCAGGCGTTACCGTCAATCGGTATTGTGCCTCTGGATTGGAGACGATCGCCACGGCGGTTGCAAAGATCAAAACCGGTATGGCTGATGTCATTATCGCAGGAGGTGTTGAAGTGATGTCCGGAATGCCTTTCGGAGGCTGGAAAATTGTTCCCAATCCTGTCGTTGCCAAAGAGCATCCCGATTGGTATTGGGGTATGGGGCTGACTGCAGAGGCTGTAGCGAAGGACTACAATGTCTCCCGTGAAGATCAAGATGCCTTTGCACTGAAGTCCAATCAAAAGGCTGTTGCCGCTATTCAAAATGGTCATCTTAAAGATGGTATTGTGCCGATCACAGTCAAAGAGAACTATCTGAAGGACGGTAAGATAGCGACTCGTGAATATGTTGTAGATACCGATGAAGGGCCTCGTGCAGATACATCCTTGGAAGCTCTGGGTAAGTTGAAGCCTGTATTTGCGGCCAATGGTTCGGTGACAGCAGGAAACTCCTCACAGACATCGGATGGCGCAGCATTTGTGTTGGTTATGTCTGAGGCAAAAGTGAAAGAGTTGGGTGTTAAACCCATTGCCAAGTTGGTCAGTTTTGCTGTTGCAGGGGTACCACCGCGGATCATGGGAATCGGACCGATCTATGCGATACCAAAAGCTTTGGAACGGGCTGGACTTAAAAAAGAAGATATCGATTTATTTGAATTGAACGAAGCTTTCGCTTCCCAGTCTTTGGCTGTTATTCGTGAACTGGGGCTTGATGAAGAAAAGGTCAATGTCAATGGTGGAGCGATAGCCTTGGGGCATCCGCTAGGCTGTACAGGAGCGAAGCTGACCGTGCAGGTTTTGCATGAATTGAAACGTCGTGGCAAAAAATATGGTATGGTGACCATGTGTGTGGGAACAGGTCAAGGAGCGGCCGGTATCTTTGAACTATTAGACTAAGTTCGGACACTAAAAATAACAGTATAAACCATTTTATTTGCTAGTCTCATAGCGGGTAAAAATATTCAAAATATCGTGTAAACCTGGGTGGCCAAAAGCCAACTCAGGGGTTGCACCTCAAATCTAAAAAACAATGAGCGAAAATAAAGCAATCAAAGGCGGTGAGTTCGTTATTAGAGAGACTCCCTATACAGCTATTTTTATCCCAGAGGAGTTTGATGAAGAAGCGAAAATGATTCGTCAGACCTGTTTGGATTTCTTAGATACCGAAGTATTAAATAAGCTTGATCGTATTGATGCACAAGAGGAGGGATTGATGCCTAGCTTGATGGATAAAGCTGGTGAGTTAGGTATGCTGGGGGTGTCGATTCCGGAAGAGTATGGTGGGTTTGGTAAAAACTTCAATACGTCGATGCTCGTAGCAGAGGCAGTAGGAGGAGGTTTCTCTTTTGCCGTCGCTTTGTCTGCACATACAGGTATTGGTACCTTGCCTATTCTTTACTATGGTAATGCGGAGCAGAAAGCGAAGTATATTCCTAAACTCGCAACTGGCGAATGGAAGGCTTCCTACTGTTTGACAGAACCAAATGCCGGATCAGATGCCAATTCCGGCCGCACCTCCGCAAAACTAAATGCTGAAGGAACTCATTATCTGATCAATGGTCAGAAAATGTGGATTACCAACGGTGGATTTGCAGATATCTTTATTGTATTTGCAAAAATCGATGATGATAAGAACCTGACAGCATTTATTGTTGAAAAAGATTTTGGCGGAATCACCATGAACCCCGAAGAGCATAAATTGGGGATCAAAGGCTCTTCCACGCGTCAGATTTTCTTTAATGACTGCGCCGTTCCGGTTGAAAACATGCTATCCGAGCGGGAAAACGGATTTAAGATTGCCGTAAATATTCTGAATATCGGACGGATCAAGTTGGGTGCTGCGACAAATGGTTCAGCTCGTATGGTGATCAATCACGCGGTTCAATATGCCAATGAACGTGTGCAGTTTAACTTGCCGATTTCTAAGTTTGGTGCTATTCGATACAAATTGGCAGAGATGGCGACGCGTTTATTTGCTGTGGAATCAGCATCCTATCGTGCGGGTCAAAATATTGATGATGCCTATGATGCATTGATTGCAGGCGGTATGGACGAAGCAAAAGCCAAATTGAAATCCGTTGAACAATTTGCGATCGAGTGCGCTATTATCAAAGTATGGTGTTCCGAGATGTTGGACTATGTGGTGGATGAAGGTGTGCAGATTTATGGTGGAATGGGTTATTCAGCTGATGCGCCGATGGAGCGTGCTTATCGCGATTCACGGATCAACAGGATCTTCGAGGGTACCAATGAGGTGAATAGACTGCTTGTTGTAGATATGTTGTTAAAACGAGCCATGAAAGGTGAACTGGATCTGATGGGGCCAGCGCAGGCAGTGGCAAGTGAACTGCTGGCTATTCCTGATTTCGGGGAAGAAGATGATGCACCATTCGCAGCAGAGAAGAAAATTGTCTCCAACCTCAAGAAAGCAGGCTTACTCATTGCCGGAGCCGCTGTTCAAAAGCTGATGATGTCGCTTTCAAAAGAAGAAGAGATCCTGATGAATATCGCAGATATTATCGGTTACGTATACATTACGGAATCTGTATTGTTACGTGCAGAAAAGCTTGTCCATACTGGTTCTGAAAAGGCCGAGTATGCGACAGATATGGCGAAGATCTATCTGTATGGTGCGATTGATAAAATCAATGCTGCGGGTAAAGAAGCGCTGTATTCCTTTGGTGAAGGCGATGAGTTGAATATGATGCTGGTCGGATTGCGTCGATTCACTAAAGCGCAACCATTTAACATCAAAGACGCACGTCAGCGGATTGCTAAAAAATTAATAGAAGAAAATAAATATTGTTTTTGATTGATAATGATTATTGGTTTTGGTTGTGTGGCCGGAGAGAAATCTTCGGCCATTTTTGTGTTACAATAACGAAAAGTAGCTGCAATTATATTAAATTTAGCCTTTTAATACTAACCGTTATATGGCATCGTCAAGATCATTTGCACTTACAGAAGACTGGGTAGTCGTCATTTTGGGACTCGCTACCATTTTTTTAGCACTTTCGGGTATTTTTGCACCTGTACCTAATTTTTCCTGGAGTAACTTTTCCGAACTGACCTCCACAATTTTTGATTCGGCCAATCTCAACAAGATTTTTCAGCAGTTTATCTTTGTCTTTGTGACAGGTGTTTTTGGAGCATTTTTGCTTGGTAAATCCGTTAAACATCTGCTGGTCGTATTTCCTGTAGTGTTTATTTTGACTGTATTTGCGCTGATAGTAGCGGGCAATTCGACAGTGAAAGAATATAATCTCGAGGCTGTTATTTTTAGTTTGATTATAGGTTTGGTCATTAGCAATTGTTTTAAGCTGCCTACCTGGTTTAAAGAAGCCTTGAGTACTGAATTGTATGTCAAGATCGGATTGATTCTATTGGGTACCACTGTTATCTTTGGGGATATCCTTAAAGCGGGCTCGTTGGGACTTATCCAAGCTTTGGCAGTTGTATTGTCAGTTTGGTATTTCGCTTTTTGGCTCTGTAAAAAATTGAAGATAGACAAGGAAATGTCCCTGATGTTGTCCAGTGCAGTTTCTATTTGTGGTGTTTCAGCGGCCATTGCTACCTCAGGAGCTATTAAAGGTGATAGCAAAAAACTTTCTTATGTGATTTCCCTGGTGTTGATCACTGCAATTCCAATGATGATTTTTATGCCTTATATGGCTGAATGGATGGGCTTATCGCAAGAGGTGACCGGTGCATGGCTAGGAGGTAGTATCGATACAACAGGAGCTGTTGTTGCTTCAGGTTCCCTTGTTGGAGAGGAAGCGTTAAAGATCAGTACAATTGTCAAATTCTCGCAAAACGTATTGTTGGGACTAGCGGCATTCGCGATCAGTATTTATTGGACTTATGCAAAATCTGTGGATGACGAAACAAAGCGGGATAAACCGACGTTAAAGATTATCTGGGAGCGCTTCCCTAAATTTGTGCTTGGGTTTGTATTTGCATCGCTATTATTTTCCTTTGTAATTTCTCCTGAAAAAATTGATGCTGTCAAGGGTAGTCTGAAAAACCTGCAGGGACTCTGGTTTACCTTAGCATTTACTTCGATCGGTCTGGAAACAAATTTCAAAGACCTTTTTGTACAAGATAATAAGAAACCCCTTTATGCATTTTTGATTGCGCAGACCTTTAATGTCGTAGTGACTTTGTTGATCGCACTGGTGCTGTTTCGATAATTTATTGGTATGTATATGGGCCGAATACTTTCGGAGTTAAATAATATTTGCAAAAAAAAGTCTGCTATCCTTGGCGGACTTTTTTGTTCTACCTTTTTTCATTTTCTCGATCTCGCAATAGTTCTGCCGAAGGGCCTCCAAGAAAATAGAAGATTCAATTTTTTCTTACTAAAGTGTTTGGGTTGTCGGATAAGACAATGTTGGTCGCGCATGAAAAAGCAAAGCTAAACCTAAGGGAAAATCTCATGTACGTGAATAGATATGAACGGTTTATACAAGAAATATGATGCGTAAAATCTATTTTTTTATAGTTTAAGTGGTTGTTAATTAGTGCTTAATAACGTTTTAAAAAAAATATTTATAAAATCTATCAAATTAGTAGTCTTTTAAAAAATATTTCTATATTTGTACTGTCGTCCTGATTTACAGTGAGTCATGAGGGCTGACAAAAAATGAGCAAACTTAATTATGGAAAGAATGAAAAAAGATTACTTTTTAAAAACAAGCTTACAGATTACTTCATTGGAAGTGGTTTTTACTACCCTAGGAAATAGTGAAAAACGAATGTGTTGTTAAAATTTCTCTCTTACACTCTCTTATATTAGAAAAGGGAAGCCGAGGCTTCCCTTTTTAAACAAAGTTTTAACAATGAAACAAGTTCTATTGGCGTTGGCACTTGTTTATTTTCACTATTAAATTGAATAAATTTATGAAAAAAAATGCTATTTTTCGAATTAGCGTCATTTTTAGCTTGCTTTTAGCTGGTTCTTATCAGACATATGCGCAAGTAGAAAATCCTAAACCCATTATAAATGCTTCATTGACAGGTACTGTGGTAGATGCGGTTACAAAAGAGCCTCTGCAAGGTGTAACTGTGCAAATTGAAGCCGTTACCCACCAGGTGAAGACCGATAGCAAAGGCATATTTCAATTTGTTACAGGACAGAAACTACCTTTTTCACTTATTGTATCCATTGTAGGTTACCAAACACGGCAGGTTATCGTTGATCAATCACCCACTATAATTGAATTGACACCACGTTTGGAAGCCTTAGATCAAGTAGTCGTGACTGCCCGTAGACGGAAGGAGCAATTACAGGATGTACCGATCCCCGTTTCTATTATCCGTGGGGCGGCATTGGAAGATGCCGGAGCTTTTAACGTCAATCGGCTGAAAGAACTTGTGCCGACGGTGCAATTGTATTCTTCCAATGCACGTAACACGACACTTAATATCCGTGGGCTTGGTTCAACCTATGGACTTACCAATGATGGTATAGACCCGGGTGTCGGATTCTATCTGGACGGTGTATACATCGCTCGGCCAGCTGCAACTTGGCTAGACTTTATTGATATTGATCAGATCGAAGTATTGCGAGGGCCACAGGGTACACTCTTTGGTAAAAATACGACTGCAGGAGCCTTTAATATTACTTCACGGCTACCCCAATTTACACCTGAGGCTAATGTTGAAGTTAGCTATGGCAATCAGGGATTTATTCAGGCAAAGACATCTATCTCCGGACCGTTAGCTAAGAATGTGGCTGCGCGGGCCTCCTTTTCGGGCACGCAACGGGATGGTAATCTGTTTAACGTCCACACCAATCGAAAGATCAATGATATCAATAACCTCGGATTTAGGGGGCAATTGCTGTTTACACCGACTGAGAATGTCAAATTGGTACTCTCAGGAGATGTCTCTTCTCAAAAGCCCGACGGATATGGTTGGGCAATCGCAGGTGTTGTTAAAACCCAACGTGCTGATTACCGACAATTTGATGCTATAATCAAAGATTTAGGGTATGAATTGCCCTATAAAAGTGCATTTGAACGTAAGATTGACCTCGATACGCAATCCAAAGCTGATAATAAATTGGGCGGCATAGCGCTGAATGCTGATATCAAGATTGGTGAAGGTACCTTGACATCAACTTCAGCTTGGCGAAAATGGACCTGGGTGCCTCTCAATGACCGGGATTATCTAGGTCTTCCTGTCTATACTGTTTCCGCAGGTAATTCGGTGCATAACCAATGGTCGCAAGAATTTAGGTATTCTGGCAAAATCAGTGAGAAAGTAAGTGGTGTAGTAGGCTTATTTGGACTTTGGCAGGATCTTGGTACCGATCCTGTGCATACAGAAGAGACGGGATCCGCATTCTGGCGCTTCCAGAAAAGCTCTACGAGCGCCTTATGGGAGACTCCGGGGTTATTTGACAATTTCGGCATTAAGACTGTTTATGGAATCAAAAGTACAAGTTTAGCCGCTTATACACAGATTGACTGGGAGGTGACCTCCAAACTTCATATCTTACCAGGACTGCGCTACAACTATGACAAAAAGAAAGCAAACTACGATAGACAGACCTATGGTGGGCTACAGACATCCGATCCGGCGCTGTTGGCACTCAAAAATGGGGTCTATACCAACCAAACTTTTGATATAAACGCAGATGCCGATAATTTTTCAGGACAACTGTCTGCGAAATACCGTTTCAACCCAAAGATTAATGCTTATGCAACCTACTCCATCAGCTATAAGCCAATTGGAATCAATGTTGGCGGATTGCCAACAGCAAATGGTGCTGTGCTACTAGATCTAGCTGAAGTAAAACCAGAAGCAGTTCGCCACAAAGAGTTGGGTGTGAAAACTAACCCAACACGCAACTCGATCCTTAACTTATCCGTTTACCAGACTGATATCAAAGATTATCAAACACAGGTACAAACACCTGAACCAGGTGTGAATCGAGGTTACTTGGCCAATGCCGAGAAAGTACGTGTCAAAGGGGTGGAACTCGACGGTAATATTAATATTGGTCACTTTCTGCGCCTGAATGGTGCGCTGGCCTATACAGATGCGAAATACGTAAAATTTACGAATGCACCGGTTCCGCTGGAAGAAGTCGGTGGGCCTCAGGCTTTCAAGGATATTTCGGGCGGAGTGCTTCCGGGAGTATCCAAATGGTCTTGGTCTTTGGGCGGAGAAGTTAATCAGAGCGGCAAACTGATCGGTATCAATGGCTCCTACTTTTTGGGAGCAGATCTTTTCCATCGCTCCAAATTCTCTTCAAGCTCATCTCCATCGCAGTATTTGAATATAGATGCTTATACTTTGCTGAATGCACGTTTGGGTTTTAGGGGGTCGAATGGCGTTTCAGTTTTTGTGTGGAGCAGAAATTTGACAAATAAAGATTACTATGAGCAATTGCTCGCAGCTCCGGGCAGTTATGGTCAATATGCCGGAGTCGTAGCTGATCCAAGAACCTACGGCGTAACGCTCCGGTACAATTGGAAACAGGGAAATTAGGACCGTAATTCATAACATATTTTCATTAGCCGTCTCTGATTTATTTAGAGGCGGTTTTTTTGTATCCGAAAAGAGAGATTGTGTCAATAGAAATTTTATCGATGATAATTTGCAGCCTCTGCTTGCTTTATTTATGGAAAACCGTATCTTAATTCATCATTAAGGTGAAAGATTTGCGCATGAACGAAAAAGAGCTATTACAACATTATAAAAAAACAGGAGACCTATCTGCGCTGGGGAAATTATATTCGCCTTATATGTCCTTGCTTTATGGTGTATGTTTCAAGTATTTGCAAGATCCCGATCGTAGCCAGGATGCCGTCATGCAGATCTTTGAGGAGCTAATTCCGAAACTGCGTCATTACGAGATTGATAATTTTAAAAGCTGGTTGCACGTATACAGTAAGAACTATTGTTTAATGCAATTACGCAAAGATAAACGGACGACACAGGTGGATATTGAAGATAATTTGTTTGAAAGCGAACAAAAACTCAATACCAGTGAAGATGCAAAATGGGAGGAGCGGGATTTTGAAAAACTAGAAGGTTGTATGCAGACTTTAAATGAAGAGCAAAAAGAATGTGTACGTTTGTTTTATCTGGAACAAAAGTGCTATAAAGACATCGCAGATTTAACAGGATATGATTTGAATAAAGTCAAGAGTGCCATCCAGAATGGGAAACGCAATCTGAAAATCTGTATGGAAAGGAAAGAAAATGGAAAATAATTATCAGTTATCGCGAATTCATAATTACATCCATGGTCTAATGAGCAGAGAGGAAATGTTTCAACTGGAAAAAGAAGCATTGGAAGATCCCTTTTTACAGGATGCCATAGATGGATACCGATTACAGAATGGAGTTGATGCAAAGCAATTAAGTTTGCTGCAGCAGAGACTTAGCCGTCGGGTGGAAAATACCATAGCGACAAGACATGCACAATATTATACTTGGCAACGTTTAGCCATTGGCGCAGCGGCAGGGGTTTTGTTTGTTGTTTTATTAGCGCTTCTATATTTTAAACATTTCAATGGTAAAGCCGAACGGACGACAGATGTCACGCTGAGTGAACCAGAAAACCTTGTAGCGATCGAGCCTCTGTTGGATGGTGGTGATGCTGCTCCGGTCGGTGGATGGAAAGCCTTTGAACACTATTTAAACAATCAGGTGAGGGATGGTGGAAAAGGAGGGGAGATTATTGTTAATTTCACAATTGGAAAGGATGGATTGCCTAATCAGATCCACGCAGAAGGAACACCCGAGCAAGCTCTTTTTGATGAGGCTGTACGACTTCTTCAGTCAGGTGCTAAATGGCAAGGAACAAAAGGGCGCCTGAAGATCACTTTTCCTCTGAAGGAGATGAAGAATTCTGCCCAGTCGAATATCATCAAACCACCACATTGTTTTGGGATAGAAAAATCTTAGAAAAAAAATGAGCGATTTCCTTCAAGAGAAATCGCTCATTTTTTTGACAACATTATCCATTCTTAAAATGCATACCTCAACCCAAGTTGAATTTGAAAAGGATTACCGTTTAAATTGGATACACCAACGCCTGAGCTCATATTATAAATATATTGCTGATTGGCTGCATCGAAACTCTTGATCGCATAAAGATTTTGTTTGCCCAAGTTGTGTCCTACACCCCAGCTTTTTTTCAGGAGGTTGGCTACATTGAAGATATCAATAGAGGCTTCAAGTCCATGATTTTTATAGAACTTTACATTCTTTGCCAAATGCAGGTCAAATACGCCATAGAAACCATTGATCCCCCCATTACGTTCTGCTACTTGACCCAAATTGCCATTGATGTAGTTTTTGATGCTTTTCTCAGCATTTGGATCGTCCAGGATTGCTTGAATACCGTTTTTGATATATTCCGGGGTGTTTTTGTTGTTGGGATCGTAGATAAAAGCAAGATCATTGGAATTTACAAAGTCCCCATTGACATTTCCATTGACAGCTAATGAATAACGTGTTCCAGCAATTCCGCTGAAGCGTAGACCCATAGAAACACCCCATAAAGAGGGCATTGTTCCATAGAACACGACTTTATGACGGAATTGATTATCCGAGTACGACATTGTACTTAAGTTGCGAGGATCGTCTTTGACCATTAGGGAGAGGGTAGCAGTATTGGCAACATTACCATTATACGAGGTATTGTCTTTTGTATCATTCCAAGTATAAGACATCGTGATTTGTCCATCCTTGTAGTAACGATAAGTTCCGTCCAATACTAGGGTATACGAATTGTTTTTTCCATCACTATTCATTTCCAATACCCGACCAACCTGTTTGGTCTTACGGCTATTGGTCCAGTTGGCTGCCCCGTTTGTGGTATTGATGCTTGACGCAGGAACATATACGCCACGGTTATCCTCGGCAGACAACCTAAAATAAGGGTTCTCCACCATGTTGCGATCTACATACATATAGTTGTTGCGTCCCCAAGTACCGTAAGCACTTAAACCGATGCGTAGCGAAGGTGTGAAGAAATGATTGATGGAAATATTGGCTTTATATACAGTCGGCACTTTCACATCCTTGCTATTGGTATTGATTGTGACAAGTTTTTCGATCTTTGGATTGTCCAGTAGTTCACGTCCAGGAGCTGTGTCAGGATCCTTGCGATATCCTGCGAAATTTGGCTTAGGAATTAATGTAGGATCCGTGATATCTACGCCAGCAATGCGTGAACCATCAAACAACATATTGTTTAACATAGAATATGGGTTGAGTGCCGACCCAAATATACCAGCTCCAAAACGGATGATATTTTTCCTCTCTTCATTGATATCCCAGTTGAATTGCACACGAGGCTGTATTTGAAACGTGTTAATCCCATTGTCGGTTGAAAGACCTAATTCGTCATAGACCGTCTGGTTGAATGTAGCTTTCTTGAGGTATTTCGTGTTGTCCAGACGTAGGCCGCCGACTACGTCAAGACCTCTTGCGATTTTAGCTTCCATCTGCCCATAAACACCTACAGCCAGATTGTTGACCAAAGTGTTTTCTTGGTCAGTCATATATACATCGCGCGCATAGCGATAAGGGGTCAGGTTATCGAAATTTTGTAAACCTGTAAAATAAAAACGACCGTTCATTTCACTACCATAACGAAAATCCATGTTCGTATACATGATATCGGCACCGAAAGTATATTTGATCTTATCCGTGTTGTAATACAGGTTGTTGACCAACTGCAACATATTGCCATTGAACCATTCTGGTGAAAAGCGTTGACCACCGAGTTGGATAGAATTGTTGTATTTATTCGCGCCATCTACTGATTGGATGGATTCAACGATCGCGCGGGGAATACTATGTGACTGGTCAAATCCATCAACATTATGCTGTGCTTCAGAGCGTTCGTAAAAATGCTGGATCTTTAAATCATTTGTCAACTTGGAACTGATCGAAGTACGCAAAGAAGCCATAAGGCTATTGTTTATATACTTTCTGTTGGTGTAAGATTCATAGGCGTTAATTCCCGTATTATCCCCTTCCTGTTGATTGTCGGAGTCATACACAAAGTTATTGCGAATGGTCAATAGGTTCTTTTCATTTAATTGCCAGTCGATTCGAGCGAACGCGGCATCAGTCTTTTTCTTTTTGTCAAAGGAGCCAAATAGACGGTCGGCACTAGCGCCATATTTACCTACAGCAATTCGGGTGAAATCATCCAAGGTCGTTTGTGTAACTTTGTATCGTGCAATATCTTCGGTTGTTTGGATATCAGCGATCTGAAGCGGACGTGTATCCATTTGACGATCCCATGTAACAAAGAAATGGGCTTTATCCTTAATAATTGGCCCCCCCAACGAAAATCCATATTGATAAGTGGAGAATTTCTGTTTGCGTGGAGTTTCATTCAGATTATACTTACTGGAAAGCCAATCTGCCCGGGCAAAAGTAAAGGCGCTTCCTGTCAGGGTATTTGTTCCTGATTTGGTCACGGTCGTAATGCTACCGCCGCCACTACGACCAAAAGTGACATCATAATCGTTGGTGACCACTTTGAATTCGCGAATAGCCTCCATAGAAATTGAATAAGCACCACCGCTATTTCCGCCCGCTACCGTACTGCGCGAGTTCATGCCATCTACCGTAAAATTAGTCGAAGATGCGCGTTGGCCCGCAAGGTTCGTCCCGCTGCTCACTGGCGATAGATCGATCAGCGAAGAAAAATTCCGACCATTTACAGGCATTTTCTTAAGATCATTTGCCGTAATAGCGGTAGAGGCACCTAACGTTTTGATCTTATTTTTAAGGTCAGCAGCGGCGCCCTGTACAATTACTTCGTCAAGCTTAGTTTCCGTAGAAGATAAACTAAAATCTACTGTAAGCTCATCGCCATAACTTAATTTATAGTCTGTTTTCTTTTGTTCAGCATAACCGACATGATTGACTGATATGGTGTATGGAGAGCCTAAGGGCAGCTGCTGAAAGGTATATACCCCATTTTGATTGGTCAAAGTTGTTTGTCTAAATCCAGTAGATTCATTCCGCACAGATACTGAACTGCCCTTGACCGGTCCAGATCCATCTGTGATACGCCCCGTGATGGTTGCTTCCGTGCCTTGAGCCCAGCTTCTGCTTGGAATTTGAAAAAACGTAATAATGGTTAGGAGCACAAACCAAATGATGTTTTTCTGCATAATAATTTCGTTTCTAGTTTAGTTGATCAGTGTTTGTCACAAGTATGTTGCGAAATTATTCGTATAGTATTGCTAAACTGTTAAGTCGGTATTATTAAATATTTAAAAAAAATTGGCCATGTTAAGATAAAGATACAGCATATACTAATGGGGAATTGATAGATGCTGCGAACAGTATATATCCCTTGGTAAAGAAAAACTTACAAACCAATAAGGGCCCGAATGATTCGAGCCCTTGTCTATTTATGGTAAGCTGTGCTACCTTATTCTTCCCAACGAATTTTTTCTTCGATAGGCGTACGTACAGGTTCGCGCGCATCTGATTCATGATGTCCTAAGTAAAAGAGGCCGATACATTTTTGGTTCTCTTCCAGATTAAGGAAACCACCCAAATGATTAATTAAGCCCGGTGTTGCCCAGTAACCACCAATATTCAACGAATGTGCAGCGAGCCACATATTTTCTACAGCGGCAGCAGTACAAGCCAATTCTTCCCATTCAGGCACTTCACCCGTATAATTGACGATAAGCGCAATGGCAACATTTGATTGTGTTGCTTTCTTGCCCATGGTGATCTCTGTCGCTTCCGTATATTTCTCCGCTGGTGTAACCGATTTATAGATGCGCGATAATTCAGTACCCAAGCGTTGAAGTCCTTCTTTACGGAAGATCACAAAACGCCAAGGCTGTGTCCGTTTATGTGTTGGAGCAGCATTAGCTGCTTCCAAAATGCTAAGGATATCCTCTTTGCTTACTTCTTCTTCAGTAAAAGAAGCTTGAAATACCGATCTTCTGTAGTGTATTGCTTTTAAAACGTCGTTTTTCATTAAAAATATGTTGATTTTAGAATGTACTTATGCTTTTTCTTCCCATAAAGATACAACATGCAAAATTGTTTTGACCGCTTTTTCCATATCTTGTGCTGATACCCATTCTTGCTTCCCATGAAATGCATGTCCACCCGCAAAGATATTAGGACATGGAAGCCCCATAAATGATAGGCGTGATCCATCGGTACCGCCACGGATACTTCTTCTTTCTGCGACCATACCTGCTCTTGTAATAGCTTCCATGCCAATTTCCATAATTTCTGGATACCTATCAAGGATCTCTTTCATATTGCGGTATTGCTCTTTTACAGTGAATATATAGGTACAATTTGGATAGCGCTCAACAATAGATTTTGCTATTGCTTCCAGTTCATCTTCATGTTTTTTCAGATTAGCTGTTGCATGATCACGGATGATAAATTGAATCTCTGCCTTCTCCACCGATCCACTGATATTCACTGGGTGCACAAAACCGTCCTTTTTATTGGTGCTTTCTGGAGAAAGTCTGTCTTTCGGTAATGCATCGATGATGGCACTTGCGATTTTAATCGCACTTTGCATCTTTCCTTTTGCAAAACCAGGGTGCACGGAGACGCCATGGATCGTTAAAGTTGCTCCATCTGCCGAGAATGTCTCATCCTCGATCGTGCCGGCTTTTTCGCCGTCCATGGTGTAGGCAAAGTCTGCCGCCAGACGTTTTAAATCTGCTTTATCAACCCCACGGCCGATTTCCTCGTCCGGGGTGAATAAAATCTTAATATCACCATGTTTAATCTCCGGGTGTTTCATCAATAGGCGTGCAGCATCCATTATTTCAGCGATACCAGCCTTATCATCCGCTCCTAAAAGCGTTGTTCCACTTGCCGTAATTACATCGTTTCCGATTTGATTGGCTAAATCGGGATGTTCTGCATATTTGATCACAATGCTATTATCATCTGGAAGTACCAAATCTTGTCCTTGGTAATTACGGTGTACCAATGGTTTTACATCTTTGCCAGAAGAATCCGGAGAAGTGTCCATATGAGAGCAGAAACAGATCACTGGAACTTTCTTGGACGTATTGGAGGGGATGGTCGCATAGATGTAACCATTCTCATCCATAGCGGCATCCGAAATGCCCAATGATAAGAGTTCTTCTACCAATAATTTACCCAAATTTTTCTGTTTTTCGGTAGATGGACATGTCGGTGAATTTACATCAGATTGTGTGTCAATCTGTACGTAGCGTTGAAATCTTTCCGAAACTGAGAAGTCACTTATGTTATTAATCTCAAATGTGCTCATGCTAATCGCCTTAATGTGATAAGGGCGACCAAATTTACAAATTCTAACGGGCTTCGACCAAAAACAAACAAGACTTGTCAATAAACTGACAAGTCTTGTTTACTAGAGGTAATATTTCGCTAACCTCCTATATCTTTCTTGGGGCTAATCCTAGATTTAGCTTATTTTTTTTCGTCGGCGTAGCCAAATACTTTCTGCAAGATATTTGTATTTCTGCTTCCGCCGATATTGTTTCTGATTTTTGATTCCTGATCAGCTACTTTGATAAACAAACCATCTATGGCCTTTTGAGTAACGTAAGCGGTCAGGTTTGTTTCTACCTTATTGCCTAACGGTAAATTATTATAGGCTGAGGTCAATTGCGTCCAATATTGGTCTACATTATTTACACCCATAGCAGATTGAATGACTGGACTAAACTTGTTTGTTAATTCGGTTGATGTATTTGTTTTGAAAAATGTTGTTGCAGCATCTTGCTTGCTTCCCAATAGGATATTGGTCGCATCAGTGATGGTCATTTTAGACAATGCATTTACGAATACCGGAGCGGCTTCTTTTACGGCACCCTCAGCGGCTCTGTTCATGCTTTGAATAAATTGATCACAAAGCTTGCCCATGCCGACTGCACGAAGCGTTTTTTCTACCTTTTGGGCCTCCGCAGGCATTAAAATCTTTACCGCTGCATCACCTAAGAAGCCATCTTTTTTTGCCAAAGACTCAATACTCAGGTTAAGGCCGTTGCTTAGAGCTTGTTTGATACCCAATGAAGCATCTTTATTTGATAATGAAGCCAAGGGGTTCGACTTGGTAGAACCCGTTGTTGAAGAGCTCGCAGTTGACGAATTCGTCTTTTTTGTGCTGTCAGTTTGACTCTGAGTTGCTTTATTCAACGCGTCGTTGATCTTTTTAAAGATTTGCGCTTCACTGTTGTTGGAGAACAAAAGCCCTGAAACAAATAGGGTACAATATAGTAATGGAAATTTCATCATGATATGTTTTGCTGTCAAAATTAAGGATATCGACCGTTAATTTTTGTAAAAGTTTAAATTGTCTGTTGTTCTTTCCATGAGATTGTCCGTATCCGTAGCAGATACGCCACAACCTTAATGCTACGAAAGCTGCGTATTGTCACAGCAGTCTTTGTTGGAAGGGGTAAGGTTTAAAAATAAAATGCCCCAAAAAGGGGCGCTTTATCCGCTATATAATAAAATTGCTTTTTTAATTTTATACGGCCTATTTCCACGAAAGTGTCGTCACGACAGGGAAGTGGTCAGAAGGAAACTTACTCAGGTAAGTATCCGTCAAAATACCATATTTCTTCGCCTGAAAAGGTTTGGTGATAAAGATATGGTCAATCCGACCAGAGGCTCTTAGGCTCTTTCCCCAACCATTAAAAGAAGAGTTGGGCTCATATTTAAGCGGAGATACTTCATGTACATCTGTGACGACATTGCTCTTGGCAAGTGTAAAATAGGCCTCATCTTTTTCGTCTACATTGAAGTCGCCTGTTAAGATCAGCGGAAGATCCTTCGCAAATTCTTTTGCCTTGGCCAGGATCAATTTTGCACTTTCCGTGCGGGCTGTACGTCCGATATGGTCAAAATGGGTATTCATAAAGATAAAGCGCTTTTTATTGGCTTTGTCTTCAAAAATTCCCCAGGTACAGATACGTGGTAAGGCCGCATCCCAACCCTTGTTCGGATGTTCGGTATCTGTTGCAGAAAGCCAGAATGTACCACTTTTTATGGCTTTGAACCGATTGGTGTTGTAATAAATTGCAGAGTGTTCACCTTCCTGTGCGCCGTCATCACGCCCCACACCGACATAGTCGAATCCCGGAAGCAACGTTTTTAGATCCTGAACCTGATCATGAAAGGCTTCCTGAACACCGAATATATCAAAACCATGATACTTAATCAGATTGGTCAAAGGCACTTTGCGGTCAACCCACATATTACCAGTATCTACAGTATTTCTTTGTCTAATATTGTATGTAGCTGCAATGAAATCTTGCGCATAGGAGATATACGAAAAGCATAATGCTGCTGCGAGAATAAAGTATTTTTTCATCTATATTATTTTGTTCTTCAGTTGTGATGAAGCTATCAGATTTATTCATCGAGTACATGTTTTAAGCGGCATTCATGAGCTCGCTTTACTCGATTATTCAATCCCTAGTGTGATCGAATAAATCATGATGGTTTCATTTGAATAATTAGTTTAGGAATAGTTACCTCATTAATATAAAGATGTGCAGTATTCCGTTTTTGTCATTTATTAATTATTTTTTCAATACTTGAAGCAAGAGCTCGGGTTCATCCGTTGTGATGAAATCGATCTTTTGTCCAATGAGATTGCTCATTTCTTCTTCTGTATTGACTGTCCAGGCATTCACTTTCATACCCAATTGATGGGCTTCCTGTAGCCAACTTGCATTCTTTTTGAAGACCGAAAAATGGTAGTCTAGGCCATTGATTCCTGCAGCATTCACATCAGCAGGTGATTGATCCCCATTAAGGTATTGGATATTTGCTTTTGGAGCGAGCTCATGAATCTTTTGACATGCCTCAAAACTGAATGCGATATAATCTGTTATTTTCTCTGCTTTTAGAGTTTTTACCATTTCAACGGACTTTGTAGCTGCCTCCAGTGTCCGTTCTACACCCAGTTTGTTAGTTTTTAACTCCAGGATCAGACGTAAGCCCTTTAATTTTTTTCCTGCTTTGATATACTCTTCCAGTGTTGGGATAGATTCCCCATTCGGGTGTTTTTTTGCCAGGAGTTCTGTGTATGTTGCTGTTGCGATGTCAATACCGTAGAAATCATTGTCGTGGTTGACGACAAGTATATTGTCTTTGGTGAGGTGTACATCAAACTCAGATCCAAAGAGTTTAAGTTCATGTGCGGCTTTTAAAGAAGCGATGGAATTTTGAGGAAGATGGCTGTTTTTCCACACGCCACGATGTGCAATTGCTTTGGTCTGTGCAAATAGTGTTGCCGATGAAATGACCATAGCCAACGTCAGACAGCTAAAAATGTGTTTTTTCATATGTGTTAGTTTGAAAGCTGATTTTTACAGTATAAAAAAAGTGGTACTTTTTATCCTGATTCACAAGATCTAAAGTACCACTTTTATGTTTAGTTATTGTTAACTGTAATTTATTTTTTACCATTCCATTCTGCCATGAACTCGTCTAAGAATCCAAGCATATATTGGTGACGGTGTTCCGCAATTCTTTTTGCGGCCTGTGTATTCATTTTATCTTTCAACAACAGCAGCTTCTCATAGAAGTGGTTGATTGTCGGAGCTTCAGAATGTTTGTAAGCTTCTTTATCTTTATATTCCTGTACCGGAATGTTGGGGTTGTACATTTCACGGCCTTTATTTCCGCCGAAACTAAATGCACGCGCAATACCTATTGCACCGATGGCGTCCAAACGATCGGCATCCTGTACAATTTCCATCTCTTTGGAATGGAAAGAAACTTCACCCAAACTTGCTTTGAAAGACATGTTAAAGATGATTTTTTTGACATGGTCAATGATTTCAGGAGAAATTTCTAGACTTGCCAAAAACTCTCCGGCAACGCGAGGGCCAATTGTTTCGTCACCGTCATGGAATTTGCTGTCCGCAATGTCATGCAGGAGCGCTGCTAATTCGCAGACCATGACATCAGCTTCTTCATCTTCTAAAATTAACTTCGTATTGTTCCATACGCGTTGAATATGCGACCAATCATGGCCTGCTTCTGCAAATTTCAAACGATCTTGCACAAATGCGACTGTGCGTTCAATAATGTTATTCATACAATACTTTTGTTTTTTCGCGAGTACCCTCGTATAATTCGTATTCTAATAATCTACAATCTAATTTACCGTTATAAAATTCTATACGTCTGGACGCACGGAGTCCAATTTTCTTTGCAAGATCCGGATTTCCGGTAAATATATAGCCCCTATAACCTTTGCATTCCTGTTTCATAAAATCACCCATACGTTTGTAGGTAATCTCCAACTTGGTATGCGTACCTAAACGTTCACCGTATTCTGGATTGAATAAGATGACACCTCCTTCTTTAGGAACGTGCGTTTCCGCAAAATCGCATACTTCAAATGAAATTAATTGTTCCACTCCAGCAGTGCGGGCATTCATCTTGGAAACATTTATTGCTTCTTCGGAGATATCCGTAGCAATAATTTGAGGAGCTGCTTTTTTATTGATCTGATCTTTTAACAGGCGACGTTCCTGGAAGAAAACAGTTTCATCGTAACCGATGAAATGCATGAATGAATAATTCATACGCAGTAGTCCTGGTTTTCTATTGGTTGCAATCAATGCTGCTTCAATGGCCAATGTTCCCGATCCACACATCGGATTGACAAAGGCGGATTCGCCATCCCATTTTGATGCAATAATTGTTGAGGCTGCTAAGGCTTCCAGCATGGGTGCCTTGCCCGGAATCTTACGGTAACCATGTTTGGCTAGCGTTTCTCCAGAGGTGTCAATGAAAATTTCAGCACGGTCATCCTTCCAATAGAGGTGAACCACAGCTTTGTTGTTTTCCGGCCCTGAATTCGGACGCATACCTTTTTTATCTTTAATACGATCTACAATCGCATCTTTTACTTTGACATTCGCAAATAAAGGCGTACTAATTGTTTCATTGTCCACATTGGAACTCACAGAGAAATAACCATCGAATTGAATGAGCTCTTCCCAAGCAATCGTGCTCAGCTCTTCATAAAGCTCAGTAGGATTGTTCGCTGAAAATTCCTTTAACGAATATAGAATCTGCGAGGCGGTACGCAAGTTCAGATTGAGCTTGATCGTATCATTTACGCTGACTTTCAATTCGACTCCAGTAGGAAATGCTCTGACGATGTCAAAACCTAACTCTTTAACTTCCTGTTGCAAATACGGCGATAAGCGTTTATTGCACGTAATGATAACTTTATTGGGGGTGTTGAAAACTTCCATCATATTTTGTACAAAGTTAATTAAACTCTTCCTCAAAAATTGCTTAATTTTACGCTTTAATATTTATTTTTTTGATTATGGAAATTAGAGGAAAAGTACACGAGATAGGAGCGACACAACAAGTGACAGAATCATTCAAAAAACGTGATATGATTGTAGCTTATGCCGAAAACCCACAATTTGTTGAGTATATCCGTTTTGAATCAACACAAGACAGAACTTCAATTTTTGATAACCTAGCTATTGGCGAAGAGGTAGAGGTATCTTTTAATCTTCGTGGTCGTCCTTGGACAAATAAAGATGGCGTAACGACATATTTCAATTCATTGGTTGCATGGCGTGTAACAAAACTAGGAAATGCTGCTCCAGCACCATCTACTCCAGGTTATGCTGATATGCCTGCTCCTGTAGATTTGTCTGGTTCATCAGATGACGATGATTTGCCATTCTAGTCTGAAATAAGACATTCAAATCCTGTCGGCATAACCTACTATACATGCATTGTGTGTCGTATTTTGCCTTACAGTATATCATATAGATTGGACTGCCCAGTTTGGACAGTCCTTTTTATTTTGCGCACATTCCGACTCGGTCTGCTCGCCCTTATTCGATACCCAGCTGCTTCGCAGTACGCTTTGGGTACCTCTCGTTATTTTACGGAGTGTAATTTTTTGAATTACACAAGTTATTTTCTTGGCGCCGAAATTGCTTGATATCGGGTATATTTAAATCAAAACAGCAGATTATGAAATCATCAGTATTATTTATTTGCCTGGCAGCACTCTCTTTAAGCGCATGTAATCAAACAAAAAAGGAAAATCAACAGGTGGTAGCAACAGATTCGTCCGATCATACAACGATGACAGCGGATACCGTCCATACATCTCAAAATTCGTTGGACTGGCCCGGTAAATATGAAGCAACCATTCCCTGTGCGGATTGTGAAGGTATCAAAACGAATATTACCTTAAAAAATGACAATACTTTCTCTATTGTAAGTGAATATATCAATAAGAACACCAAAGTTGAAGATTCAGGTAAAGTCATGTGGCATGACAATGGTTCTGTTGTACACCTGACAGGTAAAGAAACGAATATGAAATTAAAGGTAGGTGAAAATAGACTGATCGGACTGGATCAGGAAGGCAAAGAGATCGATGGTCCCAATGCGGATCGCTATATTTACAATAAGGTCGAAGGCGAAAAATAATAGCTGGATCAAATCGAATTAACCACTCACATATTTCCCAAATGGGATCTTCCGCAAGCAATACGTCAGTAAAGCACTGGAAAGTAAGGTGAGAATTGCTGCTACCGGTATTTTCCAAAGTGTCGATAATGGTAGCAGTGGATGAATATAATTCAAAAACAAGATATGGCTTAGATAGATGCCAAAACTATGGATGTCGATGAATTCCCAGAATGCATTCAACCGTTCTGGGAGTTTTAGACATTGAATAAATACAAATAAAAAGCCTGCACTTAATGCAATATTGGGTGAAAGATAATTATACAATGTAGGGTCAAATTCGCCTTTTTCCAGACTGAGATAATAAGTCCCCCAACCCGTAATCAGACAACAACCTATAAAGAAGGGGAGGCTAGACCATCTTAACTGGGGGAGTGGATGATTGTAGAGATAGTAACCTAAGACGAGATAACCCATGTAGCCCGTAAAGAAAGTTAGGTCAAAATTCGGAAGATATGCATTAAACCATTTGTTGCTGAAAAACAGTGAAGCAAACCACAGGCATAAGAAAATCTCAATCTCTCTTTTTGAACAGTTCCGGATCATTTTTCGCAAAAAAGGTATTGCTAGATAGAGCCCAATAAGCATGTAAAGGTACCATAGGTGTGCGTTGCTTCCTGACTTTAAGCGAATTAACGTAATGTTGATAACTTGTGGAAAACCAACATACTCAAAATCAATATAACGGATAAAATAATAGATCAGGTAGACGATGGTCCAAAAGACAAATGGCGGAATAATTTTAGACAGACGCTTTTTGTAGAATGTGCCTGTATCTTCATCTCTTTGCAAAAGTAATGCACCGGAAATGATGACAAAAAGTGGGACTGCAAAGCGTGAAAAGCTGTTGATCCAATTGGCATAATCCCAATCAAAAGAATCAAAATCATTACTATTTAAATAGCCCGAAGAGGAGTGGATTAGAATAATCAAAAAGATTGCTATGATACGCAGTGCACTGATATAACTACTTCGGGCCATTGGAATCGTTTTTTTATGTGTTAACGTTTATTGTCATAGACCTTGAGGTACATCAAGGCCAACAAAGCGCCGATGCTTGCCATACCTACACCTACTAGGGAAGGGGTATTGTAGGCTAATCCCATGGTGATGGGAATGCCCCCTAAAAATGCACCAAGTGTATTGCCGAGATTAAAAGCAGCCTGTCCGCCTGCTGCGGCTAATGTTGCGGAATCTTTCGAAGCCCGGATCAACATCAGCTGGGTTGGTGAACCGATAGTAAAAGAAACCAAGCCAGTAATAAAAGCCAAGGGATACGCTGTCCAGCCTAGCGGCGAAACAAAATAGACCATGACCAAACAGAGCGCCATAGCCGAGAAACTCGCGATAGCTGCTTTTGTTGGTGAAATGGTGTCTGCCAATTTCCCGCCGATCAGATTTCCGAAAAACATACCAACACCTATCAAAATCATAATCAGTGGTACCCGGTCAGCTGGAACGCCAGAAACTTTAGTTGCCAAGGGAGCAATATAACTGATCCAGGCAAACAACCCACCTGTGCCGATAGCAATAATCGCCATTAATAACCAAGCAATCTTTTTGTTGAAAAAGCTGAGCTGATTGAATATATTATTTCCTTTGGAAGCCTCAATTTTCGGCATCCAGGCATATATTGCTGCAAAGGTAACCAGTCCCAGTATACTGATAATGCCGTAAGTTAGTCGCCAGGAATAATGATGGCCAAGATAGGTTCCTAATGGGACTCCGGCGAGGTTCGCAATAGTCATGCCCGTAAACATGATCGAGATGGCCTGAGCCTCTTTGCCTTTCGGTGCAAGCTTGGCTGCAACAACAGATCCTACGCCAAAGAATGCTCCGTGTGGAAGTCCAGCCATAAAACGCGAAAGACTGATCAAAAACTGTCCAGGTGCAATACTGAATAAGCCATTGAAAATAAAAAATAGTAACATCAAAAAGAGTAAAACCTTTTTTGGAGGATATTTACCCGTGAATAAGACTAACGTAGGAGCACCTACAACTACACCGAGCGCATACAGGGCAATAAGGTGAGCCGCAGTAGGGATTTCGATATGCAGATCCTTAGCAATATCAGGCAGAATACCCATCATCGTAAATTCGGTCATCCCGATGGCAAGTCCCCCAAAAGCTAAGGCAATAATTCCTTTGTTCATATGGATGGTTGGAAGTTGATAGTCAAAAGTAAAAATAAAAAACGGGTTATTACATATTGATTTATACATCGATGTCATAATCCCTTTGGACGAGCCAATCGATCAAGATAAGGTTGAAGTAGATCACCAAAGGATTGCATAGAGAACAAAGATTAAGGAGCAAGTATTAAAGACAGTGCTCATAAGCCGCTGGCTTGAACAAGTAAAGTCTAAATACTAATATCTCTTTTTAGGTACGCAGGTAATATCTTTGGTCTTTCTAAGGACAATAGGACGTTGGTCAAATCGACTCTCTAGTACAACGGAGTCCGCAGAATGATAGACAACTTTAAAACGTGGGATATATTGACCCGAAAGATAACAACCTGAGATCTTTTGCTTGCCATTTTCTTTGGTGTATATTCCGTCTACGATAACCGAATCACCACGCAGCACATAAATACCTTTGGCATGCTCTGTCCAGGAACCGTTTTTATAACAACTATCAGGGATAGTCTGTACTTTGTTGTTCACATGCATTGTCGCATAAACCGAATCACAGGTAAACTTAAATTCAGCCAATGTATACTGCATCATCTGCTGCTGTCCCGGAATACTATCCTGTACCCACTCGCCCTGTAAAAACGAAGCTCCTTCACCCTGCATATCTGAATTAAATTTGCAGGCGGTAAAAAAGAAAAACATACCTATGGCAAGAGCCAATAGGTATGTTTTTGATGATATATTTTTTATTGAAATTATTGCCACAGCTTATTTTAAACTTCCAACCATTTCTTCAGGTTTTACCCAAGCATCAAAATCTTCCGGAGTCACATAGCCCAAACGTACTGCTTCTTCTTTAAGTGTAGTTCCGTTTTTATGCGCCGTTTGTGCAATTTCAGCAGCTTTGTAATAACCAATTTTCGTATTTAACGCAGTTACCAACATCAATGAGTTGTCAACCAATTCTTTGATGCGTTTGTAGTTAGGCTCTATACCTGCGGCACAGTGCTCCTCAAAAGAAATACAAGCATCACCCAATAAACGTGCAGACTGTAAGAAATTAGCTGCCATCAATGGTTTAAATACATTCAACTCATAATGTCCTTGTGTACCACCAATGGTGATAGCAACATCGTTCCCCATAACTTGGGCAGCGACCATTGTTAACGCTTCACATTGTGTAGGATTCACTTTACCTGGCATAATAGATGATCCCGGTTCGTTTTCTGGAATAAGGATTTCACCAATACCTGAACGAGGACCAGAAGCTAACATACGGATGTCGTTGGCAATTTTATTCAATGCTACGGCCAATTGTTTCAATGCACCATGTGTCTCTACGATGGCATCGTGTGCTGCCAAAGCTTCAAATTTGTTCTCCGCAGTAACAAATGGAAGACCTGTGAATTCAGCGATGTATTTTGCAACAACAACATCATAACCAGTAGGTGTGTTTAAACCAGTCCCTACAGCAGTGCCGCCAAGTGCTACCTCAGATAGATGTGAAAGTGTATTTCTTAGTGCTTTTAGACCATGGTTTAATTGTGCCACATAGCCAGAAATCTCCTGACCTAATGTCAATGGTGTCGCATCCATTAAGTGTGTACGACCGATTTTAACAACATTCTTGAACTCTTCAGCTTTTTTAGCCAGCGTATCACGTAATTTTTCAACACCTGGAATAGTTACTTCGGCAACAGCTTTATAAGCTGCAATATGCATTCCAGTAGGGAACGTATCATTTGATGACTGTGATTTGTTTACATCATCATTAGCTTTTAATACAGGTTCTCCTTCGCCAATCTTATGTCCAGCCAATACTTGGGCACGATTTGCCACAACTTCATTTACATTCATGTTGGATTGTGTTCCCGAACCAGTTTGCCAGATGACCAATGGAAATTGATCGTCTAGTTTACCCGCTAGGATCTCATCACATACAGCGGCAATGGCATCACGTTTTTCAACAGGTAATACACCTAATTCGTGGTTTGCATACGCTGCTGCTTTTTTCAAGTAAGCAAAACCTGCAACGATCTCATGTGGCATAGAAGCTGCCGGTCCGATTTTGAAGTTGTTGCGTGAACGTTCTGTTTGTGCACCCCAGTATTTATCTGCAGGTACTTGAACTTCACCCATCGTATCTTTTTCAATTCTGAATGACATATTGTTTTGTATAAATAAAACGTAAAAATTAATCAGTATCTGTGCAAAAGCACAAAACACATCGATCACAAAGTTAACGGATAATACAGTAAAAAGTAAAAATTAAAAGGTAAAAATCAAAAATTGAAACAATTAGTAAGCCATCGTCTTGTATAACCAAGATTTTACTTCTCACAGCTGAGAAATAAAAATTAAAAGCTAATAATAAAAAAATGGAAACCGTTAGTAAGCTATAGGCTTGTATAACCAAAATCTAAATACTCATTACTAAATACTCTCTACTCAAAAGCCAAGGCGCTTGGTCAGGAATTCATTCACATGATGAAATACCTGCTTTGGTTTTAGTGCACGCCAAGACAGTTCATTGAGTGCACCGCCAAAATTGATATAATAATCAATATTCTGTTGTTGAAACTCTTCAATGACATGGTCACGGAAGCCTACGCCTGCAATCCAGCCATCGTCGATATCTTGGAACCATTCTTCATAATAGGAGTCATCGGAAGCATGGAAATTCAATACATTCTCTCCAATGAGGATAAAATATTTTATACCCTGACTGATCATGACATCTATAAGCTCTCTTTTCAGTAACATGATATCATTGTATATAGCATCATTCCATTCACCGATCAACTCAATAATACAATATTGTTTTTCATAATCGACAAATAATACCTTTAGATACAGCGTGAGCGAACCGAATTCATCCCATTGTGGATGCAGTAAAAAGTTATAGATCTGTTTGTCGAAATCGAATTCGCTGTATACTGTGCCATAAAATGGTGATTGTTCGTCCTCGGCAGCGATATAATAGTCGCGCCAATTGTAATAAGGTTCGATTTCGTGCATATATTAAATTCCTTTCCAAATTCAAACTAAGATAAATTTGTGCTTATTTGCAAGTTTCATTGCCGCTATTTCGTGTTTTCTGTCAAAGCGAGTGAACAGAACTTCTGGACGTAAACAGTCAGCGACAATTTTTTGTTTTTAATGTAAAATTATACGGCTGTTTACAGATTAAACCGAATAAACTTGTTACTTTTGAGACGTAATTTCATGAGCGCACAGGCTCGGTTTATCTTTTTATAAACACTGGGTTTTTCCAATGCAAAAGAGTATTAAGCGAAATATTTTTGTAGCCGCTACATATGCTGCAGTATTGCTTCTTGGCTTGCTGTTGGGACAGAATTATGCCGAAGAACAAGGTAGTAACCAGAAAACAACCTTTTCAAGTTTAGGCTCCAATGGAAATTCGGACAAATTGCAATACCTGGTCCAGCTGATCTCTGAAAATTACGTTGACAATATTAGCGTTGACACTGTGCAAGATGAAGCCATTGAACACGTTGTTTCTCGCCTTGATCCATTCTCCACTTTTTTACGACCTAATCAGGTGCTCGCTAAGCAGGAAACTCTGGAAGGGTCCTTTGATGGAATAGGGGTGGAATATTTTCGTTTAAAGGATACGCTGCTTGTCGTAGGAATGGTTTCTGCAGGACCTGCGGAGAAAAGCGGCATGCGGATCGGTGATCGTATTCTAAAAATCGGGAACAAAGATCTTGCAGGGAAAAAAGTGCCTGAGGCAGAAATTGAAAAATTGATTCGTGGAAAGAAGGGAACTGCTGTACTTATTTCGATCCAACGGAATGGACAGACACTCGTTAATCCGCTGAAAGTCATCCGTGACCAAGTAAACGTAACCAGCCTGGATGCCTCTTATATGATCGCTCCTAAGACTGCTTACATCAAAATCCGTCGCTTTGGACATAAGACCTCAGACGAATTTAAACAGTCGCTGATTGATCTGCGAAAAAGCGGTGCGCAGGACCTCATCTTAGATCTACGAAATAACGGTGGCGGATTTGTGCATACTGCAATAGATCTGGCGGGACAGTTTTTTAAAGAAAAGAGACTGTTGATGTATACCGAAGGAGCTAATGAACAACGTCAGGATTATTATTCAGAGAAACCGGGCGAGTTTGGTGATGGTCGTGTGGTCATATTGATCAACGAAAGCACAGCATCAGCGAGTGAGATTCTGAGTGGTGCCTTACAGGATTTAGATCGGGCTACCGTCGTTGGAAGGCGATCCTATGGAAAAGGATTGGTCCAGGAGCAATTTGATTTCTCCGATGGATCTGCAGTGAATTTGACTGTTGCACGTTATTATACCCCACTTGGAAGATGTATTCAACGTAAATATAGCCGAGCAAACTTTGATGCTGCAAAATATATGACAGGTTTTGATCTCTGGACGCTTGATACCGAATTTCGTCAAAAGGAAATGTTTACAACAAGCAAAGGTAAATTGGTTTTTGGTGGTGGTGGAATTTTGCCGGATGTGAATATCCCAATTGATACCAACGAAACAAGCGCGAAGTATCGGGAGATCTACCATTCCAATTCAATCGAAGAATTTGTGTATGACCGGTTCACCAAACATCTACCGGCATATTCCATTGAAAACTTTATCAGTGGTTACCATTTACCTGCGGCAGAGTTTGATCTTTTTATTTCATTTCTGAATACACAAAAGCAGATTCCGGTGAATGCAAATGAAGCAAAAAACCTGCATGATCTGATTCAGTCGGATATTGAAGCTTTGGTCGGAAGGTACTATTTTGGACGAGAAGCTTATTATAAAATAAAAAATAGAAGGGATAAATTTATCGAAATAGGCCTCAAATCGTTGGGCTATCAGATGCCTAAGGTTTAAGTCTTAAATCTGACCATACCGGGTAGTGGTCGGACAGCTTTTGTTTGACAACCTGATAATTCATAACCTGAAATTTTGGACTGGCAAAGATATAGTCAATCTGAAAAATCGGCAAAAGCGCATGGTGGGTGACCCCCCATCCATTTCCTTTCTCCTTAAAGGCATTGTACATGCCATCTCCAATTAGATTCACCGAATAACTCATAGGCGTATCATTAAAATCACCAACAGCAATATAAGGATATTGACAGTCATTCATGTGTTTTTTCAGCGAATGAGCCTGTTCACTGCGGAGTTCAAATGCATTTTTTAGCTTTCGGCTCAACCGGCGAGTTGCCCTATTATCTGTTTCAGTCTTGTTGGACAGATTTTGAATAAATTCCTTGTCTTCGTTCTGCAGAGCAAAGGATCGCAGGTGGATATTATAGATACGCACCAAGGTGTCCTGCTTTTTGACGTCCACATAGCATATTCTGTTGATGCCATAGTCGTTGTCACGAATAGTGCCCGAATCGTAGATGGGAAAACGGGATAAAACAGCCATGCCATAGGCCTCGTAATCATTTTTGGAACTCGGTTCAAAGAAGAAATAATCGTAACCCAATTTGTCCTTAAACTCTTCGGAGAAGACATGTTTCCCTTTGATTTTACTGATATACTCCTGAAAGCAAATGACATCAGGAGAGATGCTATCAATGATACGGACAACGTCGGCTTTAAAGTTCTTTTTTTCTTCATCAACTTTTTTGAACAAATGGGCATTGAAAGTCATGATGCGTAATGTCCGTGTTTCAGAAGGGACAGGTGGGTTTTCTTTGCGGATATTCCAATGTTTGGTTAGAAAGGGCCAACCCAATAAGATTGCTGCCAAAGAGTAGAGGGCAACCTTTCGTTTGCGCAATAACCAGTAACAGATAAAACCAATGTTGACAAGCAGAATCGGGAGGTAGCCCAGTCCCATAAATGCAATGGGCCAAAAAGATTTCGGATTAATGAAGGTTGCCGAGTAACTCATGAGCAATGCAATGATCGCAAGCATATTTGCCAGGAACATTGTTTTGCTTATAAATCCAAGTTTTCTTCTTAAAAATGTCCTTCTATCCATCAACCTTATCGCCACTATTGCTTGCCCTAAAGAGCGTTTCTTTTTCATGGTGTGTCAGACTTTCATAACCAGATACTGAAATCTTGTCTAGGATAGCATCAATTTCGTCCTGATTTGGTAAGTCATAACGATGTTTCCGATTTGTCGGTATATGATTGCCTACAACAACTTTCATTTTTGCAGGCTTTTTTTGTTTTTTCTGAAAAAGTGTTGACCAGTCCATTCCTGATCTTAGGGCATAGGTAAAAGCCATTCCGAAGAGAACGACAGCAAAATAAGAGACTGCGGCAGGTCTGTTGCCAATGGCAAAAAATAAAAATTCCAATGCAAAATAGACGATGGCTACTATTTTTAATTTAACAGTACCAAACAATAATAGCCGCAATTCATAGTTCGGAACTAAAGTGACAATTGCTGCGAGTACCGCGGCCAATGGATGTGCTCCTCCCATTAAATGCAGATCTGTCGGTGGAGGAATAAGTGTGCCAAAACCCACATAGAGAGTGCTACTCAAGAGCCATGAGGCAATGTAGACAAAGAAAAACTGCCTCTTGTTTAGGAATGTGAAAAATATCTGGCCTACCCAATACAGCCATAGGCTGTCAAAGATTAAATTTAAAAGCTGAACATAGACAAAATTGGACGAAATCAGGGACCAAGGTTGTGCTAAGAAAACCGAAAAACTGCTTGGCAAACTCAATTGCTTGACAATAGGCTGTAGGAAACTTTGAGAGATGAATTTCAGCTCAAAGAGTAGGTCCAAAAAATAAATGAGGACAAATAAACATACCTGAATACTGATCACAACCGGAATCGGCGAACCTGTTTTATACGTTTGTCTCCAAAAATCTTTTAAACCAATGCTATTCATGACGCGCGCAATTAATAAATTCCCTTTCTAATCTTCCACAATTTGAGCAGCAAGTAACCAAACAGTGCACCACCAACGTGTGCTAGATGGGCTACCGAATCTCCTGGTCTAGATAAGCTCATATAGATCTCGATCAAAATAAATCCTCCGATCATATATTTGGCTTTGACTGGTACAGGAATAAACAAAAATTGAAGCGGTATGTTTGGAAAAAGGTAAGCAAAAGCAAGCAATACACCATATACGGCACCGGACGCACCCAGCATACGTGAAGTATAGACTTCTTGTACCAAACCTGGATTAGATGTGTTTAGTGTAGACATGTCCAAACTTTGGTGCAAAGGGAAGAAACTCCCTGTTGCATTAAATATTTCAAAGCCCTGAACACCCATTTGCAATAGCCATGCGCCGATACCAGAAATCAGATAGAAATTCAAAAAACGTTTAGGACCAAGTACTTGCTCGATCATCGGGCCAAAGATGACCAAAGAAAACATATTGAAGAAAATATGGCCGAGGTCGGCATGCATAAACATATGCGTAATTATCTGCCATATTTTAAAATAAGGTGAATCCGGGTAGAAAACCGGAAGATAATTATAAGCAATGGGCACAAATTGTGATCCTAAAAAGAATACAATATTTACGATCAGTAAATTCTTGATAACGGGTGTCAATTGTTGAAACATATAGTTCTATCTTCTAGTTTTTACCAAATTTTTCTGCTAATTCCTGCAATGTAAACGTTACGATAACAGGGTTGCCATAGATGGAGATATTCGGTGATTGACAAGCAAAGAGCTTGTCGACCAATTCTGCCATAGCGGTGTTGTCAAGCTGTGTGCCTGGTTTGATCGCAGCATTACGAGCAAGGCTTTTTGCTAGATTCTCGCGCTTAGCTAGCTTGTATTCGGATTGATTATTTTTATAATCTTCCAATATTTTTTCAATCATTTTGATCTCATCAAAGCCTGTTCCCAAGTCTGCTGGAATTCCGTCAATAATATAGGAATTTTTTCCAAATTCACGAATTTGAAAACCTAGACCATTGATGTCGTCCAATAAGTCTTTCATCAGCTCATTATCCGCAGGGTTGAGGTCTATTGTCTGTGGGAATAAGCTTTGTTGGCTTAAGCCTTTATGCTGATCGAGCTGCTCCAGAAACTGTTCAAATAAAATACGTTCGTGAGCAGCTTGTTGGTCAATAAGAATAAAGCCAGAATGAATCTGTGAAACAATATACTTGTTGTGCAGCTGAAAAAATAATTTAGAGGAAGTTTTATCTTCCACTTGGATGGCCTGTGGGAGGTCCGTCTCCAATTCTGAACCAGTATGCAAAGGAAGCTGTACAGACTCCTCCTTTTCGACGATTTCGTACAATGAATCCCAATTGCTTGGTATTCCCCCTGTTTTTTTTGCAAAGCCTTCCGCATAACTATCCGATCTGGAATAGGATGATTTGGACTTGTCCGTGTCAAAAGGATTAAAATCTGGATTAAAGGTGACTGTTGGCGCAATAATTTCGTCCAATGATTTCTTTGTGATCAGATTGGTGAAGCTTGTCTCCTGTTCAAAATCCAAAGAAGGCATGATATTATAGCGTCCCAATGACCTTTTCACCGCTGAGCGGATGATGGCATAAATTGCCTTGTCATCCTCATATTTGATTTCGGTCTTTGTTGGGTGTACATTGATATCAATACGAGCAGGATCTATATCGATAAATAGGACATAAAACGGAAAAGTTTCCGCTTGCATAATATCCTCGTACGCATTCATAACCGCATGGTGCAGATAAGGGTCACGGACAAATCGCCTGTTGACAAAGAAAAACTGTTCGCCACGTGTTTTCTTCGCAAATTCAGGTTTTCCGACAAAACCTTCCACTTTAATAATGGATGTATCCTCTTCCACAGGAACCAGTCGTTGGTTGTAGTTGTTTCCGAAGATATGGACAATCCGTTGTTTCAGTGTCTCGGCAGGGAGATGATATATTTCATTTCCATCACTATGTAGTGAAAGGAAAATCTGTGGATTAGATAATGAAATACGCTGAAATTCGTCAATGATATGGCGCATTTCAACAGAATTACTCTTTAAGAAGTTCCTGCGGGCAGGAATATTGTAAAAAAGATTTTTGACTAAAATATTTGTTCCAGCAGCAACAGCTTCTGGATATTGATTGACAACTTTTGATCCTTCTATTTCGACCACCGTACCAAGTTCATCTTCGATACGGCGAGTTTTTAGTTCTACTTGTGCTATCGCAGCGATGGACGCCATCGCTTCTCCACGGAAACCCATGGTGCGAATAGCAAATAAATCTTCAGCTTTCCGGATCTTTGACGTCGCATGACGTTCAAAGCAAAGGCGAGCATCTGTTACGCTCATGCCACAGCCATTGTCAATGACTTGGATCAACGATTTGCCCGCGTCTTTAACAATAAGTTTTATTTTGTCAGCTCCAGCATCAATGGCATTCTCAATCAATTCTTTAATGGCAGACGCTGGTCGCTGCACCACTTCTCCCGCCGCAATCTGATTAGCAACATTATCTGGAAGTAATTGAATAATATCCGACATATAATACAAAGTTACGAAATATCCATATTTAGAAAGCACAAACACAAATGAAAATCAACCGGATATTCCAGATGGTCTTTAAAACCGTCGAAGCCTTGTGCCTGCCTTTAAAAAGATGGGCTATCCGCTGTTATGACATCTCCAGTTTTAGGAAACGTGCGGTTTCGCTTTTCTTGTTTTTAATTAAATTTTCTGGTGTTCCTTCAAATAATACTTGACCACCCTCTTTCCCTCCCTCAGGACCGATATCAACCACCCAGTCCGCGGATTTGACAACATCAAGGTTGTGTTCGATAATCAAGACCGTATTTCCACGGTCCACCAGTCGGTTGATCACACCCATGAGTACATTGACGTCTTCAAAATGAAGCCCTGTTGTAGGTTCGTCGAGAATGTAAAATGTGTTTCCGGTATCTTTTTTGGAAAGTTCTGTGGCAAGTTTCACCCGCTGTGCCTCTCCTCCAGATAAGGTTGTAGAAGATTGACCCAAGGTAATATAACCTAAACCTACATCTTGTAATGTTTTGATTTTTCTGTAAATACTTGGTACGTTTTCAAAGAAATCAACAGCATCATTGATGCTCATATCGAGTACATCTGAAATAGATTTACCTTTGTAGCGCACTTCCAAAGTTTCTCGGTTATAACGCTTTCCGTGACATGTTTCACAAGGAACCTGTACATCAGGAAGGAAATTCATCTCAATCACCTTCAATCCTGCACCCTGGCAGGTTTCACAACGCCCACCTTTGACATTGAATGAAAAACGACCGGGTTTATACCCCCTGATTTTTGCTTCGGGAAGCTGAACGAAGAGCGTACGAATATCGGAGAATACACCTGTATAGGTTGAAGGATTGGAACGCGGTGTACGGCCGATAGGACTTTGATCAATTTCAATGACTTTATCAATATGCTCCAAGCCCTCAATCTTTTTGAAAGGAAGTGGAGTCGCTTTCGCTCGAAAGAAATGTTTATTTAAGATCGGGTACAATGTACCGGTAATCAAACTCGATTTACCAGAGCCCGAAACACCCGATACAACGATCAATTTGCCGAGCGGAAAGGTTACAGTCAGGTTTTTCAGATTATGCCCAGTAGCGCCATGAATGGTCAGCGTTTTGCTATTACCTTCACGTCGTTTCTCCGGGATCTTAACCTCTTTTTTCCCATTAAGATAAGCTGCGGTCAAAGAGTCTGATTTTAAGATCTCGTCGGGTTGGCCTTCAGCAACGACTGTACCACCATGAACACCCGCCGCCGGGCCCATATCAATCACATAATCCGCATGTAAGATCATATCCTTATCATGCTCAACGACCAAGACCGAATTGCCAATATCACGTAAGTTTTTGAGCGCCTTAATGAGACGTTCGTTGTCACGTTGATGTAATCCGATGCTCGGTTCATCCAGAATATAAAGCACATTGACCAACTGCGAACCAATCTGGGTGGCTAAACGAATCCGTTGCGCTTCCCCACCGGATAGGGTTTTTGCTGTACGATCCAATGTCAGGTAATTCAAGCCTACATCCAGTAAAAAGCCCAAACGAGCCCTTATTTCTTTAAGTATTTCTGTAGCAATGACCAACTGGCGTTCATCCAGTTTGCTCTCTACCTGATCGAACCATTCTTTTAACGCAGAAATATCTAATGTGGATAGTTCATGAATATTCTTGTCTGCGATCATAAAGTGAAGCGATTCTTTCTTCAACCTTGCTCCTTCGCAAGTAGGACAGGTAACTTTGGTTCTGAAATCATCCAGTGAAGGTGCTTCATCAGAAGATTTTCCGGAAAATTCCTCGAGCATTTTGAAGATCCCTTCAAATTCCACACGATATTCACGGGTGCCATAACTTCCATAGGATACGGTGACGACGATAGGTTCTTCTTTATTACCAAATAAAAGTTGGTCGATCTGCTCATCGCTCAGTTTTTCCAGTGCTGTTGTTACCGCAAAATCCAATTTTTTGGCTACCGCTTTAAGTACCTCAAAAGTCCAGTTCTCCCGTGTTGGCCCTAATGGTGCCAGCCCCCCTTTTTGAATGCTGAGTTTTTTGTCAGGAATGACAGCATTTTTGTCAATCTCAAAGATATAACCTAATCCATCACATGTCGGACAGGCACCATAAGGTGAGTTGAATGAGAAGGTATTGGGTTGGGGTTCATCATAAGAGATCCCTGACTCCGCATCCATCAGATACCGGCTATAAAATTGTTCCTGATTATCTTTGGTAGACACTTTGATAATGCCTTTTGCTGTTTTCATGGCCTGCATAACCGAAGTCTGTAGCCGCTTTTTGTCATCGCGTTCTATTTTCAGACGATCAACAACAATCTCAATATCGTGAATTTTATAGCGGTCTACTTGCATTTTTGGGACAAGGTCCAGTATTTCACCATCTACACGCACTTTGACATAACCCTGTTTACGAATTTGCTCAAAAAGCTCCCGATAATGTCCTTTACGTCCTTTTACGACAGGAGCGAGGATATTTAACGCTTGCCCTTCAAACTCATCCAAAATACGGTCGATCACCTGATCGTCAGACATGCGTTCCATTTTTTTGCCAGTGACATAGGAGAATGCTTCACCTGCGCGGGCAAACAAAAGACGCATAAAGTCGTATACTTCAGTAATGGTTCCTACAGTTGACCTTGGATTTTTGCTCGTTGTTTTCTGTTCAATGGAAATCACAGGGCTCAAACCTGATATTTTGTCCACATCAGGACGCTCCATACCCCCCAAAAACTGACGGCTATAGGCACTAAAAGTTTCCATGTACCGACGCTGTCCCTCTGCATAAATGGTGTCAAAAGCCAGGGATGACTTTCCACTGCCACTTAAACCGGTGATGACGACCAATTCGTTTCTCGGAAAAGATACATCTATATTTTTTAGATTGTGCGCACGCGCTCCAAATACTTGAACTTCACTCTGTTCGCCCAAATCTGGGCTTCTTTTTACTGCCATGAAAACTCCTTAAAACCCTTGTAAAGGGATAAAATGCAAAACATGCAAAATTACAGATTTTAAAGGAATTATGCGAGCCTATCTGACTTTTGGAATAAAATGTGATATACAGGTGATGCGGAGCTCTTGTGATGCTGTAATGATTTAGGAAAGTTACGAAGGTTATTGTTATCTTGTGATCGATTTAGATCGTTATGACAACCTTGTAAGCTGTAAGTTTATACAGAAAGTGTCTAGAAAATAAAACGTTAAAATTAAAAAACCAATTCAACGAGTTTGTAAACCAAAGGTACGTTTCAACTAAGGTCGCAATGCTCAATACTCAATACAACAATAATGCGAAAATACGACGTCAGCAAACAGGAAAAACAATCCATCGAAGATATTGTCCAATTTTGGAAAAAGGAGAATCTATTGGATGAACAAAAAGCCAGTGAACTGATGGATAGCCTCGATGTTAAAAGTTTTGATTGGGGGCAACTGGCGCGTTATGCTTTTTGGATCGCCTTGGCCTCTTTGGTGTTCGCTGTTTTCTCGCTATTTACAGACGCTTCTTTCCTGGCTTTTGTGGATACTCTCTATGAAGCGCCCAACATTTTATTCTGCTTCTTTTTTGCTGCGGTCGCTGTGCTGTTCTATACGCTGGGGTTTCGTTATAAAAAGCGTTATCCCTATAAGAATCTTTCCACAGAGACCATGATGTTGATCGGAGTATTCGGAACGGCAGCCTGCATCGGGTTTATGGGTAAGGTATTGGATAAAGATACCATGCATTATTCGCTTTTATTTTTATTGTCCGTTGCGATCTATGGTATTCTTGCGGTAAAGCTCGATAGCAAGCTGATCTGGACCTTTATGCTTTTGGCCCTTGGCGTTTGGTTCGCCACCGAGACAGCCTATCATAGCAACTGGGGATTTAAATTCTGGGGAATGAATTATCCGCTACGCTTTACTATTTTCGGTGCAATGATCACAGCAGCTGCGGTTTGGCTGCAACCACGTTTTGAACGCTTGCAGATCTTTCAGCCGGTCAGTTATATCATTGGATTGATTTACCTTATGGTTTCCTTATGGACACTGTCCATTTTCGGTAACTATTCGGATTTTTATGAATGGACCACCGTACGTCAATACCATATGTTTTATTGGGGTATTTTATCAACTGCGGTGTCCGCTTTTCTCGTTATTTATGGGTTAAAAGCAAAAGATAATGTCACCCGTGAGGTAGGCTTTGTATTTTTGGTGCTGAATATCTATACACGCTATGTGGAGTATCTATGGGATAATATCAACAGAGCCGTATTTTTCTTGATCCTGGCAGTTTCCTTTTGGTTTGTCGGACGTTGGGCAGAGAAATTATGGAATAGACGAAAAGAGGAGCTCGAAAGGTAATAACAATTGAATCCTCCAATAGATGGCATCGCGAAACGGAAGTGTTATGAAAACGATGCTGTGGATTTTTTACTTAAACCGATTTTATTTGAACGTCTTAAACGGGCTGTAGAAAAGATTGAATCCATATAGCAACCCGAATGCAGGATAAACAACCTCTGGTGTAAGTTTCAGAAATGAACCGTAAACCCTACGCCTCGATTCGAATTGATGCTCAGATTCGGGTCATGACTTAGGTATTTTCGTATGCGGGTGATAAAAACGTCCATGCTTCTGCCGGTAAAAAAATCAGCGCTCCCCCATACCTTTTCAAGGATATCTTCCCGTGTCACGAGCTGACCATTGTGCTGGCAAAGGAACAAAAGTAATTGTGCTTCCCGCTCGGTGAGCCTATATTGTTCCAAAGCATGACTCAGCAACAGTTGGTCGGGAAAAAATAGGTACGAACCAATTGGAATGGAACCTGCGGATACATGTTTTTGATTGCGTTTTAGTATATTCTGTATACGAAGTAACAATTCTTCTGGGTCACAGGGTTTGGTAATATAATCGTCGGCACCGATTTTTAAACCGGTCAACTTATCTATCTTCTGTTCTTTGGCCGTTAAAAAGATAAAAGGAAGTGATGGGAAAAGTGTATTGATCTCTTTGGCCAGCGTAAAGCCGCTCACCTGGGGGAGCATCACATCCAAAATAATTAAATCATATCCCACAAGCTGCTGAAAGTCTGCTATAAGATCATTCGGCTGTAAAATCCATTCCACCTGAAAGTCCGACAGCTCGAGGTATTGTTTCAGCATGAATCCGAAATCCGGATCATCTTCTACCAACAATAGTTTATTCTTCATAACCCGATAAATTAGCGCGGCAATAGCACCACAAAAGTTGTTCCTTGCTGCAATTTACTCATCACGCTGATATCGCCCGCATATTTTTTGATGATATTCTTAACCAAAAATAGACCGATTCCTAAACCCTTCGTGTCATGGATATTATTTTTTTGGATACGGTAAAACTTTTCAAAAATATAAGGCAATTCGCTTTCTTCCATTCCTTGTCCATTATCGCTGACCTGAATGGATAGCTGGTTTTTCTGCTCTTCAAAACGGATATTCAGTTGTGTAGCACCGTATTTGGCCGCGTTATTCATCAGGTTTGAAAATAATGTCGCTGCATCTAGAGGATTAAGGCAAATCTGCATGTTGGAGCTTGGCGCAACAATGAGTTTGACCGTTGGATTGCACAGCTGAAAATCACTAAAAATACTCGCTAGTTCATCCGGAGTTATGGGGGCTAAACTCGTCGTCGTTTGGTGCTCATTCAGCGGATCCAGTGTCTGTTCCAAGCGGCTAACCTGGCGTTCAATAACCGCTATGATCGTGTCATCCGGAGATTTTCGGAGTGTTTTAGCCGCAATTTTAAGGGTAGCGATAGGCGTTTTTAGCTCGTGCGAGATATTGTCCACCACATCGTGCAAGACAGCGATCTGTTTGTCTTGTTTTCGGAGATTAGTGATGGTTCGGTAAAACAACCAAATAAATGCTGCCAGAATCAATAAGGTACTCAGCAGGAGAGAAGTCAACTCCTTAAATAAAATCCAGCCAAGATTAACCACTTCAAAGGAAGTCTTTCGCGGAACTGAAAAAATATAGAGTATTTCTTTGCTCTCGATACGATCTTCTACCTTATTTGTTTCTGTTTTTTCTGTAACCCATTTGCTCGTGGATAATTCCGTAGGATTGTGAAAGGTCCCGCTTGTTGTATAAACGGTAATCGGTCCGTTGACCAATGGTTTTACAGCACCTTTATAATAAATACCTAATAGTTCCTGTCTGAGGATGACATGCATACCCAGTGGCCGAAATATACTGTCGACATATTTTGTTAACTCCGGGGATGTTTTCTGCGCGTATGTTTTATATAAATTTTTTAGACCTTCTGCCGTGATCTCCTTTTTAACCAGTTTAATGTAATAATCACGGGCGATATCCTTGCTTAATAAGTTGTTGTCAAAAATAGAATCGGAGTCTTCTAATCTGTCCAGGTTCTTTTTGACATCAGCGAATACTTCACGTTGTTTGAGCCGATAGGTATTGTACAATTGATAACCTTGTATGCCAATGAGGATGGCAAAAAATAGGGTGAAAAGGATGATATAATTTTTAGGTTTCAATTCCATATACAAATATAATTGCTTACTAGCAACATCATACACCTTAACGCAGCATTAACTCTTCATTAACCATATTTAGCGGAGGTAATGGACAATTTTGGAGCATTAAATACCGAAATATGAAAGGATTATTATTTTTGCTCTTAGCTCCTTTGCTTTCCACAGCACAGACTAGACAAGTAGCGGGACAGATTCAAAAGGGAAATAGCGAGCAACTGGCTGATGTATCTATTGTGTTATTGGATAGTACTTATCAACAAATTAGAGAAATGAAGACTGATCTTTCCGGAAAGTTTGAATTAACATTGAAACAGCATACGAAATACTATCTCAAAGCATCACATTTGAATTTTGGCACGAAGGAATTATTTTTTTACAGCGATACCATAAAAAGTCCGTTGATCGTGACACTTCTTCCTAAAGCGAAAGAGCTTGAGGAAGTTAATGTTGTAGGCCGGCAGCCTCGATTGATCCGCAAGTTGGATCGCCTAGAATTTAACGTACAGCATAGTAATCTCTCTGCACTCAATACCTGGGACATCCTTAAACGTACACCTTTGGTGATGGCTAATGGCTCGGACTTAATGGTTCGGGGAAGTAAAAAGATTATGGTGCTGATCAATGACCGCAAGATTCTGCTCAGTGGCGAGGAGCTGAAAACCTATCTGGAGAATACCGCTGGCAACGATGTCCAGTCCATCGAGGTGATTACCAATCCCCCTGCAAAATATGAAGCGGAGGGAAGTACAATCATCAATATCAAGCTTTCCAAATCTACCTTATATGGGTATCGGGGTACGTTAGTGGGGTTGGCGGAAAAAAGCACGACCTGGAAACAGTTGTTTGGACTGACACAGTATTACAAGAATGAAAAATTCAATCTACGGGCAACATACAATTTTGGACGCGGTACCTATGCACGTTATGAAACAAACTACGTGTATTACCCGAAGGAACAGACTTCATGGGAAGGCACGATGGATCGTTTCGATACCAATAATAGCCAAAATAGTTATGTGCTTTCGATGGAATATACACCAGACACAACATGGTCGGTCAATATGGGCTTAACTGGTTATTATGGGCCGAGGTCCTACGGGGTCTATGAGGTACCTACAGCAATCTATAATAAAGACCGTGTGCAAGAATCCAGCTATTTTACAACAAATGATCATGAACGGTCCAATAAAAACAACAATCTTTACCTTCAGGTAAGCAAGAAACTCAGCTCCAAATGGAGTATCAATTGGTCTTCTTATTTTACGTCCAGCAATGCTACCAACGATCAAGATGTTTTGACGGCATTGAATTTTAAAGGGGAAAAACCATCAAGTACGCGTTTTATTAGCAATAACGAGAGCGAAAACCGACTTTTATCCACACAAATGGACATTACGGGAAAGATAAAAGAGCTAGAGGTCGAGTTCGGTGGAAAGTTTAGCGCTGTAAAAACAACAAGTGACTTAATATTTTCGGACGATGAATCAGGTACCCTGCAATATCGGCCCGACAAGAGTAGCCTGTTTGATTATAAAGAGCGTAATGCCGCCTTATACACATCATTTAACTATAGCTGGAAGAAATGGAGCTGGAAGGCGGGGTTAAGAGGGGAGTATACCGACCTAGAAGGACGGGTTTCAGAACCGGAGGACATGAATAAGAAGGATTATTTTGTGTTGTTTCCCACTTTCTACATGCAATATGCGCTCTCGGATCAGCAGCAATTCGGATTTTCCTATGGTAAACGCATCAGCCGTCCCGCTTATTCATGGCTTAATCCGGCGAAATCCTATTATAACCTGTTTTCATATTTCCAGGGAGATCCCCGCTTGAGAGCTACGATTGTGCATAATCTCAACCTGACCTGGACAAAGAACAATTGGAATGTGGATCTATTTTATCGTTTTGAAAAATGGCCTAATATGGAAATTGCTTTGCAGGACAACGTCAATCACCAGCTGATCTTTCAATATACCAATATTAAGAAAGGGCAAGGGGCAGGTATAGATTTGGGGAAGAGCTTTCAATTGACCTCCCGTTGGGGATTAAATCTTCAACTGGAAGGAATGTACAATGAGAATTATTTTATGGGGGCCGATGCGGTGCTGCATAAGAACGATGTTTATATCGGTAATGGCAACATAAGTTCAAACTATGTCTTGGACAAAAATGCGGGTTGGAATCTGGAACTCGGCAATACGTTTACCTCACCGACTATTCAGGGACCATTCCGGATTACAGGCTACTCCAGTACCTACGTGATGACCAACCGAAAGTTTTTTAATAAGCGACTGGAAGTCAACCTTGCATTTATGGATATTTTTAGGACAGAGAAAATGAGGATATCGTCAAAATATGCTGATCAGAACAATTATTTTGATGATTATCGGGATACAAGAAAGGTAAATGTGACGTTGCGGTATCACTTTGGGAACCAAAAGGTCAAGAGCAGCAACCAACCGAATAAGACCGAAGAGCAAACAAGACTTTAGCCCGCTATTCTTTAAACAGCTGTCTGTCCTTCCTATTTCAGATTCGTTTGAAATAGGAAGGATAGATAGCCTAAAATCTTAGTTTATTTTTAGCGAATAGGTGATGTTGATACCACCCGCTGCAAGCATATCATGTACTGAACAATATTTTTTCACAGCTAGCTCGGCTGCTTTCGCCGCCTTCACTTCATCAATTTCCCCTCTGAGGAAAAAGTTGATATGAATATCTGTAAATACCTGCGGAACCTCTTCACGACGCTTTCCTTCCACTTCCACTTGGACATCATCAATTTGCTGACGCTGTTTTACCAGGATACTATGTAGGTCAAAAACGCTGCAAGAACCCAATGCCATCAATACCAACTCCATGGGGCGAACACCTTTTCCTTCACCACCGATCGCTTCAGAACCATCGATATTCACTTTGACGGAAGATAATTCACTGCTGGCTTCGAAATGCACAGCTTGGTTGACACGGTTTAATTTGATTTTCATAAGAATAATTATTTACGCGTATTGTATTTGTCTGTTAACACATCCACGCGGCCATCAATAATGACTTCCACTGTACCATTCTTATCCTATGCAGATTTGTCTGGTGTAGCTTTTGAAGTGGATGAATGTTAAACAAAAATAAGCATTGTTTAACAAAAAAAGGTCATCTGAATGTTCAATTCAAATGACCTTTTTTTGTTATCCTTTTGGCTAATTTATAGCACTAAGGTAAGGCAACTCCACCATACTGGCTGACATTTACTTTCCCTAATTTGGTGCTATATTTTGCATTGATCGCATCAACAAAAACATTGGCCATAATGGCATAGCCCATAGGTGTTAAGTGAACTCCATCCAATGAAAAGATGTTTCCAGTAATATATTTATTGCTGATGGCGATACCGTTAATCTGATAGCCCGATTTTACTTTGTTCAAGAAGCTGTAGATATCCGCTACTGCAAGTTTTTTGCTGTCCGCAATCTGTTTGATCGTTGTGTTTAGCGCGACGATACGATCTTGGACCATTTTTGCCTCAGCCTCATCCAAGACAAAATTGTCACCAACAGGATTTGCTGGATGTAGACCGTAAGGAGCCGGATTGACAACGCCAGTTACAGGGTCTTTGAGATCTCGTCTGCCCAATAAGCCAGCCGAAGAAAATGGTAGAATAAACATGTCTTTATCCGTTGCTGCACGTGGGATTGTCTTTGTTTTAATGTAGATATCCGTGAGTGGTGCGGCATTGGGATCTTGCGCTTTTAATGCCGCATTCGCTGCAGCCAATAATGCCTGGCGTGTCACTGTTGTGAAGTAAGGAACGGCCGTCACATCAGGAATGGTGGCAACAACTCCTTTTTGTTCTTTGCTGGTTAATTTGGTGATAAAGCCGGTATAAAACCTCGCAAAGTCCTGTTCAGAAATCAAGGTGTTTGTGGCATCAGTAGTTACGGCACCATTTGTTGCATAGCCCAATACATCATTATTTCCTAATGAGAAGGAAAAGAAGGTATGGTCTTTAGTCGTTGCATAATCTACATAAGTTGTGGTAACTGGCGCATTGTCGGGTAGCAATCGCTCAAAATAAGGATTCCCTTTTGTGGTACCTATTCCTGGCGCAAATGCCATATCCAAACGCATTCCCGGTACGCCCAGATTATTGATGGGGCCAGTGTACTTGATGTAAAGCGGCTTTTTGTCTTCCGTTTGTCCACGGATGGCCAGGTGGTCAGTAACTGTACCCAATTGCGGTTGACCGTTCACCAGTGCTTTTAAATATAAGAACCCACTACCATTATAGTTTTCCGCAGGAAAATAAGGTTGCAAAAACTCTCCTCCGCCTACTTTTTTCATTTCTTGAGCAAGCATATTCGGGAAAGATTGTTCCTGACCCTTGAGACTGAGCCCACTATTGGCGTATCCAGAAGTTAGTGAGTTACCGACAGCTATATACTTGCTGAAATCTACATTTTCGGGGTTTCCACCTTTGGTGTCAAGGTCGATAGACGGTTTACAGGACGCAGCCAATGCTATCGCCGCAAAACCAATATAAAGCTTAATATTTTTTTGAAATCTTTTCATAATCTATTACCATTTATAGGTGAATGAAATTGAAGGGGCATGAATGTTAGTCTTGTAAGCACCCTCAATTTGTGTTGCGGGGCTTACTACAGTACGCTCTTTCAATTTTTGTAAAACATAAGCTGCGTGCAGGCTGAATTTGTCGTTAATTGCATAAGACAATCCCAGTGCACCCATGATACGGTCGTTGTCCGGTGTCTCCGCATAAACATGGTCTTTGTCAACCGGTGTTTTTACATAACCTACTCCGGCACGTACAGCCAAATGCTCGCAGGCTTTATAATTCACACCAATTTTCCCTGAAAATGCATTCTTATAATTTTTTATCTGCTCAGTATCTTGTAGCAGCGGTGTATTGTCTGCATAATCAAATACTAACTTTTTATAAATATTATATTGGATAAAAGTTCCATCGGCAACAACATCTACTTTGTCACTAACTGGGACCGAAATGCCTAGGTTAAGTGATGCCGGTAAAGGAAGCTCTGCACTGAATTTGGTGTCGGGAAACGAAGCTGCAACAGCATCAGGTACCGTAAAATCAGCATCCCCTTTTTTTAGTTTGGTAACGACTTTCGATCGGTAAGATAGGGAGATCGCGACGTTGTTGTCAAAGTTGTAATGGGCACCAACGTTGTAGCCTATACCAGTACCGGTACCAGTTAATTTAGCACTTGCAGAAGATCCGTCAGGTAAAAACAAGGGTAATGATCGTGCTAGATCGACCATACCGATGTTGTACACGAATCCGGCACCTACACTTAAGTTATCGGTAAGTTTATAACTAATGGTAGGCTGTATGTAAATCGCGCGCAACTTGAGGTGGTTGAGTTCGTATTTTCCAGGCCAACTGTCTCCCCAATCCACTGCTCCACCGTAGGGTGTGTAAACACCTAAACCAGCTTTCCAACGTGCATTGTCTGGGCCAAATGTAGCAAAGACAGAAAATGGTGGGGTAACTTGCGAACGTGTGTTGTAGACCTGATTGCTTCCTGATTCTTTGAAGGCTGATCGATACATTACTGTAGATATCCCTGCAGATACCGCATTGTGGTCCATTTTTGCTAAACCTCCCGGATTGTAGAATATACTTGTTTCGTCTGTGAATAGTGCAGATCCAGCACCAGCCATACCTAATGCTCGTACGCCTTGCGTATTCACTTGAGACCCTTGTGCAAAGAGCAGTGATGGTGATGCACAAAGTATTGAGAATAATAATTTCTTCATACTAGTGTTTATTGTTGGTTAACATTCCTCTTTAAAATACAATGCTAACATAATAAATGTTTGGCTAATATTAATAAATGTTGTGTAATATTTTTTTTGCTCGTACCTTTAAGAGCAAGGAAACTAAAAATTAAACGATCATATTTTATGGCTACAATCACTTTTAAGGGCAATCCAGTGAACACAAAAGGCAATTTACCACAAGTTGGTGAGCAAGCGCCTGATTTTAAATTAACTGCAGGAGATCTTTCAGATAAGTCACTCGCAGACTTCAAAGGGAAAAAAATTGTGTTAAATATTTTTCCTAGTGTGGATACTGGAACTTGTGCGGCATCTGTACGTGCGTTTAACAAAGAAGCATCTCAATTGGACAATACAGTTGTATTATGTATATCAAAAGATTTGCCATTTGCACAAGGTCGTTTTTGCGCAGCCGAAGGCTTGAGCAATGTGGTGACATTATCAGAATATAAAGATGCGAATTTCTCTGATGCTTATCAATTGGCAATCGCCGATGGACCATTAGCAGGTCTATTGAGCCGAGTTGTGATTACTTTGGACGAGAATGGTAAAGTCTTGTACGAAGAGCAAGTTGCCGAAATCGCTGACGAACCAAACTATGCTGCAGCGATTGCTTCGTTGAACTAGGAAATCATGAGTAGTACGAGGATAAAGAAGGCAGAACTATCAGCCGAAAGGCTTATAAAACCAGCATCTCATATCTCAATAATAAATACTAAAAAAGCGTGCTTAGCACGCTTTTTTAGTATTTATTTTGTCTTCTCTAGGGCTTGTAAGATATCGTTGATAATATCTTCCTGATCTTCTAATCCAACCGACAATCGAATACTGCCCGGTTGTATACCTAAGTTTAGTCGTTCGTCCTCAGACAGCTTGGAGTGTGTCGTGGATGCTGGATGCGTAGCGATTGATCTGGAATCACCTAAGTTGGATGTGTATAAAATCATTTCCAATTGGTCAACAAAAGCTTTTGCACGTTCAAAACCACCCTTGACAACCAGTGTAACAATGCCACCGCCTGCTTTCATCTGCTTCTTAGCTAGCTCATATTGTGGATGGCTTGGTAGAAAAGGATATTTTACATCTTCGATCTCCGGATGATTTTCTAACGCTTGTGCCAGTGCGAGTGCATTGGAACAATGGCGATCCATACGGATACCTAGGGTGTCCAGACTTTTGGAAATAATCCAGGCATTAAATGGTGACAATGCGGGGCCTGTGTGACGGATAAAGAACATCAATTTGTCTATCAATTCCTGTTTTCCAACGACAATACCACCCAAAACACGTCCCTGCCCGTCCATGTATTTAGTCGCCGAATGGATGACCAAGTCAAATCCATACTGAATTGGTTTCTGAAGATATGGCGTCGCAAAACAGTTGTCGATCGAAAGAATAATATTTGGATATTTTTCTTTGAACTTGCCCAACCATTCTAAATCAACCAATTCCAATCCGGGATTGGATGGTGATTCCAAAAATATAATTTTCGTATTTGGCTGTATAGCCTTTTCCCATTCCTCAGGATTAGCCGCGTCTACATAAGTTGTGGTAACACCCCAACGCGGAAAAAGTTCTGTAAATAACTGATGGGTAGAACCAAATATCGCGCGTGAAGAAACAATATGGTCTCCACTTTCGATAATTGCAGCAAAGGATGCAAATACTGCAGCCATACCAGATGCGAAAGATAAGCCCGATTCAGCACCTTCCATAATACAAACCTTGTTGATGAACTCGGAAGTATTCGGGTTTGCATAGCGAGAATAAATCATTGCATCCTCTTCTCCAGCAAAGACCGCCCGACCTTGTTCAGCGCTGTCGAAGATAAAACTTGATGTGAGGTATAAAGGAGTCGAATGTTCGCGAAGTGCTGAACGATCGACCTGTTCACGTATGATTTTAGATTGATCTTTTTTCATGATGTGTAAAGTTACGAGATGAAATTTTTATATTCGTATAATTACCAATGAAATGACCCATTTTATGAAAAAAATCTGGCTATTTTTTTTCCATGGAATTTTATTCCTTTGTTTTTCCTGTTCAAAAGATAAAGAATTACTCTCTGATCAGGGCCTCAAAGAAATACCTGTGTTCTTGTTGAGCCCCGATTTTCTATCTAACTATAATTTTTATCCGTTTGATAATAAGCTAAAACTGGCATACAAAGACCACCAACTTTCTCGAATTACTGGAGGCTTTTTGACGATTCCCACAGCAACCGGATTGAGCTATCATTTTACCGATATTATCTATTGGGATATCAACGTTATTGGGGATCGGGTTAAATTGGAAAAAAAGAGCTCCGATAAGGGAGTCTCATTTGATGAAAGGCATGAGTTACGTTATCACAATAAACTGATTACCGAAAGAAGAATAAACCGAGGAAATCAATCCATTAGCATATATAAATATGAATATGAGAACAACTTATTGAAAAAAGAATATTGCTATTTAGGTGATCGATTACCCCTTGAGAAAACGTTCTATTTTAATGCGAGCAAAAATTTAGATAGCATTGTGTATGAATACCCATATAGTACTTCTAAAATAATTGAGATATTTACTAATTATGATCAGAAACCAAATAAATTAAGGGGGCTTTTGGTGTTAGAAGACTTTTTGCCAAGAGCGCTCTCGATAAACAATTATATGGAAATGAATAGATTGTATGTTGATGAGGCAGGGAATCGAAGCCCATCTGGGGAAAGAAGATGGGATGCTAAGCTTTTCAATTAATGACGAACTTAAATAAAAGAGGCCGATAACTATATCGGCCCCTTTTATTTAAATCGAGTATTTCCTTATTTTTTTACAAATTGCATCACGACAATATCGCCAGAGATAAATGTTAACTCATTATCTCTAATGTCAAAGTTTGTCGTAGATTTTAAGCCATTCATAAATTCATTGTAAGCCGCATTTTCGCAGTGCATCATCGTAGATACCAATTTATCACCGATCTTAATGGAATTGCCTTTTTCACTTTCGTAAGTACCACCGATACCATTACAACCGTTGTTACCTTCTACTTTGTGGTCTTTGCTTGTGAAAGTTAATGTTGGGATTTTGTCCTTATACAATTCCTTCAGTGCTTTTCCTGCTGTCTCTGGTGTGGTAATAGACTTAAGCTCCCATGTTCCTTCCAAAGATGCGTTATCCACTACACTTGGTTTTTGCACTGTAGTTGCGGTATCGCCAGCTCCTGTTGCTTCAGATTTTTTTCCTGTTGTGTTACATGCAACAGTTGAAAATGCCAATGCAACTGCTAAAATCATTAAATTTACTTTCATAATAATTTCTAATAATATATAAACATTCCTTTTTCTGCACTACAACTTATAATTATCATGCCAATCTTGTCCCAATAGCATCCAATCACCGATTATAGTACAGCTAACTTCTTTATCCTCTATTAATAACAAATTTGTGTTTTTTGTTTGCACTCCAACAGGTAAATAAGTTCGTTTTGGTTTAATCATACTAAAAAAAGAACAGAAACAAAACCCCAAGAAACTATTTTGCTATTTCACCGAAATGTTTTAGATCAATCGATTGATTTGATTAAATAAGGCTAATTATCGACGACTAGAATACATTTTTGGATTTTCCCACCCTATTTCCGTACGCAAATGTTACATAGATAATTTTATAAAACTTCTTATATTAGGGCTTTACAACCTAATTTTCTAGTACTTATAATAAAGAATATGTTCACAATCTTGTTATCCTCCATCTTACTTTCCAGCGGTACGGTAGCTAAACCAGATACGTTAAAACCTTATGGAGCTTTGCCAACCGAACGCCAATTAAAATGGCAGGAGATGGAGACCTACTGCTTGATCCATTATACGCCAACGACTTTCCAAAATAAAGAATGGGGTTATGGTGATGCACAGCCTGCTTTGTTTAATCCTTCGGCATTTAATGCAAATCAGATTGCCAAAGCAGCGGCAGATGGAGGTTTCAGAGGCCTGATCAGTGTTGCCAAACATCATGATGGATTTTGTTTATGGCCAACCAAAACAACCTCCTACAGTATTGGCTCCTCTCCATGGAAAAATGGAAAAGGCGATATGGTAAAGGAATTTATGGAAGCGACACATCGTAATGGAATGAAGTTCGGTGTATATTTATCTGCGTGGGACCGTCACGATGAACATTATAGTACACCAGCTTATGCCAATGCCTATAGACAGCAACTGACCGAATTGATGAGCAATTATGGCCCCTTGTTTACCTCTTGGCACGATGGTGCCAATGGAGGTGATGGTTATTACGGTGGACATGAGGGGAAACGGATCATTGACCGAACAACTTATTATGAATGGCATGAGAAAACATGGCCTATCGTACGTAAACTTCAACCTAATGCGGTGATTTTCTCGGATATTGGTCCCGATATGCGCTGGGTAGGTAATGAACATGGTTTTGCTGCCGAAACCTCTTGGGCGACATTTACACCAATAGGGCTAAATGGAAAAGTAGCAGTACCTGGAGCAACCGAATCGCATAATGCAGAATCGGGAGACCGGAACGGAAAGTATTGGATTCCCGCAGAATGTGATGTTCCCCAACGTCCGGGATGGTTTTATCATGAGGAACAGAATAGCCGTGTAAAAACACCCAATCAACTGTTTGAAATCTATCTGAAATCGGTTGGTCGAGGTGCCAGTATGAATCTTGGTCTAGCACCAATGCCTTCAGGTACACTTCATGAAAATGATGTGAAATCCCTAAAGGCTTTTGGTAAAAAAATTAAAGAAACTTTCCATACCAATCTGGCAAAAGGTGCAACCATCACAGCCTCAAATACACGTAATGCTGATACCAAAACATATGCGACATCGTTGATTACGGATAATGACCGCTATAGCTATTGGGCTACCGATGATACAAAAACTTCGGCTACACTTGAAATTAAGCTAAAGTCAGCGGCGACATTTGATCTTATTCAATTGCGTGAAAACATTAAATTGGGACAACGGATTGACAGCGTTGTTGTGGAACAATGGCGTGACAACACCTGGAAACCCTTGGCTAAAGCAACTAGTATTGGTGCGAATCGCTTGATAAAACTTGAACAACCAACGACAACGGCACGCTTACGGTTACATATTTATGCTCCGGTAGCAATTACCTTAAGTGATTTTGGCCTGTTCAAGGAATATAATGAATCTTTTGCCTTCGATACAAAAGAGCTTAAAAAACAAACGGGCTTTAAATTAAAAACCGGAGCATCGAACAATACGGTGTACATGAGCGATGGTAATCCAAATACCTTTGCAACTGTAAGTGACCAAGGAGTCTTGGTTATTGAAACAAATGGCCAAACCTCGGGTATTGGTTTCCTGCCGCGTCAGGATAAAAAGACCGGCGGTATCCCGACGAAATACAAAATCTCAACCAGTGTAGATGGTAAAAAATGGATAAGCGTCAAAGAAGGCGAATTCTCCAATATCAAAGCAAATCCAATCTTGCAGCAGGTATTTTTTGAAACAAGCAATAATACCAAGTTTATCAAATTTGAACCAACGCAATTTATTGAAGGGAATGAGCTGACAATTGCTGAGCTTGAACTTTATGGTAAATAGAATTTTAATACTTTTCGTGGTCTGCATCTGTCAGACCACGCTTTTGTTTGCGCAACAAAATCCACTCCGTCTTTGGTATAATAAGCCTGCAAAAATCTGGGAAGAAACTTTACCGCTGGGCAATGGACTAATTGGTATGATGCCTGATGGAAATCCAACGAAGGAAAAAATTGTACTGAATGAGATTAGTATGTGGTCTGGAAGTCCAGAGGATCCTAATAACTATGACGCGCACAAAAATGTCAATGCCATTCAGGATTTATTGAAAGCGGGTAAAAATGATGAAGCCGAAAAATTGGTCAATGAAACTTTTGTCACCAATGGCAAAGGTTCAGGCTTTGGGAATGGCGCTAATGTTCCTTTTGGCTGTTATCAGTTACTCGGAGATCTACTTTTGCAATATCAACTGCCATCTTCTTCTATTGAAGACTATACAAGATCCTTGGATCTGGCCACGGCGACAGCACAGACTTCTTTTCGTGCCGGAAACACAAAAATTCAACGTACTTACTACACCTCCTTTGACAAGAATGTCGGTGTTATTCAATTAAATCAGAATAGCGATGCCAGACAGACGGTCGGTATTTCTTTTGAGCGGAAGGAGAATATAGACCGCTACAGCCTGTTGGATGATGGTATTTTGATCGAAGGGTCGCTGCCGGATGGTAAAGGGGGCAAGAACCTGAAATTTGTCGGGTTATTGAAAGTACATGGTAAAAATCTTCAGGTCAACAGAAAAGATCAGGTACTGGAAGTTTCGGCGGCAGGAAACCTGTCGATCTATCTCACGGCGAGCACGTCTTATTATGGAGAGGATCCACTGGCAACTACCAAAACGACTATTGCAGCCGTACAGTCGTCCAATGCAGCCAAAATGTATAGCAATCATGTGGATTCCTATCAACGGATTTTTAACCGGGTGGAGCTTAACCTTTTTGGAAATCGCTCAAATGCAAATGTTCCAACCAATGAACGGATTGCTAATTTTTATAAAGACCCAACACAAGATCCAGATTTGGCAACGATTTATTATCAGTATGGGCGTTATTTGAATATTTCAAGTTCAGCGCCGAAAAATACAAATGCACTTCCGCCAAACTTGCAGGGATTATGGGCCAATCAGATCCAAACGCCTTGGAATGGTGATTATCATCTAAATATCAATGCGCAGATGAATCACTGGGGGGTGGAGGTAAACAATCTAAGTGAATATCATCAACCTTTTATCGAACTGATAAAACGGATCGCAAAAACAGGAGAGCAAACTGCAAAAGCCTATTATAACGCACCTGGATGGGTTGTTTATATGATGACCAATATCTGGGGATATTCAGCTCCGGGTGAACAGGCTTCCTGGGGGGCAAGTACAGCCTCCGGTTGGTTGTGCAATCACCTGTGGGAACATTATCTTTTTACAGGAGACCAGGGGTATCTGAAAGAAATCTATCCGATACTCAAGGGTGCTGCAGAATTCTACAACCATACATTGGTGCAAGATCCCAAAACAGGATGGTGGGTTACTTCACCATCAGTATCACCAGAAAATGCGTTTCGGATGCCCAATGGAAAGGTCGCAGCGGTGGTGATGGGTCCCACAATCGACAATCAGATTGTACGCGAGCTGTATCAAGCCGTTATTCAAGCAGACTCTATTTTGGCTGTCAAGGATAGTTTTGTAGCTAGCCTGAAAGGGAAATTAAAAGAGATCCCACCAGCAGTAGTGATTAGTAGATCTGGACGTGTAATGGAATGGCTCGAGGATTATCAGGAGGTTGAACCCAAACACCGTCATGTATCCCATCTTTATGGTCTGTATCCTGCAGCATTTATTTCTCCCCAAACGACTCCGGCTTGGGCCGAAGCTGCACGAAAAACGCTTGCTATCAGGGGAGATGAAGGTACAGGCTGGTCAAGAGCCTGGAAAATATTGTTTTGGGCAAGATTGCAGGATGGTGATCATGCCCTAGAAATCCTTCGTCAGTTGCTGAAACCAGCCTTTGCCAGTGAAACAACCTATCAGGGTGTGGGTGCCGGCACCTATCCCAACTTATTCTGTGCCCATCCACCGTTTCAGATTGATGGCAACTTTGGCGGCGCCGCAGGTATCGCAGAGATGTTGATTCAAAGCCACAATGGCTATATTCATCTGCTACCAGCTCTACCTAAAGCTTGGTCTAAGGGACAGATCAAAGGGCTAAAAGCCCGAGGGAATTACACCGTGGATATGAGTTGGGAAAATGGGAAAATTGTCAAGCTTAACATAAAAGGAAAAAAAGGAAATGTTCGCATATTTGAAAACGGAATCTATAAGGACTATAAGGTCCGTTAGCTATTTTTGCTTTCTATTTATTTTTCTGGGAACAACTGCTTGTTCCCAGAAAACAGACAAAGCTAAAAAAGAAGAGCTTTTGAAAACGTTCGCTTATAAAATTATTGGGCAGACAAGTGCTGCGGAGGGAAGCTCGGTGACCCTCATCGATCCAGAAAACAAAATGCAGCAGTTTACAAAAACAAGTGTAACGAACGGGCAATTTGTCTTGGAAGGTGAATTGGCAATGACTGGTTTTTATGGGATTCAGATCAGTGGCGGAGAGCCTTACATCCTGTTTTTGGAAGGTGGAAGTGACTATGAACTGAAGGAAAATAAAGGACGCTTTAACTTGACTACAACCTCCAGTAATGCAACGGATTTTGTTCAGTTTACAGAACAATATCAACAGCGTGAAAAAGAAGAGAAATTGAAGGAGGAAAATAAGACGGCCCGAATTAGTGGATTAAATGGTCAGCTCTCAGCGATGGCCTTGCGCAACGATGGATCGTACGAGAAAACTATTGATGAAATACAACGGTTGTCGACTGGCAAACCTTATAACATCCGCAATTTATATGCTGACTTTATTCTTGATAGTACACATCAATCGTCTTTGGTTCTCCCTTACTTTTTCAAATATGTCTCCATCGATGCGGATAATTTTAAAAAATTTGATGCCGCCTTGCAACGCTTCGATGCGACACTGCAAAAACATCCTTATTATAAATTTGCGCGTGAGAAAGTAGACCGGGTGAAAGATTTTTATGAGAATATGCCTGTCTTTCCACCTATCACGCCAATGAATGTCCAACGGGATTCGTTAAAAATCAATGAATTTTCAAATGCCAAAATGTTGATCGCCGCGTTCTGGAAAGCAGCCAGTAAATACAGTGTTTCAGATGTTACTGAACTACGCAAAAAAGAGTCACAGTTAAAGGCAATGGGAGTGCGGGTTATTTATTTTTCCTTGGATGCTGATCAAGATGCTTGGATCAAAACCAGCAACGCGCTCGCTTTGGGGCCTCATAGCTATTATTTGAATACTAATGATCGGGCAACAATGGAAAATGACTTTGGTATAGACCGTTCACCAAGTTATTTATGGATCAATCCACAGACGTTCAAAATCTTGTCGCTCACTGGTGAAGATCCGACCTTACCACAGTTTATCCGTAAGGTCAACCAGTTTTTGGTTAAAAATTAACGATTATTGTCTTAAAAAATGGTATATTTGAATTAACGGTTTAATATTTGTTATTTCAATAGACGATGAAAGTTGTTCAATTTACGGTACCGGTGGTTTATCAAGGATCTATTTGCGTGCAAGAGGATATCTTGCCCTCCTTCTATAGTAATTACCATCGGCATAAAGAGATCCAATTGACCTATATCTTAAAAGGACGGGGGACCTTTATGATCGGCAACTTTACCCATAGTTTTGAAGAGGATGAAATCTATATCGTTGATGCAGATGAACCACATATGTTTAAAACAGGAGAGGACATCAAGGACGGCATTCATGCCATTCATATTTTCTTCGACTATGAGCATTTCAAATCTTTTCTGGATTTCCCTGAATTTGACGATGTCAAATACTTTCTTGAACACATCAATGTCAGTAAGAAGCTGGATGCTGAACATGCTATTGCGCTCAAAGATAAATTTGTACAGATCAATATAAGCGCAGGAATAGACCGGTTGTTATCCTTTGTAAAGCTGATCAATTTTTTGAGCAAAAAGGTCGATCAATGGACCTCCCTATATACGGGAATTCCCCAGAAGAAATTTTCGGACGCCGAAGGCTTGCGCATCAACGAAATATTTCAATATACCTTTCAGCATTTTGGTGATAAAATCTCGCTTGAAGATATCGCAGCAGTAGCTCACATGACTCCCCACGCATTTTGTAAGTATTTTAAAAAGCACACTCGGAAGACCTATGTGACCTTCCTGAATGAAATCAGAATTGAACGGGCCTGCAAGATGTTGATTGACGAGTCCTCTGAAAGTGTTTCCAATATTGCATTTAAAACAGGGTTTAACAACGTGGTCAATTTTAATAGGGTATTTAAGAAAATCACAAAGCATTCCCCAAGTGAATATGTGCAGGAACATCGGATGCGGGATTAAGCCATCGTTGGGACACTGAAAATATTGTTCGAAAAGACGTGCGTAGTATGACCTTACAGATCCCGTCAGTGGACAATATCGGAGAAGCACTCGGCAATAAAATGTAACGATTAGGGATACGAAAACCTTAAATTTGGAGTCTAACGATTGTTACTCCGATGAATAAAAATTTAATTTTTGTCCTGTTTGCGTTATTGGGCTATCTGATGCCTGCAACAGCGCAATCTCAAAATTTCAAGATTGACACCTTGCAATACCAAGGGACATCCAAAAATATAGTGAACCTGGTCATTTTGGGCGATGGTTATACAAAAGATCAACTAGACGATTACGCAGAAGATTCCAAGCAGTTCACAAACTATTTTTTCTCAATAGAACCTTTCAAACAATACAGCAGTTTCTTTAATGTATTTGCGATTCGGACGATATCTGAAGAATCCGGTGCTACGCATGATTGCAAAGCAAGTGATTGTGTACACGGTGACACCGATCTCAGCAAATATCCAAGCCGTTACAATAAATTCACTAGAGATCATGCTGTGCCAGTCACGCATCCCAATACTATTTTTGGAAGCAGTTTTGACAATGGTGGACTACACCGCCTTGTGGTGCCTCAAAAAAATGAGCGTATTGAAGAAGTGTTAAAAACACATATCCCCAATTATACACAAGTTGTAGTATTGGTCAATTCACCATTTTATGGCGGATCGGGAGGGAAGTGGGCCACCTCAACGGTCAACTTTAAAAGCGATGATATCGCTGTCCACGAGATCGGGCATTCGTTTGCTCAGCTGGCTGATGAATATTGGGCAGGAAATCAATATGCCATTGAATCTGTCAACCGCTCGCAAACGGCCGATGTAAATACTGTTCCCTGGAAACATTGGATTGGAAAAGATGGCGTAGGTATCTATTCTTATGGAGGGAAGGGTTCTCCTTCCAATTGGTTCAGGCCACATGAGTATTGTAAAATGCAATATCTTGTGGCTCCATTTTGCCCCGTCTGCCAGGAGCAATTTGTGGCTTCAATCAAACAAAAATCTAACCCTTTTATTGCTGTAAAACCAGTATTGAATAATGTATTGACCCTAGATAGCATTCAGAAATTTACATTACAGCTAGCAAAACCATCCCCAAATACATTTAAGCTGGTATGGTCCTTAAATAATGAAACCATCGCCCATGACATCGATTCAATCTATTTGGATCCGGGAATGTTGCGCATTGGTGCGAACGAACTGAAAGTGATTATTCAAGATACAACAGATCTGCTCCGCGATCCGAAGTATGTAAACCATAGGGATTCCATTGTATGGAAATTCAATCAGCTTAAATCCAATGAACTTGCGAAACCCATCAATACTTGGGGTGATACACTCGAAACTTGCTTTGGTGGAGATCAGGTGCTTACGGTTAAAAAGCCTATCGCTGGACTTGTCTACCGTTGGTTTGAAACCCAAACTGCTGCACCTGTCGGGACGGGAAACAATATGGTGATCCAAAAGGTCTCCGCGTCCAAAAAATATCATGTCGTCGCATATTGGAAAGACAAGCATTCAGTGCAATCGGAGGTCTTATTGAAAACACTGCCAAAACTAGAGAAACCCAAAGATATCCGTATCAAGATCAACAAAAAGAAAAATAAGGTACAGTTGGTCATACAAGATAAAGTGGATGCACGTTACAATTATATCTGGTCAGATGCAGATGGTAAACCAATCTACGAATGGGACGAATTCAATGGAGAATATGTACGCCCAACGGGTGCAAATACGATGCTTGTGTTAGAACGAACTACTACCAAGCGGAAAGTTTACGTCCAAAAGGTAGACAAAGAAACAACTTGTAAGAGTGATCGGGTGGAAGTAATTTTTTAGTTACACTATTGATAGCTAGTGATTTATAAGTTAATTTTAATCTGCCGGTTAGTTAACTTATAAATCATTCATAATTATGAAAAAGAAAACCCAGTCTACTTGGGGAGTTTTTTCGTGCCTATTCATCGTGATTTTAGCCGTAGCACCATCCTGTAAGAAAAATGCAAAACTTCCTGATGAAAGCAATGAGAAAACGCATGCAGTAACCTTCAAGATCAAGGATTTTGAAACGATTGTCACCTCCCTGAAAGCACAATCGTCCAGGTTTAAAAGTGCTTCGACTACCGAAAGCACAACAGAAAATCAACTCCTCTACCATTGGAATTTTGATAATGGTAATGCTGACCCGATCATGGCGCTTGAGGATGCGGCTGTCATTGACTACAACAATGGTAAGACCGACTATAGCTATGTCGCCGGCTGGCCGACATCCGGAAAAGGTATTAGTTTCAAAGGGGCCAAAGAGGTTCTGATCAAGATACCTGGTTCGGGTATCGCGACGTTGACAAATCTGTCTTTTGACGCCAATAGCTCCGGAACTGGACCTCGTGCTCTACTGTTGAGTTATTCAACAGATAAAGGTGCAACATTCAAAAATCTCTCGGATACCCTACATTATCCGGCAAATATCACGACTTCGGCCAAGTTTGCAGTGGAACAGTCGCTTCGGGCGATTAACCTGGTCGCAGCTCAGGGATGTTGGTTAAAAATCGCCTTATTTTCGGGCAATAGGGAAGGAGCAAGTAACTACAACGAGAGTACAGGGACTTTTAAAATGGACAATGTCAAGATTATGGGGACGACAGATCAATCGGTTCTGCCCGATAAATTGTATTACCATATCTTTGATGCCAATAGCAAGCTGCTGGTGAAGGCGGGTACCCTCAATGCAAAAGAAAAGTTTAATATCGCTTTACCGATGGGAACGTACTACCTGAGCCTACTATCCAAAAATTCAGGTCTGCCCTTATTGCTTCCGGCATCCGTGACGGATCTTAGGAGTCTTTCGGTGTCTAATGCTTTCAGTGAGCAGTCTGCTGAAATATTTGCGGTACGCGATACTTTTGATGTGAAAGAATCTATGGAAAGAGTATTGACGATGAACCGTATCTATAGCGAGGTTAAATTTGAATGCACGGATGTCGAGGGGCTGGATCTTGTCGACAGCATTCAGATCAAACAGCTGCATAAACTCTTCCAATATTATCCTTTTGCAACTGGGGCAGATGAACAAGTGGATAAGACTATCTTACGTATTATTCCCAATTTCAGTAGCAGCTCGAAAAGTTTTGTTTTTAATCAGTTTATGGGTGATCTCCCAGAAAATAAGATAGTCAAATACGAGTTGCACATTTTCAGAAAGGGGGAACTTATGCGCACATTTGACCTGGGCAGTGAAATTCGAAATAATGTACAGCTTCTATTTAAGGGAAAACTGCTCGATGGAGCAAATGGAAGTCAAGGTTTTCAGGTGATGAAAAATGAAAAATGGCGCGATAATGTGGTCATAGAATACTGATTAAAAAAGTCAATCCAACTCGCCAATTTGAATTAAATAAAATAGGGTTATCCAGTTCGGACAACCCTATTTTATTTAATTTTATTCGTATCCCCTTAGCGTCTTTTTGATAGGCTATTCTCCGTAAGGGGCTTTTGCTTATTTGTTATAGCAATTTTTTTAGCAAAGTATTCCAACCTGCTAAATCATTTAAGATTCGTTCAAGATCAGCGATCGCTACGCGCTCTTGTTCCATGGTATCACGGTGACGGATTGTTACGGTATTATCTTCCAAAGAATCGTAGTCAACAGTAATACAGATTGGCGTACCGATTGCATCCTGGCGACGGTAACGTTTTCCGATCGCATCTTTTTCATCATATTGGACATTGTAATCCAATTTTAATGTATTCAGGATCTCACGCGCTTTTTCTGGTAAACCGTCTTTCTTCGTCAAAGGCAAAATAGCAGCTTTCACTGGTGCCAATGCTGCAGGAAATTTCAATACAACACGAGAATCTTGTTTCTCTGCTGTAGAAAGATCTTCTGTTACCAATGAATTACATAGAACAGTTAAGAACAAACGATCCAATCCAATGGAAGTCTCGATGACATAAGGAATGTAATTTTGATTGATCTCCGGATCAAAATATTGCATTTTCTTTTTCGAAAATTCCTGATGCTGTTTCAAGTCAAAATCCGTACGGGAGTGGATACCTTCCACTTCTTTAAATCCGAATGGGAAGTTAAACTCGATATCCACAGCTGCATTGGCATAATGCGCCAATTTATCGTGGTCGTGGTAACGGTAGTTAGCCGGATCAAATCCTAGCGCTAAATGCCATTTTAGACGTGTTTCTTTCCATTTGTTGTACCATTCCAGTTCAGTGCCCGGACGGCAGAAGAATTGCATTTCCATTTGTTCAAACTCACGCATACGCATGATAAACTGGCGTGCAATGACTTCGTTACGGAAAGCTTTTCCGATCTGAGCAATACCAAAAGGAATTTTCATACGACCTGTCTTCTGAACGTTTAGGAAGTTAACAAAAATACCTTGAGCAGTTTCCGGACGAAGATAAACCTGATCTGCCCCATCTGCCATGGCACCCATCTGCGTGGCAAACATCAAATTGAATTGACGTACTTCAGTCCAATTTTTGGTGCCTGAAACCGGACAAACGATATTATGCTCTTCAATGATTGATTTTAAACCAGCAAGATCGTCCGCATTTAATGCAGTGTTTAATGCTTCTAAAAGCGCTGCTGCTTCTTTAGTCTTTCCGTCTGCTTCATAACGTGCAATTTTGTCTTCGATCAATTGGTCGGCACGGTAGCGCTTTTTTGAATCTTTATTATCGATCATTGGGTCATTGAACCCATCCACGTGACCAGATGCTTTCCATGTGGTTGGATGCATGAAAATTGCGGCGTCAATACCGACAATATTTTCGTGCAATTGCACCATGGATTTCCACCAATAAGTCTTTAGGTTGTTTTTAAGTTCAGAACCTAATTGACCGTAATCGTAAACGGCACTTAATCCGTCATATATTTCGCTCGATTGGAATACAAAACCGTATTCCTTCGCGTGTGATACTACACTTTTGAAAAAATCGTCTGTCTGTTTGCTCATAAGTGGCAAATATAGATATTAGTATTTAGATTTTAGATATAAGATTCTAGATATGAGATATTAGATCCACATTGCCATCCAAATGAAGTTGACATAATAAAATAGCATTCGAACCCCGACATCAATATAGGCTATTAAATGCTCAAATCGCGTATCTGTTGGGATGCATTCTTATTGTCTACTTTTTTGATGATGTGCTGAATGATACCCTGCTCATCGATCACAAAGGTCGTCCGTGCCGTACCCATATATTTTTTTCCGTACATGTTTTTTTCTACCCATACACCATAGGCCTCTACAAGGCTTTTGTCTTCATCCACAAGAAGTTGAAATGGTAGCTCGTGTTTGGTGATAAACTTTTGATGTGAAGCCTCATTGTCCACGCTAACACCAATAATTTCAAAGCCATCTTTTTTCAGTGATTGATAGTTATCTCTAAAATTGCAGGCTTCGGTCGTGCAGCCTGGGGTGTTGTCTTTTGGATAAAAGTAGAGAATCACCTTTTTCCCTTTGAAATCCGAAAGATGGACGGTTTCACCATTTTGATTTTTTGCACTGAAATCCGGTGCCTGTTGTCCTATTTCTAGTGTTGCCATATGTAGTTCTATTTAGCCTATTAAGATACGATATTATCCGATGAAAATCCAGCATGCCCATTAGACTTGTTTCTAAAAATGATCCAAGAATAAAAGCACATGAAGGATGTACCACGCACAGCAGATAAACTATCTGCTGAAAGAGGCTTCGTATGTTTTTAAATTTCCTTTATTGTCTTTGACCTCTAATTTGAAACTGTGGGTGCCGCTGCTCAGATTGGATTCAAAGTCGTGCCACAGGTGTCTTGTTTTGGGATCATATTTCATCAGGGCCCATTTGCCATCTATATAGGCATCGAAGGTATCTATTCCTGAAAGATTATCACTGATGGTAAAATCTATGGAGCGTTGATTGGATACATTCTTGCCATTGGTCAGGTTACGTGCACTGATGGTTGGGGCAATGGTATCAACAGCCACATAAAAGCCGCCAAATTCGCGCACATTGGCAACAACCCAGCCATTTTCGTATTTCCCACCCTGCGCTCCACCATCTGTGGAGACGATCAGCGCCTTGCTATACAAGCTCTCTGGTAAACTATAGTCTGGTTTGATCATCAGTTTGTAATAGCCGAATACAGGTGTATAGGAGTTGTGGATGTAATGCGCCGCTGAGTAGCCTTTCGCTGGTTTAGCGCCTTGGAAATAATTGAAATAAAGGTCGTTATAGAGGATGTTTTTACCCATATAAACGCGAGCGTTTTCAGCCTCATATTTGTTTTCATCAGCATAATGAAACATTTTGAGCCCTTCGGCTGACTTACGGCTGATCGCTAAAGAGGGATTGTTCTGTACCTTAAAATTGAGTTCGCTTTTGTTGCCCTGCACATCTTTGACGACATATTTTACATCATGCACCTCATTATCCTTTAATTCGATTATACCCTGATTGTCCAGTTGTTTGTAGATATTGATCGGATTATTAGGGTCTCTAAAACTCTTCTGAACACGGACGCCAGATTTCTTCAGATAAGGGTAGTCTATATACGATTGAATCGCACGGGTCTGGTCAAAGGGGATGGATTCGAAGAGTACGGTGCTGATATTTTTGTTGTCAAGGAATAGTTCGATCGAATATACACCATAGGTAAAGGAAATACCACCACGTCTGTCTACGGTATTGATACCAAGACCAAAGTTGCCATTGACCGGAATAGGGGCACCTGATGCCAAACTATAATTTCCATCACCGATGGATCTGATTGTCTGATGTCTGCGTGGGGTGTTCTCGTCAAAAATTTCACGGCCAAGGTCATAAACCGTTATACCTCTGATCAATGGTTTTACACCATCTGGAAATAACAGCCCAAATAATTGGGGATTTAATGGTAGCTGTGCTTTGGTGTCGCGAATCTCAAAATGCAGGTGTGGTCCTGCTGAACCACCTGTATTTCCTGAGTTGGCAATAAATTCACCTTTTTTGACAGGTACCTGATTTGGTTTGAGAAATACATCAACATCAAAACGTTTTTGTTTGTACTGCTCGTCTTTTATAATTTTTGCCAGATCAGCATTGAAGCTCTCCAAGTGCATATACACGGAGGTATATCCATTTGGATGGTCAATATACACGTAATTTCCGCCGCCACCGATCTGTACACGTACACGGGACACAAAACCTTCCGCTGCCGCGTGTACAGGGATATTGATGCGCTGCTGGGTGCGATAATCGTCGCCACCATGGAAATGCGTTGCACGCAACTCACCAAATGAGCCCGATGCCTGGGGAGCGATATCCATTGGTCGTACGAAATAATTCTGCGGATAATTGCGACTTTTGATAATATCCTGTGCTTGGACGAGGCTAAAGGCCAAGGTCAATACACCAAGTAAAATTGCTGTTTTTTTTATCATTTCCCCTCCTTATTTGATTTTACAGCTAAACATCTTTTGTTCCCCAATAAATCCTTCCAATAGATCGCCAATTGCGACGGATCCAACACCAACCGGGGTACCGGTATAGATTAGGTCACCTTTGCGTAAGGTGATAAATTTAGATGTATAGACAATTAGGTCTTCAAAGGAGAAAATCATATCCTTAGTATTGCCCTGTTGGACAGTTTGTCCATTTTGTTGCAGAGAGAAATCAATAGCATCGACAGCGCTGATTTCTTCTTTCGGGATTAAATTGCTGATCACAGCGGAATGGTCAAAGGCTTTTGCCAGTTCCCAAGGAAGACTTTTTGCTTTGAGCTCCTGTTGCAGATCTCTTGCGGTGAAGTCGATTCCCAAGCCAATCGCATCGTAATACGTTGACGCAAATTTCGGCGTAACATGTTTTCCTTCCTTACAAACCCGGAGAACAACTTCGGTCTCAAACTGAATGTTTTTGGAAAATTCTGGGTAATAGAAATCTTTATTGTCCTTTAAAACCGCGGTATCGGGTTTTAAAAAAATGATGGGATTTTCGGGTACTGGATTATTGAGCTCTTTCGCGTGGTCGATGTAATTTCGGCCGATGGCAATTATTTTCATTGTATAAGTCTTTTAATGCGATGAAGCTTTCAGATTTTTTGCGCTTTATTATGATGGCAACTATTCACCGTTTACTTTTTAGTGATTAATGAATTTATCATACTCATGCTGAATAAATCATGAAGATTTCATGCGTGTCTATTTTTCTGAATGATATCGGAACATTTCTCAAGAGAAAGACGAGTTTATGGGCATGATATGCCCGCTCGCTTGCTTGAAAAAACAAACTTAGCAAATGTCCTAGGCTTATCCAAAAATGATCAACACCAACCAGGAATATCATACCTATAAACTTATTTATTTATATAGGTTTTAGTTAGGGTTTATTTAGGTTTTAGTTAGGTTTAGTTTAGGTAATAGCTAACTAAAATCTAACTAAAACCTAAATTAATATTAACTTAAATCTAAACTAATGAAAACTTTAATTAGAATTATTTGTTGAGTTGGAAACAGAGAAATTACAAGTGAACCAAGAACTTTACAAATGGCAATATTAGAGGATGGCCCCAATGGTGGTTTTCGGGGCAAAGTAGGATCAGTATATGGATATAATCTTAAAGGACAATGGATTATTCGAGGTGCCAGGAGGAAAAGTAATAAACCTCCGACTGCGGCACAATGGTTACATCGCCAAAAACTAAAATTGGTAGGAAAGTTTTGTGGGGAAAATAAGCCTGTTTTCGATTTTGGTTATCGGTTTAAAAAAGACAAAGAATCTAAATATGGTGCATTTCAACTTGCTCAAAAACATGTTTTCAACGAGGTAGTGACATTTGATGCTGATAATAATCCACTTGTGAATTTTGAAAACCTAAAAGTATTTACTGGGGAACTACTATCTCCCAAGAGTGCAAAGGTAAGTTTCAATGACAGTCGTATAGATTTGGAATGGATACCAAACCCAGCTTATAATGATGAAATCTATAAGTTGAATCTGGCGTTCGTTAGCTTAAAAGATCTTTGCTCACTAAAGTTGGCAATTGCAAATGCAGCAGATGGGCAATGCTCAATGGAGATACCAGCTGAATTGAATAAGAAAGCGGAGTATCATGTGTACATCGGTTTTTGGAATACATTTTATAATGAAATATCTGATTCCTCTTATTGCGGGTTGCTTCGATAGGATTTTTCAGGAGACTTGTGTATCTTTAACACTATGAATAAACTACAAGCCGTATTGTTTGATTTGGATGGTACATTAATTGATTCGGAATATTTCTATTTTAAAAATTGGGCACCTATCTTAAAACAAGAATTTGATCTGCAGATAAATTATGAAGATTGGATTAGGGATTTTGCCGGCCATACCTTAGCACATAATGTAAAACGTTTGGTTGAAGACTATGGGTACGATACAACCGAAGAGTACATGTGGAAAAGGACGCGTGCCGCCTATGCTGATTCTAATATGAGTGATATCGAATTGATGCCTTTTGCCAAGGATATTTTGGAATACCTCAAAGAAAATAACATCCGGATTGGCCTAGTGACCTCAAGTTACCGCAGTACAGTGGATACAGTTTTGGGAAAACATGGACTGTTGGATTACTTTGAATTTTTTGTGACAAGGGAATGTGTGGAGTTTCCGAAGCCTAATCCGGAGCCTTATCGTTTGGCACTATCAAAACTGGATTTGCCAGGATCGTCCTGCGTCGCGATTGAAGATACGATAACAGGCAGTAGGTCTGCGTTGGATGCTGGTTTGCAGTTGATTGCTGTCACAAAACAGGAGGTGGAACGCGCTAGACTAACAGCTGTGGATAACATTGTGGAAAACTTACAGCAGGCGAAACAGCTATTATCCGACTGGATTTAAGGGTAATCGTATAATTTAATCGTTTTAGCATTTGTAATTTTATTCGGATATATGTAATATTACCGAATTGTAAAGGGAACTCTGATTATGAACCGTAGAACCGCAATAAAGCAATTTTTCATTATCGCAGGCGGACTGACTATTTTGTCATCCTGTCTGAATGATGGTGGTGCATCTATTGTATTAAATAAGCTGAAATTGTCAGCAGAAGATGAGCAGTTTTTGGCTGACCTGGTGGATGTCCTTATCCCGAAAACGGATACTCCGGGTGGGAAGGATCTGAACCTGCACCTGTTTGTGATCAAGATGGTGGATGATTGTGAGTCGCCAGAAAACCAGGAGAAATTTGTTTCTGGTTTTAACAAACTAAGAAAACAGCTGAATCTGGCCAATGGCAAAGAGACAGAAAATAAGTTAGCTAACCTGACCGATAAAACGGATGAAAAGATTTTTTTTGAAATCTTTAAATCACATGCGATCCAAGGCTATATGAATTCAGAATATGTGATGAAGAATAAGGTGATCTATAAGCTTATTCCGGGACCGTACAATGGTGCGGTGAAAATTAATGGATAAATCCAATATGGCAAATCTAAATATTGACAGTGAAAAAAATAGGACCTATGATGCTATCGTGATAGGTTCAGGAATTAGTGGTGGCTGGTCTGCAAAGGAATTATGTGAGAAAGGACTAAAGACCCTAGTATTGGAACGTGGCCGTGATGTACAGCATATTAAGGATTATCCAACCACGAATATGATGCCTTGGGAGTTTGAACATCGGAATGAGATGCCTTATAAAGTGAAAGAGGAGAATCCGATTGTCAGCAAATGTTATGCTTTTCATGAAGATGCCGCACATTTCTTTGTAAAGGACAATGAGCACCCTTATATACAGGAAAAACCTTTTGATTGGATCCGAGGATATCAGGTTGGCGGGAAATCTTTGTTATGGGCGAGACAGACGCAACGTTGGTCCGACTTTGACTTTGAAGGTCCCGCACGTGATGGTTTTGCCGTAGATTGGCCTATACGCTATGCTGATTTAGCGCCATGGTATGCATATGCAGAGAAGTTTGCCGGCATTGCTGGGGATCATGATGGACTTCCAGAGCTGCCAGATGGTGAATTTTTGCCCGGTTACCCGTTAAATATTGTAGAGAAGTATTTTAAAGAGAAAGTTCAGAAAAAATTCCCGGAACGTAAGGTGATATCGGCACGTTGTGCACACCTTTCCAAACCCAACCAGATTCACATCGATCAAGGCCGTGTCCAATGCCAAAATCGTGTGCTCTGTCAGAGAGGATGTCCTTTTGGTGGGTATTTCAGTTCCAATGCAACGACAATTCCTTGGGCCGCTAAAACCGGAAATATGACCCTGCGTCCACATTCGGTGGTTCACTCTATCCTATACGATGAAAAAAAAGGAAAAGCTGTAGGCGTTCGAGTCATTGATACAGATACCAAAGAGGAGATTGATTTCTATGCAAAATTGATCTTTGTCAATGCAGCTGCCATCAATACCAATCTGATCTTATTGAATTCCAAGTCAAACCGTTTTCCAAATGGTTTAGGGAACGATAGTGGTGTATTGGGAAAATATGTCGCTTTCCACAACTATAGTGCACGTATTTATGCCGAATACGAAGGACTGTTGGATTATACTGCGGAGGGAAGAAATCCTGCCGGCGGTGGATACATTCCTCGCTTTCGCAACCTACATAAACAGGAAACAGATTTCTTACGTGGCTATGCGGCGGGTTTTGGTGCATCACGTAGCAAAGAATCAGATCGCTCTGGCCTAGGATTAGGACTTAAAGAGAACCTATTAAACCCGAAATTGGGTATTTGGCAGGTTGGCTCACATATGATGGGTGAGACAATACCAAAAGAATCAGGTATGGTGTCTCTAGATGCTAATAAAACAGATGATTGGGGAATTCCATTGTTGAAGATTGCCGTCGACTATGACGACAACGACGAAAAAATGAAAAAAGATTATATTGCGGTCATGACCGAAATGTTTACCGATGCTGGTTTCACGAATATTCGGCCAGACACACATTGGCAGGCTCCGGGGCTGGACATCCATGAGATGGGCGGCGCACGTATGGGACACGATCCGAAAACATCTGTATTGAACAAATGGAATCAGATGCATGCGGTAAAAAATGTTTTCGTTACAGATGGTGCCTGCATGACTTCGACATCAACACAAAATCCTTCATTGACCTACATGGCCTTCTCAGCACGTTCCGTTGATTATGCCATCAGCGAAATGAAGAAAGGAAATAGATAGTTTTAGCTGGGAAAGATTTTGGAAATAAATCTTTCCCAGTTGAATTTAAAATACTAAATTACAACCTTAATTAAGATATTAAACCCAGAAAAACATAACCAAAGAGGAAAAGAAAAAACAGAAATTAAACAGTATAAACCAAACGAACAAACCAAAAAATTTTACAAAAAAAGCAAAAGCGATTTAGCATTTTTTCGATACTTATAGCGATCAACCAAACTGAGATAAAATTGATGCTTTAAGGAGAAATAGATGTTAAATTGAAAAATTATAATGGAAGGGATTATGAGCTAAAACTTTTTGTTATAATCGATTATAAGGGAAAACTAAATTAAACTAAACGTTTCTAGTATCTTTTTGCTAAAACGTTTTTATAAACCAAATCACTATTAATATGAGCACAGTTGACGTAAAATCATTTGTGCAGCTTGGGAAAAAATCAAAGTTATTTTTCTCATTGGCTGTCATTGCTGGTACATTTCAACAAGTCAATGCCGCTGTAGCAACTTCAGCAAATTACGAAGGTAAATCCTTTGTAAAAGAAGTTCGTAATCTGCAACAGCAATTGAAAGGAAAAGTATTGGATGCTACCGGAAAACCTCTTGTAGGAGCCTCTGTAGCAGTTAAGGGAACCTCAAATGGTACCCAATCAGACGCACAGGGGAATTTTTCTGTGGAAGCAAAGTCTGGTGATGTGCTGGTTGTTACTTCGGTCGGTTATAAATCGAAAGAGGTGACAGTTGCCGGTGCTACCATCACTGTACAATTGGAAGAGGATCAGGGCCAATTGGATGAAGTCGTTGTTGTCGGTTACGGTACGATGCGCAAATCGGATGTAACCGGTTCCATTGCCATGGTCAAAGGAGCTGACATGATTAAAGATCAAAGTTTTAGCCCTTTAGACGCCTTAAGAGGTAAAGCATCAGGGGTAAACATTTTCTCCAATTCGAGCCAGCCTGGCGCTTATGCGAATAGGGTGGTGATTCGTGGTGTTGCGACAATCAACTCCTCTTCAAACCCACTATATGTAGTGGATGGTGTTGTGATGGAAGATTTCCATTTGCTGAATCCGAATGATATTGAAAACATCGAAGTATTAAAAGATGCGTCTTCAGCAGCGATCTACGGTGCTCGTGGTGCGAACGGTGTTATCTTAGTAACAACAAAACGCGGAAACAAAGATGGGTCTAGAACAATCAGTTACCAAGGATCAGCAGGCGTAAGTTCTGTACAACGTTATATGGATGTACTGAACGCTAAGGAATGGGTCGATGCCTTTATGATTGGTCTGGAAAATGAAAATAAATATGCTGCTAAGTTTCTAAAAGATCGTGATAAGAACTGGACGCCTTGGTCGCTAAATAAAAAAGACTGGTTCAATGATCCGAATTATTTTGATGCGAACGGGAACCCTTTATATGATACCGATTGGCAGAAGGAGGCGACCAGAACAGCTATTTCCCATAATCATCAATTGAACGTACAACAAGGCGATGAGAAATCATCTGTAGGTGCCTTCTTAAATTACACGGATCAGCAGGGTGTGGTAAACAATACCTGGAATAAGCGTGTAAATGCTAAGATGGCTTATGATGCGAAACCTACCTCTTGGTTGTCCACGGCTATCAATTTGAGTGTCAACCACACTTGGGGTAGATATACACCAGAAGATGGCGGTGGCCAGGAGGCGCGTCGTACCATGATAGAAATGATCCCATGGTATCCTATTTATGATCAGAATGGTAAGTATACCAGTTCGTCATCGTCCACAGTATCTGAAAAATTAGGATTTGAAGGAATGGCTAATCCGGTATCAATCTTGGATCAGCAAAAACGGATGCGTTATAATACACAGATCTTTGGAAATGCGGCATTGACATTTCACCTCGCTGATGGCCTGGATCTGAAAACGCAATTGGGTATTGATAGTCATCGAAAAATCTATAAAGGCTACTCTTCTATATCCTTGAACAATATTTCTCAACCCAACGGATGGGCTGAAATCAATAATACCAATACGTTTTATTGGCAAGAGGAGACTTATTTGACCTATAATAAACAATTCGATAAACATCGGATCAATGTGATGGGTGGTCTTTCATGGCAAGCGAGAACCTATGATAATGACCGTTCGCGGACGACAGGTTTCTTTGATGATTTTTACGAGTATAACAACCTAGGTATTGGTGTCACACCTGATCCACCAACATCAGCTTGGAATAGATGGGCAATGAACTCCTATTTCGTGCGGGCAGCTTACTCGTATAATGACCGATATTCAGCAACGGTTACGGGACGTTATGATGGCTCGTCAAAGTTTGGAAAAAACAACAAATATGCCTTTTTCCCATCCGTCGGTTTTGCATGGAATGCGTCTAATGAGGATTTCTTGAAAGGAAACGAATCTATCAGCAATCTGAAATTCCATACGAGCTTTGGTATGACAGGTAACTCCGAGATCGATCCATACAAGTCATTGGCGATCGTGGATGCCGGGACAATATTACTGAACAATGTCAGAGCACCTTATTCCTTTGTGAATACCATTGCTAATCCCGATCTAAAATGGGAAAAAACTGCGCAGTTTGATGTTGGTGTAGAATTGGGACTATTTCAAAACCGCTTGAATTTTGATGTATCCTATTACCGCAAGAAAACCACAGACCTGTTGTTAGATGCGCCTTTACCAACGGCCTCTGGATTTAGTACCGTGATGAAAAATATCGGATCTGTCCAAAACCAAGGTATTGATTTGATGATCAATGGAACGATTGTAAATAATGAGGACTTTAATTGGAAAGCATCCATCAATGCCAACTATAATAAGAATAAGGTATTAACGTTGGGAGAAAATAATGCAGATATCCTGATGAATGGCTGGGTAGGTGGTGCCAATAGCATTATTCGTGTTGGTGAGAACTTAAATAGTTTCTACGGCTACAGAAGGTTGGGTGTTTATACACAGGCTGATGTGGATGCTGGAAATGCGAAACTGGAAGATATTGGCCGTGCGAAACGTACCACTACAAAAGAAATCATCGGTAAAGGTCTGCCTGATTGGACAGGAAGTTTTGTCAATAACTTGCGCTACAAGAATTTTGATTTTACCCTCGATCTTCAATTTGTGAAAGGGGTAGAGATTATGCAACAATTCTTCCACTCTACCTATGACCGTTTTGGTATTACCAATGGGTTGAAGGAAATTTTGACAGATGCGTATAATGGTTCCAATCCAAATACCAAAGAACAAGCTATCTATCTGACGAATGGTGGACACCGTGGACAGGACTCCAATGTGGATGATGCCTGGATCGCGGATGGATCCTACCTGCGCGTCAATTTAATTCAGCTTGGGTACACCTTTAAACCTGATGCGCTGAAACGTATTGGTATGCAGAGATTAAGAATCTATGCAAATGCGAATAATCCGTTCTTATTTACTTCGAACGATTTCAAAGGTTATGATCCAGAGAGTACTTCGCAAGGGGAAGGTAAATTTGGACAAAATATGACCTTTTTCGCATATCCAAGAGCAAAAACTTTCTCCTTGGGTGTAAATGTTACATTTTAATCTAGAACTTATCAAAAATGAAAAATAAATTATTTCTGTTGTTGCTAGCCGGCATGGCTTTGACAACATCTTGCAATAAATTTTTGGAGGAGGAACCGAGATCCAATTTATCTTTGGAACAGTATTATGCCAATGACGGACAAGCAACAGCTACGGTGAATTCGCTTTATCGTCGTGGGGCCCCACAACGTTATTCGGTTGCTGCGAGCGCCTATGTGGGACCAACAGCTTCGATAAATACCATGCTTACAGGTTATTTTATCAATACCTATGAAGGACAGGAGCAAATCTGTCTGTTTGCGAGACAGCTGACAAGACAGCAAAATACCAGTGTTGTATCGAGCACCATGAATACCATTTGGGATGAGAGCTATAAAGCGATTAATATTGCTAATGCAGGTATCAAATACATTCCTGGAATCACAATGGATGAGGCTAAGAAGAAATCTTTATTGGCTGAGACAAAGTTCTTTAGAGCATATAATTATTTTTATCTGGTCAAGACATTTGGCGCAATTCCGCTATCAGTAAAACCGAATGAGACACTGGCAGACGAGCTTTATTTAGATAGAACAGATGTTGCTAAGGTTTATGAGCTGATTGAAGCAGATCTGAAAGATGCAGTAGCAGATTTGCCAGCGCTTACATTTGCAAAAAATCAACACCGTGTTACCAAATATGCTGCGGCAATGACATTAGCCAATGTGTATTTGCAACAGGGTAAGTATGCTGATGCTGCATCAGCAGCAAAGATTGTTATTAGCTCAGCTCATAAGATGACCGATAACACAGATTTGAAACTGAATAGTGCTTATAATAAGTTGCGGACAACAGATGATTTAGAAGAGGTGATTTATGCACAAGAGTATGATGCGACCATCAACAATAGTGGCTGGTGGACAACCTATGCTTTTAGTTCTTCGGCGACTTCTGTTTTTGACAAATACTCAATTTTTGAACGGATCTATGGTCCGACAGATCAATTTTTGAATGTGTATAATGCGAAAGACCTACGTATTCAGCCAAATCAATTTTTCCATTGGAAATATACCAATCCAGTAAATGGTAAAACCTGGACTTCGGATGTACCGGGCATATGGTATTATTTTGATGAGCAAGCGGCAACGGTTACAGGACGTGGAACAAAGGACTGGAATTTTTACCGTTTTCCTGAGGCCTTGTTGATCGCTGCAGAGGGGATTGCGAAATCAACTGGCGTTAGTGCAGAAGCAGCTGGTTATCTAGCTCAGGTAAAAGCTCGCGCAAATACAGAAGGAAAAACTGTTGCCGACTTGACAACAGAACTGCAAACATTATCCGCTGACGATTTTGTCAAGGAATGCTGGAAAGAACGTTTACGTGAATTCCCATTGGAATTCAAAATGTGGGATGATATCTTACGGACGAAAATGTTCCCTGTAATCTCTACAACAGAAGCCGGAAAAATAGATTTTGTTCCTTTAGTCGGTGCAAAGAACGGATCCGGAGCAACGTTTAAAGAAACTGATTTGTTATGGCCAATTTCTCCTGATGAGATCCAACGTAACAATAAATTGACCCAGAATCCAGGGTATCAATAGAAAAAAGTAAGCGTTAGCTTCCTTAGCGAATAGAATTGGGTTCATTGATTAGAGGTTTGCCTCTTCTCGATGAATCCATTTTTATTTAGCTCAATTATGAAGTATCTCCTTTGGATCAATTCGAAATAGGTATAATATTTATTTTAAAATGCCTTTTTGATTTAAGTTTAAAAATACCTACCTTAACATCATAATCAGACACTTAAACTAAAGAATAAACCAAAGGAGAAAAATCAACAAGACACCTAATGAACTTTTCGTTTTTTTTATTTAGGTAGCAAAACCGTTTTTGCTGCACTTAAATCGGTGGTGTATCGGTTGTCTATATTCAAGGTAAATTTTTATGATTTTTTGAAAAATAATTGCCGCTCGAAATGTAAGCTATGCCGCAAGGTGTGTAATTAGCAACATTCGATCCAATAATTATGAATGAAACACTAATTGATAAAACGTTTTACTGCCAAAGCTAAATCGTTTTATAAACCCAAATCACTAATTTATATGAGCAAAATTGAATTAAAAACAGTTGCGCGACTAGGAAAACAGACAAAATTATTTTTCTCTTTAGTCGTTATCGCAGGAACAATTCATCAGGCTGCTGCTGTTACTTATTCGAACAGTAGAATTTCGATGAAAAGAACTTCCAAGACGCTGAACAAACTTCAGCAAGAAATCAAAGGCCGAATAGTAGACGAATCAACAGGAAAACCTGTTTCAGGTGTCTCCATCCGTGTCAAAGGGACAACGCTGGCGACTCAAACTAACGCGCAGGGAGATTTCAACATTGATGCTAAAGTCGGCGCGATACTTACCATTTCTTCGATTGGATATAAGCCGATGGAAGTACCAATAACCACTGTGTCGGGTATGGTGGTGAAAATTTCAGCTGAATCAGATCAACTGGAAGAAGTTGTTGTGGTCGGTTATGGAACATTAAAATCCAAAGAAGTCACCTCAGCAATCGCGCATGTTGACTCTACGCAATTTAATCAAGGTGGAGCTAGAAATCCTTTGGATTTAATTGCAGGAAAAGTCGCGGGTCTACAGGTTACCAGGACGGGTGGGGCTAATCCTAATTCAAGTCCGGCGGTTCAACTGCGGGGAGTTGTATCAGTAACAGGATCGCAATCTCCACTGTATGTTATAGATGGAATTCCGGGCGGTAATATGGATCTGCTCCAACAAGATGATATTGAATCCATAGACGTCCTTAAAGATGGTTCAGGGGCGGCAATTTACGGATCTAGTGCCAATGCGGGTGTGATTTTAATTACTACAAAAAAAGGAAAACGTGGTGTCTCGCAATTCTCTTACAATAGTTATGTTCGGAAGGAATTTTTGGCAAGAAAACCCGATGTAATGACTTCGCAGGAATTTAGAGATAAAATTAACGTTGGTGAAATTAACCAAACTGATTTTGGATCGAGTACTGATTTTTTTGGAGATTTAATTAACGATGATAATATTTCGAACTACCAAAATTTTTCGATGATGGGAGGTGGTGAAAATAGTAGTTATCGAGCGAGTGCATTTTATCGTAATCTTCAGGGAATCGCTTTGGAGAATGGGCGAAAAGAATATGGTGGACGGATAAACGTTAATCAAAGGGGACTCAATAACCGGCTTAACATACAATTGAATTTGGCGACCAATATCAATAATGCGAATTTACTCGGTGGAGGTGGTTGGGAAAGCGAAGCCTACAAAAACCCGACCTTATCAAATTTCAATCCGGATGGAACATATCGTTTCGATTTAACAAGTACGAACGAATATGCTCGATTACAACAGGAAACCTCTAAAAGGAAACAGCAAACTTCTTCAGGAGATATAAAAGCTGATATTGATATTATTTCGGGTTTACGAGGAAGCATTTTCGGCTCTTTCCAGCGAAATTCATATAATGATAGCCAATATGCAAGCCAATTGAGTGAGAATTCGGTGGAAAATACAGATTTTCCTGAAGGAGGCTGGGCGGCTAAGAGTGATTTTTTATCTCAATCCTATGCTTTCGAACCGACCTTACAATATAATAAACTGATCAATACCAATCATAATATCACAGCAATTGCTGGTTACAGTTACCGTTATTATATCGAAGAGGGAATGGGAGGTGAAAATAGAGGATTCATCAACGATATCTTCCATGAGGATAATCTGGGTGAAGGAACTGCCTTGATAACAGGTAAATCAGGATTGTCAAGTTTTAAGAATGATAATAAAACTATTGCCTTTTTTGGCCGGTTAAATTATAGTTTTGCAGATACATACTTGTTGCAGTTTATTTTACGAAGAGAAGGGTCCTCCAGGTTTGGAGATAATAATAAATGGGGCAGTTTCCCCGCGGTATCCGCAGGTTGGAATATTTCCAACGAAGATTTTATGAAAGATCTGACTTTTATTAATTTCTTAAAGCTCAGGGTAGGTTATGGTGTGACAGGAAATTCGGGTTTTGCAAACAATGCTTCGCGGGTGACGCTTGGCGGCGGAGGAAGGTATTTATATCCGGATGGCCAGTATCGGGAAACCTATGGACCAACGCGAAATCCAAATCCAAACTTGAGATGGGAAACAAAGCGTGAAACAAATATTGGATTGGATTTTACTTTATTCAACAATAAATTGACGGGTGCGTTGGATTTGTACAATCGGACTACAAAAGATTTGTTGGATACCTATACTACGCCACAGCCACCTTATATCCAAAGCACAATCTATGCGAATGTTGGTCAGATAACATCCAAAGGGATCGAGCTGGCATTTAATTACAAGGCAATAACTGGACCTGATTTTAGATGGAACTTTGATATTGCGGCTAGTACCAATAAAAATACACTGGATTCCTACTCCAATGATATTTATAAGGTAAAATATAAGACATTTGGTGGCATTGGTGGTGCCGGTGACCTCGGTGATGCTTATACGACCTATGAAGGACATAAAATAGGTGAGTTTTTTGGAAAGAAATTCGCCGGATTTAATGATGATGGTAAATGGCTGTTTTATGATCGGGACGGTAACAAGGTCTTAAATGCCGATATCAATGTGTCGCGAAATGATTTGTCGCAGTCAGATTATCAAGTATTGGGTAATGCCGTTCCAAAGTATTATTTAAGTTTCACCAATAATTTCCAGTACAAAGCCTTTGATCTACGTGTTTTTATGAGGGGTAAATTTGATTATAAGATTTTAAATACTGCGGCATTGACTTATGGAAATAAAACCTGGAGCGGTAACCTTTTAAAAGACACCTTTACAAAATATGCAGGTATTAATGATACATATATGTATTCGGATTATTATTTGGAAAATGGCAGTCATTGGAAAATTGATGAAATTACTTTGGGGTATAATTTCCGATTTGCAAACAAAGCAATCAGAAATCTACGTGTTTATTTTACGGGCCAAAATCTGATTACCATTACGAAGTATTCAGGCAGTGACCCTGATTTTATATCTGATACAGGTATGGGGAATACCGATGCAAATGGCAGAGCCTTGGGAATTGACAATAGGGGAGCTTATCCAAGTACAAGATCATTCTTATTGGGCTTAAACTTAAATTTTTAAACATTAAGGAATAAAAAAATGAAAATAAAATTTCTAAAATATACTAAACTGATATTCGCTTTAGGGGCTATTTCTTTCTATGGTTGTACTGATCTCAAAGAGAAAGCATATGATGAAATGTTGACAGATGATTTTTATAATAATAAAAATGAGGTACTTTCAGCGGTATTAAGACCTTATACGCATGCGAATGCTTGGGTTACGCCTTCTGGCCAAGATGGTTGGTGGCGGGCCGCCGAGCTCTCAGGTGATCAATTGGCTTGGCCAACAAAAGGCCGTCATGGCGAAGACGGCGGGAAGTGGAAACGATTCCATTATCATACCTGGACTGTTGATGAAGGGGGACTGAACAACGCATGGTCTCTGATGTATTGGGGAATGGGACTGTGCACCGATCCAATCGAGAATATTGAAAAGCGAGAAGCCTCGAAAATGGGAATTTCAGAAACGGAGAAAGCATCGTTTATCGCGGAATTGAGACTTCTAAGAGCATTTCATTATCTTAAATTGATGGACTTGTTTGGCAATATACCTGTGGTGACAAAGGTTGGTGAACCTTTACAGCCCGAAACATTGTCCAGGACTGAAGTGTTCAATTTTATTGAGAAAGAAATTTTGGATAATATAAATAACGCACCCAAGCTATCGAAGGCGATGATGGGGCGGATGTCGCAGGCCGGAGCGTATGCAATGCTCGTGGAATTGTATTTAAATTCCGAAGTATGGACAGGAAAAGCACGTTGGGATGACTGTATTAATGCAGCAAACAAACTTATCAATGGTGAGGGGGGCGCACAAAATGGAACAATGGCATTAGATAAAAATATTAGCGATCAATTTATAACAACAAATGATCTCTCTAAAGAAGTTATCTTTTCAATAGCCTACGATTACACAACAGCTAAATTTGAGCCCTCTTGGACAGGTGAATTTTATCATTTCAAGCAGCGTGAAATTTATGGTGGTGGACGTAATGGTAATGACGGAATCGTATTGATTCCAGGGGTATTCAGCAAATATGAGGACGCTGATTTGCGTAAAAAACAATGGTTTTGGGAAGGTCCAATGGTTAATTTCGAAACAAATGCGCCGGTTACCGGATCCGAAGAATACGCAGGAAAACAATTGGTCTTTGTCGACAATATTCAGCGTAATTCTAAAGGCTCTACTGTTTCAAATATGAGCGAAGGGGAAGAAAATAGTGGCGTGCGATTCAATAAATATAAACTTGGAAACCAAGTAAAAGGATTTGATGGCGCAGCGGTAGATCCCAATTACAATAATACAGATTGGAATATTTACCGGTTGACCTGGATTTATTTTGCGAAGGCGGAAGCGCTGATCCGTAAGAATGGCGGGACAGCTCCACAGGAAGCAGTTGATTTAATTAACAGCTGTAAAAAGAGAGCTTTTTCTGAAACCGATTGGCCTTTATTCAGCTATACAACAGCGACATTGACCCTAACGGAGCTTTTGGCTGAAAGGGGAAGGGAATTTATATTTGAAGGGTTTAGAAGAGATGATCTGATTCGGTTTGGCAAGTTCTATTCGGAATCATGGTGGGATCATAAGCCTTCAAATGAAAGTAAAGTGTTGTATCCAATCCCACAAAGGCAATTGGATTTAAATCCCAACTTAAAGCAAAATCCGGGTTATTAGTATTCAAATAAGATAATAAATCACGGAAATCAGTCTATTATTGGCTACAATGTCTTTAAGAAAGCCGCTAGGATTTTTTTCTAGCGGCTTTTTATGCGCTAGGATTCTTCTGTAACATGTTGGTTAAGTATATTAAATAATGTTTACTTAACATAATATATAGAATAAAGTTTTTATTTTTGAATTATTAAGTCTTTGAAAGCTCAATAATTATGAAAATTAGAAATTTATTATTGCCATTCCTTTTGATAGTTCTATCTACTAGTGGTTCGATGGCACAAAGTAAAAAAATCAAACATGTCGTTTTAGTGGGATTCGATGGATTCGGTGCTTATGCCTTACCTAAAGCTGAAATGCCAAATCTCAAAATGATGATGCAGGAGGGAACTTATAGTACCCATGTGCGCACCGTTCTCCCTTCGTCTAGTGCAGTGAACTGGGCTTCTATGCTGATGGGGGCTGGACCTACAACACATGGTTATACAGAATGGGATAGTAAGACTCCTGAAATTCCGTCAACGGCTAAAACTGAAAATGGAATGTTTCCTTCTTTGTTTAATGCTGTCGCTCAGAAAAATCCTAAAGCTCAATTTGCTGTGGTACATAGCTGGCCTGGGATAGGGTATTTAATTGATAATAAGGTAGTCCAGAAAATAATTAATACGAAGGATGATGACGAAGCAGCATTGAATACTAGCGTCGATATCATCAAAAAAGAGAAACCGACTATTACTTTTGTGCATTTCGACCAACCTGATGGCGTTGGTCATAATATAGGGCACGATACGCCAGAATACTACGCTGAACTAAAAAATGTTGACCGACGGATAGGGACTTTACAACAAGCGGTCAAGGACGCTGGTATCGCTGATGAAACGATCTTTGTTGTCGCTGCGGACCATGGCGGAACGGGTAAAGGACATGGTGGCAAATCGTTGGCAGAAGTTGAGATTCCTTGGGTTATGACTGGACCGGGGGTACCAAAAGGTAAAGAGATCAAAGGGACGGTCATGATTTATGATATCGCACCTACATTAACCTGGTTGCTTGGTGCACCGCTTGATGCTGCTTGGCGTGGTCAGGCAATAAAAGCTTTTCAGCAATAGCATACATTTGCCCAATAAAACCTTCATGCTTTCACGAGCACCAACAGCTATGAAAATTGACTGAATATTCTTTCTGGCCAATAAACTGAGCGTAGTGAGCTCATTGATACCCTGACGAAAAAATACGTATCAATAGAAAACAGACAATGTAGAAATAAAAATCCCCAGAAGTTTTCGCTTCTGGGGATTTTTTATTGGATCTATTGATAATCGTTATATATCAACAACTACATCCATTTTGAAGTCATCATCTTTTAAATGGACGATTTCTGTCGCTTTTTCGTAGTTTGTCGATTTCTTAGAGAAGAAGTCGTGTTGTGTCGTTTCTGTATTCAAGCCATTCAATACAATTGGGTTGACTTGTTTTACTTCAAAGATCGGATCAAAACCTAAGTTCATCAATGCCTTGTTTGCATTGTAACGAACATATTCTTTCACCTCTGCAGTCAAACCTACTTCAGTGTAGATCTCTTCGGTATATTTCAACTCGTTTTCATACAAGTTATAAAGTAAAGCCAAGAAACGTGCTTTTACCTGATCTTGATTCTTTAATTTTTTGAATTGATCCTGTGCCATCAATCCTACGAATACACCATGAATGGATTCGTCAGCGACGATTTTCTTGATAATATCAGCCGAAGCAACCATTTCACCTTGACCACATAACCACAATGGTAGGAAGAATCCAGAATAGAACAAGAAAGATTCCAACAATACGGAAGCGGCCATAGCCATATAAATTTCCTCATCAGAAGCATCTTCTTTATCGATAGCACGGTAATAGCCGTCGATCATCTGCGCTTTGTACTGTAGGTATTTATTTTGTTGAACCCACTCGAAGATATCATTGATTTCAGCTGTCGTTGAAACCGTTGTGAAAATAGTTGAATATGACTTCGCGTGAATAGCTTCCATCATACACATATAGGATAATACAGCTTTATTCTGTAAAGTATCTATGTGGTCGATGATTTTTGGCATACCTGTATGACTCTGCAAGGTATCTAACAAGGTCAAACCACCTAATGCTTTTTTATAGGCATCTTTCATTTCTGGGCTGATACGTTTCCAACTATCGATATCTTTTGATGGAATGTATTCGGTGTCAATCCAGAATTGACGAATGTTTTGTTCCCAGAACATCAATACATAATCGTTCTCGGGAGTATTCCAATTGACAGCTTTATATGTTTTACTCATTTTTATTTTAAAGTATTAGGCATTTATTATCATGTATTTGAACTTCTGATCCGTTGATTAAGCCAAAAGTTGCCGATAACTTGGCAACTTTTGACCTATTCACATTATATATCCAAATACTAAAATCTCAAGATTAGGCTGAACAAGAGACACATTCGTCGATGGTCGATTTTCTTGTTCGTGTGTAATAAAGGGATTTCAATCCCAATTTATGTGCATAGATGTAATATCTAGACAAATCTCTTGTGGAGTCTTTCGAATTGGTATGCAAAATTGTAGATACCCCTTGATCAATATGACGTTGGATAACCGAAATCAATTTCAATACTTTGAACTGATCCATATCATATGCCGATTTGAAATAGAAATAGTTATCGTTGGTCAGATATGGCATTGGGTAGTAAGTGGTACTATCACCATATTCACGCACTTCAATAATATCCACAATTGGCATGACAGACGCTGTCGCATTCATGATATAGGAAGTTGATTGATTTGGAGCAATCGCCAAACGGTACGCATGGTAGATACCATGTTCTTTGATTTTTGCTTTTAATTCTAACCAATCTTCAACAGTTGGAATGTGTATACCTTCAAACAACTCAGTTACCTTAGCTGTTTTTGGAATGTAATCACGGTTTATGTAATTATTGAAATAAGTGCCATCTGCATAGGCTGATTTCTCAAATCCAACAAATGTTTTTCCACGTTCTTTTGCAATTTCCATGGATGCTTCCAATGAATAGTAGTTCATCATCATGAAGAATGTATTGGCAAAATCCAAGGCTTCATTAGATTCGTACATGATAAAGCTTTTTGCAAGGTAGCCATGTAGGTTCATCGCACCAAGTCCTACGGAGTGCAATTCGCGGTTTGCTTTTGCAATCGAAGGTACCATATCGATGTTGGTTACATCAGTGACCACTGTTAGCGCACGCATCGCTGTTTTCACCGTTTCTTTGATGCGTTTATTGTCCATCACCGTAGCGATATTCAACGAACCAAGGTTACAGGAGATACCATAACGGATTGTATCTTGCTTGCCATAGATCTCGATATCGGATACTTGTGATACCTGCATGATCTCGGTACATAGATTTGAGAATTTCACCTGACCAATTTCATTCAAAGCATGTACACGGTTGGTGTTTTCTTTGAAGAAGATATAAGGGTAACCGGATTCTTTTTGTGTCTGTGCAATCTTAACCAACAGATGACGTGCGTTGATTTTTTTCTTTTTGACATTTGGATTGGTGATCAACTCATCGTACATCTTGTCCATATCCATTTCATCCAAGAATTGTCCATACTCTTGCATCACTGTATGTGGGTAGATCAAATAACAAGGCTCATCTTTCTCGGCTAGCTCCATGAATTTGTCGGGAACGATAATACCGATTGAAAGTGATTTGATACGTACTTTTTCGTCCACATTGATTTTTTTACAATCAAGGAACTCTTCAATATCAGAGTGGAAGATATTTAAGTATACTGCTCCAGCACCAGGACGTTGTCCCAATTGGTTTGCATAAGAGAAGGTATCTTCCATGATTTTCATGATCGGAAGTACACCCCCTGCACGACCTTCAACACCTTTGATCGCCTCACCACGTGCGCGGATTTTGGAGATATTGAATGAAACCCCGCCACCGATAGAGGATAATTTCATTGCTGAATCAACCGCATAACCGATACCATTCAGGTTGTCACCAATTTCATCCAAGAAACAGGATACCAATTCCCCAGAGCGTTTTTTACCTGCATTCAAGAATGTTGGTGTAGCAGGTTGATACTCTTGGTTGATCATGATTTCGGCGTATTCTATCGCTTTTTTTACACCTTCTTCTCGTGCTAAGAATAAGGATACAGCAACAACGCGATCTTCATAGCGCTCTAGGAATTTTTCACCGGAGTCGTCGCGAAGTGCATAGCTCTGGAAAAATTTAAAGGCGGCCATAAAGGATTCGAAACGGAATTTTTTAGCATACACATAATTGAATACCTCTTCCATTTCTTCAAATGTAAACCATTGGTAAAAATCAATATAGTAGTTGTTTTCTATCAAATAGTCTATTTTTTCTTTCAATGTATAAAAGAACACAGTGTTCTTATTTACATATTCCAGGAAATATGCGCGAACAGCTTCCTTATCTTTATGTAAGCTGAACTCGTCATCATGCTTAATCATGATTTCATTATTAAGCAATATCCAGTTTTTTGCTACTTCGTTTGCTACCATCGCAAAAGTTCTTTAAGATGTCAATAAATTGGTTTATGTCTTCCATTGTTCCGGACAGTTCAAACTTGAATGCCAGTGGAATGTCGAAATCCTGTGAAATACGATCAGCTGCCAAACCGAAATTTGGACCCCAGTTGCGGTTGCCACTGGAGGTTACGGAATAGATATTTTTAGCTTCTCGTTTCATGAATTGTTTTGTGTTTTCGGGCACCTGTCCAAAATTCGTGGTAAATGTGACCAAATGGCCAGGGTGATTTACCTGAAGGTCAGCGCTGATTTTATGGATCTGCCAGCCAGTGATCTGTGCGACTTTATCCATAAAACGCTGTACGTTACCCGTTCTGGAATCGTAATAAATGTGTATCATACTGCTGTCTTTAATTTAATGATACCTTCGATTTATTAAAGTGCAATGGCAGCCAATTCTTCTGGTTTAAAGCCAATGATACGGTGTTGAATTTCTTCATCTTCCAATACGATTACTGTTGGTACCGTACGGATTTTGAATTTTGCGGCTAAGTCAGGTTCATCAAAAGGATTAACCGTTTCATATTGGATACCTTTTTGATCCAAATAAGCCGATACTTGTGCACAAGGAGCACAATCGTTTTTCTCAAATTTGATAATTCTTGCCATGTTTGTATGTTTATTTTTTTTATCCAATCTTCATAGAAAAAGAAAGGTCGTTACTTCGTTGAATTGCCAATTCTTTCATTAGCTTAACAAATATCATATATTTTCTTGCGAAGCGGTAGTTTGACTTTTCCACATTTTGGGTAAAAGTTTGTCATAGGATGCGTTTACTGCTAGTTGGTTGTGTTAAGTGTCTGTTATAGTGTGCGATATGAATGTGGATAACTTTAAATCAAGAAATTTTACCTATTTTTTACGAAACAATCTAAGTTTAATTTTAGTGTCATAAAACGGCTACAATACTTGGTTTTTTTTCATAAATTTATTACATTTTATTGCCCTAATATGCAAAATAAATTTATGAAGAAGCTATGCTATGCTCTCTTGTTGTTATTGTCTTTGAAGACGCATGCACAGGAGAATATCACTTTCCAAAAACCAACTTCCGAAATTTTGGCTTTGGCCGATTTTATTCGACCACCTCAGATAAAAATGTCCAGTGATAACAAATGGATGTTATTCACCTACCGGTCGACCTATAAGAGCTTGGAGGATCTGGGACAGGAAGAAATGAAATTGGCCGGATTGCGTATCAATCCGCGTACAAATATGGAAAGTTCGACAGTCTTTTTTAATAAGATTGGCCTGAAGAAAATTGGACAACAGTTGGAAGAAACAGATTTTGTTGGAATGCCAGAAAATCCCTCTTTGTCAAATTTTGCATTCTCCCCAGACAATAACCGTTTGGCATTTACCAATACAAATGAATCTGGAACCGCACTGTTTGTACTGGATTTAGCAACACGGAGAGTGAAACAATTGACAGCTTATAATCTGAATGCAACATTGGATGCGCCTTTTCAGTGGTTGGGCAATTCAACACGATTAATTATCACGGCCTTACCAAAGGAAAAAAATGCTTTGTTGGATCCTGCCAAGGATCTGCCCACGGGACCGGTCGTATCCACAAGCGACGGCAAAGTATCTCAACTCAGGACATACCAAGATTTATTGAAGAATCCACAGGACGAACGGAATTTTGAAACATTGGTACAATCTAATCTACAGTTTGTGGATCTAGATGGGACGATTTCCAAATTCAAAGATAAAGATATCTATACTGGGGTCGTCTTTTCGCCCAATGGTACCTATGTGATGGTAACAACAATCGCTAAACCCTATTCCTATCTGGTACCAGCTTCGCGTTTTCCACAACAGACGCGGATCTACGATCTATCGGGAAAAGAGATTGCACTGGTTAATGAAGTGCCTTTAACGGAGGTCATGCCAAAAGGATTCTCCTCTACACGTCCAGGTAGGCGTTCTTTGCAGTGGCGTGACGACCAGCCGGCAACCTTAGCTTATGTTGAAGCCCTGGATGGTGGTGATGCCAACAAACCGGCAGAATTTCGCGATGCGCTTTATACATTGGACTTCCCATATACTGGTGTGGGAAAGCTGATTTTCAAAACTAAAGATCGCTATGCTGGGGTTGTTTGGGGCAATGATAAATATGCATTGGTTCATTCGCAATGGTATGATACACGTAATGCGAAAACCTTTGTCGTTAATCCTTCCACTGGGGAATCCAAGTTGTTGCATGATCGCAACAGCCAAGATGTCTATAATGATCCGGGTACAGTATATCAACAAAAAAATGCCCTCGGAACATACAGTATGTATATGGACAAGGACAAAGTCCTATTTGTAGGCAAGGGCTTTACCAAAGAAGGAGAGTTTCCTTTTGTGGAAGAGCTGGATTTGCAAACGTTAAAGAAAAAACGCTTATATACGGCGGCAGCATCTGAATTGCAGGAACGGATTGGAGAGATTGTAAATCCAAAAACCGGTGAATTGTTGATCTCGCTCCAATCGGCATCAGTCTATCCAAATTATTACCTGAAAAACATGAAATCAGGCAAACAGGTTGCATTGACAACATTGGAAAATCCATTTAAATCGCTTGAAAAAGTTCACAAAGAAATCTTAAACTATAAACGTAAGGATGGGGTAGCGCTTTCGGGTACATTATATCTGCCGGCTGGCTATGATCTAAATAACAAGGAGAAATTACCCTTATTGATGTGGGCTTATCCAAGGGAATATAAAGACAAAAATACGGCTGGCCAAAGCACGGCGAACCCAAAGGAATTTACTTTTCCAAGTTATGGATCATTTATTTATTGGGTATCAAAAGGCTATGCGGTCTTGGATAATGCCGCATTTCCAATTGTAGGAGAGGGAAAGAAAGAACCAAATGATACCTTTATTGAGCAATTGGTCGCTAATGCGGAAGCGGCAATCAATGCCGTGGATAAATTGGGTTATATTGACCGAAAAAAGGTTGCTGTGGGTGGGCATTCGTATGGGGCCTTTATGACTGCACACTTATTGTCTAATTCAAAATTATTTGCAGCTGGGATAGCGCGTTCGGGAGCTTATAACAGGACATTAACACCATTTGGTTTCCAAAGTGAGCAACGTAACTTTTGGGATGATCCAGCGCTGTACATGACAATGTCTCCATTTGTCAGTGCTGATCGGATGAAGACGCCATTGCTACTCATCCATGGTGGAGCGGACAATAATCCGGGAACATTTACCCTACAAACAGAACGTTATTTTCAGGCCTTAAAGAATTTGGGAGCACCCGTGCGCATGGTGATTTTGCCGCGTGAGGCCCATGGTTATGTAGCGAAGGAGAATATCTTTCACCTCCTATGGGAGCAAGATCAATTCCTTGAAAAATACTTAAAGAACTAATTATGAGACCTGATATATTTCGAGAAAAATCGCCATTATCCTCCGATGATTGCTTTGTGGTCTTTGACAGGCGAAAATCTTCTTTCACTTTTCCGGTGCATATCCATCCCGAATACGAGCTCAATTATGTGGAGGGTGCCTCCGGTGCACAGCGTATCATTGGTAATTCTGTAGAAACGATCGGTGAGCAAGATCTGGTACTGATTGCGAGTCCAGAGCTTGAACATGCCTGGAAAGATGGTGAATGTCAGTCCAATGATATCCATGAAATCACCATACAGTTTCATCCATCGCTTATTGACCAATATCTGGACAAAAAGCAATTTGCAAGTATACAGCAGCTTTTGTCAAAAGCGTCGCGAGGGGTTGTCTTCGGAAAAGATACAGTAGATCGGGTGCTTCCTTTGCTTCGCATATTGACCTTGGAGCGCGATGGATTTTATTCGGTCATGAAGCTGCTTGTCCTGCTGTATGAACTGTCAAAAGGTGAAGATATCCGTGTATTATCTACGGCGACAAATTCGGTCTTGAGCAATAGTGAGCTGCTTATGGGGCGGCTACAAGAGTATGTCGTTGCGAATATCAACAAAGAATTGAGCCTGCCTATGGTAGCTGCGATTATGAACATGAGCAAATCGACCTTCTCTCGTTTTTTAAAATCGGCTACAACATTAAATTTTACAGATTACTTACTTGACTTTCGGATCAATATGGCCGTTCGATTGTTAAAAGAGGAGACTCCAATTGCTGACATCGTCGAGCAATGTGGTTTTAATAGTGTTTCTTATTTCTACCGTGTATTCAAGAAGAAAAAAGGGATAACCCCGATTGAATACAGAAATAGCCTGCGGAAACAGCAGATGATTATCTAGCGATCTAGTTGCAACCTACCCCTATACTCAGATTCTGAGTACATTTTTTCATACATAATGATACCAATGGGTAAGCAAAGGCAATTTGTCTGACAATGACCATGCTGTCTGACAAACGATTGCATCGCGTTGCTCAACGCTGTGAAATAATTCAATAAAAATGAGTTCAGAGTTCAATGAATCACTGTTGACTTGTTTTTAATACATTGTTTTTCAGTACATTGTATTTCGTGCTGAACCAATGCATTTTTTCATTAATCTCTTTTCTTTTTTGGAGTGCGCAATCGTTTGCGTTTGTTTTTTTGCGATTCCTTTGTCGGAAATATGAATTAAAAGTACAATACAAATGACCTGATCTTGCTATCCTTGGTTTTTCGTTTTCTCTAATTTCGTCCTATAGACCAATAATAGCATACCAAATTAAGTATAGACATATTATATACAATCTATCTATTTATTGTAAACCTTAAATACACAAAATATGAGAAAAACAGCTCTACTGCTTTTACTTTCGGCTTATGGCACATTTGCTTGGGCGCAACAATCCCAAAAAGTACGAGGGAAAGTCCTCGATGCAGATAATAAGCCAGTGGCGGGGGCCACTGTAAACATCAAAGGTAGCACCGGGGGGACAAAAACTGATGCTGATGGTTCCTTCGCACTTGATGTTGAGAAAGGGAAAACCTTAAAAATTACCTATGTGGGGATGAAGGAACAGGAGATTCTTGTCAATGATGCATCAACTTATAGTATTGTGCTTCAATCAGGAACCGACTTGGATGAAGTTGTTGTTATTGGATATGGTACAGTAAAAAAACGCGATTTGACAGGTGCTGTGGCATCTGTATCGGGGGAGGATCTACAGTCTAATATAGCTAAAAGTACAGCGGGAGCGTTGCAAGGCCGTGTTGCGGGGGTATCCGTGACCAATGCGGGGGGAGCTCCCGGAGCGGGACTGAACGTGACTATTCGTGGTTTAAGCTCTTTTGGTAGCAATACACCGCTTTATGTTGTAGATGGTGTATTTGGGGACATCAATTTGGTGGATCCTAATGATATCGCTTCGTTGGAAGTCTTGAAAGATGCATCAGCAGCAGCGATTTATGGTTCACGTGCCGCTAATGGTGTAGTTATTGTGACCACCAAAAGCGGTCGGCAAAACACAGCCACTACACTCAGCGTAAACGCATTCACAGGTGTGCAAAAGGTTTCCAAAATGTTGGATCTTATGGACGCCACACAATGGAAAAATTTTCAGAAAGAGAATAAGTTACTGCCTCAGAGTGCCGAAGCGATGACAGCTAATACGGATTGGCAGAAAGAAGTATTCCGTGCGGCGCCTATGCATAAAGTTAATGTGGATGTTGCAGGCGGAGGTGAACGTTCAACTTATAGTGTTTCTGCTGGTTACATGGCTCAGGAAGGGATACTTTTGAATACAGATTACAAAACCTTTAATCTACGGACTAAAAATACCTTTAGCCTGTTTAATAACCATCTACGCTTGGGGAATACATTCTTGATTAAGAATGGGGATCAACAGCGGGGATCAGAATTGACGATTACCGATATTTTGCGCCAGAACCCTTTGGTTCCTGTATATGATTCGGCGGTATTGGGAGGGTACGGCACTCATTCTTCCTGGATGAAAAATATCGAAAATCCTGTTGGCGTCCTCAATTTGTACAACAACCAACGTCATCAGACCGATATTATGCTTAGCGGTTATGCGGAGGTTGACCTTTTTGTTAAAGGACTGAAGTATAGGTTGAATGTTGGGGCCAATCGTACTACAGGACGTAATTATAATAAAAAGGCAGAACCACATGTGTATGGTGATAAATTAATACAATCTTATTTGAGGGAAAGTGCATTTTTCAACAATCAGTGGTTGATTGAAAACACTTTACACTATGATCGTACATTTGAAAAGCATACGCTATCTGTTTTGGCTGGATATTCAGCGCAGGAAAACAATAACCGTGGATTTGGTTTGGGACGTTATGATATTCCATTAGGTACAGATGCTATCGATGCCGCAGCAATGGATCAGCAGTCTACCAATGGTAACCTTCAAGAGGATGCGTTGATTTCTCAGTTTGGTCGTTTGATGTACACCTATGACAACCGTTATCTTCTGACTGCTACCATAAGACGCGATGGTTCTTCGAAATTTGCAGAAGGTCATCGCTATGGTGTATTTCCTTCTGTTGCTTTGGGTTGGAACGTGATGAACGAAGCCTTCTTTGAGTCCGCTAAGAAAACGGTCAATGAATTTAAGATTCGCGCCAGCTATGGTCGTTTGGGTAACCAGAATATCGGTAACTACACCACACAGTTCACTACCCAATATGGTATCAATTACATTCAGGGAGGCAAATTGTGGCTAGGTGCTATTCCGGGCTACGAATGGGTATCCCCAAATGCCTTGACCTGGGAAGAAACCGAAACCAGTGACATTGGTTTAGATCTGGCTTTTTTGAATAATCGATTGAGCGTTAGTGCTGACTATTATGTGCGCGAGACGAAGAACATCCTTTTGGGAATCAACCGCGCGCCTTCATCGGGTTTAGGTGGTACTCCGGTAATGAATGCTGGGGTAATCAGTAACAAGGGATTTGAATTTTTGACCAGTTTTCGGGATGCTATAGGCGCGGTTAAATACAATATTTCTGTTAATGCATCTACTGTCAAGAACAATATGAAGGCTGTGACCCTAGGTTCTATACAAGAGTTTGCCGGTTTTAATCCGCATGCTGAAGGAGATATTACCTGGGCGAGAGTTGGCTATCCTATAGGAGGTTTCTGGTTGGTTAAGACTGATGGTATTTTCCAGTCTGATGCTGAAGTACAGGCGTATAAAAGTTCGAATGGTACGGTTATACAGCCTAATGCTAAGGCTGGAGATATTCGTTTTGTAGATTTCAATGATGATGGAAAAATCACAGATTATCAAGATGCCCAGTATTTAGGAAGCCCTTTTCCTAAGCTAGCTTATGGTATCCGAGGTAATGTGGAATATAAGGGCGTTGATTTGGGCGTTTTCTTTGACGGAGTGTCTGGCAATAAAATATATAACTATACTCGGGCGCGTATAGAATCAACCAATGAGGTCAATAACCATGCGACAAGTTTGTTGAACTCCTGGAAAACTTCAAATACCAATACGGATATTCCACGCTACACGCGTGAAGATCCGAATAACAATAGACGTCGTACATCTGACCGTTGGTTGGAGAATGGATCTTTCTTCCGTTTAAAAACCCTGGAGATAGGTTATACATTGCCACAGAATGTGTTGAGCAAAGCGGCATTGAAAAGTGCCCGCATCTTTTTCGCTGGTGACAACTTGTTTACTTCGACAAAGTATAAGGGATACACGCCAGATCTGGGAATCAATTCCGATGAGAATGGCGGTGGGTCCAGTACGATGACCGCAGGGACAGATTATGGTCGTTTCCCTTTGGCACGCACCTTTATGTTTGGTGTGCAAGCCAGCTTCTAAACGACATAATTATGTTTAGTCATTAATTTTAGCATTTTTAAAATACAACTATGAAATTTTTAATCAATAAATATACAATTGCGGTAGTAGTGGGACTGTCGCTAACAGGCTGTTCTAAGGATTTTCTGGACAAAACGAATCCCAATAAGCCGGTGGATGTTGTTTTTTGGAGGGATGAAAACGATGCGGTATCAGCTGTAGCAACTGTTTATTCACCTATTCGTAACCAGATGTCGGGTTATTATGGCGCATGGAGTGGGTATCAGACGATGAATCGGGCGGATGATACGTTTTTTCTGGTCGGGGAAGAAGCCTTTACCTGGGAATTTGTTAATTTTCTGAATAGCGCCTCCACGGGTAATAGTGAGTTTGGGAGCTTATACAAAGGTATTAACCGGGCGAATGTATTTTTCAAAAATATAAATAAAGTGCCTATGGATGAAGCCAAGAAAAAGCAACTGATCGGTGAAGTGAGTTTCCTAAGAGGGATGTACTATTTCTTATTGGCCGCCAACTGGGGTGACGTACCGTTGCGCTTGACGGTCGCTACAGATGATGCGGAACCAGGAGAAGCGGCATCTGCACCGGAGGCTGAAATCTGGAAGCAGGTGATTGCCGATTTCAAAGTAGCTAAAGAAAATTTACCTGTGGATAGACCAGCATCCGAATTGGGACGTGTGACCAAAGGAGCTGCGATTGCACATCTAGGTAAGGCATTAGTGTATACCAAGCAATATAGCGAAGCCGAAAAAGAACTGAAAGTACTACTTTCTTCACCTTATAATTATGATTTAGTAGCTGATTATCAGGATAATTTCAAACATACGACCAAGTTTAACAAAGAGTCGGTATGGGAGTTGGCATACGATGGTACCTTGAGTAGTGGTGGTGTATGGGGGAATGATCAACCAAACTCGCACTTGGGTATGGTGTTGCCTAACTTTGTAGGTCCTGATGGTACTGGAGCATGGTTCAAGATTATGCCATCACCGGCTATTATACGTGATTTTATCGCTGAGGAGAGACCAACAGGATCCGATACCCGTTTCGACAAACGTATGAATGCCAGTTTCCTATGGAAATATTCGGATTACCAGACTGGGGCTGTTGATGGTAAATGGTATGGTAATCAGACTTTTGATGATGTTTGGGAGAAATGTAAAGAGAAATTTAAGCGACATTCTCCTGAAGAGCTTGAAAAAGCTTTTCCAACTATTGATGGAAAACAGGGGCGTTTCTTGATGAATAAGTACACCAATGCTTATATGAATGCTGCGGGTTCCAACTCTCATTATGATCCCGCTAAGAATAACAACAACAATCTACGGGTGTTTCGTTTTTCTGAAGTACTATTGTTACATGCTGAAGCTTGTGCACAGAATGGAAATATTGCAGATGCCTCGTCCAGCCTTAAACGTATACGTAATCGTGCAGGATTGGCTAATAAGACTTGGGGTGGTAAAGATGATTTGATGAAGGAAATCATGAAGCAAAATGAATTGGAGTTTTTCTTTGAAGGACATCGTTTCTTTGACTTAAAACGTTGGTTTGCGTATGCTGACATGAAGAAGATTTTTGTGGATAACAAAAAGCAAGGGGCCAATAATTTCGGGCCTAAGCATTACTATCTTCCTATACCACAGGACGAATTGAATACCAATACCAAAATAGAACAACATCCGTTGTGGAAGTAATTATCAATTTTTCGAAGGAGCTTTTCAGCTCCTCCGAAAAATTAATCTTAACCCCTAGGATCTATCAGCAATATAAACTATGTCAGCTACTTGTGTTTTTAATTATTTAAAAAAAAGGAACATCATACCTTATCTATATTTAGGAATGATGGTTATCCTATTTTATTCCTGCGCCAGGAATAGGGATGCTGTGTTAGAGATTCCTTCAAAACAGTCTTTGAATGAATGGGTTGATAAGGGAGAGCTGCTGCTTGACATTACGAAAGGTAAAGAAAACTATGTGTTCAACTTTGAAGGTGGAAAGGTGTCTGTCTCTTTGCAGGAAATTGCAAAAGTGGAACCGCAGCTGGAACGCTGGCAAACTAAGATTACTTTTAGTGATGGTTCGGAACTGGTTGTGCCCAGCAAGGGTACCGACCTTGGCTTTATAGTTGAAGGTATAAAACTTAATCCTTCGGGTTTAAATCCATTGGCGGCTTTGGTTAATGTATGGCTGCCTACCTATGGTCGGGTGAAAGTTACCGTACGGGGGAAACACGGTGATCAGGGCAATATTACCCATTTATGCCAAGATGATACGCCGAAGCAAGGAGTACCCATCTTTGGGCTATATCCCGATTACGACAATGTGGTAGAACTAACCTTTACCAGTATGAAGGGGATAGAACGAGGCAGTACCACGATACATATCCAGACAAATGCTATCGAAATACAGGACTTCCCGCGGTGGAAAAGTATCAAAGCGGAGCCTGCTAAGATGGAACCTGGAGTTAACCTAGTGAACTATCCCGGCATGAGCGAGATAGACGCATCTCTGCCTTATATGATCGATAACGAAGGCGAACTACGCTGGTTATTGGATTTTAAAAAGTCGCCGGAGTTGAAAAAGCTATCTTTATCCATCGGATTGAAACGGACAAAAAAAGGAACATTCATTGCGGGTGACCAATCTGAACCGCGCATTGTAGAAGTTGACATGTTCGGTAACTTGAAGCGTCAATGGGATTTAAGGAAATTAGGCTATACTTTTCACCATGAAATTACAGAGGCTGCCAACAGCAATTTTTTAATAACAGTGACAAAAACAGCCGCGCGTTTAGTTAATGGACAACCCCGAATGAATGACCACATCATTGAACTGAATCCCCAAACAGAGAGCTTGGTCAATGAATGGGATCTGGCCAAGCAGCTGGATACTACCCGTTACGTAAAACCTGACGGTATTACTCCTCCTGCGTTTTCGCAGACGGCAAATAACTGGGCACACAACAACTCCATCGCAGAAATAGGAAATGACTTATTGGCGACCTTACGTTATCAGGGTATTGTGCGTTTTAACCACGCAGGACAGACTCAATGGATGATTTCTCCACATAAATTCTGGGGTGCCAATTATCAATCGTTGTTGCTGAAACCTATTACTGAGGATGGTACAGTTATTACCGATCCTGCTGTCATCAATGGTGATGCAAGCATCGCGGGATTTGACTGGCCCTGGGGGCCTCATACACCAGTGGCACTTTCCGAAGATCGTATTTTAGTTTTTGATAATGGCTACAACCGAAGCTGGATCCCCAATTTTGGATCAGGTGTGAACAATTATAGCCGAGTAGTCGAATATAAAATTGATGCGGCTAAGAAAACAGTGCAACAACTTTGGTCTTATGGAAAAGAAAGAGGGGCAAATGCATTTTCTCAAGCTTTATCGGGGATACAATACCTGCCACAGACTGGTAATATTCTATTCTTTCCCGGTATGGGGGTGAAAACAAGTATAGGGAATGGAGGTCGCGTGATGGAAATCGATCCGAAGACGAAGGAAGTTTTGTTTGAACTTGAAATTGCCACCGGCAGCGGCTCAGCATTTCACCGGGTAACACGTATGCCACTCTATCCTTCGAATTTATAAATAACTTTTTTTGAACTTACGTAATTTTATGTCCGAATCCTTTGAGCGCCAGCAAGCTTATATTATCGAAACACAACGTTTATTATTAGAAAAAGCAAACGTTGGATTATTCAGTCCGGGAAAAATTGTCACGCGTTATTTTAATCCTGTTGTCACCAAAGAACATATTCCGCTTACCTGGCGTTACGATTTCAATCCATTGACAAATCCTCATTTTTTGGAACGAATTGCCTTCAATTCAACCATGAATGCTGGAGCAATCTATTGGAAAGGAAAGTACCTGCTATTCGTTCGCGTGGAAGGTGTCGACCGAAAGTCTTTCTTTGCAATTGCCGAAAGTCACAATGGAATAGATCAATTTCGCTTCTGGGATCATCCTGTCGTACTCCCAGATTCGGAATCTGATGAAACCAATGTCTATGATCTTCGGCTTACGGCACATGACGACGGCTGGGTCTATGGAATTTTCTGCAGTGAACGCCGTGCGTCTGATGCTGCTCCAGGCGATCTTTCTAGCGCCGTTGCTTCTACAGGTATCATCCGGTCAAAAGATCTGATACATTGGGAACGCCTACCTAATTTAAAGGCTGGCAGTCAACAACGCAATGTGGTACTGCATCCTGAGTTTGTGGAAGGAAAATACGCGTTTTATACACGCCCCCAGGACGATTTTATTCTAGCAAAAAGCGGTGGTGGCATTGGATGGGCCTTGGTGGAGGATATCACCAAAGCTGTTATCCAAGAGGAAAAGATTATTAATAAACGTTTTTACCATACGATCAAGGAACTTAAAAATGGGGAGGGACCGGCGCCACTAAAGACGGAGAAAGGCTGGTTGCACCTCGCACACGGAGTCAGGGGGACTGCAGCGGGCTTACGTTATGTATTATACCTTTATCTCACGAGCCTAGAGGATCCAAGTGAATTAATTGCGGAACCCGCGGGCTATCTCATGGCTCCCGAAGGCGAGGAAAGGGTGGGGGATGTTTCCAATGTGCTTTTTTCTAACGGTTGGATTATGGATGCAGATGGTACCGTGTATATTTATTACGCCTCCAGCGATACGCGGACTCATGTTGCAGTTTCTTCCGTAACCAAATTGCTGGATTATTGCCTGAATACACCGGCAGACGGACTCCGCTCAGCAGAATCATTGCGCAAGGTGATTAATCTGATTGATCATAATATGCACTATATAAATAATAAAAGTCGGGGAGAGGTTGGTCATCTCTCACAATAGTGTGGGATCAGGAAGAAATACAAAGTGTACCCGAACCACAATAGATGATCGTAAATAGCATGCCGAAAATAGCGTGCTTAGTACACTTTAGCAACAGGGCAATAAAATGTATGAATAAAAAAAATGGGCAATCAACAAACCAATGCTATGTTAAAGAATGTTTGTGTTAAAATTCTCGCTTTGATCAGTCTTTGTAGTTTAGCGTTTTCTGTGTGGGCTCAAGAATCGGAGAGCTTAAAAATTATCTCTTATAATATCTGGAATGGTTTTGAGAAACAGCAGGATCGAAAGGATAAATTTAGTGATTGGATTCGAAAAGAGCAGCCTGATATTGTGGCATTGCAGGAACTGGTCGATTTTAAGCAAACAGATCTCTCAAAATTGGCTAAAGCATATGGACATACTTACACGGTTTTATTAAAAGAGCAAGGTTACCCTGTCGGTATTTCCTCACGTTATCCGATCAGGCTTGTAAAAGCACAAGTAGATCAGTTTTGGCATGGGATGCTACATGTGAAGATCAAAAACTTAGATCTTATCGTAACACATCTAAGCCCTTTTTCCTGGAAATATAGACTTGGAGAGGCAAGACAAATTGTGGAATATGTAAAGAATAATAGCTTGGACAGCTGTATTATTATGGGAGATCTGAATGCCTACTCCCCATTGGATGCCATTTGGTTGGAAACGCAGTCTGTATTGAAAGCGAATTTGACAAAATGGGATCAGGAGCATCCGCAATATGGCAATATGAACGGCAGTAGATTTGATTATCGTGTATTATCAACTTTTCTGGCTGCTGGTTTTGACGATTGTATCGGACGGTACGTATTTCCTAAAATCAAACGTGCCAGCTACCCTGCAGCGACGCTTTACAATTGGAAATGGGGAGACTCCCGGTTGGGGGCCGTTTCTGAACGTCTTGATTATATTTTGTTGTCTGAACCTTTAGCATCTCATGTGAAACAGGTGGAAGTGCATAATGGTCCTGCACTTGAAGGGATATCTGATCATTACCCTGTTTCGGTCGTGATTGATCAATTGGAGAAATAGAAATATAATTGTAGATTGCGGATGACCACGAAAAGAATATTCATGGAAATTTCCGTAATAGATATAGTTATCATCGTCAGTTATTTGCTTGCGATGATTGTCATCGGTTTGATCCTTAAAAAACGAGCAGCCAAGAATCTTGATTCCTATTTTTTAGGCGGAAAAACGCTTCCCTATTATATGCTCGGTATTTCTGATGCATCGGGTATGTTCGACATCTCGGGAACCATGTGGATGGTTTACCTTGCTTTTGTATATGGATTAAAAAGCATGTGGATCCCTTGGTTATGGCCTGTTTTCAATCAAATTTTTTTGATGGTCTATTTATCGGTCTGGTTGCGACGATCCAATGTCCTGACTGGAGCAGAATGGATCCGTACGCGTTTTGGTCATGGTCGGGGAGCTGACGGAGCCTATACGATCGTCATTCTATATGCCATAGTTGCGGTAATGGGGTTTTTGTGTTACGGCTTTATCGGTATAGGGAAATTCATGGAAGTTTTTTTTCCATGGGAACAGGTATCCCGCTTTATTCCATTGGCGATTGATCCGGCGATGGCCCCTCAATTGTATGGCATTTTCTTTACAGCGATTACGACTTTTTACGTCATGCTTGGTGGGATGCATAGTATTGTGTGGGCGGATATGGTCAAGTTTGGTATTATGATTATTTCGGGGATTGCCATCGCTGTTATTGCTATGCAGCAAGTTAGCCCCGAACTATTGGCAGCAAACACGCCAGAAGGTTGGGACTCCCCCTTCTTCGGTTGGCACCTGGATTTGGATTGGAGTACTTTACTTCCCTCCATAATGGACCGGATCGCTGATGATCAATATAATCTTTTTACGGTATTTGTCATGATGATGCTATTTAAAGGGATATTTATGAGCATGGCAGGACCGGCAGCCAACTATGATATGCAGAAGATATTGGCCTGTAGGTCCCCTAAGGAGGCGGCTTTAATGAGCGGTTCGGTGTCGGTCATCCTACTTATCCCACGTTATCTGATGATTATGGGGTTCACGGTATTAGCGCTAGTATTTTTTCGGGATGAATTTGCACATATGGGCAATCAGATGGATTTTGAAATTATCCTGCCCAAAGCTATCAGCCGCTTCGGAAAGGTTGGGTTGACCGGGCTATTGTTGGCAGGGCTATTGGCGGCATTCATGTCTTCATTTGCTTCAACGATAAATGCTGCTCAGGCTTATCTTGTAAATGATGTGTTGTTGAAGTTTATGTACCGGTCTGCTTCTCCCAAAAAGCAGATCCGTCTGAGTTATGCTGTTTCAATCGCTGTGGTTGTCTGTAGTACTATTATCGGCTTATATGTGCAGAATATAAACTCCGTTTTACAATGGATAGTCTCCGCGTTATATGGCGGTTATATTGCAGCAAATGTATTGAAATGGCATTGGTGGCGTTTTAATGGTGCCGGTTTTTTCTGGGGAATGCTAGCGGGTATATTTGGAGCGATCATATTACCGCAGGTTTTTCCGGATACACTGCCATTATATTTCTTCCCTTTTTTGTTTGTCCTATCTTTGTTTGGCTGTTTTGCAGGGACATGGTTATCCCGGCCTACCGAAGAGGAAGTGCTAGTAGACTTTTATGTGCGTGTACGCCCTTGGGGTTTTTGGGGGCCGATTCATCAAAAAGCACTAGAGAAATACCCTGATCTCAGGAAGAATGATCATTTTAAACGGGATATGGTTAATGTGGCTGTTGGTATAGTATGGCAATGTTGTCTGACCTTGGTGCCAATGTATATTGTGATCAAACAAGGACAGGGCTTGCTCACAACAATCTTGATACTGGGTATTACTACACTTATCCTGAAAAAGAACTGGTATGATAAAATGAATCGTGATGAGGAGGAATATAATGCCTTTATGGTAAAGTACGGGTTGAATAAAACAGACAAGACCGTCACTGAAAAGACGATTATTGACTAACCATACGAACTGTTTTTGACCATATAAAAGCTTTTCGATCATATAAAAATAGGCTACCAGTCAAAGTACAACTGGTAGCCTATTTTTATAAAACGGACTTATTGGATCAGCTAGTTACTTGCTTTGACCTTAAAAGGAACGACATATTCTCCCCATTCCAGTGAAATATTACCTTCGGGAGTCGCATTGATTTTGAACTGCTCCTGACTGTTATCCGATTTACCATTACTGACCGAAACGCGTAGCGCATCGTCTTTGGCGTCATATTTTGTTCCCCATTGGTTCCACACTTTGCTGAACATAAGGGTTGTTTCGTGTTCTCCAGGGATACTATAAAGACCGTATTTCCCAGCGGCTAGTTTTTTTCCTTCAACCAATACATCTTTATTGAATTCGATCGTAGTGGCTTCATTGGCGCCTGTACGCCAAACTACACCTACAGGAACAATATCAACACCGAGCTTGCGACCTTTGAGTGAAGGACGGCTGTAATTGATGTCGATGGTAACACCATCGGTTGTTGTTACCTTGGTGTTGTCTGGAGGACTTGGACGTTTGCTTTTGTCTGTCTGGGCGAAGCTAAGTTGACCGATTAGGGTCAAAATCGTTAAAATTAGTACTCTCATCTGTTCTTATTTTTGATTAAACACTTAAATATAAGATTTTTATGTGATGAAAATAGCATTAATTTTAACAGATATAAACGACTGGGCAAATTGTTCAAACCAGTTTTTGATCCTGTGGAAAATATAAATATAGTTCCATTTTCCTGGTATTACTCAAACTAGTCCATAAAAAAAATGACGAGTTTATCTTCAGATCTAAGTTCGCTCATAATAATACAGCCCAAAAGTTAGACAGAAAACTTTTGGGCTGTGGTCCATTCTCTAATTTTGAATGTGCTTCTTTGTTTACTGCATTTAAATCGCAGCTTTTTATTTTTTAGACCAGATACTCAAATAATGTTTGATCTTTATTGATTTCAATGACATCGAATTTGTATTCTTTCATTCGTGCGATCAATGTTTCGTAATCTTCAGGCTTGTTGAGCTCAATGCCGACTAGGGCTGGGCCCCTTTCCCGTTCTGTTTTTTTGATAAACTCAAACCGCGTGATATCGTCTTTAGGGCCAAGAACTTCGGAAACGAAAAGTTTCAATGCACCGGGGCGCTGTGGGAAACGTACGATAAAATAGTGCTTGTATCCTTCATAAAGTAGAGACAGTTCTTTGATCTCACTCATGCGGTCAATATCATTGTTGCCACCTGAAATAATACAGACTACTTTTTTTCCTTTAATTTCATCTTTGTGGAACTCCAATGCGGCAACAGAAAGTGCGCCTGCGGGTTCAACGACGATTGCATCTTTATTGTATAACTCCAAAATGCAGGTACAGATTTTACCTTCAGGAATAGAGCGTGTATCATCGAGGAGTTGCTTAGCAATAGCGAAGGTTGTGGCTCCTATTTTTTTTACAGCAGCTCCGTCCACAAATTTGTTGATGTGCTCTAATTCAAAGGGTGAGTCGTGTTCAAGTGCAGCCTGCATTGATGGTGCGCCTTCTGGTTCTACACCGTAGCACTTAATCGCTTTGTTTTTGCTTTTCAGGTAATAGCTTGCTCCGGCAGCAAGTCCACCACCACCGATCGGAATAAATATGGCATCCATATCAGGAAGATCCTGCAATGCTTCAACGGCTACAGTACCTTGTCCTTCCACAACTTTGAGATCATCAAATGGTGGAATGAAAGTCATACCATGTTCTTCCGTGTACGCCAGAGCGGCTTTTTGACAGTCATCAAATGTATCTCCGGTCAATACAATTTCAATATTGCCATTACCCCACATTTCGGTCTGCGAGATTTTTTGACGAGGTGTCGGTCCAGGCATAAATATAACACCCTTAATGTCTAATTTATTGCATGAAAAGGCTACACCCTGGGCATGATTGCCTGCACTTGCACAGACCACACCACGTTGTCTTTCTTCATCGGTCAACGAAATAATCTTATTGTAGGCACCACGCAATTTATAAGAACGTACAACTTGCAAATCTTCTCTTTTGAGATAGACTTCGGCATCATATTTTTCGGATAAATGCCGATTATACTGTAGCGGTGTACGATTGACCACAGATTTGATGCGCTCAAGTGTAGCTTCGGAATCGATGTTTAGGGTTGATAGATCCATAGTTAGATGATATGTCTAATGAAGGTAGTAAAGAAAGCGGAGATATCCACCGCTATGTTAGAGATTCTACCTATACTGTGTTTAAAAGTTGATTTAAATTTAGTTGATTTTTATGAAAAAGACCTCGAGTGTATAGAACAAAAAAGTTTATACATGTGATTGTGGAATCCTCTTAAAAAATATGTTCTTGATGAAAAAAGGCTGCATCAGCAGCCTTTCCTTTTTTTATATCTTTTCTTGGATGAGGCTTTTTAGGTCATCATCACAAATATTTTTCTTTTCGTCGGCCAAAACCAAAAAGCGTTGATAGCAATCCGCAAGATCATCTTTTTCAAGATGGAAACCCAAGCGCTCTAAATGGTGTTTAAGTGCATGTCTTCCTGAACGGGCAGTTAAGATGATATCTGCTTCGTCAAGCCCTACATCTTCGGGTCTGATAATTTCATAATTTTCGCGGTGTTTCAAGAAGCCATCTTGGTGGATACCTGAACTATGGGCAAAGGCATTCCGGCCAACAATCGCTTTATTGGGTTGCACAGGCATGTTCATCATTTCACTCACTTTACGTGATAGATAGGTAAACATACGGCTATCAATATTTGAAGTTAAGCTACCGAAAGATTGGTTGTGTACTTTAAGGATCATCGCAACTTCTTCCAATGAGGTATTACCCGCACGTTCACCGATACCATTGATGGTACATTCTACCTGACGGGCGCCGTTTTGTATCGCGGCAATGGAGTTGGCTGTAGCAAGGCCCAAATCATTGTGACAGTGAGCAGAGATGATTGCTTGATCAATATTACGTACATTCTCCTTAAGATACTTGATTTTAGCACCATATTGGTCTGGTAAACAATATCCGTTAGTGTCTGGAATATTCACCACTGTCGCGCCAGCAGCAATAACTGATTCAATCATTTTAGCTAAAAATTCCAGATCTGCACGGCCCGCATCCTCTGCATAAAACTCAACATCTTCCACATAGGATTTAGCATGTTTTACCGCCGCTACCGCACGCTCTAAAATTTCTTCACGTGTACTATTGAATTTATATTTGATATGCATATCTGAAGAACCAATACCGGTATGGATACGTGGGCGCTTGGCATATTTCAATGCTTCGGCAGCTACGTCAATATCGTTTTGATTAGCACGGGTTAATGCACATATAATAACATCATTCACCGCCTGGGATAACGCTACTACAGATTGAAAATCTCCGGGGCTGGAAACAGGAAAACCAGCTTCGATAATATCGACACCTAGTTTTTCTAAATCCTTCGCGATCTCAATTTTCTCTGGAGTAGTTAATTGGCATCCTGGTACCTGTTCGCCATCACGTAATGTGGTGTCGAAGATGTAAAGATGATTAGGATCGTGTAACATAATTTCTTAATTCAAAAGATTTATAAAAAAACGTAAGAAGTAAAACTCCCTACCCATATCTCATTACTATTTAATAAACGCTAATACTTTTTCACCCATTTCTTGCGTACCTAGGACTTTAGAAGCTTCGGTGTGGGCATTGGCGATATCTCCAGTTCTCCAACCTGCTTTTAGTGTTTCAGCAACAGCATTGGTAACTGCTTTTGCTTCTTCTTGAAGACCAAAGCTAATGTCAAGCATTAATGCCGCTGATAAAATTGAGGCAAGTGGATTCGCTTTATTTTGGCCTGCGATATCATGTGCCGAACCGTGGATAGGCTCAAAGAAACCTGTACCATCACCGACTGAAGCTGAGGCCAACATACCCATTGATCCCGCGATCTGAGATGCTTCATCTGTCAAGATATCACCAAAAAGATTCGCTGTTAATACGACATCAAATTTCTTCGGATTCTTAACCAATTGCATTGCTGCATTGTCGATAAACATGTGTTCTGTTTCAACATCTGGGTATTCTTTCGCAATTTCTTGAACAACTTCTCTCCATAAGCGGGAAGTTTCCAATACATTGGCTTTATCAACTGAGCATAATCTCTTGTTACGGGTACGGGCAGCATCATAAGCTTTACGCGCGATACGCTCTACTTCATAACGGTGGTAGTTCATCAAATCCGAAGCGAAGGTATTGTCCTCATTGCGGTTTTTCTCTCCAAAATAAACGTCACCCGTCAACTCGCGGAAGAAAAGAATATCTGTTCCTTGCAGGATTTCAGGCTTTAAACTTGATGCATCTAATAGTTCATCAAATAAAAGGATAGGACGAAGATTAGCATACAAACCTAATTCTTTACGGATCTTTAATAAGCCTTGCTCAGGTCGTACTTTAGCAGATGGATCATTGTCGTATTTGATATGTCCGATCGCGCCGAAAAGGATTGCATCTGATGCTTTGGCTTTCGCTAGCGTTTCATCTGGAAGCGGATTGCCCGTAGCCTCAATCGCTGTGTGTCCCATGATCGCTTCATCAAAACTGAATTCATGACCATAATTTTCACCGATCTTTTCTAAAACTTTTTTACCCCATGTTGTTACTTCTTGGCCAATGCCATCTCCAGGGATGATTAATATATTTTTTTTCATTGTTTTATTAGTATTGCGTATAGAGATATGAGTATGGAGATGCTATTTTTATAAAATTTGAATATCCATCCGCTCATGTCCATTGTCTAATATCTATTATCTATCGTCTAAATATCTATTGTTAATTATCGTTTTCCACAATTTCTATGTTGATAAAGGCTCTTTTTTGTGGATAACTCGTTCTACGGATTTAATTTCACCCTTTTCCAGCACCATCTTGTTGTCTATACAGGTTGGTAATTGGCTTTGGAAATGACCGACATAAATAAGGGTCTGGCCATTCTTGCTCAGGTCATCGATCACATCGTTGAAATATTGCGATTGTTCCTTGTCTAATCCCTGACATGGTTCATCTAATATAAGCAATTCGGGATGTTTTACAATGGTGCGGGCCAGCAAGGCTAACCGTTGTTGGCCTAAGGGTAAAGATCCTAATGTTTTATGCTTCACTTCTTTGAGATCGAAAAAATGAAGTACCTGATCCAGCTTCTGCTGTTGCTCGTACCCCAATTTCTGATAGAGGCTCATCGAGTCGAAGAACCCCGAAGCGATTGTTTGTCCTACATTGGCATTCATATCGTAGTACCAATGTAATTCGGGAGAAATTATACCAAGATGTTCTTTAATTTCCCAGATACTTTCTCCTGATCCTCTTTTTTTACCAAAAAGGTGGATATCATTTGCATAGGCCTGCGGATGGTCTCCATTGATCAGACTTAATAAAGTCGATTTCCCAGAGCCATTATGTCCTTGCAACAACCATTTTTCACCTGCTTTAACTTCCCAATCGATGTTTTTTAAGACTTGCTTCTCTCCATAAGAAATATGAATCTGTTTCATCTTTACCATGGTTGGAGCGGAGACTTTGGGCGATTGTTGCAAGAAATAAGGTAATTCCTTTCGCTTTCGTGGTATTCCTTTTGAAATTTCGCTATTGTTTTGACGAATGACTATTTTTCCATCCTGGATTTCAGCAAAACGATTGATGCAATCAGGCTGCTCGTCATCATTACTGATAAGCAGGAGTGATACACCCTTTTCTGCAAGCTGATCAAAGACCTGATTCAGATCTTTTCTGGATTGTACATCCAGTCCAGTATAAGGCTGGTCAATAATCAATAGCTGAGGTTGAAGCCATAGCGCTTTGACCAACTGTAGCCTTTTATGTTCGCCACTGGAAAGTTCGATCAACTGTTGATCTTTGAAGTTTTCAAATCCAAAGATGGAAAGGTAAGGTGCTACATCTTCAAAGGATAGCTGTTGTTCCTTTGCAAAATGTTTTAATTCCGCAAAAACCGTTAGTGTATCATTTTTTGCAAATTTATTGTAGCGTTGTTGGTAGTAGAAATTGCGATCACCTTCCAAATTGGTAAATTGAAACCAATTAGAGACGTAATGCACAATAGCTGGCAAGGGGCTATCCATATCTAGATGGAAGGATAGGGCCCCCTCATATTTTAGTTGTCCCGCAATTGCTTTCGCAAGCGTTGTTTTTCCAGTGCCACTCGGACCACCTAAGATCCATTGTTCACCAGGGAAAATTTGCCAATTTAAACCTTGCAGCACAGTATCTTTACCATGCTGAATAGTTAAATTGGCAATATGGACGACTGGGTCTACCATTTTCTTGTTGTTTCAAATGATTCAATTAAATCTTTTTGATTAAGGATGAAATCGATATCATCGTATCCATTAATCAAGCATGATTTTTTGTATGGATTGATTTCAAATTCAAATTGGTCACCTGTCTCTGTTAACATAACCGTTTGTTTTTCGAGATCAACGATAATCTCTGTGTTTGGATTTTGGTGTACCAGTTCGAAGATTTTCGCTAAGAACTCTTCCGAAACCTGTATCGGCAATACACCATTATTAAGGGCGTTACCTTTAAAGATATCTGCAAAAAACGAACTGATGACAACATCAAAGCCATAGTCTTGAATTGCCCATGCAGCGTGCTCACGGCTAGAGCCGCAACCAAAGTTTTTACCGGCAACCAATATCTTTCCTGAGTAGGTTGGGCTATTCAATACGAAATCTGCTTTGGGTTGATTTTCACTATCAAAACGCCAGTCACGGAACAGGTTGTCTCCAAAGCCTTCTCGTGTGGTCGCTTTTAGAAAGCGTGCTGGAATAATTTGGTCAGTATCAATATTTTCAATAGGTAATGGAACTACCTGTGATGTTAAAGTTTCAAATTTTTTCATGTCAAAAATTAAAAAGTCAAAATTAAATCAATTCTCATGTCTCACTATTCAATACTAGATCAACTCTCTAACATCTGTTACTTTACCAGTTACTGCTGCCGCCGCTGCTGTCAGTGGTGATACCAACATGGTGCGCGCATTTGGGCCTTGGCGTCCTTCGAAGTTTCTGTTTGAGGTTGAAACACAATATTTACCCGCAGGAATTTTGTCTTCGTTCATCCCTAAACATGCCGAACATCCAGGCTCACGCAATTGGAATCCAGCCGCTTCAAATATTTTATCCAAGCCTTCTTCTTTGGCTTGTTTTTCTACCTGCTTGGAGCCTGGTACAATCCATACTTCGACATCCTGTGCTTTTTGTTTTCCCTTAACGAATGAAGCTACTTCACGTAAATCTTCGATACGGGAGTTGGTACAGCTTCCGATGAAAACATAATCAACACGGTTACCTAAGACTGTTGAATCATCCTTAAAACCCATATAGTCTAAGGCTTTTTGATACGATGGTCTTTCTGATTCAGGTTGTGCATTTGTTGCTGGGATATGTTCTGCAATACCCATACCCATGCCTGGATTTGTACCGTAGGTAATCATCGGGGCGATGTCCGCTGCATCAAAGGTCAATACTTTATCAAAGATGGCATCTTCGTCTGAATACAATGTTTTCCAGTAGGCTAAGGCATTATCCCATTCTTCTCCTTTTGGTGCGAATTCACGACCTTCCACATAATCAAATGTGATTTGATCCGGTGCGATAAGTCCACCGCGTGCACCCATTTCGATACTCATGTTACAGATGGTCATACGTGCTTCCATGCTCAAAGAGCGGATTGCTGAACCGGCATATTCGATAAAATAGCCTGTACCACCTGCAGCAGAAATCTTGGCGATAATATAGAGGATAATATCTTTTGCACCAACACCTTTTTGCAAGGTACCATTAACTTCAATTTTCATTGTTTTGGGCTTGGACTGCAATAAACATTGCGTCGCAAAGACCTGTTCAACCTGAGAAGTTCCAATACCAAAAGCAATAGCTCCAAAGGCACCATGTGTTGAGGTATGGCTATCCCCACAGACCATCGTTTTACCGGGTAGTGTGATACCTAACTCTGGACCAATTACGTGTACAATCCCTTGATAAGGATGACCCAAACCATATAATTCAATACCAAATTCAGCACAATTTTTGGTCAGCATATCGACTTGGTATCGCGATAACTCTTCTTTGATCGGTAAATGTTGGTTGAGGGTCGGTACGTTATGGTCGGCAGTAGCTACCGTTTGCTTTGGACGAAAGACTGGAATTCCTCTTTTGCGTAGGCCATCAAAAGCTTGAGGTGAAGTAACCTCATGAATCAAGTGAGTATCGATATATATAATATCCGGAAACCCTTCTTCACGCTTGACGACGTGAGCATCCCAAATCTTTTCTACTAATGTTTTTGACATTTTTTAATCTCTCTTATGTTATTTTTATTTTAATCAGGGTGATATTGTAAATGTCTCAATATCACCCTGATTTCAATATACTAAATTACGAAATATTCATGATTTTGGAGCATATCTATGGATTGAATTCACCTCAATATGCTATCCGGCTTTAAAAAACAAATAATTCGTATAAATTTTTAAACAGTTTTGATTGCTTTCATTGCTGTCATTGCTTTACGCAATTTACGGCCAACGATTTCTACTGGATGATCACGTAAAATTTCGTTGATAACAACTAATTGGGCATTATCAACTGCTGCATCTTTGTTTTCGTTAAAGTTTTTACCTACTAAATCTGTGTCAACAGTTTTCATGAAATCAGCCAATAAAGGTTTACAAGCTTGATCAAATAGGTAACAACCGTATTCTGCAGTATCAGAAATAACACGGTTCATTTCAAACAATTTCTTACGTGCGATCGTATTTGCGATCAATGGTGTTTCGTGCAATGATTCGTAATAAGCAGACTCTGGTTTGATACCAGCTTCAACCATTGTTTCAAATGCTAATTCTACCCCAGCACGAATGAAGGCGACCATCAAGGTATAATTGTCGAAGTATTCTTGCTCGTTAATTTTAACATCACCAGCAGGCGTTTTTTCAAATGCAGTTTCGCCTGTTTCAGCTCTCCATTTCAATAAGTTAGCATCGCCATTTGCCCAATCTTCCATCATCGTCTTGCTAAAGTGACCTGACATGATATCGTCTTGGTGTTTTTGGAACAATGGACGCATGATATCTTTCAGTTCTTCGGAGATCTCAAAAGCTTTTACTTTTGCAGGGTTGCTCAAACGGTCCATCATACCGCTTACACCACCATGTTTCAAGGCTTCAGTAATTACCTCAACACCATATTGTACCAATTTGGATGCGTACCCAGCTTCAATTCCTTTTTCGATCATTTTGTCGAAAGATAAAATAGAACCTGTTTGCAACAAACCACAAAGAATAGTTTGCTCACCCATTAGATCTGATTTTACTTCCGCTACGAATGAAGATTTCAATACACCAGCTTTGTGACCACCTGTTCCTACACAGTATGCTTTAGCTTCAGCCCATCCTTTTCCTTGAGGATCATTCTCTGGGTGAACAGCGATCAAAGTAGGTACACCAAATCCACGAAGGTATTCAGCACGTACTTCAGATCCTGGACATTTTGGAGCAACCATGATTACCGTGATGTCTTTACGGATTTGCATGCCTTCTTCAACAATGTTGAAACCGTGTGAATAAGATAGGGTTGCGCCTTCTTTCATTAACGGCATAACTGCAGTGATAACCGAAGTATGTTGTTTATCTGGAGTCAAGTTAATGACCAAATCTGCTGTTGGAATCAACTCTTCATAAGTTCCTACATTGAAGTTATTGTCCGTAGCGTTTTTCCAAGAATCTCTTTTTTGTTCAATAGCTTCTTTACGTAGAGCATAGGATACATCCAATCCGCTATCTCTTAAGTTTAAACCTTGGTTCAAGCCTTGAGCACCACATCCTACAATTACGATTTTTTTACCTTTTAAAGCATTTACTCCATCCGTGAATTCGGTGTTGTCCATGAATTCAGCGTGACTTAATTGTTCTAACTGCTCTCTAAGCGGTAAGGTGTTGAAATAATTTGCCATTGTTTTACTTTCTTTCTGTTATTGGTTGTTGATTATTTATTTTTTTATTGTACTAATTTACGTTGCGCCAAAGCATAGCCATAATGAACATTATCATGTCCAGAGGTCAAAGCGATAACATCTTCAACTGTATCCATTGGATAACCATAGGTCGCGGTAGAAAAAGAAGTAATCTCTCCGAAAACACCATTTTCGTAGTCTTTGGCGATCTGTTCGATGCTTTTGATGGCAATTTCTTTTAGTTCGTCAATTTCAGCCTGCTCCACAAAACGTGTGGGTTTGGTATCTTTTCTGTAATCCTCGTTGTATTTCACCCAGGAGCTGTCTGCTTTGACACCTGTACGAACATAGACTAAAGTCTGTGTACTCACCACGATATGTCCGAAATTCCAGATAATATTATTATTAAATCCAGTAGGGATTTTGTTGAGTTGTTCTATGGAAAGACTATCCACCAATTCAATGAATTTTTGGCGTGCCTGTAAGATAAATTTAAATGTTTCTTGCATCTGATTACATAGTAAATACATCATCCCGTTTGTCGAGATATTCATTTTCAACGATTTCTATTGACGGTTCCTTTGCTTCAAACTGCACCAATTTGGAGTGGAAACCAGCGCTATCTTTAATGATAGCGATACGGGCACCACGGACAAATTCGATCAATCCGTATTTTGTCAATTCGTCGGTCAACTTATCAATTTCTTCGCGGTGACCTGCAGTTTCAAAAACGATATAATCATTACGGATCACAACCACATTGGCACCATATTGACGTAGTAAACGTTCAACATATACCTTCTCATTGACAACGTCAGCAGGGACTTTATATAAAGCCTGTTCTTGCCAGATCACTTCGTCATTGGTGTTATAGTAAGCTTTAAGAATGTCAATCTGTTTTTCCAACTGACGACAAAGCTTACGTAGAACATCTTCTGCCTCAGTAATGACAATGGTAAATCGATGTATGCCTTCTACTTCGGAAGGGGAGGTATTCAAGCTTTCGATATTGATTTTTCTTCTTGAAAAAATCGTTGAGATCCTGCCGATAAGACCGATAGAATTCTCTGTATATAGGGTAATGGTATATTCTTGTTTTTCCATTTTAAACTTTACTTTAAGCGGATCTCTGATACGGATGTTCCTTGTGCAACCATCGGGAATACATTGTTTTCCTTTCCTACCATAACTTCCAATAGGTAAGCACCATCGTGTTCAAGCATGGTTTGAAGGGCATTACGAAGATCTTTGCGTTCTGAAATTTTCTGTCCATCGATATAATATCCTTTGGCAACTGCAACAAAATCAGGACTAGTGATATTCACGAATGAATAGCGTTTATCATGAAACAGTTGTTGCCATTGACGTACCATACCTAAGAACTCATTGTTTAAGATCATAATTTTCACCTTCGCGCCAAACTGCATGATGGTTCCCAATTCCTGAATGGTCATTTGAATACCACCGTCACCGATGATCGCGACGACAGTTTTCTCTGGCGCGCCGTACCAGGCGCCGATCGCTGCTGGAAGACCAAAGCCCATGGTTCCCAGTCCACCTGATGTTACATTTGATTTACTGTTGTTAAATTTAGCATAACGACAGGACACCATCTGATGCTGACCTACGTCTGTTGTGATAATGGCATCACCACCAGTCAATTCATTCAACACATTGATTACCTCGCCCATGGTCATGATATCCGTTTGCGGGTGAAGTTCATTTTGGATGACTTCTTTGATTTCTTCCTGTTCAAGCTGACGGAATTGTGCTAACCATGCAGAATGATCCACAGCATTTACCAATTCGGTAAGCATTGGAAGTGATTCTTTACAGTCACCCCATACCGGTACTGTAGTTTGTACGTTTTTGTCGATCTCAGCAGGGTCAATATCCAAATGGATCACTTTCGCCTGTTTGGCATATTTGTCCAATCGGCCTGTAACACGGTCATCGAAGCGCATGCCGATCGCGATTAAAACATCACACTCATTGGTCATGACATTTGGTGCATAATTGCCATGCATCCCTAGCATACCAACATGAAGTTTGTGGTCTGTTGGAAGGGCACTCAATCCCATGACAGTTGCTGCCGATGGAATGCCCGTCTTTTCGATAAAAGCTTTGAATTCCTCCTCGGCTTTACCTAAAATAATTCCCTGACCGAAAAGTATAAATGGTTTTTTTGCGTTGTTGATTAATTCAGCAGCTTGTTCCACATACTCTTTGCGGACCTGTGGTGCAGGTCTATAACTGCGTACGTGATTACACTTTTCGTAACCGAAGTAATCGAACAATTGTATTTGCGCATTCTTGGTGATATCGATCAGTACCGGGCCTGGACGACCGGTGCTGGCAATATAAAATGCTTTTGCGAGTGCGGCTGGAATTTCAGTTGCGTCAGTGACTTGGTAGTTCCACTTGGTGACCGGTGCGGTAATATTCATGACATCCGTTTCCTGAAATGCATCTGTTCCCAATAGTGAAGCAAAGACTTGGCCTGTAATACAGACGATCGGGTTACTGTCAATCATGGCATCTGCCAATCCAGTAACTAGGTTTGTTGCTCCAGGACCACTCGTCGCGAAGACGACACCTGTACGACCAGAAGTTCTTGCATAACCTTGCGCTGCATGGATTCCTCCCTGCTCATGACGCACCAAGATATGTTTCAAACGATCCGTATAATCATAAAGGGCATCATAAATGGGCATAATTGCACCACCTGGATAGCCAAATACGGTATCAACTCCTTCGCTCAATAAGGCCTCCATAACAGCTTTCGATCCCGAAATTTGTGTCGGAGTTTCCTGCTTGGTAGCAGCCTTATTTTCTGTTATTTCCAGTGTACTCATTACGTTGATTTTTTAGTTTTGTTGATTATTCAGTCTTTTTAGTATTTAGATATTAAATTTGGAGACATTAGATTTGAGATTTCGTTTGTTTAAATCTCTAGATGCTAAGAGTCTCCATTTTTTGATTTCCTATAAATCTGTTACACAGCCTTCTGATGCATCAGCAACGGTTTTAGCGTATTTGTATAACACACCTTTGCTCACTTTTAGTGCAGGTTGTACCCAAGCTGCACGACGTTTTGCAATCTCCTCATCAGAAAGTTTCACATTGATTGTATTATTAACAGCGTCAATCTCGATGATATCGTCATCATGTACCAAGCCGATTAATCCACCTTTGTAAGATTCAGGTGTAATGTGACCTACGACGAAGCCGTGTGTTCCACCGGAGAAACGACCGTCGGTAATCAATGCCACGGATTTACCTAAACCAGCACCGATAATTAGCGAAGTTGGTTTAAGCATTTCAGGCATACCTGGAGCGCCTATTGGGCCTTCGTTTTTAATAACGACCACATCTCCCTGTTTAATTCTACCCGAGGCAATACCAGCGACTAAGTCATGTTCACCGTCGAATACACGTGCAGGGCCGGTAAATTTTTCACCTTCTTTGCCCGATATTTTCGCTACCGAGCCTTTTTCAGCTAGGTTTCCATAAAGAATCTGTAAATGTCCTGTTGCTTTGATTGGGTCGCTCAACGGTTTGATAATAGGCTGATCATAAGCCATAATGGATTTTACGTCAGCTAAATTTTCAGCAACAGTTTTGCCGGTTACAGTAATACAATCGCCATGCAATAAACCTTCATCCAAGAGATATCTCATTACGGCAGGAGTTCCGCCATATTGTTGAAGATCCTGCATCAAGTATTTACCAGAAGGTTTAAAGTCTGCCAGTACAGGAGTTTCATCACTCATACGTTGGAAATCATCCTGAGAAATGTCAACGCCTACAGCTTTGCCGATTGCAATAAAGTGAAGTACCGCATTGGTGCTTCCTCCTAAGATAACGATGGCACGTAACGCATTTTCGAATGCTTTGCGTGTCATGATATCAGAAGGTTTAATATCTTTTTCCAGTAAGGTACGGATGTATTTACCCGCATCTAAACATTCATTTTTCTTTGCTTCAGAGATTGCCGGATTAGAAGAAGAATAAGGTAAGCTCATTCCCAATGCTTCAATTGCAGAAGCCATTGTATTTGCAGTATACATACCACCACAAGCACCGGCTCCAGGACAGGTATGTTTGATGATACCCTCATAATCTTCGTCGGAAAGATTACCACATATACGTTGTCCCAAGGCTTCAAAAGCAGAGACGATGTTTAATTCCTCACCTTTATAATGTCCAGGTGCAATTGTACCACCATAGACCATTAAAGACGGGCGATCTAAACGGGCCATTGCGATAATAGCACCGGGCATGTTTTTATCACATCCAGGAATAGAGATCAGACCATCGTAATATTGACCACCACAGATCGTTTCGATACTATCAGCGATTACATCACGACTGACCAATGAGTAACGCATACCATCTGTACCGTTGCTCATACCGTCACTGACACCGATAGTGCCAAAGGTCAAACCCACTAAGTCATTGTTCCAAACACCTTTTTTGACGATTTGTGCTAAATCATTTAGGTGCATATTACACGTATTACCATCATAGCCCATGCTGGCAATACCGACCTGCGCCTTATCCATATCGGCATCTGTCAAACCGATACCATAAAGCATCGCTTTAGCAGCAGGTTGCGTTTCGTCTTGTGTAAATGTACGGCTGTATTTGTTCATTGCATTTTCGCCGTTAGATAATGACTTCATAATTTTCGTTCTCTAATACTAAATTTTTATATCTTCTTTGGATCGACGCACCTATACTGTGTTCCCACTCTTCTTGATAGATCACATCGTCGACTTGTTTGATTCCGATAATTTCTGCTGCAGTACCGCATAGGAATGCGCTATCTGCAGTATAGATATCTTCTACCGTCAATTGTTTTTCAATGACTTCGAAATTCAACTTTTTACAGATGTTTTTAACGGTCTGCCTTGTAATGCCGGGAAATATATTCTTCGCCGGTGGAGTATAGATTTTGAAATCTTTCTCAATAAAAATATTTTCACTGGAAGCTTGAGCGACGAAACCTTCATGGTCAAGCATAAGTGCCTCGTCGAAACCTCTGTTAATCGCTTCCGTTGTTGCCAGAATTGAGTTTACGTACTGCCCTGATATCTTCGAGTCAGTTTTAAAAGATTTGGGATTAGGTCTTTTGATATCAGAGATGCATACACGTAGCAGGTTGTGACCAAGATAAGGTCCCCATTCCCAGGCGGCAATCATCAGATTAGCTTCCGTAGAGGAGGTCAGGTGCATATTGGAGCCTGTGAGCACTAGCGGGCGGATATAAGCCTCCCGTAAGTTGTTGACGGCCAAAAGCTCATAGCATTTATCAATTAGCTCACGGTTGCTCCATTGATAAGGAATTCCAACCGCTTCACAAGATTTCTTTAATCGATCAAAATGCTTGTCCGCCTTAAAGATGCGCGGGCCATTGTGGGTATTGTACGCACGTAGACCATCGAATACAGCGTAGCCATAATGAAGCGATTGTGCAAAGGGATTCAATGCAGCCTCAGAAGCTTTTACAAAAGCTCCGTCTAAATAAATCAATGTGTTCTTGTCGTAATATTTCATAACCCAAAATTTCCCTTATTTAAATAATTCCCTCTTTTGGTTTTTTGCTGGTAAATCATGCTATCTCAGGCCTCGGTAAAAACCTTCGATTTTCATTTCCTCAAGGTAGCAGGAATTACAATAATTGGCAATAGCTAAAGTGCTAATTTTCTATTTAGAATAAAATTTTAAATTTTATGGTTTTAAAAAATTTTAAGCTGTTATTATTTGGTTTTTTCGGTCTTAAATTTTGTTAGTCGTATACCGTATTTAAAATTGGTCTACATGGTCAAAAAATTATTTTTTGTTACAAAGGGCAATTTTCTTCCTAAAATGAAGAAATTGTCAAAAAAACTTTAAAAAAAAAGCTTCCGATATTTCTATCGGAAGCTTTTCAATATTTTAAAATCAATTGATTTAATCTCCGATAATTCCTTCAGCAAGCACGGTAATGACATTGTCTTTTGCTTCCACGACGCCACCTTTAATGAACACTTCTTGTCCACCTTTACCTTGTTGAATAATTACTTTTCCATCTTCCAAAGTAGAAACAATTGCCGCGTGGTCTTTCAAAATTTGGAAAGAGCCCGCAGAGCCAGGGACAGTAACAGATGTTACTTCGCCTTCGTATACTAATTTGTCGGGAGTGATAATTGTTAATTTCATTATTCTTAGATATAAGATTTGAGATATGAGATTTGAGAACTTTAGGTTTTCAAATAGATATGAGATAATCGAAAGTCTATTATCTCATACCTATGGTCTAATATCTAAATTAAACTGCTTCTGCTAATAATTTCTTACCTTTTTCGATAGCATCATCAATGTTACCTACTAAGTTGAAGGCAGCTTCTGGATATTCATCGACTTCACCTGCAATAATCATATTGAAGCCTTTGATGGTATCTTTGATGTCTACCAATACACCTTTTAAACCTGTAAATTGTTCGGCTACGTGGAAAGGTTGTGATAAGAAACGTTGTACACGACGAGCGCGGTGAACGGTTAATTTATCTTCTTCAGATAATTCGTCCATACCTAGGATCGCAATGATATCTTGCAATTCTTTGTAACGTTGAAGAATTTCTTTTACACGTTGTGCAGTATCATAATGTTCAGCACCTAAAACAGCAGGAGAAAGGATACGAGATGTAGAATCCAATGGATCCACAGCAGGGTAGATACCTAACTCAGCAATTTTACGAGACAATACTGTTGTTGCATCCAAGTGAGCAAATGTTGTCGCTGGAGCAGGGTCAGTTAAGTCATCGGCAGGTACATATACCGCTTGTACTGAAGTGATTGAGCCATTTTTAGTTGAAGTAATACGCTCCTGCATCAAACCCATCTCAGTTGCTAAGGTTGGTTGGTAACCTACAGCTGAAGGCATACGGCCTAATAGCGCGGATACTTCAGAACCTGCTTGTGTAAAACGGAAGATGTTATCGATAAAGAATAGGACGTCACGACCTTGACCTTCGCCATCACCATCACGGAAATATTCCGCAACAGTCAAACCTGACAAAGCAACACGTGCACGTGCACCTGGAGGCTCATTCATTTGACCGAATACGAAAGTACATTTAGATTCTTTCATTAATTCGTGGTCAACAGTATCCAAAGGCCATTCACCTTTTTCCATGCCTTCCATAAAATGCTCACCATATTTGATGATACCTGATTCCAACATCTCACGCAATAAGTCATTACCTTCACGTGTACGTTCACCTACACCAGCAAATACGGAAAGACCACCGTGACCTTTAGCGATGTTGTTGATCAACTCTTGGATTAATACAGTTTTACCTACACCGGCACCACCAAATAAACCAATTTTACCACCTTTAGCATATGGCTCTAAAAGGTCAATAACTTTGATACCAGTAAAAAGTACTTCTGATTCAGTAGATAGATCTTCGAATTTAGGAGGGACGTTGTGGATAGGACGACCATTCTCTTTACTCAAATTTTGGATACCATCAATGGCATCACCTACTACATTGAATACACGACCTTTGATTTCTTCACCAACAGGCATTTTGATAGGAGCACCAGTATCAACAACTTCCATTCCGCGAACCAAACCTTCAGTTGCGTCCATGGCAATTGTACGTACACGATCCTGACCTAAGTGTTGTTGAACTTCCAATACAACACGTTGTCCATTTTCTTTTTGAATGTACAATGCATCGTAAATTTTAGGTAGATTTTCACTGTCGGCGAAGTTGACGTCAACAACTGGGCCGATAATCTGCGCTATTTTACCAATCTTGGGCATATTATAGGGACTAAATATTTATTAATCAATTTTATATAAGAGACATAAAAGGCCTCTTTTTTGGTCAGCAAAAATAAGGTTATTCGTTTTTAAAAACAAATAGAATTTGCAATTAAATTACAATTTTATTAATGGAGGTCAAAATGTTATCTCTTGTAATTCTGTTAGTTTCGATTCTTGAAGCCACAAATATACTTTTTCCGACGTATTGGTCATCTATTTTTTAACATCAGTCCTTCCTTTTTCGAATGGCCATACAATTAGATTCGCATGGTAACTAAATGTGATCGACCTGAAGCGAGGTTATGATTAAGCGCCGCTTCAGGTCGATCGGAATAGAGCAATATAGTCTTTTGGAGATTATACTATATCTTTTTATTTAATTCATCTTGCAATTGACGTTTCAGCAATTGTTCTTTTTCCATCGCCTTTTTACGGAATGTCGCAAACTCTTCTTGCGATTGTTCTGCTGTTTTCTGAAATTCTACGGTGTCAACCTTCGCTTTTCGATAAGAGAATAGGAAGATAAAGGTGGCGACAGCTAAGACTCCAATGATGGTCCAGACCACTGTGCTATATAAACCTTTGGAGGTATTGATGCCCAAGAATGAAAAACTATCTGTTTTTTGCTGTTCCTGTGCAAGCTGATCTTTTAATATCTGAATAGAATCCTGTAAGTTTTTGGTATTGGAGGTATAGTTACTGGATGAAGATTTTAAGGTATTGATTTCCTTGCGCAACTTGGCTACAGTATCAACAACATTCTTTTTTACAATATCAAGGTTGGTTTTGCGGACCATCTTGAAATCATAATTGTTTTTTGATATATAATTTAAGTGATCAAACTGATTTGCCAAGCTCCCTTTTCTTAGTCCATCCGGGCTGTATTTGTAAGCATCATTGGCCTGCTGGGTGGCGGTAACTGGCGCTGCTGCAGGAGTTTGAGCCTGTAATAAAGTGTACGATGAAATAAATAAAATCGTAAAGAATACAAATGCTAATCTCAATTTGCTCATGTTGTCTATCGTTATTATAATAAGTTTAATCGGGATATTCCAGCTACAAAGCTAGCATATGCCTGTGATAAATATAAGGAATTATTGAAAAAACGAAAATTGAAAGTGAAATATATTTCAGTAAAACATTAAAGGACAATAAAACTAAAATAGATTCAATGCTCGACTTGCCACCTGTTTATCCTGCCATTATCCGAAAATATTATTTGTAAACTTCAATTTGATGCCCAATTGGAAATTGCCTATTGTTTTAAATATTTCCTTTAATGTAGCTTTCTCAATTTTTGTCAGGTTTTCCATCGCAATATAGTTGTCCGGACTCAACTTTGCAATCCGAATCTGATTCGTTTGGTTTTTCAGCCGGATGGACATCAGGTAATAATACGACTGATGGAGCTCGTCATATTGTTCTTGGGTAAATATTCCCAGATTCAACAATGCCTTCAACCTACCGCCGGTATTCTCTTCATAAATTTGATTTTTCAGGGCATAGACACGCACGAGGTCGACGATGGGTGTCATTGCTTTCTTAATATTAAATACTTCTGTTGACCCAATGGTTTGTGTTTTTATTGTTTTGAAAAAGGTCAGCGGTGGTTCGTATTGCAACGCATTTTTCGCGATGAACGCAAAAAATCGTTCATTGGGTTTTTGCAACTCGACTGTCAGAAAATCTTTCAGTTGGTCAATGATGTACTGATCACCATATAACCTCCGACAATCGAAAAAGGTAGAGAACTTAATCGCATTTTCCGGAATGCTTTCTTCAATCCACATCTTATAATTGTTTTTCCAATGAGAAAGTGAATGTGTCCACTCGGGATTGCTAGCCATGTAGCCGCCGGTACAATAGCTGAAACCAATCGTGTTTAGATGATCCGAAACCTCCCGTGCAAATTTTAGAAAATAACCTCTTACATATTCCCGCTGTTCGTTGGCCTTGTCTTCATATATAATAGCATTGTCCTGGTCTGTCATTAGTGTCTGCTCTTTGCGTCCTTCACTTCCTGTGACCATAAATACAAACTTGGCCGGTGGTTCGCCCATTGCTTTGATAACTTTCTCGATCACCTTTAAGGCGATGCTGTCCGCAACGGTGGTGATGACTTGATTGGCAATTTCGGCATTAACCCCTCTAGCCAATAACTGATGGATGATTTCGGGGACATTGTTCCATTTGTCACGTAGCTCTTCGCGTGTTTCAGCAAGCTTTACCGATTGGATAAAAACCAGTGGAGATTGCCCCTGCTCGCTCAGGAGCCGATTGCGACTTAGAAAGCCGACGTATTTACCTTCTTTTTCAACGAGCAGGTACCTGGACTTGGTATGAAACATTTTGAGTACAGCTTCATACAGGTAGGCCTGATTAGAAATGCTGACTATCGGGTTGTCCATGACCGAAGCGATAGGTGCTGTGGCAGCGACCTGCTGTGCTATAACACGGTCTCTCAAGGTCATGTCGGTGACATAGCCAATGATATGGTCTTCATCTTTGATGAACGCACAGCTCACTTTATACTGAGCCATGGTTTGTGCAACCTCATAAATTGGTGTATCAGATGCACAAGCAACAATATCCTTATATACAATATGTTCGATTTTGCGCGAATAGAGCTGATCCGCAGCAAAATAGCTTTCCTCAAAGGTGGCCGGTGATTTGACAAAATGGGCGAACTCTTCATCTAACATTCGTTTTCCAAAGGAATTGGTAAAGAATTGAAAGAATTCTTCATTGGCATTGCAGAGTTCAATAAAATTCTTCCGTGGCAACCGATAGATGATCGTTCCTTTTTTGGCAAGAACAGATTTGAGTGCTTTTGTTCGATTCAATAATACGGAGATCCCACCAAAACAGTAGGGATTATGATGGATCTCAACCAGCCTTTTGTTGTCCGAACTATCCAAGAAAAAAGTTTCATATTCACCTTTCTGTATAAGGTCGACACCCTCCATGTCGGTAATATTCTGCCGATAGACCAAAGTGTCTTTTGCGAAACGGCAGGGATACATCAGTTCAATAAGACTGATCTGAACAGTTTCGGGCAGTACTTGAAAGGGGTGGGTTGACTTTAGCAAGGCGAGGATGTCTTCCGCATTTTTCATAGTAGATATCATGATAAGATGTTATTGAATTCTCCTTGCTGCTTGTCGATATCCTCTTCACTGAGCTCTGCCCGCCGAACCATTTCGAAATAGCATTTTGCTGTAATCGCAGCATCTTTTTTGGCATTGTGTATTGCTGTGGGGATTTCGGAAAATAGTGCTTCGTGTAGCAATGCCAATGGAAGATGGACCATGTTGGGGTTGCGTACATATTTTTTGCTGTGCAACAACGTGCAAAAGCAATTCAGCCCATAAAATGGAATCGGTAAATTCGTTCGATGATATTCCGCACAGAGTACCTGGAGGTCGAAAGAAAGAAAATGGCCGATCAGCTGAGGCTGATATTTTTTGATATCGTGGCTGAGCTTGCGGAGCACATCCTTCTTCTTTTCACCATGTTTCATCAAAAAGGGTGGCGTAAGACCATGAATCTGTTCAGAAGCCGGGCTGATCGGAATCAATGGCTCATATATATATTTATTGCTACGTTTGACCTCTTGCTGTTTTTCATCAAAAATAATCCAGGCCAATTGGAGTACATGCGGCCAGTTTTCACTATCCGTATATTTTCGATTCCATTTTTTTGGCAAGCCAGAGGTTTCGGTATCCAGGAATAAAAGATATTTCTTCAAAAATTTCAGTGTATTAATTCTAGCTAAACTTAGTTAAAATCCTTTTTATATGCAATGACAAGAAAGGTATTCCCAAATGCCCATAACAGTTCATAACAGTTGAGCCGATGGAAAGGTATATTTTAGTTTTCGTAATACCTAAACGATTATTATGAATGCTGTTTTTGGAGTTTTATTTCATTTTATAGGCGGTTTTGCCTCAGGAAGTTTTTATGTACCCTATAAGAAGGTTAAAGGTTGGTCCTGGGAAACCATGTGGATTCTTGGCGGGCTTTTTTCTTGGATCATTATTCCTCCTGTAGCGGCGATGCTGACCATACCCAATTTTATGGACATTATAAAGGGAAGCAGCAACAGTATTCTTGGCTATACATTTCTTTTCGGTCTACTCTGGGGGATAGGTGGGTTGACCTATGGACTGGGTGTTCGCTATTTGGGTGTCTCGTTGGGAAGCAGCATTATTTTGGGGTTAAGTATGGTTTTCGGCTCATTAATGCCAAGTATTTATTATTTCATCTACCCAACAACAGGTAAGCATGGAATAGACTACTTTTTCACCAGTAATGCCGGAGTATGTATTCTCCTTGGACTCGCTTTATGTGTGCTGGGCGTCTATCTCTGTGGAAAGGCAGGGGTATCGAAAGAAAGACATCTTGCCTCCTTTTCGAAAGCAGGGAGCTCCGACTACAATTTTGGCCTGGGTATTACAGTTGCGATTATATCGGGCATTCTGAGTGCCTGTTTTAATTTTGGCATCGAGGCGGGTAAACCAATGGCCGATATTGCCAATCTGCTTTGGAAAGCTAGCCATCCGGAACAAGGCGAATTTTTATATCAAAATAACGTAACCTATATCGTCATCCTTTGGGGCGGTTTTACAACCAACTTTCTCTGGTGCCTTTACCTCTTGCTGAAAAATAAAACCTTTTCGGAGTATACGAAAAAGGAAGTTCCCAAAATGCGAAATCTCCTGCTTTGTGCCCTGGCCGGTACAACTTGGTATCTGCAGTTCTTTTTCTATGGAATGGGGGAAAGCCGTCTTGGAAATGGAGCAAGCTCGTGGATTTTACATATGGCCTTTATCATTCTTATTTCAAACGCCTGGGGTATTTTATTGAAGGAGTGGAAGGGGGTTGATCGGGCCACCCACCGGTCTATTATCGCTGGCATAATCACCATTATCCTGTCCATCTGTGTCGTGGGCTTTGCAAAAACATTGGAAAATTAGTGTAAAAATATAAATATGGAAGAAGTGAAAACATACAAATACGTAAACAATTTATGGGATGAACAAAAAGCAAAATCGCTTGGCGAGGATGAGATCGCATTGCTGTTGTACCGTTCCAATATTTTGGGAGCAGATCTTCGCATCACCAACTATGGTGGTGGAAATACTTCCTGTAAAGTCAATATGGTCGATCCACTGACAGGTGAAGATGTCGAGGTGATGTGGATAAAAGGTTCCGGAGGTGATATTGGAACCCTGAAAAAATCGGGGCTTGCCGCTTTGTATCTGGAACGCCTGCATAATCTTGAAAGAGTATATAAAGGTATACAGCAGGAGGATGAAATGGTAGAGCTGTTCAATCATTGTATTTTCGACCTTGCCTCCAAGGCACCTTCAATAGATACGCCTTTACACGCTTTTTTGCCGTTCAAACATATTGATCATTTGCATCCGGACGCCGCGATAGCGATTGCCGCAGCCAAAGATGGAAAAGAAATTACCCAGCGGTTATTTGAAGGTACAATCGGTTGGGTCGACTGGCAACGGCCCGGCTTCGATCTAGGGCTGCAATTACGTGCCTGTCTCGAAGAAAACCCAGGGATACGGGGTATCATGCTTGGATCGCACGGTTTATTTACCTGGGGTGATACAGCCTATGCCTGTTATATGAACTCGTTGGATGTGATCGAACGTTGCGCCGCTTATCTCGAACAAAATTATGGAAAGAAAGGTCCAGTGTTTGGCGGGCAAAAGAGCGACAGTTTGGATCAGGCCGGACGGGAATCTCAAGCTGTGAAATTGATGCCAGTATTGCGTGGATTCTGTTCTAGCGAACGTCATATGATCGGTCATTTTACAGATGATATACGCGTATTGGAGTTTATCAATTCAAATGACTTAGAACGATTGGCATCTTTGGGGACAAGCTGTCCGGACCATTTCTTACGAACGAAAATTCAACCACTGGTGTTAAATATGGATAAATCTGAGGATCTGGACGATAGCGCAGCACTCATCGCGAAACTTGAACCTCTGTTTACCGCTTATCGCGCCATGTATACAGCATATTATGAGCAGTGTAAACACGCCGATAGTCCTGCCATCAGAGATCAAAATCCTGTGATTGTGCTGTATCCCGGTGTTGGTTTGTTTTCGTTTGCCAAAGACAAGCAGACGGCCAGGGTAGCTGCCGAATTCTATATGAATGCCATAAACGTGATGAAAGGAGCCGAGGCCATAAGCGCGTACACGGCCTTGCCAAGACAGGAAGCGTTTGATATCGAGTACTGGCTATTGGAAGAAGCAAAACTACAACGCATGCCTAAACCCAAGGCGCTTTCGGGAAAAATTGCCTTCGTGACCGGTAGCGGCGGCGGGATAGGTAAAGCCATTGCGCGAAAAATGGTGCAAGAGGGGGCAGTAATTGTCCTGACCGATGTCAATACGGAGCGTCTTGCGGGCTGTGAGCAGGAGTTTGTCGGCGAGTTTGGAAGAGATTCGGTTATTTCGATAGCGATGGACGTGAAGGATGAACAACAGATTGTGCAAGCACTACAGCGTACATTACTGGCCTTTGGCGGAATTGATATTATCGTTAATAATGCCGGACTGTCCATTTCAAAATCTATAGAAGAGCATAGTCAGGCGGATTGGGATCTGCTATTCGATGTATTGGTTAAGGGGCAGTTTTTGGTTACACAGGCCATGGTTCCGATTCTGAAACAACAGGGTGTCGGTGGTGATATTATTAATATTGTCAGTAAAAATGCATTGGTAAGTGGCCCAAACAATACCGGCTATGGGAGTGCTAAGGGAGCACAGTTGCATCTGAGTAGGCTCTGTGCAGCGGAGTTAGGACCTTTTAAGATTCGTGTTAATGTAGTGAATCCAGATGCGGTCATCTCGGATAGTAATATCTGGGCCGGGGGATGGGCAGAAGGTCGGGCCAAAGCTTATGGGATTCGTGTAGAAGAGCTGCCGGCCTATTATGCCAAGCGGACATTGTTGAATGAAGTTATTTTACCGGAGGATATAGCAAACGCTTGCTTCTCTTTTGTAGGTGGTCTACTATCAAAATCCACGGGGAATGTTCTCAATGTGGATGGTGGTGTTGCCATGGCATTTGTCCGCTAATTTAGCTATCTTCGGTATTGAGTTTCTGTACTAAAGGAAACTCAGTACCCTATTTTAAATAAACCGAAAACGCAATTATTATGATTTTAGACCCATGTGCTATTGAAGTACATAATGACCAGCTCCGGGGGAAACATCGGCGTGCCTTTGACTTTGTTTCTCAGGAAATTCCACACATCGAAGACATCTTAGAAAAACTACAAAAATTTCAGATCGCGATTCCCAGTTGGGCACTGGGGACTGGAGGTACACGTTTTGGACGTTTCTCTGGCGCTGGAGAACCCGCCACATTAGAACAGAAAATTGAAGACGTGGGCTTGCTTCATGCATTAAATAGGTCGAGTGATGCAATTTCTTTGCACATCCCCTGGGATATCCCCAAGGATGCAAACAGATTAAAACAATTCGCGAGTGGTTTGGGTATCCACTTTGATGCGATGAATTCAAATACATTTCAAGATCAACAGGGGCAGCAACACAGCTATAAGTTTGGATCATTGCACCATGTTGATCCGGCTGTTCGCCAGCAGGCTATTGACCATAATATCGAAGTGATACGTTATGGTGAAGAGCTTGGATCCAAATGTTTATCGGTATGGCTAGCTGATGGTTCATCATTTCCCGGACAGTTGAATTTTCGTCAGGCATTTCAGCATACACTTTCCAGTCTGCAGGAAATCTATCGTCATCTGCCAGCGGATTGGAAGTTATTTGTCGAATACAAGGCTTTCGAACCTTACTTTTATTCGACAACCATTGGCGACTGGGGGCAATCCCTCTTGTTGACAAATAAGCTTGGACCCAAAGCATTCACCCTGGTTGATCTGGGACATCATCTTCCCAATGCAAATATTGAACAGATTGTCTCCCTATTGTTGATGGAAGGTAAATTGGGCGGCTTTCATTTCAATGATAGCAAGTATGGCGATGATGACCTCACGGCAGGATGTATGAAACCTTACCAGCTGTTTTTGATTTTCAGTGAACTGATTGATGGCATGGATGAAAAAGGAATGGCCCACGATTCGGGATTGGGATGGATGATTGATGCTTCGCATAACTTGAAGGATCCTTTGGTGGATTTATTACAATCTGTGGAAGCCATTAAAATCGCCTATGCACAAGCCTTATTGATCGACCGGAAATCCCTTCGGGTGGCGCAAAGCCAAAATGATGTTGTTGCCACCCAGGAGATTTTACAACAGGCTTTTCGTACAGATGTGAGGCCCCTGCTAGCCGAAGCCCGCTTGCGTAGTGGTGCTGCACTCGATCCGATAAGTTTATTTAGAACATTTGGGGTACGGGAAAAACTGATAGAAGAAAGAGGACGCAATAGTGTAGCGACAGGTCTCTAAATGACAACCGACATGGAAAATAAACCTATACCTGTCGTTGCCGTATTTGATGTTGGAAAAACAAATAAAAAACTGCTCTTATTTGATCAAAATTATCAAGTAGTCTGGGAGCGTTCTGCTCGATTTATGGAAACTGTAGATGAAGATGGGGATCCCTGCGAAAATTTGGAGAGTCTACGGCTATCTATATTTGACGCCCTACATGAGGTGCTGCGTAAGCATGAATTTGATATCCGTGCAATTAATTTTGCGTCATATGGCGCCAGTCTGGTGTATGTTGATGTCGATGGGAAACCTTTAACTCCCCTGTATAATTACCTCAAGGAATTTCCACTTGCTATTCAACAACAACTCTACAATACCTATGGTGGAGAGACTATTTTTGCCTTAGAGACTGCATCCCCAGCATTGGGAAGCCTTAATTCAGGATTGCAGCTCTTGCGTCTTAAGCGTGAGCGACCTGATTTGTTTCGACATATTACCCATGCGATGCACTTGCCGCAATATTTAAGCTTCTTGGTTTCGGGCCAACTTTGTTCGGACTTGACCAGCATAGGTTGTCATACTGCACTTTGGGATTTCAATAAAAATAGCTACCACCAATGGGTGGAGGATGAAGGATTGATCCATGTTTTCCCAAAGATATATCCTGGCGATACGGCATTTGAAAGTACGTTCTTGGGGAAATCTTATCTGGTGGGGGTGGGCCTGCATGACAGCTCGGCGGCATTGATCCCGTATCTTCTGTTCTTCCAGGAACCCTTTGTCTTAATTTCTACTGGAACCTGGTGTATTTCTCTGAATCCCTTCAATGAAACCAGATTGACGATGAGCGAACTCCAACAGGACTGCTTATTCTATTTGTCTTATTTGGGTAAGCCGGTAAAGGCATCGCGCTTATTTGCCGGATATGAACATGAAATACAATCAAATCGTATTGCGGATTTCTATCAGATAACAACAGCCAAATTCAGATTAATGGAAATTGACTGGGGCATTATTGCCTGTTTGGAAGCTGAAGATCATGACAGTGAATTAAAGTCTTTTGGAAAAATAGACTTACAGCGTTATGATAATTATGAAATAGCCTATCATAGCCTGTTATTTCATTTGGTGAAAGCACAAGTTGCGGCGACCAGATTAGTATTACAGGGCACAGCAGTATCCCGGATATTCGTTGATGGTGGATTTAGTAAAAACCCCATATACATGAGCCTAATGGCCCGCGAGTTTCTAGATATTGAGGTGTTTGCGGCAACGATGCCCCAAGCGACAGCCTTGGGGGCCGCATTACTTATGCATCAACATTGGAATACATCTACCATGCCAGCCAATTTATTGGAATTGAAATTATTTACGTCGCACAATATTTCGTAAATCATTTTAGAACAGGATAGTACGGTATGGCTATTCAGTTTGTTTTCTATTACTTCGATATAGAATTACGAACAAATTAAACCAAAATTAATTAAACCTCTAATCAGAATGGAAAGTAAATTAAAACATTACTCATTAGTTCTTTGCGTGACAATGCTGATGGGGATGCCGTTTATGTTAGTTGCCCAGATCGCCAAAACTATTCAAGGTCATGTGGTCAATAGCAAGAACGGCCAGCCCATTGCCGGTGTCTCGGTTAAAGAAGTCGGCGGTAAAAATGCTAGTTCAACCAATGAAAATGGTGATTTTACCCTCTTCGTAAGCAACAACAAGGTTGTTCTTTCGATCCAATATGTGGGGTACATAACCAAAAGTGTTGAAGGTATTGTCGGTACCCCGCTTCGTGTCGAGCTACAGGAGGATAATACGATACTGGATGAAGTTGTGGTGGTAGCTTATGGGGAAGCTAAAAAGAAAGACCTGACGGGATCTGTATCAACGATCGATAATAGGGCATTAAACATGCAATCCAATTCTACCGTCAGCCGGGCGCTGGAAGGAGCCGCTCCGGGTATACAGGTTTCAGCGGTAGATGGTCAGCCGGGGATAGACATGGGGATTCGGGTGCGTGGTATCGGTTCTGCTAGTCAGAATACGTCAAATGCACTCGTTGTGATCGACGGTGTGCCTGCGCAAAATGATAATCCGCTGGCAACACTAAATCCAAAGGATATCCAAAGTATATCTGTCTTGAAAGATGCAGCATCCACAGCGCTATATGGTGCCCGGGGGGCAAACGGTGTGGTTTTGGTGACAACAAAGAAAGGGATGTCCGGTAAAACACGGATTTCATTTGAAGGTAAATTAGGCGTCAATCAGGTAGGCCCCTACCAGTTTGACAAAATCTCTGATCCAAAAGATATTTATGAATTTGCCTGGCTTTCGATTTATAATTCAGCACGCTACGGAGTAGATGGTACAGGAATCTCAAAAAGATATACCACCAATGTGCAGAACCCCAATATGTCGCATGAACAGGCCGCAGAATTTGCAAGTGCCCACCTGTTTGATTATATCGGTTCAACTACTAAATTTCAGCGAAATAGCTTAGGAAACTGGATGTTATATGATGTTCCTGGTGCCGTTTATACGCCATCTGGTACGGGGGCCGATGCGAGTTCAACCATGAGTGGTTCTTATCTCGTGAATACGGATGGTAAATTAAATCCCAATGCGCGTCTACTTTTTAGCGATCGTTATGATGATTACTTATTGGAAAATAGATTGCGGCAGGATTACGACCTGTCAGCTTCTGGTGGTAATGAGAAAGTAAGTTACTTTCTTTCCGGCGGATACCTTGAGGATCCTTCCTACATCAGGGGTTCTTCTTTCAAACGCTATAACGGTCGTGCCAATTTTGATGCGCAGGTTAATACCTGGTTGAAACTAGGTGCTAATATTGGTTATTCCAATCGGACGACCCAATCACCAGCGACGCGCTTTGGACGGAATCCAGGTAGCTCAACAGCAAATGTATTTCGTTTTATAAACGGGCAAAACCCCTTGGTTCAGCTATATGCACGTGATCAGAATGGCGCATTGATTAATGAAAATGGGGAAAATAAAGTGCATGCGCTTGCAGGGGATACTTATTCTCCACTTGGTCTGACCTCGGCAGCGCTTTCATCGACGAATGTGTTGACAGTATTAGACAATGATCTGGATCGACGCGTATCTGATGACTGGACAACACGGGTCTATGGGCAGGCTAAATTTCTCAATGATTTTACATTTACAGCGAATGTTTCGATGGACAAATTCAACGAAATGCGCACCCGCTATTGGAATAGCGAATCAGGACAGGCTGCCGGTATAGGTGCTTTTGGTAAAACAGCATCCAATACAACCATCCTAAATCTTCAACAATTGCTTAACTATTCAAAAACAATTGGCTTGCATAATCTGGAGGGACTCCTGGGCCATGAGTATGATTCATTCAAAAACGAGCAACTCAACTACCGCTCATCTTATGCATTGATTGATGAATTTCCATCGTATATCAATTTTGTAGGGCGTTATGATGGTGGTACCTTCCCTAATCCTGGAGGCGGCGAGGACAAACGGACTATGGAAAGTTATTTTTCTAGAATCAACTATAACTACAACGATAGGTACTTTTTCCAGGGATCCGTACGTCGGGATGGATCGTCGAAGTTTAAACTGAAAGACAAACGTTGGGGCACCTTCTGGTCCGTTGGTGGAGGTTGGCGCATCGATAGTGAACCTTTTATGCAAAATGCTAAAAACTGGATTGATCTCCTGAAAATACGAGGCAGCTATGGGGTGATCGGAAACCAGAATGGTATCTCCAATTACTCGGGTTATCAGACCTGGAGTTATTCGGCCACCTACACCCAGACCACAAACGGAACTGGGATACCCGCCAATATTACACTAAATCAAAATGCTTATGTTAATGATCAATTGACTTGGGAAAATATCCACACGATGGATGCGGGTATTGATTTTAGCTTCCTTGGACGGGTACGCGGATCGCTTGATTATTATAACCGTGTTACGGTAAATGCTATCTGGAACCAGCCGATCGCTATTTCTAAGGGACAGTCTTCGATCGCAACGAATTCGGCTAAAATAGGTAATAAGGGTTTTGAGGTCGATCTCTCTGTTGATATCATTAAGAAACCGGATTTCAATTGGACTGTGTCCACAAACGGAACACATTATACAACAAAATTAAAAGCAGTACCCAGTGGTGTTGGGTCAGATGCCCTGGGAGGTAACTGGACAGCCGGTACAGATGCCTGGGCCGCGGCAGGAACCAGTGCCGTCGCAAATATCACTTACTTACGTGGGGTGAATAAAGATTTCTTTAACCTCTACATGCTAAAATATGGTGGAGTTGACCAGACTACAGGCTTACCGCTATTTTACCATCAGGTCACCAAAGCCGATGTCGATGCGGGTACTTATCCCGGATATAAAGAGGGCGAGAGTCTGACAACTACAGACTATTCAAAAGCAAGCCGATATGAAATGGGAAGTGCGCTTCCTAAATGGATCGGCGGATTTAGCACTTCTTTACGCTATAAGAACTTTGACCTTTATCTTGCTTTGGCTTATCAGCTGGGAGGAAAGTTTTTCAGCACAGAATATGGAAACAACCTGTATGTCAGTGAGGATCCCGGTAAAGCGCTCTCTTCAGAACTTATTGGTAACACATGGACACCAAATAATACCGGTGCAAAATTCCCGATGGTCATGTATGGTAATACTTATGGTAATGGAGCTACCACGGGGAGCTGGTTATACAGTGATCTAGGTTTGTTTAGTGCTTCGTACCTTAATTTTAAGAATATCACTATTGGGTATACTTTGCCGGAAAATGTACTGGCAAAAATGAAGATCAAGAAACTCAGAATATTCGCTTCAGGGGATAATCTTTTTATGAAAACGGCCCATTCGGGAATCGATCCACGTCAATCACTGGTGGGTGGATTTGAAGTGGCGGCCTATTCTTATCCCACTATGCGGACATTCTCGGGTGGTGTCAGTCTGGAGTTTTAATGTTAAAATGAATTCGATTATGAAACCATCATGATTTATTCAAACCGAGCAAAGCGAGCTCATGAATACCGCTTAAAACATACACTCGATGAATAAATCTGATAGCTTCATCACAACTGAAACCGCCGAAGGCAGCATGAATGCCTTAAGGGGAAAATTGACTAATGAATAAAAATTTATACAGATGAAAAAGATATTTTTATGTGCATTGGCTGTGACATTATTCTTTTCTTGTAGCAAGGATCTGGATATTGCTCCACCAAATAGTATTACGGATGAACAGATCCGGAAGCTGCTCGAAAGTGGTGACGAAAAGAAAATCCAGGCAGTGCTTGGTGGTATGGCTAACAATATGCCTAAATTGATCAATTTTGGGGCATTATCCTCCGAATCGCGCTATGGCAGTAACCAGGGATTTGATGTGATGCGTAATCTAGAAGGAAATGATATTGTCCTTGGAAATAGGTTGTTAAATATTTTTGGTTCGGATGAATATAACCTGCTAGATTTTATTTCTGATGCTTCCGACAAAAACACACCTTACTGGAACTATGCTTGGAATATGGTTAATACAGCCAACAAAATGCTGAATTATCTTAATCCAACAACAGTCGGTACCAATAAAAAACTGCAGGAATACAAAGGCCGCGGGTTGATATTACGTGCCTATGCCTATAACTATTTGATGGAAAACTATCAGAATGCTTATCAACAGGGGGGGAAGAGCAAGTTGGGCATGCCGCTCTACGATACTTATTCTCCTGTTCAGGAAAGCAAGGCCCGATCTACAGCGGACGAAACGTATACCTTCATTAAAAATGACATCAATGAGGCTATTCGACTGTTTAAAGAGGCCGGGATTGGTTTTACAGCAGATCCCTCCGACTTTGATCTTGGTGTAGCCAATTTTATGTTGGCTAAGGTGTCGCTATGGACAGGCGATTGGAATAATACCATCAGTGCCAGTAATGAAATTCTGAGCAAGTACCCAACCTTGATGAGCCAAGCCATGTATGGCGCCACCAACAAAGGGACGCAGGCCGCTCCTGAAATGAGGCCGGAGCAAAATGGCTTCCTCAACATCAGCATCAATCCCGAAGTACTTTTTGGTTTTGCATTGGGCGAAGCAGTAACGGTGCATAACTGGTGGATGAACTGTTTTGCTGAAGGCAACGGTGGGATTGGTCAAGGTTTTCAACGCATAGACAACCGTTTATATGCTCAAATAGACAATCGTGACTACCGTATAAATTGTTTTATGGCCTCAGACTGGGGCGATTACACTTATCCAACAAATGGCGATAAAAGGACAATACCTCTATATACGAATCTCAAATTTGCCGCTACCCATGGCCTGGGCAGTGATGACAAAAAGAATGTCGGCCGTGTGAGCTGTTACTATATGCGCAGTTCGGAAATCCTGTTGATGAAAGCGGAGGCCCAGGCGCAGAATAAGGATGATCAGGGAGCGAAACAAACACTCAATACATTGTTGGCTGCACGCACAAAATCTGGGACAACGCCATTGACCTGCGACAACTATACTTCAATGCAAGGTCTTTCGGCCTTGGAGATGGTACAGTTTCAAACAAGGTTAGAACTCTGGGGTGAAGGGGGACGCGAATTTTATAATAACAAACGCTGGAATATCGCTATCAACCGTGCTGCATCACCTACGCACGTGGATAAATCTAGCTATCCTGTTAATAAAATGACCTTACAGATTCCATTGGATGAAATGTTGTATAACAATAAAATGGTGCAAAACTAAATAAATCAAAATGGGACAATGAAGCTTATATAATCAGACACTTGCATGATCTCATCATTGGGGCATGCAAGCTGTACTGATTATTTACAGGATAGTTCAGGATACAATTTCGTTCAATCTTGCGTATTTTCAAGTAGCTGAATATAATTCCATAAAACCTAAAATTTAATGATATGAAGAACCAATTGACCGAAGAACAGATCGCATTTTACCAAGAGAATGGTTACATCGTTATAGAAGATTTTCTGGACGCGGAAGAGTTGGCAACATGGCAAAGAATTGTTTTCGATGCGGTGGAGCAACGTGCCGGAAAGAAGATGCCTGGAAAGGAGGCAAAAGTAGGGGAAGACGATGGAATTAATAAGGATGCCGATTATTTCGGAAAAGTATTTGACCAGTTATTGAACCTCTGGCAGACGAGCGATCAGGTAAAGGAACTGATGGTGGATAAGCGTATCGGCGAAATGGCGGCGAAACTTGCCGGCGTTGATGGTATCCGCATCTGGCACGATCAGGCGCTCTTTAAGCGCCCCTTCGCGAATCCTACAGCTTGGCACCTCGATACACCTTTTTGGTCCTTTTCTGATCGTAAAGCGCTCTCGATATGGATTGCCTTGGACGATTCGACACTAGAAAATGGATGCATGTATTTCGTTCCCCAGTCGTATAAACATACGGGATTTGAAAATTTGGGTATCGGAAAGAATATGGGGACGATTTTTGAACATTACCCGCAAATGGCAAAGGTAAATCCGGTGGCAACACCGCTAAAAGCGGGCAGTTGTACCTTTCACAATGGATTGACAATTCATGGTGCAGGTCCTAATATGACCAATGGATTTAGACGGGCTATGACCTGTGCCTATATGCCCGACGGGAATGTCTACAATGGACAGGCAAACATTCTACCGGATGATTATAGGGGGACATTACAGGTGGGTGACTTATTGAACAATGATGAGCAAAATCCGCTAATCTACCATACAGCATGGTAAAACTGGATTTCTTTTATCCAAGATGGGGAAGTGAACATATTCCTTGGGCAGATTTCCTCGAACGTGTTCAGGCGGCGGGTTATGCTGGGGTGGAGTGGTTTCCTTTCGGAGAAAACATAGACCCGACATCGGTGCTGCAATTGCTCAGCAAGTATAAACTAAAATATAGCATTGTTACCTGTGTGCTGCAAAGCTTTGACACAACTGAGGCTTATTTTAAACTATTGGAGGAACAACTTTCCTATTATGGGAAGTTGGCGCAAGCATATGTTGCACCTGAATTTATTTCGGTACAGATGGGACGGGAATACTTTTCTCCCGTCGATGTTTTACAAGGTTTGCACTTATGTGAAAGAATCGAAAAGCAGTGTGGAATCGAGATTTTTCAGGAAACTCACCGCAACAAGTGGAGTTATGGCTTGCATACCGTTATGCCAATGCTGGAAAGCTATCCGGATCTGAAGCTTACCTTGGATATTTCCCATTGGTTTTGTGTTTCAGAAAGTTTGCTGGAAGATCGACCGGAGGAGCTGGCTCGTGTCTTGCCACATGTGAGGCATGTACATGCACGGGTTGGGTATACGCAGGGACCGCAGGTCCCCGATGTCAGAAAGAAGATATACCGCGATATTGTCGCTATCCACCTAGCCCTTTGGCAACAATGGATAAACCTGAATAAAAGCAAATCCTGCTTGACCATAACGACCGAATTCGGTCCGCCGCCCTATCTTATTTCGTCTGGAAATCGCGAAAGGGACAATGAACGGCAATGGCAGCAAAATCTTTGGATGAAGAGATACTTATCCAGGTATCTCATCACCTAAACTCTATATTATGAAGCGAAGACTATTTTTACAGCAGAGCAGTCTACTTGGAGCTTCCTTTTTTCTTGCCAAGAATTTAAGGGCCTTCGGTAGCACTAGCCATGCGGATACAGACCATTATTTTAACTTGTTTCAGTCTCCCTCAACAGGCAATAGGCCTTTTGTACGCTGGTGGTGGAATGGGAATAAGGTCAACAAGAATGAACTGCGTCGTGAACTGATGTTACTCAAAGAGGCGGGGATAGGCGGGGTGGAGATCAATCCCATTTCTTTTCCCAAGCGAACAGATGACCTGGGGATCCCCTCGTTGAAATGGCTGAGTCCAGAATGGATTGATATGGTACAGTATGCAGCTACTGAGAGCAAGAAAATCGGACTGACTGCCGACCTTATTGTCGGATCCGGTTGGCCTTTTGGTTCCGAAGACCTGAAAGAAGAAGAGACCGCCCAAGTTGTATTGGTCCATTGTGAATCCATTGAAGGGCCTACACGTTATGGGGTCAGACCCTACCATATTTTTAATATGATCGATCCTGCAGTGACGGATAAAAATCCGTTACGGAACCCAGAGATCCTGTCAGTCAAACTGGTCAAAGATCCCATGGAATCGATGACCGAAGTGATCGATTATACGGACAGGATCAGTGCGGATAAAATTGAGATTGATGTTCCCGCAGGTAATTACGTCTTATATGTCCTGGTAAAATTTAAGGCATTTGCATCAGTTATCAATGGTGCACCCGGGGCAGCCGGATCCATCCTAAATCATATGGATAAGCAGACTGTAACCCGTTATTTGGATCGGATGTCTACCCGTATGCAGGATCAGATCGGCCCACTAAAAGATTATGTGCGCGCGCTGTTTACTGACAGTATGGAGCTAGAGGGGTGCAATTGGTGTGACGATTTTGCTGTCGAATTTGAACGCCGCCGAGGGTATGATCTTATGCCTTATTTACCATTTATCTTATTTAAAGTGGGACGGTTGGGTGCTGTGGTGGATGAAAACTATGGTGCTAAAAAAAGCAAAGAGCTCAGCGAACTCTTGAGTCGCGTACGCTTTGATTATGAATTTACCAAAGCATGCTTGTTAAAAGAACGTTTTACCGATACCTATGTTAATTGGTGTCGTTTACTTGGGGTTAAGTCACGGGCGCAAGCCTATGGGCGGGGATTTTTTCCGCTGGAGAGCAGCCTGGAGTATGATATTCCAGAAGGAGAATCGTGGACGACAAACTACTTGCGCCACAAGCTGGGGGAGGAGATGTCTGACGAGGATTACCGTCGGGGACGTGGCTATACCATGATTGATAAGTATGTTTCTTCGGCAGCACATCTCAAAGGAAAACGGTTGGTCAGCTGTGAGGAAATGACCAATACCTACCTTGTTTTTAATACACCACTGGAGCTACTCAAGTTGGGCTCCGATCAGAGTGCCTTGTCAGGTATTACACATTCCGTCTGGCATGGATTCAATTATTCGCCACTGGAAGCACCTTTTCCGGGCTGGATTCAATATGGTTCCTTTTATAACGAACGCAACAATTGGTGGCCATATTTTAAATATTTAAATGATTATAAAGCCCGCCTTTCGTCGCAGCTTCAGCAGGGGGATTACTATGCCGATATGGCGATTTTACCTGCTAACTACGATCTGTGGACGGAAAATAGTGTGCAAACCGATCCTTTTCCGGAGAAACTGAATGTTCCCTATACCTCACTGCTTTGGGAGGCTATCAGTAAAAATGGGGGGAACGCGGACTATATCACCGAAATTGTTTTACAGGACAGTACTGTAGAAAAAGGGAAGCTTTGTTATGGTAAAAGACGGTACAGCGTGCTGTTTCTACCAGGGATCAAGCGTATGTCACCTGCAGCGATGTCACGATTGGTCGAATTTGTAGCTTCTGGTGGGCGTGTTATAGCCATTGAAACGCTTCCGCAGCAGAGTTTAGGCCTACAGGACCACGTAAAAAAAGATGAAGAAGTACGCCAACTATTAAAGCGGTTACAATCTTATCCGGATCGTTTTATAGCCGTCAAAAAGCCGCAGGACAATAATTTTATGGATTGGTACCGTCTCCTTATGCGGAAGTATCAGCTTCCTCATTATTTAACACTGGATCAGCCAGACCGTTACGTCATGCAAATGCGTTATATCCGCGATGATGGAAGTGAGTGTTATTTTATACAGAATGCCCATCGACTGAACAGTACCACTATAAATATTTCGTTTGTGGCACCTGAAATTCGAAAGCAGAATTGCTGGTTATGGGATTTAGATCGTGGTAAACGCTTTCGCGTACAACTAGACAAGGAGAATAGTTTATTGTTGGACCTAGGTCCAACAGATTCTTATCTTTTCGTGTTTGATCAGCATCACCTGGGCGATATTTGGCAGCCGTTGGCCACTAGCGGAAACAATACCCAAGATTTGAATAACCAGTGGCATGTTGAGCTGCAGCATAAACAGGAGGGCAGTTCGAAGCAAATTCTCCTATCCCGTCTGGTTGATTTTAAAGACGATGAGCGTTTGATGTGGTTTTCGGGAACGGCTATTTATCGGCGTTCGTTTTTCTGGTCCGCGGGGGACAGTGCTCTGTTGAATTTAGGCCGTGTAGCGGGTGTATCTGAAGTTTTTGTCAATGGAAAATCACTTGGGGTAAAATGGTATGGAAGACGGATCCATAATCTCATAGGGAGCCTAAAGCAGGGCGATAACCAAATCGAAATCCGCATTACCACAACCATGGGGAATTATATGAAAACACTCAAGGATAATGAAAATGCCCAGTATTGGGTCAACCGCAAGGGGAGAGAACAAGAAATGCAATCGATGGGCTTGATCGGTCCAGTTACTTTATATACAAGCTAACTTATGAAGATATTACCTATTTTTTTTATTATCATCCAGGCGCTGATGTTTCGATTGGCGGTTGCCCAGGATTATAAAGCCATGGATTTTGGTATCAATGGCGACGGTCAGGCGCTTAATACGCGTTCTATTCAGGCTGCCATAGATTTCATTACGAACAAAGGTGGGGGAACATTGCGCTTTACCCCCGGCAATTATGTTACCGGATCGTTTTATTTAAAATCCAATGTGACTTTGCATCTCGAGCAGGGGGCAAATCTGTTGGGGTCAAACAATCCTTTCGACTATCATAAAGATACGGTGGTCAACTGGCAGTCGATGATTTATGCCATCCGGCAACACAATATTGGTATTGTGGGGAAGGGAACGATCAATGGCCGTGGATTTCAGACAGCCATGAATGCGCTTCAGAACGTGCATAAAGGAATTGTACAAGATGAGCTGAAGCTCGATCGCCTGCGTGAGTGGAACCGCCCGGAAAATATTTACTTCCGCGAGTGTAAGAATGTTGTGATAAAGGACATTACCCTACGGGATCCGGGAAGCTGGAACCAGACTTATGATCAATGTGAAGATCTTCATGTCGAAGGCATTTACGTAGATAGTAAATCGTATTGGAACAATGATGGTATCGATGTGGTGGACTGTAAGAATGTCGTCATCAGGAATTGCTTTTTTGACGCGGCAGATGATGCCATCTGTTTTAAATCCCATGATGCGAATGCCGTCTGCGAAAATGTACTTGTTGAAAACTGCACCGCCCGCTCAAGTGCCAGTGCTTTAAAATTTGGGACAGTGTCCCGTGGGGGATTTCGAAATTTTGTTGTCAAAAATCTGGTGGTGTACGATACCTACCGATCCGCCATTACCTTTGCTGCGGTGGACGGCGGTTTTGTTGAAAACATTTTGGTGGATGGCGTACGCAGCATCAATACTGGAAACGTTATTTTCCTGCGTATCGGTGACCGCTGGAGCAAAGGTAAGAAGCCTTTTATGAAGAATATCACCATCCGGAATGTATATGCTGAGGTTCCGGCTAATAAACCTGATTTGGGTTATAGCTATGAAGGACCTGTCGAAGATATGCCGCGAAACATTTCGCCGGCGAGCATTATAGGGCTACCCGATCATAAGATTGAAAACGTTACCCTTGAAAATATTGAAATGGTCTATCCCGGAGGTGGAAATGCCCTGTATGCTTATCGTGGTACGGATCCTAAATCCCTGGATGGCATCCCAGAGATGGCCAATGCCTATCCTGAGTTTTCACAATTCAAAGAGCTGCCAGCCTGGGGACTATACATCCGTCATGCAAAGCAGATCAATCTCAAAAATGTTTCCTTTCGCATAAAGAATACCGACTATCGTCCGACCATTGTCGCCGATGACCTGGAGGGAGGAGTTTGGGATTTTAAATCCTATTTAAATGGACAATTATTGAAGGATAGTTTCCATTTGCATCAGTCAAAAGAAGTCAAAACCAATTAGATCGCGCATCATGAAAAAGTACCTATTTTTAGTTTTTTTATGGGCGAGCTGTTTCAGGTTATTCGCCCAGGATTACAATGCATCTCTTTTTGGATGTAAGTCCGATGGAATAACCAATAACACAGGCTCCATTCAATATGCCATAGATTATATCGCCAAAAAAGGTGGCGGAACATTACATTTTTATGTAGGGCGTTACCTGACCGGATCTTTTAGCTTAAAATCCAACGTTTCCATTGAATTGCATGAAGGGGCAGTATTGTTGGGTAGCAGCAATGTTTTCGACTACAGTAGCCTGGATGGAAAAAGAGCGCTGATCACCGCTGTTGGCCAATCCAATATTCAGATTAAAGGAAAAGGCGTTATTGACGGGCAGCAACAGTTACTGCAAACTCACTTAACAGCATTACGCCAAAAAGGATACATCACATTATCAGATCAACCTGAAGATATTAACCTGATTTATTTACAGAATTCAAAGCAGATCCAGGTCACGGGTATCATGGAAATCAATTTGCTGGGCACGGCACAGTTTGTCGATCGATGTGAAGATGTGGTGTTTAACAGTTTGGATATCAATTGTCCAGGTAGTATTGGCGTATACATTAGAAATTCCAATAAGGTAATCCTGTCCAATATCTTTTTTAGGGCCATCGAGAAAGCGTTGGTCGAAAGCGATGGCAATCAGGGGCTGACGAAAGAAAACAGTCGCCTGGCTAATGGAAAATCTATCTAAATGGGAAAGAATATGAAAATCAACATCATCATGGTCATGATCTTCCTATGTGGGGGGATGTTGACCTTAAATGCCAAAGAATATAATGCTTCTCTGTTTGGCATCAAATCGAATGGAACAACACTCAATACAACGTCCATTCAACGGGCGATCGATTTTATCCATGAGCAAGGAGGTGGAACCTTACGGTTTTATGTGGGACGCTATCTGACCGGTACACTTGTCATGAAAGAAAATGTACATATCCAATTGGAGGAAGGAGCTATATTGGTGGGCTCAACGAATATTTACGATTATAATATTGATGTGCCTAATTGTGCATTGATCTATGCCAATGGGGCGAATAATGTGACGATAAAAGGAAAGGGTGTCATCGATGGGCAAGGTCGGGAGGTCGCCTATAACCTGCTGGCACAGATTCAAAGCGGTGTGCTGAAAGACCCGCTGGATTACGATCGCCCACGAAGTAGAAGACCAAAAGCGATTTATATGCGGTCTTGTGAAAATGTGCGGATCCATGGTATTACGATCCGAAATTCGGCCGACTGGGTACAGGTTTATGATCAATGTGTCAATACAGTTGTTGACAGCATTACAGTTGACAGCAAAGCGTTTTGGAATAATGACGGTATCGATATCGTAGACTGCCGTAACTTTAAGTTGTTGAATTCATTTATCGATGCATCGGATGATGCCATCTGCCTAAAATCTCACGACGCTGCAAAGATCTGTGAAGACGTAGAAATCCGAAACTGTACAGCACGCTCTAGTGCTAATGGAATCAAATTTGGAACTGTATCTGCTGGGGGCTATAAGAATATCAGGATTATTAATAACAAGGTATATGACACCTTTCGTTCGGCACTGACAATTGCCACGCCCGATGGAGGACTTGTGCAAGATATTGTTGTGGACAGTCTATTTGCATTTAATACCGGAAATCCCTTTTACCTGCGTATTGGCGCTCGTTGGAATAAGGGAAGAACAGGGGCTATCAATAATATTCTGATTCAGAATGTAAAGGTGGAAGTTGCAAAGGGTAAACCGGATAGCGGTTACCCTTATGAGGGGCCTATTGAGGATAATCCGAGAAATACCTCACCATCAAGTATTGTTGGGCTAAAAGATGCACCCATTCGCAATGTGACATTCCGGAATATAGAAATCACCTATCCTGGGGGAGCAAATCCAAATTATGCCTATCGGGGGACGAGTAAAGCTGAACTGGACAGTATTCCAGAAATGGCGGCAGCTTATCCCGAGTTTTCGCAATTTAAAGAACTTCCGGCATGGGGATTCTATGTTCGGCATGCGGAAAATATACATTTTGACCGGGTCGTGTTGAAGTTAAAAGACAAGGAGTATAGACCTATGCTGGTCTTTGATGATGTAAATGGTTATTCACTGTCACAGGTGAAGCAGTCAGGGGCAAAGGGTAAGAAGGAGCTCGTTGCAGTGGATTCCAAAAAGATAAAACCCCGAGCTGATTCTATAATCCGCTAAAAAGAAATATGATGCGATGCTATTGGGTACTGATTTTTTTATTGTCAATGACAAGAGTCTCCGCGCAGAATACAGCGCAAGATTCCGTATATGTCTATGCACATTATACCAAAAAGGAGGGCTACATCCCAATGCGGGATGGGGTCAAGCTCTATACGGCCATTTATATGCCAAAGGATACCTCGATAAGCTATCCGATTTTGATGACACGTACGCCATATAGCATCGCGCCCTATGGTGAGCAGTCCTTTCGTGTTCCAATTGGTCCCAGTATGGAGTTTGCAAAAGAAAAATTCATCTTTGTATACCAAGATGTGCGGGGTAAGTATAAATCTGAGGGAGATTTTGTTGCCAATAGACCCTATATCGTCGAAGGTAATCCAACACAGGTCAATGAATCGACGGATACGTACGATAGCATTGACTGGCTCGTCAGACAGTTGAACTCCAATGGGAAAGTGGGGGTTTGGGGGATTTCTTCTCCAGGAATGTATGCTTCCATGTCATTGATTGATTCCCATCCCGCTTTGGCGGCCGTTTCGCCGCAAGCACCGGTGACCGATTGGTTTCTTGGAGACGATCGGCATCACAATGGTGCTTTTATGCTGATGGGCAGTTTTTCCTTTCTTTCCTCTTTTGGAAAAAGACGGGATTCCATCGGGATAAGAGGACCAGCAGGTTTTTCAGGCTATGGAACAGACAATGCCTATTCGTTTTTTCTCAAAGCTGGAGCACTTAAAAATCTAAATAAACAGTTTCTGAAGAACGAGAGCATATTGTGGAACGAGATGATGGCCAATGCCGATTACAGCGACTATTGGCAAGACCGGGCTTATTTGTCCCGCATCCGTGAAGTAAAACCACAGGTACTTGTAGTCGGAGGTTGGTTTGATCAGGAGGATTTATACGGTCCGCTGAAAACATATGCGGCTTTGCGGAAAATAGCACCTGATCATGTTAAATTGGTGATGGGCCCTTGGTATCACGGTTCCTGGACCAAGGGAGAAGGGCGGTATTTGGATAGCCTGGACTTTGGCCAAAATACAGCTGTTTATTATCGTAAAGAAGTCGAACTACCCTTTTTTGTCAACTACCTTAAAGAAAAAGGAAAAGATGCGCTCGCTGCAGCTACCATATTTGTGACTGGTGAGAACAAGTGGTCCACGCACGAGACTTGGCCTATTGTGAAAAGCAAGGCACAACCCCTATTTTTTACAACGGAGATGAAATTGAGTTTCCAACAAGCAACGAAGGCGGCCCCATCTTATGTATCTTATTATTCAGACCCCAATAAACCCGTTCCTTATACACGGGAGAAAACGGTTTTAAGGGGGTATAAGTATATGTATGAGGATCAATATTTTGCGGCTCAGCGACCGGATGTACTGGTTTTCGAAACAGATGTTTTGGCCGAAGACCTCAAATTAATGGGTAATATACAGGCAAACTTGTTTGTGAGTAGTAGTGGGACGGATGCTGATTTCGTCGTTAAATTGATTGATGTGCACCCGTATGCAAAAGGCGATAAGCTTTCCGATTGTCAATGTCTGGTTCGTGCCGAGGTGATGCGGGCCAAGTATAGAAAAAGTTTTTCCCATCCGGAGGCGATAAAACCCGACCAGATTCACGAAATTCGATTTGATATGCAGGATGCGGCACATGTGTTCAAAAAAGGACATAAGATTATGGTGCAGGTGCAGAGTTCTTGGTTTCCGTTGGTGGATCGAAATCCACAGCAGTTTATGAATATTTATGAAGCGTCGGATGCCGACTTCAAAAAGCAGGAACAACGGATTTATTGTCAGGGTAAATATGCATCCTTTATTTTATTACCGATTGTTAATTCTCATGAAAACTAAGATTTTTTATTTGTTTATTCTTTTGCTCAGTGGCATCTTCCCACTCCGGGCACAGGTCGACTATGCGCGGTCCGTTGTAAAAACTTTAGCCTCCAAGGCTTATGCAGGACGCGGCTATGTATTTGACGGTGACCGAAAGGCAGCAGCTTTTATTGCTTCTGAATATCAAAAAAATGGACTTTTACCTCTGGGTATTAGCTATTATCAGCCTTTCTCCATGCCCGCAAATGTTTTTCCGAAAGACGTAAAAATAGTGGTGGATGGCCGAAAACTCAAGTTAGGCGAGCAGGCACTGATCGAGGCCGCAAGTCCTTCCCTGAAGGGTAAATTTATACTGACCGAAATCAGGGTTCCTGCGGATCCTGCTGCGGTAGATCAGCTGATCCAGAACCCGCTATTCAAGGATAAATTTCTGGTGGTGGATGAGCGTGCCGCCTTAGCAACGATGAAGGCCGACCAGTTACGGATGACCTTGCTGCGTCTTGCATCCGGCGGGTACTATAAAGGGATTTTGGTGCAGACCGAACAAAAATTGCTTTGGCGCGGTGCTACAAACCAACTTAATCGACCAATTGTCTATGTAAAAAATAATAATGTTATCCAGCTGGAAGGAAAGGTTCTGCAGCTCAAGGTACAGGCGGTTTTTCAGGAAAATTACCTGACCAATAATGTCTGTGGGATGATAAAGGGCACAAGCGAATCCGATTCTCTGATTGTGATCACAGCACATTATGATCATGTTGGTGCCATCGGTAAACGTGTGGTATTTACCGGCGCAAATGATAATGCTAGTGGTACAGCGCTGCTTTTATATTTGGCGACCTACTATCGGCAGCATCCCCCAAAATACAATACCGTATTCCTGGCTTTTTCAGGCGAAGAAAGTGGTTTGCTTGGCTCCACTTTTTTTGCGAATAATCCGCTCATCGATCTGCGGAAGATCAAGTTTTTACTCAATTTTGATATGGCCGGAACAGGGGATGATGGGATTCAGGTCGTCAATGGTACGATCTTTAAAGACCAATTTGAACGCTTGGTGGCCATTAATAAGGATAAAAAATATCTACCTGAAGTCAAAGTGCGCGGTCCAATGAACCGAAGTGACCACTATCCTTTTTATGCGAAAGGAGTTCCATCATTTTTTATCTATACACTAGGGGGCATCGCTGCCTATCATGATATTTATGATCGCTATGAAACATTACCGTTTACGCGATTTGATGAGTATGTGCGGTTGATGATTGATTTTATCAAAACGATATAGTCAGTTAGGGACCGCTGTGTTCCTTTTGCCTGGTAACTAAATGTCCTGTTATGACACCATACCCTAATTATTTGAGATCCATCCGTATCGCATTTGTCTATTGTTTGCTGAGTTTGATTACCGTGGCCGCCTATGCGCAATTGGAGGTGTTTGTCGCCATGAACGGTGATGATCAATCTGCGGGCAGTATGGATCGTCCGGTAACGAGCCTGGAGCGCGCAATCGCGTTGCTTCGGGAGCGGAGAACTACGGATCATGGGGGGATGGCAATTATACAGGTCCGGGAAGGAACGTACGCTTTTGTACATGGAATTTCACTCGACAGCAAGGATAATAACACCCTGATTCAGGCCTATTGTAAAGAGTCCGTCACTTTTAAAGGTTCAGCGGATTTGGCTCCGACAGCTTTGAACAAGATACGTGAAAGCGGCGGTATCAGTTATTACGAGATAAATCTGCTACAACAAGGGGTACAGGATCTGGGTAAATTGCGTAATGTTGGTTTCTCCCGTGCAAGCGGCAATGCCGCAGGCGAGTTGTTTGTCAATGGCACAGCCTTCCATCTTGCGCGTTGGCCCAATCATGGGATGGTCCACATGGGTAAGGTTATCGATGGGGGGTCTATTCCACGAAATAAAGATCTGAGTCATCGGGGTGGAGTTTTTCGGTATAAGGATCCGCGCATTGATCGGTGGGCACAAGAGGATGATCCTTGGGTCGCCGGTTATTTCAAATGGGGCTATGCTGATGATATGGTTCGCGTGAAGAGTATTGACGGGGAGAAACGAACTATTACAACGCGTGAACCGACCCTATATGGCTTTGATTACAAGAAAAAATATAGACAATGGTATGGTGTCAACCTATTGGTCGAACTGGATACTGTGGGTGAATTTTATGTAGATAGAAAGCTAGGGGCACTCTCATTCGCGCAGGATAAGGCAATTACAAAGTTGAGTTATTCGGTGTTGGACGAACCTTTTTTTAGTCTGATCGGAGCTGAATTTGTACAAGTCAAAGGTATTCAATTTGAAGAATCCAGGGGAATGGGGATTTATATGCGCGATACGAAACAGGTGCTCATCGAAGACTGTACATTCCGTAATTTAGGCAGTTTGGGTATTGCTGTCGGATTTGGAATCAAACCCTTTGAGCAGATGCAACATGAGGGTTCAGGAGAACCACAAGATAACAGTATCGGTGACCTTCACCAGCATATCTATAGTCATCCCACATTTGATCATCGGGGTGGAGAGTCCAATGTGATTCGTCGTTGTCATTTTTATCGCTTGGGCGCCGGTGGTGTTTCCTTATCGGGTGGAAATCGGTTGAAGCTCAGCAAAGGTAATAATCGCATTGAACATTGTGTTTTCTCGGATTTGAATCGCCTGGAAAAATCCTACCGCCCAGCAATTGCACTCTATGGGGTAGGGAATGTGGTCAAAAATTGTGAGATCGCAGATCTGCCAAGTATGGCCATTCTTATCCACGGCAATGCACACACCATTGAATATAATTACATCCATCATGTGGCGCAGGAAGTTGACGATCAGGGAGCGATTTATATTGGACGGGATCCTTCGGAACGACATAATCTCATCCAGTATAATTTGCTAGCAAACATCCCGAAAAAACTAAGAACTTCAGGAATATATCACGATGATGCTTCCAGTGGAACGAAAGTCGTTGGGAATATTTTTGTGAATGCGGGCGAGCGATCCGCATTTATTGGGGGCGGGTCGGATAACTGGTATGTCAATAACTTATTTGTTGCTGCGGGAAGATGGGCCGTTCGTGTAGACAATCGTTTGGAAAACTGGCTAAAGAAACTCAATGTATACGGATCTGGCAGTTTGTTTTATGATCGCCTGGTCGGTGTACGTTATCTGATGGATCCCTATCGTAGTGCCTATCCAGAACTGGCATTACAATTCGATCGCAACGGGAAACCGAGTGGAAATGTTTTTCAGGATAACCGCTTTTACAATTGCAAACGGACCTTAAAAGGAAAAAGAAAATGGTTGGCCTGGGATCAAAGTAATGCGGTGAAATATCTGCCTAGTCTAGAGCAAGATTATCAAAAGATGAATTTAAAAGATTTAAAGAAAGCCTTGCAAAGCCAAGCGATGGAGCAGCATATTCCTGTAGACTACATTGGCCCACAATAGCGATAGCGTGCTTTTTTGTTTGTGAAACCAACGTATTGATAATTAGAAAGATATGGAAAAGAACTAGCCATATCGTCTGGGTGGTACTTTAGGGAAAAACGGAATCTAATGATACTAGATTCCGTTTTTTGTTATTATTTCATTTTTTCTGTTTGTTTTCTTATCCAATCGAACCATTCATTTTTTTGATCGGGATGCGTCCAATGTCCGGTTTCCTTATAGATGCGTAATACTTTTGGTGCACTGATCCCATTGTAGCTCGCATACATGGAAGTTGGTGGACATACAACATCATTGAACCCCCAGGAATAGAAACCCGGTACACGAATGCGTTTGGCAAAGTTGACCACATCGTAGTAGGAGAGCGTATTTTCTAGCCCATCGATCTTCTTTAAAACGCTGTAGTTGGTGGGCGCAAAATAATGCGGCCATCCACCCGCACGATGATGCAGATAACCCGTGACATCCGACAGTGCGGGATACAGTGCAGCTACTGCTGTAACGCGTTTATCCAATGCGGTGGTTACGATGCTTAGGGCACCGCCTTGACTCCCCCCCATGACGATCAGGTTTTTTCCATCCCATTCGGGCAGGGAGGATAAATAGTCATTGGCCCGTATACAACCTAAATAAACCCGTTTATAGTAAAATTGATCTTTATCCTGGAGGTTATTGTTATAATATGCACGCAGGGCTCCGGCAGCGAGATCTTTGTAAACGGCGGAATCTAAATCCACGGGAATGCCATGTATTCCGATGCTCAACACAATCATCCCTTTGGAGGCCAGTTCAATCTCCGGACCATAGGGACGGACCCCAGCTCCAGGTAAACGTAAGACGGCGGGATATTTGCCCGGATCAGAAGGGACACTAAGGATTCCATAGATTTTACTGTTTCCGATGTTGTTGAAAGAAACTCGGAAGACATCAACTTCCACTGTGCTTCTGTCTGGTAATAGGGTCTTCGTCGCTTGCATCGGAACAGATTTGAGTTCCGAAATAGCCTTATCCCAAAATGAATCAAAGTCATTGGGTGTATGCTGTGTTGCCGCAATCTTTTCGGGTGAGAAACCGATGGTGCAGAGTTTTTTGGTCTGCTTTCCATTTTTTGTTACGATAACTGTACAGCGTAAAAATCCTGGCTTTTTTAAGGTAAAAGCACCACTTTTAAAATGTCCTGAAAAATCTGGAATCTGTTCTTTGACAAAGGGTTTTACCATTTCGGGCCCAATCTCATAGGAAACGCTATCGCCTTTGAAGGGTTGCCCGTTGGCTTGGATACTAATATCAAAACTGACTTTATCTCCTGGTTTTGCAAGCCAGTCAGCATAGGCAGTCTTAATTTCAATAGCTAGTTTTCCAGATTGGCCTCTGCTGCTGAAGACACAAAGCAAGAATAGGATTGAGAGGAAAAATTTGTTAATCTGTTGCATTATAAGCGATTCTAAAGAGATTATTTGCCCGCTTCAATAAGAAGCAGAAGTCCGACAATAAATAAGATAAACATGAGCGTCAGTAATAAAACGACCTGCCTGGAGGCACCTTTAAATTCCCGCCATATAAATACACCCCAGAGTGCAGCGACCAATGTCGCACCCTGCCCCAGTCCATAGGAAATGGCTGGCCCCGCTTTACCGGCCGCAATAAGGTTGAGCGAGTTACCGATCCCCCAGATGATACCCCCTAGGAGACCGACAGTATGTACGCTAAAATTTCCGTTGAAATATTCTTTATAGCTCAAAGGAGGGCCATTTAATGGTTTTTTCATCAGCAAAGTGTTAAAAATAAAATTGCTCAATAAAATACCCGTCGAAAAGATAAATACGGCGGTATATGGGGTCATCTTTCCGCTTGCAGGTGCCTCAAAATTATCAAGGTCCATGGCAGAAGCAATAAAGCGATAAAAAAGCGACATCAAAAGTCCTGCTAGGAGGCTTAACAACAAGCCTTTAGAAGAGCGATTGTCCTGTGTTTTTGTTACTTTTTTGTATGCAATGGCATTGATTATAATGGCAATAGCGATACAGATGACCCCTATGAATAGGAGAGTAGGGTTTCCTTTGGTTGCGGCAATATAGTTGATCAGTACACCTAAAATCAATGCAGTCCCGATACCGACTGGGAATGCCACAGCCATCCCCGCTAGCGCGATGGCCGAAGAAAGAAGGATATTGGCGGCATTAAAAATAATTCCCCCCAATAGGGCATTGAAAATATGCTGGGATTCGGCCTGTTTCAGATCGGCGACAAAAGGCCTGCCGAGGTCGCCATGGCTACCCAGTGTAAAGGCAAAGATCAGCGAAAGCAGAAAAATACCTAATACGTAATCCCAATAGAAAAGTTCATAGCGCCAGTTTTTGTTCGCTAATTTTTGAGTGTTTGCCCAGGAACCCCAGCAAAGCATTGTTATGATGCAGAAAAAAATGGCCTGTGCATAGCTGCTTACAATAAACATAGGGTAATATTTGATCCGTTAATTTATTAAATTATCGCTTACTATCGTCCGGTTGTTGGTATCCATACCTTGGAAAAACCACCGGTTTGACTTGCATCCGCATAGGGCACCAGGAGAATAGATTGTTTCTTATTGTCACTTGTGCTGATGTCGGTTGAATAAGCCAAAGTACCCACCCAATTTTTAGGCAATTTATCCTGCGCTTCGGTCAGTTTGATCGCCGCCTTTTCGGGGTAAACCAATTTGGCGGTTTCGAAATCTACTTGTGGATTTAGTGACTGATCTAGGGCAAAGATCTGTGGTCCTCTTTTTAAGGTGAAGCTTCCGGGATAGGTCTTCCCACCGTTGACGATTTCTGTTCGAATATCAAAAGATATGCTGATTTTATCGTTGTCCTTCCACTGACGCACTATTTTTAGAAGCTGGTTGGGCTCAGATCTATAGGTTTTCCCATTTACTGTTGCGGTATAATTTGTCGCCCATTCAGGAGCCCGTAATTGTAGTGGGAACTGTGCTGATAGTGGGAGGTTTACCTGCAAGGTGGCGGTGCCTTTTCGTGGAAACTCACTCGTCAGGGTCAGCTCCAGCGGAATTGTCTGTTGTGATGAAGTCTTGATGTTTTCTTTGATCTGTGCCGGTTCGTAGAGCAATACGGTTGGAATATGGTTTAATTGACCAAAATTCAGGTAAGGAATAAGTGCGATCCCCCGTGGGACACTGCTCAAACAGCAGGTGATATTACAGCGGTAAGGTTTTTCGCCAATAAGCGGTGTGTAATAGCTCACACAACCTGTTTGTGGGTTTTCGGCACCCAGTAGATGGTTGTAGATTGTCTTCTCGATTTCATTGTAATATTTTAAATCGCCGGTAATGGAGAATAGCTGTGTATTGAACTGTAACCAGGTGGTAGTGACGCAGCCTTCACCCATGTGTGCTGAAGTATCTGCAAGTAAATAATGATCGTCCTGAAAACGTTCATGGTCGCTTGACGTACCGGTTACGAACAAACGGTTGGCACTGATATCATCGAAAGTATAGTTAATTACATTCAAAAGATCTTTATCGCCAGTTAAACGATACATTTTCACGAGTCCGACGATATTGGAAAGCATTTCGTAGGCTTTGGCATTGGCGACTTTGTCCACACGTTTGTATTTTAAAATGGAGGTGACGATGGCTGGGCCACCTTCGAAGTCGTAAGCACGGATGATATAGCGGCAAAAATCAAGGTATTTTTTGTCTCCGGTCCATCGGTATAAATCCAACATGGGGTCAATGACAGAGGTGGCTGCCATACCCACGTGTGATCCAGATTTGAGGATGTTTTTTTTGCCAGGGGTATCGCCGAAAGTGTTGTAGAGCAAATCTCCGATCTGTGTTGCTGCCTTTAATGCTTTTGGATCACCTACAGCACCATAGTAGGCTAGCAACCCGAAGAGGTCGTATTTGTGTACCCAAACATCCCAGGATGTCCAGCGGTTTTCGGGCAGATAGGTGCCGAGATAGCCATCTTCGCCTTGTGTTTCGAGCAAGCGATGAAACATCCGGTCCATCTGTTGTTTCAGCCGACTATCTTTGGTGACAAGCCAGGTATTGGCCGCTGCTTCGAGGTATTTGCCAATATGTTCACCTATCCAGCGTTGCTTTCCCGGCCGCGTGTGAAAACCTTCCAATAAGCCCTCCTCATCTACTTGGAGGAGCCTCTTTTCCAGGTTGAGCTGGTAGCGATTGCCCAAGTAACCGCTCAGTATATCGATCTGGGGAATCGCAAGATCATATTGGGAAGGGACGACGTAATCTACTTTTGGCATAGCCGCTGTTGTGATCAGCTGTGCTATACTCTGTTGGATGGTTGTCAGTAGTAAGACTGTTGTTGATAAAAGAATACGAATAGACATGTTAATTTAAATAGGATGAATAATTGATTATATGAGGTTTTAATTGGATGCTGTACTGTATTCCCGCCAGTAGGGAATAGAGGTCTGTGCTCCTAGGCGTGTAACGGAGATTGCTGCAGCTTTTGAAGCCAGTCTAACGGCATATATGACAGGCATATTCCTAGCGATGGCACTTGCTAAAACCCCACAGAAGGTGTCGCCAGCGGCTGTACTGTCAACTGCATCGACTTTTTCGGCTGGAACCTGGAAATAGTTGTTTGCTTCCTTGATAAGTGATCCTTTTGCGCCCATAGTAATGATAATAGTGCCTGGACATTTCTGACTGATCGTATCGGCAGCCAGACGAGCTGTCTCCCAATTTTCAATCCTGACTTCGGTGTAATATTGTGCTTCAGATGTGTTTAAGATCAGGATATCAATTCGGTTTAAAATACTGTCTGGGAGTGGCTGTGCAGGAGCAGTGTTTAAGATGATTTTGGTATTGTGCTGCATCGCAATAGCGCTGGCTTCTTCTATTGTTGCTATGGGGATTTCCAGCTGTATGAGCAATACCGCAGCTTCGCAGATAACGTTCTGAACAGCCAGTACTTCTTGTGGTAGCAGCGCTGCATTTGATCCGGGTGCAACAAGAATACAGTTTTCACCTTGTGCGTCTACAGATATGAGTGCAACACCGGAGGGGTTTGTCAGATCCTGAAAGATTGTGTCAACCTGAATGCCTTCCTGCTGGTAATGGGTAATGGCCTGTTGACCAAAGATGTCGTTCCCAACTTTGGCAATAAAAGATACCTGCGCACCAGCTCTGGCTGCGGCAACAGCCTGATTGGCTCCTTTTCCACCAGGGACCATGAAAAACTGTCCACCTAGCACTGTTTCGCCCGGCACAGGAAGATGGGAGGCTTTGATCACCATATCCGTATTGGAGCTGCCTAGCACGACAATATTTGTTCTGCTCATAAAATATTAGGTTTACACGTTATTACTTGATTACTAGTCAAAAGTACAGAATTCATGTCTTGGTTAATTATTATTACCTTTTTTTTCGTTCAGGTAAGGGCAGGATAGTTAGGGAAGATATTTCCTATTTTTTTGATGTATATAAGGTATCTTAGTGTATTCTTCTGACTGAGGATACGAGAGATTCCTTTGTGTGCAATTTCAATCGGAGGATATACCAATTGAAACTTAAAAGTTTCTTATCGTGCTTATAATGTAGATATCCAAGCCATGAATATGACCAATGCAATAGCTCAGTTTTTAAAAACACTGGAAATTAGTGATTTTTCGGCCACACCCAAATACTTACAACTAGCGAATACGATTGTCGATGCGGTTAAAAATGAAATCTTGTCGAAAGATGATATGTTGCCTTCGATCAATGAACTGAGCACCTATCTAGACATATCCCGGGATACAGTCGAGAAAGCCTACCGTTATCTTAAACATCAGGAGATTATTGCCTCCAATCCTGGCAAGGGATATTACATCAATAAAATTGATGTGCAGTCTAAACTCAAAATTGCCCTTTTTTTAAATAAACTGAGCACACATAAAAAGATTGTTTATGACTCCTTTGCACGCGAACTGGGGGATTATGCCAATTTGGACCTCTTTGTCTACAACTCCGACCTGTCCTATTTGAATACCTTGCTGGGAAGTCTGACCAAAACATATGATCATTATGTGTTGTTCCCACATTTTAAAGAAGGACGGGATAAAGCGCCAGATGTTATCCGTAAGATTCCGACGGAGAAATTGATGTTATTGGGTAAGTTTATTGAAGATGTTCCGGGGGAGTTTCCTGCGGTCTATGAAAATTATGAACAGGATATCTATAATGCACTAGAGGAAGCAAATGAATCCTTGAGTAAATACCAAATGCTTAAGCTTGTCTTTCCAGACCATAGTGATTTTCCAAAAGCTATTATCAAGGGCTTTTACAAGTTTTGTCAGCAATACGCCTTTGAACACGAATTGGTCGCCGATCTGCATCGGGAGAAGGTGATCAAAGAGACCTGCTATATTAATATCATTGAAGACGATCTTGTCAAGTTATTGAATAAGATTATCCAAAAGAAATTAGTCATAGGTACTGATGTCGGTGTGATCTCTTATAATGAAACGCCATTGAAGAAGTTTATCCTTAACGGTATTACCACAATATCGACCGACTTTGAGATGATGGGACGGTTGGCTGCGGAATTGATCAAAAATAAATCAAAGGACCGTGTGGAAGTTCCATTTTATTTGAAACTTCGACCATCGATCTAGTGAATAAAAGCAAAAGCCTAGCTTCATCAGAAACCAGGCTTTTGCTTTTATTGCCAACTATCACTGGGGGACATAGATGTCCCTGCTAAATAGCGCCCATTTTGTTGGGACGCTGTTTTATTTTTTTAATGTTTTTACGGGGAACAAATCAATCACACCTTTCGCTACTTTACTGATGTTGTTGATCGCCTTTTCAGGATTGTCCACATCACCCGAACCGCGTGCTTGCCAGATCACCGCATTTGTTTTGCGATCAATAGCCTCAATGATCAGGTGACCATAACGATAACGTTCTTTTGCAACAGGGTAATATCCACCACCATAAAAGTAAGGAGAGAACCATGGTCTGTACCAGCCCCAAGGACCACCCCAGCCATAATATCCGCCACCGCCATAGACCAAACGGCTTTTGTTATTGACGATGGTAATATAACGGAATAACAGATCAGGATTGTCTTTTGAATATTGGAGTCCCTTTGCCTCTAAAGCCGTATTTGCAGCATCCAAAATATTAGTTTTGGCAATGTCATTGTCAAAATAAGATTTCGAAAGCGAGTCTACTGGCGGTAGCCACGCATACGTTTTGAAAGGAGTGAAATCCATCTTTTCTACCCGAGTGGTATTATATTGATAAGACGAACATGATGCAAGCGCGATGCAGAGCACCAAAAATAATAGAATCTTTTTCATCGTAGTAGTTTGTTTATTAACTGTGATGAATCTACCATGAATATGCTGTTTTGCTTTTAAGCACTATATTCATGATGGTTTCATGGCCTATATGGAACTTTTATATTTATTTAACTTGTTTTAATTTCTCATCCATCTGCTTTTACCACCTTTCTATGGCTCAAAGCGTTATGGCAATTTGTTGTCTGTGCTATATGCACTCGATTTAATCTATAATGTTAGACAAAAAACTATAAATATGGTTTAATCCTAATTGTAAAATTAATAGGAATATTTTGCCACCAATGGAATCTGTCTTCCTGCGCCAAAAGCTTTTGGGCTGACCCGGAGAATTGGTGGTGCTTGAAAGCGTTTAAATTCAGCATTATTAACCAATTTACTTACTCTCTCTACTAACGCTTTTTCGAATCCCATTGCTACAACTTCGGAACCGCTCTTTTCATTTTCAATCAACTCAAATAAGATCTTGTCCAGCAGGTCGTACTCTGGTAGTGAATCCGAGTCTTTCTGATCAGGTCGTAATTCAGCAGAAGGAGCTTTTTCGATCGTATTGACGGGGATAATCTCTCGCTCGCGATTGATATAACGTGCCAGGTCGTAGGCTTTGGATTTATAGACATCACCAATAACCGAAATGGAGCCAGCCATGTCGCCATACAAGGTGCCATAGCCAACGGCAGCTTCGCTTTTATTTGAAGTGTTTAATAGGATATGACCAAATTTATTTGATATGGCCATCAAGATAACCGCACGTGCACGTGCTTGTATATTTTCTTCTGCGGTATCAGGTTTTAAGCCTTCAAAAAGAGGAGCAAGAGTACTCTCGTAAGCCGAAGCGATATCCTTTATGGGCACAATATGGTGTTTGCAGCCCGTATTGGTCACCAGGTCTAGGGCATCTTTGATCGAATGGTCCGAGGAGTAAACGGAAGGCATTAAAATGGAGAGCACATTGTCCGAGCCGAGGGCTTCACAGGCCAGCGCAGCGACTAAAGCGGAGTCCAATCCACCAGATAAACCGAGGATCGCTCTTTTGAAGCCTGATTTTCGGAAATAATCACGCAAGCCTAAGATCAATGCATCATGGATCAGTGCAATTTCAGCTACCGGATCTTTGATGGATGCCGTGGTTGAGGTAATATTTTTTTGATGATAAGTGACATACTGCAGATCATGATCAAATCGTTTTAATTCGGCAACCTTTGTTCCGTCAGCACTAAGTGCAAGTGATCTACCATCAAAGATAATATCCATATGTGCCCCCACCTGGTTCACATAGATTAGTGGACGGTTGGATTTTTTGACCTGCCGAGAAAGAACCTTGAGGCGTTCGTCAAAGTGTGCGTAGGAAAATGGTGAAGCAGCAATATTGATCAAAAGATCAGGATTTTCTTTTCGGAGTTCGGCCATAGGATCTCCCACATAGGAGTTGCCACCCTCATCGTCATCCCAGAGATCCTCACAAACTGTCAGGGCAATTTTTACACCATTCAATGTGATGCAGTCGAAACGCTTGTTGGGTTCAAAGTAGCGGTATTCATCAAATACATCATAATCCGGTAGCAGGCCTTTTTTTACGATGTTTCGAACAGCACCCTGTTCGATAAATACTGCGGTATTGTAAAGCTCTTTTCCTTCGGGATCATTGTTTTTGACCGGAGCTCCAATAATACAGGCGATTTCCTTACAGTGAGCGGCAATCTGGTGGATAGCCTCATTGCACTGTTGCTTAAATACTTTATGTCGCAATAGATCTTTTGCGGGATAGCCGCCGATGGCAAGCTCCGAAAAGATGATAAGGTCTGCCGATGCGTCTTTGGCTTGGTTGATTGCTTGAATTATTTCCGCTGTATTTGCTTCAAAATTACCGATATGGTAATTCAATTGTGCTAAAGCTATTTTCATCCGTATTTATTTTTTCTTTTTATTAGATCCGCAATCTTGTTTGGAAAACAGGACGGTTTCCTGTTCTCTTTATCGGGATAGTAGATCCGAATACATTGCAGTGTCTATCTACAAATTTATTCCTTTTTATTGAAAGTGTTTCTTTTATTGATCACTGTTTTTTAAAGAATCCATGCATTACATCAGAATGTTTATTTATCCATTTTGCACTAGATCCGCACGGATAATGCTGATCTATCAATTCCCTTGCATAATGATTAAAAATATTGCAGTTGGAAAAGATCATGTTTACTTGTAATATAGTGCTAAATTGTTTTAACATAATTTTAACAACGTTAAATGCTGTTAAATTTCTTGACATGAACGGAAATGTGTCTTACCTTTGATATATCAAAACAGGAAGATATATACAAAATAATATATAAAGAACTTTTCATAATTTAGGTTAATAATTGGTTAGGTAAAGCTCGGAGTTCCCCACTTCGAGCTTTTGTTGTTTAAAAGCTCTTATCACTCACTCATTTCAATCATCATTTAGGTTTATTACAGGTTAGAACAAGTGCTATAGGATTGCCTTCCTATCACCACATATATCATAGTGATACTTTATGAATACTTAATACATACTGTATATATACTGAAACCTAATTTTAGCTGTGCATTGTGGTAGGGGCAACAAAACAACTGATTGCGGGTTTATACTTTCCAGTAGCCAAGGGGATGTATAATGCTGTGTTATTCGACAAGATATATTGTTGATCAGCGAAGAAATAAAAAACGCCTAAAGTTAGAATGCTTTAGGCGTTTTTTTACTTGTATTTTATAAATATTGCTGGTTCCTTGTGTTGGCGGATACTATTTGATGTCTACGACTTCAATAACAAAATCTAAAGGAGAATTAGCTGGTATTTTTCCCATTGCACGATTTGCATAACCCCATTTAGAAGGAACCATTATATGAATCTTGGAGCCTTTTTGAAGCCCTTTTTCGGTCAGTCCCCCTAGTTTCAAGTCGCCAATTTTCTTTGGTGCAAAAGCGAATGTCCAAGCAGGTATAATCGTGCTCTCAAAAGGATAATAATAACCGGTATTGGTGAGGATCTCAAAGCTAGCTGTTTTATCGGTTTCGGTTTGGTCGAAAATACTGCCATTTAATAGTCTACCAGTATATTTTACAGTTGGCTGAACTTTAAAGAGTTTAGCATTTAAGGTGTCCACGATTTTATATTGGTAATTTCCTGTGCCTTCGGCTAAAATTTCATACCAAATTCCCTTTTCAGAATCGTACTGTGCATTAGGATATTTGCTGTCAACATAATTTTTAAGTAGTATGGAATCTGTTTTAAATTGCCCCTCTGCGTCATACACAGGAGTATCTTCGCTTTTACTACAGCTAACAATAAATAAAGCAATAGCTGCGATTCCTAGGAATAATGGCGATAAGAATTTTTTCATAGTGTTATTGATGGTTTTTAATAAGAAAGCCATTCTCAACATGAAAATGGCTTTTGTAAATATAATATACTTTTCTTATTTAACAGCTCCAACAGCTTTAAGATCGATCGTATATACAACGGGTGTATTTTTAGGAACAGTTACTTTTTCGCTTCCTGCAGTGTATTCTGTTTGATCAAAAGTGTAGTAAGAAGGAGAAATAAAACTGATTTTATCTCCTTTTTGAAGACCTTTAGGTAATAAGCCTTCAAATCTTACATCTTGCCCCTGAATATTAATAATTGTAGGGATAAATGCTTGAACCCAAGCGGTATTATATACCTTAATAGCTGTACGGATATCATCATAAACCTTAGGCACACCATCCGTGTTTTTATCAAATACTTGTCCACTCATTAATTCACCTTTAAAGTTGAAAGTCGCAGACCAAGCGTTCGCAGCAGGACCATAATACCCAATTGTTCCCGTATATGCATAAGGAGTTTCAGGAGGGGAAGCCAACTCCACTTTATACCAAATGCCTGTAGAGTCAGAATATTTTGCGTCTGAACCCCATTTTGTTTTAGCATATTGCTCTAATTGAGGAGCTTGAATTCTTAAAAGTGAATCTCTACGCGCTTTTTCTTTTCTGGCAGCTTCTATTTGTTGTCTATTCAATTCATCATAATCGATGTTATCTTTGTTACAAGACGCGAAGATCATTCCCAGACACAAAAATGCCATTAAAAATTTCGTGATATTTTTCATAATTTCTTAAAGTGTGTATTAATTATAAAACTCAAAACGCACTATCGTTTGGTTTCGCTACACAAATATGTTAAATTATTCTAAAAAATCATTTAACTCTTTTGAGTTCAGGTATTTTTGTTGTATATTTTTTAAGCGAAATTCACTGTTAAATCGAAGAATACTCGGGAAAATCATTCGTTTTCCACTTAATAGCTGTAAGGCCAGGGCATGATACTGTCCAGTTCTTTTTTTGTCGGATTTTGCTTTCCAAATGCTCTGATCAAAGGTAATCTCCCCCACAGATTCCGCATCCAGTTGGACCGCATAGTAACTTTTATCGATCACTGTAACAATATCCGGCTTTGTAAATATTTCCCGTTCCATTTTTCGGCAATAGCTACACCAATCGGTATGGATAAAAATTAGGGTCTCCCTTGGCTCTACTGCCAGCAAAGAGTCGAGCTGCTCAAAGCTGACCCAATTTATCCGCTCTTGCCCAAAATGGAAGAGCGGATAAAGTAAGCTAATCAATAGGATGCTTATTTTCCTAAAATATTTCATTGTTCTCCTTTTGTTTATGGGAAATTTATCCCAGTCCCATGTCCTAATGAAAATGTCCTACACGAAGGCCGAAGGTATATGTTCGTGGACGTGTAGGCCCATAGATATAGTCCGAATCCCTTAATGCACCTTTGTCAAAATCCTTTTGAAAAGCGTTGAACATATTCTGTACGCCACCAAAAAATTCGATACTAAAATCCTTGTGTACAGGTAGTGTATAGCCCAGACGAAGATTCAATTCAACAAAATCACGTGCATTTTTAAGCGTCATGATGTCTTGCTGGATATGTGGTACAATCATTTTGCCTGTATATACTCCTGTCAGATCCACAGCGAAGCGCTTCGTCGCTTTCAGATTTGTATTCATATAGCCATAAACATTGGGCGTACGCACATATTGCTTTGTCCAGATATCATGCGAATCGTCTTTACCTTCATAGATCAGCTGGTCTTTTTTATAACGCGAGCGTTGGATTGTTCCGCCAGCTTGAAACGATAACCACGATGAAGGGGCAACATTGATTTCAATGTTGGAGCCATATACACGTGCACCTTCGCCATTTTGCATCTCCTGAATGATCAAACCATCTTTCTGTGATGCCATTATATTGACAAACTGATTATTAAGGTCGGTGTAGAAACCTTCAACTAGAAAACTCGTTTGTACATTTCCAAAATTCTTATTGTAACTAAATGATCCAGTATAGGCATTGGAATATTCTGTTTTCAAGTTTTCACCGATCAATACAAATACCTGGTTGCCACCGATGGAAGTCACGTGCATGTCTTCATTAAATGCCTGTGGGGCCCTGAAACCACGTGCGTAACCACCTCTGAACTGCAGATCTTTTGTCAGATCATATAGGATCGTTAACCGTGGGCTGAATGTTCCGAAACGTTGATCCGAACTGCGGTTTATTCCTGCAAGGCTATATTTGCCATCGACATAGGTATAGTCGTATCGGGCACCGATCAGGGTTTTGAATGTATCAAAGGGTTTCCATTCGTATTGGGCATAGGTTCCCAATCCTTTATTCTGCTGATCAATTGTCCGCTTATAGCCTGGGATTTCATCCTGGGTATCATTATAGGAAAACTCCACACCTGCAGTAAACACATCTTTTTCAAAATTGTAGGTATACTGACTTCCTACAACCAGTGCAATATCGTTTGTCTTTCCATACGAATTGGATGCTAGCGTACTGTCTGCTAGCGTTGTCCCGCCACCAAGTCCACCATAATAACTATCACGGACAGTTTTCTGGACGGAACCATAAGCCGAAACCTTGTGTTTAAAGTCTTCGGAGTAACGGTCATAGGTAATTCCACCAACGATAGAACTGGTTTGCAGCTGTTCGGTAATCTGGGTCAGGTGTGGGGCCTTGTCGAGTTGGTCTCCGCCACGACGAAATTCATTGACTGTGCTAAAATCTACTGTAATTTTATCGAGGTCGCTTGGTTTGTAAAATAATTTGGTGCCAAAGGTGGTGTTTCGAAGTTTGGTGATCTCCGAAAACCCGTCCCCATTGACATCATAGGACTCTCTATTGCGGTGCATGCCATAAAACGTTGCACCAGTATTTAGGTCTTCTGCGACAATGGATGTATTGAAGTCTACGGTGTTGTCCCAGCTTTTGCCGCCAATCAGTGAATTGGTGGACTTTACCTGCCAATCACTCTCGACAGGATCTTTTGTAATGATATTGATGGTTCCGGCAATGGCATTGGCTCCAAATAGTGCCGAACCGCCACTACGCACCACCTCGATCCTGTCGATCATGCTGGTGGGGATCTGATCCAATCCGTAGACGCTGTTTAACGCCGAAAATACAGCCCTGCTGTTAATTAGTATCTGTGAGTATGGACCTTCGAGACCATTGAGCCTAACTTGTGAAAAACCACAGTTTTGACAATTGTTTTCCACGCGGACGCCGGGCTGGTAATTCAGTGTCTCAGACATCGCCACAGACTGTGTTGCATTAAATAGCTTGGGGCCGATGACATTAACTACAACAGGTGCATCCTTACGTTTTACGCCATAACGGGTGGCGGAGACCACCACTTCATCGAGATTAAGGTTGTCTTCCTCAAGCTGGATCTGTAATGGTGATTTTAACGTATCCAAAGCGATTACCTTCGTCAGCGAACGATAGCCCACGGCGGAGATATTTAATGTTACTTTTGGGGTAACGACAGTATTGAATTTAAAGTGTCCATCAGCATCCGATGTAGTGGCTGATTTGCTATTTTTTATAGTCAATGTCCCCGAAGCAATGGCTTCCCGGTTTTTATTGAATAAATATCCCTCCAATGGTGACTGTGCATATATTGAGGATGTTCCGGCCAATAGTGTTGCCAGTAACGTGTATTGCTTTAGCATTTTTATCGTATTGAGTATTTCGTATTGAGATCTTGGCTGCACAAGCTTAAAGCTCCCATATGGTATACTTTTTTGCCTTAGGTTTGATACTCGTCTTTCGTATCTCGTCCATAAGGTTTATTGTATAGCTAGGGCATACTTTCGTCTTGAAACCTGCTAAGATGCTATGATATAAGTATATGAGCGGAATTCGTCCACTTTCTTTTTTAATATGAAGACATCGGTTTTTTGTACTTATGGTCTATTGAAACCAAAGCCTTTAGCTCCGTTCTAGCGAACCCGAAAATAAATAGAGCGACAAGCGCCAAAAGCGATGTCTTAATCTATTTCACTGGATGTACGTCAGACTAAAAATGAATAGTGTTATGCTAAGCAAGGGGGACCCCGGAGGTAATAGGGACTGCTTGTGGTGCTGGTAACTTCTGGGCAGATCGAACAATAATTCGTTAGCTGAATTTCCTTTGGTACAGGAAGTTCGAGAACGATGAAATCGGCCTGTACATAATTGTTTTGATAAATGACATTCAGATAATCAATCTGATCGTCGGTCTCTTGAGGTTTTTCTTTCTTTGTAAAATCATAAGGGTGCGTGTGCATCACGATTTCCCCATTTGATTTTACCTCTTTGTGCATAAAAATAACACCCGAAAGAATAATCAGCGACATCAAAGCCAATTGGAATGATGCGATAAGCTGACGCAGATTTCTTGTTATTTTTGATTGCATAAAAAAGCGCTACTTGTTAGAGTAGCGCTTCAAAAATACGATTTTTATTTAGCAGTATATAGTTCTGCTAGATAAAATTATTATTAAGTACTGTAGTAAGTACCTCAATACTATCTAATCAAATGATTGTTATCATCCGGGAATACTAAAGACGGTTTAAACTGCTTTGCTTCCTCAAAATCCATTGTTGCATATGAAATAATAATAACAATATCGCCAACCTGCACTAGACGTGCTGCAGCTCCGTTTAGACAGATTGTGCCCGATCCGCGTTGTCCTGGAATGACATAGGTTTCCAGACGGGCCCCATTGTTATTGTTTACGATTTGAACTTTCTCGTTAGCGATGATATTTGCAGCGTCCATCAAATCTTCATCTATCGTGATACTACCCACGTAATTCAATTCCGCCTGTGTGACTTTCACGCGGTGAATCTTGGATTTCATTACTTCTATTACCATGGCGCAAAGGTAGAGTTTTTTTTATTAAGCTAATATCATATTATCAATAAGACGGACACCTTCTACCCATGCTGTGACAAGTGCAACATGTTGCTTGCTTGGATCAATCTGTTGGACTTCTTGTAAGGAGCTGCTTTCGCAGATTGCAAAATATTCGACGGTTACTCCTGCTGTATCCGTCAAAATCGCTAAAGCATTATTCTTAATTTCTTGTAAACTGGCATTGTCCGAAATATGATCTTTTACATATTGTAAAGAACGGGAAAGTGCCAGGGCTTTTGTTTTTCCATCTTCGCTCAGGCGCATGTTACGTGAACTCAGGGCTAAGCCATCTTGATCCCTGATGATGGGGCAGATTGCCAATTGGATCGGAAGATCTTTGAGCTCGATCATGCGTTTGATGACCATCACTTGCTGAAAGTCTTTTTGCCCAAAACAGGCGATATCGGGTTGCACTAAGGTGAACAATTTATAGACCACCTGTGTTACACCCTGAAAATGACCTGGACGTTTTTCACCTTCCCAGATTTGATCCAATTCACCAAGATCAATATGCCAATGTTCATCCTTGTTGGGATACATTTCTTCTACACTTGGCATAAATAAAATGTCACAATCGACGGATTCCAATAGCTTGATATCATTTTCAATTGGACGCGGATATTTTTCTAGGTCTTTGGGATCGTTAAACTGTGTAGGATTGACAAAAATGCTACAAACACGAATATCACTGATGGGTTTCGCATAATCTAATAACGATAAATGTCCTTTATGAAGTGCTCCCATGGTGGGGATCAAGGCTATCTTTTTACCTGCCGAGCGTGCTTTTTGGAGATGTGCTTGGAGGGATGCTTTCGTTTTGAAAATTTCCACTTTGCTGAATAGTTTTTTGTTCGCAAAGTTGCATATTATTTTGGGAATATAAAACGATGATTGATAGTAAATTGCATGGTAAGTATTTTTTTTGTACCTTTGTAGACCGATTTTACTGTTCGAAAATAATAAATAAAAATAACTGGAGATGGCAAAAACGAAGATATTGTTTATTACTCACGAGATGTCGCCTTTCCTCGAATTAACCAAAATTTCTGAAATTACACGTCAACTGCCTCAAGCGATGCAAGAGAAGGGTTTTGAAATCCGTATCTTAATGCCTCGTTTTGGGAATATCAATGAGCGTAGAAATAGATTGCATGAGGTGATTCGTCTTTCAGGCTTGAACATTGTTGTGGATAATAATGATAATCCGCTAATTATTAAAGTAGCTTCACTGCCTGCAGCTCGGATGCAGGTGTATTTCTTGGATAACGAGGACTACTTTCAGCGTAAAAAAGTTTTTAGTGATGAGCATGGCGAATTCTTTGCAGACAATAATGAGCGTTCGGTGTTCTTCTGTAAAGGAGCATTGGAAACTGTTAAGAAATTAGGCTGGTCGCCCGATGTAGTACACTGTCATGGCTGGTTCTCTGCTTTGGTGCCTGCTTACGTGAAAACAACGTATAAGGATGATCCTACATTTAAGGATGCAAAAGTGATGTATTCTTTGTTTAACGAAGAATTTAAAGGTACATTGGGTTCAAAGTATGCTGAAATGGCGCCAGAAGGTGCTTTTAAAGCTGAAGATGCGCAAGTGTATGGCGATGGTAGCTATGAGGCAATCTATAAAGGTGCATTGCATTTTACGGATATGGTTGTCGTAGCTGATGAAAATGTCAATACTGAGATTGTTGATTTCGCTAGATCCAAAGATATTCAGGTTTTTGAACCTAACGGTGATCAGGACTATGATGCTTTTGGCGAGGTGTATGATCAGTTTGCGCCTGAAGAAGTGGAAGCATAGACCCTTTTCTTGAGGATCTGCGTAAAACAAACAGACAATAAATTATTAGAAAGGGCTATTTCCAATGAAATAGTCCTTTTGTTTTTTCTGAATTGTCTGTTTTTACTGATTCGTATTTTTTTATTGAATTATCAATGAGCTTGTTACGATCGGTTTATTGGCCAAAAAAATCTTCAGTCGATTTTCATGACTGATAGTGTTTGTGAAAGAATGAAGATTTTGTTTGTCAATACATTTATTTACTACATCGTATTCTTACAGGGGTACAATGCCTGATAATAAAACTCCATTTCAAAATATCGGCACTAAAATGGTATCTTCGTAGCAATGAATCGTCATAAGCGCAAAATAGTCCTGAGGTAATAATAGCTTATGGTAAGGTGTGTTATTGTTACAGGAAAAACGGCGCAGAACGAGCTTATTTATTACGTTGAAAAGCGTATTCTCATAATATAATTATAATAATGAAGATTAAGGTAGGATTTGGGTTTGATGTTCATCAGATAAAAGAAGGACACCCATTTATTGTTGGTGGTGTGCAGTTGGAACATCATGCCGGAGCTTTTGGCCATTCAGATGCCGATGTCTTGGTGCATGCTATCTGTGACGCTATTTTGGGCGCAGCAAACTTAGAGGATATCGGGTACCATTTTCCCAATACAGATATGCGTTGGAAAGGGATTAGTAGCTTGCTGTTGTTGAAAGAGTGTATGGGTTTGATTCAGGCCAAAGGATACCAGCTCGGTAATATTGATGCCATGCTTTGCCTTGAAGCTCCCAAGATCAAACCTTATATTCCTCAAATGAAGATCAAATTAGCTGAAGTGACCGGTCTAGATATAGATGATATTTCTATTAAGGCAACGACCAACGAGACAATGGGTTTCATTGGTCGGCAAGAGGGGGTTGTCGCCTATGCTGTCTGTTTAATTGAACGGGTTTAATGTCGGATAGGCAAACATTTTCATGTTTTAATGCACACTTTTGAATGAATTAGTAATACCTTTGCCATGAAGCATTCTTTGGCACACTATCTGATAGAGTGGACATTAAAATCATATTGAAGTCTATATAAAAGCGAATAGCGTAATATCCAATTAGAAAAGATACACACGGATCAAAAAACTGGATATTCCACGTAGCTTAAAAAAAACAAAATGCAGCACATTCATAAATGCCAATGAAAACAAGCATAAATGAATAATATTTGCACATGAAATTTAGTAAATAGATGAAGCGAGTATCAAAAAAAAATCAACTTAATGAAGGCGATATTAAACGATATACGTTCAATTTTTGGAAGGTCATCATTGGCATTGTAGCCCTTGGATTCCTATTTATATTGAGTATACGTCTTGGGTTATTCGGGAAATTACCTTCGTTTAGCGATTTGGAAAATCCAAAAAGCAATTTAGCCTCTGAAGTCATTACTGATGATCATAAAGTATTAGGGACTTATTATGTACAGAATAGGTCGAATGTTAAATACAGTGAATTATCTCCATATCTGGTTAAAGCGCTCGTATCTACAGAGGATAAGCGGTTTTATGACCATTCAGGAATAGATTATTCCCGTACGTTTACGGTTATCTTCCATACGCTGACTGGCAATAAACAGGGGGGTAGTACGATAACACAACAGTTGGCGCTTAATCTTTTTTCTGACGGCCGTCAGAAAAACTTTCTAAAACGTATCATTCAGAAATTTCAAGAGTGGGTGACGGCTGTTCGTCTGGAAAGAAATTATACCAAGGACGAAATCGTTACGATGTATTTTAATACAGTGGATTTTGGTGCATACAATACGTTTGGGATAAAATCTGCTGCGCGGACCTATTTCAATACCACTCCAGATAAGCTGACTGCTGATCAGGCTGCACTCTTGGTCGGAATGCTGAAAGGCCCTGGTGCCTATTCGCCGGTGAGATTTCCTGAGAAATCAAAAATACGTCGTAATACGGTTTTAAATAATATGGTGGCCGCCAATTTTATTTCGGCAGAAGAAGCTTCTAATGCGAAGGAGAAACCACTCGGACTAGAACTCAAGATCGCAAACTATGGTGAGGGATTAGGTCCTTATTTCAGGGCGGTATTAAAAGACCAGATTAAGAAGGAATTTGCTAATCTTAAGATTGTCAGAGCTGACGGTACACCTTATGACTTAGATCGTGATGGGTTAAAAATCTATACGACCATCAATATGTCCATGCAACAGTATGCTGAGGATGCGCAGAAAGAATGGATGAAGCAGCTACAATCGAAGTTTTCGGCACAGTGGAAAAATAGGGATCCGTTCAAAGGTGATAAAGCGAAGTTGTTGATCAGTGGAATGAAACGTTCTGATCGTTACCGTATCTTGCGTGAGGAGGGTTTAAATGAAGATGAGATCAAAAAAGCCTTTAATGTGAAGGTTCCGATGAATATTTTTACCTGGAAAGGCAGCAAGGATACCATGATGACACCAATGGATTCCATTAAATATAACAAGTTGATGCTAAGGAATGCAATGATGTCCATGGAGCCCAAAACAGGACATATTAAAGCTTGGGTGGGCGGTATTGATTTTGACCATTTCAAATATGATCAGGTTAAAATGGGGACACGGCAAGTCGGGTCCACAGCTAAGCCGTTTACTTATGCGGTAGCTATTGATAATGGTTATTCACCTTGTTATAGCATTCCCAACTACCAGCAAACTTACAATGGTTGGACACCAAGAGGAAATGCACAGGGAGGAAATCCGATTACTTTAGCGAAGGCATTAGCTTATTCACAAAACTTTGCAACAGCTTACCTTGTACATGAAGTAGGAGCAGCGGAGGTCGCTGCATTGACCAAACGTATGGGAATAACGAGCGACGTGCCGAACTACCCTTCTATTTCCTTAGGGGCATACGAAGCGTCTGTTTTTGATATGGTTGGCGCTTATTCTGCTTTCGTTAACCAGGGAACCTGGATAGAACCGACAGCCATTTTACGTATTGAAGATAAAAATGGGACACCTATCTATGATAAGGCGCCGAAAGTAGTGAAAGCCTTGAATAGCGAATCTGCTTATATTATTGTTGATATGCTGAAAAAAGTGGTATCTCAGGGTACTGCTCGACGTATTCAGTGGAAATATAACCTCACCAATCCGATCGGAGGTAAAACGGGTACAACCAATGATAACTCCGATGCCTGGTTTATTGGTATTACACCAGAACTGGTCACCGGTGTGTGGACTGGTGCGGAAGATCGGGGGATCAGTTTTGACCGGATGGAATATGGGCAGGGAGCTGCTGCAGCTATGCCAGTTTTTGCTTTCTTTATGCAAAAGGTCTATAAAGATTCAAATTTAAAATATACAAAAGGTGATTTCGAACAGCCTCAGGGTGGACTGACCCGTGTCATTGACTGTAACCAGTATTGGGGCGGTGGTGGCTCTGATGTCGAAGATGGATCCACAGACTCAAGCGGCAAGGAAGATCCGAAACTAAAGGATGATCGCTTGGGATTTTAATTTTCAGTATTGAGTAGATAGAATTGAGTATTGAGATTCTGGCTGCACAAGCCTGCGGCTTCCAAGCTGTCTTCACTTTCTTGTTTTGACTTTTCAGATCTGAGTATGGAGACTTTGGTTATACAAGCTTGTTTTTCGAAGATTAAAGAATAAGTGCTCTAGTTCGATAAGCCTAAGGCTTAGAGGCTGTATCCGTTTTTTACTTTTTAATTTTAAAGTTTTGACATTTGACTATAGAGAAGAATTAAAGAAGATACCTCATCGACCGGGAGTCTATCAATATTTTGATAAACATGATGAATTGATCTATATCGGTAAGGCGAAAGACCTTCGTAACCGAGTGGGATCTTATTTTGTCAATGAAAATCAATTGAACGGAAAGACCCGTGTTTTAGTCCGTAAGATCAACCGTATTTCTTTTACTATAGTAGATACCGAAATTGACGCTTGGTTGCTTGAGAATTCATTAATCAAGAAACATAAGCCAAAATACAATGTCATGCTCAAAGATGATAAGACCTATCCATGGATTGTCATCAAGAACGAACCCTTTCCTCGTGTTTTTTGGACCAGGCAATACATTAAGGACGGCTCCCGTTATTATGGGCCATATCCTTCTGTCAGTATGATGCATATCGTACTGGATCTGATCCGTGAGTTATTTCCACTTCGGACATGTAACCTTGCGCTTACGCAGGAGAATATCCGAAAAGGAAAATTTAAGATTTGTCTTGAATATCAGATCGGGAATTGTAAAGGGCCTTGTGAGGGCTATCAGTCTGAGGAAGATTATGATCAAAATTTGAGCGATATTAAGGATATTTTAAATGGTAAGATTTCTGTCGTCACCAATAGGTTAAAGGAAGGTATCGCAGCAGCAGCTGCTGCACTGGATTTTGAACGAGCACAATTTATTAAAGCTAAACTCGATAAACTGGATAATTATCAGAGTAAATCGACTGTAGTTAATTCTTCGATTACCAATGTGGATGTATTTAGTATTGCCTCGGATGATGGGTACGCCTTTGTAAATTATCTAAAGGTAATGAATGGTGTTATTATTCAGACACAGACCCTGGAGATGAAGCGCCGTTTGGACGAGAGCGAGCAGGAATTGCTGTCACTGGCGATACCTGAAATACGTGAACGGTTCAAAAGTTTGTCGCGGGAGATTATTGTTCCGTTTGAACTGGATATCGAAGAAAATGAGCGGATACGTTTTACGATTCCAAAATTGGGCGAGAAGAAAAAGCTGTTGGAACTGTCCCAGAAAAATGTGGCTTTTTTCAGAAAGGAACGGCTGTTGCAATATGAAAAACTGAATCCTGATATTCGTACGGAACGTATTTTAAAACAGATGCAGAAGGATCTTCGGATGAATGTGTTGCCACAGCATATCGAATGTTTTGATAACTCCAATATCCAGGGAAATTATCCTGTATCGGCTATTGTGGTATTTAAAGATGCAAAGCCTTCCAAAAAAGATTATAGACATTTTAATGTGAAAACAGTGGAGGGGCCAAATGATTTTGCGACCATGGAGGAGGCTGTTTTTAGACGTTATAAGAGATTATTGGACGAAGATCAGTCATTACCTCAATTGATTATTATCGACGGCGGTAAGGGACAATTAGGTGCCGCATTGAAGAGTTTACGTTTATTAGGGATAGAACGTAAGGTGACGGTTATCGGTATTGCTAAACGATTGGAAGAACTTTTCTATCCTGGGGACCAATATCCGCTGTATTTAGATAAGAAATCGGAAACCTTAAAAATAATCCAGCATCTGCGTGACGAGGCTCACCGCTTTGGGATCACTTTTCACCGTAATCAGCGTAGCCGAAAGACCTTTGTCTCTGAGCTGGAAAATATTCCGGGGATCGGAAAGACAACGGTGGAGAAAGTATTGACTGAATTTAAATCGGTAAAAAGGGTGAAAGAAGCTTCAGATGAGGATCTAAAAAAAGTGCTTAATCTGAAACAGATTAAAGCACTTCGTGTATATTTTAGTGAAACGAGCTTATCGAGCTAAGACTTGCACAACCAAGGCTCAATACTCAATTCTAATATCTCAATACTCGATTAATCGTCGTAGCCAAAACGTTTGAGGTAGTTCTTTTTGCTTCTCCAATCAGGGATTACCTTAACGAAGAGTTCCAAGAAGACCTTTCCGTTTATAAATTCTTCTATATCCTGACGGGCATAGGTGCCGACTTTCTTAATCATAGCACCAGCTTTTCCTATAATAATGTTTTTCTGTGAATCACGTTCAACAATAATCTCTGCAGCAATGCGGGTGATATTTGCTTCCTCTTTGTAGGATGTAACAATTACTTCGGTACTGTAGGGGATTTCTTTATCATATAATTTGAATACTTTCTCGCGGATCATCTCAGAGACAAAGAAGCGCATGGACTTGTCTGTCAGTTCATCTTTTTCGTAGTAAGCTTCGTGGATCGGCAACTTATCTTTGATGTACTGCATGACAGCCGCAACATTATGATCCAACTTGGCTGAAATAGCGAAGATGGTATCTGGATTTAGTTTTTCTTGCCAGAACTCGATTTTGGCTTTTACTTCTTCTTCGGAAGATTTATCAATTTTGTTGATCAGGACAGCTACTGGAGAGTTTGTCTTACGCAGTTTTTCCAATACGTCATTCTCATCGTATTTCTCGTGGATATCAGTCACAAATAAAATAATGTCCGCATCAATAAGCGATCCCTGGACAAAGTTCATCATTGATTCCTGTAGAGAATAGTTTGGTTTGATGACGCCCGGTGTGTCGGAAAACACAATTTGATGGTCTTCATCGTTTACAATACCGATAATGCGGTGTCTTGTCGTTTGCGCTTTAGGTGTGATGATAGACATCTTTTCACCTACTAAAGCGTTCATTAGGGTGGACTTACCAGCATTTGGCTTTCCGATGATACTTACGAATCCTGCTTTATGTGACATTTTTCTAAATTTTATTAGGATTACAAAGAAACAAAATATATCTTTGTACTCCAATTCGGAAGGATCATAATCTTGTTTTTTCAAAAGAAAAAAGCAATTTTGTTCAAAAATATATTGCGGGGTGGAGCAGTTGGTAGCTCGTCGGGCTCATAACCCGAAGGTCACTAGTTCGAGTCTGGTCCCCGCTACTAAAGGAAAGAGCCGGTTTGCAATGACCGGTTCTTTTTAAAGAAACTAAAAATACATTGCGGGGTGGAGCAGTTGGTAGCTCGTCGGGCTCATAACCCGAAGGTCACTAGTTCGAGTCTGGTCCCCGCTACTAAAGGAAAGAGCTGGTTTGCAATGACCGGTTCTTTTTAAAGAGACTAAAAATACATTGCGGGGTGGAGCAGTTGGTAGCTCGTCGGGCTCATAACCCGAAGGTCACTAGTTCGAGTCTGGTCCCCGCTACTAAAGAGAGAGCCGGTTTGCAATGATCGGTTCTTTTTAAAGAAATTAAAAATACATTGCGGGGTGGAGCAGTTGGTAGCTCGTCGGGCTCATAACCCGAAGGTCACTAGTTCGAGTCTGGTCCCCGCTACTAAAAGAAAAAGCCGAGGTGTAAACCTTGGCTTTTCTGGTTTTTATACCTCGCTCATATTAATATTCAGAAATAAAATATAGAACGAATCAACGCCAAAATAGACGTATTCCAAAGTATTATTTTTTGTTTACCTTAAATCCTAGTATTATTTATTGTACCTCATGATGTTAAATATGTCGTGAATTTACTGGTTCATAAATCCAGTTGTACTGGTTAGGAAGACCAGTAAAAAAATATCGCTACAATTGGATGGTTATGCAATCGTTTGTTTGAAATAGCGCAATCGATTTCGTTGTTTTAGAATTTTGATATCCCCATATCTTATTCTAGTTTTAGCATTCATGTACCTAAATTTTGATTAGCAAGCTAATCAATTTTTAAACTAACTATTAAATATTATGATTTCAAAGATTCTCGACAATCACAAGTTGAGTCTGTTATCATTAGCTTTACTCATAACAAGTACACATAACCCAGCTAATGCTAATGGTCTTAAATTTCCAGACCGTAATGTTCTGTTGAAAAATGCTGTTTTTCAGCAGAAAGTAAACGGAAAGGTACAGTCTGCAGACGGTCCGCTGGCGGGCGCAACGATTCGTGTTAAAGGTACCTCACGTTCTACTTCGGCTGGAGCAGATGGTAGTTTTAACATTGAAGCTAAGAACGGGGATGTTTTAGTGATCAATAGTATCGGTTACAAGTCACAGGAAGTGACGGTAACAGGTGTGGTGGTCAATATCAACATGGAGTCCAATAGCGAGGCGCTTGAAGAGGTTGTTATTGTTGGTTACGGAACACAACAGAAAAAGGAGAGTTTGACCGGGGCACTTCAGGCAGTTAAGGGAAATAAGTTGCGTGATGTCACTACACCTTCTGTGGAAAACATGTTGAATGGCAAAGCTGCCGGGGTATATGTTGCACCAGGAGCCGGTAAACCGGGATCTAATGGTGGTGTGGTCATCCGTGGACAAGCAACAATAAGTGGAACAACAAGCCCTTTATGGGTAATTGATGGTGTTATTGTTGGAAGTAGTCCCGGGGATATCAATCCAGATGATATCGAATCATTAACAATTCTGAAAGACGCGGCTTCGACATCCATTTATGGTTCGCAAGGCGCAAATGGTGTGGTTGTTGTGACGACGAAAAATCCTACTGCATCCAAGACAAGTATCAGCTTCTCTACAAAAATGGGGGTCAATCAATTGACCAATGGGAATGTGGAAATGATGGATGGAGCAGAACTTTACGACTATTTCTCGTCGTTTACAAACCCTGCGGATATCAAATTTTCACGTTGGAATCCGGAATTGCGTAATAGTAACTTTGACTGGTGGAAACTTGCAACGAAGACAGGTTTTGTCCAAAACCATAATCTTTCTATTCAGGGAGGTACAGAAAAGTTACAATCCTTTTTGTCATTAGGTTATTATAATGAAGCTGGAGCTGTAAAAGGCTATGATTACGACCGTTATAATTTCAGATTACGTACGAATTACAAGCCGTTCGATTGGCTGACCATAAAACCTTCGATTGTCGGTTCGAGACGTGCTGTTGATGATCGTCAGTATAGTGTAAATGCAATGTATTCTAATCTGCCATGGGATAGTCCTTATGATGCCAATGGGAATTTGGTTCCACATCGCTACAGTGGCTGGGTAAATAATGCGAGCACGAATTACCTATACGACCTTCAATGGAATAAGTCTGCCAATACAAACTACGAGTTTATGGGGAATTTGGACTTTGATATTAAATTGACCGATTGGTTAACTTTCTCTTCGGTGAATAATTATAGATATAACAGTTATTCCGCTAGTGGATACGAAGATCCTCGTTCGAATGGTGGTGAAAGTGTTATCGGTCGTATTACAGATTACCGGATGGAATTTGCGCGACGTTATACCAATCAGATCTTACGTTTCAATAAGTCCTGGGACAAACATAGCTTAAATGGATTGGCCGCTTATGAATTTAATGATTACTGGTCAAAAACCCTCGATGCATACGGTACGGGCATTGTGAATGGATTTGAAGTGTTGGATGTTGTCGCGAAGCCTGAGCGTACAAAAGGTGGAATTTCTGAATGGGCAGTACAATCTTTTTTATCTAATGCAAACTATGCCTATGACAATAAGTATTTAGCCCAAGTGTCTTTCCGTCGTGACGGTGCGTCTAATTTTGGTACAAATGCAAAATATGGTAATTTCTTTTCGGTAAGTGGTGGATGGAATATCAATAAAGAGAGTTGGTTTAATATTGATTGGGTAGATAATTTAAAATTAAGGGCTGCCTATGGTTCTGTAGGTAACAGGCCAAGTTCTCTGTATCCACAATATAATCTTTATTCTGTTTCAGGTTCCTCAAGCTATAATGGTATCCCCGGTGCTTTAATCAGCCAGATCGGCAATAAAGATCTTACATGGGAGAAAACATATACAACAGGTTTCGGATTGGATGCTGCTTTATTTAAAAATAGGTTAAGATTAAATGTCGATTATTACGATAAAAAGACTGATAATGTGCTTTACCAGGTTCCGATTAGTGGTTTAACTGGTGTGACTTCGATTTGGAAGAACATTGGGAAGATGCAAAATAGAGGAATTGAGTTGACTATTGGTGGTGATATCGTTCGGAATGAAGATTGGCACTGGAGCATGGATGTCAATTTAAGTCACAATGTTAATAAATTGACTGAATTATTTGCGACAAAGGATGCTAACGGTAATTTGGTCTCCAAGCCAATTATCGCTAGTGATGGGCTTGGTATTGCTGGATCTGCAGACCGATTATTATTGCCGGGATTGCCTGTAGATACTTATTATTTGGTAGAGTGGGCTGGTGTGAATACTGATGATGGACGACCAATGTGGTATAAGTATACAACGGATGCAAATGGAAATGAAACAAAAACAACAACAAGTAACTATGCCGAGGGTACACTACAAAAAGCGGGTAAAGGAGCTGCGGATGTTTTTGGCGGTTTCAATACATCCTTGAGTTACAAACAATTTGATTTCAATGCAGTATTTGGTTTTTCATTAGGTGGTAAATTGTACAACTATGCTCGTCAGGAATTTGACTCAGATGGTACATATACTGATCGGAATCAAATGAAATTGCAAGATGGATGGAACCGTTGGGAGAAACCTGGAGATGTAGCCACTCATCCACGCGCAAAATATGATAACCAAGATGGGGGCAATAAACCTTCGACACGCTTTTTGGAAAGTAATGATTTCTTGAAATTGAGATCTTTGACCCTAGGGTATAATTTCGATTTGAAAAAATATAATGTCAAAAATCTGCGCGTGTTCTTAGCGGGGGAGAATTTGTTTACCATTACAAACTATTCAGGTGTAGATCCTGAGCTTCCATTAACTGAACCAGATGGTAAAGGATCCGGTGGCGCGATTGTGCGCTCTACAGGTCCTTCAGTTTATCCAATGGTCCGCAAATTCATGTTCGGTGCAAGTGTCACCTTTTAATTTTAATTTTAGATAGTCAATAATGAAAAAGATAATAATAGGACTATTGGTAGCGGCAGCTGTATCTTCTTGTGATATAGATCGATTACCTTATGGATCCATGGATTCTGATAATATTGCGAGTAATCCCGATGCAATGATCACAGGTACCTATGCACAATTGAAGGCTTGGTCTGATCCTATGCATCGTCTTGGTGAATATGCAGGGGATAATATGATGATCCGTGGTTCATCAACTGATGCATTTTATGAATTCATTTCTTATGCAAGAACGCCTAATAACTATCGTTTGCAAAACTTTTGGGATAGTGGCTACAAGGCAATAGCACAATCTTCCAATGTGATCAAGATGTTTGCAGAAGGTCAAAATGCTGAAATGGATAATAAATTGGGCGAATGTTATTACATCCGCGGTATGATGTATTTCTACCTTTGTCGGGCATTTGGAAAACCATATTACCAAAATCCGGAGACAAACTTAGGGGTTCCCATTGTAAATGGTACACCGGATGATGTTTTTAATGATCTGAACTTACCGGATCGTTCATCTGTGAAAGATACCTATGCGCAGGCAATCAATGACCTTAAAAAAGCAGAATCTTTAATGACGGTCAATAAAGGCGCTTCATATGCTTCTAAAGAAGCCGCACAAGCCATGCTTTCTCGCATCTATCTCTATATGAGTGGTACCTATAAAAGTCCTAACGCTGAATATGCGCGTCTTTCTTTGGAGTATGCCGACAAGGTAATTAATTCGGGCAAGTTTGTTTTGTTGGGACGTGAACAATTCATGAAATATAATACCTTCCGACCAGAGGATAATAAGGAGACTATATTTGCGATAAAACGTGTTGCTTCGGAGTTTTCGGGTGACGACCATTACTATGGTATTGGCGGTATGTATTCCAATATTGGCGGTATGGGTTGGGGAGAAATGTATGCCAGTGCAAAATACATTGACCTTCTGAATGAAACAGGGCGTAACGACTGGAGGCCAAATCGTTATACGATTGTTGATGCTCGTGCGGCCTTTATAGAACCTACTTATTCACAGGATGATAAGGGGAATTATTCAACTGTAATCAGGTTTATCAAACAGGATGTGCCGGCTAAAGCTGGTGACCCTGTGACCCAAAGTTATGTCCAGATTCCTGTTGTTATTAACGGTAATTCAGTGATTGCGCGGGAGCAGGAAAAAGTTGGAAATGAAACGGTCATTAAAGAATATCCTTTGACGGCTATCGATGCCACTCAGCAGACCTATTCGATTATATATAAAGATGGGAAGACATATGGTGGGATGCTTGATTACTATATTTCATTAAATCGTGCGTACCCACAATTTTATATTGTGAAATGTTCACGTGAAGGAGAGGAGTCCCAATTGCATTCACCAGTAATTAGCCGGTTAGGTGAAATTTATCTCAATCGTGCCGAGGCTAATGCAAAATTAGGGAACTATGGCGCTGCTTTAACTGATTTGAATACCATAAGGAATCGCTCTATCATTAATGGCGGATATTCGGCTATTGATGCCAGCAATGCAAGTAAATTAATTGACAAAGAACGTCAATTGGAGCTAGCATATCAGGCTGAGCGTAGTTATGACGTGTTTCGGAATGGAGAGCCGTTGAAACGTGCATATCCAGGACCCCAAAAGCAATCGGAAGATATCGCTCCAACGGACTATCGCGTTATCTATTTTATTCCACAGAGTGCAATAAATTCTTACCCTGGTAAATTAACTCAGAATCCAACGTCTAACTAAACGAATATTCATAATTTAAACCCTATAAATGGCTTTACTTCACGGTAAAGCCATTTTTGTTTTTCTGTCTCCATAATCCCTTTTGAATCCGTATCTTTGTACCCTTAACGTGTAATTTAGCATAAAAGTGCCATCTGCTGTGATAGTGGGTGGATCAAATAAAATAAATATGGCAAATATTGTTGCAATTGTTGGTCGTCCCAATGTTGGTAAATCTACCTTATTCAATCGTCTTACAGAAAGTAGAAAAGCGATTGTTGATGACTTTAGCGGGGTGACGCGCGACCGTCATTATGAGACGGCGGAGTGGATCGGAAAGAAATTTACAGTAATCGATACAGGTGGTTTTGTCCATGGTTCGGATGATGTCTTTGAAGAAGCAATCCGTGATCAGGTTTATATCGCTATTGAAGAAGCGTCAGTCGTTATATTCATGGTAGATGTTACTACTGGTATTACTGACCTGGATGATGAAATCGCTGATATCCTTAGAAGAAGTTCCAAACCTGTATATGTGGTTGCCAACAAAGTTGACCATGCTAAATTGCATCATGAATCAGCCGAATTCTATGCTTTCGGTTTAGGTGAAGTATTTAATATATCTTCCGCTACCGGTTCTGGTACAGGAGAATTACTGGATGCTGTTGTATCGCATTTTGAAGAAGAGCAAGAGGAAGATGAAGCTTTACCTAAATATACGATTGTAGGACGCCCAAATGTGGGTAAATCTTCACTTACAAATGCCTTGATCGGTAAAGACCGTAATATTGTAACGCCGATGGCAGGTACAACACGCGATTCTATTCGTATTCACTACAATCAATATGGACATAATTTCCTTTTGATTGATACAGCTGGTCTTCGCCGTAAGTCAAAAGTAAATGAAGATATAGAATTCTATTCGGTCATGCGTACCATCAAAGCCCTAGAGGATTCTGATGTGACAATTTTGATGTTGGATGCGCAGGATGGCCTAGAGGCTCAAGATGTGAATATCTTCAACCTGGCAGAAAAGAACCGCAAAGGTATTGTGATTGTTGTCAATAAATGGGATTTGATCGAAAAAGACAACAAGACCATGAAAGCTTTTGAAGACCGCATCCGGGAGAAAATTGCTCCATTTACTGATGTGCCGATTGTCTTTACTTCCGTAACTGAAAAACAACGTGTGCTAAAAGTATTGGAAGTGGCTGATAAGGTCTACGCCAACAAAACAAAAAAGATCCCGACATCGAAGTTGAATGAAGTGATGTTGGATATTATCGAAAATTATCCTCCACCCTCCCTAAAAGGAAAATATATCAAAATTAAATATGTGACACAATTGCCAGGAAGAACACCAATGTTTGCCTTTTTCTGTAATTTGCCACAATACATCAAAGATCCATATAAACGCTTTGTTGAAAATAAATTGCGTGAGCACTTTGACTTTACAGGCGTGCCTATTCAAATATATTTCAGACAAAAATAGATTTCCAAGCAGATAACAAACATGGACCATAATCTCTTTTTATACAATACGCTTTCGCGAACAAAAGAAAAATTCGAACCAATCCACCCCAACCTTGTTGGAATGTATGTCTGTGGACCTACCGTTTACAGTGATGTACATTTAGGTAACTGCCGAACTTTTGTTTCTTTTGATTTGATTTTTAGATATCTACGTCATTTGGGGTATAAAGTACGTTATGTACGGAATATTACAGATGCAGGACATTTGGAAGGCGATCGTGACGAAGGAGATGACAAATTTGCGAAAAAGGCTAAATTGGAACAGCTGGAACCAATGGAAATCGTACAGAAATATACCATTGGTTTTCATGATGTTTTGCGTCTGTTTAATACTTTGCCTCCTAGCATCGAACCTACTGCGACAGGACATATTTCGGAGCAGATCGAAATGATTGAACAGATCATCAATAACGGCTATGCTTATGAGACAAATGGTACTGTCTATTTCGATGTGGAGAAATATGTACAACAGTATGATTATACCGTATTGACCAATCGTAAATTGGAAGATATGTTGAACAATACACGTGAGCTGAGTGGTCAGGATGAGAAAAAAGGTCGTTTGGATTTTGCACTCTGGATCAAAGCCAAGCCCGAAACGATTATGCGCTGGCCAGCTCCTTGGAGTGTAGGTTTTCCAGGGTGGCATATTGAATGTTCGGCGATGAGCAGGAAGTATTTAGGAGATCAGTTTGATATCCACGGTGGTGGAATGGATCTGGCTGCTACACACCATACTAACGAAATCGCGCAGTCCGAAGCATGTAATCACACTGCACCTGCCAAATATTGGATGCATACCAATATGTTGACGGTCAATGGTGCGCGGATGTCCAAATCTGCAGGTAATGGATTCTTACCAGGGGAATTGTTCACAGGTAACCACCCTTTGTTAAATAGAGGGTATTCGCCGATGGCCGTTCGTTTCTTTATGTTGCAGGCTCACTATAGAAGTACATTGGATTTTTCCAATGAAGCACTTGATGCAGCAGATAAAGGATATAAGCGCTTGATGAGTGCAATAGGACTCTTGGATAAACTAAAAGTTTCAAAGGGAGCTGATTCATTCAATCTGGCTGAGATCCGGAATAAATGTTATGCAGCGATGGATGATGATTTCAATAGTCCGGTTTTGATTGCCGAACTGTTTGAGCTGGTGCGGATCATCAATTCCATCTATGATGGCAAAGCAAAGGTATCAGAAGAGGGATTGGAAAAGCTAAAAGTTTTCATGAAGGAGTTTGTCGAAGACATCCTTGGACTGAGAAATGATCAGGCTTCTGGAACAGATGATATTGATGATGTGATGAATCTGGTGATCAGATTACGCAACGAAGCGAAGACAAATAAAGATTTTGTCACTTCGGATCGTATCCGTGATGAACTTAATGCAATTGGTATCCAACTGAAAGATAGTAAAGAAGGAACACTTTGGAATAAGATTTGATAGATAAAAGATCGAATTAAAAAAAGAGGGAATTGAAGGGAATATTTATCGTTAGAAAGTCTAGATACTTTTGAAACCAGAGAATATTTCCTCTTGCCTTTAAAATAAAACCCGAGTGTAATGGGTTCATTTAAAATAATTAGGATGAACTCTGATAAATAATCATTTGCATATGAATTTTTGGAATAGGTTATCCATTGTCGCGTTAATGAGTACAGTAGGTACAACATTGTACGCACAGATACCCGAAAAAGTAGGAAGCTTACTGCAGGCAGATAAAGATGCTGCCGCATTAGCCAAAGCTTCTACACCGCATCAAGCGTTTTTATCTATTATCGACAAGGAGTCCACATTTTATGTTCCTTCAGCGGTAAATGCATACAATTATCTTAATAATAGACCCAATATTCCAGATGTATTAAATTGGCAGCCTACTTTTGCTCTTGTCGCGAAGAGCTTGGAGTTTGGTGTAACATCTGGTTCCCTGGATTTTCAGAAAGTGGGAGCGAGGCTGCGTCATGGTGAGTATTTGACAGTTTGGAAACGTAACAAGAAAGGCAAATGGTTAGTCGATATTCGTGCCGAAGTAGAAAATAACGGTAAGGATGGTGAGTTTGACCTGGAATATATTGAACCAACTGATTCCTGGTACCTAAAGCACCGCTCTAAAGTACGCCTGAATCAGCGGGAGGATATTGTTCTGGAAACAGATAAATTGATGTCTACTGTCCTTAAGGCCGACAATCCTACTGCTTATAAAGAATTTTTGAGTGAGGATGTTCGTTTTTTGTTTCCTTGGACAAGTCCAATGGAAGGAAAGGTCAAAATGATGGCTTATTTGAAGAAACAGCGTATGACGATAGAAACAGTGCCGGAGGAGGTCAAACGTTCTTATAGCGGGGATTTTGCGTATACAAAAGGAACTGCAACTGTACGACAAAAAGATAAGGTCGTCAAGTATAATTATATTCGGGTATGGCAGTTAAGCGAATTAGCGAAGGATGATGTGAAGAAAGCGAACTGGAATATCCTGATAGAAATGATGTTTGAGAAATAAGTCGCGCGAGCGTGATTACCATAAATAAATAAGGCCTGAATATTCATATTCAGGCCTTATTTATTTATGGTAAGAAAAAGTCTTTTATTTCTTTCTCCATTTTGCTAGTTCATCACAGGCGTCAAAGTCATCACTGATATCAATGAATGTGTTCTTCGCCTTATCGTCAAACCATTTGCTCAGGTTACGACGTACTTTATCTTCTTTCGCAGCATCTTTGATCTTTGTGAAGTCCTGATCCAAATTTGCTTTATGTGGTGCGATACGGGTTTTTAAATAGTTGAAACGGTAACCAACATCTCCAGTTTTGTCTGTGAATTGCTCTGGTTTGGAATACTCCCCTGGTTTTAACGGGTCAATGGTTGTAAATACAGCCTTTTCCAATCCATCCATAGGAATTAAAGTTGTACGGCTGGATCCTTGAGGATTTAAGACCATACCTCCATTAAATTTGCTTTCTTCAGCATCGGAATTGTTGGTCGCAGCGTGATAAAAATCTAATTTCTTATCAACAACCAATTTGTAGATACTGTCCAGTTTATTTTTGGTTCGTTCCAATGCTGCAGCGCCCGGATTCATTTTCATCAAGATATGACGGGTATGCACCTCTTCTCCACGTCTTTCCAGTACCTGGATGATATGAAATCCGTATTTTGACTCTACAATAGGTGATATTTCTCCCGGTTTTAATTTAAACGCCATTGCGGAGAACTCTTTTACGTAGTTATCACGTGTGCCGAAGCCTAGGTCACCACCATAAGGTGCAGAGCCTGGATCTTGCGAGTACAGACGCGCCATTGTTCCGAAATCCGAACCATCGACAATCTGTTTGCGAATACCTTCAATTTTCTCCCGTTGTTCCTTTTTCTCTTCGTCGGTCAATTTCGGCATCATGACAATTTCACCGATTTCAACTTCTGTATTGAAATAAGGAAGACTATCTTTATTCAATCCTTCAAAATAACGTTTTACTTCCAATGGTGTTACATCCACTTTCTGTACGATATTTTGTTGCATTTTATTCGCCTTCAGCTGTTCAAAAACACTTGCACGCATTTCTTCCTTGTATTGTAACAAAGAACGGTTCAGGAATTTCTCTAAGCGTTCTTGTCCACCAGCTTGTTGGGACATATGGCGTAAACGGGAATTTAAGTTGTCATCCACTTCTGTTTCCGTGACGTCAATCGAGTCAATTACCGCCTGTTGGGAAAGTAATTTCTGAATGATCAATTGCTCAAGAACACCACATTTAAACTTTTCATCGGGTTTATTCCCTTGCGCAAGCCATTGTGAATATTGCATGTCCAGATCGGATTGCAGAATAATTCCCGAACCAACCGTTGCCACTACTCGGTCAACAATCTGACGTTGTGCAAAGCTGGCCTGAATTGATACAAACAGCAACAAAAACAATATATATATGTTTTTTTTCATCTAAATAATATATTTCTAAACACTGATGAAATAATCATGAACAATTTTTAGATCCTGTACTGGTCATACAGATCCATGCCACGATGAAATCATCTAAATCACTAATAATCTCCCGATTCTATCATTCAATATATACTATTTTGAACAACAGCACAAAATTATCAGATTATATGAATTATTCGTATTTTTATTTAACAATATTTTTATAATCCCAATATTTCAAAAGGAGATTTTAGACTTGTTAAAATTGATTCGCTAAAAATACGGATTTGCCTATTAGAAAGGGCGGTTTTAACCTAATTTAACAAGTTTATCTGCAATAGTAATGACTTAGGAAAGTATCTTTATTTTTTGTGCTACGTAGCGAGCAACGGGGAAATTCGAACAATTATTTTTAATAAATTGTATACACATGAAAAAAGCTTTTATTTATCTGATGACATTCCTGCCTTTGGCTAGTTTTGCGCAACAGATTCCAATGTTTGTTGGAACCTATACGAACAAAACAGAAAGCAAAGGTATTTATATCTATAATTTCGATACAAAAACGGGTGAAGCCACCTTGGTCAGCACCCAAGAAAGTAAGGACCCTTCTTTTCTGGCTCGAAATAATAATTTTGTCTATGCTGTCAATGAACTTCCAAATCAGGAGGGTACAGTGTCTGCCTTTTCTTTTAAGGATGGACAGCTGACTTTTCTGAACTCACTTCCTACGGGCGGGGAATCACCGTGTTTTGTTGAAGTGCATCCTAAAGGTAATCTATTGGCAGTAGCAAATTACACCGGAGGATCGGCGGCACTATTTGATCTCGAAACAAATGGTGTTTTGAGTAAAAGAAATCGACTGATTCAACATGAAGGTAAAGGTGTAGATCCAGTCCGTCAGGAGAAACCACATGTACATTCAACTTTTTTTTCCAGTAAGGGCGATCGTTTATATGTGCAGGATCTAGGGTTAGATCAAATTTCTGTATTTCCTGTTAATAAATCCGGAACTGCATATGGTCTTGCTGAAGAATCTGAGGATTTCTTTACGCCCGCGGGTGGGGGGGCTCGTCATATTGCTTTTGATAAAAAGGAAAAATTTCTCTACGTCGTATTGGAAATGACCGGACAGATCGCTAGCTATAAAAAAGAGGGCAATGACTGGATGTATCAGAGTACTTACGAAATCAACCTCGAGGGCTTCAAGGGACAAAATGGTGGGGCAGACATAAAAATTTCTGCTGATGGCAAATTTTTATACGCGACCAACCGCGGTGACGCAAATACAATAGCGACTTTCTCAGTGGAAAAAGACGGCGGGTTAAATAAATTGTCCAATACATCGGTAAAGGGGAAAGGGCCGCGGAATTTTAATCTTTCTCCCGATGGAAAATACTTGCTTGTGGCGAATCAATATACCAATAATATCGTACTGTTTAATCGAGATACAAAGACTGGATTGCTGACAGATGCTGGTAAAGAAATCAAAGTTCCGGCTCCGGTCTGTATTATATTTTAGTCTTTCGAGTCAAGGACGAAGAGGCTCATCTATTGAAAAGGTCTTATACAATTAAGGCATCAAAACCTGGTTTTGATGCCTTAATTGTTTGTGATGAACTTCTGTTGATAGTACTATTTTTGCGAATATCAACAGAAGAGTCTAAAAATCTTCTTTCCTACAATCTAGTTGGCCTTCTTTTTCCAGGTCGTTTAAGATTGTCCCTTTCCAGGTCTTTACACGCTGTATGTAAGCGGCCCGTCCAATCATATGGGCGGCAACAGGTGCGGTCAAGATTAAAAAGAAACCAATTGCTATTGCTTTGGTCGTCACGGACACGTCAGGGAAGGTCATTGCGGCGCAGATCAATAAGAGACCGACTCCTAAAGTTGCTGCTTTTACAGTTACTGAAAGGCGTAAATAGAAATCGGGCATCCTTAATATGCCAATCGACGCAAATAATATGGCCAGTGCGCCAATGGTGCTTAAAATTGCTAAAGTAATATCAGTCATCATTGCGTTGTTTTTCTAAATAAAATGAAAAGGCTATAGTTCCTAGAAATGCGATCAGTGCCAAAATCATCGCAATATCTAAAAATACTTCTTGTGAAGTTCGTATACTATAGACTGTAATAATTCCAATTCCAATTGTGATAATGAGATCCAGGGCAATGACGCGATCAAAGATCTGTGGACCTTTGTATAAACGGATAAAAGCCAGAATAACCGATAAGGTTAATATCGGGAGGATAACATAATCGAAGTAAGTAGTTAAAGTCATCGTAAGAGTTCTAAAAGTCTTCGTTCAACATTGTTTTTTAGCGTGGAGACAAATTGTTCTTTGCTCTTCATGTACATGACATGAATAAAAAGAGTTTTCTTATCCTCACTCACATCCAAAATAAGCGTACCGGGTGTTAATGATATAAAAGTTGAAAGCAAATTAATCTCCAGATCTGTCTTAGCATCCATCGGGTACTTAACGATCGCTGGTTTAATAAAAAACTTTGGGGTGATCACATCATAAGCAACCTGCACATTAGCGACAATCATTTCCCATAAGAAAAATAGAATAAAACTCACCGTTTTGGGAACACGATAGAAATAACGTTGATCGGCTTCATTTTTGTTCATGATCCAAAGAATCGCGAAACCAAGTAAAAAACCGAACATGAAATTCGTATAATACATTGATCCTGTCAGTGCTACCCAAATAAAAGATAGCATAAGGTTCATTAAAAACTGTTTTATCATATCAATTCTGCCCTCCTAATACAGCATTTATATAAGGTGAAGTATCCAGTAATTGTGTCGCTATCTTATCTGCAACATGTATAATGGCTTCTGCATTAAATCCGATATAAAGGGATGCCGAAGTTAATATAATGACGGGCAAGAGTAGCATCGTTTTTTTATAGCCTATCATTCCAGCAAATTTATCTTCGATGATCTCAGGCTCGGGAGCATCCTTCCAAAATACTTGGGCCCACATTTTGGCAATAACATAGAGTGTAATAAAACTACCGATAATCAATGCTCCTGCGAAAGCATATTTTTCCAATTGAAAGGCATCTCTAAAAAGATAGATTTTGGGCCAGAAGCCCGATAAGGGCGGGATGCCGACCAGGGAAAAAAGTACGATTGCAAAAAGTAAAGAAATCTTTGGGTATTGCGCATATAGTCCCCCCAGCTTGTTCATATCCATAGTACCCCGAAGCTGACGAATAACACCTGCCATTAGGAACAAGTTGGTTTTTACCATAATATCATGAATAAGATAAAAAATAGCACCCAACAGCGCCCATTTGCTATATAAACCTAAACCACCAATCATAAAACCAATATGGCAAACAATCAAATAGGAAAATAACCTGCGGATATTGGTTTTAATCAATGCACCAAAGGCGCCCGTCAAAATGGTGAGTATCGCCAATATGACCAACAGTTCTTTGGTGAAATGGTTTGGAATAAACAATAAAGAGAATATCCTGAATAAGGCATAAATCCCAACTTTGGTCAATAGTCCTCCGAAAGTTGCGGCAACAGCTGAAGGCGGTGTATGATAGGAGGAGGGAAGCCAAAAATAAAGCGGGAATACAGCCGATTTGATTCCAAAGCCGATAAGGAAAAAAGTAGCTGTAATTTCTACGAGTGCCTGATTTTGTATCTTTGGGATACGTAGCGCAAGGTCAGCCATATTGAGGGAGCCCGAGATGCCATATAGGATACCGATTCCTGTCAAGAAAAAAGTGGAGGCCAATATATTCATGGCCATATATTTTACGGCACCTTCCAATTGCGATTTACGACCACCAAGCGTCATCAACACAAAGGAAGAAATAATGATCACCTCAAACCAGACATAGAGATTGAAAATATCTCCGGTCAAAAATGCTCCATTTAATCCCATCATTAAGAAATGAAAAATAGGGAAATAGCCGTATAAAATGCGTTGTCTTCCAACGCCGACACAAGAAAAAATCGAAACTGCAAGTCCAGCAATTGAGGTGAGGACGACCAGGGTACTACTAAAAAGATCAGCGACAAAGACGATTCCAAATGGAGCTTTCCAATTGGCGGCATTCATGGTCAAGATTTCACCATCATAGACTTTGAAAAAAAGCTTAAATGCGAGAATAAGTGCCAAGAGGCTTCCACCGACGCTCAGAAAACGCTGCGCAGTAGACTTTCTCCAGAGTATTAGCTGGACAATAGCAATAAAAAGGTGCACGATAACCGTGGCAATAATCTGGTTGTCTATCATATATCTTCTTCCTCAGGCGTGTTCAAATTATCCAAATCATCTGTGCCCAGTAAAGCGTAAACGCGTTTAAGTAGTACAATAGCAAACGAAGTCAGTCCAAAACTGATTACGATTGCGGTTAAAATAAGGGCTTGTGGTATGGGATCGGCATAGATATCCGTAAATACCTTTAAGTCGGGGTCAATTATCGGTGGCTTGCCTTTGACAATATTACCCAACAGAAAGATCAATATATTGGTTCCGTTTCCCAATAACATAATTCCTAATAACAGTTTCACCATGCTGCGACGCAAGATGAGGTATATCCCGGCGGCATATAAAATACCGATCAATAAAACGAGAATCAGCTCCATTATTCCTCCTCTGTATTTAAAGCAATTGTGAATAAAATAGTCAATACAACCCCAATGACGACAAAGTATACACCGAGATCAAAGAACAAAGCTGTGCCAATCATGCCAATGACAGGAATCTTTTCCTCCAACCAAAGTCCAGTCATGACCGGATAGCCAAAAAAAGTAGGCAGAAACATGCTCACAGCAGCAATTCCCAATCCGATGGGAATAAGGGATAAGGGTTTGTATTGAATGAGTTTCATGGTGTTTTGAGGACCAAAAGCAAAACTATGCAACACAAAGGCTATGGATGCAACCAAACCACCTACAAATCCTCCTCCGGGATAATAATGCCCCCGAAGCAAGAGAAATACCGAAAACAATAAAAGTATCGGTAAGAGATACCGCGTTGCGGTTTGTAATATGGTACTATTCATTTAGTATTGAGTATTGAGATTTTGGTTGTGCAAGCCTGTGGCATTCCAACTGATTCTCTTTTTTTACTTAATTTTTAACCTTTTATTTTTATTCTTTATCAGATGATTTGAGACGTAATTTCAATAAACTGTACACTCCAAGTGCAGCGATGCTAAGTACCACAATTTCAAACATGGTATCAAAGCCTCTAAAGTCGACGAGCAGTACATTGACAACATTCTTTCCTTTCGCCAGTACGTATGCATAATCACCATAGAATTTACTGATATTGGTAGTGGTTGGTTCATGTAATACACGTAAAGCGACCATAGACAGCATACTACCAAATATAATAGCTACTATTGCATCTCGAATGATGGTACGCCGGTTTGCCAAGTTTAAAAAAGAAGGCAATTTAAACAAGACCAATACAAATAGAACTACGGTTAGGGTGTCGATCGTGAATTGAGTCATTGCCAAATCCGGAGCGCTATAAAAAACAAAGATCAGACATATTGCATAGCCAACAACACTAGTTGCTACAACTGCGGTTAAACGTGATGAAGTTCGGATCGTTAATATAATGGCCCCGATTAGAATACATACTGTTGTCACTTCATAAAAGCTGATTGGCGACAAGGTGTCCCATTTGATATGCAAAGGACCACCTAGATATAGCTGATAACCGATCAATAATTCCGCAAACAAGATGATTTTTAAAAGATATGAACGTAGGTAACCGTTGTGCATCTTGTTTGTGAAAAAAGCGGAGAATAGGACAATCTCCTGTGCACAGACCTTAGTAATGTTCTCTGGGGAAATTTTATCAAAAGTAGCAATCCATGCCAATTTCTTCCCACTTGGTTTGTTTGAAATAAATACAAGTGTTCCGACCACAATTGTTATGGCACTCAGTAAAAGTATCAGATTAAAACCATGCCATATTTTTAGATGAAAAACTTCCTGTTGAGCTAAGATACTATTTGCGGTTGGTCCGGAGATCCAGTCGCCAATAAAGCCAGGAATACAGCCGAATATGATACCCAATACAGCCAGCAGCAACGGGGGAATCCACATGGATTTATAGGGCAGGTGCACATGGGCGAACTGTTCCGGTAATTTGCCGGCAAAGGGTTTTATTCCAGCCATAAATCCAGCAGATACGAGGAGGATGTTAGTGAGGACTGCAGCTGCTGTCAAATAAAAGAATAATTGTGAGTCACTTTGTAAAGTGGCGTCGTAGATCAGATCCTTTCCGATAAATCCAAAGGTCAAGGGGACTCCCGCACTTGACAATGCTGCTAGAAACCCTGCAATAGCAACAGGGGCTAACACTTTGCGTAATCCGCGCAAGACAGTTAAGTCACGTGTTCCGGTTTCGTGGTCGATAATACCCGTAATCAGGAACAAAGCTGCTTTGTATAAAGCATGCACAAGGATAAAGACACTCGCTGCGATCACTGCTTCCCTGGATCCAAGACCGAGTAAGAAGACCAAGATCCCCAATGCGGATATCGTAGAATAGGCGAGTACCCCCTTGAGATCCGTTCTGAAAAGAGAATGAAATGCAGCGTAGAGCATGGTAATACCACCGATGATCATAAGTGAATATGTCCAGATCGGGTTTCCACCCAAGATCGGTGAAAAGCGAGCCAGCAAGTATATACCTGCTTTTACCATGGTAGCCGAGTGAAGGTATGCAGATACCGGCGTAGGGGCTTTCATTGCCCCAGGCAACCAAAAATGGAAAGGAAATTGTGCTGATTTTGTGATGGCACCAAGCGCTACCAATCCAAAAATAAGGGGAAAGAGTGGATGTTGTTGAATCAAAGCAACCTTGCCCACAAGTTCGGTGATATTATATGTACCGGCGATATTGCCCATTAATATAAAGCCAGCAAGTAGAAAGAAACCGCCCAGGCCTGTAATGGATAGCGCGGTCATAGCACTCTTGCGGGAATCAGCGTTGTCATTGTTGAATCCAATTAGAAAAAAGGAACTAATAGATGTTAATTCCCAAAAAATAAAGAGCAATAGCATGTTGTCCGAAAGCACCAGACCCAACATGGCCGACATAAACAAACAGAGGTAGCCGAAAAAACGGTCGATGTATTTATGTCCCTTAAGATAGGCATTTGCATAAAAAAAGATGCAGGCTCCAATTCCGGTAATCAATAATGTAAAGAGCAGTGACAGACCATCTAATTTGAAATCCAGATTAATGCCTAGCGAGGGGACCCATGCTGTCGACTGTACAAAATAAGATCCCTGACTAATGGGCACCACAAGTTTTATATAATACAGAAATAAGAGTACCGGTAAAAATGCGAGAATAAAACCCCATTTGGTTTTTAGGAATCTACCAAACGGAACAATAAGGCTCGATGTTATTAATCCTGATAGAACAGTAAATAGCATTTAGTCTTTGTTTAAATTTTTTGAAAGTCTACAATATAGTAAAAAAACTCGAAAAACGGGAGCTTTTTGCATGTTTTGCTTAGTATAAATACAAAAAACTGAGGTTTTGTTTTTGTTAAAGGGAAGGTTTATTTATGGATGAAAGTGGAGCGGTGGTGAAAATAGTATTTGGAAAGGGGTGGTGGTAATTTGTTGATAAGTAGTGTTTTAAGTGTTGTTTTTGCAATATATGTAATAAACATGTTAATAATTGTTAAAGTAAGATTAAAATTCTATCTTTACGCTAGACTAGTTTACTGAACTCCATCAATAGTAGCTAATCAATTGTTTTATACACCCGTTTTACGCTATGGGACCTGAAGAAAAGTTATTTAGACAGTATTATAAAAGCTTATGCCACTTTGCCTGGAAATTTGTAGGAGAATCATCTGTTGCAGAAGATCTGGTACAGGAAGCTTTTATTACATTTTTTAGGGAAAAACAGCGTATGGATGAATCCGAGAATTTTGTTCGCAATTATTTATATACTGCTGTCCGGTTTTCTTGTTTAAAATATATTCGACACGAGAAGGTAAAGGAAAAATATTGGTCGCAAGTTGGTTTTACGGAAGAAGATGATCATTCTGTTGAACTATCTATGATCCATACAGAAGTAATAAATGAAGTTTACCGAATTATTCAAGAGATGCCAACTGCCTGCCAGCAAATTTTCACGCTGGGATATTTAGACGGTTTGTCCAATTTAGAAATTACTGAAAGGCTTCAGATCAGTATTAATACCGTTAAGACACAAAAACAACGTGGTATGAAGATGCTACTTGAAAAGTTACATCCTGAATTTTTGCCCATTATTATTTTTTTGTTAAAATAATTTTAAATTCTTGTCACCCCATATTGATCTATAGGGTTTCTAACCTATAGATATGAAAGCTAATACCAATTACATAGCCAAATTAATTCAAAAGTTACTTCGTGGACAGGAAACTGTTGCAGAGCGTGATTCAATTGAGCATTGGCGCAAATCTGATAAAAGAAATGATAATCTGATTGAGGATTTTCGGGATGCAAAAAATATTGAACAAGACCTGAATTTTTTTGCAGATCTCGACGAGGGAGAAGCTTGGCGAAAAGTAGATGCTGTTAGACATATCAAAAAGATAAATTATTGGCCTTTTCTACGTATTGCTGCAGTTTTCGTGATGCTATTCGGTACGGCGCTATTTTACTTACGGCATAAGCAAACAAACGAATCGAATAAAACAGCCAATAATAAAATTCTTAAAAAAGACATTTTGCCAGCACAGTCCGGTGCTTTACTGCTGATGGCTGATGGATCTGTTGTACCATTGGAAAGTTCTGTTAAAAACTTAGATCCAAAAATTTTTATAGCTGAGACTAAAGTGGGGGCTGGTCTAACAGCAACACCAACTACGGAGCCCTCAATCGAATATAATACATTAGTCGTACCGAAAGGACATTTCTATAAATTATCTCTGGAAGATGGTACACAAGTTTGGGTCAATGCAAATTCACAGCTCAAATTTCCTGTCAAGTTTGATAAAAATGAACGCCGTGTAATTTTAGATGGTGAGGCTTATTTTGAGGTCTCGCATGATATAAAACGACCATTTTATGTCGAGTCTAAAGGGAATGAAGTCAAAGTATTGGGCACACATTTTAATATCAATGCGTATAACGCTGATGTGCGTACAACTCTTTCGTCTGGACGGGTGCAAGTCAGTCATTCTGGGGAGATTTTGTTTTTGGAACCTGGTGAATATGCCAATTTTGTTGGAGGGAGACTTAGTAAAGGAAAAGCCGATTTAGAGCACGATTTATCCTGGCATAATAATCAGTTTTATTTTAAGAAAGAGACTATTGTGGAGATTGCGTCCACACTCTCCAAATGGTATGATATCCAGGTTAAATTTAAGCAAGATGTGGCATTAAATAAAGTATATACAGGGAATTTTAAGCGTGATGTTAAGCTTTCGGAAGTGCTAGAAATGTTGACCTATGTATGTAATCTGAAGTTTGAACTTAATGGAAAGGAACTAACAATAGAAAATAAATAAAAAAGGAGTGCTTATGTAATCAATCAATACCTAACCAATAGCCTAGAAAAAAATAGAACAGGAATGTTGCAGCATCCCTGTCCGTAGATGATTAAAAAGGCTAAAAAATTTAAAAAAGCGAATTAAGTAAACCCAATTAACCACAAAGAGTAAATGTATGAATAACTTACCATTTGGCAAAACGTGGCGACTGATACCTCATGACCCGCGGTTTTGCAAACCTTTACGTATTATGAAAATTAGTACTTGCCTTCTTTTCGCCTTTGTGACCGGAGTCCAAGCCAATGGCGTTGCGCAGAAAGTTACGTTAAAAATGAAAAATGCACGGATTGAAGAGGCGCTGAACGCGATTTCTAAACAGTCCAATTTGCAGTTGTTTTACGGAGAAAATATTGATTCCAAAGCGAGGGTCAATGTCAATCTGAAAGATGCTTCTGTAGCTGATGCATTAAATGCTGTTCTGAAAAGCAATAATATTGAATATAAGATTATTGCTAACACGATTTCTGTCAATGGAAAAAGTGAAGCTAGTAGATCAATTAATATTGTGCAGCAAGGGGTCTCTGGTACAGTCAAGGATAAGGAGGGAAATGCGTTGGCTGGAGCAACAGTAACTGTCAAGGGAACCGCTATTACTACGCAGACCGCTAGTGATGGAAGTTTTAGAATAAACGCTGGGGCAGATGCAATACTGGTGGTCCGTTATGTCGGATATGGAGCTGTAGAAATAGGCGTTAAGGGAAGGAATGTCATTTCCATTGCATTGGCTTCGGATGAGAGACAGATTGAAGAGGTCGTCGTGACCGGTATGGGGCAGCGGCTTGACAAGCGCCTCTTTACAGGGGCTACCTCACAGGTTTCTGGTGCTACTGCACAGATCGGTGGGCAGATTGATCCCAGTCGCGGTTTAGAAGGGCGAGTTGCTGGGGTTTCTGTTCAAAACGTAACTGGAACATTTGGTACGGCTCCCAAGATTCGGGTGCGGGGTGCGACATCTATCTATGGTAGTTCAAAACCGCTGTGGGTAGTTGATGGTGTTATCATTGAAGACGTTGCTGATGTGAATGCGGATCAGCTTTCTTCGGGTGATGCATTGACATTGATCAGTTCAGCTGTTGCAGGTTTGAATGCCCATGATATTGAATCATTTCAGATTTTGAAAGACGGGTCTGCAACATCTATCTACGGAGCTAGAGCCATGGCGGGGGTAATCGTAATTACGACAAAGAAAGGTACTGCGGGGCGTAGTTCATTAAATTATACTGGTGAATATACTTCGCGTGCGACACCGCGATATTCTGAGTTTAATATCATGAACTCTCAGGAACAAATGTCCGTTTACGACGACATGTATAATAAAGGTTATATCGGCTTTGCAGATCTACCAGTTGCGAGTAACAGTGGGGTATATGGTGATTTATATAAGCGAATTCAACGCGGAGAAATTCCAAATGATTTATTTACAGATCGACGTAATGTAAATAATTTTTTACGGGAAGCGGAATTTCGTAATACTGACTGGTTTAGCGAACTATTTCAGCCCAGTCTGCAGCATAACCATTCCGTAAGTATGTCCTCTGGAACCGAGAAATCTCAATATTATTCCTCTTTAAGCGCATTAGTTGATCCAGGATGGACCAAGCGCAGTAAGGTAAACCGCTATACGGGTAATTTGAATGCGAATTATAATATTTCTGATAAACTGAGGTTAAATATCATTACAAATGGATCTTATCGTAGACAACAGGCTCCCGGAACATTGGGACAGACTTCAGATGTTGTATTTGGAGAAGTGAAACGTGACTTTGATATCAATCCCTATGCCTATGCAATGAATACCTCACGGACCTTGGATCCAAAAACATTTTACACCCGGAATTATGCGCCTTTTAATATTCTTCATGAGTTAGAAAATAACTACATGGATGTCGATGTGGCTGATTTGCGTTTTCAGGGTGATCTAAAATGGAAGGTAATCCCGGGATTGGAATTAGGGGCATTTGGTTCTGTACGTTATCAGACAACAACACAGCATCATTATATTAAAGATCGCTCAAATCAAGCAATGGCCTATCGGGCGGGATTAGTTGAGCCAGACAACACCACAATCCGTGACAATAATCCATTTTTGTATAAGGATCCAGATGATCCCTATGCAAGACCGATTTCTGTATTACCAGAAGGCGGAATCTATAATCGAACAGATTATACCATGTTCGAGCAGCTATTCCGTTTTACAGCACAATACAATAAGACTTTCAATCTGAATCATATCGTTAATGTATTTGCTGGTTCTGAACTTACTGCATCCGATAGGAACAATACCTGGTTTAGAGGCTGGGGAATCCAATATGACTTAGGAGAAAGCCCTTTTACCGATTATCGGGTATTTAAACGTGGACAAGAAGAGAACTCACCCTATTTTCATGTAAATAGAAATAAAGACAATGATCCAACAACTACAAGGTATAAACAAGCTGCTTTCTTTACCAATTTAACCTATTCATATGCTGGTAAGTACACTTTGAACGGTACATTTAGATATGAAGGAGCGAATAAATTGGGAGAGGCAACTTCCGCACGTTGGATGCCAACTTGGAATATTGCCGGTGCCTGGAATGCGCATGAGGAAGCTTTTTTTGAAAACCTAAAGCCTACTTTTTCTCATCTTATGCTAAAAGCATCGTACAGCTTGACGGGCGATAGGGGGCCTTCAAATGTGACAAACTCGTATGCTGTTTACCGTTCCTACACGCCTTGGAGACCCACTGCAGGGGATGCTGAATCGGGTTTGGAGATAGCGGATTTAGCAAATAATGAATTGACCTATGAGAAAAAGCATGAATTGAATATCGGTACATCCATGGGTTTCCTGGACAATAGGATCAATGTAGAATTTGATTGGTTCAAAAGGAATAATTTTGATTTGATTGGTGTAATCAATACACAGGGGCTTGGAGGTCAGATTTCAAAATTTGGTAATGTCGCGGATATGAAATCGCATGGTGCTGAATTGAGCATTACTGGACACATTTTACGTGATCAAGCCTTTAAATGGACCTCCAGCTTTATTTATTCAAATGTGAAAACAAAAGTAACGCGTTTGGATACTAGAAGTCAGGTTATGGATTTGATAACAGGAACAGGCTTTGCTCTCCAAGGAGGTCCTGTGCGTGGATTATATTCTATACCATTTGTTCGTTTAAATGATGAAGGGCTGCCCGTATTTTTGGATGCTGATAATAAAGAAACTATTACCGCTATTAATTTTCAAGAAAGAGATAAGATTAGCTATTTAAAATATGAAGGTCCTACAGATCCGCTTCATATCGGAAGTTTCAGAAATATGTTCAACTATAAAAACTTTGGTTTGGATGTATTTATAACCTATTCATTTGGTAATGTAGTCCGTTTAAATCCTGTCTTTTCAAATCAGTATTCCGACTTAACTGCGTCGACAAAGGAATTTGCCGACCGCTGGATGGTTCCTGGAGACGAAAACTTGACCAATGTGCCAATTATTGCAACGACAGGACAGAATAGAGCATATAGTAACAACTTAAAGTATGCGTATAGTGCATATAACTATTCTTCGATACGAACAGCCAAGGGCGATTTCATTCGTATGAAAGACGTCTCATTGAGCTACGAATTTCCAAAAGATCTCGTCAACAGATGGAAACTAAATTCGTTGGGCTTACGTTTTAATGCAACTAACCTATTCTTGATTTATGCGGATAAAAAATTGAATGGACAGGATCCAGAGTTTGTCAATGCGGGAGGTGTTGCTGCGCCTATTGCGAGACAATACACATTAACCTTGCGTTTGGGACTGTAATCGAAACTTTATATCGTAATTAAAATGAAAAAAAATAGCAAAATATATATCGCAATTGCCCTGATCTGCGGAGTGGGTTTATCTTCCTGCAATAAGTTTTTGGACGAAATGCCTGACAATAGGTCAAAACTTGATAATGCGGCAAAAATTGATAAATTATTGGTATCAGCTTATCCACAAACAGCCTACTTAGTTAGTGCTGAAATATCTTCTGACAATGTAGATGACTATGGATCTACTAACCCAAATAGTGAGCGTTATCTTGAGGAATTATTTCATTGGAAAGATATCACCGAGAATAAAGATGATGGACCTAAAAATCTTTGGGAGGCTTGTTATACGGCAATTGCTAGCGCCAATGCTTCATTAAAAGCCATAGAGGATATGGGCAGCCCAGAGAGTTTGAACCCACAAAGGGGAGAAGCTTTGGCGGTCCGGGCTTATAATCACTTTATATTAGTGAACTTATTTGCCCAGCATTATTCTAAAGCAAATGCGTCTACAGATCTTGGGGTTACCTATATAGATAAGCCAGAGGTTACGCTTGATCCTAAGTATGATCGCAATACCGTACAGGATGTCTATAATCATATTATTCGTGATTTGGATGAGGCCATTCCTTTAATTGATGATTCTTCTTATGGCTCAACACCAAAATATCATATGAATTCTCAAGCTGCTAATGCATTGCGGGCTCGAGTCGCTCTATATATGCAAGATTGGGAGAAGGCGATTAGTTATGCAAATGCGGCGATAGGGGCAAATCCAACAACATTGCTGCGTGATTATGAAACGATTGCCGCAGCTGCGGTTGGTACTAGAGGATTTCCAAATGGGGCTATTGCCTATAATCGTAGTGATATTAAGGCAAACTTAATGCTAGCTACCGCAGGGACATCGCATGGACTGATATTCGGCTCCTATGCTTACGGCTCGAGATATGCTCATGGTGCATTTTTGGCTAATAATGAAACATCGCTTGCAGGTGGACCCTATGGAGCGATAGCGGCAAATGGCTATAAACTGAATGTTTCGGTTTATGCGGGAACAAATTTGGATAAAGTATTATTCCCACGTGTTTCTTACATGTTTGAAATTAAGGATCCGGTAGCTGAAACTGGTTTCCGCCGTGGCGCATACGCACCCTTTACAACAGAGGAGACAATGCTGGTTCGCGCAGAGGCACTTATTCATCTGAAACGATATAATGATGCTATTGTTGATTTGAAAAGATGGGTTGATAATACTTTGGTGCGTCCGCCAGCCGTATTTACAGTCGAAAGCATCAATCAGTGGGCGAACAACATCGCATATTCTACTCCTACAAAACCTACAACGAAGAAAAAATTGGATTCTAATATGATCGCTTTTGAGAATGGTACACAAGAAAACATGCTTCAAGCTTTGCTGTACATTCGTCGAATAGAGACGCTTCATATGGGGTTACGGTGGTTTGATATTAAACGTTATGGTATTGAGATAGAAAGACGTGTAATCAGTTCTGGAAGTACGGTGGCTTCTGTGGAGACAGATAAGAAATTGATCGCTCGCGATAAAAGGCAAGCATTGCAAATTCCTTCGGAAGTTATTGCTGCTGGTTTAACCCCTAATCCTAGATAATTATGAAAGCATTTAAAAAGATTGGCATATTCATGTTTTCTTCGGCGCTTTTGTTTTCATGCTCCAAAGAAAAAATAAATTCAGAAAGCATATTCGTTGATCGCGAGATCGAAAGAAATGAATTGGATAACTATATTGATAAAACATATACAAAAGATTATAATATATCTATACTGTATAAATTCGTTGAAAAAGAGTCTGATCTAGATTATAATCTAAGTCCCGCAAATTATGAAAGCTCCATTCGAATGACGAAGCTGTTATATCATTTGGGTATTGATCCATATAACAAAATTACGGGCAGTAAGGATTTTATTCAGAAATATTTCCCCAAATTATTAAACTACATAGGTTCCCCAGCATATCGAAATAATGGAACATTTGTACTTGGGACAGCCGAGGGCGGTGTTAAGATTACATTGTATCTATTGAACAGGTTAAATGCGGAAACAGGTAAGGATGTCAAATTCCTTAACTATTACTACTTCCATACCATGCACCATGAATTTGCGCATATTTTGCATCAAACAAAAGGATATCCAGCAGCTTTTGAGCAAATAACGGGGGCAAAATATGTTGCGGATTCATGGAGTAATATCTACAGCGATAATAATTTAAAAGACGTTATTTCAAATGGATTTATATCTCCTTATGCATCGAAGGAACCTAATGAGGATTTTGTAGAGACCTACTCTTACTACATTACATTGTCCCCAAAAGAATGGCAGGACCGTATTAATAATGGAAATGAAGCGGGAAAAGCATTGGTTCAAGCAAAGCTTGACATTGTGCGAACCTATTTTCAAAATATTTGGAATATAGATATAGATGAGTTGCGTGATGAAATTGTCTCCAGACAAGCGGATTTAGCAAACTTTGATCAAACATCCTTAAAATAAAAAAATCATGAAATTGAAATATTTATTTTTCTTATTGTTACTCCCTGCTTTTTGGATCAGTTCATGTAAGCGAGATGATGATAGAATATTTGAGACAAATGCAACAGTCCGTATGACTGAGGCGGTACAACAAGCATATACGGTTTTACAGGCAAACAAAGCCGGATGGATGATGAAATTTTACCCGAGTAGTAATCAGGAATTCGGCGGGTATACTATTTTCACTAAATTTATTTCCAAAGAGGAGGTTTCGGTTGCTTCTGACCCTTTTTCCGGTTTTAAAACAAGTACCTACTCTGTCAACCCTGAATCTGGTCCAGTGCTTTCATTTGACGGATATAATAAGAATATTCACTGGTTTTCAGAGCCTGGAAAAGACAATGGCGGGATAGGGGCAGATGATAGTGGTATGCGTGGTGATTTTGAATTTATTGTTCTTAAGGCTACAGCGGATTCTGTTGTGTTGAAGGGAAAGAAAAGCGGGAGTCATTTGGTGATGCTGCCCCTGAAAGGGACTGAGTTTGAGAGCATGTCCAAAGCTTATCAAGAAGCTGCAAGCAAATTTAAAGAATTTGAGATTTACCAATTGGAAACGGCTGGAAATAAAATTGTCGAGTTAGGTTACGACCCAACAATGCGTGTGTTTAGTAATCCGAGCGATCCTTCGGCGAAAGATATGTCGTTTCGAGTAGTTCCAGGTGGTTTGGAGTTTTATGAGCCTTATACCATAGCAGGAAAGGCTGTAGATCGCGTGGATTTTGTTGCGCCAACAAGTACATATCCATATGGTTATTATACTGATAAAGATAAAACTTTAAAGATAATTCCCGTTCCTACACCGCTTAACCGTTGGTTTCGAAATAACCTGTGGTCTGCGTCTTATAAAAATATGGGAGCGCTAGGACAGTTATACTGGAATGCAGGTAGGCCCATGTTAAAGGAAAGAGGGATTGTGGTGAACAATTTTTACATTGGTAAAAATGGACCAGACGGGGTCATAATTTGGGTCTTACAAGGCGGATCTGTAGTAGGCGGACTAACGCATATAATTCAACCTATAGCAGACACTGAAGATCAGGTATATATCGAACTTGAAGGATATGGTGTCGGTAACTTCGTTCTTGCACATTGGCAGGGAGGGTTAAACTATCTTTCAGCTCCGTTTGATGGTAATACTTTCAAGATCACAGCAGACAATGCGCTAAAACCCTCAGTTATTACCCTAAGCGATATGGCTGATTCGAGAAATGTAATCAAGCTGACGTTGGATGACATTGATGATCCGTTAAACAATTAGAATAAGGTAAGTGTGATAGTTTAATTGTTTATGTTTATTTAATGGCTCTTCCATCCTTGTATGGAGGAGCTATATTTACTTTTAATATATGAATAATTCCAATTTAAAAATAGTATTCATAGGTTCAATAAGTAGCTTGGTTTACGTGTTGCTTTTAATAGCTCATTTTTACCTCATTTCTACAATACCTGAAAATATAGAAACTGTAATTGGTGTTATTGTTGAATTGTTTACAATCCCTATATTAGTTTTAATATTGATCTGTATCGGGATTTCTTTTTACCAAATTTTTGTGAAAAAGCAATATAAACCTATATTTTTCGTAACCTTATTTTGCAATTTTATTAGCGTCTTCTTGTTATTTTTTGGTGAAAATTTCTTCATGTGAATACAAAGAATTTTCTTTCTCAAAAGAATGTATTAAGATAATATAAAGAACTTGGTGTTTAAAATTAGAAAGATGTTAATTATAAAAAGTCGTTATAAGCTATTTTTAGGATACTGTTTAACAATGCTTGTTATCATTATTGGTCAGGAATGCACAAACTATTATTTTCGAGATGAAGTTAGAGCATATACTTCAGGTTGGATAGCGTCAGCATTTGTATGGATAATCCTTGGTGGTTTGACCCTAACATTTATTGATGGGAGGACTAGACAAACTAAATCAAATAAATAGCTTCAGTTTATAAATATGATAGGTGCCTAGGATGCTAGTTCCTATATCTTGGTAGCATGTTATTAATTATAAAATTTCTTTCCGAAAAATGTAATAAAATAGTGTTCTGAAATGTCATTCGTTAATGAACGTTGTAGAGCATTCTAAATAATTTAAACTAACATTTTTTGAAATTTTATGAAATATATTGTAAGCGTAGTATTATCCCTATGTGCTACAAACCTAGTTGCGCAAGAAAAAGAGAATAAAATTAAGCATTTACCGGTTGAAGTGATCTATTTCGGCGGAATTCAATTTAACAACGCGAGTAATCTGAATAGAATCTTAAGGCAAGAAGGGGTTGGAAAATTTCCAGGCTTTGGGTGGAATGCTGGTGCAGGCGTAGCTTACCGTATCAAACAAACTCTAATCGGAGGCAGTCTTAGTTTATCCACAAATAGTAAGAAAGATAATACACTGAACACTGGGGATATCATCGTATACGTTGCAACTAATGCGGTTCATGCCGGCAATCTAATAGTAAGTCCACAGCTCGGTGTTGGGAGCCAATGGTCCACTTTTACAATTCAAAAACACAATCAGTCTGGTTCATTTGATGACTTCCTAACTTCCGCATCTAATCAGACTCAAATGGAGCATAATGCAGTGATTGTAGATTTCAATATTACACTGAAGTCAATGAATAAAAACAGAACAATATTTTACCCCGAATGTAGAGTTGGCTATAAATCCTCCATAACAAAAAATGAATGGAAGATTATCGGCGCAAAAGCCACAAATATACCTTCAGATAGATTAGCAAGTTTCTATGTACAGCTAGCATGGGGAATTGGTCGATAATAGAAAAAAAGACCTTTGCGGCCAAATTATAAATAAAATATTTATTTCAGATATCCTAAAATAGGATGTCTTACGACTAGTGAGACTGTGCAAGTGACATGTCTCGCTAATGTTTTGTGACAATCAAATCCCAAATGATTGATATTTTTTCATTGATAATTTATTCCTCAACTTTTTGTAAATATTTTGTTTTTAATAACCTTAATGCGATTTCTTTTTGTTTTTATTTCTGGTATAAATCAATTATTGGAACGTAAAATAGATAAAAATTGGATTTTGGAATATATTTTTTGTGAATAATAAAAAATATTAGTCATTTTTATGACACAGTTATTTTGAATCTGTGATCACTTGTACCTAACATCCTAAACTATAGTATCTATGAAATGCAATAGTACTGCGGATATCGATGTAATCTAAACTATGCAAAAGGAAGAAATATTATTCAAGACACATTATAACGGGCTTTGTCATTTTGCTTGGAAGATATTGGGAGATCTCACCACAGCAGAGGATCTCGTACAGGATTCATTTATTGCTTATTTTAAGAATACAGATCAGGTTAGTGCCAATGATATTGCAATAAAGAATTATCTCTATAGTTCTGTCCGTTTTGCTTGTTATAATCATATTCGGCACGAAAAAGTAAGACAAAAGTATTGGAATGTAGTTGGTTTTAGCGAAGAAGATAATACAGCACTTGAATTAAACATGATTCATAGTGAAGTTATTCAAGAGATATACAAAATCATTGAACAAATGCCCGCCTCCTGCCAGCAAGTCTTTCGATTGGGATATCTCGAAGGTTTATCCAATCTGGAGATTACGAAAGAATTACAGATTAGTATTAATACTGTAAAAACACAAAAACAACGCGGCATGAAAATGCTGCTAAAGCGCCTAAACCCTGAATTTCTCCCTCTTGTTATTTTTTTGTTAAAAAATATTTAAATTCTTGTCACCCCTTTTTCCGTCTTGCGTTTCTTTAGTATAATATATGAAAGAAAACACAGGACATATTGCGAGCATTATCCGAAAGTTCCTTAGTGACCAATTGACTATAGAAGAGCAAATTGAACTTGACGAATGGCTGAATGCTAATGCACAGAATAGACAAATTTTGGAATCATTTCGTGATGCGAGAAACATAGAAGAAGATTTATCCATTGTTCGGCAATTGGATTCGAATAAGGCATGGGATAAGTTGAATAATAAAAATCGCAAAACCATAAAGCCATTTGGGAAATGGTCGTTAGGAATAGCTGCATCAATTATTTTTCTAATGGGTACTTTCCTATTCTGGAAAGCCAAGTTTTCGCAAGGTCATTCTGAAAGAATACATGTCGCTATTAATAAAAAGCAAGATATTGCACCAGCGACAAGTGGAGCAGTTTTAGTATTGGCCGATGGAACGAACGTGCCGCTAAATGGAGATTCAACAAAAACCTTGAGTAAAAACAATAATTTGATCGGTAATGGTAGCGAATTAATCGTGAAAGATATTGATAAACCGATTCCCTCTCAGTACAATTTGCTAATTGTGCCAAAGGCTAGTTTTTATAAAATGACTTTAGGTGATGGAACGAAAGTATGGGTAAATGCGTTGTCCCAATTGAAATTTCCTTCCCAATTTTCGACTACTGAACGAAGGGTTTTTTTAGATGGAGAAGCCTATTTTGAAGTAGCACATGATCCAGATCATCCATTTATAGTAGAATCTAAAGGGAATGAAATTAAGGTATTGGGGACACATTTTAATGTGAATTCCTATACCGATCTAGTGCGTACAACATTAGCGGAGGGACGGGTAGAAGTATGGCAAGATAATCAGCATGTTGCCCTCTCACCGGGAGAATATGCGGCCGTCTCTAAGGGGCGTCTGATAAAGGGAAAAGCGAATTTACAGCAAGATCTATCCTGGCATAACAATGAGTTCTATTTTAGAAAAGAAACAATTGTGAATATTGCACATCAATTATCAAGATGGTACGATTTGGATGTGAAATTTAGAGGAAATGTACAGATGGATAAAGAATATACTGGAAGTATTGAGCGCGATGTGAAACTATCGCAGGTCCTGGAGATGTTGTCCTATGTTAGTGACCTAAAATTTGATGTGGATGGTAAAAAATTGACTATCGAGACAAAAAACTAAAAATTATACAGAGTTTTCACCAATACCAAATGCTTATGATAAATTAATAACTAAACCAAATGACCTAATAAAAGAGAACAGGAATGTTGGCGCATCCCTGTTCAGAAAAGATGTGATAACCAGGTCTAAATTAGAAGTAACAATTAAAAACCCCAATTAACCACAAACATGTAAATGTATGAATAACTTACCATTTGGCAAAAAGTGGTTCTTGATCCCTCAAGATCCGCGATTTTGCAAACCCCTACGTATTATGAAAATTAGTACATGTCTTTTATTTGCATTTGTGACAGGCGTACACGCGAAAGGTACGGCTCAGAAAGTCACTTTAAATATGAAAAATGCACGAATTGAAGAAGCGCTGTCTGCTATTTCCAAACAGTCTCACCTACGTGTGCTGTACAGTGAGAACTTGAACGCTAAAGCGCGGATTTCTGTCAATGTCAAGAATGCTTCTGTAGAAGAAGCACTAAATGCAGTATTAAAAAATAATAATATTGAATATAAGATCATTGCCAATACGATTTCTGTCAATAGCAACTCAAAAATTAGTAACAGCAGCTTTACAGAGATTCAGCAACAATCTGTCACAGGTACTATTAAAGATAAAAATGGGAAGGGGTTGAGTGGAGCTACAGTGACTGTAAAAGGAACATCAATTTCTACTCAAGCGGATGAAGCTGGTCATTTTAAAATTAACGCTTCATCTAATGCCACCTTGGTGATTCGGTATGTTGGTTTTGTGAGTACAGAAGTCGCCGTTGGAGGAAAAAAAGATATCAATATCACGCTGGAACCAGCAGATCGTACACTGGAGGAGGTGAATGTAGTTGCAACAGGATACCAAAATCTTGATCGGAAATTGTTTACTGGTGCCGCCTCTAGAATAGATGCGAAGGAAGCAGAACGTGCTGGAGTTCCAGACGTATCGCGTATGCTAGAGGGTCAAGCAGCGGGTGTTTCCGTTCAAAACGTATCGGGTACATTTGGTGCCGCACCCAAAATTAGGGTGCGTGGCGCGACATCGCTTACGGGAGATAACAAACCATTGTGGGTAATAGATGGCGTTATTTTGGACGAAGCTGTCAATATCTCAAACGAAGCTTTGTCAACAGGGGATGCAAATACCTTATTGGGCTCTTCCGTTGCCGGTTTAAATCCGGACGATATTGAATCCATTACAGTCTTGAAAGATGCGGCGGCTACGGCTTTGTATGGTGCAGCAGCCATGAACGGTGTTGTCGTAGTTAATACAAAGAAAGGGAAGAATACAGAAGGCCAAACTCATTTCAGCTATTCGGGTAATTATACCACTTATATCAAACCCAATTATAATCAATTTGATATCATGAACTCTGCCGAGCAGATGCAGTTGGTCATTGATATGGAAAATAAGGGTTACCTGAACCACTCTCAGGTATCGAGAGCCGGAACTGGCGGTGTGTTTACCAAAATGTACAATTTAATGTACGAATATGATCCAAAAACGGATTCTTTTAAACTTAGAAATGATGCACCTTCACGTTATAATTTCTTGCAGCGCTATGCAAATGTAAATACAAACTGGTTTGATTTGTTGTTTCAGAACAGTTTCGTGCATGACCATTCATTAAGTATGAGTACAGGAACACAGAAAGCACAGACCTATGCTTCGACCAGTTATATGAATGATCCGGGATACACTCTTGGTAACCAAGCTAAGCGTTTTACAGCTAATATTCGAAACAATTACAAAATCAATGATAAACTCAGCACAGAGCTTATTTTTCAGGGGAATATTCGGGATCAACGAACACCAGGTACCCTAAATCGTAACTCTGATGCGGTTTATGGTAGCTATTCCCGGGATTTCGATATCAATCCATACTCATATTCTTTAAATACCAGCCGTATTATTACCCCGTTTGATGAAAATGGCGATCGGGAATATTTTACACGGGATTATGCTCCATTCAATATCTTAAATGAGCTCGATAATAATTACATCAAACTCAAATTAATGGATATTAAAGTGCAAGGAGGGATTACCTATAAAATACTTCCTACACTAACCTACTCTGCTAATGGAATGTATCGGTATTATAATTCCGAAAGACAGCACATGATCACAGAGAACGCCAATCTTTCCAAAGCATATCGGGCAAATCAAGATCAAACGGTGAATGGCGGAAATCGTTTTTTATATGCTGACCCTGATTTTCCAAATACAGATAAGTATGTTATTCTTCCAAGTGGAGGTTTTTTCAATTTGGCAAATAATAATATGATCAGTTATTATATGCGTCATAATTTGGAATTCAATCAAAAATGGAATGACCATACGGTGAATTTGTTTGGAACGTATGAACTCCAATATGCGGATAAACAGAGTCATGATTTTAATGGTCCGGGAATAGAGTATGGCAATGGCAATTTAGTTTTACCGGCATATCGGTATTATAAAAAACAAATTGAATCTGGCGGTACACCATTTGCGATGAATTATACCTATGATCGTAAACTGGCTTATGCGTTGAGAGGTGCTTATAACTATAAAGATAAGTATTCATTTAACTTCACTACCCGTTATGATGGATCGAATAAAATGGGTCGAACCAATGTTGCAAGATGGTTGCCGACCTGGAACTTATCGGCGGCATGGGATATTAACCAAGAGAATTTTTTTAATAAAGACAATAAAATTCTTTCGCGTGCCAGATTACGGGGAACCTATGGTTTAGTCGCCAATATGGGGAATGCATCTAATTCAACCGCTGTATTTTATAATGTCGCTACCTACAGGCCTTATGATGGAGAAAAAGAAGGTAAGATTAACATAAGTGGTTTGGAAAACTCTGAGTTGACCTGGGAGAAGATGTATGAGCTTAATGTTGGTGCCGATTTGGGTTTCTTAAATGATCGCATTGATCTGAATTTTGATTATTACAGACGGAATATATTTGATTTAATAGGGCCGATTCGTACCTCTGGGATTGGTGGACAATTTGAAAAATTAGCCAATTATGCGGATATGAAGGGACATGGAGTTGATATTCAAGTTGGGGGATACCCGTTTAGAGATCCAGATGGCTTTACTTGGCGTACCCAGCTTACATTGGGCTTTAACAAAACGAAAATTACGAAATTGAATGTAACCCGTAATATTTGGGATTTGATTTCGGGTGAAGGTGGAGCAATGATTGGTATGCCGCATCGAGGTTTATATTCCTTGGATTTTGATAAATTGGCAGCTAATGGAGGATATCCCACCTATGTTGGTACGGATGGTACGCCAGGTGAAACCTATTTTTGGTTTCAAGATAATCAGACGAACTTCCTGAAATATGAGGGGCCAGTGGACCCTACGCTCGCTGGTGGTTATTATAACCGACTGGAATACAAAAATTTTAGCTTATCCTTTCTGCTTAAATTTGGTTTAGGTAATATGGTTCGTTTACAACCTAACTATTCACCAGCCTACCTGGATATGTACAATGTGTCAAGAGAACTAATAAATCGCTTTATTTATCACGGCGATGAATACCTAACTGTGATCCCATCTACACTGGATGGATTAACAGCTGAATTTGATATTAAGAATGCAGTTGGTGATCGTACAGCATCTGTTTACTCCTACAATGCATATAACTATTCATCTGAACGGGTTGCAAAGGGTGATTATCTTCGTTTATCACAAATTTCTGTAGGTTATAATATTCCCAAATCTGTCGTCAATAAAATTAAATTTAGGACAGCACAAGTAAATCTGGTTGGTAATAATCTGTGGTTAATATACGCGGATAAAAAGCTAAATGGAGTTGATCCAGAATTTTATAGCAATGGTGGTGTAGCGCTACCAGTTCCGAAACAAGTGACCTTATCTGTGAAATTAGGATTCTAAAAGATTAAATTATGAAACTCATACACCTTAAATATTTATTCATTTCTTCTGCGCTGGTATTGAGCAGTTGCAGTAAATACCTGGATCAGCAACCAGATATGAGAGCGGAAATCAATACGGTTGATAAAGTCAAGCGACTGATCACATCGGCTTATCCGTTCGGTAATTACCTAGCGATGTCTGAAACCTATTCGGATAATGTGGAAGATAAAGGCGTTGGTGGATTGTATCAACCGGTGCCTTCCCTGTATCGTTGGCAGGATATCAATAATAGCGATACTGATAGTCCCAATAGTTATTGGAACAATTGTTATGAAGCTATTGCAGCGGCCAATCATGCTCTAGCTGCGATAGAATCCAATAATTTTGGCGATGATATTTTAGCCTTCAAAGGCGAAGCGTTAGTCGCGCGGGCCTATGCACATTTTATGCTTGTCAATTTCTTTGCGAAAGTATATGATTACAAGAAGCCTGAGAGTAATACATCACCAGGTATTCCTTATGTGACGGAACCAGAAACCGTAGTTATCAAAAAGTATGACCGCGGGACAGTGAAATCCGTTTATGAAAATATTCGGAAGGATCTGGAAGAAGGTTTAGCTCTTTTGGATGCAAATCCAGCAGAGTGGAATGTACCTAAATACCATTTTACACCCGCCGCTGCTCACGCGTTTGCAACAAGATTTTATTTGTTTACCGGTGAATGGCAAAAAGTGGTAGACAATGCAAACAAAATTTTTGCAGGGGGAAATTTCGCAGGAAAATTGATTCCCTATAACTCCACTTTTAAAAAGATGACCTTTGAAGAAGTGCATAATGTTTTTTCTAAAGCAGACCAACCCTATAGCTTATTGATCAATGAAACCTATAGTGGTTATCAGCGTTGGTGGGATAATCGTTATTCAATGGGTATTAATGTTTTCCAGAATATTTATAATGGCGAAACTGCGGCAGGAGCCAAGTTTTATAATTTCGGTGTATCCTATGGTGCCCCACATTATACAACTTATATCTGGAAGGAATTCTGGTATGTGACAAATGCGACTGCAAATACAGGTTTTCCAATGCTTATGGTGCCGGTCTTAATTACAGACGAAGCACTGATGAACCGGGCTGAGGCCTATTTGGAACTAGGGAATAATGCTGCGGGTATTGCCGACATGAATTTAATGGCAAGCAACCGAATTGATAATTACAACCCTGCGAACCATGCTGTGACAGCAGCAAAATCCAAACAATTTTTTAATGTACAAAATGATAAGGAAGCACTGATTCAGACGGTCTTACAATTTAAGCAAGTTGGCTTTATGTCAATGGGCTTGCGTTGGTTCGATATTATCCGTAAGGGTATAACAGTAAGACATCTCCTCATTGCAAATGATGAAACAGAGAGTTATATCGAATTAAAACCAGAGGATCCGCGACGCGTTTTCCAGATCCCGCAAGAAGCAAAATTGTCAGGTGTTGAACAAAACCCAAGGTAATTTATGAAAACGATTATAAAAGCAACCCTACTAGCTGTTTTACTGGCTGGTCTATACTCCTGTACGAAAGAGGAGAAACTTAATGTGAAAATTGAAAACTACGATACATTTGTGCCCGGGAAAATTGACGAGTGGATCAAAACAAACTTAACTGATCCTTACAATATTGAGGTTGTCTATCGGTACCAGCGTAATATGCATGATATCAATAAGAATATAGCGCCGGCCAATGAGGATAAGGTAATTCCACAAATGGACGTGGTGATTAATGGATTTTTGGATGTTTATAAGAAAATTGGCGGCGTACCATTTATAAAGGCCTATACACCAAAACAATTTGCTTTGTTTGGGTCAGGTGATTATGATGTCGATGGGTCTGTGAAAGGAGGGACAGCAGATGGAGGAAGGCGTATCACCTTGTACGGAATAAATAATTTTGATGCTACAAATGCCAATTCAGTCAGCGGAAATCTTCAAGTTATCCACCATGAATTTACGCATATACTTAACCAGATGAGATTTATTCCTGGTGAGTTTGGGAAGGTTTGTGTAGGAGATTATTATTCAAACTGGACGGCGCAGGAGAATACCCAAGCAAAAGCGAGGTCATTGGGCTTTATTACTCCTTATTCGAGAAAAGCAATTGGTGAGGATTTTGCGGAAGTCCTGTCGCACTTGATTGTTGCGGGGCAATTATATTATGATGACTTTGCCTATAATAGTGGCAAGGATGCTTATCCAAAATTTAAACAGAAGGAGTCTATTGTACGCGATTACATGGTTCAGAATTTTAATATCGATGTAACGCAGTTGCAGATTGAATTTCAGCGTATCATGGCTGAAAAGTATCATTCTACACGATATGAAGCAGCAACGGCATTGGGAAATAATTATTTGGGCTCTTTAGATTGGGATATTCGGAGTACTTGGGGCCTAGAAAATACGCTTTCTAATAAACAGAAGAATCTTTTTATGGCGATTTTGGACGAATTGGGAGGCTGGACTACGAAAACAATGGAATTCCAATTTGTTTCTGCGACAAAAGCGACATTAAGGATCGGTTTTGGCGATAATAGCGTCACCTATACTGCAGCTTATGATTTTGATATTAAAAGGAATGCGGACAATACATTTAATATTTCCAAGTCTGGGACACAAGGAACAGGTGCCATTTACGATAATGGAAATATAGGTTGGGTATTGAAAGATACACAACCCTTAATAGATTATTTAGGTAGTACGAGTTTTTCTGCAGAATGGAAAAAAGTTGATTTAACTGTTAATCCTAGTGATTATCTACAATATTTTATCTTGAAAGATACAAAGGATCCAAATGCAACATTGATGGGTAAAGTAAATTTGAGGAAGTATTAAATTATGAAAAAGATATTTTATTTAATGTTTTTGGTATTACTGGCTTTCAGTTGCAGTAAACCACGGGAAGTGGATCAAATATTTGGTGATCCAACTGAAAGGGTGGCAGATACTCTCGCTTATGTAAAGTCCACCCTAGTGAAAGCACCTTTTGGCTGGAAGGCTTATTTAAGCACGGAGTATTCGGGAGGTTATGGCTTTTATATGCAATTTCAGGAAAATGATAGATTAAAAATGGTCGCAGATTTAAATGAACAGAGTTCATCTGAGCTCAAAGAATCAACATACAGAATCAGGCAAATCATGTATGCGACATTATCATTTGATACCTATAATTATTTAACGATGTTGCAAGATCCAAATCCAGATGTGTTTGGAGGTCAGGCTGGCAAAGGGCTGGGAAGTGACGTTGAATTTGACTATATCCAGACTCATGGCGATACTTTATTTTTTGAAGGTAGGAAATTTAAAAAACCTCTTGTCTTGATAAAAGCAAAAGAATCTGAAGCAAAAGTGTATACGAGTAAAGGGTATGCACAAGCAATTGAAAAGATTAACAAATTCTTCGTTGAAAATTCAAATCCATATATTGAAGAAAACGGACAGAAATATCAAATTACAATTAATAATGATTCCAAGGAAGTTGGTGCGACTACCATTCTAGCAGGTAATAAAGTGGAGAGTTCGTCAGCTAAGTTTTATTATACCTTAGATGGCATTGGTTGTAATGCGGAGTCTCCACTTAAGGCGGGAAAAGTTAATATTGTAAAAATTGGATGGGATAATGATAAGCTAACTGCGTATGACGCAGATGGTAGAAAATTTGAAGTAAAAAATTCAGTTCAACCATTAATTCCGCTGCATTTGTTGATGGGAACAAAATATTCTAAATTATATTTACCGTTCAATATATTACTGCCTGGCAATTCACCAAAAGGAACAGATATCTTAAATCGATATTTCAAAGGATTGGGAAATGGTGCTACGGGTTATGTTTTTAATTGCGGTGATATCAGTTTGGCTTGGAATCTCGCGAATAAGAGAATTTCTTTCATTGGATTCGCCAGTCAAAATAACTGTGGCGGTGGTTGGTCAACAACAATTGTGTACGACTATACTATTGACGAAGCGACAGGTGTGTTGAAGTTAACCAAGAGGTCAGCTGCTTCTGGAGGATACAGCGCCAAGATTATGGACCAGCTTGACGATTTTCTGCTCAATAGCAGCTTTAAACTGGAGTATGTAATTGATGGAAAAAATCTGTATGCAAAAATCATAGGTATAGATAGACCTGATGTTTCAATGACATTTACGTTGCAATAATACTTTCTGTAACTGCGTCCTGTGATAATAGTGAATAGTGTTATCACAGGACGTTTGTATTAATACCGCAGCTCGATGGCGCTGAATGCATTCTATTCTGAGTTTTCCACATCGTGTTAATAACAATGTGGAAAAATTGCTTTTAAGCCCACCTGGATGACTCCGCCGCGAAAATGTTTCAAATTGCACTATAGCGGAATCGTTTTCTCCTCTGTCTGTTTCATTTCGACGCCTATCTAAGCGAAAAAGTGTCCAGTCTGTGCCATACAAATGGGCGACTTTTTCATTCTGAAGGGCAACTAACTCATTCTGACCTGAGAAAATGTTAAATTGCCGTCCGTCGAATTGGTTTCGACACAGGGCTAAATCGTTCAGATACTCGGGGAAATGTTAATGTCCGAGCGCGAAATCGAGCTTTCGGACTGCAATCTTACACTTTACTTTGCTATGGACGTCATGGCGTCGAAGTGATTTCCGCTGAAGTGACAGCCATCTTGATCGTCAACGTATGAAGGTCGCTTAACAAGGAATTTGCCTCCAATTAAATGTAGTGCAATTTTTCTATAGCCATAATCTTTTACCGCTCCATCACCCTCATTCACCGACTTTTTCCGAAGGTTAGTCTAAATGTAATAAAATCGCATGCTGAGTTGTTTTACTTTTGAATCAGAAACTGAAGAAAATGTTGCAACAAAATCAATATTCCTGCGACTACTAGAAAAGAGACAATAAAAAACTAACACTATAAAGTAGAAACGATTATGAAACCATCATGATTTATTCAATAAATAAGAAATGAATAAATCTGATAGCTTCACCACAACTAAAAACAATTATAACGATGAAAACTTTAGTAAAGACATTTGTAGCAGCCGCTTTGATCGCAGTATCAACATGTACGATGGCTGCAGGTAACCCTGGTAAAACGTTGAACCTATCCACCGCAGACTTGGCTATTGATAGCTATCTATCGGTGATGACAGAAGGTGTGTCGGGGGGTGTTGAGCACCTATTCGCTTCCGATTTCAGCCAAAAGATTCAAGGCGAAACTCGGCGTACCAATACGCGTTCAGAGGTAATTTCTTTTTTGAAAAAACAAAAAGGTGAAAAACTGAACTGTAGTACTAATACGGAGGTTCTGGAGGAATCCGAAAATTATATGGTGGCACGCATCACGATGAAATTCGAAACATTTACAAAAACCGATCTAGTTACTTTAATAAATGAAGCCGGAAGCTGGAAGGTCGCGAGTTCAGTAAACTCATATAAATAGCAACTGTTTAATTAAATTCATATGTTTATTTTTAGCCACGTCGTGATGATGTGGCTATTTTTTTGCTGTAAAATCTTGTCTGCAATCTTTTGAATGAATACCCAAATAATCCTATATCTTGGAGGAAATGGTTGGACTCTGAGAAGAGGAAGGGTTTGTCGCTTGTTGAGTTATTAACACCGTTATTAACATCATGTGGAAAACTTAGTATTTTTAATTGTGGTTGTGTTGAATATAGGTAATGATTATTTAACCAATCAATTTCTAATTTACTCAAGAGATTTATTAAATTGCGCAGATATTAGGAATTATTATGAAATATTATCTGCATTTGCCAGTCAAACTTATTTGTTTTTTTCTATTCAACCTTTGTGGATTGAGTCTTTCAGCACAAATCGCCTTTACCACATATCATAAAAAAGATGGTGATGAAACAAAACAACAAGATTCGGCCTATTTTTTAAGGACAGTTCATGTGGATGCCAATGGCAAAGATAAAATTTATCGAATTGAGGAGTATTATATGCGCAACGACTCCATCAAACTCAACGGTATCAGTAAGAATGCACGTAACCCATTCCAATTTCAAGGTAAGAAATATGAATTCTATGAAAATGGTACGCTGAAGTGCTTAGAGAATTTTACCGATGAAGGAGAACTCGTGGATTCTGCATTTTACTTATATCCCAATAATAAGTTGAAAATGATGGTTTTTTATCCTAGTGAACTTTACAAAAAGAAGTTGCAGGTTAAAAAGCCGATCTACATTGTGTATTATGATTCTCTTCAAAACAAGACATTGGAACATGGAAATGGACGTATTCGTTTTAATGTAGAAGGAAAAGAGGAGTATGAAGAAGGTGAAATGGTTAATAATTTACGTGAGGGAGCATGGAAAGGATGGGCCGGACAAGATTCCTTTGTAGAAAACTATAATCAGGATCGGTTACTATCAGGAATCTTAACAAAGAAGAATGGTGCTATTATTCAATATGATTCAACAACTTATAAAGTCAATCCGGAGTACCCGGGAGGCACATACAAGTTGATGACTTTTGTAGCCAGAAATTTTGACTACCCAAAAGAAGCAATGAAAAATGGTATAAGCGGTATTTTGGAGATAGATTTTGTCATTAATAAAGTTGGCCAGGTAGAGGATATTAAGGTCAAGCAGGACTTGGGTTTTGATACCGGGGAAGCAGGTATACGTGTCGTAAAAAAGCTTGGAAAATGGAAACCCGGAATGCGAAGGGGAGAACCTGTGCGTGTTGCATATACGCTACCAATAAGGTTAAATTTAAGATAAAAATCAGAAATTCATTTAAAGCTGAAAAGCCTCCCAAATGAGGAGGCTTTCTTTGTTAAAGGTTCTTGTAGAACTATTTTTTCAGGCCCTCAGCACCTTGTATGATACCTTCAACCACCGTAGGGTCCTGCAAAGTAGATGTGTCACCTAAATTACTGATATCTCCCTCCGCAATCTTGCGTAGAATACGGCGCATGATCTTTCCGGAACGTGTCTTTGGAAGGTCATTGACAAACTGGATAATATCAGGTTTGGCAATAGGACCGATAATACGCGATACAGTCTCCATGATATCTTTCTTGGTCGCTTCTGCATCCGTGTGGTGATTGGCGATAACGTAAGCATAGATGCCCTGGCCTTTCACCGGATGTGGATAACCGACGATAGCAGATTCCACAACGTCAGCATGCATATTAATAGCGTTTTCTACTTCAGCAGTGCCGATGCGGTGACCAGATACATTCAACACATCGTCCACGCGACCTGTGATTTTGTAATATCCTTCTGGGCTACGGTAACAACCATCACCCGTAAAGTACATGTCTTTGTAGGTTGAGAAGTACGTTTGTCTACAACGATCGTGGTCTCCCCAGGTCGTACGTAGCATACCTGGCCAAGGGAATTTGATACATAGATTTCCGGTAACATCATTGCCCTCAATTTCTTTTCCATTCTCGTCCATCAACGCTGGTTGTACACCAGGCATTGGAAACATCGCATAACTTGCTTTTTCTGGCGTAACACCGGCTAAAGAGGTGATCAGGTGACCACCATTCTCCGTTTGCCAATAAGTATCAACGACAGGACAGTTCTTTTTACCGACCTTTTCATTAAACCAGTTCCAGGCTTCTTCGTTGATAGGTTCGCCCACTGAGCCCAGTACACGCAGTGACGAAAGGTCGTTTTTATCTACAAACTGATCTCCAAAAGCCATTAAAGAACGTAATGCTGTAGGGGACGTGTAAATGATATTGACTTTATACTTGTCAACAATATCCCAATAACGGCTCGCATCTGGGAATGTTGGGATACCTTCAAACATCAATGACGTTGCACCTTGGGATAATGGTCCGTAAACAATATAGCTATGGCCAGTAATCCAACCAATGTCAGCTGTACAGAAAAATACATCATTTGGTTGATACTGGAAGGTATTCATAAACGTATATCCCGTATAGACCATATAACCACCACAGGTATGTACAACTCCTTTTGGCTTACCTGTAGATCCAGAAGTGTAAAGGATAAATAGCGTATCCTCTGCATCCATTTCTTCAGCCGGGCAAGCCGGATTGCCTTGAGTCTCTACCTTCTTGATCTCATCTTCCCACCATACATCACGGCCTTTGATCATGGATACCGGTGTACGTGTACGTGTTAATACAATGACTTTCTCTACAGTATCACATTGCATCAATGCATCATCAACAATATTTTTAAGTCCAATGGTTTTATTACCACGGTAGCTACCATCGGAAGTAACGATCAATTTGCATTCCGCATCCTCAATACGATCTGCGATCGAACGCGCGGAGAATCCGCCAAAAACAACTGAATGGATAGCACCTATACGCGCACAGGCCAATACCGCAATCACTAGTTCAGGTACCATCGGTAAATAAATACAGACCCGGTCGCCCTTTTTGATGTTGTTGTTCTTTAATACATTGGCAAATTGCTCGACCTTCTGTAACAATTGTTTATAGGAAAGGATGCGGTGTGCTTCATTCGGGTCATTTGGTTCCCAAATAATCGCAGGTTTATCCCCATTCGCATAAATATGACGGTCCAGGCAGTTTTCTGTAATATTTAATTTTGCACCTTCAAACCATTTGATATTAGGTTCCTCAAAATTCCAGTTTAGCACTTTGTTCCATTTTCTCTTCCAGAAAAAATGATCCGCTATGCTCGCCCAAAACTCCTCAGGTTGTTCTACACTTCGCTTATATTCACTTTGATATTCTTCAAATGATTTTATTTGTAGGCTCATTGTTATAGGATTATTATGAATTATTTTAATTTATAAAGTTATCGTTGCGAAATTGTTTTTAATAGCTCAATTTCGGTGTACAATTTAGCGGTTTTTGCCCATTTTATCAACAATTTGATGTTTAATATAATGTTAAACTACTTTTATCTATCAAGATTGTTATATTGCAGCAAGATTAAACACAGATGTTGTTTCTAAGAAAGATATTCTATATCAGCATTTATACGAATATTTTGATTGCATTGGCCGCCATGGCCCAATGTGCACTGACCTATATCATATTTGAACGGCCGATCAATTGGTCTATTGTCTTAGTTGAGGGGACAGCAACATTATTGCTTTATAATTTTAGCTTATGGTGGTCTAAACCCCAAAATCCAAAAGAATCAAAATTTGCCCGTACTCGCTGGATATTTAACCACGAGTGGGTGATGTGGCTGAATAATGTCATCGCCTTGGTTGTTCTTGGTTACTGTTTGCTAGACATCCATCTTTATTCGTTCTTATTTTTAGGTTTTATTGGAATATTGAGCTTATTGTACGGGATGCCGCTGTTCACTTTTCACGATCGCAAAGTTGGGCTTCGGCAAATTCCTGGGGCGAAGATCTTCCATATCGCCTTGGTTTGGGTATGCAGTAGTGTGGTACTTCCTTATGTTGAATTGCTCTATATGGGTGACAGGATAGACTCTTGGGTACTTGTTGCACTTTGTGTGCTGAAATTTATATTTTTGATTATTTGCACTTTGCCTTTTGATATTCGGGATATTCAACAGGATTCCTACTATCATTTGCGGACATTGCCTAATATGTTAGGGGAACAGAAAGCGAAAAGACTTACCTATACTTTATTGGTGTTACATAGTCTCTTAATCCTTATTGCTCCATATCTGATGGAAATCAAGATTGGGTTGATCCTGACCAATCTTGTGATATTTGCTCTTTTGAAACTAGCGGTCTTCAAGACCAAGGAGCATTATCACTATGCTTACTTACTAGATGGAAGTCTGGTACTCCAATTTTTGATCGTAGTGTTGTTTAATATTTAAACCCCATCCTGTTGTCCTAAAAATGCGATAATCTTATCTGCAGCAACTTCTGATAATTTGTAATAGCTTTCAAACGTCCAGCCCGCTACATGGGGAGATAAAATGACATTATCCCTACTGATAAGGTCGGGATACCAGGTTTGTTCAGCAAGTTTGGGGAATTTTTCGACAGGCAGCACATCAAAGGCCGCTCCGAGAATATCACCCTTATTAAGACTATTTAATACAGCCGGAACTTGTACAATCCCACCTCTGGCACCCAATAGGAAAAAGATAGGTTTGTTAAACTTCGATAAATAGGCATCATCAATCATTCCCTTTGTTTCGGCAGTCAATGGAATATGGAAACTAATAACATCGGCTTGCTCATAGATATTTTCCATGCTTGCTTCTTCTGCATACTCGTCAGTATAATTCGTCCGATATTTGTCGTAAGCGAGTACCTTCACGTCAAAGCCAGAAAGCTTTTTGGCCATTGCCATGCCATTGTGTCCATAACCTATCAAGCCAACAGTACGACCTTTAAGTTCATAGCCTCGGTTGGCTTCGCGTAACCATTGACCACCTCTCACTTGTTGATCACTGCGGTTGAGATTATTCATCAGACTCAATAACATTCCGATCATATGTTCGCCCACCGCATCCCGGTTACCTTCGTTTGCGGGAATTAATGTAATCTGTCGCTGTGCGGCAATTTCATCATCGATATTATCCATTCCGGCTCCTGCCCGGGCGATGAAACACAAGCTAGGAGCCAGGTCAAAGAACGGCTTATCTACCTGAAATTTGGACCGAATGACCATGCCTGAGTAGTTGGCAATGATTTTTTCCGTTTCTTGGCGGTCAATGTCAGGTTGGTAGTCATAGGGAATCCCCGCCTGTTCAAATTTCTCCAACATAATTTCGTGGATGTCGTCTACAATCAAAATATTAGCTTTCATGATTACGGTTGATTTGCATAAAGTCTACTGACAGTAACTTGTTTAACTGTTGTTGCTTGAGTCTATTCGGCATGATTTTCATGATGAAATTGCGCATACCGATCAGAAATGGGGTCTCCCATTGAGCGATCTTCCCGATCTGCCAAGAAGTATTCGTAATATAGTTGACGCGCTCCATTCGACGTATTTCAAATCGAGAGAAGGCATGTTGAATGGATGAGGCTGTTTTGAGTTCGTCCAGCAGCACAGCAACATCTTCTATTGCTTGACAGGCTCCCTGTCCTAAATTGGGGGTAGTGGCGTGACCCGCATCTCCAAGCAAAAGGATATTGTCAAAAGCAAGCTGTTGTAATGGGGCGATATCTATAATGTCATTCCAGATCAGTTCGGCATCCTTGGTCTCCGATAGAATCGTTGGAATAGGATCGTGGTATTCCTTGAAGTTGTTCAATAATTCTGCTGTGGTCCAGTTTTTTAGTGTCGGATTTTGCTGTACACTGTTGATGCAGGCGTACCAATACACGCGATTACCAACAAGGGGTGTCATTCCAAACCGACCTTTTGCACCCCAGGTTTCAGTGCTTTTTTTGAGTTGGATACTGCTGTTATCTATTGTTGCCCGCCAGCAGGTGTAACCTGAATAACGGGGGCTTGAGGTCGGTATCAGTTGTTGACGTAATAGTGAATGCACGCCATCGGCAATAAGTAATGCAGCTCCTACAGCTTGGCTTCCGTCGGTAAAATGAACACAAACTTGTTCCCCTAACCGTTCGAAGGAAGTCGCACGTTTGCCAAGATGAACCTGGTTATCGGGGATTTTTGATAAAAGAAACTGGTGTAGGTCTGCCCGGTGTATCGCAAAATTGTCCTGATTGTATTTTTTGCTGATGGATTTGGTATTCGGTTCGACCAAAATATTTCCTTTTTGATCCAAAACATTATAGGAACCCAGATAATGTCCAATTTGACTGATTTCATCTTTTAATCCTAGGTGATCTAGGGCCTGCATGGCATTGGCGGCGAGCCCAAAACCTGCACCTATACCTTTAAGTTCAGCTACACTTTCATAGACATGGGCTTTAAGACCCAATTTTTGAAGGCCTATCGCGGCACATAATCCAGCGATCCCACCGCCAACAATAATAAAAGTGTTATCAGCAAAATTCATATCAAAGGCAATTTGCGATCTCGTTAGTCAGGCTAACAAAATCGTCTACAGTTAACCGTTCGGCCCGCAGCTCATAAAGCGGATTATCTGACATCTTATCTTTTGGGACAACCCCTGAAAGGGAATTGCGTAAGGTTTTGCGGCGTTGATTGAACCCTGCTTTGACGACACGCCAAAATAGCTTCTCATCACAGGCGAGTTGCTCACGGTCATTGCGGGTCATACGGATGACACCCGACAGTACCTTAGGCGGCGGATTAAAAGCGCCTGCCTTTACAGTAAAGAGATATTCTACTTTATAGTAAGCTTGTAAAAACACACTCAGAATTCCATACTCTTTACTGCCTGCTTTCGCTGTACAGCGCTCAGCGACTTCTTTTTGAAACATACCTGTCATCTGAACAACACGTTGACGTTCGTCCAAAATTTTGAAGAGGATCTGAGAGGAAATATTATAGGGAAAGTTGCCAATGACAGCCATCTTTTCGCCAAAATATTGTGAAAAATCAAGGTTTAGAAAATCGCCATGGATTAATCTTTTCCCCAATTGTGGGTATTTATCATCTAAATAGGCAATCGATTCATCATCAACATCGATCAGATAGGTCTCATATTCTTCTTTCTGTAATAGAAAATCCGAAAGGACACCCATTCCCGGACCAACTTCGAGTACCTGGCTGAAACCCAATTTAGGATCCAATGCCTCTACAATACGTTGTGCGGCATTCTTATCGTTTAAGAAATGCTGTCCTAGATGTTTTTTTGCTCTAACTGTACTCATGATGCAAAATTAGAAATTAAAAAGCTTTATAAAGTAAAAAGTCGAAATTAAAAGCCTAATCAACATCTCAATACTCATATCTAACTACTCAATACTAAAAAAAAATCCCTATTTTTGATTCAAAGCATTTAAAAAGGATGAGTGATAAACTAAAAATCGGAATTACCGTAGGGGATATTAATGGTATTGGACTTGAAGTAATTATCAAGTCATTGGTAGATCAACGTATGTGCGATTTTTTCACACCAATTGTTTATGGAAATACAAAAGTTGCCTCTTTTCATCGGAAAGCGGTGGGAATAAACGATTTTAGTTTTAATGTAGTCAATGATGCTGAACAAGCCCATCCTAAAAGGGCAAATATGATCAATTGCTGGCAGGAAGATGTCAAGATCTCTTTGGGAGAGGAGAACGAAATTGGTGGAAAATATGCTTTTTTGTCTTTGGAAAGAGCGATTGAGGATTTGAAAGCTGGTAAAATAGATGCTTTAGTGACTGCCCCCATCAATAAGCATAATATTCAACAGGAGGGATTCCAATTTCCTGGTCATACCGAATATTTACAGGCCAAAGTTGAAGCTGATGATGTGTTGATGTTTATGGTATGTGACGAACTACGCATTGGTGTGGTGACAGGACATATTCCGCTACATGATGTGGCTGCGAATATCACTGAAGAGGCGATACTGAAAAAGCTGATCCTCATGAATGAATCTTTGAAAAAGGATTTCTGGGTAGAGAAACCCAAAATTGCCGTTTTAGGACTTAATCCACATGCTGGGGATCATGGAATTATCGGTACGGAGGACGACCAGATTATTCGACCAACAGTAGAAAAAGCAAATGAGCAAGGGATTTTTTGTTTTGGACCCTATCCGGCAGATGGTTTCTTTGCAAAAGGAGCATATGAAAAGTTTGATGCCGTATTGGCGATGTACCACGATCAAGGATTAATTCCGTTTAAGCATATCGCAAAAGGTGCTGGTGTAAATTATACAGCAGGATTACCTATTGTACGTACTTCGCCAGATCATGGTACAGGCTACGATATCGCTGGAAAAAATCTGGCTTCACCAAGCTCATTTGTAGAAGCAATTTTTACTGCAGTCCATATTGTAAAACGCCGCAGGGAACAGGCTGAATTACTGAAAAATCCATTGGCATTCCGCAAATTGTCCAAAGATCGGGATTAGGTTGATAATAATTGATGATTTTTTTGATCTATAAGGTTATATAAGTCAGGTTAAGTAGGTGACGAGAACCATAGCCGTCATTAAGGATCGTAATGATTCTCGAGGGATAAGTAAAACAGAAATCGTATCAGCTTACAGCTTCTATAATCAAAATCTCAATACTTAATACTAAAAAAAGTATTACTTTTGCAAACTGTTTGGTTTTTTACCTGCTGTTCTAACTATGTGCGATAATTTACAACATCCAATATTTTCTATCATCAAAGAGCTCGCCGAGCAGACAAATACGGAGTGTTATGTCATCGGAGGGTATGTACGCGACTACATTATGAAGCGTCCATTCAAGAATGATGTGGATATTGTTGTGGTGGGAAGTGGTATTGAATTTGCAACTTTATTAGGTGAAAGGCTTCATACTAAAGTGGCGGTCTATAAGAATTTTGGAACTGCAATGCTCGTTTTTGAGGGCTTGAATGTAGAGTTTGTGGGTGCGCGGAGGGAATCTTACCGAGCAAACTCCCGGAAACCAATTGTAGAGGATGGCACATTGACCGATGATCAAAACCGTCGTGATTTTACCATCAACGCCATGGCTTTTTCGCTGAATAAAGCCGATTACGGTACATTGGTAGACCCCTTCGATGGGGTAAAGGATCTCGAGCACCGTGTGATTCGGACGCCTCTTAATCCAATTGAAACTTTTTCGGACGATCCATTGCGTATGATGCGTGCGATCCGTTTTGCAACCCAGCTAAATTTCAAGATTGACATTGCGGCTATTACAGCAATTACTGATACAAAAGAACGTATTAAGATTATTTCGAGGGAACGGATTATCGATGAGATCAATAAGATCATTCTTTCCCCAAAACCCTCGGTGGGTTTTAAATACCTTTTTGATACAGGCTTATTAGAATTGATTTTTCCGGCCATGTACAACCTGCATGGAGTTGATATTATTGATGGAAAAGGACATAAGGATAATTTCTACCACACATTGGAAGTACTGGATAATGTGTGTGAATTATCGGAGGATCTCTGGTTACGCTGGGCTGCTATTATGCATGATATTGCTAAACCTGCGACAAAACGTTTTGATAAGAAATTGGGCTGGACATTTCATGGGCATGAAGACCGTGGCGCACGTATGGTGCCTAAGCTTTTTGCTGAACTAAAATTGCCGCTTCATGAAAAGATGAAATTCGTACAGAAACTTGTACAATTGCATCTTCGTCCGATTGTCCTTGCTCAGGATATTGTGACAGATTCTGCTGTCAGACGCTTATTATTTGAAGCAGGTGATGACATTGACGCATTAATGATGCTGTGCCACGCCGATGTAACAACGAAGAATGAGTTTAAAAAGAAAAAGTACCGCCAAAATTTTGAACTTGTCAAGCAGAAACTAAAGGATGTAGAGGAACGTGACAAGATACGAAATTGGCAACCGCCGATCAGTGGAGAAGATATTATGATACTTTTTGGATTAACACCCGGCCGCGCTGTTGGGCAATTAAAAAACTTGATCCGCGAGGCTATTTTGGAGGGTGAGATTCCGAATTCCCGGATTGAAGCCTATCAATATCTAGTAAAAAAGGCTGGAGACATGGGTTTGGAGGTCAAACAAGAAATCCAGTTGGAAATTTCCAATTCTTAAAATATAGTATTAATTTTAAACTGCTAAAAAGAAGAATACATAGAAGATGGCAATTTATAGATTTAGAGTTACTTTTGAAGATTATGAAGATGTATATCGTGAAATTGATATGCCTTCGAAAAGTACATTTTTAGACATGCACGAGGAAATCCATAAAACGACAGGTTATGCGACGGATACTTCTTCCTCTTTTTATGTGAGCAATGATCAATGGAAAAAAGGGACAGAAATAGCGTTTAAACCGACCCAGCGAAAAAAAGATGCTGAAGTTTTGTTAATGGAGAATATTCGCCTGAGCAAGTTTATTGATGATCCTCACCAAAAGTTTTATTACGTCTATAATTTTGACCGCCCTTATGATTTTCAAGTGGAGCTGATCAAGATTTTGAAAGAGGAAGTGGGTAAAGACTATCCGGCATTATTCAAATCTGTTGGCCAGGTGCCTAAAACTATGACTGCCGCTAACTTCCCGGTATCCGATGCTGTTGAGGAGGATGAATTTGTTGAGGAAGATGATACACAATATGGTGTGGATGACGAAGACGAATTAGATGGCTTTGATAGCGAAGATGAAGACGAAGAGGGTGAAGGCGAGGAAGAGCGCGAGGGATCTAACGGCTACGAAGACGAATATTAATTGAAAATGCTTTCAATGCATATTTGAGCATTTGAAGCAAATATTATGGCAAAAAAGAAAACACTGATAGCCATTGTAGGTCCGACTGCTGTTGGAAAAACTGCAATGGCTATTTCATTAGCTCAATATTTTAAGACCGAAATTATTTCTGCCGATTCCCGGCAGTTCTATCGCGAGATGACGATTGGTACCGCAAAGCCAGATCTAGAAGAACTGGCTAGTGCTCCGCATCATTTTATAAATTCACATTGCATTACCCAAGATTATTCTGCTGGAGATTTTGAACGGGAAGCCTTACACAAGCTGGATGACCTTTTCCGGCAACATGATGTGGTCGTTATGGTCGGAGGATCTGGACTTTTTGTACGTGCGCTCTGTGAAGGCTTGGATGATCTCCCTAAGGCAGGAGATGAGGTACGCGAAAGACTTAACAATGAAATGGCACAGCTGGGGCTTGAACAGATGAAAGAGCGATTAAAAACAATTGATCCAGCCTATTATCAAATCGCTGATATTGATAATCCACAGCGTGTCGTTCGTGCCTTGGAAGTATTTGAGGCAACAGGCAAACCCATGTCCTTTTATCACAAAAAAAACCTAAGTAAGAGACCATTTGATATCCTGACGATCGGATTGAATATGGCACGTCCGCAGTTGTACGAAAGGATTAATCTTCGGGTGGAACGTATGATGGAATTGGGATTGTTGGAAGAGGTAAAATCATTATTTCCCTTTAGAAACAAGCCGGCTTTGTTGACGGTAGGCTACGCTGAATTGTTTGATTACCTCGACGGAAATATTTCCTTGGAAGAAGCTGTGGAGAGGATCAAGCAAAATTCAAGACGCTATGCGAAGCGGCAGATTACCTGGTTTAAAAAATATGGCAATACCTCGTGGTTTCAACCTGATGAAACAGGGACGGTTATTGATTTCATAAATGCTAAGCTAATTGAAGGGAACATAATAAGTTAATCAGCATCTCATTACAATAAAACTTTCATTCTCTCACGAGAGGAACAACAGTTATAAAAATTAACTGAAGATTCTTTCTAGCCAATACAAAGAAAAAGGCTCTTGGTGGTCACCAAGAGCCTTTTTTATGAACCTTATTAGCTTACTTTACCAAGTAATTCCATCCAAATGGATCGGCTACTTTACCATAGCGCAATTCATTTAGATAATGTAAAACTCTATTGGAGAACTCACGGCCCTCAACTGGAGGTAAATTGTAGTCTTGTCCTTCAAAACCGATCCGGCTAATGTCAGTAATCGTAGCAGCTGTTCCTGCAGCAAATGCCTCAGTAACTGTACCTGCTTTAATCCCATCAATAAGCTCCTGTACGGATACTTTCCGCTGCTCAGTTTTATAACCCCATTTCTCTGCCAATTCCATAATCGTACGACGCGTTACACCATGTAAGATGGTATCGCCATGCGGCGTGATAATGGTATCACCAATACGGAAGATTAGATTTGCGGTACCCGCTTCTTCGATATATTTGTGTTCTGAAGCATCAGTCCACATAATTTGATCGTAGCCTTCATCATTAGCCAATTGGGTCGGATAAAGCGACAGCGCATAATTACCTGCATTTTTCGAGAATCCAACACCGCCTTCAGCTGCACGTGTATAGTACGTTTCAACTTTTAAGCTAATCGGTTTACTATAGTAAGCACCAACTGGGCCAGTGATAATGATAAACTTGTATGATTTGGATGGATGTACGCCCAACGCAGCTTCAGTACCGAACATAAATGGACGTATATACAAAGAAGAACCTTCTTTAGCAGGAACCCAATTACGGTCAATATCCAATAGTTTGTTCAGACCATCCATAAAAATTTCCTCAGGAACCTCTGGCATCTGAAGGCGTGCTGCAGATTTGTTGAATCTTTCCCAGTTTCTGTCTGGACGAAAGATGCTCACTGTACCATCTGCGAATTTATAGGCTTTAATACCTTCAAAGATCGCTTGACCATAATGTAAAGCTGACATGGAAGGACTGAAACTGATATCTCCGTAAGGGACGATGCTGACATCTTTCCATTCACCATCATCATAGTCTGCGACCAGCATGTGGTCGGATAATATCTTTCCGAATTTTAGATTGTCGAAATCTACTTGCGAGAGTCTTGAATTTTGAGTTGGCTCTACGCGAATTGAATAGTTCTCTGTCGCGTTCATCTTATTTTTTATATTACTTAGGCTAAGTTAGGAAAAATTGAAATATAAATCGCACTTTGCTACGATAATTTCCCGTTTAGAAAAATGCCTTTTATTTCGGACAGTCATTCTCCTATTTACTACACTTCCCTATGAAAATGAAAAATAAACCGATAAAATTTATCGAAGCAACCTGCTTTCAATTAATTGTATTAATTTTGTGTTAATTAATACTGTTTCTGTATTTGTGGCATAAAGTTTGGCAATAAAGACTGCGACCGTAGATGGGCATTGGGTCGCTTTACGCTATAAAATCACTTATCATAAAATAAACTTAGTATGGAATTGACTCACCGTCTTAACAAAAGCAATGAAGTAACATCGGGTGAAACTCGCGAATTGTTACAGCGTGATGTTGAAATTCAAAAGAAAGGTATTTCTGTGAATTTTATTCTTGGTTTTTTTGTGTTTTTGTATAAAACCGCAATTAAACCCTAAAAAAACAGAGATTAGCCAAGATAGTCTCGTAAAATTTTGGCTAATCTCCCCAAGAATAGACGTTCGGTCAATCTTGTAAAATCTTTAAAAGCGGGTCAAGATATTCTCTATTATTGCTCAATCGAGGGACTTTATTCTGTCCACCCAGTTTACCTCTAGATTTCATCCACTTATAAAAAGTATCTGATGGTGCATTATGGACAATTGGCGGGCGAAGTGCCATGTTCTTGAATCGCTTTGCGTCGTAATCTGAATTTATTTCCCTCAACTTGGCATCCAATATTTCACAAAAACGTTTAAAATCGTTGGGTTGCTGTTCAAATTCAATGACCCATTCGTGCGCGCCTGCTTCGGCATCCCTAAAATAAACTGGTCCTGCGGTGTAATCTTTTATACGCGCATTTGTCAGTTTGCTTGCTTCGGCTAGTGCCTGTTCGGCATTGTCAACAATCACTTCTTCACCAAATGTATTGATATATTGTTTTGTACGTCCCGATATCTGAAAGCGGTAGGGAGACAAAGACGTAAACTTGATTGTGTCGCCTATTTTATAACGCCATAGTCCGGCATTGGTGGAAATGATCAGCGCATAGTTCTTGCCGATTTCTACCTGATCCAAACGTAGCGTTGTCGGGTTTTCCTCATGCATTCGTTCCGTGGGAAGGAATTCGTAATAAATCCCATAATCCAACATGAGCAGAAGATCTTCAGAATCCGATTCATCCTGTAACCCAAAATACCCTTCTGAGGCATTGTAGTTTTCTAGATAGTACATCTTATCTGAAGGAATCAGTTTGTGGAACTGCTCGCGGTAGGGCTTGAAACTCACACCTCCATGACCATAAAACTCAAGGTTTGGCCATACTTCCAATAGATTGTTCTTGCCTGTGATTTCCAGTACACGTTTAGCCATCACAATATTCCAGGTTGGTACACCCGCCAGACTAGTGACATTTTCTTTGATGGTAATTTGCGCGATCTGCTCAATTTTCTCTTCAAAATTGGGATTTAAAGTCACCTCCATGTTTGGGGTTCGTTTGAATTCCGCCCAAAAGGGAAGGTTGCGGATCAGGATGGAAGATAGATCTCCATAATAGGAGTCTGGGCTAAAGTTGTTGATCTGCGATGAACCGCCGATGACAACAGACTTTCCTGTAAAAACACGGTTTTCAGGTCTATTGTGACAGTATATAGTCAACATGTCCTTCCCTCCCTGGAAGTGGCATTCTTCTAGGGCCTCTTCGCTCACCGGTATAAATTTGCTACGATCAGAGGTTGTTCCAGAAGATTTTGCAAACCATTTGATATCCGAAGGCCACAGAATATTCTGTTCACCTTTGATCATCCGATCTACATAACCTTTGATATCGTCATAATCCTGTATAGGTACGCGCTCTTTGAAGATTTCTGGGGTGAGTATGCTGGTGTAGTCGTATTTTTTTCCCCATTCCGTCGCCTCGGCAGTAGAAATTAAACTTTGGAACCATTCCTCTTGTACATCGTGGGGATATTTCATGAAAAGCTCGATTTGGTGAATCCTTTTTTTCATGAACCAAGTAAAAATGGAGTTTAATAAGGCCATAGAGGGTATTCGTTATGCTTTAAAATTTTTTCCTTCTTAATTCAAAATGACGACCAAGATAGAATTTTCGGGCCAGTTCATTATCCGCGATTTCTTCAGGTGTGCCCGTAAGCATAATCTTTCCTTCGGTCAAAAGGTAGGCCCTATCCGTAATGGATAAAGTTTCCTGTACGTTGTGGTCGGTGATTAAGATGCCAATATTACGTGTTTTGAGTTTAGCAACAATCGTTTGGATTTCCTCTACGGCAATAGGGTCAACCCCTGCAAATGGCTCATCCAATAGGATAAACGATGGATTTGCGGCCAATGCTCGAGCGATTTCCGTACGTCGGCGCTCGCCCCCCGACAAAAGATCACCTCTGTTTTTACGGACACGATGCAGACTGAATTCGGATAGCAATTCTTCCAACTTGGCCATACGTTCTTCTTTGTTGGGATAGTGGATCTCCAGTACAGCGAGGATATTGTTTTCTACGGATAACTTGCGGAAAACAGAAGCTTCCTGTGCCAAATAACCTATTCCACGCTGCGCGCGTTGGTACATCGCATCTTGCGTGATCTCTTGATCATCTAAAAATACTTTTCCGTCATTGGGTTTGATCAGACCTACAATCATATAAAATGAGGTCGTTTTACCAGCACCATTGGGCCCCAGTAACCCGACAATCTCTCCTTGTTCTACATGAAAGGATACGTTGTTGACAACAGTACGTTGTTTATATTTTTTTATGAGATGTTCTGCCTTTAAAATCATCTTCTTGATTTATCTTGTCACTATAAATTTCTGCTCTACTTATTCCGCAAAATGCCAGATAATGCTGAATTTACCGTTGGAGCATTTGAATGCAAATCTATGGTAAATATATTTAATATCTTCTTAGTATTAAGTATTTAGATGCTAAAACGCTAATATCGAATTCCCTTGATGTTAAGCTGTAAGTTTCTTTTATTGCGCCACACATTCTCTTCAATGCTATAACAGATATCAAAACTCTGCCCCGAATTGATATGATCAATATGTTCTGCTAATCCGAAACCGATGCAATCAAAAGATGGAGAGTCTTCCTGGACAACTGTCATTTTTAAATGATTTGTACCTACAGGGAAAGCCGACCCTACTGAACTCACTTTCTTACTCAAGAAAATTGGTGACTCATTTTGTGGGCCAAAAGGTTCAAACTGTTGGAGTATGCGAAAAAATTTAGCGTCTATATCCTTCAGATGGAGTTTAGCATCGATCTGAATTTCTTGTGTCAGCATTTCGGGACTGATCCTACGAGCCACGACCTCTTCAAATCGATCTTGAAACAGGCTTACATTGTCCAGTGACATGGTCAGTCCAGCAGCATATTTGTGCCCTCCAAATTGCTCCAGTAAATCAGCACATTCGTTTAATGCTTCATATAGATCAAATCCGATTACTGATCGACACGAGCCCGCGATATGGCCATTCGTTTCCGTCAATATAATGGTGGGACGGTAATATTTCTCAGTCAATCGTGAAGCCACAATACCGATTACACCTTTATGCCAGTCTGATTTGTATAATACGGTAGATTTTCGGCTCTTGAGAACTACATTTTCTTCAATGAGCGCCAGCGCCTCCTCCGTTATTTTAAGGTCAAAATCCTTGCGGACATTGTTTTGATCATCAATGCTCGAACTAAAGTCTTTCGCTTCCTGTAGGGATTTTGAAATTAATAATTTGACGGCATCCTTAGCGTGGTCAATGCGGCCGGCTGCATTGATGCGTGGGCCGATTTGGAATACGATGTCATTGACCGTAAAAATCTTTGTTCTATTGTTGGATAGGTCAACCAATGCTTTTAATCCCACGCAGGGATTGGTATTGAGCTTGATCAACCCAAAGTGGCTTAAGATTCTATTCTCCCCAGTGATTGGGACAATATCTGATGCTATACTCACTGCAACCAGATCTAAAAATTGATAACAGGCATTGATATCCATTCCGTTGGTCAGTATGAACGCCTGGATGATCTTGAAGCCGATACCGCAACCAGAAAGTTCCTTGTAGGGATAATCACAATCTACACGTTTTGGATCTAAGACAGCGAAAGCGTTTGGAAGTTCTTCACCTGGGAGATGGTGGTCGCCAATGATAAAGTCTATCCCCTTCGTGTTGGCATAGTCAATTTTATCAATGGCTTTTATCCCACAGTCTAATGCAATAATAAGAGAAAAGCCATTGGCAGCGGCATAATCAATGCCCTGCGTAGATATACCATAGCCTTCTGCATAACGGTCCGGAATATAAAACTCCAGTTGACTATGAAATTCTCTGAAAAAACTGTAGACTACAGCAACTGCCGTAGTGCCATCAACATCGTAATCACCATAGATCAGGATCTTTTCTTTATTGCCGATAGCCTGAATGATTCGAGATATGGCTTTTTCCATATCCTTCATCAAAAAAGGATCGTGCAAATCGGACAATTGTGGCCTAAAAAACTGTTTCGCTTCGTCAAAACTTCCAATTCCCCTGTTGACGAGCAACTCTGCTAACACAGCGTTGATGTTTAATTCCTCGCGCAGTTTGTTGGTTATTTTGACATCAGTTTTAGATTTTAGTACCCACCTTTTTTGCATATCTTTGCACAATATTTTAAGTGTAAATATACGTTTTCAGGCTGGACTTACCTAATTCCTAAACCTTGTATTGGCCGCCTGTCGCTTAAAGTGCATATTCCCAATGTTTTAAATATGGTACAGGCTTATTCTCTATATGAAGGTTCTTTTTCTGTCGATAAGAGTAGAAAATTCGTTCCCTTTGATCCATCTGTGGATGATCCGAAAGATCGTCCGGGATCCATGTTTATCCATGTCCATCCTTTTTTGATCAAAACAGAATCAGGTATTGTGATCTGTGATACCGGTTTGGGGCATACCGATGACAGTGGTGTGCTGAAGTTGCACAACAATATCCGGAAATTGGGTTATGAGCCAGACGATGTGAAATACGTATTAATGTCGCACCTGCATAAGGATCATGCCGGTGGTATGGTAAGTATGGAAAGTGGCTCCCCCCGAATTGCATTTCCCGAAGCTGAATATATAGTGCAAAGGGGAGAATGGGAAGATGCCTATTCCGGGATTTCGAGCTCATACCGTACAGAAATTTTTGATGTTGTCCAACGAAGTGGAAACTTGGTATTGGTAGAAGGAGAGGGGCAAGTAAATACTGAAATCAGTTATGTTCATAATGGTGGGCATACGCCACATCACCAAGCTTTTCATATCCGTACAGGTGGAATGCATTATTTTTTCGGGGGCGATGTGTTACCTGAACCAGAAGAGATTTTTCATAATTATGTAGCTAAATATGATTTTGATGGTCGGCGCTCGAAGGAGCTACGGCAAGCTTATTGGGGAGAAGGAGCTCCAGAAGGTTGGACCTTTTTATTCTATCACTCCAAAAATATAACCATTGGCCATAGCCAACTGCGGCCTGATGGAAGTTATAAACTGGTTGATGCAGTGTAGTGCGGGCGAAAATGGGTGATATGCCAACCAAAAAGCCTCATAGACTTTCGGATCTATGAGGCTTTTTTGATGTAAGAGTTAATATCCGGCATTCTGCGGGAAAGCAGCGCCAGTATTGCTATCAATGACTTCCTGTGGAATTGGCCAAAGAATAAATTCTTTCTTGACCACATCTTTAGATTGCGGGTTAAGCGTCTTTACACGGCGTAGGAAAACGTCAGCTCCGAAACGAGATAATGTCATTCTGCGCATTTCTTCCCCCAATAGCTCTCTTGCACGTTCATCCAATATAAAATCTTCGTTGATTGCCGAGGTATTTATTGGAGAAGCTTTTGCACGGGCACGTACAGCATTGATGGCATCTTTTGCAAGGTCAGGTTTATTCGCTCGCATGTATGCCTCAGCCAATAAAAGATAGGTTTCTGCCAATCGTATTTTGACCCGATCTTTCATGTTTCCTTCAAATGCGGGGTTTGCCGCTGTTTTTCCATAGAAAAATTTGGTAATGGTTGGGAATACATTGCCCGAAGCAACGATTGCATCGGTTAGCTCAACCTTCTTACCGTAAAGTTCAGGAACGGAAGGGTCATTATAATACCAGTCCCGTTTGATATTGTAAGGTGAATTTCTAATATCTTGTTTTTCATAACTATCCAGCCACCATTGGTAAGGACGTACGTGGCCAAGGCCTCTTCCGCCAAGTGAGTCGGCAAGAACAAAACCTTTTTGTTGGGAATAAAAAGGAACCCATGCGCGTTTACTCCAGTCCGTATAATTGTCTCCACCTCCCTGGGTATTGTATTCCAGCTGGATTGCCCAAATGGTTTCTTGATTGCCGGATGAGCGATTTTGATTGTTTTCGATAAACATATCGTGGAAATAGTCGCCGGCTTTATCTTTCTCAGCTCCAAAACGTTGATCGTTCAACTTAAAATAACCACTTTGAATCACTTTGTTAGCTGCTTCAGCTGCCAGATCTGGCTGTCCTGCTTCGATATAGGCCTCTGCAAGGTAATGTAATGCGGCCCATTTTGTCAATTTCCCTTCCTGTACAGTTCCAGGGTTGTCCGGAAGGTTGTCTCCAGCATATTTGAGATCATCGATCATATGTGCCAATATCTCAGCTTTGGGTGTACGGGTAAAATCGCGGCGCGGTGTTGCCGATACCTTGTCTACCCATGGCACATCTCCATAGAGGTTGACCAAATAACGATAGCTATAGGCGCGGAAGAAACGGGCCGTAGCTTCTACACGTTTTGGATCATTCTCTTTGTCTGTCCATTGGATTGTGTTTTTACTTAATGCTTCCAGGATAATATTGGTATTTCCGATAAAACCATAGGCGTACTTCCAATAATTGCGCACATACGACGAAGCCGGATTTAGACTGTAATTGCTAAAAGGCGCTAAAGTTGCATCGGTTCCTGTGGTTTTGATCGCAACAATGTCTGTACCGACCTGTAAAGCCTCCTGTGGGGTAGCTCCCTGAGAGAATATACTGCCGTTCCAGGTCCAGAATTCCATCCGGGCATAAGAATAAAGGCCATTCAATCCAGTTTCGAAACCTTTTGTATTGATATAGGTATTGTCTGGTGATTGAAAACTGCTGGTGTCTTCGTTTAAAAAATTTTTGCTGCAACCGATAAAGATTAAGCTTATACCGGCAACGAATGCATATAAAGTTGTATTTCTTTTCTTCATGATGTAGAGGTGTTTAAAATTGAACATTTAATCCCAATGAGACCGTTCGGGCAACAGGATAAGGGTAGGCGATATTTGTTGTCGTTGGATTTCCTGTTGTTGAACTGACACCCAATGCCTCCACATTGTATCCTTTTATTTTGGAGAATGTGTAGATATTGCGGGCGTTGATAAATGCTCTGACGGAGGAAAGATTCAATCGCTTTAGAAAATCGCCTTCAAAGGTATAGCCCAGACTCAGATCACGAATCCGCCAATATGCTGAATTGATGTAATAAGTATGGTTGTTGATAGGCGTGTAACCCGGAGAAGGTATGTCTGTACTTGGATTCTGTGGCGTCCAGTAAGGCATATCTGCGAGATAATTGGCACCGTTATTTGGTAAAAAACGTTCTATATTTTTAAAATCATCCACTTTTGTGCCGCCAAAGGCACCGTTCATAAAAATAGAAAGCGAGAAGTTTTTGTAGGTAAAATCATTACCGATACCAAGGGTGTAAGGTGAAATCTTGTTGCCCATGACCGTGCGGTCATTCGCATCGATTTTACCATCGTTATTTAAATCCGCTAATTTTGCATCACCGGCTTTCGCTTTTGGCTGATAAGAGTTTGCAATATCGTCACCTTCCTGCCATACGCCGATTACTTTGTAATCATAAAAGATACGTATTGGTTTGCCAATAAGCCAGGCATTAGTCAAATCATCCTTTCCATCTGCACGCAATTTGGTTATCTTATTGTTGTTGTATGCAAAATTAGCTGTTGTATTCCATTGGAAATTGTCATTTTTGATGGGAACAGCATTCAATGTGACCTCAAATCCTTTATTGGAAGTCTCACCAATATTATTCAAAATTGTATTGTAACCATTCATCACTGGGACTTGTTCGCTCAGTAAGAGATCTGTTGTCTTGGATGTATAATAATCAATCGTTCCAGAAAGACGATTTTGGAGAATGCCAAAATCTAAACCGACATTTAAGGAAGAGGTAGTTTCCCATGTCAAATTGCTCCCTCGCCCATTGAAATTCATCACGAGTCCTTTGACAGGATCTAATCCATATATGTAGTCTACGTTCGTCAAGCGATCATACGTCTGATAGGGAGACACGGCTTGGTTCCCATTTTTACCATACGAAGCACGTAGTTTTAACAAATCAAAGTAATCTTGTACATTACCTTCTTTGGAAATTACCCATGCTCCGGCGACAGAAGGGAAGAAGGCATACCTATTATCAATGGAAAAAGCGCTATAACCATCCGAACGACCTGTTAAAGTTAATAAGTAGCGATCTTTGAATGCATAGTTGATCCGTCCCATATAAGAAATCATCGCAGTGTTCTCAAGCTTAGATTCCATTTTCAGGTTTTTAGAAGCAGAAGCCATGTTGTTGTAGCCGGCGTCCGAAACAAAATCATCTCCAGTCATTTTAGATGTCTTGAAGTTGGTCTTTTGAGAGGAATAAAGCCCGACCACGTTAATTTTATGATCGCCAAAAGTCCGGTCGTAAGTCAGGAGATTTTCCCATGTCCAATCCCACAAATGATCATTTTTTATCTCACCCCGTCCATTCACACCGCGGCCTGTAAGGGTATTTGAACCGTAATAAGAGTTTTCATTGATATTTCTGTAGTTCGTACCAAAGGTAGACTTAAAGCTTAGCCCTTCAATCGGAAGCTTGACATCTAACCAAGAGTTTGCATAAACAGTCCGTCTAGTTTCATCCCATTGACCATTTTCGTCGGCGAAAGGGTGACCCCATAGTGTTTGTGCGTACATTGGGTAGGTGACAGCTGTACCGTTTTCGTCCCGGTTTTTACTATAAGGAGCTAGTTTTACCACGCTTTCCAGGTTGGGTTGTATACCATCACGGTTGCCCTGTGAAGCTTGCATGGTCATACCCAGTTTGAGCCAAGAGTTTAGGCTTTGATTGAGATTTAGATTGACATTGTAGCGTTCGTATGGTGTGTTTTTAACCACACCATCCTGATTGAGGTAACTCACCGATGCATAGTAATCGGATTTATCAGTACCGCCAGAAAAACTGAGCTGATGTTCGTGAATGGGAGCTGCGCTGTTAAAGGCTTCATTTTGCCAATTGACTTCTTCACCTTTCTTATACTGTTCCAGTACATTCGCAAAAAGGTAGTTTTCGGGATTAAGCTGATCACCTGTTTTGCCTTTAGAGGCTTGATAGTCACGCATAAACTGAATGTATTGTGGACCATTCATCAATTTCAGACGACGTTCTACGCTCTGGAGCCCAAAATAACCATTGTAATTGATTCGCGCTTTTCCGGCAGCACCTTTTTTGGAAGTTATTAAAATAACACCGTTTGCTGCACGTGATCCATAGATGGCGGTAGAAGAAGCATCTTTTAATACGGAAATGCTAGCAATGGTATTGGAGGAGATATCACCTAATGATCCGCTGAAAGGGATTCCATCCAAAATTATCAATGGACTGTTGGAAGCGGAGATTGAATTTTCACCACGTATATTGATCGCTGCGGTTTCTCCTGGTTTAGCATTTCCAGAGTTTATTGCTAAGCCAGAGACCTTGCCCTGAAGCTTGTCCACGATATTCGGAGAATTGATCCGCTCCAAAGACTTAGCTTCCACAGTAGCAACGCTACCAGTAAGGTCGCTTTTCTTCTGTTTACCATAACCGACTACGACAACCTCTTCCAGCATGTCTTCGGATTTTTTCAGGGTTACTTGAGCTACTTGGGAAGCCGGTAATTCCTTTGCAATAAATCCGATGGAATTAAAGACCAATGTGGCATTTTGTGATGTGACTGTCAGTGTAAATCCACCATCTTGTCCAGTCGTGGTGGCTGCTGTTTTGCCTTTCTCTGATACTGTAACACCGCTGATAGGTTTTCCCGTTTCGTCTACCACCTTTCCCGAAATGGATTGTTGAGGGGCAACTTGGACAATTGATGTCCTAGCATTATTAGGAAGCGCTGCTACATAAAAAGGCGCTGCTACTGAAAGAATTGTTAGGGGTGTCAGTAGAATGAGGTGACTCTTTTTGACCATAGTGTGTAATTTAGATTCGCTAGTTTTATTGGCGGCAAGTATAAAGAAATTAAGCGGTGCCGTTTCTTTGCATCTTTGAACAAACGATTGCACTAACTACGAAAACGTTATAGAAATTCATCTTTGTAATAAAAAAGGGAATAATGGATTTTAGTGATCTTAACTAATATTTGAACCTGAAAATTGCTTATGATAAAGGGGTAATTGTTTTTTTAAACTGCTGTAAATACAGTCGATTCTGGCAGGTTGGTTATCACGTACAAACCTTGGTATTCAGATGACCTTATTCATTTGAATCGAAATAGAACGTATAAAAACTCGCTTTTCTGGTCTTTTTTTAGTATTTTGGGGTAATCTGCATGTTCACATCCCCTGCCGTCGCGCGACGAGGATTCGTTTAAGATTGAATTTTTGGTTAAATTTGTTTTTGGTAAAACAGCGCTACGCTGTTATTATTGGTATTTATTTAAATAGAAGATTATGTCTATTGTAAGAGAGTCCGATCTGATAGGAATTGGAAAGAAATTTCAAATTGAAACCGATGCGGGTGACAATATGGTTGTTGTGATCCACGATGATGGTCGACGGGAACTGTATCGTTATGATGACGAAGAACATGAATCGCGTTGTGTGATGACACTCAATGATGATGAATCACGTCAGATAGCGGGTATTATAGGTGGTTTGTCTTATAAGCCCAAGGCATTGGAAACAATTGAAGTGGCTTTGGATGATTTGCGTATCGAATGGTACAAGCTTGAAGGCAAATGGGAAGGAGCAGGAAAAACAATTGGTGAACTAGAGGTACGACAACGTACTGGAGCTTCCATTATTGCTGGGATTAGAGACGACGAAACGGTCATCAACCCTGGACCATCTTATCTGATTACTCCAGGAACAACTTTGGTCATTGCCGGAAAGAAAAACAATATCAAACTTTTAAAGGAAATTTTACTGTAATCTATGCTATCACATACCTTAATATTAGAAATTGGAATCGCTGTCGGACTTGTTGCTATTGTTGGATTGATTGCCAACAAGCTTAAGTTTTCCGTTATTCCTTTTTTCATTATTATAGGAATGGTTTTGGGGCAACACGCACCGCAGATTGGATTGGTGGATCTGACCTTTACCGAAAGCAAACCCTTTATAGATTTTATGGGCAGGCTAGGGGTATTATTTCTCCTGTTTTATTTGGGACTAGAATTTTCAGTCAATCGGCTTATCAAATCTGGTAAAGCCATCGTAACTGGCGGAACAATCTATGTCCTGCTCAACTTTACCTCGGGACTATTGATAGGCTGGCTGATGGATATGCCTTTTAAAGAGATGATGGTCCTTTGTGGGATCATGACGAGCTCTTCGACAGCAATTGTGGCTAAGGTACTCACGGACCTTAAACGGACGGCAAATCCCGAGACAGAGGTTATTATGGGAATGATCATGTTTGATGATCTCTTTATTGCGATGCATATTTCCTTTCTGTCAGGATTGATATTGACGGGTAGTAGCTCATTTTGGACGGTTGCTGGAACTTCCTTATTGGCATTGGGCTTTATCTTAACCTTTTTGGTTTTGGGGCGCAAGCTGGTGCCAGCCATAGACCGTTTGTTAAAGGAAAAAACTTCTGAACTATTTATACTTGTTATCTTTGCACTGCTTTTTATCGTTGCCGGATTTTCGGAGACTATTCATGTTGCCGAGGCTATTGGTGCATTAATGGCAGGATTGGTACTAGCGGATTCGCAGTATATCAAAAAAATTGAAGCAATGGTGTTGCCTTATAAAGACTTCTTTGGGGCGATGTTTTTCTTTAGCTTCGGACTATCCATAGATATTATGTCGTTGGGAGGTGCCGTATTTTGGGCATCAATAGCGGCGTTAGTAACTGTGATGGGTAATCTCGCCTCAGGTTATTTTGCTGCGAAATTTTCTGGGATGAAACCGAAAACATCTTTTGATATTGGTTTTACGCTGTCGGCACGGGGAGAGTTTTCGATTATCATGGCCAATATCGGTAAAGCAGGTGCTTTGCTCCCTGTTATCCAATCATTCGTTGTGGTTTACGTTTTGATCCTTTCTATTGTGTCACCACTCTTGACCAAAGAATCCCGCAATCTATGGAAATTGCTCTTTGGAAGTGATGCCAATACAGCCAAACCGCTGAAGAAACTGAGCGACCTGGAAAATAATAGTACCGGTTAATGCTAATGTTACTTTTTTGCACTGACCATTAGCAGTTACGATATATTTAAAATAACATCACAATAAAAATGCCTCCGAAAGACTATTAGGAGGCATTAAATATTTCTCAAACGATTTCTACAGGAACCCAAGTTCAAGCTTTGCTTCTTCAGACATCATATCTTTGGTCCAAGGTGGATCAAAAGTTAATTCCACCAAGGCTTCTTTAATACCTTCTATTCCAGCAACTTTTTCCTGCACTTCATTCATGATTTCTCCTGCAACTGGACAGCCCGGCGCCGTTAGGGTCATGACAATTTTTGCTATGCCATCTTCCTTGGTAATAATCTCATAGACAAGTCCTAGATCGACAATATTTGCTGGTTTTAATTCAGGATCATAGATCGTCTCCAGTGTAGCTTGGATTTGAGATGCCAAACCCAGTTTATCCATTACAATAATACTCATTTGTTTAATTTTTTATCTTCAATAGCGTTTTTATAGATCGCTAATAATTTGCTCTCATTTATATCAGGAGTAAAATTACTAAAATAATAGGCCATACAGGTCTTTCTTATCTCATCTTTTTCATCGGTTGGCTTGGCATTCCATTGCGTCAGGCAAGAAACAATTTCGTTTCTATTGTGTGGATCAAATGTCTGCCCGGTTTTATTTGGGATAATCATTTCAGGTAAAGGCCCAAGGTTTGAGCAGAGTACCGGAGTTCCCACAGAGTAGGCCTCGAGGATTGTGATTGGCATTCCTTCAAAGCAAATGGAGGGGACGATCAGGGCTTGTGCTGCAGCAACGAGTGGTAAAATCTCGGATCGGGGTTTAAATCCGAGATAACTGATGTTGGGCTGATCTGTTATCCTTTTTTTGACCTTCTCCTCGAGAGGACCACCACCAATAATGCGGAGCTCCAGATCCTTTCCTTTCACAGACTCAATCAGATTTAATATTCCTTTTTCCTCCGATAGTCTGCCAACATATATAAAATAAGGTTGTGCAGTTTCTACTGGCAGAGTTGAAGGGAAAACAAAATTAGCTTTTACTTCAAACTTTTCTGCGGGTACCCTTAACGTTGAGTCAACAAATATCGACTTGGCAAAGCTGCTTAAATTAATATACCGATTGACCTTTTGCCATGTACCTATTTTGCGGTGAAACCAGTAGTTAAAGGCAAGGAGGAATGTTTTAATAACGGAATCATTAAATGCTTTTTCCTTAACTGCAGTCCAGGGAAATTCTTCTTTTAGAGAATCCAGAAACAGATGATTGTGATGATACAGTGTTGCCGAGGGGCAAAGTAACCTAAAATTGTGCAGGGTCATTACCTGCGGAACACCTTGTTTGGCTATCGTACGTATTAGAATTGGCCCAGCAGCGTAATGTGTATTGTGGAGATGGACGACATCCGGTTTGAATTCCCGGATTGTTTTTTTTAATCTATTTGCAGCGAAAATATTCCAGATGGAACCTAGGGTCTGTAAGGCACCTCGCCAGCCTTTTTTATTTTGAAAGGTCAGGGTGCGGACTTGGTGATCTTGCGAGAGGAGCGACAATTCCTGTTGAAAGACAGTATCTTCTCCACCTGCTGTTTGATAATATGTATGGATAATTAGTATGCGCATAACAAAAGACTTATACAAATGTACGATTTTGCCCCGAATGCTTTGACGGCACAAAATTGCCATTTCTATATGATTATTGCTATATTCGCATGATTCGATCGTAAAGATATATGCAACACTTACAACAGCTCGTGATAGAGGCGATAGAGACAAGTCAATTTCCTGAAACTCCAACAAATTTATATGATCCCATACGGTATATATTGACTTTGGGCGGCAAGAGGGTTAGGCCAGTGCTAACATTGATGGCGGCCGAGTTATTCGGTATGCAGGAGATGGACGAAATTATTCCGGCAGCAAAGGCTGTAGAGTTTTTTCATAACTTTTCCTTAATACATGACGATCTGATGGATAAAGCTCCTTTACGGAGAGGAAAAACTACCGTCCATGAAAAATGGGATGCAAATATTGCCATTCTCTCTGGAGACGGGTTATTAGTGAAGGCCTATGAGGAAATCTCCAAATGTAATCCGGTTTATCTACCTGCAACTTTACGCATTTTGAGCAAAGTAGCCATGGAGGTCTGTGAGGGCCAACAATTGGATATGGACTATGAAGGTCGCGCATCATTGTTTATGCCCGAATATCTAGAGATGATTCGTTTGAAAACATCGGTACTATTGGGCGGAGCATTGCAGTTGGGCGCCATTCTTTCCGGAGCGAATGAACAACAACAACAATTGATCTATGATTTTGGGGAAAATGTTGGCTTGGCCTTCCAGTTGCAGGATGATATATTGGATGCTTATGGTGATCCGGATACTTTCGGGAAAATCGTTGGTGGTGATATTATGATCAATAAGAAAACCTTTTTATTGGTTAAACTGATGGAAGTTATTGCTGAGGAGGATGTCCCTACGATGCAGCGCTTATTACATTCAACCGTCGAGGCTGTTCCGACAAAAGTTGAAGATATGCTAACCTTATATGATAAGTATCAGGTCCGAAAAGCAGCGGATGAATTAAAAGATATATACACGCAGCGCGCATTTGAAAAAATGGATGCTTTGGATGTACCAAATGAACGTAAAGAAGCGTTATTACTGTTAGCAAACAATCTTTTGGTAAGACAGCAGTAGATAGAAATTCTATTAAAATTCGTATTTTGCCAATAAATGGCTATTTTGTACTAAATAATTAAATAAATTTTAGATAACGTTCATGGATCCTTTAAAAATCACGGTATTTCAAGCATATTTATTCTGGGAAAATATTGAAAAAAATCTGAATAATCTGGCGTTGCGACTTTCATCATTACGCGAGAAAACAGATTTGATTATCTTACCGGAGATGTTTAATACGGGATTCACGAATAACGTTGAGAAATGTGCCGAGCCCGCCAATGGTCCTACCACAAGATGGTTGTTTGAAATGGCAAGTTCGTTAAACTGTGTTGTTGCCGGCTCATTAATCATTGAAGAGGAGGGAAAATACTACAACCGTTTTTTATGGATGTTTCCTGATGGCAAATATGTGAAATACGATAAGCGCCATCTTTTTGGCATGTCCAAAGAAAGCGAGTATTTTGAACCGGGCAACGAACGTATTTTAGTGGATATCAAGGGTTGGAAAATTTGCCCTATGATCTGTTACGACCTTCGTTTCCCTGTTTGGTCCAAGAATCAAAATGCTGCCTACGATATCTTGGTTTATACAGCAAGCTGGCCAGATAAGCGTTCAGCACATTGGAGAGCATTGATCCCGGCACGTGCCATTGAAAATCAATCTTATGTCGTTGGCGTGAACCGTGTGGGGCATGATGGTAACGATATCTATTACTCCGGTGGGTCAATGTGTATATCACCATTGGGTGATGTCGTTTATTATAAGCCCGAAGATGAAGATTTATATACCTTTACATTAAATCCGAATGATCTTTTGGAGGCTCGGGAAAAATTCCCGTTTTTAAGAGATTCAGATTCATTTACAATCGGATAATTCTTTCTTACAATCGGATAAACCTTTCTTGTAATTTAGGTATAAAGACAAGCAATTTATTTTGTTTGTCTCCTTTTTTATTGCTAAATTCAGTCTACCGTAAATCGTTTATGATGATTTATTAACATCTATTTATTGCATGTTGATAAAATTTGTTTGACACAACTGTAGAAAAACGTAATTTAGGCTAAATATTAGCCAAAATAAGTTTAGTTTTCTTTGTTTTGATTTGAGCATAATATTTATTAGTAACATAAGTTGCGTAAACAACCATAACCATTATTTATATGTTAGACCAAGATTTAGTATCGCAAGAGTATTTTTATAATTTCCTGACCGGGAAATACTCAATTGCTGTTATGCGGAGATTACAGCGTAATCTCAGGGAAGCGGGATTAAGTATTACTTCAGAGCAATGGAGTATTATGTACAATCTGTGGGTAGAGGAGGGACTGACCCAGCAGGAATTGGCTATCCGGACATTCCGGGACAAACCGAGTGTAACGCGCCTGATCAATAATCTGGAACGACTTAATCTGGTGATCCGCGTCAATGACAAAAATGATAGACGATCTAATTTGATCTATTTAACCAAAATTGGCCGGAAGATGAAAGACGAAGGGATGAAGCAAGCCACGAATACGATCGAACAGGCTTTAGGCGGACTTACCGATGATCAGATTGCTTTATCTCATACCACTTTACATCGTGTGCTGTTCAATCTGAAATAGTATGTGCAAGTAAATTACTACTGATCACATTGATTATGAAATTATCTAGGTCGAAAGGCCAATAGGGGAAAGAAAAGAAACAGGAAGCCCTCAGCGTTAACAACGACTGAGGGCTTCCTGTATAGGATATGTATCCAATGGCTAGTCTTCGAAAAGCTTGCTTTCGAAATCTGTATGGCTATTGACCAGTTTTCCTTCTGTACCAAAATAGATTTCTTGGAAGCTTAACGTCCGTATCGCATCTACTTTGCGGTAGAATTTATCTGCGGATACTTCAGATAAGGTTTTGAAACCACAGGCTTCCATAATCTCAACGGTAGCGCGTAATGTATTGCGATGGAATTGGGCTACGCGTACATACTTGTCATTAACATCTAGCCCTTTGTACAGGTGCGGTTGTTGCGTTGCAACACCTACCGGACAAACGTCTTCATTACATTTTAAGGCTTGAATACAACCCAACGCGAACATCATTCCACGTGCACTATAGCATGCGTCAGCACCTAGAGCAATAACTTTTAGGATATCAAACCCAGTAACAATACGGCTTGACACAATCACTTTGATGTGTTTCTTCAGACCAAATGCGATCAACGTTTTGGTTACAAAAGTTAATGCATCATAAAGAGGCATCCCTAGGTTGTCTGTAAATTCCAAGGGTGCAGCACCTGTACCACCTTCAGAACCATCGACTGAGATAAAATCTGGGAAGATCTGCGTATTCTGCATGGCATGACAGATGTCCATAAACTCATGCTTGTCACCAATACATATTTTAAATCCGATTGGTTTTCCTCCAGATAGTTCCCGCATGTGCTGGATGAAACGCATCATTTCTGTTGGCGAAGAGAAAGCACTGTGCGCCGGCGGCGACATGACGTCCGTACCAGGGATGACGTGGCGTATTGCCGCGACCTCAGGTGTATTTTTAGCAGCTGGTAAGATACCCCCATGACCAGGTTTCGCGCCCTGTGAAAGCTTAAGCTCGATCATCTTCACGTTTTCACGGTTTGATTTTTCCCGGAATAGCTCAGCGTCAAACTTGCCTTCCGAATTACGACATCCGAAATAACCTGTACCAACCTGCCAGATCAGATCACCACCGTTATTGTGATAGTCACTGATACCACCTTCTCCGGTGTTGTGCGCGAAATTTTGTAAGGCGGCGCCTTTGTTTAATGCAGTGATAGCTGTTTTGCTCAAAGCACCGTAACTCATCGCTGAGATATTGAAAACGCTTAAACTATAAGGTTTTTTACAGGATTCGTTTCCAACTGTCGTACGTAAATCGTGATTTTCGATATGACAGGGAAAAACGGAGTGTGCAGCCCATTCGTTACCGACCGCTTGTGGATCGGTTTGCATACCAAATGCTACGGTCTCGCGTTGATTTTTTGCCCGCTGATAAACAATGGAACGTTGTCTTCTATTGAATGGACGACCATCCATATCCGATTCCCAAAAGTATTGTCTCAACTCAGGACGGATCGATTCGAAGATATAACGAAAGTATCCAACAAGAGGGTAGTTTCGCAAAATCGCATGTTTGGTTTGGAAACTATGGTATAAGGCGATCAATAATAATGGGAATGGAAAGATCAATAACCAAAACCAGCTTGATGTAAATATTAAGCCAAATGATACAATGATTAAATTAATCACAATCATTATTGAAATAATGAGTTTTCTAACTTCCATAGAAAATACGATTGTTTAGTTTTAATTCGCTATTTTAATGTTTAGTCCAATTGAATATATTACTGCTCAATTAGCATTCCAAAATGCGCTTTTGGACAGAGCAAATGTACTAAAGTTCCCCAAGTAAATGGATATATTTACTATGCTAGAATAAGTTTTGATAAGTTTATAACTGTTTCTAACAAACTATTTTCTTTTAGTAATCTGTTGCGATAAAAGTTGATAGATTTGCTGTAAATCCGGTTTATTACTAATAAATTTCAAATGTTTTTGCTGTGTCGCTTCATCGCCCCGGATCGCTGGACCTGTCTGAACTGTTATTGGAACATGATTTTGAACTTTTTCTGCCGTTTCTAAAATGATCGGCCTGACCAGGTCAAAGGAAAGATTATGTTCTTCCAATAGTTCATAAGCAAACTGATAAAGGATATTCGAGAAGTTATTGACCATGACCGAAGACAGATGGATCGCCAGCCGTTGCTTTGAATTGCAATAGATACTATGGGTTGAAAAGGCACCTGCAAGTTGTAGTAAAACCGCTGTATTGCCCTCATTGTTGCCTTCAACACAAAATGGAATTGCTGAAAAATCAATAGTTTTGCTTTTGGATAGCGATTGTGGTGGATAGATAACACCAGCATTCTTAAATCGTTTCAGGACATCTAGATCCGTTGCTCCGGAACAATGTACTACAATCCCATTGATGTCTTGCGGCATTATTTCTACAAGGGTAGGAATAGCCTGGTCTGACACAGCGATAAGATAAAGATCTGCATCACGCTGCAGCTGGCTGAGCTGGTCTGTGCTTGGACAATGAAGCGCAAAGGCCAATGCATCCGCATTGGCCTTTGTTTTACTATAGATCTGAACGATCCGATGTCCTAGCTCTTGAAACGCTTGTCCAAAATGTGTTGCAGCATTTCCGCTCCCTAAAATGACAATGTTCATTATTTCGCTAATTTTCGTTTCTCTTCTTTATTTCTTCTGACAATGGACATGATAAAACCGATTGTCATGATAATCGTTCCACACCAGAAGAAGTTGATGTATGGAAATTTGATCGCTTTAAAAACCACCCATTTTTTCTCAGGTAATGGCTTTTGATAGACCATGATTTCCAACTTGTCTTTGTCCGGTTTGATACCTGTAAACCTAAATTTAAGGCCTTGATCAGTGACATCTTTATTAAAATCATAGATTCCACCATCTTTAATCAAGTAAATGGGTTGTACTTCGTATTGTTTATTATCAGCTGCAACCACTTTTATTTTTAATCCGACCATTACGTCGTTAGGACCTTTTGGGATTTTCTCCAGTTGAGCCTCTTTATTGAGCCCTTCAATCACATAGTACCCATTGCGGTAACGTAAAGTGTCACCGATATTGACTTGATAGGTCGCAGGTTCTTCGTAATCTTCAAAGCCTGTTTTCTCTTCGTTCGCTGTTTTTGAATGCTGTGCCTGGCTCTCCGCTGCCGCAGCCGTAATCAGGGTATATACATCATGCGTAATGTAATGTTTGGTTGCCGGAGTACCGATCAGACCGCCCATCTTGGCATTGTTTTGTGCGAAAGGTTGTAGTACAAACTCTTCTTTCACTTTACCTGTTTCCTCATCAATACGTTCGTATTTGATTTTGTAATAGGTATTTGGCGCAGCAATGCTATCACCTATATAGGTGATTTTATATTCCCCCATTTGTACGGGTTCTCCTTCGGTTAAGAATAAGTTCTCTCCCGGCTTTTCGACTTTGTCAAAACCAGATACTGCGATATAGCCTGTATTGTTGACCGAGATAACTTCATTTGTCGCTGCAGCGACCATAGCTCCGATAAGTAGCAGTCCAAAACCAATATGAGCGACCGAAGAACCTGCCAATTTCCATTTACCTTTGACTGCATCACCCAATACCCGGATATTCGCCAGGATACAGAAGATACTGGCAAAGGTGATCAGGATATAGATCAGGTTGGTATATGTTTTGGTAAAATACGAAATAATTGCTGTCAGGATAATGGCTACAGCAAGAGATGCTACAGTTGAAGCCAAGAATTTACGGCTATCGCTGCGTTTGTATTTTAAAAACTGGGTAAACCCGGTCATGATCATGACAATAACGGCGAATCCAGATTGCCATTTATTATAATGTTGAATTGGTTCTAAAGGTGGCGCCACCTTGGTGCCGAAGATTTTGTTAAATACAGGAATAGATGTGGAGGCGATGATCTGTGCACAGGCAACAGTCAGGACCAAAGCACCGATAAACATCCAGAACTCTCTCGAATAAATCTCTTCGTCTTTTTCGGTAATCGGCATCTCTTTCTTCTTAACGACAAGAAAGACGACCATAATTACTAAAAATGCTACATTGAACAAAATCAACTGCCCACTCATGCCTAAATCGGTAAACGAGTGCACTGAAGTCTCGCCGAGGACACCACTACGCGTTAGGTAGGAGGCATAGATCACCAGCACAAAGCTGATCATAGCTAGGAATGTTGCGGTGAAATAAGAATGTCCCGAATTTTTATAGGCGATCATCACGTGAACTGCGGCGATCAAGGTGAACCAAGGAATAATAGACGCATTTTCCACCGGATCCCAAGCCCAGAAGCCGCCAAAGTTAAGTGCTTCGTATGCCCAGAATGAACCCATAATAATCCCAGCTCCAAGAATCATAACCGCAAATAGAGCCCATGGAAGCGCAGCACTGATCCATTCCTTATAGCGTTTGGTCCATAGCGCTCCAGTCGCATAAGCAAAAGGAACAATCATGGACGCAAAACCAAGGAATAAGGTCGGTGGGTGAATCACCATCCAATAATTTTGTAAAAGTGGATTTAAGCCATTACCATCTGTGATCAATGATAAATAGTTTGCTTGTTTTAAGATCGGAATATCCATTGCATCACGCAAAAGGATAAATGGAGAACTACCGATACGTAATCCAAAAATTTCTACACCAACGATCATGGATGCCAAAAACGCCTGGCATAACATCACAAAAGTCATGACGGAAGTTTCCCAGCTTTTGGCTTTGAATAGCAATATTGCTCCTAGTACTGTTTGCCAGAACATCCAGAGCCAGAAACTTCCTTCCTGCCCTTCCCAAAAGCTGGAAATGATATAATACGTTGGTAATGTCTTGGATGAGTGTGCCCAAGCATAGTTGTACTCAAATAAATGATTATAGATGATATAAAATAAGGTTGCACCGATAGCGACAACAGAAACGGCATTAATCCAGAATCCAATGCGGGCGATCTTTTTCCATGAAGTCTCTTCAGGGTTTTTAGTCGCGAAAAAATAAGCGATACAAGATAAAAGTGCGGCACCAAAGGAAAGAACAATAAAGAATTGTCCGATCTGCCCAGGTAGCAGGTGCTCACCAACGTAATTAACGTCCATTGAAAAATTGATTTTACAAATTAATTATTGAAAGCTGTGGCATTGATTTCAGTCACGACCGATTTATCGTTGTATTTCGATGGACACTTCATCAATATTTTACTCGCTCTAAACACATTCCCGTCCATTTTGCCCGTCAATACAATTTGTTCTGAACGCTCAATGTCCTGAGGTTTTGCGCCTCTGAATACAACCTCACATTCTGTACCTTCATTGTCGTACATGAAAAAGCTGAATTTATTGGCATCTGTTTTCGGGTCATAGTGAAGTACCTTATCTTTGTTGAGCTGGCCGACCACATATAGTTCTGTTTTCTTTTCTTTTGCCTCGGTAAATGTCGAGTAGGTACTTGAATCCGTATAGATGACAAGTATCATGGCAATAGCCACTGCAATAATAGCGATTAGAATGATGGAACTTTTTTTCATTAGTATTATTTGTTTTTATCGGTAATGAAACTATCATGAGCAATTGTTCGAACGATGAACTAAAACTGATGACGGTTTCATTCGTATGATTTGTTTATGCTATTGTGCCAACCTTTGGTGATCTTCATGTTCCCAGTAAAAGCTTGTGTATCGATAGCAATGAATCCCTTATAAGCATTCATTTTGACAAAAGCTGACACTTAATCGAATGCAAAATTACAAATAGATTTGCGAAGAAAGGAATAATGCAACTTTTCGACATTATTTATATTTGTTCTAAATAGGTTGTTGTGCCTGAAAAAATGAGGTATATTTGGATGCTTTTGAATAATTTAAGTTGAGATTTAATATTTTATTGCAGTTTATATCGCATGAATTTTACAATTGCCTGTTAATATGAGTGTTGCTTTGCGGTCTTTACTGCTCTTATATGGAGTTGTATTTCCATTTTTTTTGGTTTTTGGGCAGGTAAGGTTGCGCAACCAAGAGGTTTCTCTTCAAAATGACAATGATGTCTATCTATTGATTGGCCAGGACCGATATTATACCAACGGTATCAATGTCAATTACCGTATTGCACTACCAACAGGAGGGGCTTCAGAGATTTCGAAGACCGTATTGGATTTCGAAGTCGGACAGCGCATCTACAATGGTATTAGTATTATAGATTATCGTAGACAGAATAAGAAATACGACAGACCTTTCGCCGGATACCTTTATTTGAGCGCATCGGGTACTCGTTTTTTGAAAGCTGATCAGGTGGTTGAACTTAAAGTCGAATTGGGGCAGATTGGTTCCCGGTCTTATGGCGAAGGTGCACAGAAGTTTATCCATCATCTGTTTGGAATGTATGAGGCTACGGGCTGGGATACCGCATTGCGCAATGCCTTTGGTGTAGATCTACAGGCGAAATATCTGAAAGCAATTTATCGGGATCAAGCAGGAGCATTCGATCTCGGGATAATGGGTAGAGGCACTTTGGGGATGAACAATACTAATATGGAGGTTGGAATTCCAATCCGTGCAGGTAAACTTAAATCGTACCATGCATCGACCTTTACACATGGGCATTTGACAGAGGCTAGAAGTAATGATGACAAAGAATGGTACTTTGTTTATCAACCTAGTTTGGCCCGGATCTTTTATAATTCAACGATACAAGGAGGGCTGGGGAAAGATGATCCTATAGGCGGATTATATCAGATCGAACCTTGGATGCTAAGTCATCGCATAGGTTTCAGTTGGTCCAATCACAAGGTCAATTATGGTATTAATTATATTTTTAATTCCAAGGAACTTAAGTCGGTGTTTCACCGGCATCAGTATGGACAGCTATTTTTTGCATATCGGTTTTAACCACTGCTAACCGTTTTTTCTGCGATCGGGTCTGAGAGCTTTTGTCCGATTAGCCGGGTGGTCAACATAGCAGCAACGGTATCGCCGGTCGCATTGAGCATTGTGGCTAGTGGATCTACCAATGTCGCAATAATCATAATGGATGGAATGACTTCTGTGGGCATCTGATAAACTGATATGATCAGCATTTCGCCGATATATCCCCCATTAGGAATGCCGCCAGCCACGATGCTGACCAATAAGGTGATCCCTACAGCCATAACCAGGTTGGTTGGGTCAAAAAAATCCTTTCCGCTCAACAGCAAAGCGATATAAATTTTAAAAATACAAGCAATAGCTGAACCATGTTTATGCAGCGTTGTGCCCAAAGGGATGACCACGCTTGCGACAGTATCGGGGATGCCGATTTGTTTTGCGGCCAGTAAGTTGGCCGGCATGGTGGCGAGGCTGCTGCAGCTACTCAGTGCTGTCAATGAGGGGAGAATATTGTTTTGCCAGTAGCGTTTGACTCCTTTGATGCCGAAAGCGAGAAATGCAAATAAACTAAATATTGTAAAGAAATAGAGTAGGCCGAAGATATAGTACAGACCAATAGGTTTGGCGTAAAAGCCGAAGAGCTGTGGGCCGAGTGTTCCAACCTGATAGGCAAAATAAGCCCCCAATCCGATGGGAGCCAACTGCATTACCATGACCAATAAATTGCCCATGACGGCATTGCCGGAGTTGATAAATTTTCGGAACATATCTGCTGAGGAACCGGATTTACGTGTAGCTATCCCCACTAAAAATGAAAATATTACAAAGGCCAGCATATTTTGCCGGGACAATAGACTGGAAAATTCACTAACAGTCAGGAACCGGACCATCTTTTCACCCCAAGAGTCCTGTGAGGCGGTGTCAATGATTTCCTTCGCTTGTTCAATAGGGAGGTCGGAACTAACAGGAAATAGGTAGAGGAAAATAACACTTGTTATACCTGCAACCAAAATGCCGATTACAAATACGAGTGACATCATGCCGATAATACGGCCCAATACGCTGTCCCCTTCAATATTGGCTACAGACGAAGCTATGGCAAAAAAGACCAGCGGTATGACGCTGACAAAGAGCAGATTTAGGAAGATATCCCCAATTGGCTTCAGGTTGTTCACAAAATGTGGAAAAAAGACCCCAATTAAACTTCCGATACCGATGCCAAGAAGGAGGAGCAGGATGCTGCCATAGTTCTGTATAAAAGTTTTTGCAGAGTATTCCATTAGGTTCTGTGATTGTTTAGCGTTTATGACGCTAAAATAATCTTTTTATCGATTATTTTCATTTTAACACTTGGATAAAGATTAATCGGGATTTATTCGAGCCAGCTTTTTATCTTTGAGCGGATATACATACAGAAGACCATCACTGTGACTGGGAGAACCTGAGAATGTGAGCGCAGCTTGCGTCACAGGCTTATGCTGTTTTTGTGGCGATCTGATGTACAGCGTGTTGGATCGGGTGATGCGTATGGGATATTTACTTTATCAAAAATATAATGACTAAGATGGATTTTGTAACAACCGCAGATGGTTCCAAAACATTGTACAATGCAGAGATAGGTGAATGCTACCATTCTAAGCATGGCGCCGTTCAGGAAAGTAAACATGTATTTATCAAAACCGGTTTGGATCATTTCGTACAACATACGGGAGCTTCGGAGGTTGCTATTTTGGAAGTGGGATTTGGTACCGGACTGAACTTTCTGCAAACTGCCGAACACATTGGGGGCAAGTCGTTTCAGGTAGACTATGTCGGAATCGAAGGTTTTCCATTGCCTCTAACGACTATCGCTGAGACAGGGTATAATGAGAACGTGGATGCAGCTGTCTGGTCGGCTTATCTGAATAATTATGAAGCCGCATTGCAGCAGCAGGTGCAAATTCACAAACGCTTACAACTCACCATTGCCCATACCTTATTGATGGATTTCCAATCCGAAAAAAGATTCGATGTGGTGTATTTTGATGCTTTTGCAGCCATACATCAGCCCGAAATGTGGAGCGATGCGGCATTGGCGCATGTCGCGCAATTCGTTAAACCGGGAGGTGTTTTTGTTACTTATGCCATTACCGGTAACCTCAAACGCAGCATGAAATCACTGGGTTTCTCTATTGAGAAGGCTCCGGGGGCTCCGGGAAAAAGAGAAATGTTGCGGGCGACAAAACTATAGCCAACTTATTGTCCCACTTTTAATTATTGTTAACTGTTTGATAATCTAAAAAGTGTTTTCTAATTTAGCCGTGATATTAAGGCTAACCTAATAGTTCACTTTCCGCTACCTCATGACAGATTCACAGTTGATAGACAGTTTGAAGGAAGACAACCAGACAGGGTTTGTGGCTATTTATCATAAGTACTACAAACAGCTGCTTTTCTTTATTCTTCGATATCTGAAAGAGGTCGATGTCGCGGAAGAGATTGTGGCGGATGTTTTTGTCAAGGTATGGTCCCGTCGATGCGATTTTCATTCGATGGAAAGTCTGAGGGCTTTTATTTATATTACGGCAAAACATGCCAGCCTCAACGCTATTCGGGACAAACGTACAAAAGGTATTCAAGAACCTTTATCCAATTATGAGGATCTACTTACGGATGACCACGATGCTTTTTCAAAGATGATTCATGCAGAACTGGTACATGCCATCTTCAATGAAGTTGAAAAATTGCCTGAAAAACAAAAAGAAGTCTTTAATCTAACTTATCTGGAAGATAAGACTGTAGAAGAAATTGCAGACCAACTGCAAATGAGTCCAGCCGCTGTATACACGAACCGCTCCCGCGCAGTGAATACTATTAGAGGGCTTTTGGGGGCAAAGGATGCTTTAACACTTATTGCATTCCTATCCTTTGTCAGTAAGTAACAGACAGCAAGTAGAAAACAGGAAATCAATGTCTAACAGCATCTATTGCTTCCGCAATATAAGGTTTAATGTTTTTTTTTTTTTTTTGAAAATATTTACCTGATAAACAGTCTTTTAATTCTTTTTGTATTTTTTATCTGTAAGATAATCTTATGCTTCGTGTTTCTATCGTCAACAAGGAAATGAAAAGAACACCATGTATACGACAGATCATATTATTCAATTACTTCAAGCTTACCTAAAAGGGGAAATTCTCCCTGATAAGCATGCCGAATTAAGCATGCTGTTTGAAAAATATCCAGAATTACAGGACTTGGCTAAGAAATTGGAAGATCCGGCAAATTTGCGGAAAGAATTACAAGCTTACGAGGACTTTTCGACGTCAGATCACACGCAAGAACAAAGGATTCTGTCGAATATTATGGATAAAATCGAAGCCCAGGCAGATCAACAGCCCAAACACCGATGGAGGCAGTATGGTTGGTATGCTGCCGCGGCTTGTTTTATTGCAGTTGTTGGCTTGGGAATATGGCAGGTAAATAAACGAGATGGGATAAATACGGCGGATCCTGCTACTCCTGTTGATGCTGTTAAATTGGCGGAAAATCTTCTTCCCGGTGGAAATAGAGCCACTCTTCAGCTTGAGGATGGTACCGGTATCGGACTTGATCAACAGCAGATGGGGATCGTGATGGGCGATGAGATAACCTATACAGATGGTTCAGTCGCCTTGGCGACTGCAAAAGATGAAAAACGCATGATGATCTTGTTAACTCCCCGTGGTGGACAATATCAGATCGCCCTTGCAGATGGGACCAAGGTTTGGCTCAATGCGGATACACGCCTGCGCTACCCAAATAAATTTACGGATGAACAACGTGTGGTAGAACTGGATGGGGAAGCTTATTTTGAAGTAGCCAAAGCAGCTGGAAAGCCATTCATCGTTGTTACAGCAAAGGAAAAAGTCGAAGTGTTGGGAACTCATTTCAATGTCTATTCTTTTCCAAAAGAGAAGGAGTCCAAAGTTTCTCTGCTGGAGGGTAAAGTAAAAGTCTCCGTTCCGGCAGGAAAGACAAGGCTACTTCAGCCAGGGGAACAAGCTTCGGTACAAGGGGAAGAGCTTTCTGTACAAGAGGTATCTGTGGATGAAAGTATTGCTTGGAAGAATGACGAATTTATGTTCAATAACGAACCTTTGGGAACAGCACTGGCCCAAGTAGCACGCTGGTATGACATTGAGATTGATATCGACCCGAGTTTAGCCAAGATGAAACTATGGGGCTCAATCTCACGACTTGACAATTTTGATAAAGTGTTAAAAATCATAAAGATGACCGATGATAAAATTAAGGTTCAAATCGAAGGAAGGAGGGTCCGATTAATGAAATAAGAGCCAAAAACAACCTATATCCTATTTCGTTAAATCAAAAAGCTGAGGAAGGTGGTACTTCCCCAGCACATTTTGGTCCGAAATTTTATGAAAACGCGCTTAACTGTTTATTAAACTAACAAACCAATCAAATGTAATGAAAAAGTATAAATACCTCATTATTATGAAAATGATTATTATGCTTCTTTTATTTACACTGGGGCAGCTCCATGCTGGAAGTTTTGCCCAGACAGTAAATATTAAAAAGAAGAATAGTTCGATCGTCAACGTATTTCGTGAAATCAAAAAACAGACCGGATATACTGTTCTGTGCAAATCAGAAATCGTAAATAATACGCCTGCTATTACGGTTGATTTCAATAACGTTCCTTTGGATCGTGCTTTGACAGAGCTCCTTACTCCACATGGTTTAACCTATTTTAAGGAGGGGAAATCAATCGTTGTTAAGGCTGGAAAGACTGATTTGGCGATTGATCGCTCGCATGGCACGGCGAAAGTCAATACGCTTGAGCTGCAAAAGAACATTCATGGTCAGGTTACTGATCAGCAGGGGAAGGCGCTCTCGGGTGTAAGTGTTACCATAAAGGGTACAAAAGCGACTGTAGGTACCGATCAAAACGGAAATTATTCGATAGCTGCCAACCGCGGAGCGACGTTAGTTTTCAGTTTTTTAGGTTACGACCGCAAGGAGGTTGAAGTTAATGGGGAAACGCACAACGTAAGCCTGCAGTTTAGCCAATCCAATCTGGAGGAAGTAGTAGTCACGGGCTATGGAACTTTTAAGAAGGCAGATTATACGGGATCGGCTTCTACGATTCGTACCGACCGGATGGCGGATGTTCCGGCAGTCAACTTTTCGACCATGCTGCAGGGCAATGCACCTGGTGTTCAGGTGAACTCCCTATCGGGACAACCTGGAGGAGCGACCGATATCCGTATCCGTGGTATGGGTTCCATTAATGCCTCCAACAAACCTTTGTTCGTTATCGATGGTGTACCTGTGATGTCCGAAAATATTGCTTCAAGTGAGTCGAATAATGCTGGATTGGATGTGATGTCGACCATAAATAGCTCCGATATCGAGCAAATTACCGTCATCAAAGATGCGGCGGCAGCTTCCCTTTACGGTTCACGTGCTGCAGGTGGTGTGATCTTAATTACCACCAAGTCCGGTAAAGCAGGTAAACCTGTGTTTTCAGTGAAGGGAGACTATGGATTATCAAGTCAGGCAACAGATTTTCGTGAAGTGATGGATGGGCCACAACGACGTGAGATGCTTTTGGAGGGCCTGCGCAATAGAGCTCGCTACCTGGATAAGATAACGGATGAGACCCAGATTGAAGATTATGCGCAGGCAAATATTGATAAATATGCACCTAAGCCGACAAGCGGCTGGGTAGATTGGAAAAAGGAACTGTTTCGTCGCAACTCACCTTTCAGAAATGCAGATATATCTGCTTCGGGTGGAGATAGCAAACTTTCCTATTATACATCCATGGGATATACCAACCAAACGGGATTATCCTATCAATCGGGCTTCGAGCGCCTCACTGGGAGGTTGAACGTCAAGTACAAAATGAGTGAAAAGATGGAATTGGGAGCCAATATCCTGTATTCCAATATTACACAGGACGTCAATTCTGAAGGGGGAGGTTATACCTCGCCAATCTATTCTTCACGGCATAAAATTACGGCATCAGAGCCGGTTTATAACGAAGATGGATCTTTCTTCCTGGATTTCTTTTCCAATGGCCCACGTAATCCCAAGGCTTCTTCCTTATACAATTTCCGACGGGAAAAAGGTGACCGCTCATTCAATACGGTTTTTGCAAACTACAAATTCATTGATGGTCTAGTATTTAATACAACCTTTAGTCTGGATCATACAACAACCCGCTATAACTCTTGGTCGGATCCCCGTACCTCGGATGGCGAAAAAACGAATGGTTCCTTGACCACAAGTTTTTCGGATTATAAACAAATGGTATGGCGCAATAGCCTAACCTATACCAAAACATTGGCGGAGAAGCATCATTTGGATATATTGGGAGGCTATGAAGTGAATACTTATCGTAAAGAAGGATTGAGCGGTGCCAAGGACAATTTTCCGACCGTGGATAAAACGGTATTGTCCAATGGTTCGGTTTTGATTGATGCTTCGGGATCCAATAGTGAATGGCGTTTGCTTTCTTACCTGTCGCGCGCTAATTATAATTTTGATGACAAGTACTTTTTAGGAGGTAGTATTCGTATGGATGGTAGCTCGCGTATCCACCGCAGCAACCGCTGGGGAACATTCTGGTCGTTGTCCGGAGCTTGGAAGTTTACAAAAGAAGACTTTATGGCATCTTTAAATGATGTAATCAGTGATGGTAAAATCCGTGTTTCATATGGTACCAATGGTACTTTGCCATCCAGCTACTATACCTATATGGATTTGACAGGTTTTGGATTTCCGTATAGGAATAACCCTGGCATAAGGGAGATCCAGATTGGAAATCCGGGTCTGAAATGGGAAAAACAGAATAACCTCAATATAGGTTTAGATTTACGTTTGTTTGAAAGACTGGGGCTTACCTTTGAATGGTACCAACGTCAGTCATCGGATTTGTTGAACGATGTTCCTACATCTTATACAACGGGATTCTCATCCTATCTGAGCAATATTGGAACGATTCGCAATTCGGGTATTGAGCTCGACTTGAATGCAGATATTCTACGAAATGGTGCATTTAAATGGACATCGAGCTTAAACTTTGGAATGAACCGTAATAAGACGATTGCCTTATCTGATGGTAGTTTGGAACTGCGGGATGGAACACAGATTCACCGCATCGGTCAACCATGGTATAGCTATTATTTAATTGAATTTGCAGGGATCAAAAAAGAAACTGGTGTCCCACAATATTACATCAATGATCCTGCTCAACCAGGTTCTAGAGAAACCACCGAAGATTATACTGCTGCAACGCGGATATTGTATAAGAGTGCAGATCCAAAACTTGTGGGTGGTTTTACCAACACATTCCGTTATAAATTCCTGGATCTGAATTTCACCTGGACTTATTCCCTAGGTGGAAATTCCTATGACAGTGGTGCGCAGAAAACGGAATTGGGTGGTAAAACAGGTTATGACAATATTCCAAAATATTACGAGCGGAGATGGCAAAAGCCAGGCGATGAAACCGATATTGAGATGTTTATGGTCGGAAATAAATATGACATGAGCAGTGTGGCCAATACACGCCGTGTGCATTCTACTGACCATATCCGTTTGAAAAACCTGACTTTCGGGGTTTCTATTCCGCAGCATATCTCCCGTAGACTAAAAGTGAGTAATATCCGAGCTTTCTGTTCTGGTATGAACTTACTGACCTTTGCGGCCTATAAAAACTACGACCCTGAGGTACCTGTAAATGGAGTGGTATATTTCGAATCCCCTAAATTGAAGACGGTAACCTTCGGTTTGGATGTTAAATTTTAAGGAGCAAGCACTGATTCGTTCATGATTATAATTTCATTTTTCAGATGAAGGGAATTTTAAAATTTAATCATGGTAATCATCCCACCAGTATGATGGGAAAAAATAAAATAGAGATGAAGAATATAGTATCAATAGCGTTATTGTCCTGTACATTGCTGACAGGCTGTGGCAACAAATGGCTGGAGACAGCACAGCCAAGCACCTCGACTGAAAGTTCGGAGGCCATTAAATCGGCAAATGAGGCGAGTTACGCATTAAATGGTATTTACGATATTATGCGTGGTTATGAATATTACGGCGCGCGCATGACGTACTACGCTGATGTCACTGGCGAGGATATGCTCGCCAATGGTGACACAAAGCGTGCAGCAGGTTATTATCTTTTTGACTTTAATAAGGATAATACACCATCCTCACTTTGGTATCAACCTTACCGTGTGATCCGTAATGCAAACGGAGTATTGGCCTATGTAAATGGTGTGCCAGTTGATCAAATGACCGATGTGCTCAAGGACATCAAGGGCCAGGCATTAACCATGCGTGCGATAGCCCATTTCGACTTGGTCAAAGTATTTGGTGCACCGTACGCGGTAAATCAAGGCGCTTCTTTAGGGGTGCCTATCGAGACGGAGAAGCATGTGTCTACAAGTAAGCCTGCACGAAATACAGTTAAGGAGGTATATGCCCAGATTATTACAGATCTTGAAGGGGCAGATAGTCTATTGAGCACAGCAAGAAATGATGGTAAGCTGAATAGATTCGCTGCAGAGCAAGTATTGGCGCGGGCTTATCTCTATACTGGAGAAAATGCAAAGGCCTTTTCAATGGCTGCCGCGTTGATCAAAAATGCCGAAGCAGCGGCAAGTTCAAAAAAAGGGCAATACCAATTGTGGAAAAACGAGGAGTATGCGACGGTGTGGTCGAAGGACTTTACAAGCGAAATATTGTTTCAGTTGTCAAATACCAAAGTAGAGGCCAGTGACTCAAAAGAGGGGACTGGCAACCTGTTGTGGCGCCTGGGGTACAATGACATTATTCTTTCAGATGATTATATGAATTTGCTTAAAGATGATCCGAATGATGTGCGTCAAAAAGTGATTACTAAATATACCAGCAAGCAGGTCGATTATTACTATTTGAATAAATATCCGGGCAACACGGCGGAGAACGAAAATCCAGAGTTTGCTGATATTCCCGTGCTTCGCTTATCGGAAGCATATTTGATTGCGGCTGAGGCAGCGGTGAAATTGGGTGATAATAGCAATGCGCTTAATTATTTAAATGCCATTGTCAAACGCGCCAATCCGGCAAAGTCGGTAAGTGGAACGGTGGACCTGAACCGTGTGATGGAAGAACGTCGTCGTGAGCTCGTTGGTGAGGGTCATCGTTTATTTGATGCAATGCGCAATAACCTGCGGATAGAACGTAAAGGTAAGGCGCACGTTTCGCCCTTATTGCGACCAGAGACAAAGTCATTTGACCGAACATACTTCAAAACGCAGATGGCTATTCCGAGAAGGGAAATAGACGTAAATCCAAATATTGTTCAAAATACAGGTTATTAAAATACGTCACAATGCAAAACAATCGGAAATATAATCTTAAACACCTATGTACTGATCCAGTTTGGATCAGTACACGGTACTTTTTACTTTTTATATTGTTTGGTTTTCAGCAGTTGCGCGCACAGACCCAACAACTACTGGGGCAACATGATGGCCCATATTTATTCTACGAAGCGGGAGCTACCAAATCTGTACGCGTAGTTGATGGAAAGATACAGATCGATAATTCGCTTAAAGAGCCTTTCTCGGTGTCCACAGAAGATGGTCAATATCATTTTGAGGTTTCACGTCACCCGATAACAGTTCCCAAAGGGGTTTATCGTCCTAGTGACAAGATTATGGTGCTTTCCGATCCGCACGGTGACTTTGCCTCTTTTTATGCTATTCTAAAAGCGCAAAAGGTGATCGGTACAAATTATGAATGGACTTTTGGAAAAAATCAACTTGTCATTATAGGAGATGTATTTGATCGGGGAAAAGATGTCCTGCCGATTTTTTGGCTGATCTATAAATTGGAACATGAAGCCGTTAAGGCTGGAGGACAGGTTCATTTTTTGCTTGGCAATCATGAGGAAATGTTGATGCGTGGAAATTATAAATATACGCAGGATAAATATAAGGTATTAGCAGATTCCATTGGTAAAAGTTACCGTGATTTTTGGTCATCCGAAACAGAATTGGGTCGATGGCTGCAGAGCAAGAATACGATGGAGCAAATAGGTGATTATCTTTTTGTACATGCGGGGCTGAGTACGGCAATGCTGGATCCAAAATGGACTATTCCTGCAGTCAACGATTCTGTTCGCCGTTATCTGTTTCATACTAAGGAAGAGCGGCAGCAGTCGGAGGCGGCATCATTTCTCTTTGGCAGCGAAGGCCCATTATGGTACCGTGGTATGGTGGTAAAGGAGGAAAAATACCATCCGTTGGGTGAAGAGGATTTGAATAGTATGATGAAAATATATGGTGCTAAGCATATTTTTGTTGGGCATACCATTTTCCCTGAAGTAAGTAGTTTTTATGAAGGAAAAGTGTACGGTGTGAATGTCAGTAACGAGTCCAACCGACTGAAAGGACGTAGCCGGGGGCTGCTAATCGAGGGCGGTAAAATTAAGGTAATCTACGATGACATTACCAAGAATAAAGCAGTAAATTAGATCGCTTAGGCATCGCATTAATGATAAAAGGCCGGAATTTAATTCAGGCCTTTTGTTGTATTATCGATACCAGAAAGGAAACATCATTTAAAGTGATTATATACGAATGATCGATCATTTAGGGATCAATAATAAATGCACCGACAATTGCGGCGGGATGCAAATCTTTATTATTTAGCAGAGTATAATTGTCGCTAAATCTTTCATAGTATTCGATATTCATTCCAATAAGTACTGTCTCAGCATCTTGATAGTTGACATCAAATAGTAATTCTTCCAATTCAACATCTTTTGAAGATGCCTGTAAGTTTAATGGAATCTGGTGTTTATGCCAGCGAATATATTGCTGCTTGTCAAAATTGAATATGGCGATCATCAAATTTATTTTCATGAGATTGCAGTATCTCGGGCGATGAATATCTTTTTGCATATCAAACTTTGGAAACTGTATGGCGATTTGCTTTGTGTCCAACAATTTTATTTCTGGGTCGAAATGCATGAAATCGTGTATGTGGCATTTTTCGACGAACTGGAAATTGATGAGACGATCAATTTTTCCACCACGGACTGTCTTTTCGCCCACAAGAGCTCTGTTTGCCCGGGTCACTCTTTTTAAGTGATTGATGAGTCGGTTGTGCATGGTACTGTCGTGCATATTCAGGTGTATTTCGCCCATTATATGTCTGATACGGGATCCTGCGGTACTAACGTGTCCAAAATCTATCGCGGCGGCTTTTGTTGCCTTCGTTTGTTTTGTTTTATGTCCTGGGCCAGTTTGCACAATTGTTTTTTCATTTGATTTTCGAAAGACAAGGTTCCCAACCAAGCCTTTCAAACTACCGTTTTCTAGTATAGCCATAGATTGAATTTAAGTATTTAAAATTCTGAAAAACAAATAATTGTTTCTTTTTAAGAAAATGGAAATTGGTAAGTATGGGGCTTTATAAAAATGATAATGGCTGGTAAATGAGCATTATGAAATTTGCAGTTGATTTTTTGAGAAACCTTTCAAGTAAAGATTTATAGCGGATATGGCATGGACGCAAGCCCCCTGCTTCGATGCCCTTTCGCATCTCCTCCGATGCATCTCCGTATCATGGTAAGGGTGTATCCATGGTGAGAGCGACATGAGTCCGTGGTGAGTCCGAGTTATACACGGAGACAAGGCGGTAGCATGGCTGTCAGAAAACGCTCTTATCTGCTCGTAAGTACGAATAAGGCCTAAAGATGCCCCGAATCATCTTCGAAAGAGAGTTAATAGTCGATAAAACACGGACTCCATTCTGAAAAGTAACACCAATGAGACACTATTGGAGCTACTCCACGCATTTATAATTGGTAAATGGAGAAATAGACCAAATAGTTCTTTAATAAGTTAGATTACTTATCAACATAAATAGAATTGATGTTCAGTGAATTAACATGCTTATCCACATTTTATAAGCCACTTAACAGACGGATATAGTTGTCAATATACAGTTGTTTGTCTTTTGATTTATATTGTTGGATATAACGGGGATGATCCAGGATGGTCATCTTGCCAAATAGTTTCTCCTCTTTGTTGATTTTGGCTAAAAAGGTTGCATTTTTCTTTCCGAGGACAAAGACTTCCTCCGTTTCGAGTCCCATGTTGATATGTTGTTTTAGGGATTCAACCATAAATGGTCTGACCATTTCAAAAAGCTGCTTATCGTCGTAATAGTTTGCATTAATCCAATTGTCAGGTTTTGTATGTCTAACGATGGCTAGCGGGAAAGGGGAGTTGATGTAAAATTGGCTATAGAAAACTTCAGGACCGCCATAAGCTTCAATCATATCATACATAAAGACCGAGGAGATTTCATGTGTATGGGCAGATTGCATTTTTATACCACAGGCACTGTATAGCCTTTTGGTGTCGGTAAAAGGAACGCCGGTTACGCCTGCACCATGTCTGCTGGGGTTGATTCCGATGATAAATTTACGTTGGAGATTGTCATTATAGTACTTATTGTAAAATTGCTGCATGACGATTAGTGTCTCGGGGTTGTCGAGGTAGGGGTTGATGACATTGAAATCGACAGGAAGATCCCCGTGATAGTCGAGCTGTTTGTTGAATGTAATTACTTTTTCGGCAAATGTGACCATAATGGATGCTTTGGAAGAAATATACGGATTCTGAAGAGAATTATAAACAAGAAAAGGGTGTCGATTGACGCCCTTTTCTTGTTTATATTTTGAGATCTGATTAGTGACCTTGCGTGCCATCTACACCATGAGAATGTCCGTGGGACAATTCTTCTTCAGTAGCAGGGCGTACAGTTAAGATTTCGATATCGAAATTCAACGTTTTACCAGCCATTGGGTGGTTTAGATCTGCAATAACAATTTCTGGAGTTACTTCAGCAACTACAGCACGGAATTGGTTTCCTTGGTTATCTTGCAAAGGCAATACTTCACCTACTGGAGGTAAACCTGTTTCTTTGAACATATCTACAGGCAATTGCGCGAATGCTCTTTCGTCTTTTTCACCGTAAGCATCTTCTGGAACCAATTCGAAAGAAATTTTGTCACCCACGTTTAAGTCAGCGATGTTTTCTTCAAATTTAGGCAACATCATACCTACACCATATAAGAAGTCTAAAGGTTGTTCTGCAGTTGTTTCTTCAACGAAAACTTTTTCACCGTTTTCTACTGTGTGAAGTCTGTACGTCAATGCTACGACGTCGTTTGCTTTTATAGCCATCTGATTTTGATTTTTGGGAGCCTAAGGCTACCGTTTATTAAATATAATTTATTAACGCTGTAATGGAATCTTGCGGAAGGCTGCAAGTCTTATTTTTGCAAAGATATGCTTTTGTTTCCTTTCCGATTCTGTTCTCTAATAATGGAAGATTTTCTTCCATGCCGCCGAGCACAATTTTGTTAGGGATATAATGTTGGTCCAGTTCCTTGCGAAAAGCTAGTGCTTCCTCGCCTGTCAACGCGATTTCATTGATCCCATATATTTCTTCTAGCAATAATATTGCCCAATTTGAATAGGCAGAACCGTAAGTCTTGATTTGCGGAAATACATTAGCCAGCAATTGATCGGCTATCGCGGTATAATTTTCACTATCAAAAAGTAATCCTAAGCGTTTCAATTGACGAACTATTGTGGATGTAGAGGAGGGTATCACATTGTCCATAATCTCACTTTTTCGGGCGATCAGTTTTTCAGCTTCAGCCGAGGTATAGTAAAATGTTTTTTGCTCCACATCATAAAATAATGCAATAGCCCTGTCTGCCAGTTGTTGGGTAATGGTCAACCATTTTTGGTCAAATGTAGCTTCATACAGTGCTATAAAGGCCTCTATGGTAAAAGCATAGTCATCTAGAAACCCTGCTATTGCACGATTTTCATCCTGTGGTTGATGCAATAAATAATTGTCGTCCCGAATTAGCTCTGCACAAATAAACTCGGCATTATTTAGCGCGAGATCCAAAAAATGCTTCGTGCCAAGACTGCGGTAGGCATCTATTAGCCCTTTCAATAAGAGGGCATTCCAGGTTGTCAATTGTTTATGATCGAGTCCCGGTCGAACACGTTGTTCGCGATAATCAAATAGTTTCCGCTTGGAAGTTTTTAAAAAATCTGCCCATTCGTCAGCTGACATATTGACCTTCGTGGCAAGTTGGTCTGCATTAATGGCGCAAATGGGGACATTCGTATGTTCTTCCTCCCAGTTGCCTTCTTCGGTAATATTAAAATATTGACTAAATAGCTCGGCGTCTTTGCCCAGCACTTCATCGAATTCGGCTTTTGAAAAAGAGTAGTATTTTCCTTCAATACCTTCGCTATCCGCATCAAGTGCGCTGTAGAAACCATGATTGGGGGCAAGCATTTCCCGTTCAGCCCAAGAAATCGTTTCTTCGATTATTCTTTTATAAAATGGATCTTTATTCTGTTGATAAGCTTCGGCATAAAGGGAAAGTAATTGGCCATTATCGTACAACATTTTTTCAAAATGAGGGATATGCCAGTAGTGGTCTACTGAATAGCGGGCAAAACCACCACCAATCTGATCATAGATTCCACCAGAGCCAATTTTTTTCAGGGTAAAATGCACATGATCTAATGTAGCTTGATCGCCAGTGAGTACAGCATATTTTAAGAAGAAAGACCAGTTGTTGGGGAGCGGAAATTTAGGAGCTTTTGTATAACCGCCTTCTTTCTTATCGAAGGTTTCGCTCCATGGACTGATAATTTCTTCGAGATCCTTGTGTGCGTATTGTTCGGGAATGGGATTGATAGGAAGTTTCTCAGCCCGCTGGATGCCATTGTTCAATTTATTGGCATAATCCAAAGCGACTTCTGGTTTCTCTTCCCACATTTGTGCGATCTGCAACAGGATATTCTGCCAGTCGTGCGGTTTGAAATAGGTACCACCATAAATCGGACGGCCATCAGGTAAACAGATACAGTTCAAAGGCCATCCACCAGCGTTGGTCATCAGCTGAACAGCGAGCATATAGACTTGATCAATATCTGGGCGTTCTTCCCGGTCGATTTTTATGGACACGAAAAATTTGTTCATGGTTTGAGCTATAGCCGTGTTTTCAAAGCTTTCCCGTTCCATCACATGGCACCAATGGCAGGCCGAATAACCTATGCTAACAATGATAAGTTTATTTTCGTCTTTTGCCTTTTTTAAGGCTTCGGCTCCCCATGGCATCCAATCCACAGGATTGTGTGCATGCTGCTTAAGATATGGGGAGTTTTCAAACTGCAATTGATTCGCCATAAGACGAAGGTAGTGAAAATGGAGGAAAACTTTTTAGCCGCTTTAGATTGATTCTATTAGTTATAATGTTCTAATACATATACTATACTTGTTAAAATCATCTCTATTTGTTTTAGTTTGCTCTACTAAGGAATGACTTCGCTGTAGAATCTTATAAAGCCATCAGTAACACGATACATTTTGCTATCTTCGGAATAGACGTTTAATTCAAACCGAGCTTCCAGAAGATAATTCCCCTCTCTAAGCTTTTCTAACTTTACAATAACGAATTTTGAATCTGCTTGGATATTATTGTCCGGCATATTGTTCCCCCATTGTATGTTATCGTGATTAATTACCTTGACATTCCAAATTCTTGGGACATGGGAAGTTAATGCTTTCAAATTTCCAGTACTTATTTTTAAATATACACCATCTTTTGTATTTTCCCGGCCAAAGTCGGTTGCAAAATTCTGTTTTCCTAAATTGTACGAAAATCCTTTTCTAGGAAAGTAGGAGGGTGTTTCATTTAATTCAAGAAGATTGTATTTTTTTAGAAAGCCAACAGTAAAATAGTGGCCCTCGGAGCCAAGAGAGACGGTTTGTTCAATCATCAATGAATCGTTAATCCCATAAAACCAGATATTCCCTCCTGCGTAAGCTGCTTCTTGATTTGGCCTTTTCTTTCCGTATGGCTTTATATTAATATGTTTGCTTCCTTGGGTTTTGCCTGTTACATAATTGGAGTTGTATTCGCGACCGTTCAATTTAAAGGAAATGCTGTCTTTTTCGATTTCTAGATCAGCTGTTTCTTTATTGGCAAGCTCAATAGTGTCTTTTTTACAAGATATAAATAGAAAGCCCATTAAAACAATTGAGTGGAAAAATTTCATTGGATTAAGAGTTGTGAATTAAATATGAATATTATTTTTTTTCTCGCGAAAATACTAAATTAATATTTTTTTTAATGAGTGATCATTATTTTTTTATCTTTTTAATTTGTTTTACATTGATGTGTTTAGTTTTTAGAAAGTAAAGCTATAGGAACTATTAATAATTTATATCTTCAGAGTGTTATAAGGGAATCTGATGTTTTTAATTTGGTTGAAAAAGCTGAGCGGTTTAGTATAACAAATGGGAAATGTCTGCTGTTGACTGGAGCGGGAGATGTTGGAGGATGCATTGAATAATTTTTTTACTAACTCGGGACTAGAAGCCTTATACTATGAAAGGTATAAGGCTTTTTTCGTAACTATCAGTTTGTCTGAGCCTCTTAATTATTGTAAATCGGGAGTGTCAGTTGTCTATTTCTAAGATCGGAATTTCAATCTACAATCTGTACAAGGTCAGCACAATTACCACTAAGCATCTGAAAGGTAAAACCAGCATCAAGCTTAATTTCTGCAAATGATGAAGTTCGTAGATATGCCGCTTTACGCGTTAGAAATTCTACTAAATCGGTCAATGTGGGATTATGTCCAATGAGCAATACATAATCAATATGATCGGGGATACTGTTAATCACAGATAAGAGATGTTTGTATGTACACTCATAGATAGAATCTTCGATTTGAATGTCGAACGAAGGTTCGCCAAGTATATCGAGAAAAATGCGAGTAGTTTGCAGAGCCCTATTAGCAGGCGAACTTATAACCATACTTTTGTCGTTCAAGGTCAATGTTGATGCCAGTTTAGCGGCGACTTGTTTAGCGTGCTGTATTCCTTCAGAGGTCAGGGAGCGATCAAAATCATTGATTCCGGGAATAGTTTCCGCTTTTGCATGTCTTATGATAAAGAGTTTCTTTGTGTTGTCCATGATTAAAGTTTTTGATTCTTATCCTAATTTAACGTTTTAGAGCTTATTTCATTGTGCTTATTACAAACATCTATTTTCGTATTAACATAAATTAAACACATTTTGACTAATCCAAAGTTTTATATATACACTTCGTTCCGTGTTATTAAAATTAATTTTGTTATCATGATTTGAATCCATAAGTTTTCTGAAAATTGATTACTTTCGTTCCGCAAAACACAACTCGTCGGGTAAATTATGTATAACGTATAAAAAATGCCTATGAAAGTAGCACTCGTTTTGTTTTTGTCGTTTAATTTATATTTATGATTCGTATTCTATCAATACTTCTCTTTGGAAGTATTTTTTTAATGGCTTGCCACCATTCAGAGGATTTTTTTGCACAAGAAGTAGAACCTCCCATTTGGACCATCGATCCCATTGATTCTGTCACTTTTGATAACGATGAAGGGTTGGTCAGTATTCATACCATTGCAAACGCCAATTTTAGGGGCCTTCAAAATTTAACAGATTTTTTAGATATATCTGGTTCAAACGCAAGTTATTGCCATCCAGACGTTTTATATTTTCCTAATAAATTCAATGGTTATAAATATTGGATGGTCTTCACTCCTTATTTCGGAGCAGTGGGGACCAATCAAAATTCAAAGAAATTTGAAAATCCAAGCATTGTTGTATCAAATGATGGCCTTGATTGGATTAATCCTCCGGGATTAACCAATCCACTTATTAATGCACCATTTCCAAAGGAAAGCTTTCGTGAAAATAAAATGGACCCAATTCAGGGATTTTGGTCTGATGTGGATTGGATATTCTTGAATGATCGATTTTACCTCTATTACAGAGGTAGTTTTATAACAGCACAATCATTAAAAAGCAAATGTGTGCTCACGAATACTAATTTTGATCGGTTGAAACTAGATGCACATCGAACTATTGTGCAACAAACTTCAACAGATGGTATAGAATGGTCCAATTTAAACATTGCCTTTACAAGTAATCCACCATTTACTCCAAAGAATGACCATGTGCTGTCTCCTTCGTTTATTCATAATGGAAGCCAATTTTTGAGTTATGAAATAGAGTTAAACCTTGGTCGAAGAAATTTTAAAGGGAAAGATCCTTCGTATGTGTTGCGTAGAACTTCTAATGATGGAATTAATTTTACTGGTTTCAAAGAAAGTAAACTGGTTAATTTTCTCAATAAACCTTGGTTAAGAGAAAATTTTGCAAATTCCCCTTGGCATATTCAGGCTACTTTTGTTGACGGATATTATTTTCTTTGTATAGCAATCGGTGATGTCAAAAGGTATACCTCCGAGATGCTATATATCGCGTACTCCAAAGACGGACTAAATTTCAAAGTATTTCCCAAGCCTCTATTAAAAAATAATGCCTATCGCAGCGCAATTTTTCCAATGGGAGTTAGCGAATCATTAATTAAAATGGGGGCAATGATCGGTAATAAATCAGGCGAATTCCGTTATCGTGAATTCACATTAAGCAAAGAAAAAATCAAAAACTCTTTGGTTGATTGTCCTAATTAATTACATTTAATAGGTTTTAAATTTATAGATGCAATATAATGGAAGGGAATAGTGATCCTATAGAGCAACAACCTGACTTCGCCGTTTCAGTGGTAATACCAGTCTACAATGTTGATAAATTTTTGAAGGAAGCCGTAGAAAGTGTTTTGAATCAAAAGTTGCAAAATTTTGAAATCATCTTAGTTAATGATGGCAGTACCGATTCTTCGGCTGATATTTGCCAAAAATATGCATCTTTAGATTCGCGAGTTTTATTCCTGGATCAGAATAATTCAGGGGTTTCGGTAGCGAGAAATAATGGTTTAGCACACGCTAGGGGTGAGTATATTTATTTTTTGGATTCAGATGATACTATTGCCCCCGATTTTTTATCTAGCTCTTTTCAAATAGCTATGCGAGAAGGATCTGACATCGTCATTGTTGGTGAACCTTATTGCAAACGAGCTGCAAGATTAACTGCTGTACCCACTTGTGGTTTATTTATAAAAAGAACATTGCTAGAAACTTATCCTGAAATTCGATTTCCGGAAAACATACAACCTTGTGAGGATGGGCTTTTTTCACATCAACTCTTCCTTATCACTGGAAAAATTGGGTTTAATCCAAAGGCAGTTTATTTCTATAGAGAACATGAAAACCAAAACCATGTGCGAATCAATCAGGAGACAGCCCGTATATTAAAGCAAATACCCCAATGGCTTGACTTGCTAGCTGCTTTTTACAGCCAGCATGATATCTTCCGTTCAAAAGCGCTTAAGCTCGCTTTGTTTATTGAACATGAACCTTTCGAACTCCGATATCTAAAAATGTCTTTTGATGAAGATGAGAAATCCAGCTTATTTAAATTATTGCAGGATTTCGTAGTTCAGCATATCATTATCCATTTAACAAAAGCGGATAAAAAGCTGTTGACTATTCCTTTCAAATATTTTATAAAGGCCAAAGATCATCAAGATTTTGATCAGTTTTATAAAACATATTTGAAGAGAAGACCGAAAAAGTTTAAACGAGCTTTGTTTTGGGTTAAATTTATTCCGATTTCTATAATAAGACGGAAGGTTCGTCAGCAAATCAGAGATAAATATAGTGATGTATGAAGATTCTTTTAGTGCAGCATTTGTGTTTTCTAAATGGTATAGGTGGAACAGAGAAGATCTGTTCAACACTAGCAAATATATTCAATGAGCATGGACATGAAGTTGAAATTGCAACAAACGAAAATGTTGTGGGGATGCCCGTATTTCCATTGAGCGAAGGCATCAAGGTAACTAATATTTTTGATCCGGCTGTCGAACAGAAAAAAGAGTTCCCTATTTATAACTATCGGGGTAAAAATCCGTTTCTATGGTTAAAGTTCAAAGAAAAAAAAAATATCACAAATGGTATAATTGGCGGTTAAAATACACGTTGGGTGGAGAAGCTAAGTTGTATCAATACAATTTGCGAAAACGATCTATTGCTTGGAATAAATATATTGATCAGCTAAAACCTGATCTAATTGTTACGATGTCTATAAGTTCATTGTTAGAGATTACATTCGGGAACAGTTTGCCGATGCCAATTATTAATTCGGTAAATGGTAGGCCGGATTATGATTATTCTAATATTTGGGGAGGTAGGAAACCTTACATGGTCGATCTGTTGACACACAGCTACCGATACTTAGATGGAATACAGATTTTATTTGACAGCTATCGTCGATTTTTGCCTTCTGATTTTTCAGGTGAATGTCGGGTTATAGCGAATCCTATAGAACTTGGAGATTGTACTAAGTTGGCTGAGCATAGTTCAACCAAGGAAAGATACAAGATTATTCATGTAGGACGACTGGATACAGCGTGTAAACAGCAGCATTTGGCAATTGAGCTTTTCAATAAATTAGCTAAAAAGTATACCCAATGGGATTTGGAGTTTTGGGGGACAGGAGCGGATTTCAATCGGTTGAATGAGCAAATCCTTGACTTGGATTTATCGGATCGTATTTTTCTTCGAGGATTTACGGAAGATCCAATAGGAAAAATGAAAGATGCGGATATATTTATCTTTCCCAGTCAATATGAAGGTTTTAGTCTGGCGTTAGGGGAAGCTATGGGTGTTGGGTTGCCAAGCATTGGATTTTCGGCTTGTTCTGGAGTAAACGAAATGATCAAGCAGAATAAAACCGGATTTCTAGCACTAAATAAAGAAGAGATGTTGATCTACCTTGAAAAATTAATTCAAGATTCATCTTTGCGACAGCAAATGGGGATAAAGGCACATTTGAGTATGAAGGATTATAATCTTGACCAAATGGTAAAAGGCTGGATGAAATTGATAGATACTGTAATTACAAAAAAAGGAATCTAATGGGTGACAATAGGAAAAAGCGAATACTTTATTTCATGCCGGATAATCCGTTCTCGAATCAAGCGGGTAATTTGACTCGTACCAAACAACTATTGAAATACTTTGAACAACATGAAACAGTACTAGAAATTGATTTCTTATCCTGTCTTTATTGGAACAAATCCTCAGTAGAGCTTTTCAAGAATACTTACCCCAACGTAAATTTAAATATCGTCGATATCTATTCTAATAAGAGTAATCGTTTAAAGTATTTAGTTGAAGATAAAATTCCTAGATTAATCTATAAAGCTATCTACAAACCGAAAATAAGTTTATTGACTCCGATTATTATCAAACGGATAAAATCTTTGCTGCAAGGCAAGTCATATGATATTATAGTCATTAGTTATTCAACATGGGGTGCATTGGCTGCTCAACTGAGTCAATTTAATGCATACACTATTATTGATACGCATGATTTTATGACGTTGCAACGGATGCGGGAGAAAACAAACTTTGATATTGGGGCAGCTTTTAAGGAAGAGATGGCAATACTCTCTTTATATAACGAAATTTGGACATATTCGATTGAGGAACGCTATATATACGAGCAGTTTTTAAAAAAGAAAGTTACTTTGCTGCCTGTCTCAGTACCGGATCCTAAGTCGGTATATAACCATGAAAAAAGCATAGATATATTATACGTAGCTAGTGATAATATACATAATATAGAAAGCATGATGTGGTTTATTGATAGCGTTTTGCCATTTTTACCACTTTATAAAATACATGTTGTAGGGAAAATATGTACGCGTATTCCCGATCACCCCCAATTAACAAAAGTTGGAATAGTCGACGATCTTGAGGTGTATTATGCGGGTGCAAAAATTACGATTTGTCCAATGTTGAGCGGTACTGGGATTAAAATTAAGGTTTTAGAATCTTTGTGTCATGGTCTTCCTGTTGTGACGACACAGCGAGGGATCGATGGTCTTGTCAATAAAATAAATAATGGATGTGTTGTGGCTAACGACGAAATACATTTTGCTCATGCGATTATAGATCTCTTGGAAGACAATGTTTTCTATAAAAGGCAGAGCGAATATGCGAGGGTGTTTTATAAGTCTTTTTATGCGTGCGAATATGAAACAAGAATTTTGGATAGGGTCTTCTTAGATGCAAAAAGCATCTAACCTTTAAACCCCAAGTTAGGAAATCTAAATGTATATTTGTATAAAAAAATAGGGTAATATTGAAAGTCTCTTTACTGATAACGACCTATAATCGACCGGATGCGTTAGAAATGGTCTTGAATTCTATAGAACATCAGGTTCAGAAACCAGATCAGGTCGTTGTGGCTGATGATGGATCAGATGATAGAACCGCGTCCGTTATTCAGAAATTTCAACGTAAATGGCAAATTCCTTTGTTACATTCCTGGCATGAAGATCAAGGATTTAGATTGGCGGAAAGCAGAAACAAAGGCCTTGCATTGATCGATACCGAATATGTAATCATGATTGATGGTGATATGATTTTGGACGAATATTTTGTAAAAGATCATGTTGTCAACGCAACAGAAGGCTTCTTTCTTCAAGGGGGACGATGTTTGTTGACAGCTGATTTTACACAACAAATACTGAGAAGTCCCCAAATCTATCCAAATTTCAATTATATGAAAAGAGGAGTTGAAAGCCGATTTGAGAAACGTATAACGGCATTTCGCGCTCCTTGGTTGACAAAGTTGTTGCGTAAGGAAATCAGATATAGCCATAAGGCGATTAGAGGATGTAATATGTCCTTTTTTATGGATGATATTAAAGCTGTCAATGGATTTAATAATGATATGGTAGGTTGGGGAAGAGAAGATAGTGAATTTGTTGAACGTTTGTTCAATAGTGGGATAAAAAGATATAATATCAAATTTTCAGCACTTGGATACCATCTTTATCATGTAGAATCCTCGCGGGAATCGCTCCCCGAAAATGATCGCATTCTCAGGGATGCTATTGATAATAAACTACAGCACTGTTCAAACGGCCTCAATAAATTCTTAAAACAATAAATATGTCGATTCCTAAGGTAATTTATCAAACGTTTAAAACGAAGCAGATACCTCTTTTAACGCGCTTTTATATTTGGATGTACCTGCAGAAAAATAAGGACTGGAAAAGGGTGTTTTATGACGATGAGCAAATTGATACCTTTTTTAAGACTAACTTCGATAGTCGTACCTATAATGCATATACTCGCTTGCAAATTGGCGCGGCTAAAGCTGATTTTTTCCGCTATGCGGTGCTCTATATTCATGGTGGCGTTTATTTGGATATGGATAGCGACATTTTAGTGTCATTGGACAAACATATTCGTGAGGAAGATGTCGCCTTTATTGCACGGGAAAAGAATCATCCAGATCTTTTTGCACAATGGGGATTGATTTACGCAAAAGGCCACCCTTTTTTAAAGCGAACAATTGCTTATATTGTCGAAAATATCGAAGGGAATAAGTATCCAAATGATGTGCACAAAATGACAGGGCCCACCGTATACACAAAGGCCATTGAAGATGAGATAAACGAAAACCCTGAGGTTGGGTATCGATTAGCAGATTTTGATTACAAAGGAATTCTTCAATTTAAATATAAGTTGGGTAAAATACTACTTTATAAAGACAGGGCAAATCACTGGAAAAAACTGCAGCAACGTATTACAGTATTGAAACCGGAATAGCTAGAGCAAGTTTTTGTAGCACTGGATAAGCTGATTTGCTATATGGTCTTCATCAAATCGTCTTACATATTGTAGCCCTTTACTGATCATTTCTTTGCGAGTTGAATCAGATGAAAGTATCGATTCAATAGTAAATTGTATAGCGCCAATATCTTCTGGATTAATATAACAAGATGATGGTCCACCAGCTTCTGGGAAGACTCCCGAGTTGGAGGTAATTACTGGTAAACCAGAATATAATGCTTCAATTATAGGGATGCCAAATCCTTCAAATTTTGACGGATATATGAAAAGATCAGCCATTGTATAGATCGTCGCCAATTCATCCATGCTAAGACCTTCCATGAATAGAACCCGATTTGTCATACCTTTTTTTTCAATGAACTCTATTATTTCTCTCGCATAACTGGTTTTCCGTCCAATTATTATTAACGAAATATCTAATTGCTCAATTGCTTTAACAATTTGAAACGCATTCTTTCTAGGTTCAATTGTCCCCACATTTAATATAAAATTATGGGGAAGGCTGTATTTCGCGCGTATAAAGTCTTGCTGTTCTTTCGTTTTTTGCGTCTTAAATGCCGGATGACATGTTTGGTAAATAACCTCAACTTTATCTTCAGATATTTGATAGGTATTCAATAGGTCAGATTTAGTCTGTTGACTGATCGCAATAATCTTATCCGAATGAAAAACGGCATGTTTCGCCTTTTGATTATATATATATCGGTCAATAGGCTTATACAGCTCTGGAAATCGAATAAAGATCAGATCATGAATTGTCGTAACTGATTTAATACTAGTTTTATGGAGATTAATTGGAATTTCACCGGAAAGACCATGATAAATATCGATCTTATCGTGCAATAGATCTTTGATTATTCTACTATTTCTCCATAAACTAGGAAGAGTTTTATTTATAAAACCATGGGGTAGCCTAGTATTTTTTTGCAAATTTTCGGAATCGAAATTGGCTCCTTCTATTTTTGTGGTATACTTTATATAGTTGTTTTCGGGATAATAGGTCTCCAATATCCGTATAAGATCACGACTATAGTTACCTAGGCCTGTTTTATTTAAGAAATAGCGTTTAGCATCGTATGCTATATTCATTTATTTAAGTATTTATCAAGACCGTTTTTTATTCTGAAATCCTCTGACGCAACAGTATTTTCTAAAATAGTCTGATTGATGCTCTTTCTTTCCATGGAAGATACCTTATGCCATAAATGATAGGTTACTCCACTAAATTTCATAAAGAGTTTTTTTTCACCAATTTTCAATAACCGGACAACCAACTCGGAATCTTCATGTCCCCACTCGTACATATCCTCGTTAAAACCATTCACTTTGATCAATGAACTCATCCAAAATGCCATATTGCATCCTTTTGAATAAAACCTATGTTTTCCTTTGGTTTTGTATCTTGAAGCAAAGATAGGTGTTAGAAAGGGAATTCTTGCAGCATTCATTTTATAAGGAGAGTTTTTTCGAAATAAATTGTAGTCAATAGGCCTTTTACTTTTCAAAAAATCTATTGTGAACTCTTTGGTAAGCGATGCTCTACTTCCCGTAATGACGTGGTGTGGTTTACTAATTTTTATATGATCTGCAATAAACTGAGGAGACATGATGATATCTCCATCAATTTGAATAATATATTCGCTCTTACATAATGCTAATGCTTTATTCAATATTTTTGTCTTTTGAAAACCATTGTCTTCTTGCCATGCATGTTTTATTGGAATATTGGTTTTAAGGCGGAATGCATCAATAACCTGTTTGGTGCTGTCACCCGAACCATCATCCGCAATTAGAATCTCATCTGGTTTCCGTATTTGTAACAATACACTTTCAAGCACACGTTGTAAGGCTTCTGGCCAGTTATAAGTTGAAATTAGTAAAGCTATAGTCATTCAGGTAGTCATTAGATTGTATCAATTATAAGCGTTAATTTGTTGATAATTAACGGCCAAGAATAGTTTTGTTCGACATAAGACATAGACATCGATTTTATAGATGAGCTATCTCCTTGTAGTATCTGGTAGAGTTTTCGCTGAAAATCGGACTCAGAAGAATAGTATTGAGCAGCATAATTACTTCTAATACAATGCTCCTTCATGACCTCAGATTTCCCATTTACTAAGATAGGCCTCCCCAAAACCATCGTTTCTAACAATAATAAAGATAAACTTTCATATTGAGAAGGGTTTATAACAGCTTTTGCATTTTCAATCAAGGCTGTTTTCTCTTCTTCTGTAACGAAGTCTGTATAAATGATATCAGGGTGATCTACTATGTCCATAAAAATACGGCCAGTTAGTACTAGCTTTAGATCCGAAGGATATTTTTCTTTGTAACGCAAAAACCAGGGAATTAACGTTCTCACCTTCGTATTGCAAACTCGACCAAAGTATAATAAATAATCGTCTGGAAGATTGAATTTACTGTAAAGTTCTTCTTTTTTTAGTGGAGGAGCTACTTCAACTCCTACTGCGACTATACTATTATTAGCGATGCCGCTTCCAAAGATATTAATTGCAAGTTTTCTTTCCTCGGCAGTATTGAATGCAATATGTTTTACTTTATTGAATAGTTGGGTTAATATTGGACGAAATGCTTCTCTTTCCTCATGTAATGTAGGAATAAGAATGGATTTTTCCGGGGCAACAAGAGTTCCAAAAAATGTATTAGGTTGAGAATAGGTAATTCCGATAATCGCTTTATAATCTTGATTATGATTTTTAATATAGGATAACATGGAAGGAGAATACGAACCATGCGATTTGAAATAATTCATATCAGCATTTGCCATTCCTTTCCAAGATGGAAATATTTCTGATACAAATTTTAAGCTCTTTAAACGGAATAAATTTCTTCTGATCTTTTGAAATGGGAGTGCTTTTTTCCATAGACGATCTCTTTTTTGACTATCAAAATCAATAGAATCAAAACGCAGAATGCGTACGCCATTTAAATAATCTATATCATTCGTGTAAAAAGGAGTAAAAGTATTGTAGTCAATAAATTTGGTCGTCAATATATCAACTTCATATTTCTCAACAAGTCTTTCTGCCAGCATACGACAATGTTTTTCTGCACCTCCATCCACTTCATCTCCATATCGAAGTATAATAAAACAAATTTTATCCATCTTAAACCTTTAAAGAATAGTCATATTTTTCCATGTTCATCATTGGTACAACGGTTATGGTACCGCAAAGTGCTACATCCCCTTTATATTTTTTCGATCACCATTTCTGCTGTAATTAAATCAATCGCTTCTGTACCATCGCAATCGCAAGGTTTGTTGCCGTATACAGCACTTGGACGGTTCGGATGTTCCACTTGGATACAGTCTTCATATTGCTGCCCGTAACCCGTAAATCCCGCGTATGGGTGAGTAGCGCCCCACAGTGATAGACATCGTATTCCCATCAAAGAAGCCATGTGCAAGCCCGAGGAGTCCATGCTGATCATCAGATCCAGATTTGATATGATATCCAGTTCTTCTCTCAACGTAAATTTTCCAATGGTATTGTAGGTGTTTGGAAAACTTTCAGTCCAGTTTTGCGCGATTTGAAACTCTTCCTTACCTCCCCCAAAGAGCAATACATCATATCCATGATGTGTCAGATGGTCTATGATCTGTCCCATTTTTATCTGTGAGAGAATCTTATATCGGTGTTGTGCAAATGCCGCAATACCAATTTTTTTGCGTTCGAAATTGCCAAACATGCTAAATGCCGTTTTGGGGACATCTTGCAAATTAGAAGCCAATTTGTGACTCAGTTCGAAGTGAAAACCTAAAGCACGGAATACATCTGCATAACGCTCTACGGTTAGCTTCAATTGATGCTTAACTTTATGTTCTTTCCGCGTCAGGGCTTTCTTTTCTGCACGGCCTTTGTCCAGTTGTTTGACCTTTATTCCAGAAAGAGAAAATAAAACATCCAATATGCGTGAACGTAAATTGAAATGTAGATCAGCTACAGCATCTGCACCATATTGAGCCAGCTCATTTTTTAATCTGATTAATCCAAAAAGGCCTTTATGGGTTGTCTTAGGTTCAATTGCATGAAACTTGATATTCTTTATGCCATCAAAGAATGGTGAAAAAAAAGGACGACTGACCATGATAATCTCTACCGTAGGATATTGTTGACAAAATTCTTTCAACACAGAAGCCACCATGGCAACATCGCCCATGGCCGAAAACCGGATTACTATGATTCGCTGCGGTAAAGACATGTCTTTATTTTCCGGATGTATAAAGTACAGGGTTCAGTTCAGGATCGTTATACATTTTCATCTGTTTATAGACCTTCATGTATTTTTCACCTGATTCAATCGCTGTCAACAATTCGTCGATACTTTGTGAAAGATCTGTACGTTGTTCCATCAAGATGTTCAATTTTTGCTGACAAGCAGAGATATGGGCTTCAGAAGCATCTGAACGAAGTGTCTCCTGTTCCATATGATAAATCTTTAGCGCCAGAATGGACAGTCTATCAATGGCCCAAGCTGGACTTTCCGTATTGATTTTTGCTGAAGGCAATGCTTCGATAGTTTGGTATTTCTGTAAAAAGTAGCTGTCTATATATTCTACTGTATCTGTACGATACTGGTTAGACTCATCGATGCGTCGCTTCCAGTATAAACCGTCCTTGGGATCAATGGCAGGATTACGTACAACATCTTCCATGTGCCATTGTACGGTATCAATCCAGCACTTTAGGTACAGTAGATGTTCTAGGGATTGTTTGTCATACGGATTCTGGATTGGATGATCAATCTGATCGTATACGTGGTAATCCTGGATAGCACGTTGAAAAATGGGATTTGCTATTGCACTAATCATGTTACAAATATAAAATATATTATGGAGTTATCCTTAACTTCAGGTGTTGTATAAAAACAGTAAAAGGAATTGGAAAAACCAACTATTGAGAAAAGAATTAAAATGTTTTTTTAAAATATAGACAGTAAGACGTCTGGGAATAACCCAAGTAAGATCACTGCAATCATACAAAATAGACCAATACCGAGGAGTAAAGGATTGGACTTGACTGAATAATGGTCTAGATTGTCTCTTAAGAAGGCATTCAACGGAATCTTAAAGTAATAGAAAAGTGAAATTACGGATGTTAGTGCCCCTACAATTAATAAAGCAAGTAAACCGAAGGATTGGAAGTTTTGATACTGCTCGAATACTTTTGAAAATATGAGTAGCTTTCCGACAAATCCAGCAGTAGGCGGCAAACCTATCAATGCGATTAAGACGATTGAAAATGAGGTGAATAATATAGGTGATTGTTTACCTAATCCTTTATAAGAGTCTATTGAAGTGTTGCCTAGACTGACCTCCAAGCTGTCGATAAAAATAAAAACAGCGATATTCATCAATGCATAAATTGATAAATAGAACAGTAAAACGTTTGACTCATTGTTTTGATAGACCAGTACTGCCATCAACAATATTCCCGTGTGGCCAATAGAAGAATAGGCCATCATGCGCTTGGCATCCTGTTGACGCAGGGCCGCCAGATTACCAATCAACATGGTCGCAATAGCTATAATGATGATAACATAAGTCAAAAAATCACTAAAATAAAAGGATACTGCAAGCCAGGCTGCAAGTAACTTAGATAGCAGGACGACAACGGCAATTTTAGGTACAGTCGCTAGGTACGTGGTAATCACGGTCGGTGCCCCCTGATAAACGTCAGGACTCCAAACATGAAATGGGAAAAAACTTAGTTTAAAACCAATACCAGTCAGTAAAAATAAGAGGGCAATACTGATCATTAGCTTCGGGGCCTCCATCAGACCCGCAAGATGACTTGGCGCATCAAAATTTAAGTTTCCCGTGAAACCGTAAAGCAGCGATAGGCCATAGAGCATAACGGCTGCACATATAGATCCAAAGAGTACGTATTTCATCGCTGCTTCGGATTGTACTTTATTGGACGAAAAATAACCGACCATAATGTACGAGCTGATCGATACTGTTTCTACTGCGATGAAGATCATAAGCCAGTTGCTCGACATGGTTAAGAGATTCAATCCCAAGGTTGCGGTCAATACAACAGCATACAGATCTCCCAAAGGGCGATCATGCTGATGACGTTGTTGAATAAAGATCGTAATCAGTAGGGTCGACAGCAGGATAATCATACGTGCCGATGTTGCGAATGTATCAATGTGGATCATGTCGAAGAATCCAACCATATCCACATGGCTTAATCCTTGTCCCAATAGATAACAACCACTCAACAATAATCCAGCTATTGTAATCGTAAAAGATGCTTTGTCCCAGTATTTATCTACGAAAAGACTCGCGATAATACTACCTATAAAAGTAATGATCAGCGTTAATTCCGGTTTGAAATAGGGAATACTAACGATAATTTGATCAATAAATGAACTGATATATGGACTGAATGCGAGCATGCTGGATTAAATAAATTGTTGGATAAAGCTGACGAGATTCAATACACTTGCATTTAGATTGCTAAATACCAAGGATGGCATAATACCCAATAAAAGGGCAAGAGCCAAGGTAGGAAATAGAATCAGCTGTTCGCGGCTGTTGACATCGGTCAATGCATTGGCCCAAGATTCGCCACCTTTGAGTCTGATCTCTCCAAAAAACATCCGTTGAAGTGTCCATAGCAAATAAGCTGCACTCAAGAGAATACCAATTGAACCTGCTAAGGCCATCCAGCGTGGAAGGCCTGTACCTACACTGGCGGCGTTGAACGAACCGATGATAACAAATGCTTCACCGATAAATGCGGAGAACCCAGGAAGTCCCAATGAAGCAAAGAAAGCAACAGCAACATAACCGGTATACTTGGGCATAATTTGCGCCAGTCCTCTGAAGCTGTAGATGTTTCGATCATGAACACGGTCATAAACAACGCCAACAAGAAAGAAAAGTGCTGCGGATAGAAAACCGTGGGAGATCATCTGGAACATAGCGCCAGAAACTCCTTCGGCTGTCAATGAGGCTATACCAAGCAATACAAAGCCCATGTGGGAGACCGATGAATAGGCGATCATCCGTTTTAAATCTTTTTGAGTTAAGGCGTTTAATGCCCCATAGATAATGGAGATGACGCCGATCAGACCAAGCCACCAATTGGACAGGGCGGCCATGTCCGGGAAAATGCTATAGCAGATACGGATAATACCATAGCCACCGATTTTCAACAGGATACCTGCTAAAATAATGGATACCGGTGTGGGGGCCTCGACGTGTGCCTCAGGTAGCCAGGTGTGTAATGGTACAATGGGTACTTTGATTGCAAAAGCGAAAAAAAGCACCACAAAACCAATCAATCTGGCCGAAATACCCAATATTTCCTGATAACCATCCCAAGCGAAGATTGAGTCCCCTAAATAATTCTGTGGATTCATCATGTAGATCATATTGAAGGTATGTGCCCCAGTTTCGGGGTTGATAACCGAAAAATATAAGCCTACAATGATCAATAGCATAAATACCGAACCAAAGAGCGTATAGAGAAAGAATTTTATGGCAGCATATTCACGGCGTGCCCCGCCCCAGATACCAATCAGGAAGTAGAGCGGCAAAAGCATGACCTCATAGAATAAATAGAACAGGAAGAAATCCAAAGCACAGAAAATACCCATTACAGCCATGTTGAGGACCATAAGTAGGGCGAAATATCCTTTAGGGCTTTTCTGTATATTCCAAGAAGCACCGATCGCCATCAACATCACAAAAGCACTCAATAGCAATAATGGCATTGAAATACCGTCTATTCCGATGAGATAGTCTATCTCTAATTTTCCGATGGAGCCGAGGTCCAGGCGAATCCAGGGAAGTTGTTCAACGAACTGGTATCCTGCAAGGTCTTGGACGCCTGTTTGGCTCGCGTCAAATTTTGCATAGCATATACCCGCAAGTACAAATTGAACTGCTGTAAACACTAAGGCAATATATTTGTAACTCGATTTATATCGTGTTGGTAGGGCGAGGATAAACGCCGTCGCCAGAAGCGGTAAAAATATCAGTAAGGATAAAATAGGCATTTCCTAAAAAAATATAAGATAAATTAAACCAAGTAAAACGAATAGAAAAACGGAATACAATGTCGTCTGTAATTTGCCGTTCTGTACCAAGCGAACTTGGTTACCAGTCCAGTAAGCTACAGAAGCAACAGCATTGACAAAGCCGTCTACAATATATTTGTCTATCCACACACTCAACTGAGAGAGCGATAAGACGATAAACTGAACAAAAGCGATTAGGGCATCTACAACAAAACGATCAAACCAATAACAGAACTGAGCCAGTTTTAGTGTGCCACTAACAAATATCCATTGGTATAGTTCATTGATATAACCTTGATTGAACGATGCTTTCAGTGCAAAGCTAGATGCATTGAGCGGATATTTGTTTTGTACATACCATTTCCAGCCAATTGTCCAGCTGATGACCGAACCGATCAATAAGATTAATGGAATAATCAAGTGGGCGCTATGGCTTGGAGCAAAGGTATATTCATCCAATAATAGACCATCCATCAACCAGGAGTCATGATAGGATACTGGATTGAGAGAAAATAGCGGGAATAGACAGCAGATACCCAATATAAACATAGGGATCAACATGGTGTTTGGTGCTTCATGCAGGGCTGTTCCATGTAATTTGTCCTTGACTTGTGCGAGCATTCGGAAATCACCGAAAAAAGCTTTAAAGATTAAGCGACCAATGTAAAACGCGGTCAGAATACTGACTGTAATAAGACTTATTGGGATAATGAGGTATAAGTCGCCTTTTGACAAAGCCCATTCAAAGGAAGATATGATAATACTATCTTTGGAAAGATAACCTGATGTTAGTGGAAACCCAGCTAGTGCCAGTGATGCTACGCTCATCAAGATAAAAGTTTTCGGCATATATTTTTTCAGTCCCCCCATGTTCCTTAGGTCTTGTGGGTCGAAATCAAGAAGGCTGTGTGTTTTGAGGTGTGCCATCTCATGGATAATGGCTCCGGCGGAAAGGAACAAGAGACATTTAAAGAAGGCGTGTGTGACCAAATGGAATAGTGCGGCATCCCATGTTCCTATCCCAATTCCCACCATCATAAAACCCAATTGTGAAATAGTCGAAAAGGCTAGGATACGTTTAATATCGTATTGACCTAATGCAAAGTAGGCAGCGGATGCCGCTGTAATCGTACCTATGATAGCAATAAACAACAATGCGCTTTCGTTGAATAACGGAAATACTGTAGCGAGTAAAAACACACCCGCCGCGACCATAGTGGCTGCATGGATGAGTGAAGATACTGATGTTGGTCCTTCCATCGCATCAGGTAACCATATATGTAAAGGAAATTGAGCTGACTTGGCCATTGCCGCAAGGAAAAATGCGAGCCCGGCTATCGTTAACCAAATTTGATCCATGCTGTTGACCGGAGAAACCCATTGTCCACTTGCGATCGTGGATTGATAGATGAGTCCTCCTTCGCCAAAAAGATCGACCAGATTGAGGGTTTTGAACTGTGTAAATATAATGGCTAGTCCGATCAGAAAACCGAGGTCTCCGATGCGGTTTACTATAAATGCTTTCTTGTTGGCCTGTACAGCCGTTTCGCGGGTGAACCAGAAACCAATAAGCAGATAAGAGGCAAATCCTACCAATTCCCAAAAGATATACATGAGCAACAGGCTATCCATAACGACTAGCCCCAACATAGCAAAACAGAAGAGACTAAGATACATCCAATAGCGATGGATTCCCGAATCCCCTTTCATATACGCTCTCGAATAGATATGCACAGGAAGGGCAACTGTCGGAACCAGAAACAGCATGAGCACGTTCAGATTGTTCAATAGAATGCCTACTTTAAAAGTAGATGCACCGATGGTAAACCAGTTTATTTGGGCAGACACGATAGGATTATTCCAGATTGCTAACCAGGTAAGTCCGCCAAATATAAAACTAAAGATAATGCCGATCAAGGAGATAATCCCTGACTGATCGCGCTTGCCTGCTATTGCCTGATATAGAAATGCAATAAATGGCGCAACGACTGTAAACAGTGCCGTGTATATGGGTGATATGTGGGCAAGTTGATCCAATTTTTACTTATCTTTTAATTCATTGATTTCATCCGGATTGATGGTTTTATAGTGTCTATAGACATTTAAAACCAATGCTAAGCCAACCGCAACCGCAGCAGCAGCAAGAACAATAGCAAATAGGGCGAAAATCTGTCCGCCATAACTGACTTTATCGTATTTACCAAAAGCTACAAAGTTTAGAATAGCCGCATTAATCATCAATTCGATGCCTACCAAAATCATAATGGCATTTTTCTTTGAAAGAACGGTATAAAGTCCGATACAGAAGATGCAAGCACTGACAACCAAAAAATGCGTTAATGTAATCATCTGTTGCGCTCCTTTCTGGATAAATGTGATGCCCCAATCAGGGCCATCATCAAAAAGACTGATATGACTTCAAATGGTAACACATAAAAGGTCATAAACCGTAATCCAATCTGTTGGATATTATTATCTGTTGGAATAATCTCAGTATTATTTTCTTTGGCTTGTTGGATCCAAGTAGGAATGGACTGATGCCATTCTGCAATACCAAAGATCATGAGTACTAGAAAACCTACAGCCAATATCACTGCTTGCCACCTGGGCATGCTCAGAAATGAGCCACTGCTGTCTTGAAGATCTTTCAATAGTTCTTTGTTGGAAAGCATAAAGGCAAATAGCATGAGGATCAGTACACCACCTACATAAACCATGATTTGTGTAATGGCTACAAAATCTGCCAACGCAAATAGGTATAGGCCAGCCATAGCAAAGAGTACAATGAAAAATAGAAATAGGGCGCGGGCTATATTTTTAAGATTTACCAGTAAAAGGGCAGATCCGATTGCCAGAGTGGCAAATGCATAAAATAAAGTAGTTTCCATGTTTTTATTTTTGCTTTGCTGCCTCCTTTTCAGCTTGAAATTGTGTCCATTCTGCTTTTCGTTGCGCAACTTGTTCGTCGGTCATATCCGAAAATCCGTAGATCAGATCAGTTAATTTTTGCGAGCTACGATCGTATTCATTGGTCATGACAATGCATTCGGTAGGGCAGACAACGGTACATAGTCCACAATACATACATTTGGCCATATCAATATTGAACTTGGCAGGATATAAGCGTTTGACGCTGCCGTCTGAAGTCTTTCCAATCGCTTCCGGTGATTTGATCGCCTCAATTTCAATACAATCTACGGGACATGCTTTGGCACAAAGGTCACAAACGATGCAATCATCAATATCCACTTGCAATTGATAACGAGCGACTTCGGGTATTGGCATTTTTTCGGCAGGATATTGTACGGTGACAATACCCTCCTGACGGTCGAAGTAATTGTCGTTTTTGATATTTAATTCCTGACGCGAACGTCGAGCGCCAAACAAGTGTTTCACAGTCAAAGATAGTCCTTTGATTGCCGTACGAAATGCGTGGGAAGCCGTCTTAAATATCATATCTTATGCTATAATTAAAATTCTCCAAATGGCAGAAATAGCCATGCAAATAAAAGCTAAGGGGGTCAATACCTTCCAACATAAGCTCATCAATTGATCTGCACGCAAACGGGGGAGGGTCCACCGAATCCACATTTGTATCCCCACAATGAATAATGATTTGGCCAAGGTCCAAAAGATTCCCCAGGCCAGGCCTGTTGTCCAATCTGCTAATCGTATTGCGCCAATATTTGGAAGCGGTGTATTCCAGCCACCTAGGAACAGGACTACGCCCAACATTGAGACCAAAAACATCATGGCATACTCAGCAAGGAAAATAAAGGCAAATTGTATCCCGCCATATTCCGTATGAAAACCACCAACCAATTCGGATTCCGCTTCCGGAATATCAAAGGGAGCTCGGTTACATTCGGCAAGTGTTGCGATAAAAAATATGATGTAGGTCACAATTAAATGTGGGGCTTGGAAAATATTCCAAGCGAAGAATCCACCAATCTCATTGACTTCCCAAAAACCTAAAAACTTGATGCTTCCGTTAGTCAGAATACCTTGACCAATAGCAATTTCATTGAGGTTTAAGGTCTGTGTTAACATTACTACTGTGATCAGTGAGAGCCCGACCGGTATTTCATAAGAAACCATTTGGGCAATTGCACGCATGGATCCAAGCAGTGAATATTTGTTGTTCGATCCCCAACCAGCCATCAGGATCCCCAATGCATCAATGGAGATAATAGCCATGATAAAGAATAATCCCGTGTGTGTATTGGCCGGAATAAAATCTTTGGCCCAAGGAATAACTGCAAACCCTGTAAAGACTGCTACGAAAATAATGACGGGGGCAATTCTAAAGAGGATTTTATCCGCTAATGAGGGTGTTATTAATTCTTTTTGAAGTAATTTTAGGATATCGGCTATGGTCTGGAGACTGCCATATTTTCCAGTTTCCATTGGTCCGAGACGATCTTGGACAAACCCGGCAATTTTACGTTCGGCATATACTGCAAATAAAGTAAATGCTGCTATAAAGGTAAAAATAGCAATGGGAACCAAGATATGTAGTATTGTATCTAACAAGTCTTATTTATAATGATTTTTAATAAGCGTCCAATGAATACGCAAACTTAACGAAAAACAGGGAATTTCGATAGGGAAAAATTAAAATATACTTAACAAGTAGATTATCGTGACATATTGGGGATATTAGTATTTAGATTTGAGTATTTAGATTTTGAGTGTGTAAGTGTCTGACTGATGATGTTTTCATAGATATAATACACTTTGTTTTTATGTAACGTGCTGTAAAATAGTGCTTTTTTGATAAGGTGATATAACCTTATCTCCATAAAAAAAGCATCCCCAGGGATGCTTTTTTTATGGAGATAAATCGAATTAACGATTTGAGAACTCAACGTAATTACGTTCTGTATGTCCAACATATACTTGTCTTGGACGGCCGATAGGCTCTTTGTTTTCACGCATTTCTTTCCATTGTGCGATCCATCCCGGAAGACGGCCCAAAGCAAATAATACAGTAAACATATCCGCTTTAAATCCTAAAGCACGATAAATGATACCTGAATAGAAATCGACGTTTGGATAAAGTTTTCTATCGATGAAGTATTGATCATTCAATGCTGCTGCTTCTAGTTTCTTAGCAATATCCAATACTGGGTCTTGAACACCCAATTTTTCTAAAATATCGTCACATGCTTTTTTGATGATTTTAGCACGTGGATCGAAGTTTTTGTATACACGGTGACCGAATCCCATTAAACGGAATGGATCATTTTTATCTTTTGCTTTTGCAAGGTATTTTTCTGCATCTCCACCATCATTTTTGATAGCTTCCAACATTTCGATTACTGCTTGATTGGCACCACCATGTAAAGGACCCCATAGTGCATTGATACCTGAGGCAACAGAAGCATAAAGGTTAGCATTGGATGAGCCTACGATACGAACTGTTGATGTCGAACAGTTTTGTTCGTGGTCAGCATGTAAAATAAGCAATTTGTGCATAGCATCGATGACAACAGGATCGAATGTTTTTTCGTCATTAACTTCGCCGAATAGCATATTCAAGAAGTTGTCAATGTAACCCAAGTTGTTTTTAGGGTAAACGACTGGATGACCTAAAGATTTCTTTTGAATCCACGAAACGATAGTAGGCATTTTAGCCAAAAGATTGATGATCGTTTGATCTTCTTCTTCTTCAGTTAAGTTTGGATTTAAAGATTCAGGGTAAAATGCAGATAATGCGCCCACTAAACAAGAAAGTTGGCCCATTGGGTGAGATTTGGATGGGAATCCAGCGAAGAAATTCTTCATATCTTCGTGGATCATCATTTGCTTTTTAATGTCAGCTCTGAATTTTTCCAATACCTCTTTTTTCGGAAGCTCTCCGTAGATCAACAAATAAGCAACTTCTAAGAACGTAGATTTCTCAGCCAATTGCTCAATTGGATATCCTCTATATCTCAATATACCTGTTTCACCGTCAAGGAAAGTAATCGCACTTTTTGTTGCACCCGTATTTTTGTATCCTGGGTCTAACGTAATAAATCCGCTTAGATCTCTTAATTTTGAAATATCAACTGCTTTTTCATTTTCAGTACCGACAATGACCGGAAGGTCATAAGAAGTACCGTCTAAATTTATAGATGCTTTATCTGACATGTTTATATGTTATCTTATATCTGATTTTGTATGCTAATCTCACAAATTTAACTATTTGATATTTAAAACTGAAAGTTCTTTTGGAATTTAAATGACATCATTGCGTCATTTTGGATAATATTGAATAACTATTTACTCAAATAAGCAAATAGTTTATTCAAATTTAACACTATCTTATTATACCTAAAACGTTAATCTATTTTTCGCTGGGCGACTTTGCCTTTATCCTCATATTTCCCGTTTTTGCCCGAACCAAAAAAAGGTAGGATAACGAAGCATACCAAAATAATAGATGTAAGGGTAAGAATACCTGTTGTCCATAGGATCTTGCTGAAATTTTCAGCATCCAGGAAATGGATACCCCAGAGCCCCAAGAGAAAATAGGTGGCCACAAATAGGATAACCAAGGTGAATAATATACCAAAGATGTATTTCATAATGGGTTATATTTTGTTGAGAATCTGTTTTTTGAGTGTGTCGAATTCGTCCTGTGTGATGATATTTTCACGTAGCAGTAATTGCAGTTTTTGCAGTTTTTCTACAAAATCACCTTCTTCTTGTATATTGTCTCTGATCTCTTCTTTTTGAAGATCAAATTGCTTACCCAGCTCCATGCCGACACCAAGTTGTGCACCAATGCCGGCCAGTCCACCTTCATTTTTAGCTGCATCCCGAAGCGCACGCAATTTTTCCAATTCTACATAGCTCAACCCCGCTTGTTGTGCGGCCTGATTTTGCGTTGTCAAATCTGCAATTTCACCAATTCTACGTTGTGTGTTCGCATCAAACTGGGTTCCTAATATTTTAAAATCTGTAATTTCTAATCCGAGATCTTTAAAATCCTGTTCGACAGCCGCTTTTATGTCAATAGACAAAACAGGGAGTTGGCTATCGATTTCATTATAACCCAATTTCTTCTGGGCAATCTGCGCGACAATCTGTTGCGGAATCCGATTGTTGATAACATCCTGAATCGCCGCTGTGCTGACTGTGTTTTGATTGGCAACGATGTTTTTATAGAAATGTACTGGTTCTTTAATGATGTAAGAAAAAGTACCATTCAAGCCTATTTCCACCGGAAGATTATATTGTGGGTCAATGTATTTTATTGGATTTCCTGTTCCCCAAGATTGATTGACAATAGCTGCAGTACGAAAGAAGTAAATATACAGCTTGTGTTCAGACTCAAAATTTTGTCTCAACCTTGCCAGGGTTGTAAAGAAAGGGTGATTATCCGTTTTTAAATTATAGGTACCTGCTTCTGTGAGTAGGCTTTCACCTTTCCCCTCATAGACAAGGATACAGCCCTGCCCTGGAGCAAGAATAAGTTTACTGGAATTTTTAATTTCATTTCTTTCAGAAGGAAATTTATACCATAATACACGGGGGTCTTGATTTTTCCACTCAATGACCTCTGATAGTTGGTTGTTAAAAAGATTGAATAGTCCCATAATATTTAATTTAATGAGTCGAATTTGGGATTATACCCTTCGAATTTATTGATTTGTTTTCCGCTATTATCAAAATAATAATAGTCGCTTGAACCTTTGACAATAAAACCATCTTTGAGAAGGGAGCCATTTCCATAAATGGATTTAAGTTCTGTGCTGACTGTTTTCTGTATAGCACCAGTCGCAATATCCAATAGTTGGATTTGCAGAGGATCGTCTTCCGCTGGTGTTGGTTTGTATGCAATTAAAAGCGTTTTGTCATTCTGAGCAACCACGACAGGTTCAAAATAGAGTCTTCCCGGTGTGAAATCTTTAAAACTAATCAGACGTGCACCTTTAAATTGCCATGGATTGATCAGTACCTTTTTGTAGGGATCGCGGTCGGTAAAAATGCCTGATCCGCCATAATCTTTATCCCAGGAAAAGCGTGGACTATCTTTGGGAAATCCATATTGATACTGGTAACTGTATTGAATTAACTGAATTTTTTCCTCGGGGTAATAGCTGGATTTACTTGAAAAAGTGAACTCCGTTTTTGTTGTCGGATTGGGAAGTTTTTTCCTTCTTTCATCGTAAAGTTGCTTATCCGGTATAGATTTATTGATTAAAGGGTAATAGGCAAGATTTTGCCCTTCATTATTTATAATTTGATAGGCAGATCCATAATCTTCGTATTTAAATTCAACTTTGGCAATACCGGTGCTGAGTGACGGTGCATCTTTGACATAATTTTCAAGGACACTTTTGTAGGTTAGGCTATTTCTGTCCAATTGATAGATATACTTGGATTTGACGATGATGTACAGGTTTTGGTCTTCAAATACCTGTAATTTAACGTCGCTACTCGATAATTCGACGGGAGTATCCATCAATTGTTTTATCCATTCCTTTTTGCCCGTTTTGGGATCAAATAACCCGAGATACACTTTATTGTCTTTGCCTTCGTCAAATCTTGCTTTTGAATTCCGGATATTGCCCACCAGGACAATGTGGGGGATATTGTTTTTATCCAAAAATAATTCGTTTGAGGCATAATTCCATTCCAGGGTAATTGCTTCATCTTTTTTGTCGGCAGTATTGGAGGAACTATAGGTCGAATAATTCGGTTCAGGTTTTTTGGAGAAAATGGCACTTAAGGCTCCGATTAAAAACATGAGCGCAATAAAGCCTACAACAGCAAATAATACGATACGTATTGGTTTATACTGATCCGGGTTGTTGCGTGGATAGTTATAATTGTGATTGATATTGATATCGTCGCTATCTAAGAAAAACTCCGTTCCACAACTGTCACATTTGTAATAGTCGGGGCGTATTGTGCTGACTTTTATGCTGCCACAATGGGGACATTTGATCGCTTTGATGCTTTTGGCCATTTATCTTATTGTATTTGTTTTGAATTACCGCTGTTTAAGATTTCATATCTACCAAGATGGAATTCATGTGTTGGAAGAAATGATCTACAGATGAAAGTTATAAATAAAAAATAAGGAATAGCAAATTTTCGGCCAGTCAACTTATATTCGATGGGACTGATTTTAAATACGTCGAGAAATGATACCGATTGTAATGTTACAAAGAATATTTGGCCTATGACCCGCTTAGATGGGTTACATGATAAATAAAAATATATTTTTGATGTTTACGAATTATTCGTAGATTAGTGAAAGAATAGTAAAGAAAGATTAAGACATGGAAAAGTTAACAGCACAAGAAGAGCAAGCGATGCAATCTATCTGGAGCCTAAATGGAGGTTTTATTAAAGAGATCTTAGATAATGTCAAGGGGGAGAAAATGCCTTACACGACATTGGCCTCGACGGTAAAGAATTTGGAGCGTAAGGACTTTGTGAAAGCTGTGCGTTATGCTAATGCAAAACGTTATGAGCCTATGGTCAGTGAGCAGGATTATAAAGCCAAGTTTATGAATTCTTTTGTGGATGATTATTTCAAGAATTCATATAAAGAGATGGTCTCATTTTTTGTGAAAGAAGAAAAACTGACTGCTGATGAGTTAAAGGAGATCATGGATATGATTAAAAATAACAAATCTTAATACGATGGAAAATCTGCTGACCTATATCATTCAAGTCAATCTGCTGTTGAGTATAATCTATTTGGGTTATGTTGGGCTATTGAAAGGCTTAACCTTCTACTCATTGAATAGAGCTTACTTTTTAATAGGTGGATTATTTGCTTTTATATATCCGTTTTTGGATTTAAAATCACTGTTTGTTCGACGTGGATTGGACATGGGTCTGGTGGGTGAGCAGATTTCATTTTATATTGAGGATCAGGAGGTGCAGGAAAAGCTTACATTGGCAGGATTGGTGGAGACGGTTTTTATTTTGGGAGCAGTGTTGTTATTGTTGAAGTTTCTATTTCAGTTATTGAGCTTATTGAGGATTCATTTTCATTCCACTGCGGATCAATGGAAAACATATTTTTTTCGGAATGTATTTATTCCTATTGTTCCTTTTTCGTTTTTAAATAAAATTTATGTCAATAAAGGGCAGCATGTGGATGCTGAACTGAAAGATATTTTTAAGCATGAGGATATTCATGTGAAAGGCCTTCACAGTTTGGATATTTTATTGTTTGAAATGATATTGGTGTGTTGTTGGTACAATCCTTTCGTCTGGTTCATGCGCAGGGCCATTCGCCAAAATTTGGAGTTTCTGACTGATCAACAGGTGCTCAATAAAGGAATTGACAAACAGACGTACCAATATAGCCTGTTGAATGTGTCCAAAAAGGGCACTTCAATCGGGTTGAGCAATCAATTTAATTTTAAACTATTAAAACGTCGCATTATGATGATGAATAAGAAAAGGTCATCCAAGATAGAACTGAGTAAATACGCCTTCCTTTTACCTATATTCTTACTGACGGGGGCTGCATTCACAGTGAGCAGAGCGGAGGGAAGTATAGAGGGAGTTGTTGAAAAGGCCAATGAAACTACGCTTCTTAAATTGGACGATCAACAGCAGGATTCCACTTTGTCAGTGAAGATGGTTGGCGAAGCAGGAAAGTTATTGAAAGAAGCTCTTGGATCGAATGAGATTAAGATTGATACCCTTCCTAGGGTAAAAGCTAACCAAGCCAGCGATTTTAAAAAAATCAGCAGATCGGATATCGATTTTTCTAAAGATCTGAAGTACTTTATTGACAATAAGCTCATTTCTAAAGCAGAATTTTTGGCTTACCCTGAGAGAAAGCTAGCAAAATATTGGTTTTCTAATGATAATAACCTAATTAAATATAAAACCAAACTAGCGATAGATATTTCTGGAGGCGCAATTTTAGCCAGTTCAGTTGAGATGCAACAAAAACAAGATATCGCGCACACAAAAATGCGGTATTTTGTCGACGGTGTTCTTCAAAATCCAGGCTTTAATGTGAATGATTTTGATCCAAACTCAATTGCGTCAATGACGGTGTTAGAAGGGCCAGCTGCTGTGAATAAATATGGGGATGTTGGGAAAAACGGTGTGATTGAGCTGAAATTAAAAGAAGGGGCTAATGTTGGTGAAAAAGTGACTGAACTGAGAGGGAATACGATTGGGATTACAGTTGGAGGTAATAAGCCAAGCGATGTTTTGTATGTAATTGATGGGGTAAAGGTAAGTTCCGAGGATATGAAGGGGGTTGATCCCAATAATTTCGAAAGTATTCATGTTCTTAAAGATGTGTCCGCAAATGTAAAATACGGAGAGGAAGGAAAAAATGGTGTTATTGAAGTGACCACAAAAAAATGGGCAAGGGAAAATCCGGATAAGGTCAGTAAAGCTGCTAAGGAACTCAAATCTGAAAATAACCCAGATGAGCGGGTAATTACGGTAGTGGGGTATAAAAAGGGTGATAAGGGTAAAGCTGCCCAAAAGGATAACCTCGGGAAACCGGCAAAATTTGTGGCACAAACGGCAACATACGCGAAGGTAGGGGGTGAATCGAAGAATATGAATGCCGTCCGGATCCGTGGTCTATCGGGAAGAGAAAAACCGTTGTTTGTTGTGGATGGAGAACTTAAAAATAACCAGTTTGATCTAGGGAATTTGAATTCTTCAGACATTCTTTCGGTATCAATCAATAAAAATAATTCGTTGACAGAAATGTATGGTGATAGGGGAGGGAATGGTATCGTAAAGATAGTAACCAAAGCCTATGCAGCAAAGTACCCAGAGAAATTGTCAGATTTAGATAGAAAGATACAGGCCGAACAAATGAATATTTTGAGCAAGAAACGTGAAGGAGGATTTGATGGCCAAAATAATGTACAAGAAAATCAAAAGAAGTAATTCTGTCAGGATCGAAAAGTACTAGGAGGTGAAGTTTGTTGTATTTTATAGGTCTATTCAAAAATTTATTAGTTTTTTGAATAGACCTACTTTGTATTATAAAACTAAAAAATAGATGGCTATTTTGTATTCAGATTTGTCATCGTCAGCTCGATGCCGATATTGACAAAACTTTGGATCATTTTGACAGAATGATCAATTAAAGCCGGAAGTTCTGCTTGTTCATCTTTGTCAAAAGGGCCTAGGACATAGTCAACCTGTCTACCTTTGGGGTAATTATCTCCGATGCCAAAGCGTAGACGCGGGTATACCTGTCCACCACAAAGCTGTTCGATGGATTTAAGCCCATTGTGGCCAGCGCTGCTGCCTTTAGGCTTCATGCGTAGAGAACCAAATGGGATCGCGAGATCATCGACGATCACCAATACGTTTTGAATAGGCACTTTACATTGCTGCATATAATAATTGACCGCTTTGCCACTGAGGTTCATGTAGGTCGTCGGTTTGATGACGGTTACATTGTGCCCTCGCTGTTTAAATTCACTATAGTATGCTAATTTCAATAAAGAAAAGCTTGCGCCAGCCTGTTTGACCAATTCGTCTGCAACCATAAAGCCAATGTTATGTCGTGTGTCGGCGTATTCACTGCCGATATTGCCCAATCCAACGATAAGATAATTCATGTTGCAAAAATAAAAATTTAATAAACAAAAAAGCACCGAATTTCGGTGCTTTCTGTAGTATGGAAAATCTTGTTCAGATTATTTTTTACCACCTTTAGCTGCTTTAGCTGCTTCTTGTTCAGCTTGACGCAATGCACGAGACATGATAACTGAAACGATTGTATCGTCAGAGTTGTTCAATACTTTTGCATTTTCCAATTGAACTTGAGCCACACGGTATGATTTACCAACTTCTAAAGATTCCATTGGTACTTCAATTTCTTGTGGTAAGTTAGCCGGTACTGCTTTTACGCGTAAATTACGTAATTTTTGAACTAATTTACCCCCCATTTTAACACCTGGAGATGTTCCTGTTAATTTGATAGGAATATTTAATGATACTTCTTTATCATCAAATAATTCTAAAAAGTCAACGTGAGTAACCACATCAGTTAATGGGTGGAATTGTGCGTCTTGAACGATAGCTCTTTTTGTTTGACCGTCAACGTTTAATTCTACGATTACAACGTCAGCAGTGTAAAGAACTGGTTTCAAATCAGCTGCGGATACAGCAAGAGCAGTTTGTTCTTTACCTCCGTAAAGTACTGCTGGTACTAAACCTTGGTAACGTAACTCTTTAGCATCTCTTTTCCCTACGTTCTGTCTTACAGAACCGCTAATAGCAATTGATTTCATCTTTTAATTTTTTATAAATTTTGAGGTGCAAAGATAGTTTAATTTTTGGTATTATCAAAAAAATAGCTACTGATATTGAGGGACTAAGATCCCTAACGCTATTTTGTAAGTTACTGACTTGGAAGAAATCTGGGGGATAAGGCGGTAAACGGTTCTTATATTTATTTTGAGGAGGGATAACTCTTGTGCGGGACAAGAGTAAAAAACAAACTGTCTAGCCGTAGACTTACCATACTAGCGTCTCAATACTAAAAAAGACTCCAGTATTTCAGCCGAAGGCTTACCATACCAGAGTCTAAATACTAATATCTCAATACGCTATACTAAAAAAGACTATTCAACGTCAAATAAATCTGAGATAGATGTATGTTGGTTGACGCTAGTGATTGCTTTTGCGAACAAATCAGCTGTAGACAACACTTTGATTTTTGATGATTGTTTTGCTTTTTCCGGATCCAATTGGATGGTGTCTGTCACGATCATTTCTGACAATACCGAATTTTCAATCGTTTCGTAGGCTTTGCCTGATAACACCGCATGTGTACAAACCGCTCTTACAGATCTTGCACCATTCTCCATGATCAAAGCAGCAGCTTTCGAAAGTGTACCTGCAGTATCGCAGATATCGTCGATCAATACAACATCTTGACCCGTTACATCCCCTATGATAGACATCGACTCGATTTCATTTGCACGTTTACGACGTTTGTCACAGATGATAACTTCTGCATTGAAGAATTTAGCAAAAGTACGCGCTCTGTACGATCCACCCATGTCAGGTGAAGCAATGGTCAAGTTTGGAAGTTTTAAGGATTTGATGTAAGGAACAAAAATAATGGAGCCATCTAAGTGATCAACAGGAATATCGAAAAATCCTTGGATCTGTGCAGCATGTAAATCCATCGTCATGATACGGTGAATTCCGGCTGCGGTCAAAAGATTGGCAATCATTTTCGCGCCAATAGCAACTCTTGGTTTGTCTTTTCGATCTTGTCTTGCGAAACCGAAATAAGGGACAACTGCAGTGATGTAGTGCGCTGAGGCTCTCTTTGCAGCATCAGTCATCAACAATAATTCAAAAAGATTGTCGGTAGGTTGGTTGGTAGATTGGATGATAAATACATCTGCTCCACGAACAGATTCATTGTAGAATGGTTGAATCTCACCGTCGCTAAAACGCGATAATGTTTTGTCTCCTAGAGGTTTCCCGTAAGATTGTGCGATTTTTTCGGCTAGTTCTGTAGTGCCAGAACCTGCAAATAATTTAACCGTGTTGAATTGCAAAGGCATGGTTTTGTATATTTATGTTGGGTTATTGTATTGTCGTCTATTCAATATTTTTATTCCCTAATATTTTTTAAAGTTAAACATTAAAAAAAATGGATTGTTTGCACAATCCATATACTCTTAACTTTAAAAGTTGTCCGACCTGGATTCGAACCAAGACAAACAGAACCAAAAACTGTTGTACTACCCTTATACTATCGGACAATGTCTTTCAGAAATCAACGTTTTAGTCTTTTTCTTTTTGACGACGCAAAGATAGAGATTTGTTTTAAAAATCAAAATTCAAATTAAAAAAAATCTAAACCTTTTATAAAAAATATGCCTTGCATATAACGCAGAAAAGGCTTGCGATTGCAAGCCTTTTCTATTGTTTGTTGTCCGACCTGGATTCGAACCAAGACAAACAGAACCAAAAACTGTTGTACTACCCTTATACTATCGGACAAACAATTCAAAGTGTTCGTTATCGTGGTGATGTCGTTCACATTTGATGATGCAAATATACGGACTATTCTTATTTCTGCAAATAAAAATGTACTGTAAAGAGCATTGGGCTTGATTTTCAAATAAATAATTTTTTTTTTGTCCTAAAATTTACTTCATGCTTGTTGCTTTTTTGTACAGGTATTGGTCTAATCAAGCTCATCGATACCTATTGCCACGCTTTCCTTCCAGCCAATATTGCATCGCATAATGAAATTTTTTCAATCCATATGTGTTAAAAAATCAGAATAAAGTTCATTTCTTATTAACTTATCCTTATTTTCGAGCCGTATTATAATACTTTTTACAGTTATCATTTTATGAACTATACTAAAATCAACAATCTTTTAGGATGGATATGTGCGCTCATTGCAACGGTAGCATATGTCATGACTGCCGAACGATCGACGAGTTGGTGGGACTGCGGTGAGTTTATCGCCTCAGCCTTTAAACTTCAAATTGTGCACCAGCCAGGGGCACCTTTATTCTTAATGATTCAAAACATCTTCTCGAATCTTGCTGGAGGTGATGTGACACGGATCGCTTTTTGGATGAATGTGGGATCTGCTGTATGTAGTGGTCTGACAATCTTATTTTTGTTCTGGACGATCACAGCACTAGCAAAGAAGGTCGTTGCAAAAGGAGTCGGCGAGTCCTATACTTCAGCTGACTTGATCAAAATATTTGGTTCAGGTGCTGTCGGCGCATTGGCTTATGCATTCACGGATACATTTTGGTTTTCCGCAGTTGAATCTGAAGTGTATGCGATGTCTTCGCTTTGTACAGCTGTTGTCTTTTGGGGGATATTAAAATGGGAAAACCATGCAGACGAGGTTGGTTCTGACCGTTGGTTGATCTTTATAGCCTATGTGATGGGACTATCAATTGGGGTTCACTTATTGAACTTACTTGTGATCCCTGCTATAGCCTTGGTAATTTATTTTAAACGCTCGAAAACAGTAACTTCTTCGGGAGCAACCAAAGCATTCTTGATCGGTGTGGTTGTGCTGGCCCTGATTTTATGGGGTATCATCCAATATACAGTCAAAGCTGCCGCATATCTTGACTTATTCTTTGTGAATAGTCTAGGCATGGGTTTCGGTACCGGATTTAATCTGTTTTTTATATTGGTTATTGCTCTTTTTGTTTATGGTGTCTGGTACTCGATCAAAAAAGTAAAACCGATGTTGAACCTGATCTTGATCAGTACAGCATTTATTATCTTCGGTTATAGTTCCTTTGCGATGATCATGGTGCGGGCCAAAGCAAACCCAACATTAAATAATAGTGATCCAGATAACGCGTTTTCATTTGTCAGTTATTTGGGGCGGGAGCAATATACTAGTGAACCACTATTAAGTGGGCCAACCTTTGATGCTCAAGTGGTGGATGCTGAGGCAACTTATACTTATCGAAAAGACAGTGATAAATACACGAAAGTAGAGAATGGTATGAATTATAAATACGATAAGACGATGTTATTTCCTCGTGTTTATAGCTCAAGAGACCAAAATCATATAGATTATTACCGCGATTACCTAAAGATTCCTGAAGGACAATCGCCAACATTTGGGGATAATCTGAAATTCTTTTTTAGCTATCAGATCGGACACATGTATGGCCGTTATTTCCTTTGGAATTTCGCTGGTCGTCAGAATGATCAACAAGGACAAGGGACATTTACAGAAGGTAATTGGCAAGCAGGGGTTAAGCCTATTGACCAAATGCATAATGGTGGGCAAAATGCAATTCCGGATTCGTTGAAAACAGATCCTTCAAACAATAAATATTATTTTTTGCCTTTGATTATTGGTTTGATCGGTGCATTCTGGCATTTTGGTAAAAGACAACGAGATGCTGGTATTGTGGGCTTATTATTCTTCTTCACTGGTCTAGCGATTGTATTGTACTTGAATCAAAGCCCGCTTCAGCCACGTGAACGTGATTATGCGTATGCAGGTTCATTCTATGCCTTTGCGATATGGATTGGTCTGGGGGTATTTGCCATTGCGGATTACCTAGGCAAAAAGGTCGATGGGAAGGTGGCTGCAGGGATAGCGACAGCTGCTTGTTTGTTGGGTGCTCCTCTATTATTGGCCTTCCAAAACTGGGATGATCATGATCGTTCAGAGAAAACAACCGCACGTGATTTGGCGAAAAACTACCTAGCTTCCTGTGCGCCCAATGCGATCTTGTTTACTTACGGTGATAACGATACCTATCCGTTGTGGTATGTACAAGAAGTTGAAAATTATCGCCCAGATGTACGGGTAGTGAACCTAAGCCTTTTGAGTTCTGATTGGTATATGCGTCAGATGAAACAAAAGGTAAATCAGGCAGATGGCTTACCGATCAATATTGATAACGAAAAGTTCAAAAAAGGTGTTCGTGAGATACTCTATTATCAAGATATGAAAGTGCCGGGTCATGTGGATCTTGATTTGGTAATGCAGATCTTATTGTCTGATGATCAAAAGAATAAATTGGAATTGCGTGGTGGTAAATTTGAGAACTTCTTGCCGACTAAAAATTTTAGCCTTCAAGTGGATAGAGAAGCGGTGTTAAAAAATAGTGTTGTTCCAAAAGCATGGCAGGAATCTATTGTGGACACGATGAGTTGGACGTATAATAAAAATTACATTACTAGAGCGGAGTTGTCTATGCTGAATGTGCTGCTCAATAATAACTGGAGACGTCCGATTTATTTTGCCGCTACGGTTCCAAATGACAACTACCTTGGATTGGATAAATACCTGGTACAAGAAGGTTTTGCCTTGCGTTTGATGCCGATTGCGACTCCTGCAGGAGCAGAGGGAACCTTGGTGGATACACAATCTGCATTCAAAGATATTACCACGAAATATCAATGGGGAAACATGGCGAATGCTTCTTATTTAGACCCTGAATCCTATCGCATGATCACCATGATCACCAATACAGTGATGGGGGGAACGGCAACGCAGTTAATGATGGAAGGTCGTAAAGATGAAGCACGTAAAATAGCTGTTGAGACGTATGAGAAAATGCCAAAACGTGTGTACTTGATGCGTGATATTTTGGGCTATATTCCAATCATTAACGTATTGTATGAAACCGGTGAAAATAAACGTGCAAATGAGATTGTCAATCGCAATCTGAAATTTATGACACAAAATATGCGTTGGTATCAGGATATTGCACAAACGAAAGCGGAACTGGAATATTCCAATATTGGAACAGCACTACGTGCTTTGGGTGCCTATAAGAGCATTTTGGCATCGACTTCTGAAAAGCAGTTGCTACAACAAGTGACGGAGCTGGAGAAATCGTATAAACAACAATATGGTGTAGAATAATCGTTCAAACCCTATTTTATATAAGGAGCTGTCCTTTTTGTATGTTGCTCAAAATTTAATTTTGAAAAGCATATAAAAAGGACAGCTCTTTTTTTGATTATTTTTTCTTAGCTTAACGGCATAAAACCAACCTGATATTATGATGAAACGTCAACTGAAATTGTGGGATGCGATTATGCTGGTCATGGGCTCGATGATCGGAAGTGGAATCTTTATTGTGTCGAGTGATATGATGCGGCAATTGGGCTCAGGATACTGGTTGGCAATAGTATGGTTGTTGACGGCGGTTGCTACAGTGGCGGCCGCGATTTGCTATGGTGAGCTCTCTTCGATGTATCCCAAAGCAGGTGGGCAGTATACATATCTCACGGAAGTTTTCGGGAAACCGATAGGTTTTTTATATGGTTGGAGTTTATTTACGGTAATACAGACTGGCACGATCGCAGCAGTTGCCGTTGCCTTCGGGAAGTTTACGGCTTACTTAATTCCCCAATTGAATGATGCTGCGCCAATATTTCAACGTGGAGAGTTTAAGATTACCTGGATACAGGTGCTGGCTATGGGCGTAATTCTCTTGTTGACGTATATCAATACCCGTGGAATAAAAAGTGGTAAGTCAGTACAGTCTTTCTTTACCTCTGCAAAGATTATTGTATTGGTTTTATTGGTCATAGGAGGCTTGTTTCTAATCAAGGAAAATCATTTTTCGGAAAATATGGCTTATAGCTGGGACGCTTTTCAGAATTTGAAAGGTGAGGGCTGGATGGGGATTTCGGGTGGTGCTTTAATGGGGGCATTGGCTGCAGCAATGGTCGGCTCTGTATTTAGTAGTGTTGCCTGGGAAAACGTGACTTTTGTATCCGGCGAGATTGTGAACCCGCAGCGTAATGTGGTTCGTGCGCTTGTCATCGGAACCAGTCTTGTTATGATCTTGTATATCTGTTGTAATTACATTTATCTTTCTGCATTGAGTCGCGAAGAGATCGCTTTTGCGACAAATGATCGCGTGGCTATTGCAGCAGCTGAAAAGATGCTGGGGCATACCGGTACAATTGCGATGGCCATCTTAGTGATGATATCAACCTTTGGCTGTGTCAATGGTCTTGCGCTGTCAGGAGCGCGGGTTTTTCAGACGATGGCCAAAGATGGCCTATTCCTAAAACAGGCTATTCCTAACAACAAATTTGATGTGCCGGCTCGATCGCTTTGGTTGCAGGGTATATGGGCTTCTTTGCTTTGTTTAAGTGGTCAATATGGTAATCTGTTGGATATGATCTCTTTCGTTATTGTGATATTCTATATGATTACGGTATTAGGAGTTATTATTCAACGTGTCCGAAAACCTGAAATCGAACGTTCGTATAAGACCTTTTTATTCCCCTTTACACCGATTATCTATCTCCTGATTGGCACAGTATTTTGTGTACTACTCATTATCTATAAACCACAGTATACCTGGCCGGGTTTTATATTGGTATTGATTGGATTGCCTGTGTATTATTTTGCACGAGGCAATAAAAAGAACGATTAAAAGAGGGTGTTATCAATAGGGCCTATATGCTAATGACGACTGAGAGGACGTTCTTTTTCTCCATAGGGTAGTTAAAGAAAACGAACAAATAAGTCAAGAGTGGAAAGAGGTAGCACTGTTGTGGAAGTGGGCTGTAGAGAATTGAAATTAATTGGCGTATAAGCCGTGTTTTTTGTCAAAAAAAGTGTAGCTTTGCTCAAACATTCCCATAATGAAACAGTCGATTTTATTAGACGGACCAAAATTTCAAATCACCATTCAAAGACTATGTCGTCAATTGATTGAGAATCACGGTGATTTTTCAAATGCTGTCGTCATAGGTATTCAACCAAGAGGAACATTCTTAGCTAAACGTATTGTCAAAGAACTTGAACGCATGATCGAAAAACCGATCTTGGTCGGTGATCTGGATATTACATTTTACCGCGATGATTTCCGTACAAAAGGTAATGCTGGTCCGTTGTTAGCAAATAGCACAAATATCAATTTTATTGTAGAAGGTAAAGATGTCATTTTTATTGATGATGTCTTGTGGACAGGACGTACCATTCGGGCGGCGATGGATGCTGTACAGGCATTTGGAAGGGCAAGAAGAATTGAACTGCTTGTTTTGGTGGATCGTCGATTCTCTAGACAGATTCCGATTCAACCCGATTATATTGGAATACAAGTTGATTCTATAGATTCACAGAAAGTCATTGTGAACTGGAAAGAATCTGACGATCAGGATAGCATTATCCTGGTCACAGAGAAAAAAACTTCGGGTAATGATTAGGAGCCAGTTCCGTAAAAACAGCTGAAGGTTCTAATTGGCCTTTGGAAATGAACCGTTCAATTAAAAAATGATTAGTAAATACTTGAATATACTATAAAATGTCATCTGCAGTAGAACAATTAAGTACTCGCCATTTATTGGGAATCAAAGATCTAAATGAGAAAGATATCCAATTGATTCTGGATACCGCGAGTAATTTCAAAGAAGTATTAAATAGACCAATCAAAAAGGTACCTTCTTTACGCGATATCACCATTGCCAATGTGTTTTTTGAAAATTCAACGCGTACGCGGCTTTCTTTCGAACTTGCTGAAAAAAGACTATCTGCAGATATCGTTAATTTCGCAGCTTCATCTTCATCTGTGAGTAAAGGCGAGACATTGATCGATACGGTCAATAATATCCTCGCCATGAAGGTTGATATGATCGTGATGCGTCATCCTTACGCTGGGGCGGGGGTGTTTTTAAGTAAACATGTAGATGCTCAAATTGTGAATGCTGGCGACGGAGCACATGAGCATCCTACGCAAGCGCTGTTGGACTCTTTTTCCATCCGCGAGCGCTTTGGTGATGTTGCTGGACGTAAAGTTGCTATTATCGGTGATATTACGCATTCAAGGGTTGCGCTATCTAATATTCTATGTCTTCAAAAGCAGGGTGCAGAAGTCATGGTCTGTGGACCGACGACCCTTATTCCAAAGCATATCACTTCTTTAGGTGTAAAGGTTGAGCACGATTTGAGAAAAGCATTGAATTGGTGCGACGTTGCAAATATGCTACGTATCCAATTGGAACGACAAGATATTGCCTATTTTCCCTCACTAAGAGAATACTCCATGCTATATGGGTTAAACAAGGAAATTTTGGATTCCTTGGAAAAACCTATTACAATTATGCACCCTGGACCAATCAACCGCGGAGTTGAAATTACTTCGGATGTAGCGGATAGTGAGCATTCCATTATCTTAGATCAGGTGGAAAATGGAGTTGCTGTCCGCATGGCAGTATTGTACCTATTGGCTGGACAACGCGGTTAATTGGTATTTCAATAGCGGAGCAGATAAGGTAGAGTCATAGATACAGAATAACTAAATCGAATGATTCTTCAATCAACAATATTATGCCTGACTTTATTTTTGGTCGGGCATATTTTTTGTGCAAAATTTCCGTTATAATACTGGATTATTCACAGATGTTAATAACTTTTGTGTAAAATAGCTCAATTAAAGTATAATTTAGTAAAATGAATAAAACTATCTCCCAAGATTGCGGAGATTTGAACTGATTTTCAATAAATTTTGACTGATCTTAAAGCCTTAAATGGCCGCGGAAGAGGCGATAAATTTGTATTTCAGGGCAAATTTATCTGAGTTTGAAAGGAGATTCATTTACATTTGCAGATAAATAACATATTAAGGTTTCACATATTATGTATAAGAAGATTTACCAGGTGGGAGTTGCACTAACCGTTATGGCGACGCCAGCATTAGCGCAACAGACAGAATGGCAACAAATCAACAAGGCTTACAAAACTGGAATGGAATTGTATGAACGCGGGAAATTTGGTTCAGCGTCAGCGCAATTTGATCGTGTTGAAGCCTTACGGACGAAATCCAATCTACAATTGGATGAGACGGAGGAGCTATCTTTATTAAAGGAAAATGTACGGTATTATCAAGCTGTTTGCGCCTTGGAATTGGGGGAGTCAAATGCTGAAAATCGTTTCCTAAAATATATTCAAGATTTTCCTGTTAGCGCCAATTCTAAAGCCGCTTATTTTCAGATCGGTAAATCATATTATGCCAAAAAAGATTATGTTAAAGCGATTGAATGGTTTACAAAGATCGATAGTAAAAACCTTGCTGGTAAAGAGAATGTAGAGTATCGCTTTAAACTAGGTTATGCTTCTTTTATGACAAAAGATTATAAGACAGCAAAACCATTATTTGAGGGATTGAAAGATCAGAAAACTGAATTTCAGGAGGCATCAATCTACTACTATGCGTATTTATGTTATTTAGATGCAGAGTACAAAACTGCTTTAAATGAATTTGAGCGTTTGAACGGTTCCAAACAATTTGAAAACAGTTATCCTTACTACATTACGGCTCTGTATTTCCTAGATAAACGCTACGATGATGTATTGGACTATGCGTTGCCAATCTTATCGCGCACCAAGCAGGAAAATGAGACTGAGATGTTTCGTATTATCGCCGCAACCTACTTTATTAAAGGGGATCTAAAAACATCAAAAGATTATTACGATAAATTCCAGGCGCAAGATCAAGGCAAGACTCAGAATAACCAAGATAGTTATCAGATCGGTTATATCGCTTATAAATTAAAGGATTACGATAAGGCGATTACGGAGCTGGAGAAAATGACCGAGCCTGATGCTTATTACCAATCGGCTATGATTACCTTGGGGGATAGCTTCTTGAAAAAAGGGAACAAACAGTCTGCACGTAATGCCTTCTTCAGAGCATCAAAACTGGACTTTGATCCAGCCATGAAAGAAGAAGGTTTATTCAACTACGCAAAGCTTTCTTATGAATTGGAGTTCCACCAAGTTGCTCTGGCTTCTACACAGGAATATCTAAAAACTTATCCAAAATCGAAACGTCAAGAGGAAGCAAAAACCTTATTAGCGGAAGTCTTGTTAAGTACGAAAAATTACCGTGAGGCGGTCGATATCTTGGAGTCTATTCCAAAACGCGGTAAAGAAGCGAATGCTGCTTACCAAAAAGTAACGTACTATAGAGGTTTGGAGTTTTATAACGAACGTGCTTTTGAAAATGCAATTTCTTTGTTTATACGTTCTGAAGAGCACCGTTATGATGAAGAAATTTACGCCTTGGCTACCTATTGGAAAGCTGAAGCGATGTATGAGGTGCGTAAATATGGTGAAGCAGTAACAAACTTCAATAAGTTCTTACGTTTGCCAGGTGCGAATAAAACAGATGTATACGGTTACGCAAATTATGCTTTAGCCTACGCAGCTTTCCGTAATGGAAACTACAATACAGCAGCGAATTATTTTGAACGTTTCTTGGCCTCAGGTGGTTCAAAAGGTTTAGAGATCAATACCCGTAATGATGCGATCGCGCGTTTGGGTGATTCTTATTTCTCTTCAAAAAACTATGGTAGAGCTTTGACGGAATATAATAAGCTGATTTCTTCAAAAGCACCAAGCCAAGATTATGCCTTGTTCCAACGTGGTGTTATCCAAGGATTGCAAGGTGATAATAATGGTAAAATTTCAACGTTGAATGCTGTCATAGCACAATTCCCGAATTCGAATTATGCGGATGATATTGCTTTTGAAATTCCTTATACTCGTTTCTTGATGGGTGAAAGTGACCAAGCAATTTCTGGACTTCAATCGATGGTGGAAAAATATCCACGAAGCAGTTATGTGCCACGTGCTTTGGTAACGATTGGTTTGGTTCAATATAACCAGGATAATAATGATGCTGCTCTAGCAACATTCCAACGTGTTGTTGACCAATATGCATCTACAGACGAAGCGAGACAGGCCATGCGTTCGATCGAGAATATCTATCTGGATAAAGGGGATGCGACTGGATATATCAAATACGCAACCGGAACTAACTTAGGCGACCTTTCAAAATCGGAACAAGATTCACGCACATTCTCAACAGCAACAACCTTATTCTCTCGTGGAAATTACCAAGGAGCTGTAGAAGCTGTAAATGCGTATTTCGATAAATTCCCTAAACCAAATCAAGAGAAATATGCACGTTTCGTACGTGCAGAAAGTAATGCGGCCTTAGGTCATACAGAAGACGCATTGCATGATTACAACATTATCTTGAACGACTGGACCTCACCATATACGGAGCGTACATTGATTTCGGTCTCTAACCTTTACTTGAAACAAAAGAAATATAATGAAGCTACGCAGTTGTTGAAAAAACTTGAGCTGACTTCTGAATATAAGTCTAATTATGGTTTTGCGATCAATAACCTGATGGTTTCTTATTATGAAATCGGTGATTATAAAGAAGCATTAAACTATACCAACGCAGTGAAAAACTACGAGAAATCTTCCGAAGAGGAGATTGCAAATGCGTTTTTATATGCTGGTAAATGTTATGTCAAGCAGAACAAAAAAGCGGAAGCCATGAAAGAGTTTAGCTTAGCGGCTTTGAAGAGCCGTACCGTATTTGGTGCTGAAGCGAAATACAATGTTGCTGTCATTCAATTAGAAAACAAACAATACGATGCTTGTATAAAAACAGCAATGGACTTGTCTGACAATTTCTCTTCTTATGAATATTGGGTGGCAAAAAGCTTTATCACAATGGCAGATGCTTATGCTGGTAAAGGCGATGCATTCCAGGCGAAAGCAACACTTGAATCAATTGTGGATAATTACGATGCGAAAGATGATATTTTGCCTGCAGCAAAAGAGCGTCTAAATAAATTGAACAACAAAAAGAAATAGGATACAATGAAGAAGTTGCAAAATAGAAATGTGAAGAAATATACCTTAGCAGCGCTTTTGATGGGCGTGGGATTGAATTCTTTTGCACAAGAAACAGGCAAGAAGAACGATCCTGAAAAACCGGTCACTATTGATTCTTTTGATGTTGTTCGTGATTACAAACCGATTCTTGCAGATGCTGTAAAAATCCGTCGTAGTCCTGATATGACCAACAAACGGGAATATCAGCCAAAATTAAACTATGGTAATATTATTGATAAAAAATTAGATATCAATACAGGTCTGAAACAACTGAATGTGCAGGAGATACCATTTGCACAACCTTTTGAACACAGCAGTAACTATGTCAAATTTGGTGTAGGTAATTATAATACCATTTTAGGCGAAGCGTATTTAGCTTCCGAGCAGTTTGAAAATACACGTTTTGGGTTATTTGCGAAACATTTAAGCCAAAAAGGTAATATTGATGGTCAGAAATTCAGCACACAGGATGTTGGTATTTTTGGACGTCGTGTATTGGATGCCGTGACTGTAAAAGGAACAATCGGTTACAATAGATATGGTACGAATTTCTACGGTCAAACATTTGACCAACCAGGGACAACATTATTGAATACATCACCAGACAAACAAACATTTACTGATATTTATTTAAACGGTGAGCTAGCGAGTAATGTTGATCCGAAGAATGAGCAGTCAATGAGCTACTCCGCTAAAGTAGATGGTTACCTATTCAAGGATGCTTATAAAGCCAAGGAAAATTCCTTTGCCCTATCGGGATATTTGAATAAACGCATGAGTGCTTTCAATGTTGGAGCCAATGTGAGCGTGACCATGAACGATGTCAAAAACGAAAATGACACGGCAAATGTGAAAAATAATTTGTTTTTGATCAATCCATACATTCGATTTAAAGGAGATAACTATAACGTAACTTTGGGTGCCAACCTGACTTCGGAATTTGGTGACGAATCCCGTTTCAATGTTTTCCCATCGGTGGAAGCCGATTTTTCTTTGGCTCCAGAATATATCTCTTTATTTGCCGGTGTTAACGGAAATGTGAGACAGGGTTCATTCCGCAACTTTGCGAAGGAAAATCCTTATTTGGCACCAAATGTTAGAATCGCCAATTCCATTGAAAAATTGAATGTATATGGTGGTTTAAAAGGGAATGCTGGTGCGACATTTGGCTATAAAGTAAAGGTATTTTACAAGCAGATCGAAGGACTACCTTTGTTTAAAAATAGTGCATTTGGCAATGGCCAGGATGGTTATATTCCTTGGGCTTTTGATGTGGTCTATGATGGTCAGATCAATAAAGCTAAGCATATGGGATTGGAAGGGGAAATTAATGTACGCTTATCACAATTGGTTAACCTAGGCGGTAAAGTATTTATTGATGACTATAATCTGAGCGATGAAGAAGAGGCATGGGGCTTACCTAAATTTAGGTTGCAAGCCAATGCACGTTTCAATATCTCGGATAAATTCTTTGTGGATGCAGAGCTTTCTAGCCAAGGTAATACCTATGCGTATGTTTACGATTATAACACCGATGGTAGCCGTGTTACGGATAATAGTGGAACTCCTGTTGGAAGAAAAGTCACGATTGCTTCCTTTGCGGATTTAAATGCTGGTGCTGAATACCGAATTAAAAAACAATTTGGTGTTTTCGTGAAAGCAAATAATATCTTTGGAAAGGAATATCAGCGTTACATGTATTATCCAAGATTGGGATTCAATGTAATTGGTGGTCTTAATTATTCGTTTTAACGAATTAAGATTATAAATTTGCATTTTAAATCATAGAACAATGAATCTAGGCAAAAACATCAATAGTTTATTAAGACGCTATGCGGAAGTATACGTGCCCGGAATAGGTGTGTTCAAAAGAATTCATTCTCCGGCTCAATTTGATAAACAGAATAATGTGTTTTTGCCACCTATATCCTATGTCGAACTGGACTATTCTGCACAACATGGATTCAATATCGTGCATTATATTCAACAACAGGAAAACTTAAGTTTGGGGCAGGCGCAGCAAATTCTGGATGATACCGTGGGCACGTTAAGAAATGACTTAGGGCAATTTGGTCAGGTAAAGCTGGATGATCTCGGTCTATTGATTAGCTACGGTTCAAGTTTGGTATTTAAGCCTTTAGATTTATCTGGCTTTAATTTTCAACCTGTTGTCAATCTCGTTGGTCCTGAAATTGAAACCGTTATTCCGGTACGGGAGGATGAACATGGACTTGCTGAATCGGAGGAAGCCCTAGTGTCAGAACCTAATGAAGAATTGGTTAATGAGCCGAATGCTGTTGTTGACAACAATGTTGAAGCCGAAGAGAAAACTGTAAACGAACAGCGAGAGCCGCTAGATTTAGAAAATGATGACAATTTTACACCGACTGAATCCGTAACAGAATTGGTCGAACCTATCGCTCCGATCGTGGAGGAGGATAGCATAGCGGAAAATACTGTGGAGGAGGATGCCAAGGTTGAAGCTGAACTTTTAGATACTGCAGCTGTTTCAACACTGATAGACGAGAACGATAATCAGGCAGTTGCTGAAGATGAGAAAATCGCGGAAAAAGAAGTTGGTGCTATTGCTGCTGCAAATTCTGCTTATGCGCCCAATATCTATGAGGAGGAACCGCGCAATTCAAATGCAATCTGGTATTGGATAACAGCGGCCATTGTATTGGTCATTATTGCAGTGGGTGTTTTATATACAAATCCGGGGCTGAAAAATTCGCTGTTTGGTGGGACAAAACCGGCCCTAAAACCTGCTGGTGATACAATTGTTCAGAAAAATAATTTACCGATCAATGATACAATATCCAACACATTAGTGGCGGACAGTTTAAAGAAAGCGCATTCTCTAGCGAAAATAGCTCCTGATTCATTAAATGGTACAGCCGTGACTGGCGGAAAGAAAACACCTGCACAAGCTCCGGTTTTGCAGGCAGATCCAGTTATCAAGGAATCTATTCCTGTTGCACAACCAAAGTATCAGCTCGTTATTGGTTCTGCACGTACAATGGCACAGGCGGAGGAGGAGGCAAAACGTCTTCGGGCGCTAGGTTATAAGACCGCGCGTGCTGTGGAAGGGAAGTTTAAAAAGAATAGAAAGAAAGTCATCTTGAATACCTACATGACAAAAGCAGAGGCCGACCTCGCTCAAAAATCTGTAGAGAAAAAAATTGAAGGTGCTTGGGTAGAAACATTATAGAAACTATATAAAACTATTAATAATTATGTCATTAGTGCAAGATACAGCAAGGGCTGCTGTAGATACGTTTAATCAAGCTGCGCAACAACCGTTACCTGCTGCTGCTAGTACAGAAAACATGAGTTTGATCGATATGATGATCAAAGGGGGATGGATAATGGTTCCAATCCTATTACTGTTCTTTATTGGATTGGTTATCTTTTTTGAACGCTATCTGACTATTCGCAGAGCAGCCAGATACGATAATAGTTTGATGTCTCAAGTGAAAGCAAATGTATTGTCGGGAAATTTAGACTCAGCGTTGGCTGTATGTCGTTCCAGTAACTCGGCCTTAGGACGTATGTTGCAGAAGGGGCTATTACGAGTCGGCAGACCAATCAAAGATATTGAAGGTGCGATTGAAAACGTGGGTAAATTGGAAGTTGCCAAATTGGAGAAAAACATCAATATCCTTGGTATTATCGCGGGTATAGCACCAATGCTTGGTTTCGTTGGTACTATCTTTGGAGTAATCCGGATTTTCCATGAGGTAGAATTGGCGGGTGGTATTGACATCGCATCCGTATCCGGTGGTCTATATGTGAAAATGGTGTCTTCAGCTTCGGGTCTTGCTGTCGGTATCTTGGCTTATTTAGGCTATCATATTTTAAATATGATGGTTGAACGATTGATTTTACGTATGGAAACCGATGCAGTAGAATTTATTGATTTATTGGATGAACCAGGAAGATAATGAACTTACGAAGTAGAAAAAATAAACCATCTGCCGAAGTCCATACTTCAGCGTTAAACGACATCATGTTTTTCCTGATGTTGTTTTTCCTGTTGGCATCGGCGGTTTCGAATCCGCAAGTGGTCAAGCTATTGTTGCCAAAGTCGAGTGCAGGTGAACAATCTGTTGCGAAAAAGACGCTTACAATATCCATCACAAAGGAATTGGGCTATTTCATTGATAAAAATCCGGTCCCTGTAGAGGGGTTGGAGGCGGCTATCCAGTCGCAAATGGCTAGTGGAGAAGAATTGACGATTATGCTTTACGTCGATAATACTGTTCCTATCCAAAATGTCATTTCGGTTATGGATGTAGCCAATCGTCTGAAAGTGAAGGTAGTCTTGGCAACGGAACCAAAAAAAGATAAGTAGGAACAATTAAACTTTTTCGAAGTTTATTGCTCATATGTTAATATAGGAGATTTATACAATGAGATATCATCTTCAACATGAAGAAAATAATTTCCCCAAGGCTTTGGGGATATCTACATTGGTCATGGCATCGTTGCTGTTGATTGGTTTCTTTGTGGTTTTTAAAGCACAAGCACCGGATGAGTATGGTATGGGCGGTATGATCGTCAACTATGGTACCTCTCCTGAAGGGATGGGGGATGACTATATGAGTGTGGAGGAACCTTCTGTGGATCCCAACGCAAATAATGAGCGTCCAGATCGTATAGACCCTGTGGAGACACCTACGCCAACGCCTACACAACAAGTTGCTGAAAAGGCAGTTGTCACGCAGGATCTGGAAGAGGCACCTGCTGTGACAAAAACAGAAAAGAAAGTGGTGTCAAAGGCGCCTGAAACGACCAAAGAAACGAAAGCAGTGGCGCCACAGGCAAATGCAAAAGCGCTTTTCAAAGGGAATAAAAATAATGGTAAGGGCGCTGGTGATGGTACAGGTGCAACACCCGGAAATCAAGGTTCTAAATTAGGGGATCCTTTGGCCAGCAATTATGGTGAAGGAGGATCAGGCAATGGCAACATGATGTTGTCCATTGAAAACCGTAGTTTTACACAACGACCAAGCATTGATGATAATGGCCAACAAGCTGGAAAGGTTGCTGTGGAATTCAGAGTGAATAAGCAGGGCGTTATTACCTATGCCCGTGCTGGTGTAAAAGGTACGACGATCACAGATCCTTCTTTATTAGAGAAATGTGAACGTGCCGTCAGAGGGGCGCGACTAAATCAATTGCCTAATGCCCCTGATACCCAAACAGGGCGGATTGTATTCAATTTTAGATTAAGATAAAAATCATTCAGATGAATGCTTATAAGGAGGTAATCGAGTATCTATATACTCGATTACCTATGTTTACAAGGGATGGCGCCTCGGCCTTCAAAAAAGACCTTGACAATACCATCAAACTTTGCAACGCGCTAGACAACCCGCAGCAAAAATTCAACACTTTACACATCGCTGGTACCAATGGAAAAGGATCTACTTCCCATATGCTTGCGGCTATATTGAGCGAAGCAGGCTATAAGACCGGGCTCTATACTTCACCACATTTACTGGATTTCAGGGAACGTATCCGTGTCGATGGTGTGATGTGTGAACAGGAATTTGTTACGGATTTTGTTCAAACCCACAAAGCTTTGATAGAAGAGGTAAATCCTTCTTTTTTTGAAATTACAGTAGCGATGGCTTTTGATTATTTTGAGAAAAGTAAAGTCGATATAGCTGTTATTGAAGTGGGACTCGGCGGACGATTGGACAGTACGAATATTATCCAGCCATTACTGTCTGTAATCACCAACATCGGTTTTGACCACATGAATATGCTTGGAAATACATTAGCTGAGATTGCTGGTGAGAAAGCAGGTATTATTAAAAGAAATACACCAGTGGTGATTTCTGAATATGCTGCTGAAACAGCATCTGTATTCTTGGATAAAGCACATGTAGAACAGGCACCTATCCGATTTGCTTCCCAGGTGTATCAAACAAAGATGCTAAGTGTCGACCAGGATTACCTGCATATTGAAGCTATTGATGAAAATGGTGCCGAAGAAATTTATCAACTTGACCTCAAAGGGTCATATCAGGTGAAGAACCTTGCTGGTGTTCTTTTGACGGTCGACGAATTACGTAAACAAGGATTTCAAATCAGCCGCCTTCATGTGCATGAAGCCTTGAAAAAGGTGCAATCTACTACAGGTATTCAGGGGCGTTGGCAACAGTTATCCAAAGATCCTTTTATAATCTGTGATACGGGACACAATGAAGATGGAATTCATGAGGTTTTAAAAAATCTGAACAGCACCAGCTATAACAAATTACACTTTGTCATTGGTGCTATGCGGGATAAAGATCTATCGCACATGTTACCCTATCTACCCAAAGATGCTGTTTATTATTTCTCAGCGCCGGATATGCCAAGAGCAATGCCTTCGGATTTACTCCGAGAGGAGGCTATGGTATTTGATTTGTATGGGGGAAACTACTCCTCTGTACAGGAAGCTTTTGTGGCTGCTAAAGCTGCCTATGAAGATGGCGACTTAATTTTTGTGGGTGGTAGTAATTTTGTGGTGGCTGAAGTCTTGGTCGCAATAGATAAGGGATTATAGTGTAAAGGATAAGGATCAGAGATACTGGGTTTGCCAGCCTAAGCTAATCTACACAGTCTATGATCCTTTTTCCTTGATTTTTACGCAGCATTTTATTTCTGAATTATCTGTTTTTATTGATTCGTATTTTTTTCTTTAAGGTATCAATGAATCCGCTACGTTCGGCTTATTGGCCAGAAAGAACCTTCAATTGATTTTCATAGCAGTTGGTGCTTGTGAAAGTATGAAGATTTTTATTCCTTTTTTCTAATCATTAACAGTCAATTCTCCACGAATATCTTTTTCGGCCCAGTAGGCAACTTCTTTTTGATCTTCGAGTTCGCCCTGAAGATACATCAACTTGGTGACGGCAGCTTCAAATGTAAGGTCATATCCATTGAGTACACCAATGGCTTTCAGACCTTGTGAGGTTTCATATCGCCCCAATTCAACCGAGCCAACCTTACATTGCGAAATATTAAGGATATTCTTTCCCTGTTCTATAGCTTCTTTTAATAAATCCAGAAACCAGCTGTCTGTTGTGGTATTGCCCGATCCAAAAGTTTCCATCACAATAGATCTTACATCCGAATCAAGAACCGATTTGATTGTCTGTGCAGATATTCCAGGAAAAAGTTTCAATACAGCAACTCGGTTGTCTAACTTGGTATGTAGGATAAATTCTTTATCAATGTTATTCAATAAAGCATCCGTATTGTATTTAAGGTGGATGCCAGCCTCCACGAGTACGGGGTAATTTGGCGATCTAAATGCTTCAAATTTAGCTGAGTTATATTTGAAAGAGCGATTTCCACGGAATAACTTGTTATCAAAAAGGATACATACTTCCTGGATAATGGAAACACCATCTTGTTTTGCGGAAGCAATTTCAAGTGCCGTCATCATATTCTCGCGCGCATCGGTACGGATTTCTCCAATAGGCAATTGTGAACCAGAAAGGATTACTGGTTTTTGAAGGCCCTCTAACATAAAACTCAATACAGAAGCTGTGAATGCCATTGTATCCGAACCATGTAAAATAACAAAGCCATCATAGTTGGCATAATTATCCTTTATGATCTGGGCCATTTCTATCCAGATCTCTGGCTTCATGTTGGAAGAATCGATGATCGGTTCGAAAGAGTGTACGGTCAATTTATAATCCAGACGGCTTAAATCAGGAAGATTACGCTTGATCAGTTCAAAATCGAAGGGTACAAAAGTGCCTGTTTCGTCTTTGACCATTCCAATGGTTCCGCCAGTGTAGATAATAAAGATATTGTGCATGGGATTCTATAGATTATATACCAAAAATACGTTTTGAATTTGCTGTTGTAATTTCTGCCACCTGTTCAATGGACACCGCATGTAGATCGGCTACTTTTTGTGCAATATAGACTAGGTAGCTGCTTTCGTTTTCTTTGCCACGGTAGGGGACAGGAGCAAGGTAAGGGGCGTCTGTTTCCAATACGATATGTTTTAAGTCGATCTCTTTGACGACGTTGTCCAATCCTGCCTTTTTAAAGGTGACAACACCACCTATACCAAGCGCAAAACCTAAGTCAATGGCATGCTTGGCTTGCTCCAATGTCCCGGTGAAGCAATGAAGTATGCCAAACAACTTTTCGTCATGAAGTTCTTCCAGCAACTCGAATAATTCAGTGAAGGCTTCACGGCAATGAATGTCGATGGGTAAATTAAGGTCTTTAGCCCATTGCACTTGTGTTCGAAAAGCATCTTTTTGAATTTCCAATGTGCTTTTATCCCAATAAAGATCCAAACCAATTTCACCTATGGCATGGACTTTGTTGTTCTCCAAGCTCTTTTGGATATTGTTTAATTCGTCTACATAATTTTCCTTAGCATCGCAAGGGTGTAGTCCTAGCATAGGAAAACAGTGTTCCGGGTAAGCTGCAACCGTATCGAATACAGGTTTGATAGAAGCACTATTTACGTTTGGTAAAAAGAGTCTTTCTATATGGTTGTCTAAACAACGTTGTAGGTGTTCTTGCAGTTTATTGGTACCGGCGTGGTAGTAAATGTGTGTATGTGTATCAGTAAGCAACATAGTTTTCTGCGTGGAGGCAAAAGCGGATTAGGGTAAAAACTTCTTTTTATTATAATCGAATAAAGAGGTAGGCTTCATTACCAAAATTTCAATTCGTTCTCCAAAGATAACTTATTAATTAACAAAATGAAAATTAATAACGGATTCTCTTACTGCTTGATAATTGAGCTAGAAAAATCGAAAAGGAGAATTTGAGTCATATATGGGCTATACTTTTTTCTTATCTTGGAAAAAATAGCATGTGGTAAAACATACTTTATTATTTGCTGTTAAACAGAAGAACGGTTGTTGCCCTATTTTTTAAAGAATAAATGAATCATATGATGAATAAGAAACTATGCATAGGGTTGTTTGCCTTTGTGTCAGTTGTGTGTTTAAATAAGCTGCATGCGCAGTCGCTGGTCGACCCATCGGTAAAAGATATTATTCAAAAAGCCTTTCAAACAAATAAGGAATTAAAACTAAAGGCATATGAAGTTGACAAAGCGCGATTGGAGGCAGAGGGTGTAAAAGCGAACAGGCTACCACATGTATCGGCATTGGGATTATACGGATATGTGCATAGCAACGGTAGCGTAGATATTCCTACCGTGAATGTTCCGCTCTTGAATTTGGGGCTTTTTGAGGGGGCGACTGGATTTAGCATGCATGGACAGGCGGCATATGCGGGTGTTTCGGTGAAACAAATTATCTTTTCAGGATTACAAATACCTAATGGAATAAAAGCCTTAAAAGAGAAGGTCGTTGCACAGCAATATCTGGAATCTGCGAGCCGTGAGACGCTGTCAAAAGATATTATTGCTTCCTTTGATCAGCTCATGCTCCTGGACGAGGTCGATAAGCTTATTGTAGATTCGGAGAAAAGATTAAAAAAAGAACAAGAAAAGGTCAATAAAGCAATTCAACATGGATTGGCTATTCCTTATGACCGTGATAAACTGAAGTTGGCTCTGCTGGAACTGGAGGAGAAGAAAGTTGAGGTAGCTGGAAATCGCGATCTTCTCTGTCAAAAAATTCAACAGGAAGCCGGTGTTCCTTTTCAGGAAGTCAATGGGATTCACTATGGACTGAAACCGATATTTTTGTCGGAGATCCCCAACGATGTTGAGCAACGATCAGAACTTAAGGCATTGGAGGCTTCATCAAAAGCCTATGAATACCTCTACAAAAAGGAAAAAGGGGGCGCTCTTCCAGCGGTTTTTGCCTTTGGATCGGCAAACTACTTAAATGTATTCAATTCAAAATTGAGTGTCAAAGACCAACCGTTATTGGGAACGGTGAACCTTCCATTAAATTCAATCAAGGGAAGTCCAAATCTCTTGGTTGGACTCGGAGTAAAATGGGATCTTTATACTGGAGGGGAGCATCATAACAAGATTAAACAGGTCAAACTTGATCAAACCATTAATGCTACAAAGAAGGAAGATACGGAGGAAAAACTAAATCTGTTATTGCGTAAAAATAGCGTTAGCTATAGTACGGGAAATCAAAAGCTGAAAGTAGGCGAACAACAACTGAAGGTTGCTGAAAACAACTTATCTATGGCCGTAAAGCAATATCAGGCGGGATTGATTGATGTGACAGAATTGTTGGCTGCCGAAAACGACTGGTATAAGGTCAATTTGGGCTATTTTAATAACGTTTTGCAACAACGAAATGCTGCAGTTGAATTATTACACACATCTGGAAAATTATTACAAACTATACATGAGTAACATGAAAAATTTATATGGGATATTAGCCTTGTCTATTTTTGTTTCCTGTACAAATCAAGTGAAAGAAAAGCCTATTGAGGGAAAAGTGGAGCGCGAACAGGTGACTGTGGTTACGAAAGTGCCCGGTAAAATTGCGAAGATCTTTGTTGCAGAGGGGGATTTTGTACATGCTGGTGATACTTTGGCTATTTTGAGCATTCCTGAAGTGGACGCAAAGGAAGAACAGGCGAAAGGGGCACTACAGTCTGCTGATGCACAATATAATATGGCTGTCAAAGGTGCGACCAAAGGGCAACTGGTTCAACTGCAGGCAAAGGTAGATGGTCTGAAGGAGCAATATGAGTTCGCAAAGAAATCAATTGGTAGACTTGAGGCGCTATTGCAGGATAGTCTGATTCCTCAGCAAAAGTATGATGAGACTTATGCAAAGTATCAAGGTGCTAAAAACCAATACCTTGCTGCACAGGCAGAAATGGCCGAAGCTAGGGCTGGTGCCCGACAAGAACAACAAGTGATGGCATTGGGGCAAAAGGAAAGAGCGCTTGGAGCTGTGTCTGAGGTTAATGTTGCTGCACAGGAGAAATACGTGATTGCACCACAGGATATGAGCGTGGAGACAATCAATCTAAAAGTTGGTGAACTGGCGATGGCTGGCTATCCAATTGTTAACGGATACCTTGATCGTTCTACTTATTTTAGATTTACACTGCCTGAAAATCAGATCGGAAAATTACAAAAAGGTGTTACCGTAACGGTTGAAATACCTTATTTGAACCATAAAAAGGTGCCGGCCAAGATCGTTAGTGTTAAAGCATTGAATTCCTATGCCAATATTGCATCGGCTTACCCAGATTTTGATCCGCAGCAGGCTGTATTTGAATTAAAGATCGTACCTGAGGATATCGCTGGAACAAAAGATTTATTAACAAAAACGCTCGTGGTTCTCCATGCGAATTAAAGTGAATGGATGTGAAAAGATTTCTAGAATTAATCCAACGGGAGTTTAAGCTCTTTTTTAATAATAAGGTACTGCTGATGCTCTTTTTAGGAGCACCTGTACTATATGGTATTTTGGTTGGGCATGTTTATCAACAGGGCAAGGTGACCGAAATGCCTGTTATCGTAGTGGATGAAGATAACAGCCCTTTAAGCAGTTCATTTATAGATATGCTTTCGGACAACGAGAGCATTCAGGTTGCGAAGGTATTGCCATCCTTGTTTGATTCTAAGGATGTCGCTATTCAATATGATGCAACGACAATTGTTCATATCCCAAGGGGATTTGCTTCTGGTGTACAACAGAGCCGTTTGCCGGAGGTGACCGTGTTTGTTGATGGGGCGAATACATTAACCTCAAATACAGCTTTAATGGCTGTCAATGTCTGTGCGATGACGCTCAAGGCTGGTATACAGATTCAATCGCAAATGAAGCGTGGAGTACCAGCAAAGGTGGCGGCCCAACAGTATGAACCTTTTAAGACAACAATAGTCAAACAAAATATTCGAAGCGGAAATTATCTCTATTTTATGCTGCCAGGGGTACTCATTACCGTATTGCAACAAGTATTGTTATTGGGCTTGGCCCTATCTTTTTCCTCAGAATTTGAGGGAAATACGTTCGCTGATCTTGTCAAGAAAGTTTCCAATCCGATTGGACTTATTCTCGTAAAGATATTACCTTATGTTTTGATGTCTATAGGGATTTTGCTGTTATATTGGGCTTTTGGTAAGTACTATCGAATGCCACTCCAAGCGGACTTTGGCCGTTTTGTGCTTTGTACCTTGGTCTTTCTGTTGGCTGTATGTTTTATAGGTGTGCTTGTGAGTATGGTTTTGCCGTCCCAACTGAAATCAACAGAAGTTTTAATGGTGGTTGCGACACCAGCCTTTATTCTGAGCGGATTTACCTGGCCGGCGAGTTTAATGCCGGGCTGGGTACAGGGTATTGCCAACGTGATTCCTTCGACACATTATCTGCGGATTTTTAGACTGCTATTTATCCAACAAGCGGAAAACTACCATACCAATAAAGCGCTAATGGCATTGACGATCATTATGATTATCAGTTTTGTGCTGGCAGTTGCTGTACTTTGGTGGAAGATAAGGAAGTTAAAGCAGGCTGTAGGTGACAGTCGACTTAAGCAATAGATATAAAATACTGTGGAATAGTAAAATAAAATTATTTTGATTTTTTCTTAAATTTTCTCGCATTGCAAATTCTTAAAAGACAGCTTATGCTTTGGTTTTTATTGAATTTTAGGATATGAACATATTGTAGAATATTCTTTTCCGCATGATATTTTATTATATCCAAGAATGTACCCAATAATGGATTAGTGGTCGTTTTGGCTTCGGTTCAAGGGAATACCGAATCTCAGAATAGTCGTAGACAAATACTTCTTTGACAGGTATTACTGTCATTACAGTATATTTGTGTTTTGCAAAGCTATCTCTCATCCGATACGGTCCGGAGTACTGAGGCGTTCCCAAACTTTCACGCAATCCATTATTGTATAAATCAACAATATCTTTCGTGAGTTTCAGTAAATATTCGTCATAGGGGATTGAACAAAAATATTCTGAAGCTAAGGTTTCGTTTGTAGGGTCAATAAGCAAGTACCCATTTTTGTACAGGGAAGAGAGGGTAAGAAAGTGATTTATGTCCAATAATTCGATATCCCAGTCCACATAATATCCACCATATGTGTAAATAATTAAATATCTCGCAATATCTGCGGCTTCTGCGTGATTTCTGGCATTAATGAAAGCTTCAAAAGCAAAAGGATGTTCTTTAGATATAAATTCAGCAATTGTCAGATCGTTCCAGATTTTAATCTCGAATTTATGGGCAAGTAATTGTTTCCAAGATTCTATACAATTTAAAATTGTAGATGTTGTGTTAGGCCCGATAATTTGGTGGATTACGTATGGAATATTGGTGTTTATAGGAGTCATTCGAATAGAGCTTGCAAGCTCTATTCTTTTTTCTCTGAGTATTCTCTCTCCATCTTCTTGTTCCTTTCTGTTCATTATATGATCATTATTTGAATGGATTCTATAACCATACAATGGATATTCAATGTGTTTACTATGTATATGGCCAGCTAATTCTAAAAGAGGAAACATGAGCGCCATATCATACGGGGCTTTTAAAAAGTAGCCTTTTTCATTTTTAAAATTCATTTCAAAATTTGGAGTTCTTTGTAATGTATGAAAAAGATCGTATTGAAAAGTTTTTAGATGCGAGGCATTCCAACGCGCATTTCTGATTTTATTAAAATCATCTTTTGAATAACTTGATGAGTGAAGTTTTCCATTGGAAAGGGAAATATATGAGCCATAGGTAAGTTTACAACGATAAAAAGAATAATACCAATTGATCGTTTGAAGAACAAAATTGTGGAGCAATATATCATCTCCATCTACTATTATGATAATTGAACTCTTATTTTCAGGTGTTAAGTTTGCTAAGGCAGACACAATGCTTTCAATCGCAAATAGCTGTTTTGGATTTCTAATAATAGTTATTCTCTCATTTCGGAATTTTTCGATATATGTTGATGTTCCATCAGTAGAGCAGTCATCTATCAAAAGAATACGATAGTTTGAATAATTTTGTTTTGTTAAGCTTTCATAGCACGCATCTATAAAATCAATACAATTTCTAAATGGGACAATAATAATTTCCTGCTCTGATAACTGAGGCTGTTTACTCCCTATCACAAACTTTCTTAGGATACTGCCACTTAATAATTCAATTATATTATTGAATCTGTTTTCTTCGATTGATAGGAGTAGTAATTTAAATATTGGAGAGGTTAAGTAAAAAGATTTCACTTTCTCTAGTCGATAGGTGAAGTAAATGTTATTTGAAATTGGTAACAAAGGCCCTGATGTTATCACACTATTTGAGATGAAGTGAATTCTGTGATCCACGATTAAATTTATATTTTCGAAAATATGATGGTGATATATAGCTTCGTCTTCATAAAAATATACGATGTCATGCTCATTTGAAATCGCATCTTTCAAATACGATTTCAAATGTGATAAGGTTTCGTTATCATTCATCGAAAGTTTGTATGAAGGGATATAATACTCATTTTCTATTGTCATACAATCATATATTTGTTTAACATCTTGAATTAGCCGATCGAGATTTTAATAATTTATCTTTTAGTTTTACATCTTTTTATAGTTACAATGTCTATGTTTATAAGAACAGTCAATCCGGGCTGGAATATATATACTGATTCGGCAGATCGCTTTACATTGTTTAATTGAGATTATAACTTCATGTGGATGGCGTTTTATTATTAAATAAGATTATAAAAATAGTGTATTCAGTAATAATTACACTATTGCAATCAATATTCGAAATCACGTCTAGGTTTTTTTAAAAGTTATATTACTGATGTCTCGGACAGAATCTAACGGGTGAACATGGTAAATACGTCCTGACTAAATGTGCCCATTTTACTAAGTCCTCGTTAATTTGTTTGAACAATATATTTGCATACAGATTTATAAAATATCTCTATCTATCTAATATAGCTAAAAATTTTTCATTTATTACACTATTAGTTGGATATTCTTATACTGAGTTTTGAGCTATAACATTTTTATTTCCTTTAATGGTTTGAAATTGATATAAAATAATGAAGGATTGTCTGATTATATGTCACGAGATAGTTGTGTTAATTTTTCTTATAGTGTTTTAATATTATAAAAAAAATATTATATTTAGATATATAAATCAGTTTAATTATGAGAAATCTAAAAAACATTAAGAAGCAAAAGTTAACAATTGACTTGCAGAAAGAATTGAGCGATGAAGAATTAATGCTTATCGTGGGAGGAACTTCAGTTAATGCCGGTGGCGGCTCTTCCAGCTCCACCAGTGGTGACGTTTGTTGTGACGGTACTTGTGTTTGTCAGACATTTTGTTGTGGAACCCGGCCTTAAATTAATTTAACATTCTAAAGGATTATAGTAAAGTTGTCTTTAACTATAATCCTTTTTTTTATATCTGCATACGAATGAATTGGGAGAAAATTTCTAGTTTTTTTGACGATAATAAGGTTAAAGCACTGAGAGAAGGATTATTGAAAGATAGAGGGTATTTATCTGTTGATGAATATCTAACTTTCCCTAGAGGAATAGAGTCAAAGAAGAAACTGGATGCTTTTAGAGCTGAAGTCCTCTTTTTATACGAACGATTTGACTTTTTTTTGCTTAAGGATCAAATTTCTATTACGGAATCTCCTCTTCACTTTTTATTTATCCCGTTCTCGAATTACGCAGTAACTTACATTCGTCCCAGTTCAATGCTATCGGACGATAAGATCATATATAAAGTTATAGATTCAATAATTGAAAAGTTTTATAACTCATATCATGGAATTCTAGAGGAAGAATTGAAGATATATATTAATGAACTTCAAGCCATGCGAACAATTGAAACGGAACGTTTATTTGTTTTGGAAGCTTCCGAATCTATAGAATGGTATAACTATTTATTTGATAAATATCCTGTATTTTTCGATCGTGTTCATAAGATTCTAAATCATTATATTCAGCATATTAATAATTTTTTTTCTAGACTCACTGCTGATATTGATCAGATTATACTCGAGTTATTAAGTGATTTAGAGAATCCGAAGATAATTGATATAAAGCCAAATTTGGGGGATTTTCATAATAATTGTCAGTCTACAATCGGAATAATTTTCGAGAACAATGTCGAAGTATTCTATAAAGCACGTTCGTCCAGGGGGGAAAAGTATTTTTTTAGTTTGATGAATAATTTATGGCAGACGGGCCTGCCAAAATCACTCGTGGAAATTACTTCAATCGATAAAATGAGTTATTCATGGCATAAAGGTATTCGCGAGAAAGAACTGGAGTTTGTCGAACAAGCCAGTTCATTTTATTTTAATCAAGGAATCAACTGTTATCTAGCTTATATTTTTGGTATACAAGACTTAATCGTTGATAATATAATTGCCGTTGGAGAGACCCCATGTTTTTTTGATTTGGAGATTTTGCTCCATCCGAAATACCAGCGAGGAAATAACTATAAAGATAGTTCGCAGACTTCTGTATTGTTTATAAATGGCATTCTTAAAACAGGACTTTTGCCCCAGTTTGGGTTTGAGACAATTAACGATTCTGGGTATAGCAATGGCGGGTTATCGATTTTAGAAGATCATCAAAGGCACAGCAATATTCCAATATATAAATCGAAGCAGGTTGGAATTGATCAATATGTGGAAGATTTTTTGTCGGGATTTGAATATATGCACTCTTTTATCTTGAAAAATAAAGAAATTGTTGAAAAACAGATTAAAAGCAGTGATCCGATTATCTGTCGCGTATTGATTCGATATACCAATATATATACCCGGCTTTTGACAAAGTTATCTACGCAGACTTTTTTACAAAGCTTCACCGCAGAAGCGTATTTATTGGAAATGCTTTGGCGAGGTTATCATCCTGTTCATATGCCTGCGGAGGTTATTCAATCTGAAATTGATCAGTTATTAAATGGGGATATTCCATTTTTTCAGGTGTGGTCAGATTCTACAGACCTATTAGGACCAGATGGTGAAATTGTTTTCAAAAAATTTTTTAATAAGACTGGGCTGGATTTTGCTATCGAAAAGATGAGAAATTTTGAAATTGAGGAGAATTATCAGATCCAGTTAAATACCATAAAAAGATCGTTTACTATTCATGAAAATGTTAATTTGAAACTTGAAAATGGTATTGTTCCAGGACTGGGCAAAGATAACCTTGTTGAGTCGATGGCTGAATATTTGCTTAATCTGGGGGCTTCAAACGATAGGTATTTCACGTATATAGATTACACGATTACAAAAGATAGTATGTGGAATCAAGGAATTCAGGACTCCGACTTATTTAATGGTATTCCCGGAATTGGACTTTTTCTTTTAGCTTATTATAAAGAAAGCGACGATAAAAGATATTTGTCTAGTGCAACGAAAATATACGATCAAAGTATTGAATATTTTTCGGATTGCTGGAATGAAATAAAAGATAATCCTACGACAGACATTGGCACGTTTCATTTCCCAATATCCATACTCTATATGAGCATGCTCTATCGACAAATAGACAATAGGTTTTCATTTGCCCTAGCGCCTGAAACTGAGGGAATGTTGATCGAATATATTGAGTTAAAACTTCATAAAGATGAAAAAAGAGATTATCTTTTTGGGGCTACTGGTGTCGGTTTGCTTCTTATTGAGTTTGAAAAAGAGGCTTCTTTTCCACATAAAATCAGATATCTGATTGAAGAAATTGCTGAATATTTACTTGAGAAATCCTCGCTAGCAAAGAACTTTGGTATTACCTGGGAAACAACTTCTTTTAATAAATGGGGTGGTTTCGCTCATGGTACAGCATCGACAAGCTACTTTCTATTTAAAGTTCATGATCTAACAGGAAATAAAAGATACTTTGATGCTGGTGTCGAGGCTCTCAAATATGATCAATCTCTTTATAATAAAGAACTGGGTTTTTGGCAAAAAACGGAGGATTTTGTTGGAGAGGTTCATCATGGATGGGCAAGCGGGGTCGCAGGAATTCTTCTTAGCCGCCATTTGATTTCAAATTTCTATACAAATGATTTTTTGCATTTCGAGATTGAAGAAGCCAAAAAGATACTGATAGATGTTGGAATGTTATATGTTGACCTTGACCACAGTCTTTGTTCCGGATTTTTTGGTATTCTGGAGATTTATGAGACCGTCTTGGGAAAAGACAATATCACACAAGTTTGGAGACAAAAATATACAGATGTTGTTAAGGATTTATCTATGGTTAAATGTGGGGGATGGAATAAACACCAAGTTTTAAATGGTTTTTTTTATGGTATTGCAGGGATCGGCTATGGATTACTGAAAAATTACAAGAATACCTCATTACCTTCGATGTTATATATGTAATGCGTAGAAATGTAAAACAATTTAAGATGAGAAAAATACTATTGTTTTTATTTTGGAATATAATATTACTTTGTGGCAATTATTTAAAAGCACAGAATGTCTACGAAGTAATTGATTCAACTGATATCAAAATCGAAGCTAGGATTAATTTTATTCGTAATTATTTTGCAGGCGACAGAGAGCAAGCAAAAGAATTCTGGCACCCAAAATACCAACAAAAAAAAGACTATAATTATGCAGTATTTATTGATGCGGTGTCTAGAAATTTCAGCCCTAAAGATATACGGAAAAATAATAAATTGTTGATTTCTGAATTAGAAATGCTAAATGACACATTATCTTATTGTAAGATAGAAGTTTTTACACTGGATGGACTGCATTATTTAACTTACAAATATTTTATTATTGATATTAATGGAAAATTATTTTTCGATAACTGTCTACCATACGAATTGTCCCGCTTTCAGAATGTCCCTACTGAATATCTCGACTTTTATATTTCCCCATATCATACAATTTCCAAAAGTGCTTTAACTTCGGCTAGTAAAACCGTGGATTCACTGTATAATGTTTTGAGACCCGGCCAGAATAAAGAAAAGTTTAAGATATTTATGTGTTCAAATATAGAGGAAATGGATATTCTTAGTAATATGACTAAATATTATGGATATGTGGGCGGTTTTACTAATATGGAGGAGAAATATGCTGTATATGCCTATGATTCGCCTATCCACAAACATGAATTTGTTCATTTAATACTAGGAAAAAGAACTGGAATGGGGTATATATTGGGTGAGGGCATACCTACATTATATGGTGGAGTATCTCCGCAAATAAGCTATCATGAAGGAAGAATGGAATTGCAGGAAGGTTATAGAAAGGCATTATATAATTTTCAGAAACTATATAATAGGGAAATATCTAATGCGAGAAATAATGTGCCCTCGTACACGATCGCTGCTGTGGTTTGCGAATATATTCGGCGGAAATTTGGGCTGGATGAATTGCTTGCTCTCTATTATAACCCTAATATTAATGACGACAATTTATTGGTTGAGCTGGCCCGAAAAGGTCTTATTACCAAAGAACGTTTAATTGATGAAATTGAGGTAATTATATTCGAAAAATGACCGAAACTTATAAGAATAATTTGTTTTTTGCTCTAAGCAAACGTCAGGAAAAGAAAGATTTTGATTCATATTCTAAAAATGAAAATGATATTTATAATTTTTATCTTTCAAAAGTTATTGAGCTTCCCCGTATCTTTAAACAGACTGATATATTTGAGTTGTCTACGTTTAGATTTTATGACGAAGATTTAGGTAATATAAATACGCTTTTATTAAATAGAAGGCTTAACTCATCATTTGAACTCTATATAAGTTCATTTGTTAGTTTTATAAATAAACAATATTTGATTGCGAATTACCTTTTCCATCAGGTTCTCAAACATTTAAAAACGATGACAGATATAGGAACTTATGTGAATATTCAATTTATCAAGTTGCAAATTTCACAATGCTTCGATCTTAATGGCGATCGAAGGTCTTCCTTGAGATATCTGCTTGATGTGGTCCGAGGATTTAGCCAAAACCATCTATTGTTATTGCATGCGAATAATTTACTCGCTTCTACCTATATGAGAATCGGAGTTTATTGTGAGAGAGTATATAATAATTATGGTTTAGCTCATTATACAACGTTTAAAAGCTGCTATTTACGGGATTTATTTAAGGAAAAATATCCTAATTTGGTTTGTGAACAATACTTGGCTACTGCATTTAGATTATATGCTAAGACATGGACAAAAAGCGTCGATCAGTACTATTGGTTTAGTAAGTCTCTACAGCAAAGAATGCTTGTGCTGCAAGGGACGAATGACAATTTTAATAAGGCCGAACTTATGTTTTTATTGTTTGACTTTTGCCGTTTTCTAATACTTAATAAATATAAAATTGCTATTATCAATTCTAAAGCGAAGCTCTTATTAAAAATTTTCTGTGCAATGGAGCCACAATCGCGTTTAGAATATGCCCTTGCAGCAAGCCAATATTCTATGATGATTTCAAAGTCGTTAATGTCATTAGGATGTGTTGGGTTTATTAAATGGCTATATATTACAGAATATTTCGTTCAAAAAATCAATGATACTAAAACTATAAATGCTTTTGTAGTATTTAAACAAAAAGTTGAGCAATTCTTAGAAGAGAATTAACTATGTTACGGAAAATAATCGACGAAGCGTTATCACATAGTAGATATTTCTTTAATAAAACCGATTTTTTTACAGGGGAATTGGGACTAAGTGTATCGATGGTCTTGTTTGGCATGATTAACGAAGAAACATCTATCTATGAGAGGGGAATGTTGAAGCTTCAGGACATCATTAATAAATGTAAGAACAATCAAGAGTGTAATGATAAGGATATTTGGATCTTAGTTGTTCTCTTGAAGTTTCTTCATGAAAACGATTTTATTGAAATAGAAAAAAATACTTTAACAGGCTTAATTTCAGATAGATATAGGTGTTCGGCAAATAAAATGGTAAGAAGTAAATATTTCACTTGTTACGCCTATATTGGATTTGATTATTTGGACCTTCATACTATTTGGCAAGAAATGATTTTGGAATTATCTGACATTATATTACGGGAAGATAATATTCTGTTCATCTATAACTGTTTCTTTGCAGCGACCTGTTTTGTGCGAAGCGGTAATGAGGAATTTAGAAATATTCTAGTGTTGATAAAAAATATGACCGAGAATCTGTCGATCGAACAATTCGATTTTCTTTCAATTGATAATCTTGTAATGCTTTGGAAAATTACACAACAGGATGCTTGTTTGAGCGTTATAAAAAATAGAATGGATCATATATTATACGCAGGGCAATCACTTTCGAGTTTAATAAGAACGACATATCAGGTAAGTGACCTTTATGACGACGATAATATAATTGAGAAAGTAAAGTTAATGGTAATGACAACTGGTAACTGGTCTTTGGTAAATGGTAAGTTATCTCTACTATTCTTGGATAAATCAATTTATAAAAGTTCTGATTTGCAAAGTATTGGTTTTGTGTTTAATTTATTTGATTAATTACCAACAATGATATATATAGCAGCTCAGCCATCGGATCTTTATTTTGCTTGGCAAATCCAAGTCTATATTCACAATTTTTCCACGATTGGAATTCCAAAGGAAAATATCCACGTTATTTTATCCGAGACATCTAATACCGATGTCTTAGATTTAGCTGAAAGAAATAAGGATTTGGCTTCTTTTTTTTTCTATCCAGATACCCGGGAAGATTATTACTATGCACCTACCATACGACCACATTTAATAAAGAAACATTTCGATCAATACCCATGGCTTGAGCAGAAGCAAATTTTTTATCACGATGCCGATATTATTTTTAGAGAAAAAATAGATGAAAAGACTTTTTCAGATAGTTATAATTGGCATCTATCCAATACGTTGGACTATATAGGGCTAGCGCATTTAAATTCATTTGGTTCCAGTATCATTAGCTCTTTATGTAATATTGTTGGATTACCTATTGATGAAGGATTAGAGAATATAGAAAATTTTGGAGGGGCTCAGTACGTCATAAGAGGAGTTAACTATACTTTTTGGAATAAACATGAAAAAGATAGTGAGGCGATATACAATTATATAAAATATAATAAGCCTATATTCAAGTCACTTCTGATTGATCATGCTTCGAACAAAGAGGTAAATTTTGAAAAACTACAGGAGTGGTGTGCCGATATGTGGTCAATGGTGTTAAATGGTATCTATTTTGGATTTAATCTCGAAATTAATAGCGAGCTGGATTTTTGCTGGCCTTATCAACCTGTAAATAGATGGCATAATACTAAAATCTTGCATAATGCTGGTGTTACAGCACAACAATCCGAACACTATTTTTATAAATCAAAATACATCAATTACACCCCTTTTGAGGATCATGACCTGGATAAATACGACTTTACGAAATGTACAATTAAATATGTGGAGGCGATCAAATCTGCAAGAAATTGTACTCTGAAATCATTACACGGAAGTTATGTTATATTTATATGCCAAGAAAATTGTACTAAGGAGCAAATTGAAGTCCAAATAAGATATTTTGAACGATATTTTTGTGATTATAATCTCTGTATTTATTCTGAAGAGAAGTCGGAAATTGAAAATATACCTGGAGATTATATGTTTAAATTGCGGGGCATACAGCAATTGCTGGATTGCGTTGGGAATAATTTATGTATCATTATTAATCCATTTATTATTTTCGAACATAGACAATTTTATAATGCTTTCCTGGACGTAAAATCAAACCACTTCGAATTGGTCATTCCATACGACAAACTTATTAAAATCGATGACATATATAAAAAAGAACTTTTTAAAAGGAAATTGAATACATCTTATTTTATAGATGAAGAATTGGAAGGTAATGATTATTATCTGAATAATTTTTTGATTGTGAATAATATCATCCAACTAACTACTTTAGGGAATACTAATGTATCAATACTTTTATCCAACTTTTTGACAGCTGGCTTAATAAATTGTAAGACTTCGAAAAGATTGAAGTTTGATTATTTCTATGCCGAATTCTGATATTTAAAATTTGACGACTGCTAAATCGAGGCTATTTAGATACAGCAAGCGGTGGAGTAGGAAACACAGATTGCATTAATTTCTCATCGAGTGGATGTCGCAGAAAGTGAAATTATAATTGAAACAAATAAAAATGTTAAACAATTTAAATAACCAGCATCTGATCGTTTAATATTGCATTTTTATAATAAGGTTTAGGAAGAGTTGAATAATAATGGGATTATTATATGTTTGAAAACGTATCTAATCTTATCATAAGGGGAGAAAGAGCAAAAGATACAAGAGTCAAAAAACTCTTGTATCTTTAAAAGAGTTATTTTTTTGCTGCTGGAGCTTTTGCCGTAGGGGCAGTAGCAGTTGGAGCAACTACACCTGGCATTGTTGCCGCTGGTGTTGGAGCTGGAACTTTTCCTGGTTTGATATCCAATACCTCAACTTCAAATACCAATGGTGCATATGGAGGAATTTTACCTTGAGGACGATCGCCATAAGCCAATGAAGAAGGGATTACTAAAGTTGCTTTAGTGCCTTTGTTAAACAATTGGAATGCTTCAGTCCATCCTGGGATAACACCATCAACACCTAATTGGAATTTCAATGCTTCGTAAGGACGTTGTGGCATGAAAATTCCTTCTTTCTTTGCGATATCCGGAAGGTTCGTATCAAATACTTTTCCAGTAGTCAATGAACCTACATAATTAACATGGATAGAATCACCTACTTTAGCATTTGCTCCCGTTCCAGGTTTAGTGATTACGTATTGAAGTCCTGAAGCTGTTTTTGTTGTTTTTAAGCTTTTATCTTTGATATATTTATCCAATTTTGCAGGCTCAGCAGCTTTGTGTTTGTTCAATTCTTCTTCAAAGTATTTTTGAACTTGTTCACCTAATTGTTGATCTGTTAATTTTCCTTTTTTGAAGTGTTTTTTGACTTTAATTGAGAAAACTAAAAACTTGTCAGCAAATTCTGGTTTAGGTTGATGTGTTTTTGCTGCCATAGAATCCAAATTAATTTTGAATACCAAGCTATCACCTTCACCAACATATTTGAATAGACCTGTAGGGTCTCCAGGATTTTTTGCAATAACACTATCTGGATATAATTGAACGATCTGAGGAATACCCATTTCGTAAGTGCTGCTCATTACAGAGTCTCTATCTGTCGATTGTACAATGTCAATTGCTAATAAATCGCCTGATACTGCTTTCTCTTTTGCATTATCATCCACGATTTTATACTCAAGACCACCTTCAGCCTTTTTGAATTTTTGGCATGACGTCATCAAAAGACCGGCAGCCGCGAAAAATAGAATTGCTTTCTTCATTTTCTAATGTATGTTACGATATCTTATTTTGTTAATATTTCTTTATAATTTGGTAAAATCGATTTGAATTTGGCGATCACAACAGCTAGGCTATCTTTCGAATTTCCGCCTGATGCATTAAGATGACCTCCCCCGTTGAAATACAATTTACAGATTTCATTACAAGGAACTTCTCCAATCGATCGCAAAGATAGTTTAATTTGTTCATTTCTGTCAATAATTAACGCAGCTAATCTAATTCCTTTAATGGAAAGTGCGTAATTGACCAAACCTTCTGTATCTCCAGTGATGACCTGAAATTGATTGAGGTCTTCTTTGGTGACATGAATGACTGCCGTATTATACTCATGAATAACTTCAAGACGGTTGAGAAGGCAAAACCCAAGGAACTTGAGACGAGTTTCCGAAGAGCTATTGTATATTTCTTCGTGGATCGCCCAATTTTGTGCGCCACAATCAATGAGAGTTGCGATGATACGGTGAATTTCTGAAGTGGTAGAACGAAAACGAAAAGATCCTGTATCAGTCATAATCCCAGTATATAAACAAGTAGCCATATCAGCGCTAATGTTGTCCGCATCTTGCATCTCATTCACCAAAAAGCGGTAGATCAATTGTGCAGTCGCAGCAGCAGATGGATCCCAAAATGCATAATCTTCAAACCCTTCTGGATCCAAATGATGATCGATCATGCATTTGATCCCTTTTGCTTGGCGAATAGGATCACCCATCTCATGAATGCGAGCCAGCCCATTGAAGTCCAAACAGAATAATAAATCTGCAGCTTCAATCTGTTGATTATGTAGGTTGATATTTTGCGTATAAATCTGTATATTTTCTAAACCGGGTAACCAGTCCAAAAAAGCAGGAAAATCTGATGGTACGATTAGATTGACATGGTGTCCTTTTGCGGTTAACCAAAAATACAATCCCAACGATGAACCCAATGCATCGCCGTCAGGTTTGTAATGCGTGGTGATTACAATGTGCTTTGGTTCAGCCAATAATTCTTTTAATTCTTCCGATTTTAGCATAGTCATATTAAGTCTGCAAACCTACTATAAAAAATTTAGATTAGACAAATTTTTTATAAACATCTTTCGCGTCTTATTGTGTTTTGTTTTGGAGTTAAAAAAATGATTTTCAGTTATTTAGAATTTGTAGGTGTAAACCTTAAAATCCTTTTTCATACAAATCAAATAATTAGCATTGTCGCCATAGTTAATTGGTCCATAATAGAATTTTGAAAATCCTTCGATAGGGAATCCATCCTGTACTAAACCATCTGAGCCGAAAAGATAAATCATCCGATTGTCTGTACCGACTCCCAAGACGTCGGATTTTCCAATCCGCTTAAAGAATAAAGGTCTGTTGCTTGCATCTTCGATAAATTTATATTCGAAATAGGATGATGAGTCTCTGCTGCTATAAGCATTCAATTTATTGTTGGCCAAAATGATAAAGTCTCTGTCTGCACCGCCACTGATATCTTCAAAATTAAAGAACGCATCTTTGCCCCAGCTGCCTAATTTAATTTTTTTTGCTTCACCTTCAAAAGGAACTTTGAAAATACTGCCTTTATTATCGGCAACATAGACAAACGAATTTTTTTCATCTGAGGCTGCTACTAAACCAATCGGATTCCGAACGCTTTCGCCGTCTGTATCTAAGCTTTGTTTGCGAATGATCTTACCATTTTCATTGAAAAAATAAACAGAAGCTGTGCTTGTACCCGCTATAATGTAATTGGTTTGCCCCAGTGTGGTTATTTTTAGATCAAAAAGTATACGGCTGTCTACCGTATTATTTTCAAATCCCTCTACTCTTTTGCCATCTAACGTATAGGCTAAGATCCGATCTGTTGCAGGAATATAGATACGTTGTTCTTTATTGAAGTTAGATACTGTGGCCCCATAGCTAGCCGTAGAAGGTAATTCGACAGAAAAACCATTCATATTCTTTCCGTCAGGCCTGATCCGATATAGTCTGCTTTTGGTGACAATAATGATGCTGAGATCTTGCAATTGAATTGGTTCACCCAAAATCTCGCCTTGAAATAAATTTTGCCAAAGTTCTTTTCCGTCTGGTGAAAATGCATGGACAGTATGATCCTGCTCCTGGATCATTATAAATTTGTTTTTGCCATCCTGATCCAAAACCCAAGGTTTGTTGATGATGCGGCTTTCGAGCTGAACAGTCCATTCAGGTTTTCCTCCAAGTCGTGTATCACTTTTGTAAAGAGCGTATAAGTTGGACGAGAATGTCCCTTGATTACCACTTAATTGATAGGACCATGAGTAGAAATTTTGAAAACCAAACTGCTCTTCATCTTTGAAATTCTTGGCATAATCAGATTTTAAATTATCTAAGATATTGCTTTTGCCAGCTTTGGGTTCTAAATAGAAGGTTACATTGCTACGGCTATTTTGTAAAGCGGCGTGATTTTTGAAAATTGCTGTTCCCGATAGAAATTGCTTTTCACGGAAAGATTCACGATAATCTCTCAGGATGCCTGTTCGATTTGCGACAACCATTATACCATCAACGATGGTAAAGTATGGCCTTGTAAAGCTTTTGAACGGCTCTCCGAAGGAGGCATATAATAGCTGGGAATATTTAAATTGATAGATCGAGTCACCGACAGATGAACTGAATTTTTTGAAGTTATTTGCAAATAAGCTCGAATCGGATATGCTGATCAGGCCAAGTACATCTTGATTGTCTAATTCAGCCAACGCAAATTCATCATTAAAAAGAGGGGCGATGACACTATCGAATGATACCTTTGTATCGTCCTCAAGATTTTTAATGCTTTTGCTTACGCGATCGTACTCTTTTTGCTGAATCAATAGTTCTTTGAGCCCCGAACGGAAGCTATGTGGATCGGAAATACTGAAATCAATATATGATGCTGCATTTTTTGGTAAGTAGTTTCCTAATGCCTGCACTTGAGCGGTTTGATTGGCAAACAATTGTAAATAGCTGTTTTTACTTCCTGTTAGATCAGTTACGCCCTTGAAGATAAGCGCATCCTGTTTGAAATTCATATTCCAGGAAGTTTGTCCCTTGAGAGAATCAATTAAATTAAGGTAATTGCCAAATTTGGATTTCATCAATATTCGGGCAACCTGCGCTAACTGTTCATTGAAAAAATATAAACTGAGCGGTGTGTTCTTATTGTTGTGATTGACGAAGAATTCAATTTGCTTTGTGTTTATTTTTTTTACATTCTTATCGAAAATTTGCGCAAGTACCTGTTTTGAATAGCTGGCAAAAATAATTTCATGGGAATAAGCGCAATAGAGCGTACTGTCTTTTATTCCTTTATTGAGTCCAAAGAATCGTTGGCCCAGTGTATCAAAGGGTTGAACTTTATAATTGTCTCCGATCTGCCCGATAAGGGTTGCCATCGCGTTATTGTCAAGGCTCTGCCCAACTTGTACACTATAAAGAGGTGTTATCTGATCTTTTTCTTGATGAAAAGACAGTAATATCTGTTGCCCAGAGACGAAAGGTGTCAATTGTTCACTTTGCAATAACTCTGTTTTTAATCGCTCGAGATTACTAAAATTTCCCTGTCCTATAATGGCTTTAAATAATTCGTAATCCTTAAATATCGTGTCTACGGTCTCGTTATTGGCAAAGGATGTTATGGCCAGCGTATTTTCAGGGAGGTATTGTAAGGCCTTGGAATCCTGTTTATTATTTTTGTTGAAATCTCCGAAAAGATAAATCGTTGCCGCAATGACAGCGATGAACAATAGAATAGTGATGATTATTGTTTTTTTCATCAGAATATATATTTATGAGTGCTCATCTTCAATGGTATAGATGAACACGTTTCAGTCAATTTGTTTTTTATAGTAATGAAGCTATCAACCTGAATAAACTTATGATGGTTTCATCAGTAAAACAAACCTAACAAAAATATGCGGGAAGCGCTAGAAAATCATCTCAATAATGGGGCTTTGTAATATAAATTTAACAAAATATTCCTTATTTTGTTCGGTTTTTAATACATTTATCGGAGAAACACGTTTTCAGCATTCACTTTATAATAATGAATAAGAGAATCATTTTAGCCGCTTCGCTATTGGGAGCATTAGCTGTAATATTAGGTGCATTTGGCGCTCACGGTCTAGAAGGAAAGGTAAGTGCATATCATATCGAAACTTGGAAAACTGCAAATCAGTATCATTTCTATCATACCTTTGCATTGTTATTTTTATCGACTTTTTCGCGTGCGAAAACCTACTCAATCAAGGTGTCCTTTATTGCTTTTATTGTTGGTATTTTGTTTTTTTCAGGATCCTTATATATCCTTAGCATCAGGGAAATAACTGGTTTCGGAAATCCGGCTATCTTAGGTCCCATAACACCTTTAGGTGGCTTGTCATTGATTATCGGTTGGATAGCCTTATTTGTAGCGGCACTAAAAAATAAATCGTAATCCTACTGTTTAAATAGAATAAAGCTTGCTAGCTTTTTAGATAAAGAGCCTTCCAACGATTAAAAATCTAGGAGGGCTTTTATTTTGAGAGAGGTCACTCACGTATTCTTTCTGTCGCTTTTTTTGTATTTTTATCCCATAATAAGAAATTATGTCCAATCCGCAGTCTTCGATTTTTAGTGAAAGAGATACCTTGTTTATTGATGTGGTTCTACCGTTATCTCTAGCACGAACATATACTTATCGTATTCCGGCTGACTGGAATGATCGGGTACAGATTGGGGTTCGGGTCATTGTGCAATTTGGACGAAACAAGATTTATTCGGCGGTCGTGAAATCGATCAGCAAAGAAGCTCCACTGAAATACGAAGCAAAGTATATTTTAGATATCATTGATGATAAACCTATCGTCAACCTTGCCCAGTTTAAGTTGTGGGATTGGTTGGCAGATTACTATATGTGCAGTTTGGGCGAAGTCATGCAGGCCGCACTTCCAGCAGCTTTAAAACTGGCAAGTGAAACCAAAGTGATCTCTTCTATAACAGAAGAATTTGATCGTTCGACACTCTCGGATAAAGAATACCTGATTATTGAGGCCCTGGAGGTGGCAGGGGAACTTAAAGTCAATGATATCGTGAAGTTATTGGGCCAGAAAACCGTATTTCCGATATTGAAGCAATTGTTTGACAAAGGGATAGTACTTATCTCCGAGGAAATAACAGAAAGATATAAACCCAAAACAAAAGTATTCTTACGTTTTGCCCCTGACTTTAGAAATGAGGATGCCAAACGAGAATTATTGGATAGTCTCAATCGTGCTCCCAAACAGCAAGATGCAGTTTTGGCATTTATGCAACTTGTCAAAAAGACTGAAGAGATTACACGTCCGATGTTGGCAGAAGCTTCAGGTTGCGGTAATGGTGCTATCACGGCATTGATCGACAAAGGTGTATTTGAAGTGAAGGAGAAGGTCGTATCGAGATTTCAGGGAGAGGATATAGAACTAGATGCTAATTTTCAATTCAATGAAAATCAACAGCGTGCCTATAATGAGATCCAACAGTCTTTTGAGGAAAAAGAGGTAACACTATTGCATGGGGTAACTGCTTCAGGGAAAACTCAGCTCTATATACGACTTATCGAACAGGCAATAGCTGAAGGAAAATCAGCTTTGTATCTTCTGCCTGAGATCGCATTGACAGCACAGATTACTGCGCGATTAAAACTGCATTTTGGTGATAAGCTTGGTGTTTATCATTCGAAATTCAATGATAATGAACGTGCAGAGGTATGGCATAAGGTGATGAAAAATGAGTTTCAAGTTGTTATTGGTGCCCGTTCTTCGGTATTTCTTCCGTTTCAGGATTTGGGAATTATTATTGTCGATGAGGAACATGAAAGCTCATACAAACAATTTGATCCTGCACCGCGCTACCATGCGCGGGATACAGCCATTTATCTCGGCTTTTTACATCAGACTAAGGTGCTTTTGGGATCCGCAACACCATCGTTGGAAAGTTATTATAATGCTAAAGCAAAGAAGTATGGCTTTGTGCAGTTATTGGAGCGGTATGGCAATGCGCAGTTGCCGAGTGTTGAGCTAGTCAATATTCCTGAAGAAGGACGAAAGGAAAATATGTTCTCCTATTTCTCCGGAACACTGTTAAAAGCTATTGAAGAAGCTGTTAAGAATAAGGAACAGGTTATTCTGTTTCAGAATAGACGCGGACACACCACCATGATCCAGTGTAATACCTGTGGTTTTGTTGCCAAATGCGTGAATTGCGATGTCAGTTTGACCTATCATAAAAGTTCCAATATGATGCATTGTCATTACTGTGGGCATGTTGAGCCACCGCTTCGGGTCTGTCCAGCTTGTGGAATGCCACATATTGAAAGTAAGGGCTTTGGAACAGAACGGGTGGAAGAAGAACTTGAATTGCTGATGCCCGAGATCCGGATAGGCCGATTGGATCTGGATTCGACAAAAGGAAAATATGGCTTTGATAAGATTATTACGGCTTTCGATGAGCATGAGTTTGATGTGCTGATTGGGACACAAATGGTGGCCAAAGGACTGGATTTTGGACGTGTTAGTTTAATCGGTGTTGTTAATGCGGATACCATTATTAATTTTCCTGATTTTCGTGCCTATGAGCGTTCCTTCTCGCTATTTTCCCAAGTTGCAGGCCGAGCCGGTCGTCGGGAAGCAGGTGGACGGGTGATTATTCAAAGTTATACGACAAATCATAGGGTATTGGAGCAAGTCGTTAACAATGATTATGAAGGGATGTTTATGACGGAAATTACTGAGCGTAAGAATTACCTTTACCCACCTTTTTACCGACTTATTCGCATTGATATTAAGCATACGGATTTTCAAAAATGCTATGATGCCGCGAATCGTTTTGCAGCTGCTTTACGACCACAGCTCGGAGCTAGGGTATTGGGACCCGAACCACCGCTGGTCTCCCGTGTCCGAAATAATTTTATTCAGACGATTACGTTGAAGATTGAACGCACAAATATTAGTATCGCTAAGGTAAAGGAGTTGATTCGTTCGGTTTTATTGGATTTTGAGATTGATAAGACCAATAGCGGCGTTCGTGTTCAGGTCGATGTTGACCCTTATTAACGACATGATTTTTATGTTCTCGTAGCGTCGGATCATGTGCTAACTGATCTGAACTTTTTGTAATGAAATTTCTGTAACTTTTTGATAATGTTACAGATATGGTGTTTTTATTTGATTGTGATTTGTTGTGTGGTCTACGTTTAGTATTGTATATTGCTTTGATATTAAGTGATTTGTGAATAGTTCGGCTAAATATCCCTTTTTAAAGGTAAATTTGAAACATCATGGCGTATAAGTTTATTGATAATTATCGGGAGAGAGGTGCACGCAAGAAATTGGTTGAGCATCTAAAAGGAAGAGGTATTGAAGACCAAAAAGTATTGGAAGCCATTGGGAAGGTACCACGTCATTTCTTTTTTGATGAAACCTTTTGGAATCAGGCTTATCGAGACATTGCTTTTCCAATCGGTGACGGACAAACGATCTCCCAACCATACACTGTCGCTTATCAATCCGAATTGCTCCACGTGAAAAAAGGAGATAAAGTACTGGAAATTGGAACAGGATCAGGGTATCAAACTTGTATTTTGCTCGAACTTGGGGCCGATGTATATACGATAGAACGCCAAGAGAACCTTTATCAACGAACAATTCAGGTATTACCCTATATGGGATATAAGGCTAATTTCTTTTTGGGAGATGGCTCCAAAGGTATTGAAAAACATGCCCCTTACGATAAGATTATTGTAACTGCTGGGGCGCCATTCGTGCCTGAAATCATGTTGAAGCAGTTAAAAATAGGTGGGATTTTTGTGATTCCGGTGGGGGATGAGAAGTCTCAGAAAATGATGACAATAATTCGTGTAGGCGAAAATGATTTTGACCGCATTGAATTAGACACTTTTCGTTTTGTACCCTTGGTGGGTGACCAGGCCTGGTAATTTACATTATCTCGAAAAAATTAAGGATGCTTCGAGCCATTATTCGCTTTTTTGACAAGATAAGTAAATGAAAATATATTGTTTTCTATTTACTCCTGTGAATGCTCTCAGTTTAAAAGTTGTAGTTTGTTACAGATATGATTTTGGATAGGATGCATTTCGTCCAACTGATGGAATAAAAAATTATTTAAGAATGAATCCAATAACGATATTATACGACCAAAAGCATCAAGAAATTGCCTCCACGGTCTTAAAATTAAATAAGCAGGTGAATACCCTGAGTTTAACCCGGCTCTTTGTAATTCTTGGTGGGGGAGCCTTGCTATTTTATACTTTTCAATTGGAAAGTCTTCCATTGGTTTTCTTTTGTTTCTTTGCCTTATTGTTTCTATTTGCGTATTTGGTACGCAGACAAAGTCAGTTGGAACGTCAGAAAAACTATTTTGAAGCCTATCTGAAGGTTTTGTCCAATGAGCAAAACATCATTGATGGAAAAGCAAATATGTATGCCCATGGAGAGAACTTTGAGGATGGTAATCATCCTTATAGCTCAGATATGGACCTGTTCGGCGCATATTCGTTATTTGCCCAATTGAATCGGTCAACAACAAAACAGGGAATTGATTTGCTGGCATCTTGGCTAAATGCACCTCTGGATAAAGAGCAAATCCAACGGAATCAGGACGCGTCAAAGGAATTGGAGAGTGAATCGGAATGGATATGGGATTTTCAGGCGAAACTGCTGGCAAATCTGAATCATAAACTCGATATTAAGACTTTTTTGTCCAATTATTTTCAAAACCGAAATTTTAGTTTTGGAAATACTTTCATGCGTATGTATGTCAAAGTTGGTCCAATTTTATTTGTGCTAGCGCTTGTTGGAAGCTTTTTTATTTCCAAATTTGCGGCAGTCGCAACGTTATTAGGTTTGTTTCATATTCTCTGGGCTTTCGCCAAAGCGGGTAGTGTTGGTTTATTTTCATCAAGGATAGACAAAATTGGTGGAATACTGGGTTCTTATGCCGATGCGATACAAGCGATAGAAAACCATGTATGGAAATCCGTTTCCTTACAAGAAATGGCTAATGAATTAAAGCAGGGAGGGCATGCTGAACCTATTTCAAAAGCATTTAAAAAACTAGCAGTTCTTATCAATAATCTGGATGCACGAAATAATGTGTTTGTTGGGTTATTTCTGAATCTCTTTTTGTTATGGGATTTTAGACAGGTACTGGCGATTATCGATTGGAAAAATAAGTATGAACAAGAAATCCTGAATTCATTTGATACGTTGGCAAAAGTTGAAGCTGTGAATAGTCTCGCAATTTGGAAAAGAAATCATCCGACTTATGTTTATCCGGTCATCTTGGTCAATCCAGAGGAGGATAAAATTGAGGCACAAGGTATTTATCATCCGCTTATTTCGAATGAGTTAGTGGTTGCCAACAATTATACCAGCAACGATCATCGGGTTGCATTGGTAACAGGATCCAATATGGCTGGCAAAAGCACATTCTTACGTACCATTGGTGTCAATGCAATTTTAGCTTATGCTGGAGCGAGTGTTGCGGCCTCATCATTTCAACTACCGATCTATAAACTTATATCCTATATGCGTATTAGAGACAATCTGAACGAAAGTACTTCCACTTTCAAGGCAGAACTCAATCGGATGAAATTTATACTGGATACTGTAGCTTCACATACGGATAGTTTTTTTCTGATTGATGAAATGTTACGTGGAACAAACTCGGTTGACAAATATTTGGGCTCACGCGCGATTATTAAGCAGTTGGTTCGCTTGGATGGTAAAGGTATGGTGGCAACGCACGATCTGCAACTGTCTAGTTTGGAACAGGAATTTCCAAAAGATATCAAAAATTATCACTTCGATATCCAGGTTGATGAAGGACAGATGCTGTTTGACTATAAACTGAAGACAGGGGAGTGTAAGATCTTCAACGCTTCTTTGTTATTAAAGGGGATAGGGATCGATATCGAGGAAAATATTGGATAAAAATGACTCAACTGTTTTTGGATAGCCTTACATTTGTGCTCTCTTGAATCCATTAAAAATAACAATAAATGACTTTACAAGAACGTATTGATTTATCAGAAACGCATGTATGTACAACAGTATTCCCGTTTTTGACAAATCATCACGATACCTTATTCGGCGGTAAGGCGATGTCTATCATGGACGAAGTGTCTTTTATGGCCGCAACGAGATTCTGCCGCAAAACTTTAGTGACAGTATCGACAGATCGTATTGATTTTAATAAAGCAATTCCTTCCGGGAGTATTATAGAGGCAATTGCGCGTGTCCAAAATGTCGGGCGTACGAGCTTAAAGGTGAAAGTAGAAATATTCCTGGAGCATATGTATAAAGAGGGACGGGAACTTGCGATCGAAGGGGTATTTACTTTTGTTGCTTTGGACGAAAACAAACAGCCAATTCCTGTTTTAGAAGGTTTGGATATTGAATAATCAACCTAATTTGACTGGGGAGAGATGACAAAAATTTAGAAAAACGGGTGGATTATTCCACCCGTTTTTGTGTTTATTCACTACGTTTGATTGGGCTAAGTTCTTTCAATTCTTCGTCTGTAAAGAGCCGGTAATGTACCTTAAAGGTTTTTCCAAGTGGTGTTTCCAACGAAAAGCCACCGGGACCAAAGCCCTCCAGTACATCAAGTGTGAAATGGGCATGTTTCCAATACTCAAACAGATCCCGGTCTACCCAAAACTCGTATCCTTCAACCAATCCGATCATGGCGTCATTCATGCGGGGGAAATAACCCCCTTTTTCAAAACATTGGGGCTGAGTCCCTTCACAGCAGCCTCCTGCCTGGTAAAACATCAATGCACCGTGTTTTGCTTCAAGGGTATGAATGAGCTCCTTGGCTTTGTCTGTACTATCTATTCTGTTGACCATTGCTGAAAGGATTGATAAATGAAGAATAAAGCATTCTTCATTGTGTTTTTAATTTACAGCGTATTAAAAGAACCCTAGCTTTTCCTTGCTGTATGAAATTAACATATTTTTTGCCTGACGATAATGGGCAAGCATCATCTTGTGATTTTCTCTACCAATTCCGGATTGTTTATATCCTCCGAATGGAGCGCCAGCTGGATAAGAGTGATATTGATTAACCCAAACACGGCCTGCCTGGATGGCGCGTGGAACTTGATAAAGTTGATGTGCATCTCTGGTCCATACACCGGCGCCGAGACCATACATAGTGTCATTGGCAATAGTGATAGCTTCTTGTTCATCTTTGAAAGTTGTTACAGCCAAGACCGGGCCGAAAATCTCTTCTTGAAAGATCCGCATCTTATTATTTCCTTTGAATAGCGTTGGTTTGATGTAGTAACCTTCTTCAAAACCTGCGCCGATATTATTTTCGTCTCCGCCAGTCAGCACTTCGGCTCCTTCTTGTTTGCCTAGTGTGATATAAGACATAATTTTGTCTTTTTGAATTTTGGAAGCTTGGGCCCCCATCATTGTTGTCGGATCCAATGGGTCACCAACTTTGATCTGATTGACCCGATCGATCACTCTGGCAATAAACTTATCGTAGATATCCTCCTGCACTAATAACCGCGAAGGACAAGTGCATATTTCGCCTTGATTGAGGGCAAATAAAACGGCACCTTCGATTGCTTTGTCCAAGAATGCATCGTCAGCATCCATGACAGAACTGAAGAATATGTTGGGGGATTTTCCACCCAATTCCAGTGTTACCGGTATAATATTTTCTGTAGCATATTGCATGACTAATCGCCCTGTTGCAGTTGATCCTGTAAAGGCTGCCTTCGCTACTTTAGGATTCGTTACCAAGGCCCGGCCTAGTTCTGAGCCAAACCCATTCACAATATTTATCACACCCGCCGGTATCAGATCGCCAATAATTTCCATCAAGACAAGGATTGACGCCGGTGTGCTTTCTGCTGGTTTTAAAACAACGGTATTTCCGGCAGCAAGCGCTGGAGCAAGTTTCCAGACCGCCATTAAAATAGGGAAATTCCACGGAATGATCTGTGCAATAACGCCGATCGGTTCGTGTACAATTAAGGAAACGGTATTGCTGTCTAATTCAGTTATCGATCCTTCTTCGGCGCGGATTACTCCGGCAAAGTATCTAAAATGATCAATAGCAAGCGGGATATCTGCATTTAGCGTTTCACGTACTGCTTTTCCGTTATCTATGGTTTCTACTGCGGCAATATATTCCAGATTAGCCTCGATGCGGTCTGCAATTTTATTGAGAATAATGCTGCGTTCGGTTGCTGATGTTTTCCCCCAGGTCTCAAAGGCTTTGGACGCGGTATCTACCGCCAGATCGAGATCTTCTTTCGTTGAATGTGCTACCTGGGTATATACTTTACCATCTACGGGCGAGATATTGTCAAAATATTTTCCTTGGATTGGGGCTACAAATTTGCCGCCGATGTAATTGTCGTATCGTTCTTTGAACGATGGTCTTTTAATTGCGCTCATATGATTTATTATTACTTATTTTTAATCCCTTCTTATCAAAGTTAGCCAGCAATTATGCAATACCGTAGCATTATTGAGGCAAAGGGTAGCATCATTGTTGCAGTATAGTTTAGGATATTATTCTGGGATAGCCCAAAACAAATGCTTGGATTTTTTTGTTATATTTGATTGATTTCCAATTATATTTAGTTGATGCGATATGAGTGATAGGACACTGATTCATACATTACCATTTTCTCAGGGAAGGGAACTCAGTACGCTGGTGGAAAACCGACGCGCGTTTACATTGGATAGCCTAGAACTGAATATATATGAGACATACCGTGTGTCGGAATATGTACCCCTACGGTTTGATGACCTGGTGATGATCAATATGATTCAGGGGAAGAAAATTATGCACCTTGAACATATGAAAGCTTTTGATTATCTACCCGGGCAGATGATCGTATTGCCAGCGATGGTTGATATGCATATTGACTTTCCGGAAGCTACACTGGAGCGACCTACGCAATGTTCGGCCCTCACCATCCGGAAGGAAAAAATAGAAGCTGTATTGGATTATTTAAATGAATTTTATCCAAAGGAACAGTTGGACCGCTGGCATATTGATCCTGAGCTTTTTCATCTTTACAATTCCAACGAGCTGGCCGAACTGGTTAATAAATTATTTCAGATTATAATAAGCGATAATCCGCTTAAGGATGTTTTGGCAGATCTGACATTTAAGGAGCTCACGATTCGATTGCTGCAGTCGCAGTCTCTTATGGCATTGAAGGTGGGGAAATCGCCCAACAAAGTACTTGTTCATTTACAGGAGTTTATCCGTAGGAATATTACTGAGAAGATATCCATAGATTTGCTGGAGAAAGCTGCTCACATGAGCAAGGCGAGTTTGACCCGGATGTTCAAACGGGAGCTAGGGTTGAGCCCAATGGAATATGTGATTCAGCAACGTATTGGTAAAGCAAAGCAGCTTTTGCTCTTGACCCGAAATGTAAAGGAATCCTGTTTTGGGGCAGGCTTCAACGATGTCAACTATTTCGTTCGCCTGTTTAAAAATAGGGTAGGCATTACGCCAGGAGCATTTGTCTTGGCGCAATGATAGAGTTAGAATTTCATGACGCGATCGAGTTCACGTTTGACATCTCTTTCCTTTATATTTTCCCGTTTATCAAAATCTTTTTTACCTTGTGCTAAAGCAATTTCAACTTTTGCAAAGCCGCGTGAGCTGATAAATATGCGCAAAGGAACAATTGTAAAACCACGTTCCTCGCCTTTTTCTTTTAATTTTTTCAATTCTCTTTTTGTCAGCAAAAGCTGACGGTCGCGTTTTGCTTCATGGTTATAAAATGAGCCCATGGAATATTCGGCAATATGCATGTTACGAATGTAAAGACCGTCATTAAAGAAACTGCAGAAACTATCGTTGATATTTGCTTTTCCCTCACGTATTGATTTTATTTCTGTGCCTAGTAGTCGAATTCCAGCGACGTATTTGTCCAGCAGATGATACTCAAAAGAAGCTTTTTTATTTTTTATATTGATATCTGAAGATAAAGCCATATATTGTTGTATATTAGTAAGTCTATACCATTGCTAGTGCAATGAACCTAAATGTAACTAATTATAGGATAATTTATAGTTCGCAAATATAATTATTAAAATTGTCTTATTTTATAGTAGAATTGTGTGGGGAGATGTTAGCGGAGTATTAAAATAAAATTAACTGTTTTGGGCGATGTGTTAAAAATATGACTAAATTTAAGTGAAAGTCAGATTATGTTTTCGTATGTTTGCAACGTTTTTTGGAATTATTGTGAATATATACAACGTAGAATTTTAACTTACATTGTGAGTAGAGCAGATTTTATTCGAAGACAGAGTTTTTTATATAAAAGTCCAATTCGAGAATTTTGTTTGTTACAATAACATCTAAAAGTTAGAAATAGTTTTAGAAATACCTTTTTATCGCATGAGTAAAGGAAAGTTAGGCGAAAAAATATCGCAATTTAAGATTGTAGAGGAGTTAAAAGCTAAAGGCTTATATGCCTATTTTAGACCTATTCAATCAAAGCAAGATACCGAGGTAAAAATCGATGGTAGACGTGTATTGATGTTCGGTTCTAACTCTTATTTAGGGTTAACGACTGATATACGTATTATAAAAGCAGCGCAAGATGCTTTGGAAAAGTATGGTACTGGATGTGCTGGATCGCGTTTCTTAAACGGTACGTTGGATATTCACGTAGAACTGGAAGAAAAACTATCTGCTTATGTGGGTAAAGAGGCCGCGATTCTGTTTAGTACAGGTTTCCAGTCAAATCTTGGACCATTGTCTTGTCTGATGGGACGTAATGATTATATTTTGCTGGATGAGCGTGATCATGCATCAATTATTGATGGTAGCCGTTTGTCATTTGCAAAAGTGATCAAATACGGTCACAATAATATGGATGATTTGCGGGCTAAATTATCTAGATTACCTGAGGAAAGTGCAAAATTAATTTGTACGGACGGTATTTTTAGTATGGAAGGTGATATTGTTAACTTACCGGAACTTACTACGATAGCTAATGAGTTTGATGCTGCTGTTATGGTTGACGATGCGCATAGCTTAGGTGTTATTGGGCACAAAGGGGCTGGTACAGCCTCACATTTTGGGCTTAATGACGATGTAGATCTGATCATGGGTACGTTTAGTAAATCATTAGCTTCTTTAGGTGGATTCGTTGCGGGTGATGCTGATGTGATTGATTTCTTAAAACACAATGCACGTTCGGTAATGTTTAGTGCGTCAATGACGCCAGCATCTGTTGCTTCTACACTGAAGGCGTTAGAGATCATTCAAAATGAACCTGAACATATCGAAAAATTGTGGAAAAATACGGATTATGCCAAAGCACAATTATTAGATCATGGCTTTGATCTAGGTGCTACGGAAAGCCCAATTTTGCCAATATTTATTCGTAGCAATGAAAAAACTTTCTGGGTGACTAAAATGCTCCAAGATGATGGTGTATTTGTTAATCCAGTTGTTTCTCCAGCAGTTCCTGCGGAGGAGTCTTTGATTCGTTTTTCATTGATGGCGACACATACTTATGACCAAATCGATGAAGCAATTGAGAAGATGGTTAAAGTATTCAAACAAGCTGAAGTTGAAACATTAATATAAAATCTAATCGTATGATTCAGATTGTACCCGTTGAAACAAAGAAACAAAGACGGCTGTTTATAGATTTCCCTCATAGCCTCTATGAGGGAAATCCTAATTATGTACCTGCCTTATTTCTCGAACAAGAAGACCTGCTTTCTCCTGATAAGCATCCTTTCTATAAACATTCCCAAGCACAACCTTTTTTAGCTTATCGTGATGATAAGATCGTTGGTCGAATCTGTGCGATTTGGAACAACAACCACAATGCCTTTAATCATGTCAATGAAGGGCAATGGGGATTTTTTGATTGCATCGATGATCAGGAGGTGGCCAATGCTTTGTTTGAAACTGCTGAGAAATGGGTGAAAGCAAAAGGGGGGGATACTATTGTAGGGCCTATCAATTTATCAACCAATGATACTGTTGGTTTATTGGTTGAAGGTTTTGATAAGCCTCCTGTTGCCATGATGCCTTATAATTCACCCTATTACATCGATTTGATTACCAATGGTGGATACAGTCATAAAGTAGACCTTAGAGCTTATTTGGTCATGGAAAAGACTGCAGACAAGCGTTCTGTTAAACTTTTGGAAAAGTTGGAAGAACGCTTAAAAAGGTCGGGGATTACGCTCCGCCAATTTAATGTAAAAGATTTTAAAAACGAAGCTGCGAAGGTTCGTGATATCTATAATAGAGCTTGGGATAAGAATTCAGGATTCGTTCCGATGACGGAAGATGAATTTAACTATACAGCTAAAGATCTGAAAATGATCCTTGATCCACGTTTTGCTATTGTAGCTGAAAAAGATGGTGAGCTCGTTGGTTTTGGTCTTGGTATTCCGGATATTAACCAAATCCTCATTAAGATGAAGAAAGGTCGTTTGCTTCCTACAGGTATTTTCAAACTGTTGTTTGGGAAGAAAAAGATCAATTTGCTTCGGGTGTTGATGTTGGGCGTATTAGAAGATTATCGCAAGCTTGGTATTGAAGCCTGTTTGTATGGCCGAATTATTAGAGAATCAAAAGATTCTAATATAAAAGGGGCCGAATGTTCATGGATGTTGGAGCATAATTATATGATGAACCATGCCATTGAACAAATGAATGGAGAATTGTACAAACGTTATCGTTTGTATCAAAAATCATTATGATAGAAAAAATATTAATCACTGGAGCGAGTGGTTTTGTGGGTTATCATTTGACAAGGGCGGCGAAGGAAGCAGGAATGGAAGTTCATGCTGCCGTTAGAAAGTCGAGTGATGTTTCAGAAATTCGTTCTGTTGTGGATAAATTTGTTTATCCTGATTTCACTGATGAAGCTTCCATCAAAGCTTTATTAGAATCGGAAAACTATACCTATGTCGTACATGCGGCGGCAATGACGCGTGCCAAACGCGAAGAAGATTTGGAAAAGGTCAATGTTGGTTATACCAAAAACTTGGCGTCGGCTTGTTTTTCATTGGAAAACCCAATCCGCAGATTTGTATTTGTAAGTAGTCTTGCAGCAATAGGACCTGTCCCTTATGCATCCAATTTAATTGATGAACACAATCCCTACTGCCCAGTGACAGCTTATGGTCGAAGCAAAAGGAAGGCGGAACTCGCATTGAGTGAGTTTGAGGGTCAACCAGTGACAATTTTACGGCCTACAGCAGTATATGGGCCCAGAGAGAAAGATATTTTTATTCTTTTCAAGACAATGAACCGTGGGATGGATGCCTATGTCGGAAGATCTCCTCAAAAGCTAAGCTTTATTTATGTGACGGATCTAGTTCAAGCGATTTTAAACGCTTGCCGTTTCGATCAAGGAGGGAAAAGAGTATACAATCTGAGTGATGGTCAGGTCTATGACAGATATGAAATGGCAAAATTTTTCAAAGAGTTCACACAAAAGAAAATGATCCGAATGCATATTCCATTGGGGGTCGTAAAAGCTGTAGCGGTAATCTTTGAACGTGTATATAAAAATTCAAAAACAATACCTGTACTATATCCAGAGCGATTGAATGAACTTACAGCAGAAAATTGGGGCTGTGATATTTCATTGGCTCAAAGCCAAATACAATACCAACCTAAATACAATTTGAAAGCGGGCTTAATGGAGGCACTGGCTTGGTATAAAGAAAATAAATGGTTATAATCACAGATAATGAGTGAGTTTAAAATAAATAAAAAGCTTTTTCAAGATCGAAAAAGAACAAATATCCTGAGTGAACCCGAACAAAAGTTGATTACCTACCTTGTGCCTAGGGTTCCTAATTGGATTACTTCGGATGGCCTTACAGCGATCGGTTTTTTTGGCTCGTTAATGGTTTTAGGGAGCTTTATACTTGCGGAATATGTGGATATCCGATATTTACTTTTGGGTATACCCGGTTTTTTTGTTCAATGGTTTGGTGATTCATTAGATGGGCGTATAGCTTTTTATCGGAATAAATCTCGCCGTTGGTATGGATTTGCGTTGGATATCGTAATGGATTGGATTAGTACAGTCTTTATTGGATTAGGGTATGTGCTTTATACGACTGGTGACTATAAGTATCTGGGCTTTACTTTAGTGTCGTTATATGGATGGGCAATGATTATATCACAACTTAGGTATAGAATTACGGATAAATATACGATAGATGCGGGGATACTTGGCCCAACAGAAATACGTGTCATTATCGCTTTAGTGATGTTATTAGAGGTTTTGATGCCTGGTTCTATTAATTGGTGTGTATTCGTCATTTGCATCTTACTTTTTATTATTAATGCAAATGATACACGTCTTTTGTTGAAACTAGGCGATGCAAAGGATAAGGAAGACAAATTAAAAAAACAGCAAGAGGAGGTGGGATAAATATGTCTTCAAAGGTGATTACTTTTTTAAAAGCACAACTTTCCGCCTTTTTAGGCGGATTGTTTGATTTTGGGGTATATTCTGCCTGTTATAAATTGCTACATATTAGCGCTCCTTTTTCTAATGCAATCAGTGGCAGTCTAGGTGCTGTCGTAAATTTCTTGATCAATCGGTATTGGTCTTTTGGTAGCACGCAAAATTCTGTCGGTAGTCAATTATGGAAGTTTGTGATTGTGGTTTGTGGAAGTATTTTACTTAAATCTACGGGTATACACTTTCTGGTGGACGTATACCATTTTAACTTTTTGTTTTCAAAGCTACTTGTTGAGTTGCTTGTTTCTTTAGGCTTTAATTATACGCTTCAGCGTTTCTGGGTCTTTAAAGACGAAGGGAAGTAATTTGTTTCTCTTTTCTTGTCGATTGAACGATGCCGTTCAGCTTAATGCTGTTTTTTCTGTACAACTGCTCCTAATCCATTTTTTAAATTTTAAATTGGTGAAATTGCAATCTGTATTGATAATTCCAGGTTATTTGCAGATCGTTTCAGTGCTATTTTAATTTTGGTTGCCGGCGTTTGCCTTTTAGATTATCATCGATAACCATAGCGTTAACAGTTATATTCTTTTAATTAAAGCTAAGGCTATTTGGTTATAATGCTAATTGTTCTTTATTGATTATATCTTAGTTTAGGAATAATCTAGATTTAAGTTAGCAATCCATTAGGTATAGTTTAGCTTTTACCTAAACTATACCTAACTAATACCTAAACTAAACCTAAACAAACCCTAACTAAACGATGAATTTCTGCTGACCTTGATGGCTCCGCTTTTGCATTATCTTTCTGCAGTCTCCGCGGTTTGTTTCCGGTTACGGTTTTTATGCCTGCCCACATTCGATCTTTCCAATCCCGGCTTCTTATTCTAGGGTATCCTTAATGTTTTCTATTAGCTAGTGCTGTGCTTTTTGGCTAAAAACCGTTAAGGAATCAGTACCCCAATCAAAAGAATAAGAGAAAGCTGCCCTGGAAGCCGCCTCATTCCCGGCCTTTCTGCTTCAGATTTCTCTCCCGGAGCTGTTTTGCTGCCTTCGCATTTATCCTGCTTTGCCAGCTCGGAGGCTCCTGGTTGCACAGAGTAGCAGGCAGGCACCTGTGAGCCATTCCGACGTTTCGCGTATCGTTTGTCCGCTTTGCCTGCCCGGAAGCCTACCCCCTAAGTCCTCAGGTCAGCTTCCGATAAAAACAATCCGCCAAATTCCCAGCGAGTTACGGACATATTGAAATAAAATAAAACAAAAGGCTTGGAAGTTTGCCCGAAAACTCCCTATCTTTGCACCACTCCGCAAGGGAGGGGCGGTTACTTCGAAAGAAGGGACCATGAAAAAAAGAAGGGTTTAACGGAAGTTAGGCGCGGAAATCGGAAAAAAGGAAAAGAAAAAAAACTTCAAAATTTTTTTGGAAGTTCGGAAAAGATTTCTAC